>ERZ941748.8-NODE-8-length-196307-cov-7.146266_pt1 | contig 196307 bp, 161 predicted proteins | sample MGYA00521092_ERZ941748 | MGnify/ENA primary metagenome ERZ941748 (study PRJEB32759, sample SAMN07749897) | skin metagenome | biome: transportation; feature: city; material: polyester macromolecule | host: Homo sapiens | place: Hong Kong:ISLAND line | collected... | reverse complement strand
CGCCAGCTCATAAGCGGGTCCCCCGCGCAGCCACGGTAGTGGTGCATCTGGAATCCGTGCACTCGCACACTCCCCGCTAGTGACAACGCAGTCATCAGCTCCCACTCCGCACTGCGTGCGTCGCGGATGGGTATGCCTGGGAAACCACGGGTGTGCGATCGTCTAGTGGCAATCGCGGAGATCAGGTGGGTATGTTGATGGTCGCCTGGCGCCAAAGTGCTGCGGAAATGGGGATTGCGGCCCGGCCGCTGAGGGGCTTCGGAAACGCCGTTTGGGCCGGTGGATAGGTGGCCGCGTTGTCAGACGGCTTGCACGGCGTGTACGCCCCGTGCGTCCTGCACATCCAATGAGTCGGGCGGCGCTTTCGCGCCGCCCTCCCATTTTCTGTCTCCCCGTCTCCCGGCTGGCGCGCTTAGTGCGTCGGCAAGCCGGATTCCAGTTGACGCTGCAGTTCACGAACCTGGCGTTGCGCGGCGCGTAGCTGGTCCTGCGCAGCAGCCTTCTGCTGAGCCAGCGCGGTTGCTTCGGCGCGGGTCTGCGATTGCTGATTCGTCACAATGGTCTGCTGCTGACGTGCGACGTCAAGGTCAGCCTGCAAACGGTTTGCACGGTCCTGCGACAAGGCGATCATGCGTTCCGTGAACGCCTTCTGCGCCTCCAGTTGCGTGCGGCGAATCTCGACATCGGACAGTTGCAGCGTCTGACGTACAAAATCCTTGTAAATCATGTCGGCACGCGCGGCGTCCTGCGTCTTGATGACGCGCCAGAAATTCTTCTGCTGGAACAACGCCACGTAGTACGTCATCTCCTTGCCGTAAAACAGCAAGCTCGCTCCGTAGCTGCCGTTGTACGTCGTGCGCAATTCGCTCAGATCCGAGCCGCGGATCATCTGCTGCAATTCCGCTACATTGCCCGCCGCAGATTGCCTCGCTTCGTCTGGCGTCAATGCGTTCGTCTGCGCCTGTCCAGCCGCTGTATTGGCCGGCAAAGCCGTCGTCGCGCCCGGCTGGGAAACGACGCCAGCGCTCGCCCCACTATCCGGCAAAGCCTGCGCATTCACGCCCTGCACGGCCCCCATCGCGATGTATGCGGCCAGGGCAATCTGCCGTAGTTTCGACTTTCGGTCCATGTAAATCCTGCTTGAACAGTTTTTGTTTTAGTACAACCGTCTCATTATTACTCACTTTCGCGGGTTTCGGGCTCTTCGTCAAAAATTTGGTACTTGCGCATCTTCTCCCACAAAACCTTGCGGCTAATACCCAGGTACAGCGCCGTATCCTGCCGGCGCCAACCGTTTGCATCCAGCGCGGCCAGCACGCGATTACGCTCGGCCATGTCCCATTTGCTTCGATCCACCAGCACCTCGGCGGCGCTCTCGGCCGGCACCGGCTGGCTGGTGCGTGCGAGCGCGAGCAGCCGTTGCAGGCGCGCCGCGTCCCACGCGCCGATCTGGCGCACCGTCACGCCGATCCGCTCGGCCAGGTTGCGCAGTTCGCGCACATTGCCGGGGAAATACGTGTCGGCCACCGCATCGGCGAGCCAGTATGGAAGGTCGGGAAGGCCGGCAAGCCGCTCGCTGCCGACCACCTGCGCGATGAACGCCTTGAAGATCGCAATCTTGTCGACCGCGCCCCGCTCTTCGAGCGACGGAATTTTCAACTCGATCACGGCCAGCCGGTAGTACAGATCGGCGCGGAAAGTGCCGTCCTTGACCAGTTGCGGCAGGTGCTTGTTGGTCGCCGCGACCAGCCGGAAATCGAGCTTCACCGGCGTGGCCGAACCGATACGCGTCACCGCGCTGTCTTCGAGCACACGCAACAGCTTGACTTGCTGGTAGAGCGGCAAATCGCCGATTTCGTCGAGAAACAGCGTGCCGCCGTCGGCCTGTTCGAAGTAGCCCTTGTGCGCGACCACCGCGCCCGTGAACGAGCCTTTCGAGTGGCCGAAGAACAGCGATTCGAACAAACCGTCCGGAATCGCACCGCAGTTCACCGCGACGAACGGCCCCTGGCCGTAGCGGGTATGTTTTTCGTGCAGCAGCTGCGCAATGCGCTCCTTGCCGACGCCGGTTTCGCCGTGCACCAGCACGCTCGTGTCGCAATCGGCAAACGTATCGACTTCGTGCAGCAGCGCCTGCATGCATTCGGAATTGGCGATCATCGCGTCCGACTCGTGCGTCTTGGCACTGTGCGCACGCAATTGCAGCACCAGCTTCATCACCATGCCGCGCAATTCGGCACAGGTGAAGTCGAGCGGCAGGATGTGCGAATAGTCGGACGGGTACGTGGCCGGATCGTGGTCGCGCGGCGCGGCGCCGACCCACACGACGGGAATGCCGTGCGCGGCTTGCCAGTCGCGCATGAGCAGCGCGCCGCTGTCGATCACCGAGACGCTGATGATCGCGAGCGACGGCCGCAAGGCAGTCCGTTCAGGCGAGATCGCGATATCGTCCGCGCGGATCACTTCGACATCGAAGCTCGCCATGCAGCGCGCGACCCGGTCGACGATGTCGGCCTTGCCCTCCCAGACGTAGATATCGAGTTCCTCGATTTTGGGGTTGGTTCTCATCTTGTCTTGGTTACGCTAGTTGACCAGTTGCGCGACGCCGCACGTCAGCGACATGTTGTGGACTGTGGCGGTGCCGACTTGTGCGCCCAACAACGCAAGCGTTGGGACGAGGATGTTGTCGAGGCTCGAAAGAATAGGGGTAAGCGCGGTCGCGAGGGCCGTCGCAAGACCGGAGACAATCGGTTGAAGCAATAGGGAGAGATCGATCGCTGCAACGCCGACCTGTAGTGCGCCGGGCTTTGCCAACGCCGTGAGTAGCTGGCCAGTGAAGGTTCCCAATCCAGTACCAAGCTGGTTCGAATTAACCGTCTGGGTAGAGTCAAAGCTTCCGGTAGAACCGTTAAACGGTGGCAAGGTCTGAGCACCGGGCCCGAATGTCAGTGGTCCAATACCGTTGAGAGCCACATTCGCTACCGTGATGTTGGCTCCTAGCACAACGGCATTTACCGATGCTACGTTAACGGTGCCTCCGCACGTTGAATTTGCACCAAGGCACACCGTTGCAACACTTGGTGTAACCCGGATCACCGCGTTGGTGGCGGCCTTCGTGCTTTCACAGTCCACCGAGACCAGATCGGCGACGCCTTTGCCGACTGTCGCCGACACTACGAGCGGCGTGTTCAGTGCGGCGACGGTAACGGACAGGCCCGGAACTCCAATGGACAATGTCGGGAATATCGCCGGTAGCAAGTTCACGCTCAAGTTGACTACCGCCGTGCGCGCCTCCGTGCGCCACGGTGCATTGGCGGCCGTCCCCACAGTGCCCCCCTCGCCTACCGCCAGCACCGGTGGGTTGATGACCTGCAAGGAAATCCCGGCCGCCCCGAGCAGCCCTGCCGTTACGTTGATCACAGGTGCCTTGCCGGTCATTGGGTCCGGACGCTGCGCGATCTGCGCGGCGACCATTACCGCATCGAATGCATTGATCGTGGCGGTCGTCGCGGCATTCGGATTGGCCAGCCCAAGCGCAAGCAAGCCAGGCGCCGAGGGGCCGTTATCCCCAACCGTGATGTTCTGACCACCAGGAACGGCAACGGCCAACGTCTGCAAAATCGCCGCGTTGACGGTGTCTCCGCCCGCCTGTAACGCGGTGACCATCGCGACCATCAGCTGCTGATAGGTCACCGTCGTAGCGAGCAAGCCTTGCATCGTCGACGCGCCTAGCGCCGCCATCAAATCGCCCAGCTTGATATGCGCGGTCGCCAGGCTCTGCGTGTCACCCACGCTGAGCGACACGCTCGTATTCAGCAACCCACCCAGAATCGCATTGAGCAGCGCCGATTGCTGCGTATTGATCGTCGCGATGCCGGTGCCGAGAGAGAACGCATCGATGTTGGATGCGAATGCGGTAGCGGTCGCCTGCACGGTGCGCGACGGCCCAAGAAAGAAATAAGGTACGACCTGAGTCGCCTGCACCTGCACCGCGTTGAGCGGGTTGCCCGTCGTGCCGAAGTAGCTACTGGTGGTCGTATCCCAGCGTCCGCAGGTCGTGCTGAGGGTGGCGCCGGTACCGTTGACGGCGAAACCGTTGGACGTGGCATTCTGCTGCGCGGCCGTGGTCGCCGTCGCGCAGCCGCCGGACGTGCTGATAACCTGGACCGCCGCCATCGCCGCCAGATCCGCAGTGCGCTGCAACTGCCTGCGCACGAAATACACATTGCCAATGTCGATCGCGCCGAGCGCCGCTATCGCGATGCTCAGCCAGATCACCGCCAGAACCGCGATCGCGCCATGCTGGCGGCGTGCGCCGGACAGCGGCGCGCCGCCGCGCCGCGCGCGAAGCAAGCGCGGATGGCGAGCGGCCACGGTAAAGGTCGAACAATTGCTCATGTCAGTTCGTACCGCCGCCAGGGCCGCTGCCACCGGTCGCACTCATCGCGCCACCGGCACCACCGCTACCACCGCTGCCGGAATTCAACGCGGAACCGTAAAGATCGGGAATCTTGCTCTTGAACGATTCCATGTAGCGGCGATAGGCAAGCCCGGCTTCGGCGCCCAGCATAGGGAGCGCCGGTGCAGCCGCCGTGTTGCTGCTTTGCAGGTCGAGCCACGCGCGGGTCGAATGACCTACCTCGCTTACGCGGACCGGCGGTGCGGTCTCAACCGGCTGAGCGGCGTCGTTCGTCTGCGCAACCGCAGGAGCAATCATTCCCATTGCCATGCCGAAGCACAGCATCGCCGCTGCCCAGCTCCGCTTCGTTATTCCGCTATTCATCTCAACTCCCCTGATTACCTGATCGGTCACGCCACGCCCATCGCGCGCTCACTGCGCGAAACGCTGCAAGACGCGCGGCGCCGGCTCGATACCCTGTGCACTCGCGACCGTGCCGGTGCTGACGACTGATCCCGTCTGCCCGACCTGTTGTTGTGGTTGCGTCTGCGACCCGCGGGACAGCGCGCGCCCCGCCGCGGCCACTTTCGCCGCATCGTTGCGAATCGCCGCACGCACGTCAGGCGTGAACTTCTGCTGGTTCATCACCGCCAGCGCCTGCGCCTGGTCGCCATTGGCGAGCAGATAAAGCACCATGTTGCTGACGACCTTCGGATTGTTCTGATCGAGCTCGGCTGCCTTCATGAGCGGCACGCGCGCGCCATTCACGTCGCCGTTACGCAATCGCGCATAACCGAGATCCGACAGCGTGGCCGCATCGGTCGGCGCGAGCTGCACCGCCTGCTGCAGTTCCTGCGCCGCGTGCGCAAAGTCGCCGGCCGCGCCGGCGATCAGGCCGCGTCCGCGATAGCCGCGCGCGGCGAGCGGCGTCTTCAGCAGTTCACCGTAAGCAGTCGCGGCAGCCTCAGGCTGATCGGTCATGCGCAAAGCGTCCGCGCGCAGCAAAATCGTGTCGGGGCTGACGCCGTACTGCTTTTCGTACGCGTCGATATGCGCAAGCGAAGCGAAGTAAAGCCCCTGCGACTGCATCTGGTCGATCAGGCCAAGGTACATGCCGGGCGTGTCCGGCGCGGGATCCCGATTGGCCTGCTGGGCCATCGCCGCACGCTCGGCCTGCGCGCCAACGCCATAGCCCGTGACGTCTTTGGACGCGCACGCGCCAAGCAGGGACAACATGGCCAACGCCGCAGCGCAGCGCGCGGTCCGTGTGGAACACACCCGGAATTCGAACGGTAGACGGTGAGCCATTGCAAATTCCTTACCGTTGCATCGAGAGTAGTGAATGCTGAACAGCCAGCACGCCCGGGCCGGCTGTGACAATCATCAGCGCGGGTAGCAGCGTGACGATCATCACCCCGGTCATCTTCACGGCGAGGCGGCCAATGCGCTCGCGCAACATCGCCCGGCGTGTTTCGCGCAGACGGTCGCCGAACTGCTTGAGCGGTTCCTGCACGGCGCCACCGTGCCGATCGACCTGCACCAGCAGGCGCACGACGGCGCGCAAATCTTCATTGTCATAACTGGAAGCGAGCCGGTTCAGCGACTGCTCGCGAGTACGACCTGTCGCAAATTGACGCTGTGCGATTTCCAGCTCGCTCGACAGCACCGGCAGCATCGAGCGGAAATCGTTGACCATCACCTGCAGGCTCTGATCGAGCGACAAACCCACGCCCTGCAGCAGGCGCAACAAATCGACCAGCAACGGCAGTTCGTCGACCACGCCGGCGCGGCGCTTGCCGGCGCGCCGCCTCAGCACGATCTTTGGGAGCATGAAGCCCATGACGGCCGAGATGACCACCAGCACGACGAGGCGCGAGCCATCCAGATAGTCGTGCGCCAGGGTGCCGGCCAGCGCAGGCAGCGCCAGCGCGCCCACGAGCCGCGCCACCAGAAAGAGGCCGCGCGTGCGCGTGTCGACGAAACCGCATTGTTCAAGCAGCCGGCGGTCTTCTTCGGCAACGATCTGTCGGCCCAAAGGTGTGTCGAGCCAGCGAACTCCGGTGTGCGCAAAGCGCTCGAGCAAGCCTTTGAAACCCTTTGGCTGCACGTTATGCCGGACAACTTTCGCGTCGCCCTGAACACCCTCAGCGCCGCGTGCAGCCACCGAGACAGCCGCCGCTGCGGTCTGCAACGCGCGTTCGTCGAGCGCGTGCCTCAGCGTGCGTTCGCTGCGCCGCACGGCGGCAACGCGCGCCAGCACCAGCGCGGCAAGCAGCAGCAGCGCGAACGCGGCGAGCGCCAGCGCCAGAGCAACGAGTTGATGGGCTTGCATCGTCATGTCCTCAGCCTTGCGAGGCGATACAACATATAGGCGCCGACCACCTGCAAGCCGAACGCCAGATAGACCAGGAAGCGCCCGGTTGGGTCGAACCACATCGAGGCGAAATAACTCGGATTGGAAAGAATCAGAAAACCGCCAATGCCGATCGGCAGCATCGCCAGCACCCACGACGACAGCCGCGTTTCCGCCGACATCGCGACGAGTTCGCGCTCGGCCTGTTCGAGATCGCGCATGAACGAGGCCATGCGGTCGAGCATCACGTCGGCACGACCGCCGTATTTGACCGACAGCCGCAGCACCGCACCAACCAGTTCGAGCTCGCGCACGCCATAGATCACCGCGACCTGCGAAAGCGCACGATCGATTTCGACGCCGGTGCGCAGCATTCGCGACACGTAGTCCAGGCATTCGCGCAGCGGCGCTTCGGTGCTTTGCAACGCCGCCTGAAACGCGGCAGGTACGCTGTTGCCGAGCGTAATCAGACGCACGATGCCGTCGAGGAACAGCGGCAGTTGCCGCACGATCAGTTGACGGCGCTTGTTCGCGCGCACCGACAGCAGAAAATAAATGAACATCACGCACGCAATCAGCGTCGCGCCGACCGCCAGCAAACCACCCACCAACGCCGCCCAGGTACACAGCAACAACACGATCGCGCAGGTGATCACGACCGGCCCCTTGGACTGGGCAACGCCCGCGCGAGCCATCGCGTGTTGCAACATGAAGCGAACCCGCGCCTGCAGGTAGCGCCATTGCGCGAGCCAGTCCGCGTCGGCCGGCAGAGCTTGAGGTGCGATCGCGACAGGCGCAGAGCCGGCGCGCGCAGCCGCAGCGCGCAGATTGCTCGCCGACCCGCTCGCGAGGCCACCCGGCATCGCCACCGCCATACGGCTATCGATATAGCGTTCAGTGCTCATCTGGTCTTTGCGTTGCGTGCCACGCTGCCACAACAGCAACGCGAGCGCCGCGCACAACAGCGCAAGCGCCGCGAAGACCAGTACCGCGCTAGACATTGAAGCCTCCGCCGAAACCGCCACTGCCGCCGCCGAAGCCACCACCGCCGAAACCGCCGCCACTGCTGCCAAAGCCCGCGTTGCCGAAGCCGTTCTGCGCTTCGCCGCCGCCCAACGCCTGACGGAAACGCGTCAGCTTCGGCGAGTGCGGATGGATGCCAAGCGAGACCCAGTTATCGAGTTCCTCGCCTTCGGCGGTCGCGATCGCCTCATACCGATATAGCTCCTGCGTCGCGATGATGTTGTCCGACAGACCGGTGACTTCGGTAATCGACAGAATCCGCCGGCGCCCGTTGGAAAGCCGTCCGATCTGCACGATGAAGTCGATCGCGTTCGCGATCTGCCGGCGCAGGCTCGACTCCGTACCCTGGAAACCCGCGAAACCCGCCAGCATTTCGAGCCGGTACAGGCATTCGCGCGGCGAGCTGGCGTGCACGGTGCCCATCGAGCCGTCGTGGCCGGTGTTCATTGCCTGCAGCATTTCGAGCACCTCACCGCCGCGCACTTCGCCGACGATGATGCGGTCCGGCCGCATCCGCAGGGTATTGCGCAACAGGTCTCGAATGGTCACGACACCCGCGCCGTCGAAGCCGCCCGGACGGCTTTCGAGCCGCACCACGTGCGGGTGATTCAGCGACAGTTCGGCCGTGTCCTCAATCGTCACGACCCGCTCCGGCTCGGGAATGTGAAACGCCAGCGCATTGAGCAGCGAGGTCTTGCCCGAACTCGTGCCGCCGGACACCAGGATGTTGCAGCGCGCGGCGACCGCCGCATCGAGCAGCGCGCCGATTTCCGGGTTGTAGGTGCCGTTCGCGAGCAGATCCTCCGGACGCATCGGATCTTTGCGGAATTTACGGATCGAGACGATCGGCCCGTCGATCGACAGCGGTTCGATCACCACATTCACCCGCCCACCGTTCGGCAGGCGCGCGTCGACCATTGGGTTCGATTCGTCCAGACGCCGTCCGATCGGCGCGAGAATGCGCCGCACGATCCGCAACAAGTGCGCGTTGTCGGCAAAGCGCACCTGAATCCTGGTCAGGATGCCGTGCCGCGACACGTACACGTCGTTGTAGCCGTTGATCAGAATATCCTCGACCGCCGGATCGGCGAGCAGATCCTCGATCGGCCCGAAGCCCGCCAGTTCCTTGGTCAGCGCCTCGGCAATCAGCCTGACTTCGCTCTCGTTGATCGGTATCCGGCGCAGCCGCACGAAACTGTCCATCTCCAGATCGACGAACTGGTTGATGGCATTGCGCGACCAGCGGCCGAATTCGGAACCGAGTTCCTCGATCCGAGTAAGCAGATGCTCGTGCGCCGCGTTCTTGATGTCCTGGAACTGCTGGCTATGCGCGAACGAGGGCGCGTCGTCGGCAAATTCGATTTCTTTTGCCATCGTCTATGACCGCTTGTAAGTGGTTGGAATGAAGCGCTTGAGCGCGCCCAGCGCGGATTTGCTGCCTGCTTGCGAGGTTGCGCGCGCCGCGCCGCCGAGTCGTTCGATCAAGGGTTCGAGCGCGCGCACGTAGGGGTCGCGCGCGGCGGCATCGGCCAGCAGATGTCCCTGATTGACCGCCTGCCCAAGCGTGATGCGCCGCTCCGGCAAACTGGCCAGCAACGGAATTTCCAGCCGCTGCGCAATCTGCGCGGCGGCGAGCCCGAGGTCGGCGTCGAACTTGTTGACGATCAGTTGCACATTCGCCGTGTCCACCCCTTCCTCGCGCAACGCGTCGAGCACGCCGACCGCCGATACGATCGAGGCCACACCCTGATCGCACACCAGCCAGGTTTCGTCGGCGGCCTGCACGACGTGAGCGATGAACTCGCTGTTGGTGAAACCGCCGAGATCGACGATCTGTTGATCGAAGAACGCGCGCAGCCGGTTCAGCAAGCCGATCGACGACGAATACGAGACCTCGCGCATATCGGCGAGATTGGGCGGCAGCGTGGTGAGCGCGAGACCGCTCGAATGATGGGACAGCGCGGTGTGCACGAAAGTCTGGTCGAAGCGGCGCAGATTGCGCACGGCTTCGACGAAATTGAATTCGCTACGCGTGTTCAGAAGCAACGAGCCGTCACCAGCGGGCAGGCCGAGATCGAGCAAAGCGGCTTGCCGGCCTTGGGCGACGTCGCGTCGCTGCAACATCACGGCGAGGTTCGCGGCCAGTGTGCTGACCCCCATGCCGATGCGCGCGCCCAGTAGCGCGGTGACGTGTCCATGGCGGCTGACCGGTTCGACAAGGTTGTCCAATACCTGGCGTGTAATGCGCAACGCATCTTCGGCCGGAGCGGACACATCGATAAAATCGCGCACGCCGGCACGCAACGCGGCCAGCGCGCTTTCAGGCTCAGCGAGCGATCCGAGCGCGACGATCTGCATGCCGGGATAAGCTGCACGCACCGCACTCGCCGCAGCGCTCGCCGCGGCGGCACGGCCACCGGAAAAATCGACGAACACCAGCGACGGGTTCAACGCCGCAATGCGCTGCATCAACATCGAGGGATCGAGTGTGGCCGCTTCGACCACGCCAGCGCCCACCAGCGTATCGGCGAGCCAATGCACGTGCGCGTCGGCTAGCGACGCGAACACGAAATAGTCGGTGACCGCCCTTTCAGTCAATGAATGCGTTCTCGCGTTCATGTTGGACATCCTTTTGCGGCATCGGCTGCCAAGCCGCCGCGTCGTACTGCCTGCCAGCCGGCCTACGCGGTTCGCGTGCCTGCTGGCTCACTGCTCCACCGATCCGGCGCGCCGTTCGGGCGCCCGCCGGCTTCACTTCGAAAATCCCGGCGCCGCATCATGCGTCGCCGCCACGCCACCGATCAGCGAACGCCACACCGGGGCGTTACGCTGTTCGGACTGCTCGCCCGGCGTCGTCGGCAAGGCCGCGCCCTTCGCGAACGGCGACACCAGATGCGGCGTCACGATGATCACCAGCTCCTTCTCGTTCTGCTGGTAATTCAGTTGCTTGAAGAAGGTGCCGATCACCGGCAGGTCACCGAGCAAAGGCACCTTCGCGACATTCGATGCGGTCTCGCGGTCGATCAGGCCGCCGATCACGAAACTCTCGCCGTCGCCGAGTTCGACCGTAGTGTCGGCACGGCGCGTGGTGAACGCGGGCACCGACACGCCGCTAATCGTCACGGCGTTGGAGAAGTCGAGTTGGCTCGCCTCCGGCGCTACCTTCAACGCAATGCGTTGCGGACTCAATACGGTCGGCGTCAGCGTAAGCCCGACCCCGTAGGGCTTGAATTCGATCGAGGTCGAACCGAGTGCCTGCGGCACCGGAATCGGTATCTCGCCACCGGCAAGGAAACTCGCGCTCTGCCCGGATAAGGCCACGAGTGTCGGCTCGGCCAGCACGCGCGCAAGGTTGTTGCTCTCCAGCAGGCTCAGGTTCGCGAACAGTCCATGCGTGGCTGAGTTGAAAACCAGGTTGAACGCGGACGAAATCGGCGTCGAACTTGTCATTTGGGGCGCCTGCCCCGCGGTTGCCGAAAGCGAGTTCAGTGCCGACGGTGCAAACGAGCCGAACGTAAAGCCGTTGTTCTGCTTGAAGAAGTTAAAACCCACTTCCTTGAGCACCGAGCGGCTGAACTCGACCACCCGCACATCGACCTGCACCACCGCGCGGCTCGCCACCGACGAGGTGTCGAACACCGCGCCGTCCTTGCCTAGCGAACCTTCCGCAGCGACCACGGCGCGCTGGTGCGCCTCCATCGTCGCTGCCGAGCCCGAGACCACCGCCGTGCTGCCCAGCACCTTGACGGCCGGCGTATCGGGCCCAAGCAGCGAGGCCGCGGCCGGCGTGATGACGTTGACCGTGTAGGTCAGCGGCGCTTCGCGATCACTGGTCCATAACATCAGGTTGGTCGTGCCCGCTGCTTTGCCAACCAGCAGCACGCCGCCACGCTTGTCACCCTTGATAATCAGCACGTCGGCCACCGCAGGGTCACCGATCGCGACACGCTTCAACGTGCGGCCGGGTGCGAGCGACTGCTGCGCGCCGACCTTCAGGTCAATGGTCTGCGAGTACGCAGCTTGCGCCGCGTCGGACATCTGTGAAGATTGCCCCCGCTGCACCACCGGACCCGCCGCATCAGTCGCAGCCGACAGGCCGAGCAAGGCCAACCCGAGCCACGCCGCTTTTCCGAAAACAAAATTCCGTTCTGTCATGTAGTTTTGGACGCGTCCGGCCGCCCGCTCCCTGAAACTGCTTACCAGGCGACCGTCTCGGCGCGCCCACCCCGTATCACTTCGATACCGCTCTTTGTACTATTGGTGTTACCCGCAACCCGCGTCGGCGGCAGCGGTATATGCGGCAGCGCCGGCCGTACACCCGCGCCTGCCGAATTGCCGCTTCCCGACAAGGCATCCAGCGACACGCCCGCCGCGGCGCGAGTCGAATCCTGCAGCGGCGCGCTTGCGCCGGCCACCGCTGCCGTTTTCAACACGGTGGGATATGCCGGCAACGCATTCTGATCGACTACTTCGGCATCCTTGGGATTGCGCAACGCGAAGATCAAACGGCCAGCGCTTTCCGCGAGCGTCAGGCGGTCCACGTCGGCGACCGGCACGGCCAGCACCGCGGTGCGCACCATGCCGTTCGGGTCACCCGGGTTGTCACTGCTTGTGGTCGCATTGCCGAACGCGAGCACGCGCACTTTCGACATCAGCAAGCGCGCCTGAGTACGATCTATTTCACCGCCGTTGCCAATAGCGCCGTCGCGCTTGAGCGTGAAAAACACATCGACAAAATTACCGGGCCGCAATCGGTTGCCAACCGCATTGCCTTCGTCGACCCTCACCGCCAACGCCCGCTCGCCCGGATCGACACGCTCCGCGAGCCCAGACGACAGTTGGGTTTCAAGCACCGGCGAGTCTGCACCGATTTCCGCGTTCGGCACGCGGCCGGCCAGTTGCGCCGGGTCGGTAAAGGCCCCGTTCGGATTGATCGGCAGCGACTGCACACGCAGTTCGTCGACGGTAATCGGCTTGCCTGCGGGCAGCGCGTGGGTCGCCACCACCACCGGGAAGCTCGCCTGCACTGCAGGAGTCACGGCAACGGGCGCCGGGCGGCGCGACAGCATCCACGCGAACAGCCCGAGCAGCAACGCGGCTGCGATCAGCACCCCTGCAAGAATTTTTGTCAGATTCGGCATGACGACTCACTGCTACGGTTAAACAATGCCGCGGCGGGCAAGCGTTCGCACCCGCATGGACGAACATAAAAGCTGGGAGCCGGCGCGTACGTCACTGAATGTTCTCCGGGTTGAGTTGTACAGTGGCGTTGCTCGACAGGGAGTTAGGCAGCGTGATGCCCATGAGGGGCAAGTTCGGCACGATCGGACTAGCCTGATAGTTGTAAGCGAGCAGGACATTCACGCACTGCATGGTGTTATTGGGGCCACAGGGCGCCGAAGAAGACGTGCACTGCGCGGATTTCACTAGTGTCGCGATCACTGACTTTGCTGCCGCGCAGCCGGCGTTCCCTCGATTGACGAGCGCGGTCTGCAGCGACGTGTTGGGCTGCCAGTTCAGCGCGGCGCGCGCGCCTTCTTCAGCGGCGAGCGTCAGGTTCTGCTGCGCCACGAAAATCAGACTGAAAGTCACGATCCCGTACAGGATGATGAAGAACAGCGGGAACACCATCGCAAATTCAATTGCCGTGACGCCCCGTTGCGCGCGCGCGCGCAACGCCCGGACGTGCTTGAGCGGCGCGCGCGCAGCACGGATCGAACACGGCTTCATCGCAGCCCCCCAGGCAGCCCTTGCAGCACAAGCCATGCACTGGCGGCCACGGCAAGACACGCGGCGTACGGCGTAGAGGATTTACCGGCCAAGTCGAAGGTCGCGCCGGGAGAACGGATCAGACCGGCGAGCCGCGTACGGGTTGTGATCAACAGCCAGAGCGCATGGACGCCGGCGGCAAGACTGGCCGCCATCCAAAGTCCGAGCAACGCATGCATGCCGCACCACGCCCCCATGACGGCGAACACCTTGACGTCCGCAGCGCCCATTACGCCGATTGCAAAAAATGGCAATAACGCGACGAAACCGATTAGCGCGCCAATACCCGCCTGGGTCAACGGCACGCCAAAGGGCCCGCACTGGAGAAACGCGCAGCCGAACGCCGCCGCCAAACCGGTAGCGACAACCAAATTGGAAATACGCCGACTGCGGCAGTCACTTATAGCGACTACCGCAGCCCAGGCGACAAATAACAAAATACCGACAGAGACATTCATTTCGCACTCGACAGGCGAAGCGACGCCATGCGAATTGCAATGCAATTCGCATTAACCAATGGCGTGCGTTATAAAACGCCGACAAAGCGAACAAACGTATTAACGTCAGTCGCTCCGCTGGACGTTTACAGGTTGCCCTTACGCTGCTGCCGGAACGACGATCAGAGCCTGGACCGCGTTCAACACGGTTTTGAGGCTCGTGCCGATGTTTGTTACCGACGTGGCAATGACGAGTACTACTAACCCCGCGATCAAACCATACTCGATGGCCGTCACGGCCCGGTTATCTCTCAGGAAGCGTTTGGCGAACTTTTTCATTTTTACCCTCGGACTTTCATTTATTTCGTTTGTTTACGTGCTGCTTCGGATGACGGAGTCTTGCGCGCTACTGGACCATTGGTCTCTCATTCCTGGCCCTGCTTGTTGCGCCGCAGAAGCACCGCCTTGCAGCCGGCTTCAATAAAACAGATGTCTGTTAGCTGTCTGTTCGATTACGCACCTCCCTCGTCAATCCTTGATGCTTTCGGGTTTTATAGCCGAACAATCATATTTAAGCAATTGTCCGCTGCCCTTAGCCCCACACCATATGCGTTTTGGTGTCGTACTCAGGTTAACGGCAGTTCGTGCGTTGCAGCACATAGGAATAACCATGAGTTAGATTCGCTGCACTAATTATTTGTTTGAACAGAACGTTTCAAGCGCAAGAAACCCTCGCGCTGCGCTTGCGTTACGCCGTGTTTCGTAACGGCGCGCGCGGCTCGTTACGTTACGCAGCCCCCGCAAACGTTTAGCGGATTGATATTGGCACGCTATATCCGAGTTAGCGGACACTCCATCAATTCCTCGCAAAGCCATATCAGATATGGCTTCACGCCCTTCAGTAAAAAAATATCCCGCATTACTCAGTCGAAATGGCACGGCTCATGCAGAGATAGGCACGCAGCAACACCCAATAACACATGCGATGCGAGGGCGACATGAACATTCAAACGGCCAACACTACAGTACGAACAACCCTGATTGCGGCCAGCGTGGCAGCGATGCTTTCTCTTGGCGCTTGCGGGGGCTCCGGAACCCTTAGTTCCGGTACCGGCAGCAACAGCACCGGCAGCGGTTCCGCCGGCGGCACCCTGTCCACCACCAGCGGCACCGGGGGCACCAGCGGCAGCGGCTCGATGGGTTCGGGCGGCTCCGGCTCCACCTCCGGCAGCACCAATTCGGGAAGCAGCTCGGGTACGGACAGCGGAACGGGAACAGGCACAACCCCGGTCGCGAATGCGCTCGGCACAGTCATCGGCAATTCCAGCGGCGTGGTCAGCGATGTCGGCGCGACGGTCTCGAGCATTGGCACCGTGATCGGCTCGCAAAACCTGCCCGGCGTCAGCTCGCAAACCACCCAGGCCGCCGGCGGCATCGTGCAGCAAGTCGGTTCGGCAGTATCGACGCTCGGCAACGGCGTATCCCAAGGACTCGGCCAACTCGGCACCGGCGGTAACGCGGTCGGCACAACGGTCTCGAGCCTCGGTGGTGTGGTCGGTCATGTCGGCGGCGCCGTGACGGACGCGGGCAACCTCGTGACGAGTCTCGGCAGCGGCCCGCTCGCGCCGTTGGCAGCGGTCACCACCCCGCTCGGCGGTGTCGTCGATACGCTCGGCGGTGCCGTGACCAACGCCGGCAGCACGCTCACCACCGCACTCTCGACAGGTCCGGTTCAGCAGATCACGCAAACGCTCAGCACCGCGATCACCCCGATTACCTCGATGGTCGCAGCGACCACGCAGACTGTCGGCAACACCACGGGCCTCGGCGCACCGCTGAACGGTCTGCTCTCGACACTCGGCGGTGGCCTCGGCAAGGCCGGCACGCTGATCGGCGCAACCGGCGGCAATCCGATCACAGCCGCTCTTGGCCATACGGTCACCGATACGGGCACCACGGTCGCATCGTTGGGCGGTCTGCTCACCGGCGGCACCAGCGGCAATCCGCTTGCTCCGCTCACCAGCGTGCTCGGTGGCTTGACCGGCGGCTCCAGCAGCGGCCCGCTCGCCCCGCTCACCAGCGTACTCGGCGGCTTGACCGGCGGCTCCGGCTCCAGCAGCAGCCCGCTTGCCCCGCTCACCAGCGTACTCGGTGGCTTGACCGGCGGCTCCGGCTCCAGCAGCAGCCCGCTCGCTCCGGTTACCGGCTTGCTCGGCAGCGTGACGGGCGGCCTTGGCGGCGCCTCGAGCGGCAGCAGCCCGCTGGCACCTGTTACCGGTCTGCTCTCGAGCGTGACCAACGGCCTGAGCAGCGCGACCGGTGGCAGCAGCAGCCCGCTTGCCCCGGTTACCGGCCTGCTCTCGAGCGTGACCGGTGCACTCGGCGGCGTCACCACCGCAGCCGCCACGCCGGCCGCGACGACCAGCACCACCTCGACCACCTCGAGCCCCGGTCTCTCGCTGTCGAGCACCAGCGGCAAGGGGTCGTCGGCCAGCAACCCGCTCGCCCCGGTGACGTCGCTCCTCGGCGGCCTGCTCGGCGGTCTGGGTGGGAAGAAGTAAGCCATGCGGTCGCAGCCGTCGAAAGAAGCGCGGTCACCAGTACCCGGAGTGCGGCCCGCCCGCTGTACTCCGGCTCTGCCGGAACCTGGCTGAATTGAGCCGCGCCGCTCAAACACCCGTTACACCGGCGCACGGAAACAACGCACACGACATCCAGAAGACACTGAGACACTGAGGAGCACACATGTCCACCCAACGTTTTTTTTCTCTCCATGCGGCATGCGCGACCGTGTCGTCGTTGCGCGCACCGTTGATCGTCGTAGCGGTCGCAGGCTTGCTCGCCGCATGTGGCGGCAATGGCGTCACTGTGCCATCGAGCGCGTCCGGCAGCGGTAGTGCCGGCGGCGGCGGTACGACCAGCGGCGGCCCGCCCACCACCTCGACGTCGAGCACCAACGGCGTCGCCACCGCCGCGGCAAAGACCACCAGCGACCTCGGCAACACGATCGCTTCGCAGACCATTCCGGGCCTCAGCCCGCAAGTCACGCAAGGTCTTGGCAACGCAGTCTCGAGTACCAGCACCACGCTGAATTCGCTCGCCAATGCGGTGAGCGACGGCGTCGGGCAAATCGGCGTGACCTCCAATCCGGTCGGCACCACGGTCGCCGGACTCGGCTCGGTGGTCAGCTCGACGAGCGGTGTCGTGCAGGGTCTGAGCACGACGGTCGGTGGCCTCGGCACCGGCAATCTCGCGCCGCTGTCGCCGCTCACGACGCCGTTGGCAGGCGTGCTTTCCACCACCGCCGGCGCGCTGAACGCGGGTGGCGCGACGCTCGGCAATACGCTGGCCTCGGTGCCGGTGCAACAGATCACCCAGCCGCTTAGCACCGCCATTACGCCGATCGTGCAGACCGCCGGGCTCGTGACGCAGACGGTCGGCACGCAGACCGGCCTCGGCGCGCCGGTCGGTGGCCTGCTTGCGCAAATCGGCGGCGCGGTGAGTTCGGCCGGCACGCAAGTCGGCGCGACGACGAAGAATCCGCTCGGCGCCGATGTCGGCAACTTGGTCAGCTCGCTCGGCAACACGGTGACGAACGCCGGCGGCCTCGTCAATCCGAATGGCCCGAATGGCGCGAATCCGATTCCCGGCTTGATTACGAGCCTCGTCGGCAGCACCAACGTCGCCGTCGTCAATGGGCCGCCCGCCAACGGCAGCCCGTTCGGTCCGCTGCAAAACACGCTCGCGAGTCTCGGGCTCGGCAACAACCCGCTCGGCTCGGTCTCGACCCTGCTCGGCGGCACACCGCTGGCAGGCCTGAGCTCGGCACTGGGCGGCACGCCCCTGGGCGCGCTGACCTCGGGAACGGGCGGCTCGCCGCTCGGTTCGCTGACCTCTCTGCTGGGCGGCACGCCTTTGAGTTCGCTGACTTCGACGTTGGGCGGATTGGGTGGGTTGGGCGGCACGGGTAGCGCATCGAATCCGCTGTCGTCGCTGACGGGCGCGCTCTCCGGCGTGACCAGCAGCACCTCGGGTAGCAGCGGCGGCCCGCTCGCCCCCGTAACCGCCCTCGTCGGCCAGTTGACCGGCGCGCTCAGTTCGGCGGCCGGCTCGACGAGCAGTTCGGGCAACTCGAGCAGCGCAACAGGCGGCTTGACGACGCTGCTCGGCGGCCTGGTGCCGGTGAGCCATAAGTAGTCCGCATAAGTTGCCGATCGATGCCGCGTGCATAGGACGTCGTTTCTGACGCCCCGTTACACAGTGCGCATGGCAACTCGCCTTATCACGTGCTCCGCGCTTGCGCAGATGATGCTCAAGCCCAACGGAGCACGTGACGTAATACATGCAAGCATGGCAGTATGCGTCGAGCCACACATAAGCGATCGCGACCAGCCCGGCCAGGCGGCGCGTCCGCAAGACAAGAACGGCATACGAGGAAAATCCGATGAAACTCGGGTACGGTAGTAAATGGACCCTTCTGCTCGCCGCGCTTGCGGCAAGCGCGATGCAGGTAGACGCACAAGCGCAGTCACGTCCGGCTGGCCCGACAGTCGGCGGCAACCCACTCGATTCGCTGCCGCAGATCAAGGCGCCCGACAAGGGCCCGAACGTGACCATGCAGGTTGCACCGCAAGCCCCGCAACTTCAGGAACTGCTGGCCCGCCATCTGACGCCCTCCAAAATTCAGGTCGAGGGCGTGAAATCCATTCCGTTCGATGAAGTCGCGCAACGCTTCACGCCGCTCGTCGGCAAGGACACCACGATTGGCGATCTGATCCAGGTCGCCAACGGCGTCACCAAGCTGTATCAGGATCGCGGCTACGCGCTCTCGTTCGCGTTCATTCCCGCGCAGACCTTCGAGGGCGGCGTGGTACGCGTGACGGTGGTGGAAGGCTACGTCTCCACGGTCAAGGTAACGGGCAAGGCGGGGGCGGTGGAAGACAAGATCCGCGCGATCGCGGACCACATCGTCGCCGACCGGCCGCTCAGGCGCGCCACCTTCGAGCGTTACGTCAATGTGCTGGGCCTGCTGCCCGGCGTGAAGGTCGCGGCCAACGTGCCGCCGCCGCAAAATACCGACGGCGCCACGACGCTCGAACTGAATGTCGATCGCAAACCGTTCGACGTCAGCACCGGTATCGACTTCAACCACCCCGGCGTGCAAGGCTTGCTGACCGCCACCGAGAATGGTCTCACCGCGCTTGGCGAACAACTGAGCGTGTCGGCCTTGCTGCCGAAGGGCCGTGACAACGTCACCTATCTCGCCGCGCACGCCACGGTGCCGATCGGCAGCAACGGCTTGATCGGAAAGATCGACGCAACGCACTATCGCGGCAATCCGGTGGACAACCCGGGCCTGCCCTCCTATATCCAGCGCACGGTCATCAACGACAAGATCGGCGGCTCGCTGGCCTACCCGATCCTGCTGAACAACAAGCAAAGCGTGATCGGCACGGCCTCCGTCTACGCGTCGCACGACGAGGACAGGTACAACAACCAGCAGACCGGCGCGCAGATCGGCTTTCGCTCGCAGGTGCGGGTGTTGCAACTGCAGGCCGATTACGTGAACGTGGAAACCGGCCAGGTACGGCGCGCGAGCGTCACGGTGGCAAAGGCGTTCGACATTCTCGGGGCATCGAAATCCGGCGACACGAACGTGCCCGGCACTACCGTCACGAATCCGGCGTCGATTAACTTCGTGCGGACCGGCGCAAGCTTTTCGCAAACCAACGAGTGGCCGTTGAAGATCGGCACCGCGGTTTCGTTGACCGGCCAATACAGCGCCGTCTCGCTGCCGACGTCGGAACAGATCTCGTTCGGCGCGCAACGCTTCGCGCAGGGTTATCAACCGGGTGAAGCATCGGGCGATTCGGGCTGGGGCGCGATGTTCGAAGTCAACCGGGGGTTTACACCGGGCTTCACCTATCTGCGCACCTTCACGCCCTACGTGTCGTTCGACATGGCTCGCGTCTACCTGCACGCGGGAACGCCGTCGCCGTCGAGGCTGTCGTCGATAGCATTCGGATTCCGCATCTCGGACGCGAAGTATTACAGCCTGGATCTGTCGGTAGCCAAGGCAATCGGCGACGCGCCGGTGGAGAGCACGTCACGCAGCCCACGCATCAACGCGACGTTCTCGTATCAGTTGAACTGAGGCCCGACAGTGCCGCGTCCTGATTAGAGGTTCCACTATCAAAAGGCGCGCGCACTTTCACGCGCACTTCACGTATTCTGCGCTGGTGATATGCAGCCCGCGGCATTCGAGCCGCGAGTCGCAGAACGATGTAGCCGAAGCTGAACCTGAGGGCCATGCCGGATACACCAGGCATCACGGCGACTGGAAGTTGAAAACCGCCCGAGATGTCCGAGATGTTGATAACGCCGCGCGACCATGATCGCGCCGTCTTTAATCAAGGAGGAAGACAACCATGCAATTCACTCAACACGCGCGCACGATCGCGCTTCGCACAGCCAAACATGCCGCCCTCGCCGGCGTGCTTCTCGTCAGCGCCATCACGGCGATGGCACAAACCGATTCGCCGGTCGGCACATGGCAGACCATCGACGATCACACCGGCCAACCGAAAGCACTCGTGCAGATTACGCAGGACAGCAACGGCTCGCTGAACGGCAAGGTGATCAAGGGACTCAATGCGAACGATCAACCGGATCGCCGCTGCACCGAATGCACGGATGCACGCAAGGACCAGTTGATTCTCGGCATGACGATCATCAACGATATGAAAAAGGACGGCGACGGTTGGGATAACGGGCAGATTCTCGACCCGGAAAACGGCAAGGTCTACAAGTGCAAGATGCACCTGGAAGATGGTGGGAACAAGCTGGTGGTGCGTGGCTACATTGGCGTTTCGCTGCTGGGCCGCTCGCAAACCTGGATTCGTCAGCAATAGTGAGCGAGTCGTTCAGGCGCCGGAGCCTGAGACGGGATTGAAATACGACGCGAAGTTAATGCGCTATCAGGGCGACTACCGCAGTCCTGATAGCGCCACAAGAACGGCCAGCGATTGCGATCGTCTGGCCGTTTCTTGTTTGAGCCTGGCTGACTGGCGTCGTCATGCAGCGTGCTTGAAGGGGGACGCATACGCGAACGGTGAAGACGGCAACGGTTTGACCGCAACCGAGCCGTACGCCGAAGGTGCTGCGGCCGCGACCTTCTCCGCGTCGACGCTCTTCTGTTCCGCGCTCACATGCTTGCGCATGCGCGCTTCCATCAGATTGCAGAGCTCTTCGCTTCCGGCGCCAAACAACTGATCCATCACGCGCTTGAGCACGCCGGATTCGTACCACGCCTTGAAGCGGCGATGACAGGTCTGATACGACGGATATTTGCGCGGCATGGCGGACCAGGTCGCGCCGCTGTACATCACCCACAATACGCCGTTGAGCACCGAGCGGGTGTTGGCAAGCGGCCGGCCACGCAGTTCGGAGCGCGGACGCAATTCAGGGAGCAACGGTGCAACGCGTTGCCATTCTTCGTCATTGATATCGCGGTACGGATTCATGGTTACTCCTTTGTCAAAACCATGACAAAGAAGATATCCAGTCGTCCGCAGGCGGAATATAAGACCAATCCGAATCTTGAAAATACGCCTTCTTACATCGCCTGTTCGGCGAGCGGATCGTGATCTATCGCAAAAGCATTTGCGCCCGCGTCATGCGACGGCTCAGGTCAGCGACGTATCGACGATCCGGCGCGGGGCGTCGAGATACTCTTTCGATTGCATTTCAATAATGCGCGACACCGTCCGCGTGAATTCGTTAGCCATCGGACCGTCGACGTACAACTGATCGGGCGGCACCGCGGCCGACATCAGCAGCTTGACCTTGTGGTCGTAGAACACGTCGATCAGCCACGTGAAGCGGCGCGCCTCCGAGGCCATGCGCACCGACATCTGCGGCACGCCGGACAGGATCACAGCATGAAAGCGGCTCGCCAGTTCCAGGTAATCGTTCTGCGAGCGCGGACCGCCGCACAATGTCGCGAAATCGAACCACACGACGCCGTCGGCGCGGCGCAGCGCCTTCAACTCGCGCTTTTCGATGCGCAGGATAGGGCTCTCGTCCGGAACCGCTGCAAGGCGCGAAAACGCGTCGCGCAACGCTTTGTCGGACGCCGCACCAAGCGGCGTGTGATACACCTCGACCTGAGCCAGCGTGCGCTTGCGGTAGTCGATGCCCGCGTCGACATTGATCACGTCGAGCTTCGACTTGATCAGCTCGATGGCCGGCAGCATGCGGTCGCGATGCAGTCCGTCCGGATACAACGTGTCCGGATCGTAATTGGACGTCATCACGAACTGCACTCCGTTCTCGAATAGCTTGTCGAGCAGACGGTAGAGAATCATCGCGTCGGCAATATCCGAGACGTGGAACTCGTCGAAACAGATCAGCCGGTAACGCTTGGCGATACGACGCGCGAGTTCGTCGAGCGGATCGGCCGTGCCTTTCAGTTCTTCCAGTTCGCGATGGACCTCGCGCATGAACTCGTGGAAATGCAGGCGCGTTTTGCGCTGTACCGGCACGACCATGTAGAAGCTGTCCATCAGGAAGCTTTTGCCCCGCCCTACGCCGCCCCACATGTACACGCCGCGCGGCAGATCCGGGTGGATGATCAGCTTCTTGAACGCGTTCGAGCGGCGCGACTTGTATTCGACCCACTCTTCATAGCACCGCTGCAGACGGTCGACCGCCGCACGTTGCGCCGGGTCCGATTGATAGCCTCGCGTCTGCAGTTCTTTCTCGTAGTATTCGGTGACGTTCATTGTGTTGCTGCAAAAAGAAAGGCGGGAGGGAGTGAACCCGCCCGCCTTCGTGGTGATACCAGAGTTGCGTTCAGTCAGGCGTGCGCGTGATTACATGTTCAGCGCGCGCTTGTCCACGGCGAGTGCCGCTTCGCGCATGACTTCCGACAGCGACGGGTGCGGATGGCAAATACGGCCGATGTCTTCCGAGGCCGCCTTGAATTCCATCGCCACCACGGCTTCCGCGATCAGGTCCGATGCGTTCGCCGAGATGATATGCACGCCGAGCAGTTCGTCGGTCTTCGCGTCGGCGATCATCTTGACGAAACCATCCGCCTTGTTGATGCCCAGCGCCCGGCCGTTCGCCATGAACGGGAACTGGCCCGTCTTGATCTCGCGGCCTTCGGCCTTCAGTTGCTGCTCCGTCTTGCCGACCCACGCGATTTCCGGTTCGGTGTAGATCACCCACGGAATGCAGTTGTAGTCGATATGCGGCTTCTGACCGTCGATGATTTCAGCGACCAGCACGCCTTCATCTTCAGCCTTGTGCGCGAGCATCGGGCCACGCACCACGTCGCCGATTGCGTACACGTTCGGCACAGCCGTCGCGCAGTGGTCGTCGACGTCGATGAAGCCGCGCTCGTTTGCCTTCAGGCCGATCGCTTCGAGACCGAGGTTGTCGGTGTTCGGCACGCGGCCAATCGACACGATCAGGCGGTCGGCTTCGAGCGTTTGCGCGTTGCCGTCCTTATCCGTGTAATTGATCGTGACGCTCTTGTCGGTAGTCTTGACTTCACCGACCTTCACGCCGACGTGAATATCCAGACCCTGCTTCTTGAACTGCTTGGCGGCTTCCTTGGCGAGCGCCTGGTCGGCCGCGCCGAGGAATTCCGGCAGCGCTTCGAGCACGGTCACATCCGCGCCGAGACGGCGCCACACCGAACCGAGTTCCAGACCGATCACGCCCGCGCCGATCACGGCGAGCTTCTTCGGCACGGAGTCGAACGTCAGTGCGCCTTCGTTGTCGGCCACGATCTTGTTGTCGACCGGAACGTTCGGCAGATGGCGCGCCTTCGAGCCGGTCGCGATGATGACGTTCTTCGCCGTCACGACTTCGGTCTCGCCTTCGCCGCTGACTTCGATCTGCACGCCGGCGTCCGTCTTGCCGGTGAACTTGCCATGGCCCTTGAGCCACGTGATCTTGTTCTTGCGGAACAGGAATTCGATACCCTTGGTCATCTTTTCGACGATGCCTTCCTTGCGGGCCAGCATCTTCGCGATATCGACCTGCACGTTTTCCACACTGATACCGTGGTCGGCGAGGTGATGCGATGCATTTTCAAACTCTTCCGACGACGCGAGCAATGCCTTCGACGGAATGCAACCCACGTTCAGGCACGTGCCGCCGAGCTTCAGCGCGCCGGCCGGGTTCTTCCATTTTTCGATACATGCAACCGTCTTGCCGAGCTGCGCGGCGCGGATTGCAGCGATGTAGCCGCCGGGGCCGGCGCCGATCACGACGACGTCAAATTCTTTGGACATGACAATCCTTTGGATGGCGGAACGGCGCGCGGCCACGCTTCGTAGCGCGCGTCGTTCCTGTACTGCGGAATGCGAAAGACGTGATGCTTGCCTGGTTCTTATATGGCGCCGGCTTGCACAATGACAAGCCGGCGCCGGAGAAGCCAGTCTTTACAGGTCGAGCAGCAGGCGCGCCGGGTCTTCCAGCGCATCCTTCATGGCGACCAGCGACAGCACCGCTTCGCGACCGTCGATGATCCGGTGGTCGTACGACAGCGCCAGATAGTTCATCGGACGGATCACGATCTGGCCGTTCTCGACCACAGCGCGTTCCTTGGTGGCGTGCACGCCCAGGATAGCGGATTGCGGCGGGTTGATAATCGGGGTCGACAGCATCGAGCCGAACACACCGCCGTTCGAGATCGAGAACGTACCGCCCGTCATTTCTTCGATCGACAGCTTGCCATCTTTGGCCTTCTGACCGAACTCGGCAATCTTCTTCTCGATTTCAGCGAGGCTCAGCTGATCTGCGTTGCGCAGGATCGGCACCACCAGGCCACGCGGCGAACCGACCGCGATACCGATGTCGAAGTAGCCGTGATAGACGATGTCGTTACCGTCGATCGACGCGTTCACGAGCGGGAATTTCTTCAGCGCGTGAACCGCCGCCTTCACGAAGAACGACATGAAGCCCAGCTTCACGCCATGTTCCTTTTCGAACTTGTCTTTGTACTTGTTGCGCAGATCCATCACCGGCGCCATGTTCACTTCGTTGAACGTGGTCAGGATGGCGTTGGTTTGCTGCGACTCGAGCAGACGCTCGGCGATACGCGCGCGCAGACGCGACATCGGCACGCGTTGTTCCGGGCGGTCCTTCAGCCATTGGTCGGCCGAAGCGGGTGCCTTGACGTCCGGCAGCGACGGCTTTGCAGCCTTCGGTGCGGCGGCCGGTGCCGGTGCGGCCTTCGCAGCCGGTGCAGGTGCGGCTTGACCCGCGGTCAGCACATCACCCTTGGTGATGCGGCCGTCGCGGCCCGTGCCGGCGACGTCGCCAGCGCCCAGACCCTTCTCGGCCATCAGCTTGCCGGCGGCCGGCGAAGCAGCGGTGTTCGCACCCGTTGCGGATGCGGCCTGAGCGGCCGGAGCGGCGGCGGGAGCCGGTGCGGCTTCCGGCGCCGGCTTCACTTCGGCTTCGACAGCAGCAGCGCCTGCCTTGCCTTCGGTGTCGATCTTCGCGATCACCTGATCCGCCACGACGATGTCGCCGTCGTTCGAGATCACTTGCGCGAGCACGCCGGCCGCGGGCGCCGGCACTTCGAGCACGACCTTGTCGGTCTCGATTTCGATGAGAATTTCGTCTTGTGCAACAGCCTCGCCGGGCTTCTTCTTCCACTGCAGCATGGTGGCTTCCGAAACCGACTCGGAGAGCTGGGGAACCTTGACTTCAACAATAGCCATTATGAATATCCTGAATACGTATCGGGTGACGGCGCGATCTATGTACTCGACGACCGCCTGCGAACCTCGAATGCCGCGTGTGAACCATCAAGTCGGTCACCAGGCGCGGCACGGGAAAGCGCGCGGCGCTTTCCCGGTTCGGCTCGTGTGCTTATTTAGCGATCGACGCGCTCTTGAGGCGGCCGAAAGCGCCTTCGACCAGCGCCTTCTGCTGCTCGTAGTGCTTCGCGTAGTAGCCGACTGCCGGCGAGGCCGAAGCCGGACGGCCGCTGTATGCCAGCTTCTGCCCGTCCTTCATGCCTTCCTTCAGATGGTGCTCGATGTAGAACCACGGGCCTTGATTCTGCGGCTCGTCCTGCACCCACACCACTTCGGTCGCGTTGTCGTACTTCTTCATTTCCGCTTCGAACTGCTTATGCGCGAACGGATAGAGCTGTTCGATACGGATGATCGCGACGTCGTTCGACTTCGATTCGCGACGATGCGCCAGCAGGTCGTAGTACACGCGACCCGAGCACACCACGACGCGCTTGACCTTCTTCGCGTCGATAGCTTCGTCGATTTCGCCGAGCACCGGCTGGAACGAGCCCTTCGCCAGTTCCGACAGATCCGACACGGCTTCCTTGTGGCGCAGCAGCGACTTCGGCGTAGCGACGATCAGCGGCTTCCTGAACAGGCGGATCATCTGACGGCGCAACAGGTGGAAAATCTGCGCCGGCGTGGTCGGCTGAACCACTTGCATGTTGTGGTCCGCGCACAGTTGCAGGAAACGTTCGATACGTGCCGACGAGTGCTCCGGACCCTGGCCTTCGTAGCCGTGCGGCAGCAGCATCGTGAGACCCGACACGCGGCCCCACTTCACTTCGCCCGACGAGATGAACTGGTCGATCACGACTTGCGCGCCGTTCACGAAGTCGCCGAACTGCGCTTCCCACGCGACGAACGTATTCGGTTCAGCGGTCGAGTAGCCGTATTCGAAGCCCAGCACCGCCTCTTCCGACAGCACCGAGTCGATCACCGTGAACTTCGCCTGACCTTCGGCGATGTTCTGCAGCGGCACATACGTGCCGTCGTTCCAGCGCTCGCGGTTCTGATCGTGCAGCACCGCGTGACGGTGCGTGAACGTGCCGCGGCCCGAGTCCTGACCGGTCAGGCGCACTGCATAGCCCGATGCGACCAGCGACGCGAATGCCAGGTGTTCGCCCATGCCCCAGTCGAGCTTCGCTTCACCACGACCCATCGCGCGACGGTCGTTGATGACGCGCTCGACGAGCGGGTGCACCTTGAAGTTTTCCGGGATCGTGGTGATGCGTTCGGCGAGGCGCTTCAACTCAGCCAGCGGCACGGCCGTGTCGGCTGCATCGGTCCACTTGCGGTTCAGGAACGGAACCCAATCCACCGCGTACTTGCTCTTGTAATTCGACAGAACCGGATCGACCGTGTGGTGGCCTTCATCCATCGCCTTGCGGTAGGCCTTGACGAATTCGTCGGCTTCTTCCGCGGTGATCACGCCTTGCTGTACGAGCTTTTCAGCGTACAGTGCGCGCGTGCCCGGGTGCTTGGCGATGGTCTTGTACATCAGCGGCTGCGTGACAGCCGGCGTGTCCTGCTCGTTGTGACCCAGCTTGCGGAAGCAGACGATGTCGACCACAACGTCTTTGTGGAACTGCATCCGGAAGTCGATAGCCAGCTGCGTAGCCAGCACGACCGCTTCCGGATCGTCACCGTTCACGTGCAGCACCGGCGCCTCGATCATCTTGACGACGTCCGAGCAGTACAACGTGGAGCGCGAGTCGCGCGGGTCCGACGTCGTGAAACCGATCTGGTTGTTGATGACGATGTGCAGCGTGCCGTGCGTGCCGTAACCGCGCGTTTGCGCGAGGTTCAGCGTTTCCATCACGACGCCCTGGCCTGCGAAGGCCGCGTCGCCGTGGATCTGCACCGGCAGCACTTGCAGGCCGCTGTCGTCGCCGCGGCGATCCATACGCGCCTTGGCCGAACCTTCGACCACCGGGTTGACGATTTCGAGGTGCGACGGGTTGAACGCGAGCGACAGGTGAACCGGGCCGCCTTCGGTTGAGACGTCCGACGAGAAACCCTTGTGGTACTTCACGTCGCCGGCCGGCAGGTCGTCGACGTGCTTGCCTTCGAATTCGGCGAACAGGTCGGCGGGCATCTTGCCGAGCGTATTGACCAGCACGTTCAGACGGCCGCGGTGGGCCATGCCGATGACGATTTCCTGCACGCCGTTGGCGCCGCCGTGACGCACGACTTCGTCCATCGAGGCGATGAAGCTTTCGCCGCCTTCGAGCGAGAAGCGTTTCTGGCCGACGTACTTGGTGTGCAGGAAGCGCTCGAGGCCTTCAGCGGCCGTCAGGCGATTCAGAATGTGCTTTTTCTTTTCATTGGAGAAATTCGGCGTCGAACGGATCGACTCGAGCTTCTCTTTCCACCAGCGCTTCTGTTCCGGATCGCTGATGTACATGTACTCGGCGCCGATCGTGCCGCAATACGTGTCACGCAGAGCCTTGACGATCTCGCGCAGCGAAGCACGCTCGAATCCGAAATACAGATTCGTGGCGCTGAACTCCTGGTCCATGTCGGCTTCGGTGAAGTCGTAGAACGCAGGTTCAAGTTCGGGGATAGCGGGACGTTCGCGGCGCTTCAGGGGATCGAGATTGGCCCATTGCGAGCCGAGGAAGCGATATGCGCCGATGAGGGACTGCACATAGACTTGCTTGCGGGAGGTAGCGAGGTCTTCGCCGCCAGTTGCCGTGCGCGGGATAAAGGCATTTGCCTTGGCCCGTTGTGCAAACGATTCGACGATCGGGCCATGGGCCACGTCGTTGGCATTGCTGCCATCCGATGCAGGAACGTTCTGCAACGCATCGAAATAGCTGCGCCAGTTCTCGGGCACTGACGCCGGATTATCGAGATACGCTTCGTACATTTCTTCTACGTACGGAGCATTGCCGCCGAACAGATAAGAGTTCGACTGGAATTGCTTCATCATTTTTACGCTCACCTTTCTTCGAGTTTCTCGAGAAATAGCGGGTTACAGAACCTTCCGCGACACGGCCTGACCGTTTAGCGGATTGCGCGAATCAAGTCTTGCTTGGAAGGACCTAAAACTTTGCACCCGGGGAGCATATCACAGAACGGATAGTGCAGATAGCAGACGGATTGCCGCTCAAGCCCGTGGCGACGGGCTTTCGGCGGCATTATCAGCGCCCGCAATAGTCTTCTGCAGGAAACGGGGACAAACGCCGCAATTAGCCATTCAATAGCGAGCAACTGCGCCTAACGCCGGATGAGCGCCAAAAGGGGACCAAAAGGAGTGCCAGAAACGACAAAAGCCACCCGGAGGTGGCTTTGCCTGACAGCGAGGCGCTTACCCGAGGGCAACGCCGGTGCTGATTTAGTCCACCGCGCCCTTACGGCTGGCGCTGCGGCGCTCGTGTTCCTTCAGGTAACGCTTGCGCAGACGGATGGATTGCGGCGTGACTTCGACGAGTTCGTCGTCGTCGATGAATTCGACCGCGTATTCCAGCGACATCTGGATCGGCGGCACGAGGCGCACCGCTTCGTCCGTACCCGACGAACGCACGTTGGTCAGTTGCTTACCCTTGATCGGGTTCACGACCAGATCGTTGTCACGGCTGTGAATGCCGATGATCATGCCCTCGTACAGCGGCTCGCCCGGCGACACGAACATACGGCCGCGATCCTGCAGCTTCCACAGTGCGTAGGCAACTGCGGCGCCGTCGTCCTGTGAAATCAGCACGCCGTTGCGACGCTCGCCCACCGCGCCTTCCTTGACCGGCTGATACGAATCGAACGTGTGGCTCATCAGGCCCGTGCCGCGCGTGAGCGTGAGGAATTCCGACTGGAAGCCGATCAGGCCACGCGCCGAAATACGGTACTCGAGACGCGTACGGCCACGGCCGTCCGACGCCATGTCGAGCATTTCGCCCTTGCGGCGGCCCAGCTCTTCCATCACGCCGCCCTGGTGGGCGTCTTCCATGTCGACCGTCAGGTTTTCGTACGGCTCGTGCTTCACGCCGTCGATTTCCTGCATCACCACGCGCGGACGCGACACGGCCAGCTCGTAGCCTTCGCGGCGCATGTTTTCCACCAGAATCGTCAGGTGCAGTTCACCGCGGCCCGCCACTTCGAACGTCGTTTCGTCGCCGGTTTCCTTCACGCGCAGCGCGACGTTGTGGTTCAACTCCTTCATCAGGCGGTCACGAATCTGACGGCTCGTGACGAACTTGCCTTCGCGGCCGGCCAGCGGCGACGAATTGACGAGGAAGTTCATGGTCAGCGTCGGTTCGTCGACGGTGATCATCGGCAGCGCTTCCGGTTGCTCCGGCGCGCAGATGGTCACGCCGATACCGATTTCCTCGATACCGTTGATCAGCACGATGTCGCCGGCTTCAGCCGATTCGACCTGAACGCGCTCGAGACCCTTGAACGACAGCACCTGATTGATCTTGCGGTTCAGGATCGCGCCATCGGGACCCGAACGCACGGCCACCGCCATGCCAGGCTTGATGCGGCCGCGCGTGATGCGGCCCACGCCGATACGGCCGACGTACGACGAATAGTCAAGCGAGGTGATTTGCAACTGCAGCGGCGCTTCCGGATCGGCATCGCGCACCGGCACGTGCTTCAGCACGGCTTCGAACAGCGGGCGCATGTCGCCTTCGCGCACATCGGGCGTGAGGCCGGCGTAACCGTTCAGGCCCGATGCGTAGACGATCGGGAAATCGAGTTGTTCGTCGGTTGCGCCCAGCTTGTCGAACAGGTCGAACGTCTGGTTGATCACCCAGTCGATACGCGCGCCCGGACGGTCCACCTTATTGATCACGACGATCGGCTTGAGGCCGAGCGCCAGCGCCTTCTTGGTCACGAAGCGCGTTTGCGGCATCGGGCCTTCGACTGCGTCGACCAGCAACAGCACCGAGTCGACCATCGACAGCACGCGCTCCACTTCACCGCCGAAGTCGGCGTGGCCCGGGGTGTCGACGATGTTGATGTGGGTGCCTTCGTACTCGACCGCGCAGTTCTTCGAAAGAATCGTGATGCCACGCTCCTTTTCGATGTCGTTCGAGTCCATCACGCGCTCAGCGATCTGCTGGTTGTCACGGAACGTGGCGGTCTGGCGGAGGAGCTGGTCGACGAGCGTGGTCTTGCCGTGGTCGACGTGGGCAATGATGGCGATGTTGCGTAGGGCGCGAGTCATAGGAACCTGGAGACAGTTGAGTGCGCCAGCAGCAGCATTGTGTACGAAGCCAACAAAGCCCAAAGCGCACTTTTGGGAACCCAACATTATAGCACGGGCAAATGAAGCTATCTCGTTTTCCCTGATTGCCGGCGCGCCTCCCCGCATCCGCATGCGAGAAACAACCCCATCGCCCGTTCGCTATCCCTACGCAAAACCGCGAGGATTATCCCTTGAGAAGGGAAAGTTCCTTGCCTAAGCTGCAATAACACTTGCCGCGTCAATCAACCGCCCCCTATAATCCTGCCTAGTCAACCATTGCATTCGCACGAGAATCATGCCGGATCCGTCCCTAACGCCTGACCCGATTGTCAGCGAATACCAGCTGGGCGAAAGCGTCGGCTATCTGCTCTCGCGGGTGAAATCGACCATGTCGAACCTGGTCACCCAGCGCAGCATGACGGAGCTGGGCATTACCAGTCAGCAAGGCAGCATCCTGTTCATGGTGGCGAGCGGCAAGTGTCTGCTGGCCGCCGAATTGGCACGGGAATACGGCATAGATGCCAGCGCCGTCACGCGTCTGGTGGATCGTCTGGAGAAGCGCGGGCTGCTCACGCGCGTGCGCAGCAACGAAGACCGGCGGGTTGTCCGGCTCGCGTTGACACCGGAAGGCCACGCCATCGCCGCGAAAATGCCGGCCATTTTCAACGGCGTGCTGGACAGCCTGCTAAACGGCTTTACCGCCGAAGAAGTGGGCTTTCTGAAGAGCATGCTGCGCCGCGTGCTCATCAACTCCGGCGAACAACCACCGGGACTAACCCGTGATGCAGCAAGCAATTTTGACAGCAAATCGTAATAAATTGCTTGCAGTGTCCATCATTACATTCCACTCAATGAGTCGAGCGATGAAATCCCTTTCCCTGTCCGCGCCCGCGCTTTCGAGCCGGGCCGCTGTCGCCGCCGCGGTGACAGCGCTCGCCCTTACGGGGTGCGCGAACTACTTCGGCATGAAGAGCGACAAGCAGATCTCGTCGCCGGCTCAGTACGAGTCCGCCCAGAGTCTGCCCGGCCAGGGCGGCGTGTGGCCGTCGCTCGACTGGGCCAACCAGTTCGGCGACCCGCAGTTGCCTAAACTGATCGCGGAAGCGCTGGAAGGCAGCCCTTCGATCGCACAGGCGCAGGCACGCCTCGCCAAGGCTTCGTCGTACATTGAAAGCTCGCGCTCGGCGCTGTACCCGAAGGTCAACGGCAGCTATTCGTGGACTCGCGAACTGTTCTCGGGCAACGCGCTCTACCCGCCTCCGTACGGCGGCACCTGGTATAGCGAGAACAACGTGCTGGCGAGCGCGTCATGGGATCTGGACCTGTGGGGCAAGAACCGCCAGCGTCTGGGCCAGGCCGTGTCGCAGGAAAAGGCTGCGGAAGCCGATATGCAGCAGGCGCGCGTAACGCTCGCCGCCTCCGTCGCGAGCACCTATAACCAGCTTGCCCAGCTGTACGCATTCCGCGACATCGCCGCGCGCGAAATCGCCAACCGGCAGGATATCGGCCGCATCACCAACGGCCGCGTCAGCGCCGGCCTCGACACCAACGTCGAACGGCAAACCGCGAACGGCAACATCGCGACCAGTCAGGCGAACTTGACCGACCTCGATGGTCAGATCACCGTGGTGCGCTATCAGTTGGGCGCGCTGCTTGGTAAAGGGCCGGACCGCGGCCTGCAGATCGCCAAGCCGGTGCTGACCACCGGCGACACGGTCGCACTGCCGAACAACCTGCCGGCCGACCTTGTGGCGCGCCGCGCGGACATCGTCGCCGCGCGCTGGCAGGTGGAAGCCGCGATGCACGACGTGAAGGAAGCAAAAGCCGAATTCTTCCCGGACATCAACCTCGCCGCCGGCGTGGGTTTCGACGCGTTCGGCTGGGGTCGCTTCCTTAAGTCGGGCAGCCGCCAGATGCAATTAGGCCCGGCGATTCACCTGCCGATCTTCGACGCCGGCGCGCTGCGCTCGCAGTTGAAGGGCCGCTACGCCGACTTCGACCTGGACGTGGCGAACTACAACCAGACGCTGATCAGTGCCCTGTCGGATGTCGCGACGCAAGTGTCGTCGATCCGTTCGATCGACCAGCAATCGGGCGATGCCCAGCGCGCGCTCGACGCGTCGACCAAGGCCTATCAGTTGGCAGTGATCCGCTACAAGGCAGGTTTGTCGCCGCAGTTGCAGGTGCTGACCGCCGACCAGAACCGTTTGAGCGCCGAACAGACAGTGACGGGCCTGAAGATGCGCCGCCGCGATATGCAGATCAGCCTCATCAAGGCGCTCGGCGGCGGGTTCGACGCAACGCAGACCGGCCTCGTGGTGCCGACCGATGCTCCGGCATCGGCCGCCGCGGCATCATCCGCCGCCACGACCGCCGCTGCGAACTGAAAGCCGCACTGCCGCAACCACACCCGCACGAACATCCGAATAAACGACGACGCTTGAGAGAACCCGGAGCACATCAATGAGCACCACCCAACAGCCCGCGGCTACTACCCAGCCGGCTCAATCGGCCCCGCAGCCGACACAGCAACCGGCCCAACCGCCGGCGAACAACGGCAAGCGCAAGCGCATGATGACGCTGCTCGTCATCGTGATCCTGATCGCCGCGGTCGCCTACGGCCTTTACTACTTCCTCGACGCACGCTTCCATGAAGACACCGACGACGCGTACGTGAACGGCAACGTCGTGCAGATCACGCCGCAAGTCACCGGCACGGTGATCGCGGTGAACGCGGACGACACGCAAACCGTGAAGGCCGGCGACCCGCTCGTCGTGCTCGATCCGGCCGACGCGCGCGTCGCGCTCGAACAGGCCGAAGCGAATCTCGCGCAGACAGTGCGCCAGGTGCGCGGCCTGTTCGCCGACGACAACCAGTACCAGGCGCAGGTTGCTCAACGCCAGGCCGATCTGTCGCGCGCCCAGGACGACCTGAAGCGCCGCCTGACGGTGGCGCAAACCGGCGCTGTGTCGGCGGAAGAAATCTCGCACGCCCGCGACGCAGTGAAGAGCGCGCAAGCCGCCGTCGATGCCGCCGAGCAGCAACTGGCTTCGAACCGCGCGCTCACCGCCAATACCACGATCGCGAATCACCCGAACGTGCAGGCCGCCGCCGCGAAGGTCCGCGACGCGTACCTGAACAATGCGCGTAACAACCTGCCGGCGCCGGTCACCGGCTACGTCGCGAAGCGCTCGGTGCAGGTCGGCCAGCGCGTTTCGCCGGGCACCCCGCTGATGGCCATCGTGCCGCTGGGCGGCGTATGGGTCGATGCGAACTTCAAGGAAGTGCAACTGAAGCACATGCGCATCGGTCAGCCGGTCGAGTTGACGGCCGACGTGTACGGTTCGTCCGTGGTGTACCACGGCAAGGTGGTCGGCTTCTCGGCGGGTACCGGTTCGGCGTTCTCGCTGCTGCCCGCGCAGAACGCAACCGGCAACTGGATCAAGGTGGTGCAGCGTCTGCCGGTGCGGATCGCGCTCGATCCGCAGGAACTTGAAAAGCATCCGCTGCGTATCGGCCTGTCGATGCAAGCCGACGTGAGCATCAAGGACGATCAGGGCGGCCAGCTCGGCCAGGCGCCAAACACGGTCTATCAGACCAATGTGTTCGACAAGTACGGCGACCAGGCTGACGCTGAAATCGCCCGCATCATTGCGGAAAACGCAGGTCCGAACGGCGGCTCGCAAAAATCGCTTCAAAGCAGCGGAGCCACCCGGCCCGCTGCGAAGATGATGTAAGCGGCGCGACGATTCCTAGAAGGCTTTTTAATGGCTCAGGCTCAGGCGCAAGTCCCTCATCCGCCGCTCGAGGGCGCGCAACTGGTGATCGGCACCATCGCGGTGTCGCTCGCCGTGTTCATGAACGTGCTCGACACGTCGATTGCGAACGTGTCGATCCCCTCCATTTCGGGCGACCTCGGTGTGTCGTCCGACCAGGGGACATGGGTGATCACGTCGTTCGCGGTGGCGAACGCGATCTCCGTGCCGCTGACCGGCTGGCTCACCGACCGTATCGGCCAGGTGCGCCTGTTCATGGCGTCGATCATTCTGTTCGTGATCTCGTCATGGATGTGCGGCCTCGCGCCCACCCTGCCGTTCCTGCTGGCCTCGCGCGTGCTGCAAGGCGCCGTGGCCGGCCCGATGATTCCGCTGTCGCAAACGCTGCTGCTCGCCAGCTATCCACGCGCCAAGGCGCCGATGGCGCTGTCGATGTGGGCCATGACCACGCTGATCGCGCCGGTGGCCGGGCCGATTCTCGGCGGCTGGATCTCGGACAATATCTCGTGGCCGTGGATTTTTTACGTCAATATTCCGGTCGGCGCGATTGCCGCCGTCGCGACGTGGACGATCTTCCGCAACCGCGATTCAGTCGTCAAAAAGGCGCCGATCGACGGCGTCGGTCTCGGCCTGCTGATCCTCTGGGTCGGCTCGTTGCAGATCATGCTCGACAAGGGCAAGGATCTCGACTGGTTCTCGTCGACCACGATCGTCGTGCTGGCGCTGGTTGCGGTGATCGCTCTCGCCTTCTTCATTGTGTGGGAATTGACGGCCGAGCATCCGGTGGTCGATCTGTCGCTCTTCAGCCGGCGCAATTTCACGAGTGGCACGGTTGCGTTGTCGATTGGCTACGGGCTCTACTTCGGCAACCTCGTGTTGCTGCCGTTGTGGCTGCAAACCAATATCGGCTACACCGCCACCGAAGCGGGCCTCGTGATGGCGCCGGTCGGCCTGTTCGCCGTGCTGCTGTCGCCGATCACCGGCAAGGTGTTGCCGCGTACCGATCCGCGCTATATCGCGACCTTGTCGTTTCTGGTGTTTGCGCTGTGCTTCTGGATGCGCTCCCGTTATACGACCGGCGTCGATACGTATTCGCTTCTGTTGCCCACCCTGATTCAGGGGATCGGCATGGCCGGGTTCTTCATCCCGCTCGTGTCTATCACGTTGTCGGGCTTGCCGGGCAACCGGATTCCGGCGGCCTCGGGCTTGTCGAATTTCGTGCGGATCATGTGCGGCGGGATTGGGACTTCGATTTTCCAGACCGCGTGGGATCACCGCACCATCATGCATCACGCGCAACTGGCCGAGCAGGCCAGCGTGTACAACCCGGTGTTCGATCAGTCGATCCGGCAGATGGGCGCGGCGGGCTTCAGTCAGCCGCAGGCGTATGGTCTGTTCAATACGATGGCCACGCAGCAGGCCGCACAGTTGGGCGTGAATGATCTGTTCTTCGTGTCGGCGGGGATTTTCGTCGCGCTGATCGCGCTGATCTGGATGGCCAGGCCGGAACGCGCCGGCGGCGATGCGGGTGCGGCGGCAGCGGCGGCGCATTGAGGGTTTAGCGTCTTTCTTCTGTAGCAACCGATGATGTGAAAAAAGGCGGGACCGCTTAATAGCGGTCCCGCCTTTTTATTTGCCAGGTTCGTCTCTTCGCAGGCCAATTGGCGAGCTAACGGGCTAGCGGGCTAGCTCTCCGTGGTGACGACGAGCCGCTCGGGCGCCAATACGCCCTCGCCTTGCTTCGCGACGCCTAGCAGGCGGCCTTCTTCTGCATAGACGCGTACACGTGGCGCGTTCACAGCCTCGCCGGTAATGGTCAACTCGGAGAGCTTCAGACGCTGACCGTGCAGGAAACGGCGGGTTGCGTCCTCGTTCAGGGTGACGGGCGGGAACGTGGACAACAATGCATCGACGGGCTGCAGCCACGCATCACGCTCGCTCTCCGTCGCGTCGGACAATGCGTCGAGCGTCACCGAATTCTGCAGCGTCAGCGCGCCGACGCCGGTACGCCGCAGGGCGACCAGATGCGCACCGCAACCGAGTGCCTCACCGATATCCTCGGCAAGCGTGCGAACATACGTGCCCTTACTGCACGTCACGCGAAACGTCACGTCGGGCAAAGTACACGCCAGCATGTCGAGCGCGTGAATCGTCACCTTACGCCCTTCCCGCTCGACCGTCTGACCGGCGCGCGCGTATTCGTACAGCGGCTTGCCGTCGCGCTTGAGCGCCGAATACATCGGCGGGACCTGAACGATGTCGCCGAGAAATTTTTGCATCGCCACCTGGACCGTCGCCTGATCGCAGGTCACGTCGCGCGTGTCGATCGGCTCGCCTTCGGCGTCGCCCGTGGTCGTGCGGATACCGAGGCGCATGGTCGCCTCATAAGTCTTGTCGGCTTCGAGCAGATCTTGCGAAAACTTGGTGGCTTCGCCGAAGCACAGCGGCAAAAGACCCGTGGCAAGTGGATCAAGCGTGCCAGTGTGGCCCGCCTTTTTGGCCAGATAAAGACGCTTCGCGCGAATCAGCGCGTCGTTGCTCGACAGGCCGAGCGGCTTGTCGAGCAGCAGCACGCCGTCGAGCGCGCGACGCGGCACGCGGGGGCGTTGAGGTGCGGTCATGTCAGAAAGACAGGGTCTTCGAAGTGTACGGAAACAGCGCTAAACAAGCAGCGGCTGAGGTATTGCAACTGAAGCACTGCAACGGCTCAGTCTTCTTTCGCGCGATTGGCGTTCGCCTCGTCGATCAGACGGGACATTTCAACGGCCCGTTCGATCGTCTGATCGTAATGGAAATGCAGCGTCGGCACGGTATGGATGTGCAGGCGCTTGAACAGCTGATTGTGCAGATGGCCGGCCGCGTGCTGGAGCGCTTCGAGCGTTTGTTGCGGGTCGCCGGTCAGCGTCGTGAAGTAGACCTTCGCGTGCGCGTAGTCGGGCGTCAGCTCAACGCTTTGAATCGTGACGAGGCCGATGCGCGGATCCTTGACCTCGCGCAGCAACTCGGACAGGTCGCGCTGGATCTGATCGGCGATCTGCACGTTGCGATTGGGAGAAGAACGTTTTTTAGGCATGGTGTTTGTGATCCGTTCAGACGGATGCAAAAAGTTGTTCGTGCGCGCCGTGGCGATTGTTGCCAGGCTTGTTACCCGGCGACGGCGATGAAGCGGCGCGATAGTGGCGGCAAACCACTCTCGTAGCGCGTTACGCGACAAAATGCGCGGGCCCAAAAACAACGGGCGGAGCGGGCGCTTAAGCCCGCTCCGCCCGTTGAGCCAATGCCGCGTGAATTACAGCGTACGCGCGACTTCGGTAACCTCGAAGACTTCGAACTGATCGCCTTCGACGATATCGTTGAAGTTCTTGATCGACATACCGCACTCGAAGCCCTGACGGACTTCCTTGACGTCGTCCTTGAAGCGCTTGAGCGAATCGAGCTCGCCCGTGAAGATGACGACGTTGTTGCGCAGCACGCGCACCGACGAGGAGCGCTTGACGAAACCATCCGTGACCATACAGCCGGCCACCGCGCCGATCTTCGGTACCTTGAAGACCTGGCGCACTTCGACCGTACCCGTCACGATTTCGCGCTTCTCAGGTGCCAGCATGCCCGACATCGCGGCCTTCACTTCATCTACTGCGTCATAGATGATGTTGTAGTAGCGAATATCGACGCCGTTGGCTTCCGCCAGCTTGCGCGCCTGTGCGTCCGCACGGGTGTTGAAGCCGATGATGACCGCCTTCGAAGCCGTAGCCAGGTTGACGTCCGACTCGCTGATGCCACCCACGGCACCGTGCACGATCTGCACGCGGACTTCGTCGGTCGACAGCTTGAGCAGCGACTGCACCAGCGCTTCCTGCGAACCTTGCACGTCGGCCTTGACGATGAGCGGCATGTACGCCACTTCGCCTTCGCCCATCTGTTCCAGCATGTTCTCGAGCTTCGCGGCCTGTTGCTTGGCCAGCTTGACGTCGCGGAACTTGCCTTGACGGAACAACGCGACTTCACGCGCCTTGCGGTCGTCCGGCATGACGATCATTTCTTCGCCAGCTTGCGGGACTTCCGACAGACCTTGAATCTCAACCGGGATCGACGGGCCTGCCGACTTGGTCGGCTTGCCGGTTTCGTCGAGCATGGCTCGCACGCGACCGTAAGCGCTGCCTGCCAGCACCACGTCACCACGGTTCAGCGTACCCGACTGGACCAGGATCGTTGCAACCGGCCCCTTACCCTTATCGAGCTTCGCTTCAATGACGAGACCCTTGGCAGGCGCTTCGACCGGTGCCTTCAGTTCCAGCACTTCGGCCTGCAGCAGCACGTTTTCCAGCAGTTCGTCGATACCCGTACCGGTTTTCGCCGACACCGACACGAACGGCGAATCGCCACCGTATTCTTCCGGCACGACGCCTTCAGCGACGAGTTCCTGCTTGACGCGCTCAGGATTCGCATCCGGCTTGTCGATCTTGTTGATCGCGACGACGAGCGGCACGCCGCCAGCCTTCGCGTGGGCGATCGCTTCCTTCGTTTGCGGCATCACGCCGTCGTCGGCGGCGACCACCAGAATCACGATGTCGGTTGCCTTCGCACCGCGAGCACGCATGGCCGTGAATGCTTCGTGGCCCGGCGTATCGAGGAACGTGATAACGCCGCGCGGCGTTTCAACGTGATAGGCGCCGATGTGCTGCGTAATCCCGCCCGCTTCACCCGCGGCCACCTTGGCGCGGCGGATGTAGTCGAGCAGCGAGGTCTTGCCGTGGTCGACGTGACCCATGACCGTGACGACCGGCGGACGCGGCAGTGCTTCCGCATCCGTGATTTCGCCTTCGACCAGCATGGCTTCCGGATCGTCCAGTTTGGCCGCAACCGCGTGGTGGCCCAGTTCCTCGACGATGATCATCGCCGTTTCCTGGTCCAGCATCTGGTTGATCGTGACCATCTGGCCAAGCTTCATCATCGACTTGATGACTTCCGATGCCTTCACTGCCATCTTGTGCGCCAGATCGGCGACCGTGATGGTTTCCGGCACGTGCACTTCGCGCACGATCGGTTCGGTCGGCGCCTGGAATGTGGTGTTCTGATCCTGATGCTTGCCGCGACCCTTCGGGCCACCGCGCCAGCCACGATCGACACCGCCGCTCGTATCGCCACGCGTCTTGATACCGCGGCGCTTCGCTGCGTCGTCCTGCCAGCCGCCCTTGCCACCGCCCGGCTTCTTCTTGTCGCCAGCCGACGGCGTGGTCGTTGCAGCCGGAGCCGCTGCAGTAGCCGGCTTCCTGGCTGCCGGACGCGCCGGTGCTTCACCCGCCGGACGTGCCGGCTTGTGCAGCGTGCCCTTGGCTTCCGCGGCCTTGGCCGGCTCGGCGGGCTTCGGTGCCGGTTCCGGCGCCTTGACCTGCGCCTTGCGCGGCGTGTTCATCATTTCGCGAATGGCTCGCGCTTCGGCTTCCGCCGCTGCCCGGCGCTTGCTGACTTCTTCCTGCTCGGCGCGCGTTTTCTCGGCGGCCTGACGCGCTGCGTCTTCCGCTTTCTTCGCCGCTTCGCGTTGCGCCGCGCGTTCTGCCGCAGCGCGCTCGTCGTCCTGCTCGCTTTCCTTGGCAACCGCCGGTTCCGCAGCCTTGGCCGCGACCGGTTCAGCCTTCGCGGCAGCTGCCGGCTGGGCAACCTGCGCCGACTTCGCCGTCTGAGCCTGCTCGCGAGCCGCAGCTTCGGCCGCAGCCGCAGCTGCAGCGCGCTTCTTCGCCGCTTCTTCTTCCGCACGACGGCGCTCGGCTTCAGCCGCCTGCTCGCGCGCCTGACGTTCAGCTTCTTCGCGCTCGAGTTGTTCCTGACGCGCCTTCAACTCCTGAGCCTGCTTTTCGAGCAGCTCGGCTTCGTGACGAGCTTCCTCTTCACGGCGCTGGAGTTCGAGATCGTCGACGTCGGCCTCGGCCACATGATTCGATGCATCGCCGCCTTCAGCGGCGGATTCGTCCCTGCGGACGAAAGTGCGCTTCTTACGCACCTCGACCTGAATGGTGCGAGCTTTGCCCGTCGCGTCGGATTGCTTGATCTCCGACGTATGCCGCTTCGTCAGCGTGATCTTGCGCTTGTCTGCATCAGTCGAGCCGTGAGACTTGCGCAAGTGGTCGAGCAGACGCGCCTTGTCCGTTTCGGACAAGCTGTCGTCTTCGCTCGCTTTGGTGACGCCTGCTGCCTGCAGCTGCTCAAGGAGCACGCCTGCTGGCATTTTCAGTTCCGCGGCAAATTGGGCTACGTTGTTACTCGCCATTCATTCCTCTTAATGCAAGGACCGATTCCTTGCGGTTAGCATCTTGTCATGCGGCCTGACGGCCGCTTCAATTTAGTGCGCCATGGTCATTTCTCACTGGAACCAATGTTCACGTGCTTTCATGATCAACGCCTTAGCGGCATCCTCTTCCATTCCGGTCATCTCGACCAGTTCATCCACAGCCAGCTCGGCGAGTTCGTCGCGCGTCTGGATCTGATGTTCGGCAAGCTTGGCGAGCAGGTCGGCGTCCATGCCGTCCAGGCTCTTCAGGTCGAGTGCAACATTTTCGACCTTTTCTTCATTCGCGATGGCCTGCGTCAGCAAAGCGTCGCGCGAGCGATTACGCAGTTCGTGAACGGTGTCTTCGTCGAATGCTTCGATTTCGAGCATCTCGTTGAGCGGCACATAAGCGATCTCTTCGAGGCTCGTAAAGCCTTCGTCGATCAGGATGTCGGCGACTTCTTCGTCGACATCGAGACGCGCCATGAACAGGTCACGCAGTACGCCGCGCTCCTGATTCTGCTTCTGCGCAGATTCGTCCGGCGTCATGATGTTGATCTGCCAGCCGGTGAGTTCGCTGGCAAGACGCACGTTCTGGCCGCTGCGGCCGATCGCGACCGCCAGTTCGTTTTCGTCGACGACGACGTCCATCGAATGCTTCTCTTCATCGACGACGATCGACTGGACGGCTGCCGGCGCGAGCGCGCCGATCACAAACTGTGCGGGATCTTCCGACCATAGCACGATGTCGACGTTTTCGCCACCGAGCTCGTTACGCACGGCCTGCACCCGCGAACCGCGGATACCGACACAGGTGCCGATCGGATCGATGCGCTTGTCGTAAGCGACCACGCCGATCTTGGCGCGCACGCCCGGATCGCGGGCCGCCGCCTTGATTTCCAGCAGGCCTTGTTCGATTTCCGGCACTTCCATCTCGAACAGCTTCATCAGGAATTCGGGCGCCGTACGCGACAGTTCGATCTGCGGACCGCGAGCGGTGCGATCGACCTTGGCGATGTAGGCGCGCACGCGGTCGCCCACGCGCAGATTTTCCTTCGGAATCAGCTGATCGCGGCGCAGCAGCGCTTCGACACGGCCGGTTTCGACGATGAAGTTGCCCTTATCCAGGCGCTTCACCGAGCCGGTCATGATGTGCTCGCCGCGCTCGAGGAAATCGTTCAGGATCTGCTCGCGTTCAGCGTCGCGCACCTTCTGCAGGATCACCTGCTTGGCAGCCTGCGCGCCGATACGGCCGAATTCGATCGACGGCACCGGTTCTTCGATGTATTCGTCGAGCTGGATTTCCGGCTTCTGTTCACGCGCTTCGAACAGCAGGATTTCCTGATCCGGCTCTTGCAGACCGGCTTCGTCCGGGACGACTTTCCAGCGGCGAAACGTTTCGTGCTCGCCGCTTTCACGGTCGATCTGGACGCGGATGTCCGCATCCTCTTCGAAGAGTTTCTTGGAGGCCGAAGCGAGGGCCGCCTCGAGCGCGGCAAATACCACGTCTTTGTCGACGTTCTTCTCGCGTGCCAGCGCATCCACCAGCATCAACACTTCGCGACTCATTGTTTGCGGCTCCTAAAGTCAACTTTCGGAACGAGGCGTGCCTTATCGATATCCGCGACGGTGAAATCGAGCATCGCGGCGCCTTCCTTCCCTTCAAATTCCAGACCGATCGTCTCGCCTTGCGGAGCATGCAGAATGCCCCGGTACGATTTCCGTCCGTCCAATGGCTTTTTCAATGTGATTACCACTTCGCTGCCTGCGAAGCGTTCGAAATCCGCCAGTTTTTTCAGCGGGCGGTCGAGACCCGGCGACGACACTTCAAGCCGCTCGTAATCGATATTTTCGACCGTCAGAACGTGCTGGAGCTGACGCGTAACTTTCTCGCAGTCTTCGATCGCAATGCCGGCCGGCTGGTCGATATAGATACACAACATGCCGCGCCCGGTGCGCTCGAGATCGACGAGCTCGTAGCCGAGTCCCACGACCGTGGTTTCAATCAGTTCCGTCAGTTGCACAGTGCCCTCTTAGATGTTCGCGCAGCGAGCCTGCCGCTTGTTTTGCAAACAACCAATGCGGGCCGCGCGCCTAGCTGGCGCACGTTCGTGCTACCCGAGATGCCAAACCACTTAGAACTGAGCGGCAAAAAAAAATGGGCTAAACGCCCATCATCTTATTACCGGTGGTCGCACCTGAGCCGCACATGAAAAGCCGCACGCCCAGCGACTTTGTGATTGTAGCCATTTTTCGGGACAAACGCAAACCGCAGAACGCCGTGCGAAGCGCATTTCCGCTTGATTTCATGGCAATCTTTCAACGATATGGCGGCGCTTCGGGCCTTTTGCAAGACGGGCTGCGCGGCCTCGGGCCCAAACCGGACAAGCGGGGCCGGGAAACTCTGCCCCTACTTATGCGCACGCCGCGGTTTCATGCAATGCATGAAACCTGCGAAAGCCCGCGGCACTCGTCGATCGACTCCGACAGTGGCGAAGTGTAAATCGTTGAGGAACGATCAACGGCCAACCGTCGCATGTACGTCATTTACGGCTCAACGGCCACGCGAGCGGCCGCGCGGCGCGCCGCCACCACGATTGGCGCCGCCCGGGTTGGCGTTACCGCCACCGGCGCGGTTGGCATTGCCGCCACGATTGCCGCCCGGCCCACGGCTACCGCCGCCCGGATTGCCACCGGGGCCGCCGGGACGCTTACCGCCTGCCGCGCGGTTGCCATTGCCCGACGGCGCGCGATTGCCGTCGACGTCACGCCCGCCACGCGGGCCAGACGCAGCACCGCCGCCACCCATCGGCCCGCTAAAACCACCGGCGCCGCGGCCAGCGCCGCGATTGCCATAGCCGCCAGCACCGCCGCCAAAACCACCGCCCGCGCCGCCGCCGAAGCCGCCCGCCGCACCGCGACGGCCTTGACCGCGCGGCTGCTGTTGATCGAAACGGCCGTGGGACATCAGTACCGGTTCGCGGCTGATAAAGCCCATCGACGTCTGCATCGGATCCGGCTGCTTGCGCTCCGGCGCCTCTCTGCGGCCGCCCTTTTCTTCCGACGGCGCCTTCAGGCCGACCGACGCCATCAGCGCGCGCACCTGATTGTCTTCGAGTTCTTCCCAGCGGCCGCGCTTCAACCCCTTCGGCAGCGAGATCGGGCCATGGCGCGTGCGGATCAGGCGGCTGACCATCAGGCCGGCTGCCTCGAACATGCGGCGCACTTCGCGATTACGCCCTTCGGCGAGCGCGACGTGGTACCAATGATTGGTGCCTTCGCCGCCGCCGTCGCGGATGCGCAGGAAATTCGCCGGGCCGTCTTCCAGCTCGACGCCATGCAGCAGCTTCTGACGCATGCCTTCGGCCAGCTCGCCGACCACGCGCACCGCATATTCACGCTCGACGCTATAACGCGGATGCATGAAACGGTTGGCCAGATCGCCCGAGGTGGTCAGCATCAGCAGACCTTCGGTATTGAAGTCGAGGCGGCCGACCGCAAGCCACTTGGCGGTCTTCATGGGCGGCAGCTTGTCGAACACCGACGGGCGGCCTTCCGGATCGGCATGGCTGACGATTTCGCCAGTCGGTTTGTGATACAGCAGCACGCGCGGCGGCTTGTTGGCCAGCTTGCGCTTGACCGGCTTGCCGTTGATGCGGACCTGATCGGTCGGCATGATGCGCTGGCCGATGTGAGCCGGCTCGCCGTTCACCGACACGCGGCCGGCGACGATCAGTTCTTCCATGTCGCGGCGCGAGCCCATGCCGGCTTCGGCCAGCACCTTGTGCAGCTTCGGCGCGTCGTCGTCCGCGGCGAGGACCCGTTTGGGTGCAGCCGGTTTGCCACGGCGCAGCATCGGGGCACGCACGCCGCCGGTCGAGCTGTTGTCCGCGTCGAATGCCGGCGATGTGACGTACGAGAACAGGTCGTCCGGACTTGCTTCGGCTGCCACAGCCGCCGGTGCTTCACCGCCGCGGCGATTCTGACGCTGGCCGCCTTCGCGCGGCTGGCGCTCACGCTGCCCTTCACGCGGTCCGCCCTCGCGAGGCGCGCCGTCACGTTGAGCGCCCTCGCGCTTCGCGCCACCCGCATTGCGGCGCGGCCCCTGACCCTTGGCGCCTTCCTTGCGCGGCGTGCGCACCTGTGCCACCACCTCGCCGTCCGGCGGCGTTTCGGTGACGACCGGCGCGCCTTGCGCAGGCGCACCTTCGGCGCCCTTCGTCTTCGCTCCGGCGCGGCGCCGTGCGATCAGGCTGCGCGGCCCGCGACGCAGGCCGCGGCGCGGACGGTCTTCGCCGTCTGCTTCCGTGGTCTGCGCCGGGCGCTCGCCCTCGCCTGCCGACGCTTGCGTGGTACGCGCTTCGTCGGCGCGTGCCGACGGCACGGCGCGCTCGGATTCGGACGAATCGGTGTCGTGGGTATGTGTCAAAACAACCTCAAAATGTCAGGTCGCGCACGCCCGTTGCGGGCGTGGCAAAAAAAGTTCGGTTACGTCAGGCGCTGCGCGACTCGGGTTCGTCGTCGGTCAGAATGCCTGCGTCCTGTGCGGCATCGCGACGATCTTCTGGATCGCCGTGCGCCGCTGTGGTCGGGTTCGGCCCGGCGGCGTGCTCCGTATCGCGGAGTACGCCCGAGTCGTGCGCGGGTATTGCCGGATCGGCCTGGGAGACCGGATCGTGATTCAGTGCGGACTCGGCAGCGCCGGCCTGCGGTTCAACGTTTGCCACTTCGGCGTGTTCTTGCCCAGCCGGGCCTGCGGCGGCGTCCCGATGCAACTCGGGCGCCCGTGCGGCATCCGCCGCGCCATGCGTCGATTCGGCAAGTTCAGCCGGCTCGTTTGTCTCAGTCGACTCCGCATACTCGGCCTGAGCGACTGGGGCTTGATGCTCTACAGCGTGTTCGCCAGCGATTTCCGTTCCTGCTGCCTCGCCAGTTTCTTCGCCGTAATCGCGATCGGCAGTTTCGCCAAGGGCTTCACCCTCGGCAGCGGCTGCTTCGCCGGCAGCAGATTCCGCCGGTTCTTCCAGCGCGCTCTCCTCACCCGAAACCAGGGCTTGCGCAGCCTCGGCCTCGGCCTCGGAAAATTCGATCGCATGCTGACCGAGCAGATCCGCGTTCAACTGCGCCGACGGATCGGCCAGCGGCGGCAATTCGTCGAGCGCCTTCAAACCGAGGTCGTCGAGAAATTGCCGCGTGGTCGCGTACAACGCCGGACGGCCGGGCACGTCACGATGGCCGATCACTTCAATCCAGCCGCGATCCTCGAGCTGTTTGACGACCTGCGTATTCACCGTGACGCCGCGAATCTCTTCGATGTCGCCACGCGTGACCGGTTGCCTGTACGCAATGATCGCGAGCGTCTCGAGGACCGCGCGCGAGTATTTCGGCGGTTTCTCGGGATGCAGACGATCCAGATACGAACGCATCGCGGGCTTACTTTGAAATCGCCAGCCCGACGCCAGCCCGACCAGCTCCACACCGCGCCCAGACCAATCCTGCTTGAGGTCTTCGAGCAAATTCCGAACAGTGTCTGCCGACACGCCGTCGGCAAAGAGCTTGCGCAAATCGACGAGCTTTAACGGCTCCTGCGCGCAGATCAAGGCAGTCTCGAGGACGATCTTCGCCTCTTGGGTATTCATGCAGCTAGGTCAGACCCTGTGGTCAAAGAACCGGATCAAACAGACGATGTGGAACTGAAGACGCGCTCGCCCGATTCTGATCGGTCATATTGATGGGAGCACGCACCGGGGGGAGGCGAAACAGGCAATCGAGCCAAACCCAGCCGGACGGAGCAGCGATATTCCTGAAAGGAATCGCGTGACTGAGCGCCATATTACGCAAAAACAACCGGTGCGTAAAGACGAAATCCCCGGCGCATTTTTTAGCGATGCCTCAAGTCGTCCGCTTAAAAGGAAAAGCTGGCCGAATCGGACAGGAATCGGAGCGCGGCAGGCCCGGAATCAGGCCGCGATCGATCCTTTAGCCCTTTAGCCCTTAAGCTGGACCGCATGCCCGTGCCGCCACCACACTTCAATGCATGCCGTGCTGCGCCAGGAATCGCCTCAAACGCTCGACGCCCAAATCCAGCCGGGCGGAATCGCAGGCATAGCACCAGCGTACGAAGCCCTCGCCTTCCCGGCCGAATGCGCTGCCGGGCGCCACGCCCAAGCCTACTTCCCGCACCATGGCCTTGCACAGCTCGAGGCTGCGCGCCGCCCCCGGCATGGAGAAAAACAGATACATCGCTCCGGGCGGCGCCTTTACGTCGACGCCCGGCACGGTGGCCAGCGCGCGCACCAGATGATCACGCGATGCCTTCAGGTCGCGCACCAGGTCCTGCGTGAAACGCTCACCCTGCTGGACCGCCGCGATGCCCGCCTGCTGAACGAAATCCGGCGCACATGACGTGTTGTACTCGACCAGCTTGCCCAGATCGTCCATTAGCGAAACCGGCGCGACCAGCCAGCCGAGCCGCCAGCCGGTCATCAGCCACGCCTTGGAAAACGAGTTCACGCAGATCACGCGCTCGTCGCGCCCTGCCAGATCGAGAAACGACGGCGCCGTGCGCGAATCACCGCCGGGCGAGCCGACGCCGGCATCCGCATCCGCATCCGCGGGCGCGTCCGGATAATAAAGACGCTCGTAGACCTCGTCGGCGACGATCCAGATACCGTGACGACGGCAATGCGCCAGCACGGCGCGCTGCTCGTCGCGGTTCATCACCCAGCCGGTCGGATTGTTCGGCGAATTGATCAGGAGCATTTTCGTGTCGGGCGTCAACGCCGCCAGCAGTTGCTCGAGGTCGAGTTGCCAGCCGCGCTCACCGTAGCCCAGCGCGACGGTTTCCACCCGCGCGCCGAGAATCTTGGGAATCTCGACCAGATTGGGCCACAGCGGCGTTACCGCCACGACGCGGTCGCCCGCCCCCACTACCAGCTGCGCGGCCAGCATCAACGCGTTGACACCCGCGCTCGTCACCGCGATATGGTCGGGCGAGGTCGTTCCGTGCAGCTCGCTGACGTAGCCCGCGAGCGCCGCGCGCAGCGGCGCGATGCCCAGGTTATGCGTATAGAACGTGGCGCCGGCGGCCAATGCGGCGCTGGCGGCGTCGCGGATAAAGGCCGGAGTCACCCGGTCGGACTCGCCGAACCAGAACGGCAGCACGTCGGCGACGCCGAAACCGGCATTCGCGACTTCACGGATCTGCGAGGGACGCAGTGCGCGCACCGCATCGCGCGCGTTGGGGACGGAGGGCACAGACAGATCCGATTCGCTCATCGAGGCTTCCAGACAGTGATGGACAGGCAATAAGTAATGGGGCAACGCATGGGGCAAGGCTTGAAGCCCGGGGAGGCGACAGTTTAGCGCGGCGCCTGGTTTTGGGACGGCGAAGTCAGCGGGTGGCGAAACGCGCCCGCGTCGTCAGTCCCTGTCAGTTCAAATCCTCCGCTCGCGCCGGCAATTGACGAATCAGACTCCACACCGCCTCCGCCGCCGGCGACAACGAGCGGTCGCGCCGCCGCACCAGTTCGACCGTGCGCTCGGCGCGCGGCACGAGCGGTCGCGCCACCAGCGCGGCGCCCGCCGGCAAAGGCAGCGCGAGCCACGGCAGCACGCTTACGCCCACGCCCGCCTCGACCAGCCCAAAAACGGTCGCGGAATGCCCCAGTTCCTGCACCACGGTGGCGCTCACGCCGTATTCCTGCATGACGGCGTCGATGATCGGCCGGCTGCCTGACGCGTAGTCGAGCATGACCAGCTGCTGGCCGTCCAGGTCAGTCCATGCCACCCGCTCCCGCGCCGCCAGGGGGTGATCCTCGCGTGCAACGACACAAAACGAATCCGTCATCAGCGATTCGCTGAGCAGGTCGTCGGCGGAAAACGGACCGATGATCACGCCGAAATCGACTTCGCCCGACTTCACCTTGCGCACCACGTCGCTTTGCACGTCGTCACGCAGACCCAATGTGATGTAAGGAAACTGACGTCCGCACGCCGCCACCACGCGCGGCATCAAGCGGCAGGCGACGGTCGGGCTCGCGGCCACCACCACACGTCCGCGACGCTGTTCGCCGATTTCGCGGATCTCGCGCAAGGCGTCGTCCAGATCCGTCAGCAGGCGTGACACGCTCGATACCAGGTTGCCGCCGACATCCGTTAGCTGCACCTCGCGGGTGGTGCGGTCGATCAGCTTCAGGCCGATTTCGCCTTCCAGCTCACGTACACAGCGGCTAACCGCCGATTGCGTCAGGCCGATTTCATCGCCGGCCCGGCTGAAGCTCTGCAAACGGGCGACCTCAATGAAAACCCTTAGCTGACGCAGCGTCACATTCATTTACCAACCTCATCAATAACCCTATTTAATGCGCATTGTATGGTGAAATGCCGCACCACAGTCGGGTTCAGTGACATCGCTGCAATGCAGCAATAAGGCGCAAACGCACGCTGGCCGGGCCTGATTGCACAAGATTGGTGATTGTCCCGATTTGCGAGATGGGTTTTTTGGATTCTTATACGCCCCTAGCTAGCGCCCGCGCTGGCCCGCTGCCACAGGGCTTTCTGGCAGTTGGACTCGTCTTGGCACACTTCCTGCATTTACATGCACACAGGGTCGGCGCCATGACTTCTGACTGACATGAAACCGTGGCAAGCCCGACCCCCCTTGGCACTCGCCTATCGAGTGCATGGAGAGTGCGCGGCGCGGGGCAGCGCACCGGAGTTAGCTTCGCTGAGGTGAAACATGATGCTGTTCGACGATTTGAGAGACAACGAGTGGGCGCTGGTCGAGGCGTTGTTCTGTGCGGAGCCAGCACGGAGCGAACGGCGCGGTCGGCCACGCGTGGAAGCACGCGCGGTTGTCAACGCCGTGCTTTGGGTGCTATCGACGGGCGAAGGCTGGTCCAAGCTGCCGGGCCGCTATCCGTCGCCGCCGACTTGCCGCCGCCGCTTCGACGAGTGGCAAGCCGATGGTACGCTCGCCGAAATAGTTAAGCGACTCGGCACCAGCGGCCGTGAAATTTCGCTGCGCGGCCGTATTGGCGCGACCGCCGCGAAACCGCCGGCACCGCCGAGCCGCGACCGCCTGCGCGGCGCGTTCTGGACCAATCCGGAATCGTGGCGCGCGCCGGTCAAGATGGCCTGACGCGAATTGTTTTGCCTCCGGGCGCCTGCGGGCGCCCGGCGTGTATCTGGCCGCCGTGCGTTCGCCGTACGCCGTCTGTCGACGTCCGCCGACACTACCCCGGTCTGCAAATGGGCACCGCTTCCCGGCGCGCCCAACATAGTCGTCGCTTCCCGCTCCACGACTTCACGGACTTCATCGAGTTCATCGCCTGGCCGTTTCAGACACCTGACACGGCTCACCGGTTGCGGATGAAACATCCATTTACCATTACTTACAGCGTGCTTTCGCCACTCGGCATACCGTATGAGTATGCAAACAGGCCTTGAGTCGATGGGCTTGACGGGAGCTCAGCATGAAACCAATGTCACTGCTTCTGTGCGGCATTGTTGTTTCATCAATGGCCGCACCGGCGCTCGCACAGCAGCGCCCACAAGGCTGGAACTGGCGGCCGGACCATACGGCCACAGTTCAGGCCTGGCAGCAAGGCGATGCACGCGGCCGCGACTTCACGCCGCCTGCGCCGCGCGGAGATTTGCGCGGCGACATCGCGAGCAATGCGCGCATGCGGCCGGAGTCGCCGCCGCGTGAAGACGCCGTGCGTCGCCGCTAGCGGAATCACGCAATGCAGCGCACTGCATGGGCACGGCGAATTGAACGGTTGGGGAACCACCCGGCGTCGCGCCAGTCTGATTTAACGCCATTAGCACAGCGTGGCAGTAGTAATTCCGGTACGCCCGTATCCTTGCGATACGGGCTTTTTTTTGCTTTTTTGCCTTAGCGAACGATCGGTGCGCGAACGGCGGACGCGCAATGCGCTGCCGCTCAAGGCTATTAGCGGGACCGGCAAACGGGAGCATGAGCGATCACAGGCACGGTCATAAGCAGGACCATAAGCCGGCCACGACCCGCGGCGACAAAATCACCGCCAGCCGCGCAACGCGGCCGGGGAAACAGCGCCAGTTTGCCGCGCCGGCCTAAGGCCGGGCTTCGAGAGCGGCTGCGGGCCGCGCTTCGGCTGTGGCGACGACGTAATCGTTCATGCGCTGCGCGCTCCAGCTCAACAGGCGCTCGTCGTGCTCGAGTCTCGCGAACTCGGCCCGGCCCCGTTCGGTGAGCACGGCGATGTCGACCGGCGCATGAAAACCTGGGGCCGGAGCGACCGTGCGCTGCCGAACAGTGTCCATCAGGCCTAACGCGCGAAGATATTGGAAGACGCCCGGCCGTCTGGCCCATGGAACCTGGCGATATTGCGCCCGCCGCAGCGCTTCAAGTACCGCTTCGTTGGAATACGTGGTCATCTCACTTCTTTCTTAAAGTGCAGCTATGACACATCTATGCCAACACGTCACCGCGCCACCAGTGACGCGCATAGCACCCGCCCTTGGCTGGAAGCCGGCCGCTTGCCTTGCTCCGCCAGGTGCTGCCTGGTCTGGTTTTCGGAACCCCCGTCTGAACGACATGTTAGCGTTCTATCTGCGGACCGACGATGCAACCGCTGCGGCGCGATAGCAAGCCCGAAGATTTGTCCCGAAAGACATACGTTACCCCATTTAAATTGATTCTATTCACTTTATTAGCGCTTTTTTTTGCAGCAATCGTGCTATGGAAACGCGGCCGCGCGCCTCTCATCATTGTCACGATCGCGCTATTCTGGCTGCTTGCCACCGGCTGGCTCACCGCGCCATTGCTCGAATTGGCGCAGCCGCACCGGCAAACCGACACGCCCGCCAGCTTCGCGCCGCGCACCGCGATCATCATGCTCGGCGGAGGCACTGCCTACGACGAAAACGACGTCCTCGTGCCACCGCCGGATGTGGTCGCGCGCATCGCGGTGAGCGCCAAAAGCTATGCGGCTTGCAAGCGCGCGGCAGCCACGTGTCAGGTGATCGTGAGCGGCGGCAATCCGCAGCGGCGCGCCGCCAGCGAAGCGGACACCTACCTGCCGTATCTGCTAAGCAAACAGGTGCCGCGCGCGGACATCGTGCTGGAAAACCGCAGCCGCACGACTTATGAGAATGCGCGCAACGTCTCGGCTATTCTCGAACGCTCGCGCTACGATTCCCTGATACTCGTCACCTCCGCGTATCAGATGCCGCGCGCATTACTCGACTTCCATCGGTTCGGCATCGCGCCGCAACCGTTGATCTCGAGCGCGAGACATGCACGTCTCGGTGTACTGCCGCACTATGACAACCTGGTGAATGCCGAGATCGCACTGCACGAACTGGTTGGAATCGCGCAATTTCACGTCTATCGTGCAATCGGATGGTTCTGAATCTGACGTTGCAGAATGACAATTTATTTAGAGATGCGAATATTCCTTTTATCGACAAGACATTATCGAATTGGACGCGCCGTCGTCATCGATAATGACTGTGGAACGAACGTAACAAGATGTAACTAATTGTCATTACCGTTACAAAACGTCCGCTGGAGCGGATTTTGCTGGCTAGAATGCATTGTCTTTCCGATTGGACAGGCAAATACTCGGGTCCATAACCACTCTGCGGAGGTAACAATGAAGAAAGTGTCCCTGGCGATCCTGATTTCCCTCGGTGCCGTAACGGGTGCAGCCTATGCGCAGGACAACGGCGTCATGATGAGCACCGATCCGGCCAAGGCCGCCGACGTCGAGCAACGCGCGCAAGAGTTGCAAAACCGCCAGCAAGCAATGGAAAGCGCACCGGCCATGCCGGCAAAACATCACAAGATGGCTCCCCATCATCATAAGAAGGCCGCCAAGGCCGACGCCGCCAGTTCGTAAGCGTAGTTCGCTCATCATCCGCAGCCCTGCCGCGGAGATGAAAAAGCCGAAGCCGGCGCCGCCGGTTTCGGCTTTTTTGTTGTCTAATGAACTTGCTGCGGGCCCGCTGCGCCCGGCTGACGTTATGCTAAAGTCGCGCACCGACCGGCGCCCGCCGGAATCCCCCTAACCTGTGCGCACCTTGGTGCGGAGGACAGCATGAGCAACATTCAGCTAGATATCGAATGGACTGAAGCGGCATCCCGCAAAATCGAAAAACTGATGCCGCGCGGCGGTCAGGAAGCGTTCCTCGCGCTGCCGCCCGTCGAATGCCTGCCGATGGAAGGCGACGTGCTGTTTCTTGGCCCGGACGGCAAGCAGCAACCGTTTATCGTCGCAGAGCGCCAGTATCACCACGACGGCGATGCGGACTGGACCATCATCCTGATCCTCGACGTCCCGCAAGCCACGCACTAAAGATAAACGGCGAGCGCCGCACAGGCCGGATCCGGCCTCGCAGTTCGCTCGCCGTCGTCCGGCTTTTCCTAGCTTGCGGTTCACCTCATAGGCGTTCAGGCGATCTTCGACACGACCCGAATTTCCGCGTGTTCGACCCAATCCGCCACGGCTTTCTTGTAAGCCGCAATGTGTGCGGACGCGGCATGCGCCGCCAACGCTTCCTTGCTGGCCCAACGCTCGACAAACACGAACCGGCGCGGCTCCTGCACGTCACGATGCAGATCGTATTGAAGCGCGCCCGGCTCCTCGCGCGTTGGCCCGACGATGCCTTCCAGCGCCTGGCGCAGTTGCTCCTCATAGCCCGGCTTTGCCACCGAGATTGCGACCACCGCGATTTCAGCCATGCTTGCCCTCCGTTGTTTCAGGAAAAGCAGCAGCATACCCGCCCCCCGTCAAACCTGCAGGCGGCCACGCGCTGCCTGCAAGTACGCGCGGCGGCGGCTGGATTACCCGGATGCAAGGCAAACCGCGCGCGAAACGTCTGAGCACCGTCCTTGCCTGGAGTTTGGCGGGCGGCCACTTACCGCCCTGCTACCCTCGGCTTCATACGCGTGATTGATTCCATTTGAAAGGATCGGTCCTGCGCAAGGCGAACGCGCGCGAAGCTCACGCGCAACGACCACGACGCCAGAGCCGAAGCCGCGTGACCGCCCGCCTGCCAGGCACCCGGCCAGATCCTGCGTCTGTGATTACCCGCACATTCATGCGAAGTGCGAACTGATAGACTGGTTTTGACAAATCCCGCCGGAGCCCCGCATGGCTGGCATTGCACTCCGCGTTCCCGGGCCGTACCCACCTTGCCCTACCGACGCCTGGGCTGTGCCTTCGTTGCGCGCCGAATCTGTTTGCGTGCCCCGTCACCCGCTTGCCGCGATGCCGCCATGCCTGCCCTTATGCCCGCTCTCATGCCAACCGTCAGCGAATTGACCCTGCGCGGTCTGCTCCCGCATCTTGTCCGGGACGAGTCCGGCTGGACCGCGACATGGCGCGCGCTGACCCTGCATAGCGTGTTCCAGCCGGTACTGTCCGTCACGCATCAGTGCGTGGTCGGCTACGAGGGGCTGTTGCGCGCGTTCGATCCGGTCGGCCTGCCGGTATCGCCGGAGGTGCTGTTCTCCGGCACACGTTCGGCCGCCGACGCACGCGAACTCGACCGCATCGCGCGTTGCCTGCATGTGGCGAATTTCATGGAACAAGGCATCAGCACCGGATGGCTGTTTCTGAACACGCGTCCCCAGGTGTTCGAAACCGGCTGGCCGCAGCGGACTTTCATCGACGAACTCTCGGCGCACTTCGGCTTGCCGCAGGAGCGCATCGTGATCGAAGTGCTCGAACAACCCGCCGACGACGAATCCGCCGTCGCCAGCATGCTCGCCGCGTCTCAGCCACGCGACTTCCTGATTGCGATCGACGACTTCGGCACCGGTTTTTCGAACTTCGACCGTGTGTGGCGCTTTCGGCCCGACATCGTCAAGCTCGACCGTTCGCTGGTTGCGCGAGCGGGCAAGCGTGAAGGCGACGATTCGATGATCGGCCATCTGATCGCGATGCTCCATCAGTCCGGCACGCTGGTGCTCGCCGAAGGCGTCGAAACTGACGAGGAGTTGATGATACTGATGCAGGCCGACGTCGATTTCGTGCAGGGTTTCTGGCTCGGCCAGCCGCAGAGTTCAGTGCAGGCGGCATGTGCCGGGGTGCCGGCGCAGATCGAGTCGATGTGGGCCAAATTCGCCGCTTATGAACACGCCCACGCCGGCCACCAGCGGCTCGGTTTCGAAGGGTTCGCCGAAGCCGTACTCGCCGCCGCCGACACGTTCAAAGCCACCGGCGATCTGCAGCAGGCGGCGCAAAAGATCTGGCATCTGCGCGAGGCCCGCCGGGTGTTCATCACCAACGGCCAGGGCGAACAGACTCAAGCGTCGATCTCAGCCGCCTCGGTGCCGCCGCCTCCGTCGCGGCTCGCACCGCTCTACACCGACACGCGCAGCAACTGGTCGCGGCGATCCTATTTCAAGCACGCGCTCGCCGCGCCGGGGCGCGTCGCGATGATGGGGCCGCACTATTCGCTCGCGGACGGCCAGGACTGCTATACGGCGGCAATCGCGTTCGAGCGTGACGGCAAGCATGTGCTCTGTGTCGATTTTGTGCCGGCGACGGCGGCAGCCGAGACGCGTTCTGGCGGACGAACAGCCAAACGCTGAGTCCGCCCCGGCTGCGCCGTCAGGCCTCGCCAGCCGCAGCCCCTTATCCTCTTCAGTCCTTCTTCAGTCCTTCTTCATTCCTCTACGCGCCCGCGGCCGGATTTGATCTCGCTGCGCTTCGCCTTACTGTCGAGGCGACGCCGATTCGAGGCGCGCGTGGGCCGGGTCGCGACACGCGGCTTGCGTGTCACGCTGACGCTTTCGATCAGTTCATCGAGCCGCGCCAACGCGGCTGCGCGGTTCATCTCCTGAGTGCGATGCTCCTGCGCCTTGATGATCACCACCCCGTCGCGCGTGAGCCGATGATCGGACAGCGCGAGCAGGCGCATCTTCAGCACCTCCGGCAACGACGAGGCCTGCACGTCGAAGCGCAGATGGATGGCACTCGAAACCTTGTTGACGTTCTGGCCGCCCGCTCCTTGCGCGCGCACTGCGGTCAATTCGATTTCGTTCGGCGGGATGGGATAGCGGGATGTCATGACAGGATTGAGCTGGGAGATGCAAGTGTACACAGTGCGCAGCCGATTCCGGGCCACGCGCTATCGGGCGGCGGCCACCGATGCGAAAAACCATTTGCATCGGCACAGCCAGTTCGTTGATACTGCGGCTTTCGCTTACAGCGTAAATTTATATGAAACTCCGTCCGGGTTTTGTTCTGGAACTGGCCATCAACTTTCTGTTGCCGTGGCTTGCTTACCGCTTTGCGTTACCGCACCTGGGCGAGACCGGCGCCCTGATTGCCTCCGCGGTGCCGCCGATGGTCTGGAGCGTGATCGAACTGGTGCGCTTCCGGCGCGTCGACGCGCTCAGCGTGATGGTCGTGGCAGGCATCGTGCTGTCGATCGTGGCCATGGCGCTGGGCGGCACTCCTCGCATGCTGTTGCTGCGGGAGTCGCTGGTGTCCGGCGCGGTAGGCGTGGTGTTTCTGCTGTCGTTGCCGCTGCGCCGTCCGCTGATCTTCTATCTCGCACGCGCCACCGTCGCCCGTGAGATGGAAGGCGGCGCCGAGCGCTTCGAAACATTGTGGCGCGAGCGGCCGGGCTTCGTCAGCGCAATGCGGCTCATGACGCTGGTATGGGGCGTCGGCCTGACCGGCGAAACAGCGCTGCGCGCATGGATGGCGCTCACCTGGCCGATCGAGCGCTTCCTGGTAGTCTCGCCGTTCATCGGCTACGGCATATACGGCGGCCTGGCGCTTTGGACTGCGTGGTACCGCAAGGCCATGCGCAACCGCGTCGAGGCGCGCACGCAGCCGAACGGAATCGCTGGCTGAACACGGCGGCCCGCCCGCGCCACGCTACCGGGCCGCGCGCCACGCCTCCGCAATTCGCGCGGCCAGACCGGAGTCGCGCTGCGTCGGCGTCGCGATCGCCTGCAGCAGCACGGCGCGCGCGCCGATCACCTCCACCCGTTCACGCGCGCGCGTAATCGCCGTGTACACGAGTTCGCGCGACAACACGCGGCTGAACGCCGACGGCAGCATCAGCACCGCATGCTGGAACTCCGAGCCTTGCGACTTATGAACCGTAAGCGCGAATGCCGTATCGTGCGGCGGCAGCGCCGCCGGCGACACGGCTCGCAAACCGCCGTCACCCGTGCGGAAATACACGCGCAACGCGCCGCCCGCGCCCGGCAGCGCAATCCCAATGTCGCCGTTGAACAGACCCAGCGCATAGTCGTTGCGCGTGACCATAACGGGCCGTCCGGCGAACCATTGAGCGCCCACCGCCAGCGTCACACCCGCCGAGCGCCGCACCTGCGCGGCCATCGCGGCATTCACCTGATCGACGCCGCGCGGTCCCGAACGCGTCGCGCACAGAATTCGAAAGCGGTTTAGTGCATCGAAGAGCGGCGACGGGTCTGGCGTATCGGTGGCTAACGCTTCAGCAAGCGCCTGCGCATACGCCGCGAAACCCGCGGCAAGCCGTGTGACCGTGCGCTCGGCGAGGCTCGCATGGGTGTCTTCGTACAGCGCCGCTGCACAGGGTTCGGCAGGGTCGATGCGCAGAGCGTCGAGCGCGGCGCCCGCCGCACCGTTGCGAATCGCAAGCGACAAACGGCCGATCGGCGATTCGAGGCCAAATCGATAGTTGCGCTCGAGCCAGACGACGCAGTCGGCGAGCGGGTTTTGTGCAAGCGCGGCCAAGGTCGCGGCAGAGCCTGATGCTGATGCCGCGGCCGCTGCTGATTTCGCAGACGACGGTGCTCCGGCATCCGGCTCGGCGGTATTCGCAAAGAGATCGCCGCTGGGTGGTTCATCGAAGGCACCTTGCGCTTCGGTATGGGCATCGGCATCGGCGAACAGATCGTCGGGCGACGCATCGAAAATGGCCGGCTCACCCGCGTGCGCGAAAAACCCGTCATGCCCTTCGGCAAGTCCGCTCGATGGACCCGGCAGCGCCTGCGACAACCGCGCCGCGTCAATACCGAGCGCCCCGGCGATCCGCTGCAGTCCGTTTCGCGTAAAAGCGGGACGCGCGCTGAGTTCGGCAAATACCGCACCGGCCTCGACGGCGGCGAGCTGATCCTTGTCGCCCAGCATCACGAGACGCGTCTGCGGCGCAATCGCGTCGAGCAGATGTGCCGCCATCGCGACGTCGATCATCGACGCCTCGTCGATCACGACGACGTCATAAGGCAGCGGATTATCGCGATGATGCCGGAAGCGCCCGCCCGGTCCGGACCCGAGCAAGCGATGCAAGGTGTACGACGTCTGCGGCAAGCGCGCCGCGAGTTCCGGCGGCAAATCGCCGGCACGGGCCAGCAAGGCTTCCTGCATCCGCTGGGCGGCCTTGCCGGTGGGCGCCGCCAAGGCAATCCGCAGATCGGCCCGCGCGTCCAGCAGGCACGCAAGCACACCAACTACGGTAGTCGTCTTGCCGGTGCCCGGGCCGCCGCTAACGATGGTCAAGCGCCCGGACAGCGCCATGACTGCCGCGACACGTTGCCAGTCGACCTCGTCGTCCCGCGGTGCGCCGAAGTAGCGCAACAGACGTTCGTGTAATGCCTGGGCCGTCGTGTTCGTGGTCGCGGTTGTGGCGGCGCTCGGGGTCGTGTCCGCTCCTGCGCCGGAGCGCGCGTTCGCTGGCGCATTGGAATCGACACCGGCATAGGCCTCGGCGCCAGCTCCTCCCGCAGCGCCCGCAGCTTCGCGGACCCTCACCTGCTCCGCCTGACCACCGCCCGCATGCCCAACCAGCGAGCGAGCGAGGCGCCGCTCGTAGTCGTAATAGCGTGCCAGATACAGCCGCCCTTGCCCGTCGATCACCAGCGGCCGCAACGCCGCCGCGCTCTGCGTGCCGTCGCTGACCATGCCGCTTGCGAACAGCGCCGCGCGCACCTCGGCGCTCGACCCATCGAAACGCCGCGCCAGCACGCCAAGCGGCAGACACACGTGCCCTTCGGCAGTCGCGCGGCTCGCAGCGAAGGCGGCCCGCGCCGCCCACTTCACCGACTCGCCCGACGCACCGCCGCGGCGCGCCAGCGTGCCGATGCGGCGCGCGAACCCTTCGGCAAGCGCGGTGCTGAAATCGGCCGGCGCGGGTAGATTCACGCCGATGTCATCGAGTGCCGGCGGTGCGAAAGCGTCCCGCTCGAACGTGCTCATGCGACACCTCCGATCATCGCCGCGTCGAGCAGCGCCACCAGTTCGAACGCGGGGCGCCGCATATGCACGCCCGCTGCCGCCCCGTCGCCGTCGCGCCACTGCGGACGAACGCCGCGCACGAACAGATACAGATAGCCGCCGATATGCGTGTCGTAGGCGTAATCGCGCACCCGCGTTTTCAGATAGCGATGCAGCGCCACCGTGTAGAGCAGCGCCTGCAGGTGATACGCGTGGCTCGCCATGGCCGCTTCAAGCGGCGCCGCGGCGTAGTCGGCGGCCGTGTCGCCCAGATGGTTCGATTTCCAGTCGACGATCCAGAAACGTCCGTCGTACTCGACGATCATGTCGATAAATCCTTTGACGAAACCGCGCAACACGCCGGGTTCCAGCGCCACATCGGGATAGCCGTATTCGATCAGCAGTTCGCGCAACGCCGGAAAATCGAGCGAAGGCGCGGCAAACAGAAATTCAAGTTCGTTCAGACGCCGCTGCGGATTCAGGTTGGCAAGCGCCATACCGGGCACGAGCTCGGTGCTCACGACGTCCGCGATCAGCTTGTGCATCATGGCAGGCAAACGTACCGCGAGTTCGGGCACAGCCGGCGCCGGGCGCTCGCGCAATGCGCCCCGGATCGCCTCCGGCCACGTCTGCGGATCGGTGAAATCCGCGTGTTCGAACATGCGGTGCAGACAGTCGCCCGCCGCCGCGCCGCGCGGAAAGGCGAGAATGTCGTCTTCCGCATAGGACGGCGCTTGCGGCACCAGCAACGGCAGAGGTGCGAGCACATCGGCGATCTCGTCGTGATCGGGCCGCACTTCTTCCACCCGCGTAGGCGCCTCCTCGGCTTTGCTGCCGGCGGCGATCAGGCCGCTGAAGCTCGCCATGCGCCACTGATCGCGCAGTGGCCGCCGATTGGCACGCGCCTGCATTCGCGCGCCGCTATCCTGGAGGCTTTCCAACGGCACCCTGCGCCCCACCTCCGGCAACGGCTGCAGCGTGATCGGGCCGCCTGCCAGCGAGCGCCATCGTTCGGCCACGGCGACTTCGTCAGGCGGATCGGTGAGCCAATCGTCAAAGCTGTAGCCGCTGCCGCACACCAGCCAGTTCAGTACGCTGCGGCGAGACTCCCTGGTGGAGCGCGACGAAAGATAAGTCCCGGCAACCAGATAGCAGCGATACACCGCGCGTGTCAGCGCCACATACACGAGCCGCGCCCGTTCTGCCGCCTGCTCGCGCACCGCATCACGTGACGCGCGTTCGGCCTCTTCGTCGTCGCAACCGTAGTGCAGCACGGCACCGCCCGTTTCGTCGTGATATTCGCGCGCATCGGGCAAGCCCGAGGATGGCGGCTCGCGCAGCGCGCCGTCGTTCAGAAACGGGCAGAACACAACCGCGTACTCCAGTCCTTTCGATTTGTGGACGGTGACGATCTGCACGAGGTTGCGATCCGACTCGAGCCGTAACTGCGCGTCTTCGCCGCCACCTTGCGTGCGTTGCGCGGCGAGCCAGCGCAAAGTCGGTGCGATACCGGGTTGCGTGGCAGCACGTGCCTGCACGAGTTCGGCCAGATGATTCACGTTGGTCAGACGGCGCTCGCCGTCCGGTCCGGCCACCAGCCGTTGCGCGACTCGCAACTCGCGCATCAGCGTGCGCCACATCAACGCGAAGCCGCGCTCGTGCCATAGCGTGCGATAGCGTGAGAAACGTTCGACCCAGCCCATCGCGTCCGCGGCGTGCGCGGGATCGTCGGCTGGCGCCGGCGCGTCGGCGACCTGCTCGAGACGCCACAGCGCGGCGGCGTCGAGACCCAGCCAATCGGTGGCAAGCGCGGCGCGCAAACGCCGCAGATCGCCCGGCGTATCGACCGCGGCAAGCACGCGCTCGATCTGCTCGGCGTCGAGCGTCGCGAACACCGAGGCCTGCGCCAGTTCCACGCTGCCGACACCCCACGACGCCAGCACACGCTTGATCAGACTGCCCTGCTTATGCGTTTGCACCAACACCGCGATATTGCCCGGTGCGAGCGGCACGTCGCCGATCGTCACCGACCCTTCGCGCGCACCGCGCAGGAGCCGCACGATCTCGGCCGCACACGCTTCGCTTGCCGCGCGTTGCGCATCGCGTTTGGTCAGCGCCGCGTCGCCCTGCGGCAAGGTCCAGATGCGGAAGTCGCCCGCGCCTGCATCCGGTTCGGAGAAAGGCGGACGACGCCGCTCGCCGGCCCGCACCGGTTGATAGTCGAGACCGTCGAGCACGAAAGCCTGGGGATTCGCTTCGAATAGCCGGTTGCAGGCCTCGACGATCGGCGCGGTCGAACGCTGATTGACCGCCAGCGTGTAGCACGCCGAAGCCGCCTCGCGCGCCGCCAGATAGGTATGCAAATCCGCCGCGCGGAAACTGTAGATCGCCTGCTTCGGATCGCCGACCAGAAACAGCGGCCCAGCCGGCGCGAAGATGCGGCTGAAAATCTCGAACTGCAACGGATCGGTATCCTGAAACTCGTCGATCAGCGCAGCCGGATAACGCGTGCGCAAAGCATCGGCAAGCCAGGGATTGGCCGCGAGCGCCCGATACAGGTTGGACAGCAGGTCGTCGAACGACACTACCCTGCGCGTGCGCTTGCGCGCCACCAACTCGGCGGGCGCGTAGTCGAGCCAGGTTTCGATAAGCGCAAGCCAGCGCGCGCGTTGCGTGGCTTCGGCCGCGACCACGGCCGCAGCCAGTGCCTCGGCCTGCTCGAAGAACGGATGCCCGGGCGGTTCGAACTTGACCTTGGTGGCCTTTTTCAACGCCGACGCGGTCAGCTTCAAGGCCGCTTTCGGCGGCGGCGCATGGCAATCGCCCTGCGCGAAGTATTCGGTCCACGCCGCGATCGCGGCACTCACGAGATCGGGCTTATGCGAGGTCTTGCTCAGACGGTCCTGCGCTTGTCCAAGCAGGCTCACGATCGTGTCGCGCTCCGCCTGCCAGATTGCGCAAGCTGTATCGAAACGCGCCTGCGGATCGGCGTCGTTGCCGCCAGCATCGACCTTGCCCCAGCGCAGTTGCGCCAACGGCTTCTTCAAGCGCCGTGCGAGTTGCTCGTCGAGCGACGCGGGGCCAGCGCGTTTGGCCACGAGCCATGCCGCGAACGCGGGATGCGCATAGGCCACCGGTTCCACCTGCTCGCGCCAGAAATCGGCTGCCATTTCGAAACGCAACGCGGCGTCGTCGGCTTCCATTTCGAACGCGAACGGCATGGCCGCGGCGAACGGCGCTTCCTGCAAGGCCCGTTGACAGAAGGCGTGAATGGTGTGAATCGCGGCCTGGTCGAACGTGCGCAGCGCGCGCCGCACGACTTTCAACGCGCCCTCTCGATCAATGCCTCGCTCCGGCGCAAGCGTGGTTTCGAAGAGACGCTGGATAAACGGATCGCCGCCGTCGTCGTCCGCATCGATAGCCCGGTCCAGTTCCGCGAGCCGCCCGCGAATCCGCTCGTGCAATTCCGCGGTCGCCGCCTTCGTAAAGGTTACGACCAGAATCTGGTCGGCGTTCAGATTCTTTTCAAGCAGCAGCCGCACGTACAACGCGCAGATGTTCCAGGTCTTGCCGGTTCCCGCCGACGCCTCGATCTGGTTGACGCCCTCGAGCGAACAGGCGAAGACATCGAGCTCCTGCGCAACCAGCGCGTGATGATGAACGGCGCCGCTCATGATGTGCTCCGCAGGTGCTGCAGCAGCGGTTTGAAGACGATCGAGGCAAGACTGCCGAACGGTTCGTCGAGCGTCAATGGCGTGCCGCGCAGCGCGATGCGCAAAGCAGGGTCGTCGGATTCGCCGCGCACGCGATCGTTGATCCACACGCCCTGTGCCGCGGAATCGCTCTCGCTGATTTTCACCCATGCGCTCTTCGGGAAAAAGCGCAGCGGCAGCCTGCGCCCGGCCCTGAACAGCGCGGCAAGCGGCGCAAGTTCGTCGAGCGGCGCGGCAACCGGCGTGAGTTCGAAGCTCTCGCCGCTGCCATGCCAGACCGTGCGGCGTGGGCCGTTCGGCTGCGCCGCGCAATAGACCAGATGCGCGAGCCACGCCGACAGATAGTCGCGCGCGGTCGCTTTGGCGTATCGGAAAATCACTTGTCCTGTTTCGGTCAGCAAATTCAAGGTGCCGTGCAGTTGCAGCGGTGTTTCGGCTGCTTTGCGGAGCGCCGCGTCGTGCGGGCCGAAAAGCGTATCGGCGATGTCAGCGCCAGCGGGCCAGCGCGGCTTGATATCGAGCACGAATGGCAACCGCTCGACACCCGATGCGACTTCGCGGCGCACGCTGTCGGCGAGTTGCCGTAGCGCGCCGAGTTCGCGCGAGCGCCATACCGCGCCGGTCGCGCCGCCCGGCAATTCCGGACTGGCCGCGGCGACGCGGCGTACCCGCTCAAACATACCGTCCTGGTCTTCAGCGCCGCTGTCCAGCAGCACCGGCAGGAGCCGCTCCGCCAACGCGTCACGGCCGGCCCAATCGAGTTCGAACGGCTCCGTATCGAGCAACTCGCCCTGCGCGTCCGACAACACAATACCGAGGCGGTCGCGTAACAATGCACGCGCCGGATGACGCCAGAAACGCACGAATTCGTCGAAGGCAACAGAGGCCGTGTCTTCAGCGGGCAACGGTTGATCGAAAAACGGCGCAGCGGCCGGATGCTGCGGCGCGGCCAACAAAGTGGCCAGTTCCGCGCGATCCGTGTCGTAAGTGAAAAGGCCGCGCTGCGACGAGAAGTAGTCCGACGCGAACGCCTGCAGCGGGTGATCGATGATGAACGCATGCCGCGCGGTTTCGATTTCCGCGGGACTCGCCCCTTCCCCCGCCGACACCTGGGCCAGGTGGTCGAGTAATTCGTCGACCAGCGCGGCCGGCGGCAACGGTGCATTGTCGCGAATGCTGCGACCGGTATAGGCGATGAAGAGCCGGTCCCGCGCGGCCAGCAGCAAATCGAGGAACAGATTGCGTTCGTCGTCGCGACGCTGCCGGTCACCGGCTTTCCCGAAGGCAGCCATCAGGTCGAATTCGTCCGCGCGGGCGAGACTCGGCAACACGCCGTCATCCATGCCGAGCAGACAGACAATGCGATAGGGCAAACCGCGCAAGCTGGTCAGCGACGAAAACGTCACGCTCCCCCACGGCACGCCGCCGCGCGCGGGGTCGTCGAGCGCCTCGGTGAGTGCGCCGCGCACCACGGTGGCAGGCAACCCGACGTCTTGCGCGCCCGCCTGCATCGCGTCGCCCATCTTGTCGATCGCGTCGCGCACCGCCGCCAGCGAATCGGCAAACTCCACGCCGCCGTCGAAACACTGCGCGAGCGTTTCGAGCAGCAATTGCGCCCATTCGGCAGGGGTTTGCTCGACCGCGCAGCGCTGCGCGAAGCTTTCGATATCGTCGACGAAACTTGACAGGCGGCCGAGCAATTCGGCATCCGACCCGTCCGCGCCTTCAACGGGCAACCAGGCATCGACCGGCTCGCCACCATCCGGCATCGCATAACCGAGGTATAGCCGGGTCAGCGCATCGGCGAATGTATGGCGCGCGACCGGCACGTGCTCGCCGGTCGGCTCGCCGGGCGCCAGCCCGCGCCGTGCACCGGCTGCCGCGAGCCACTCCTGTGCGGCTTCCAGCGCGCTGGCATCGATCCCGTAACGCGCGGCGATCGCATCGACCCGCAGCCATTCGATCAGATCCGGTGCGCCCACGCTACGCTCGGGCAAGGCCAGCCAGTCAATCAGTAAACGCGCAACCGGATTGGCCTGCGAAGGTGGCAAGCCGGTAATCCGGTAGGGAATCCGGCGCGTGTCGCCAGGCGGCGCGGTGCCGAATACCGCATCGATCAATGGCCCGGCGGCCGCGAGATCGGACACGGCAACCAGCACATCGGAGGGCTGCAGATCGTCGAACTCGTCGAACCATCCGAGCAGCCGATCATGCAGCACTTCAAGCTGGCGCGACAGGCTGTGGCATACGTGGACTTCGATGCCGTTTTCAATCGGCAATTCGTCGGTGTCCGTTTCCGCGCGCAACTCGAGGATGCCGTTCTGCACGGCGGCGAGCCAGCTCGGCTCCGGATTCTCGCTGAACGCGCCCGTCTCGCCGGATGCGGCGCTCTCGGTCAGCTCGTGCAACATGTGTAGTTGCGCCTGGGTCTGACGGCCCCATTCGGCCAGCAACGGGTGACCCACCTGCTGATAATCGAGCTGACCCGCCGCGTCGAGCGCTTCCACGCGGCCCGCGCTGACCACGTCGAACCAGAACTCGCGGCACGGGTTCAACACATACAGCCGCACGTCGACCCAACGCGAAAGCGCTCGCAATAGCGCGACGTGCAACGGCGGCATGGTGGGCAGCGCGAACACGCTGACCGCTTCCGGCCACTGCGCGTTCGAAATGGCTTCCAGATCGAGCGTGCCGATTTCTTCGAGAAAGCGATAAGCCGGCGGCAGAGCCGCTGCGGGCGTCTGCGCATCGCCCGCCACTTCGGCTAGCACGGCGCGCCACAGTGCAGCTTGCCAACGCTCGTCTTCACGCGCCGCCTCGCTTGCGCCGACAAGACGCGGACCGGTGTCTTCCGCAGCGCCGCTCGCGAAGATCGAACCACCCTTCTGCCATTGCAGCAGCCATTCCGGGCGATAGGTCAGATAGTGGTCGAGCACGGTGGCCACACGACGCGCCAGCTCGTAGCGCATCGACGCATCCGCCGCATCGAGATACGTACGCAGACGCGGCGAGGCATTCCACGGCAAAGCTTCGTCCGCTTCGCCCAGCAGCCGGTAGCAGCGCCAGACGAGCCGGTCCGGCGCGAACGGCGAATGCCTCGGCACCTCAATCACGCCGCCGATTTGCGCCCACAGCCATTGCGCGAGGTAACCAAAATTGACATTCGCGCAGATACCCTGGCGCGCCGCGATGTCGAGCTCGAGCCGGCGGCGCACGGCCGCGCTCGGGACGATCACGGGCTGCGCGCGCCAAGGGTCGGACGGCGCTTGTGCCAGGTCGTCGAGCAGCGCGCCGACAAGGGTTTCGTAGCGGTTCGAGTAGAAGAGCTGGAGCATGGATCCTGGGGAAGCAGGCGGCGCGAGCGGAATGCCCCGGCCGCGACAGATACTGAAGCGACAGCATAACAAACGTGCCACCAGGGCAGAACCTGGCCGAACGGACGAGGTCAGATCAGGCACAAAATCAGTTAGACTCGTCGGCAAGTTTGGGTCTGCGCCAGGTCCACCCCGGGTCGGCCTTTTCAACCGCGTTTTCTCAGTGAATGGAATTCAGGCAGTCGATGCGCTATTCGGTTGAAATAAAAAAATTCCTTTACAGCCAGTACTTTTATGGCGGCCTGCGCATCGCAGTCGGCGTGTCGTTACCGGCCGTCCTGTGTCTGATCGTATTTCACGATCGCGACCTCGGCTTCACGATCGCGACCGGCGCGCTCGGCGCATGTGTGGTCGACATGCCGGGCCCGCTCAAGTACAAGCACAACGAGATGCTGGCGTGCACGGTGATCGGTTTCCTGTCCGCGCTCGCCACCGGCCTCGCCACGGTCAACTCGGTGGCGTTGTGGTGCACGGTCGTGCCGCTCACGTTCGTGCTCTCGTTGATCGTCGTGTATGGCAACCGCTGGCCGCAAATCAGCTTTGCCACGCTGTTCATGATGGTCATGACGCTGGAAGAGCATTTCACGCCGATGCAGGCGCTCGTCAACGCGTCGTGGATTCTGGTGGGCGGTCTCTGGTACACGTACTGGTCGACTTTCGTCAGCCGCTGGATGATGCATCGCATCGAACAGCAGGCGCTCGCCGAAAGTGTGTTCGCGTGCGCGGACTATCTGCTCGCGCGCGCCGCCTTCTACGATCTCGATAACGATCTCGACGAGTGCTATCGCAACCTCGTCGACAAACAGATTTCCGCGGTCGATCGTCAGGATGCCGCGCGCGACATCGTGCTGCGCAATCTGCCGAAGCTGAAAACCGGCCGGCTCGAGCCGCGCCGGGCCATGCTGTTCAATCTGTTCATCAATACCGTCGATCTGCACGAGCTGTTTGTCGGCACGCATGTCGATTATTCGCTGGTGCGCAACACGTTTGGCGGCTCCGATCTGCTGGTGTTCTACCGCGATCTGATTCGCAAATCCGCGGCCGATCTCGAAGAAATTGGACTCGCGGTGCTGCAAAACCAGCCGCCGCGTATTCGCGTGAATGTCAAAGCCGAGTTGCGCGCCATCGAGTTCGAGATCGACCTGATGCGCAAGCAGGACCTGCCGGGCAAAAATCCCGAGGCGTATTCGGCGATATCGTCCACCTTCCGGCGGATCTGGAGCGCCACGCGCCTGATCGACAAGATGCGTAAAAGCCTGTCGAGCGATCCGGGCGCAAGCGGAACTGAAACCGAATTGCGCCTCGACCAGGCGCTTTCCCGCTTCGTATCGAGCCGCCGTGTGCCGTTCGGGCAGATCTTCTCGAATCTGACCATGGCCTCGCCGAGCTTCCGCCATGCGCTGCGCGTGACGATTGCGGTCGCGGTAGGTTTCTGGCTCGGCCGCCTGCTGCCGCTCACGAATGCCTACTGGATCGTGATGACCACGGTCATCATTCTGAAACCGGGCTATTCGCTGACCAAACAGCGCAACGGGCAGCGGATCGTCGGCACGCTGATCGGCTGCGCGGCGAGCATCGCGTTGATGATTTTCGTCAAGGAGCCGCACATCCTGCTGGTGGTGATGTTCGCGTCGATGGTGATGAGCTACAGCCTGCTGCTGTTCAATTACACGGCGAGCGTGGTGTTCACCTCCTCGTACGTGCTGCTCATGTTCCATCTGCTCGCGCCGGGCAGTATGCGCATCATCGGCGAACGCGCGATCGACACAGTGGTGGGTTGCGCGATCGCGATTGCGGCAAGCCACTTGTTCCCCTACTGGGAATACCGGCTGATGGGCAAGCTGGTCAACAACATGATCAATGCCACCCGGCAGTATCTGGAAGCAAGCTGGTGGTGGAGCGGCAAGCCGGCGGCCGCGGTGGTGGCCACGGTAACGGAAGCCGGTGCATTTGCGCCCGCGGCGGCCATGGCTGATCCGGCGATCGATTTCGGCAAGCCGGTGCGCGCGGTGGCAAATGCTGGAACAAGCGTTGGAACAAGCGTTGGAACAAGCGCTGGAGCAACTACGAGCGGCAACGCGGTACTTCAAACCGGCTCCGGCGCCGCTGCAAACATGGGTGCAACCGCCGCTGCCAATCCGAATACTAATGCGGGTGCCAAGCCGAGTTCAGGCGACGCCGCCGCCGTCAGCAACGCGAGCACCAAGCCGGCAGGCGGGGCATCCGCTGCCGCGGTGGCCGCTGCAACCGCGCTTGATCGCGATTATCGCTACCGGCTCGCCCGCAAGAACGTCCACGTAGCGTTTGCCAATCTGGGCCAGGCGTTCCAGCGCATGATGCTCGAGCCGAAGTCCGCGCAGAAATTCGTGCCGGAACTGAACGACCTGCTGATACGCAGCCACGTGCTCGCCTCGCAGATCACAGCGGCCGCGCCGTTGCTGCGCACCTCCGCGCAGCAGGGCGACGCTGTCTCGCTACAGCCATTGCAGCGCGCGCTGAGCGTGGTCCGCGACAATTTGACCGAGGCCGAAGCGGGTAGCGCATCGCCCGCCGACCAAGGCGAACAGATCAAACAATTGATGCGTGAGCTGGATGTGATGGTGGTCGAGACGGAGAAATCGCCCGACTATTCGGCTGACGCCGTGCACGATATGAAGTTGCTCGCCCATCAGTGCAAGCAGATGCTGACGGCGTCAGCGCAGATTCGCAAGGATGCGAGCGTGATCCGGCTGCCGGCAGAAGCGTGATACGAAACGGGCCGTTATAACGGCCCGGGCTCGTCGTGCGCCATACGTTCAAAGCAGGCTTTCAGCACGTGCCGGCAACCAGCACCGCACGAGGCGCAAGCTCCGCCGAACCGACCGCGGCGGCGGATCGTCGATCGATCGCGTCGTGTGTCTTCGTGTGTCTTCGTGTGCCTTATTGCGCAGCGCCGCTCGCGGGTTTCGCCGCCGTAGCCGCCGCAGCAGCCGCCGCCGCGTCCGAAGAAACCGTCGGCTCCGGTGCGTTCTGACGGTCGAACTCACGCTTTTCCGTGATGGCGTTATAGAAGAGCGTGGCGATCACCAGCAGTACCGCGACCACGATGAAAATAGCAATGCCAAAAGTCGGGTTCTTCTTGCGCGGCGGTTTGTTCATGAGGCGGGCTCGGTTCGCGAAGCAGTCGCGGATAGTGTCGGGAAAGGCGGCATTCTACGCCCACTGAGCTTGCGCGTGGCTTGCGGTCAACGGCCCTCCACCACCGCCGAGGGCCGCACCGGCAGCGCCGTCGAGTACTTGATCTGTTCCATCGCAAAACTGGAACTCACGTCATACAGCGGCACGGCGCCGATCAACAGCTTATAGACGCGATCGTAGTCGTCGATATCGGACACCACCACGCGCAACAGGTAGTCGGTTTCGCCGCTCATCCGGTAGACCTCCACCACCTCCGGAATGTCCTGCACCGCACGCGTAAAGGCCTGCGCCCAGGCCTCCGTGTGCTGGTTCGTTCGCACCGCCACGAACACGGTCGTGCCCACGCCGAGTTTGCGCGCGTCGCACAGCGCCACCTGGGCGCGAATCACGCCGGTCTCTTTCAGACGTTGCAGCCGCTTCCAACATGGCGTTTGCGACAGATTCACGCGCTGCGCCAGTTCGGCGATCGGCATCGTTGCGTCTTCCTGCAACAGTTCGAGCAGCTTCCGATCGATGATATCCATTCCCATCATCACGCCCCTATAGGAAATTATTCTACTTTTAAGACTGTGGGTGGAATTATATGGAAACTCTTTCTCCAGGCAAACGGGTATAAATATCTCTGTCAAAAAATAGCCGATAAGCAGCCATCCAGCTGCACAGAGATCATGAGCCAAGACCCCCGTTCAACCCGCGTCGCCCATTCCTCCGCCCACGCCACGCAGTTTGCCGCCTCGCGCGAAATGCCCTCGTGTGCGCCTCGCACCGCGCCGCTCGCACACCTGTGCGACGCGCTCGATGCAATGTTCGAAGCCTGCGTGAACTTCCCCGAACCCTCGAATTCGACCTTCTTCGCGCGCAGCATGCGCATCGCGCTTGCCGAAGCCGCCGCGAACCCCGCCTTGCTCACCCCGGCGCAACGCGAAGGCTCCGCCGAAAACTACCGCCGTCATCTGCTGGCCGCCGACCCTCACGGCCGCTACGCGATCGCCGCGCTGGTGTGGCTGCCGCACCAGGCAAGCCCGGTGCACGCACACCACACCTGGTGCGGCTACGCGGTGCTGGAGGGCACGCTGAGCGAAACGGTCTTCGAATGGGACGGCGCACAGCATTGCGCAAGCGCCACCCGAACGCAAGCCCGTAATACCGGCGCCGTGTCGTTTGTGCGTGGCGGCAGGAGCGGCATTCACCGGCTCGGCAATTGCAGCGACGCGCCCGCCGTCTCGCTGCATATCTACGGCGTCGCGGGCGCGCAGATCGCCACGCACGTCAACGACATCGTGCACACCGTTCAGGCACCGGCGCTCGTCTGAAACCGGCATTGGGCTTACTCAGCTTTTGCCGCCCGCGTCACCAGCGGTCGGAATCTGCGGCGGGATCGGCGCGGTCTGCCCGGTCGGCGGCGGCGCCGGACGCGGTTCGTGCGACACATCGCGCGCCGCCGCCACGGCAACGTGCGCGGCACGCGCCGAAGCGCCTGTTGCGGCATGCATGTGTTCAGGTTCAAGCCCATGCGCAAGCTCGTCGTCCGGCAAAGGCTGCCCTTCATTATCTTTCGATGACGTGTACACCCGCATTTGCGGCACGGGGATCTCGATGCCGGCCTCGTCCATCTTGCGCTTGAGCCGCAGATTGAAAGCGCGCGCCACGCTCCATTGCTGCAACGGCCGCGTCTTGATCTGCCCTTTCACGACCATCCAGTTCGGATCGAAACGGTCGAGCCCCCACACCTCGATCGGCCCGAGCATTTCGCGCCGGTAGCGAAAGTCGGCCATCAGATCGGCGCCGACTTCGCGAATCAGTTGCGTGATCTGATCGACATCGGTCGAGAACGACATCCGCACTTCGAACACCGCGTAGGCGAAATCGCGCGACAGATTCTTGACGATCTTGATCTGTGAAAACGGAATCGCGTGAATCGCGCCTTGCCCGTCGCGCAAACGGACCGTACGGATCGACAGATGCTCGACCGTGCCCGCATGGCCACCGTCCACGTCGATCCAGTCGCCGACCGAAATCGTATCTTCGATGATGATGAACAGCCCTGTGATCAGGTCGGTCACGAGCGATTGCGCGCCGAAACCGATCGCGAGACCAATCACGCCGGCACCGGCCAGCAGCGGCGTCACATTGATGCCCAGATTCGCCGCGGTGACGATGCCGGCAATCGTCATGATCGACACCAGCAGCACGTTGCGCAGCAGCGGCAGCATCGTGCGCGCCCGCATGCTCGGATTACGCGATTTGTTGCGCAGACTACCTGGATTGAGGGTTTCGGTGATCGCGGTATCGACCAGAATCCACAGCAGCCATGAAATGAACACGGTTGCCACGATCGCGGTCACCGCATGGGCAATCCCGCGCGCGGCAACGTTTTCCTCCACGACTTCCGCGAGCGACACGCCCCACAACCGCGCCGCCAGTTCAAAGAACAGCAGCCAGATGAACAGCGTGAGCAGCGTGCCGCAAAAGCGCAACAAGCGCGACAGATAAGGCGAGCGGCGCCGTGCGCGCGCGCTGCGCGGGCGCGTCACGCGCAGCACGACGGCCGACAGGAAAAATGCCAGCACCAGCAGCAGTGCGGTCACCACCGAAATCTGCAGCACGTTTTCGCTGGAACCCGAGCCGCCGAGCGTGGCGACCACCGACGCGGTGGCCAGCACCAGCACCGGCACATGCCAGAGCGAGGCGAGCACGTCGAACGCGTCGGTCGCGGCCTGATGGTCGTTCCGCTGGTCGTAGGCCCGGTTGCGGATCAGATGCGCGACGGGCCGGCGAAACGCCAGCGCGAAATAGCCGGTGAGCACGGCGGCAGTCATGTTGGCCGCCGTCGAAATCAGCGCGGCGAGATTCGATCCCAGTTGATGCTCGACGTCGTAGTTGACCGCCGCATCGCCGAGCGCGGCGCATATGCCCACCACGAACAGCACGCGCCGCGCGTGATCGAGCAGCAGACGCACGGCAACTCGCCGGTGCCCCGAGCCGAACAGCGAAAACATGATCAGACAGATCGCCGAAAACACCGCGCCCGCGACAATCGCATAGGCGACCACCATGCCGAGCGTACGGCCGAGCTCATCGGGCATGGCTCGCGCGAACAGCAAGGCGGCGAGAAAGGCGACGATCCACGGCCCGACGCGGCGCAGTGCAAAGATCAGCAATTCGCGCGTGGTGGGATTCGGGTTGAGCCCCAGAACGATGCCGAAGCGCCGGTACAGCCGGTGTTGCACGTAGATCAGCGCGCCGGCGCACGCCCCCCAGCCGGCCAGCATGGCGATCATCGAGAAGACGATGCGCCCGAAGCTTTCCTGCCCTTGACCCGAAATGATCGTATAGAGCTCGTTGCCGGCCGCGTTGAAGCGGCCGCCCCAATAGCGCACCGGCGTGCGGCCCTGATGCACATCGGATTCGAACGACGCGATGCCCGACGCGATGGCGCCGAGCAAGCCCGGGCTCGGTTGCGCGGGCGCGGGCTGCGCAACGTTTTGCGAGACATCGCGCAGCTTCTTGAGCTGGGCGACGAGCGCGCTGCGCTGCCGGTCGTTGTCGAGTGTCGAGATCACGCTGTCGAGCGAGCGCGCCAGTTCCGCCTGGCTCGCAGGCGACGGCGCGGAGGCCGCGTCCGCGGCGGAGGCGCCCGAGGCGGCGGACGCAGGGGTCGCTGTCGCGCTATTGATCAGGCTCTGTAAAGCCGGAATAACAGGCGTGCCAGCGCCGGCAGCCTGGGCCGCGGCGGGCATCCATCCAATGCTGAGGATCAGCGCGACGCACACCGTGAGCGCCCACGCGCCGAACCACGCCGCGACGCGAGTACGAACACCGCGTCCACCGCTGCATCCGATCTGATTGAAATTAAACTGAAAGGCGGCGCGAGTCGCCGGTTGTTCGCCGTTAGACGGCGCGGCCCCGGACTCACGCCGCAATTGGCATGACTGCATGGCGATCCGTAAGAAAACGGGAGACGCCAGTGTAGCCGCAGTTTCACAGCAGGCAACCGAACATGCGTAACCGATTGTTAGGACGCTTGCGCAAACCCGGCGATTGGCGGGCCACCCGGTCCGCCGGGCGGCCGCTACGACGCATGCCACGGACTACGCGCGACACGAGCCGCGCGCGGGCCCATACGGCACGTTAAGGCTCAGTAAGCCACCGTCGCGATCTGACGGATAAAACGGCCCTGCTCCAGTTCATCGACGAAGGCGATCGCATAGTCTTCCGCGGAAATACGGCTATTACCCTCGGCGTCGGCGATAAGCGTGTTCGCACCCGTGCGGAACTTGCCGGTGCGCTCGCCCGGGGCGATCAGCGCGGCCGGCGCGAAGAAAGTCCAGTCGAGATCGGTGATGCCGCGGTAGTAGTCGAATGCATCGCGATGCGCCAGCGCGACCGCTTTGTAGGCATCCGGGAAGCCGTCCGTGTCGACCAGTTGCTTGCCCGGTGCGACTTCGAGCGAGCCCGCGCCGCCCACCACCACCAGGCGCTTCAGCCCCGCTGCGCGCACGCCGTCGACCAGCGCATGGGAGGCCCGACTCACCACTGCCGGGTCGTCTTTCGGCGGCGCGTATGCGCTGGCGACCACGTCGTGACCGCGCACTGCGGCACTGACGCTCGCGGCGTCGAGCACGTCGGCCTGCGCAGCCGTCACATTCGCCAGATCCGCCGGCACGCGTGCCGGATTGCGCGCCAGCGCCGTCACCTGATGCCCACGACGAGCCGCTTCCGCGGCGATCCGCGAACCAATCATGCCGGTGGCGCCGAACAACGCGATCTTCAACTGTTTGCTCATTTCGATACTCCTGGTATGTAAGCCAATATGTAACCACATTGATTACATATATTCCGGAAAAAAGAGGGGCATCAGCCCCTTCCATTCTCAGGCGCGCGTCGCGACTACTTCGCGCGCGCCCTTCTGTACCGCTTCTTTGCTACGTTATCCGTGCGAACGCCGCTTACGCTCACGCGCCCGTTCGGCGCGCACTACGTCGGCAGTGGCGTCCGCAAGTGTGCGCGCGCCGAGCGACGCTTCCATGGCCTGCTGCGCTTCGTCGATGATACCGCGCAGCACGACCTGAATATTACGCCCCACCATGCATGCCGGATTCGGCTCCTCGCGATGCATGGCGAACAATTGCGCGTCGTCCACCGCGCGGTACACCTCGAGCAGGGTAATGCTTTCGGGCGCCCGGGCGAGCAGCGCACCGCCGCCCGCGCCAAGTTGCGAGGTCGTGAGACCGGCGTCGGCCAACATGGTCAGCAGACGCCGGATCAGCGCAGGATTCGTATTCACGCTGCCCGCGATCATCTCCGACGAAAGCGGCACGCCCTCCTGCAACGACAGCAGCGCGAGCACGTGCACAGCAAACGCAAACCGGCTACTCGTATTCACAGCAAACCTGCCCGGCAACGACAATGTGTAACCATAGTAATTACATTTAATCCGGCTGTCAAACGGACGGCTGCATAGACCATCCTCTCACTTGTCCATCTGCTTTTGCGCATCGCTGGAATCGCCCGATGCCGACGTGGAAGCCGAGCCGGCCGCCGCCGACGCCGAACTTTGCGCCGACCATTCCTGCAGCTTGCGCCCGGCGGTCTCGAGGCCCTGGCCGGTCAGCGCCGCCGCCTTGCCGAGTTGCGCATTCGTGGCGCTCGCCGCGTTTTGCAGGTTGGCTTGCGCGGTCGATGCCAGCGCGGCAGGATCGATTTTGATCGACGGCGCGGAAGCTGCGGAGTCCAGATTCTGCTGCGCGCTTGCCTTGGTCGCATCGACCTGCTGACCGACGTAGCTGGCTGCCTGATCGAGCTTCTGACCGGCGGCTTGGGCCGCTTGGTTGAGCTTGCCGGCGACCTGATCCGCCGACGCATCATTCTTTTGACACGCCGTCAGGCCGCCGAACACGAGGGCGACAACGGCGGCACGGCGCAACAACGGTGAACGAATGGATAAAGTCATATCTGTATGTGCTGTGTATGAGCCGCATCGAGCGGCTTTCGCATGCGAAAACGCGCCCATGATACGCCGTTGCGCGGCGAACCCGTTCATCGCGCCGCATGTTGCGTCGCGGTTCTGTCAAACGTGTTGGAGTAGACTGACTGCCCGCTCAATGTATTCCGTTGATCAACTGGAGGCATGCGATGGCAGCAAAGAAGATTCTGTTCCTGACCGGCGACTTCGCCGAGGATTACGAAACGATGGTGCCGTTTCAGGCACTGCAGGCCGTCGGCCACGTCGTCGACGCGGTCTGTCCGAACAAGAAAGCCGGCGAGAAGATCAAGACCGCCATCCATGATTTCGAAGGCGACCAGACCTACACCGAAAAGCCCGGCCATCAATTCACCCTCAATGCGACATTCGACGACGCCGATTCCCGTCAGTACGACGCACTGGCCATCGCGGGCGGCCGCGCGCCCGAGTATCTGCGTCTGAATCACAAGGTCATCGAGCTGGTACGGCAGTTCGCCGAAGCGGGCAAGCCGATCGCGGCGATCTGCCACGCGGCGCAATTGCTGGCCGCCGCCGACGTGATCCGCGGCAAGCGCATTTCCGCCTACCCGGCCTGCGCGCCCGAAGTGAAGTTGGCCGGCGGCGAGTACGCCGACATTCCGGTCGATGCGGCGATCACCGACGCCAATTTCGTCACCGCCCCCGCGTGGCCCGCTCATCCTGAGTGGCTGCGTCAATTCCTCGTGCTGCTCGGCACCCGGATCGAACTCTGATCCCGACGGCGCGCGCCGGCTCTTTGCGGCCACGCGCGCTCGCCTTCGCAATACTTGCGCGGCAACGCGGCTTACATTGGCCGCACGTCGATTCTGAACCCCACCTCGGGGCGTTTTATCGCCGCTGTGGCTTCCGCTCGACGACAGCAGGACTGATAAAGCTTCAGTAGAACCACGAAGCGGATTCGCAGAAACCTCTCAATGCGATTGCCCCGGAATGTGCCCTCGTCGCACCCGACTTTGAGACTCGTCCGATAGTTCGCAGCAAAAGGCTTTCCTATAGTCGCGGGTTGACCTGGGAGCCTTTTTTGATGGAACTGACTGATTGGATCGTCATTCTCGCCGTCACGCTGATGGCGATTGCTTTTTTTTGCGCACGTACACCGGCCAACTGGTCGCGGGAAAACCGCGCACGGCGTCTGGCGGGTACGCGCATGCTGGTGCAGGCAGCGTGCTCGCTATGGGCGGCGCTGTTGATCGCCGCACGCGGCCTGTTCGCGCTCGACGGTCTGCCTGGCTTGCACCCGGCGCCGCTCGAAGCGCTGACCGGCATCGCGGTCCTGATCTGCTGCGGCTGTTACTGGTCGATCCGCGGTAGCAAACTGCTCAAACCACGCCGGCTCTTTACCGCGTACTGATGCCAGGCGCGGCATGGGCGGCATTCGCGGCGTGTACCGCACCGCCGCCGGGACCCGCGCCCTCTGAATCACCGGCTGCTGCTGCACGCGCTTCCCGTCCGCCCTGCACCGCTTGAGCACCGTCCGCAAGCGTCGCGTGTGTTTCGACAGACCGCTGCGCGCTACGCGTTCCGGCTTCGGGCAGCGACAGATAAAACGTCGTGCCCACCCCCTCTTTCGACTCCGCCCATACGCGCCCGCCGTGGCGCTCCACCACCCGCCGCACGAGCGCAAGACCGATGCCCTCGCCTGCCGCCACATTGCCGTGCAGCCGCTGAAACGCGTTGAAAAGCCGCGGCAACGCGATCGCCGGAATACCCAGGCCATTGTCCCGCACGTAAAAAATCCGTAGCGAATGCACGCCCGGCGGGGCCGGCGTCGTACCGATCTCGATCAGACCTTCGCGCGACGGGTCCAGATAATTGACCGCGTTGCCGATCAGGTTCGCGAACACCTGTTCAAGCGCGGTCGGGTCGCCCCATACCGGCGGCAGTTCGTCGACGATCACATGCGCCCGCCGTGCCCGGATCGATCCCTGCATGGCATCGATCACGCGCGGCACGATATCGCGCACTTCGACCTTTTGCTGCCGGTACTCGACCCGGCCGACGCGCGACAGCCGCAACAGCGCGTCGATAATATGAGAGGCACGCAACACGGCGGTTTGCAGGAAGTGCAAGGCCTCGCCGATATCCTCGTCCACCACCCGTTCGATGCGCTGCCGCGGCTCGGCCGCGAGCGACGACTGCCGCAGCACCGCGCGCAGGTCGTCGCAGGCGCGCGTCAGTTCTTTCGAGAAGCCTTGCAGATTCACCAGCGGCGCACGCAGGTCGTGCGACACGCTGTAGATGAACATTTCGTTCTCCTGGGTCTGTTGCCGCAAGGTCTCGTTGATGCGCGCCAGTTCGCCGGCGCGGCGCGCGAGATCGGACTGAAAGCGCGCCTGGATGCGCTCGGCTTCGAGCAGGCGCCGGCTGGTTTCATGCAAGGTCAGATCGAGCCGGGCAATTTCGTCGCGGCCCGGACCGATCGGCGCCAGCGGCTCGTTGCCCGCAAGGCGCCCGGCATTGTCAGAGAGCAGCGCGAGCCGACCGCGCACGCCACGCGTGAACAACCAGATGGCCACCGCGACGAACAGCAAGGAGCCGAGCACGGCCGCGACGACCAGCATCTGCTGCCGTTCACGCGCGGCGCCGGCGGCGCTTGAACGCAACGTGTCGAGGCGCCGCTCTTCACTCTGGAAGGCCGCCACTTGCTGGCGGAAGCGATCGAGCACGTCGGCGCCGCCCAGATCTCGAAAGCGATCGAGCAGATCGCGCCGCCGCCCCGAATGCAGCATGTCCTGAACGCGGTCCGACCATTGGCGATAGCCCTGCACCGCCTGGCGCACCTGCACCACCCGTTCGACTTGCGCCGGGTTATCGGCCACCAGCTCGGCCAGTTGATCGATGCGACGGTCGACGTCCATCCACACCGTGACCGGCGTGGTAAAGCGGGTATCGTTGGCGAGCACCGCGCCGCGCAGCGCCACCGACTCGCCCAGCACCGGATCGAGAATCGCGGTGGTCTGGCGCAGCACGTCTTCGCTATGGATAGCCCACCGCTCGGCTTGTGCCGCGTCGGACTGCGCCTTGACCAGGCCGGACAGCAGCGCCAATTCGAAGAAAGCCGGAATCGCGATCAGCAACAGGCCTTTAGTGGTCAGTCTCATGCGTGCGCATTGGAGGTCGATGGCCGGCAGATCATGCACGGGGACGGCACATTATGTGGGCGTTTGCGCAGGAAGACAAAGACGGCACGTCAGGAATCATGCTTGTTCCGCCAGATATCGTTCCGTACGCAGCGATTGCGCATAGAACGTCAGGCTTTTGAATTAAACGTAAATAAAATCGAATAATTTGCCCACATTTGGATCATGAGAGCGGGGACGAAACCATCATGCACTTAAATTGTGCTTTCGTTGCCATTCGAGGTGCAAGGAAAAACTGACGCTGAATTGCCTGCACGTCACAACAATCCCATTCCGGTGCGGATCTGCACCTGATCGACGCTTTCGGCACAAATTTGGCCCGGTTCTTGCATTCAATGCCCGCTTTTTTGGCATAAGCGGGACACTCGATGGAAAGTCTTAAAACCGGCACCGATACCCTCTTCCTTTTGCTGGGTGCCGCGATGGTGCTGGCCATGCATGCGGGATTCGCGTTTCTCGAACTCGGCACGGTCCGCAAAAAGAATCAGGTCAATGCGCTGGTGAAGATTCTGGTGGACTTCTCGGTCTCGACGATCGCGTATTTCTTCATCGGCTACACGATCGCCTATGGCGTGCAGTTCTTCGGCAGCGCCGAATCGCTGGCCGCGCACAACGGCTATGCGCTGGTGCGCTTCTTCTTCCTCCTGACCTTCGCGGCGGCAATTCCGGCGATCGTGTCGGGCGGCATCGCCGAGCGCTCGAAGTTCAATCCGCAACTGTTCGCCACCTTCGTACTGGTTGGCTTCATCTATCCGTTCTTCGAGGGAATCGCGTGGAACGGCCGCTTCGGCATTCAGAACTGGCTGACTCAGGTCTTCGGGGTGCCGTTTCACGACTTCGCCGGCTCGGTGGTGGTGCACGCGTTCGGCGGCTGGGTCGCGTTGCCGGCTGTGCTGCTGCTCGGTGCACGCCACGGCCGTTATCAGCGGGACGGCCGCATCGCCGCGCATCCGCCGTCGAATATCCCGTTCCTCGCGCTGGGCGCATGGGTGCTGGCGGTCGGCTGGTTCGGCTTTAACGTGATGAGCGCGCAGACCATCGACAAGATCAGCGGCCTCGTGGCGGTCAATTCGCTGATGGCGATGGTCGGCGGCACGCTGAGCGCCTGGCTCGCGGGCCGCAACGACCCCGGCTTCACGTACAACGGCCCGCTTGCCGGACTGGTGGCGGTATGCGCCGGCTCCGACCTGATGCATCCACTCGGCGCGCTGGTGACGGGCGGCATTGCGGGCCTGCTGTTCGTCTATATGTTCACCTGCGTGCAAAACCGCTGGCGTATCGACGACGTACTCGGCGTGTGGCCGCTGCACGGTCTGTGCGGCGCGTGGGGCGGCCTCGCAGCCGGCATCTTCGGCTTGCGTGCGCTCGGCGGCCTTGGCGGCGTGTCGTTCGGCGCGCAACTGGTCGGCACGCTGGGCGGCATTGTGGTGGCCTTGCTCGGCGGCACGCTCGTGTACGGCGCCATTCGCCTGACGGTAGGGTTGCGGCTCGACCAGGAAGACGAATACAACGGCGCGGATCTGTCGATCCACAAAATTTCGGCCACGCCGGAGCGCGAAAGCGTCGGCTGAGGGGCTGCCAGCACGCTACCCGCGGTTGGCCGCAAATCGTGCGCGGCGCGCCGGATGCTGCGCGCCGCGCACGATGCTCGTCTGTCCCCAATGCCAGGTGGATGCTAGACTTGCGCGCTGGAGATGGCATTCTCCATTAACCGCCCTTGATGGCTGATGATGCCTGCTTCGCCCGGACGACTGCGGACGCGGCATCACGCCTGCCCCGCGAGCCCGGTTTGTCGATCTTTCGGCTTCGCCAGAGTACTTTTCCATGTATTTGTCCATTCTCGCGGTCGGCATTGGCGGCGCGCTAGGCTCGCTATTCCGCTGGTTTCTCGGCATCCGTCTGAACGGCCTGTTCACCGGTTTGCCGCTCGGCACTTTCGCCGCTAACGTGATCGCCGGCTACGTCATCGGCGTCGCGGTCGCGGGGTTCGCGCGGGCGCCGCAGATCGCCCCCGAATGGCGGCTCTTCGTCATCACGGGTTTGATGGGCGGCTTGTCGACGTTCTCGACATTCTCGGCGGAAGTCGTGCAGCGTCTGCAAGACGGCCGGCTCGGCTGGGCAGCAGGCGAGATCGTCATTCACGTCGGAGCCTCGCTCGTAATGACGATCCTCGGCATCGCAACCGTTTCCTTGCTGGCGCGCTGAACGGCGTGATCGCTTCGCTGATCCGCGAGACGTGCGGCATCGCGCGTTCAATCACGATCTGACTGGCGCGAAACCGGTATGACGCACGGTTCATGCGTGCCGTCGATGGCGGGTCCTGCTGAACCTTCCACAACTGGCGACCGGCGCGTCGGTACTCGATGTCGCGCACGAATACGGCTACGATTCGGCGCCTTGCACTCTCCCCTCGGACTCACATCTCCTTGCTTTTACGTGCTTTCGCCCGGGTACTCGCCGGCGCGTTCTTCTTCAACTTGGTCTGGTTGTGTTCAATCGCGGCACGGACCAGATTCTTTAGCGCGCGTTCATTGATCCTGTCGCCCTCGAAGAAGTCGATCGCCCGTCTTGCGTTGCCTTCAAGGCCCGCGTTGAAGAGCTTGTCGGGATCCGGAAGGCTAGCCCCGTGGGCAAAGGTCAGCTTCACCTTGCCTTTGTGCGCATTGGCGACCGCGATCATTCCGTCGCGAGACCACACGGGGCTTCCCATCCACTTCCATTCCTCGACGATCTGCGAGTCGGCCGCAAGGATGGTCTTGCGCATCGCGGCGAAGGTTTCACCACGCCAATCCGTGATTCCCGCGATCATCTGGTCAATGGTTTCTGACGGAGTCATAAGGTCGTTACGCCTCGAATTCTGGTCCGGTCTCGGCAGAGACTGCCTTTGAATTGTGCCAGCATCAATCCGCCGGCGCGAATGAGGCATTAATTTCGCCATTTTTTTCGATTTTTATCGTTATTTTTGTTGTTCCCCACGGCGGTAAGATCGCCGCAGCCTGAATAGTAGAAGGGGCAAAAAAAATGGCGATCACCTTGAATCTCTCAGCGTCCACCAATCTGAACAAGTCGTTGAAGATCGACGCCATTCGATTCCTTGCGGCTGTCTGGGTGCTGATGTACCACTTCAAGCCGCCCGCGTTCAAAGAACTTCTGCCCCACCCGCTCGCCTTCCTCGGCGGCGCGTTGTGGTCAGGATCGACCGCGCTGTTCGCGGGGCCCGCCGCCGTCATCGTATTCTTCGTCATTTCCGGCTATTGCATCCACAACGCATATCAAAAGGATGTGACGCTCAAGCCGATCAACTATTACGCGTCCCGGTTCATCCGCATCGGCTTGCCGCTGGTCATTCTGCTGTGCCTCGTTCAACCTTTGCCGGCGGGCCAGAACTATCTGGAATCCGTGCTGTGGTCGCTCTACTGCGAGATGGTGTATTACGCCGCTTATCCGTTGCTGCGCCCTCGCTTTCGCTACCTCGGTGAAATGATCGTTGGCTGCGCGCTTGCAGCCGGCGTGATGGTGGCCGTGGTTCGTCTGATCGGGCACCCGGTTTGCCACGGCTGCGTCATCGAAACGTATGGTGTTCCCGGCACGGCGCTGCTCTATGCGGCCGGATGGATTTCCGGCTGTCTGATCGCGGAGATCCAGCGCAACGCGGAGCAATTCCACGTTCGCGGCGCGTATTCGCCGCTCACGCTGATGATCAAGGGCGGCCTTGACCGGAGCACGCGCTACCTCGCAAATCACCTGGTTGCGTTGAGAGTGGCGGTGGTCGCGGCCGGTGCGGTCATTATGATTCTGTTGTCCGAATCGAATCTCAAGCCGGCCATCGTGCCCTTGATCACGCCCGATATCACGCTGCCGCTATTTCAGTTCCTCGCGGCGGCCTGGATCGCGGCGGAAACCGCCACGCCGTCCAGAAGCGGCGTGTGGGCCAGACTGGCCACCTTCGGCGCGTGGTCCTATAGCCTCTATCTGTGCCACAAGATGGCGCTTGCGCTGCTGGAAATGAGCGGATTCGACGCTACATCCCGATTCGCGTGGTTCGTGCAGGTGGCGCTGGCGTTCGCTATCAGCTACGCGTTCTACCGGATGATCGAAAAGCCTTCGCATCTGCTTTCGCAGCGGCTGCGCAAGTACACGCCGAATGCGCCGGCCGCCCCGGCTGCATGAAGCGCCCGGCCTGAGCCATCGGATCAGCACCCGCACCTCATAGCCGTCCCGGCCGCGGATCGGCCACGAACCCACCGCGATTGGGCATCACCACACGCGGCAACGACGCCGCATCGAGTCGCGTATCCGCCGGCACGATGCCGTTGCGGTTGAGCAGGAATGCGCTTAACGCGTACACCTCATCGGCGGAAAGCGATTCGGGCGCGTTGTACGGCATCGCACGGCGAATGTAGTCAAACAGGGTCGTCGCATAGGGCCAGTAACTGCCGACGGTGCGCTTCGGCTTCGCGCCCGTCAGCGTACCCTGCCCGCCCACCAGTTGATCGCCGAGACCGCCCTCGCCCTGCGCGCCGTGACACGCCGCGCATTTGGCGGCAAACACGTGCGCGCCGGTGGCGACGTCGCCGCTGCCCGCGGGCAAGCCGCGGCCGTCCGGCGCAACGTCGATGTTCCAGGCGGCGAGGTCCTGTTCGGTGAGCGGCGTGCCGATCTCGTAACGCGCGCCAGCGCTCCGGTCACCCGGCGCGACTGTTGAACACGATGCCAATGCCGAGAGCGACAGCAGCACGGTCAGCGCGGTTCGTGCCATGCGCGCGGGCGTGCGGATCGAACTGCGGCCGTTACGCATTGCGCACCTCGCCGCTTGCCTCGACTCGCCATTGCTGGATCGCGTTGTAGTGGTACTGCGAATTCAGCCCACGTGCGGCAACGAGTTCAGCACGCGTGGGCTGCACGTAACCGGTCGAGTCGGTGGCACGCGAAAGAATCGCGGTCGCGCCGCCATCCCAGTGCCAGTCCGCCTGAAAGCGCGTCAGCGCGCGATCGTGAATGGCGCCGTCCAGACGCGCGAGACGCCAGCTCGCACCACCGTCGGTCGACACTTCCACCTTGCGGATCGTCCCGCGTCCGGACCACGCGAGACCGGTGATCGGGTAATAGCCCTGGGTGGTGAGGCGTTGTCCCGGCGAAGGCCGCGTGATCACCGACTTCGCATCCATCTCGAACGCAAACTGACGCGCGGTGCCGTTCGCGAGCAGGCTGGTGTACTTCGAGGTTTCTTCACGCGTTTGCAAAGGCGCGTCGACCACTTTCAGCCGGCGCAGCCATTTGACGTTCGTATTGCCCTCGAAGCCAGGCACGATCAGACGCAACGGATAGCCGTTCTCGGGACGCAAGCGCTCGCCGTTCTGCGCGTAGACCACCAGCGCGCGATCGAGTATGCGCTCGAGCGGCAGGCTGCGCGTCATCGCGGCGGCGTCCGCGCCTTCTGCCAACAACCAGCCGCCCGCCGGATTGGCCGGGTTCGACAAGCCGCCCACCTCCTCCAGCAAGGTCGACAAGCGCACGCCGGTCCATTCGCAGCACGACAGCAAACCATGCGTGAGTTGCACCGGCATGCCGCTCGGACCATTCCATTCGTTGCCGGTATTACCGGAACATTCGAGAAAATGAATTCGCGATTCGGACGGCAGGCGCAGCAGGTCGTCCATCGTGAACAGCTTGGGCGTGCGCACCAGCCCGTGAATAGCCAGCCGATGCTGATCGGGATCGATGTCCGGCACGCCGCCGTGATGACGCTCGTAGACCAGACCGTTGGGGGTGAGCGTGCCGTGCAGATCGGCGAGCGGCGTCATTGACGAAGCCGCGCCGGGCAGCGGCCACGCGCGTGCGCTGCGCCGTACGACATTCGCCTCATAGGGCGAAGGCACGCCGTAGGGATGCTCGAGAATGGGCGCGCCGGGCACGCGGCTCGATTGCGCGACTGTGAGCGGCTTGAGCAATTCACTGGCGGCAGCGGTGTGAGAAACCACCAGACCGCCGGCCGCCAGCCGACCGAGCAGTCGACGGCGGCCGCGCGACGGCGGAGAGTTGTGCGGGTTCATCATGGCGTCGGCACATCATAGGCAAGCCGATTAGCGTAACGATGCCGGCTGTCACGGCCAAACGATAAATTCGACTATCGTTCGACACAAACCGCATATCGGACGGATACGGTGCGCCGTCAAGCCAGCACGTTCGAGAACACCCTGTCCGCGAGACGATTGGAATCGGTGCCGCTGTTGAGCACGCCCACCGCCTTCAGATCGTCGGCGTAGAGCGATATCTCTTTCCTGAACGCGTCGCCGACCGGATGATGGCGATCGGTATGGCTCTTGAGCATCGCCGTCAATTGGCTCACTTCGGCAGAGGGCGTATAGGCCGAGAAAATCGCCGCCGCGTCGGCCGGATGATTGGCGGTCCACTCGGTTGCTTCGAGCAGCGCCTGGGTCAACGCCTGCGCGGTGGCGCGATCCTTTCGCACCAGCGACCCGCGTACGCCCAGCACGCAGCACGAACGGTTCTGATACTCGCCGCACAGATTGTTCGATACTTCAACCAGGTGATCGGATTCGCGGATCGTCCAGATGGTGGGGTCGCCGTCCGCAATCGCCTGCACTTCGCCCTTCTTGAGCGCCTCGCCCAACAGATTCGCCGGATACTGACGCCAGTTCACGTCGCGCTCCGGGTCCACACCGATCTTCTTCAGCACGATGGCAAAGAAATTCTTCGTAGGACTCGCCATATCGCTCACGCCGATCGTGCGGCCCTTCAGTCCCGCCACGTCGACGATGCCCGACGTGCGCGTGGCCAGCAAACGCATGCAGCCGCCGTGAATCCCGGCCGTCAGTTTCACATCGAAGCCCTGCTCCAGCGGTTTGATCCAGCGCAGCGCCATGCCGACACCCGCATCGGATTTGCCCGTCGCGATCGCTTCGAGCAACTGGTCCGTCGAACCCGAAAAGTTCACCAGTTCCACCTGCAAGCCGTGCCGCTCGAAAAAACCCTGCTTCACCGCCACGGCCACCGGCGCGGTACAGATCGCGCCGGCATTCCAGGAAAGCTTGAGCGGCTTGAGCCCGGCTTGCGGCGTCTGGGCGACCGCCGGCGAGCCCGGCATACCCAGCCACGCACCGCCGAGCGCCGCGGCGCCCGCAGTCCAGGCCGTCTTGCGTAACCACGCGCGGCGGCTTTCGCTCAGCGGCGCTTCATCGTAGGGATTCATGGTTGACTCTTCCTCAGATCGTTATCGATTGTTCTATGGGTTGTTCAGGTGTCGAGTCCGAGTTGAGCGAGCACCTCGCGGCGCAGCGCCACCAGCTTCGGATCGTCGCGATGGCGGGGATACGGTGCGTCGTTATGCACTTGCGCAACCACGCGTGCGGGCCGTTCGCTGAAAACGATCACGCGCCGGGCAAGCAGCAGCGCTTCTTCGACGTCGTGCGTCACCAGCAGCACGGAAAAGCGTGCGTCCTGCCAAAGCCGCGCCAGTTCGCCCTGCATGCGGATGCGCGTCAGAGAGTCGAGCTTCCCGAACGGCTCGTCCAGCACCAGCAGCGCAGGATCGTTGACGAGCGCACGCGCCAGCGCCACCCGCTGCGCCATGCCGCCCGACAATTGATGCGGAAACGCTTCGGCAAATTCAGTCAGGCCGACCAGTTCCAGCGCGGCATCGATTCGTTGCCGCGCCTGATCTTCCTGTGGACCACGCCGCCGGATGAAGCCTCTGCGCTGCGCCTGCGGACCGATCCCGACGTTGCCGCGCACCGTACGCCATGGGTACAAGGTTGGGTCCTGGAACACCACCACGCGCGACGGATCGGGGCCCGCGATCGTGGCGCCGTCGGCCTGCACACTGCCCTGCGTCGGCGTATCGAGTCCCGCCACGAGACGCAGCAAGGTGGACTTTCCACAACCGCTCGGGCCCAGCAGCGCGACGAACTCGCCCGGCTCGACCGTGAAGCTGACATCCTGCAACACGGGCAACGCGGCGCCGCGCAATGCGAACTGATGACTGACATGGCGCACGTCGATGCGCGCGCCGTCGCGCACCGGCGCCGCGGCGGCGCTCCGATTCAGCACTTCGGGCACGGCTACCATTTGAGCAATCCTTTTTGCCAGGCCAGCAAACGGTCACGCAGGCGGAACAGCAACGTGATCAGACCGGAGCACATGAGCGCCATGACCAGCAGCGCGGCATACATATTCGAATAGGCCGCCCAACCCTGGGCCCATTGCAGGTACCAGCCGAGTCCCGCTTTCACACCCATCATTTCCGCGACGATCAGCACTGAGAACGATGCGCCCAGCCCCATGAACAGGCCGACGAATACCGACGGCAACGCCGCCGGAATCGCGACACGCAGGATCAGAAAAGCCGGTCGCGCGCCGAGCGTGCGGGCGATGTCGTAATAGGCCGGGTTGACGCCGGCCACACCGGACCAGGTCAGAACGGCCACCGGAAAGGCGGTCGCCAGCGCGATCAGGAACACGCTCGCGCTAAAGCTCGATGGAAAGAAGAAGAACGCCAGCGGCAACCACGCGGTAGCCGGCAGCGGTCCGATCAGGCGCAGCACCGGATGGACCCAGTAGCTGACCGCCTGCGACCAGCCGATGCTCACCCCCGTCACGAAGCCTGCCGCCGCGCCCAGCACGTAGCCGTAAGCCAGTAGTCCAAACGAATGCACGACACTCGAACCCAGCCGCGGATAGTCTTCGGCATAGACGCCGATCAGCGCTTGCGGCGGCGCGAAAAAAGGCCGCGGCAGCCATTCGAGTTGCGCCGTGACCACCTCCCATACGCTCACGCCGAGCGCCAGGGCGAGCAACCACGGCATGGCCGCGAGCCACGCATGGATGCGCGTGGGCGTCCTCGCCTGAAAGGGCTGATTACGCCACCCGGCGATAGCTATCGCGGCAGCGATTACGGCGAGCACGAGCTTGAGCGCGAGGTATTCTTTCGTGTACGGCCAGTCGTCCGCGCTCGGCCACCATTCGGTCAGCGCGGCGCTACCGAGCCATGCCAGCGCCGCGAGACCGGCGATCCAGACGCTACGTGAGAGTCCACGCCTTGCTACGGGGCGCGCGGCATCGTGAGGCTCCGCGCCGATAGCCGGAGCGCGCGTCGCGATCGATTCGAACTGAGTGGACATAAAGGTTCCAGCCTCCTGCGTTGTTGATCTCACGTGAGTTCGTGCCCGCTTCCGGGTCCGCTTTGGAGCCAGCTTCCGGACGAACTTCAGGCGACGTCGGCCCGGTCGCGCTGCCAGACGCTCTGTGCGTAGACCGTTTCGTCGAAATCCGCGGCGATGTCGCCATGAATACGTGCTTCATGCGCGTCCAGATCGGCGAGAAACAGATCGCGGCTGATGCGCTGGACCACGGCGGGAATGTCGCGCTTCATGCTCGGCACGTCGCCGACCGGCAAGCCGAAACTGACAAAGGCCGCCGGGTTGTAGACGTGAATGTTCTTCAGATAGGGCGCTTCGCCCTCGACCTTTTCGAGATATTCGAGCGCGGCGCCGAGATAGGGATGCGCGCCAAGCGCGTCGTCGCTATCGCCGGCGGCGGGCACGTATTGATCGCGCCACAGGCGGACATGTCCGGCGATCTGCGCCAGTTCCGGCCGCAGCGCGAGATCGATGGCGTAACCCGTGCCGGCAATCACGAAATCGAATGTCAGCGACTCCCCCGCAACCTCGGTTTCGACGCGCCCGTTCCTGACGTCGACGTGCGACCACTGCGTGCCGGGATGCAGATGAAAGTTCGGAAAGCGCGTGACGCGCTCCACCGCGTCGAGCGGCGGTGTCGAACCGGCGCGGCGAAAGCGTCGCGCCTGTGACCAGCGAACCGCGTCAGGCAGATGGAAATAGTTGTCGTACGCACCGGGATAGGCGCGAGCGCGAGTCACCGGCACCGACGCAATCCGTTCACGCCGCGCGAACAGATGAACCTGCCCTGCGCCGGCTTCGAGCGCCGTTGCTGCCGCATCGAACGCGGAGGCCGCGCCGCCGATCACCGCGACGGATTTACCGCGCAGCGCGGCGAAATCGATTGCCTCGGAGGTGTGGGCAAGCAAGGTGGACGGCAGCGTTTTCAGCACGGCAGGAATGTTGGGACCGCCATTGCCCGCGACGCCGTTGCCGAGCACGATCTTGCGCGCCGTCTCCACGACGCTCCGAACCGTGCCGCCGTCACGCACGTCCAGATGCAAACGGAAATGCTCACCCGCCGGTTCGATTCGCGTGAGGCGGGTGCCGTAGCGAATCGGAATCTCGAGGAAATGCCGGTACCACGCGAGATATTCCGCCCAGCGCGTACGTGGAATCCGATCGATTTCGCCATACGACTCGGCACCGAAGCGCGCTTCATACCATGCCTGAAAGCTCAACCCCGGCAGCCCCCCTTCGGGACCCACCAACGATTTCGGGGTGCGCAGCTTGTTCATGCGGGCGCGATTCAGCCAGACGCCCGATTGGCCTTCATCGGCGGCGGCATCGATCACGCTGACCTGACCGATGCCGGCGCGTTTCAACGCAAAGGCGAATGCCGTGCCGGTTTGGCCGCCGCCGACAATCAAGACGTTATGGTCAATGCCCTCGCGTGGCGGAACCCAGTTGTCGGGTGCCGGACCAATCAGCCGAAGTGTGTCGAGCGCATGCTGATCGGAGTGAGTGATTTGCGTCATGGAGTCGGGTTCGGCCAGAGAGTTGAACTGCGCACGGATACGTCGAAACCGGATGGCACGGCCATCGGACGATCAAGTATCGCGGCGCCGCGGGCTTACCCAAACCAACAAATTTCGCTTTGCTTATTTGTTTTGGGGCGGTCGGCGTCCATTCGACCCCTGTCAGGAAAAACGAGCACTTTAATCGCATAGCGATTAATTGCATTTCAATGCGATTTTTTTACTTCTATGCTTTTTCTCAGGCAGCGCTGGTTCGTCCCATACGGGTCGCAGCCGAGTCGAAGCCGCCGCCCGATCAAGGAACCGGAAATGAGCCCAGTCGCGCCCTTGTTAGCCAGCCTGCAAACCGAACTCGGAGCGGACGCGATCCTGAGCACCGAAGCCGACCTCGACGGTTTTATCGAGGATTGGCGCGGCCGCTACAAGGCGCCGGCGCTCTGCGTTGCGCTGCCCTCGACGACGGCGCAGGTGTCCGCGGTGGTCCGCCTGTGCGCGGCGCACGGCGTACCGGTCCTGCCGCAAGGCGGCAATACCAGCCTGTGCGGCGGCGCCGTGCCCGCGAGCGAAGGCGCGCGGCCGGTCATCGTCAACCTGTCGCGGATGCGCCGGATTCGCTCGATCGACACGGCCAACGGCTCAATGGAAGTCGAAGCCGGCTGCGTGTTGAAGACCGTGCAGGATGCCGCCGCGGCCGAACAGCGGCTCTATCCAGTAAGCCTCGGCGCCGAAGGCTCATGCCAGATCGGCGGCAATCTGTCGACGAATGCGGGCGGCACCGGCGTTCTGCGCTACGGCAATACGCGCGACAACGTGCTCGGTCTCGAAGTCGTGCTCGCCGACGGCACGATCTGGAACGGCCTGCGGGCGCTGCGCAAAGACAACACCGGCCTCGATCTGAAGCATCTGTTCATTGGCACCGAAGGCACACTCGGCATCATCACGGCGGCCACGCTGAAGCTGCATCCGCTGCCGACGCATCACGCGCTTGCATGGTTCGCGCCCGTCGACCCGGCGGCCGCGCTGCGTGTTCTCAGCCTGTTTCAGGCCGCCTGCGGTGCGCGCCTGAATGCCTTCGAAATGATCAACCGCCGCCAGCTCGAACTCGTGATCGAACACGTGCCCGAGCGCCGCAATCCGCTTGGCGAACTGCAAGACTGGCACGTGCTGGTCGAACTCGCGGATACGCGCGGCGGCGAGGAAATGGCAGAACTGCTGCAACACACGCTCGAACAGGCCGCCGCTGACGGCCTGATTGCCGACGCCGTGCTCGCCAGTAACGACACCCAGCGCGCCGCGCTTTGGGAGATTCGCCACAGCGTGTCCGAGGCGAACAAGAAAGGCGGCGTGGGCTTGACGACCGATTGCGCGGTGCCTGTGTCCGCGGTCCCCGCTTTCATCGAGCAGGCCACACGCGCGGTCCATGCGCTCGTCCCCGGTCTCGAGATTCTGGTGGTGGCCCATCTCGGCGACGGCAACGCGCACTTCATTCCGTTCTTCAGCTTCGACGCATGGCGTGAATTAGCGGACCCCGCTGCGATGGCTACCGCTATGCGCCGCTGCGTGAACGACGTCGCGCACGAATTGCACGGCACGTTCAGCGCCGAACACGGTGTCGGCCAGACCGGACTCAGCGAAATGGCTCACTACAAATCCGCCGCCGAACTGACTTTGTTGCGCGCGGTAAAACAGGCGCTCGATCCTCAGCAGCTGTTCAACCCCGGGCGGTTGCTGCCGTGACGCCTGCCCGGTGAACCGCCACGCGGTCTGGATTTTCGCCTTTCTGGTCTTTCGCTTATCCACGCTTTCCACGCTTGCCACTTTCCCTGGAGTCGTCATGAAAAAGCAGCCCACACGCGATCAGATTCAGCAACCCGGCCGCCGCACGGCCATCAAGGCGGCGCTGGCAGGCACGGCGGCGGTCGCCTTCCCGTTCGTCTGGACACCGTCGCGCGCGGCCAGCAAACGGATCGTGATTCGTGACGACGGCGGTATCTACACGAAGGCCTACGGTGCGGTGTTCTACCGGCCGTTCACCGAGAAGACCGGCATCGAAGTGGTCGGCGTGCAGGCCAACGCCGAACCGACCGCGCTGATCAAGAGCATGGTCGACACCGGCAGCTACACCTGGGACATGGCGAAGATCAGCCAGCCGGCGATTCTTCTGCTGACCGGCGGCGGCAAGGACTACCTCGAAAAACACGGGCTGGAATCCGATCCGGTGATCGCCAAGATTCCTAAGCAATATATGTCGCCGTACGGCGTGGGCACCAATATCTACACCACCGTGCTCGCTTACCGCACCGACGCGTTCAAGGGCCGCAAGGCGCCGGCCTCATGGGCCGATATGTGGAACGTGAAGGATTTCCCGGGCCGCCGCGGCCTGCGCAAGTATCCGTTCGACACGATGGAACAAGCCTTGATGGCCGACGGCGTAGCGACCGGCCAGGTCTACCCCTGCAACCTGGACCGCGGCTTCGCGAGCCTCACGAAGATCGCGAAACACGTCGACGTGTGGTGGACCACCGGCGCACAGGTCGAACAGATGCTGGGTTCAGGCGAAGTGGACATGATCAGCACGTGGGTGTCACGGGCGCAGTCGGCGATCGCGAATGGGGCGCCCGTCGGCATCGTCTGGAACCAGAATATCTGGGGCGTCGACAACTGGTCGATCCTGAAGGGCTCGCCGAACGCCGATGCATGCCGCGAGTTCATCAAGTTCGCCGCCGATCCGAAGCGCCAGGCCGCGCTGGTCGACTATTTCCCGGCGGGCGTTACGCAACCCGAAGCCTTCAATTTCATCAAGCCGGAGATCGCGAAAAACTGCCCGACTTATCCGCAGAACATGACCAACGGCCTGCATATCGATGCGAAGTACTGGCAGGAAAACCAGAGCGTCGCGCTCGAGCGGTTCAATCGCTGGATCCTGACGTAAGCGCGCCGCCGCTCCCTGTCACCTTTTCACGGAGGCCGATTTCATGTCCGCTTCGAATCTTCAGATCACGGGTCTCAGCAAACGCTACGGCGATTTCGTCGCGCTCGCGCCGACCAGTCTCGACGTCGCCGAGGGCGAATTCCTGACCTTGCTCGGGCCGAGCGGCTCAGGCAAGACCACCCTGCTCAGCCTGATTGCCGGCCTCGCACTGCCGGATGAAGGCCAGATTCGCATCAATGGGGTGGACGTGACGTACGGCGCGCCGTATGAACGCGACATCGGCATGGTGTTTCAGAACTACGCGCTGTTTCCGCACATGACGGTCGCGCAGAACATTGCGTTCCCGCTGCAGATGCGTAAGACCGACGCGAAAGCCACTCAGGACAAGGTGATGCAGGCGCTGGAGATGGTGCACCTGCCGCATGTGGCGCAACGCTATCCACGCGAGCTGTCCGGCGGCCAGCAGCAACGGATCGCGCTCGCGCGCTGCATGGTCTACCGACCGTCGATCATTCTGATGGACGAGCCGCTCGGCGCGCTCGACAAGAAACTGCGCGATCACATGCAGCTCGAAATCAAACGCATCCATCGCGAACTCGGCACGACGATCGTCTACGTAACGCACGATCAGGAAGAGGCCATGACCATGTCGGACCGCATCTGCCTGATGAACGCGGGTTCGATCGCTCAACTCGGCACGCCGGCCGATCTGTATTTCCGGCCCAACAGCGTGTTTGTCGCGGACTTTCTCGGCGAATCGAATCTGCTCGACGCGGTCGTTACGAGCCGGGCGGGCGATCAGGTGCAGATCAGCGTGCAAGGCGTCGCGAAAGGCGAGGCGATGGCCTACGACCCGGTGATCGGCAACGGCAAGACCGTCAAACTGATGCTGCGTCCGCAGAACCTGCGCGTGCACGACGGGGCGAACACCGACCCAGGCAACGGCGGCAGCCTGTCGGCGAAACTCACCGACATCATGGTGACCGGCAGCATGACGAAGCTCTATCTCGAGCCGCATACCGCCAATGCCGCGCCGCTCGTCGCCGCCTTCCCGACCAACCGTTTCGGCAGCCACTACGAAGTCGGGCAAACGCTCGGCCTATCATGGCTCGCCGCCGACGCTGTCGCGATCGCGGGGTAAGCGATGAATCATTCCGCTCTGAGCGCGCGTCCTTCTCAACCCGCAGGGCCGGCGCAGCCCATTCAGCCCGCGCCGCGCCGGGCCGCCTGGCGCGCGTGGCTGAAGCCTGGCGCGAAAGGCGCGCCGCTCGTCGTGCTGCTGCTTGTGATGCTGGTCTATCCGGTCGGCCAGCTCCTGCTGCTCAGCATTCACAACGACGCCGGCTTCACGCTCATCGAATACAAGCGGCTCTTCGCGTCGTCCGTGTATGTGGACGTACTGCTGATCACGCTGAAAGTGTCGCTATGGACCACGTTCTTCTCGGTGCTGACCGGTTATCCGATCGCGTATCTGATTTCGTCCGCGAGCCGGGCACGCAAGAACCGCCTGCTGTTCTGGGTCCTGCTGTCGTTCTGGACCAGCTTTCTCGTGCGCACCTTTGCATGGGTCGTACTGCTCGGGCGCAACGGCGTCATCAATCAACTGCTGCTCAAACTCGGCATCATCGATGCACCGCTCAGCCTTCTCTATCACTTTTCCAGCGTGATCGTCGGCATGGTGCATGCGCTGATGCCGCTCGCGGTGCTGACCATGCTGTCGGTCATGGAGAACATCGACCGGCGCCTGCCGAGCGCCGCGGCCACGCTGGGCGCGCGTCCCGGCACCGTGTTCTGGAAGGTGTATTTTCCGCTGTCGCTGCCAGGCGTCGCGGCCGGCGCGCTGATGGTGTTCGTCACCGCGATCGGCTTCTTCATCACGCCGACGCTGCTGGGCGGCCGCCATCAAACGATGATCACCCAACTGATCATCGATCAGGTCATGCAGGCGCTGAACTGGGGCTTTGCCGGCGCGATTTCGGTGCTGCTGCTCGCGGTCGTGCTGGTCGTCTTCCTGGTGTACGACCGCATGGTGGGCCTCTCGACCATGGCGGGCGAAAGCGCGGGCGCGAAAGGCTCACGCGCGGGCGGCTGGAGCCGCAAGCTCGGCGATCTGATCCTGAGCGCGCTCGGCAATGCAACGGACGCCTTGCTCGCCATCCTGCCGCGCTCGCGCGCAGGCCGCAAACGCAATGCGCCGGGCAGCGGCGAAAGCCTGACGCTGCGCGTGATCGTGTTTCTGCTGCTGGTGTTTCTCAGCGCACCGGCCTTCCTGATGATCCCACTGTCGTTCGATTCGGCTTCCGGGCTGGCATGGCCGCCGCACGGATTCTCGCTGCAATGGTATCGGCAGATCGTCGATTCGCCGCTGTGGATGCAGGCGATCACACGCTCGATGCTGGTCGGGCTCGGCACCGGTTTGCTGTCGATGCTGATCGGTACGCCCGCCGCATTCCTGCTGGTACGCGGCGGCATGCGCGGCAAGGCGGCCATGCTGGCGTTCGTGCTCTCGCCGATCGTCGTGCCGCGCATGATCATCGCGGTCGGCATCTTCTATTTCTTCGCGAAGATCGGCCTCGTCGGCTCGTCGCTCGGCCTGGTACTGGCTCACACGACGGTCGCCGTACCCTACGTCGTGATCACGATGATGGCCGTGCTGCGCAATTACGACACCCGTCTCGATCTCGCCGCGCAGAGCATGGGCGCGCGTCCGTGGGCCACCCTGCGCCGCGTCACCTTTCCGATTCTGGGCGCGGGTTTGATGTCCTCGTTCCTGTTCGCGTTCGCGACCTCGTTCGATGAACTGACCATCGCGCTCTTCACCTCGGGCGGCCTCAGTACGACCTTGCCCAAGCAGTTCTGGGACGAAATCACGATGCAGATCTCGCCGGTCATCGCCGCCGTCTCGACCTGCCTCTTCATCTTTATCGCGGCGCTCATCTGGGTCGCGGACCGTTTGCGCCGGCGCAGCCTCGCCGCCTGAACCCCATTCATTCACCGAGACTCTTCATGCTTTCAGCACAACAATTACGCGGCGTTCTGCCGGCCATTCCGACACCGGTCAATGCCGACGACACGATCGACAGCGGCGCGGCCCGCACCTTGATCCGCTATCTGCTCAAGCAGGGCGTGGACGGCCTCGTGCCGCTCGGCGGCACCGGCGAATACGGCGCGCTGGCGCGTGCCGAACGCATCCGAATGGCCGGCGTCGCCGCCGAGGAAGTGGCCGGCAGCATCCCGGTGATCGCCGGCGTGCTCGACCCGGGGTATCACGATGCCATGCAGGCCGGCAAGGAATTCGCCGCAGCGGGTGCGGACGGCTTGCTGGTGCTGACGCCCTACTACACCAATCCGACCCAGGGCGGCATTCGCGACTACTTCCTGCGTTACGCCGACGAATCACCGCTGCCGATCCTGATCTACGAGATTCCCTATCGCACGCGCATTTCGATCGCGCCCGAAGTGCTGCACGAACTCTCGAAGCACGAGCGGATCATCGGCATGAAGGCGTGCAATACCGACATGTGGCACTTCCTGCGCACCGTGGCCGGCGTCGACGAATCGTTCTCGGTCTTGAGCGGCGAGGACACGCTGTTTCCGCTGCATGTCGCGGCGGGCGCGCGCGGCGGTATCGTGGTGACGGCCAGCCTGTTGCCGAGCGCGTGGCAAACGATCTATCGGCTCGCCGCCGAGGGCAGGACACAGGAATCGCTGGCCTTGCACCGCAAGCTGATTCCGTTGATGAACCTGGCGTTTGCCGAAACCAATCCGGGGCCGATGAAATCGGTGATGGATCTGATCGGCGTGCATGCGCCGACGATGCTCGCGCCACTCGTGCAGGCCGCACCGGAGTTGTCGGCGAACCTGCGGGTCGAACTGGAAAAGCAGCTCGACGCGTTCGAACGCCGTGCGTGAAAGCTCAACGAGCACTGAGTAAGCGGTAAATAAGCGCTCAGCGCTGATAACCCGTGAGCCGCGACTTCGAGATCGACGTCGCGGCCACCTGCACGTGCTGCGCGAGTTCGGCTTCCACTTTCTCACGCGACCAGCGCGAGGTCGGCACCGAGATATTGATTGCGGCGACGCCCATGCCGCCGTGATCCGTCACCGGCGCGGCAACGGAAATATCGCCGAGCACGGTTTCGTTCTCGACTACCGCGTAGCCGCGCCGGGCGACTTTGCGCACGCGTTCGAGCAGTTTGTCGGGATCGGTTTCGGTGTAGTGCGTAAGCGGTTCGAGGCGCGTTTGGGCGAGGATCTCGCGCACGCGGTCGTCGGACAGACGCGAGAGGATGGCGATGCCGGCAGCGGTGAACATGGCCGGCAAACGCGCGCCGACCACGATGTCGATATTCACCAGATGCTGGCCGGGAAATCGCGCGACGAACACGATCTCGTGCCCGTCGAGCTCCAGCAGATTGGTGGTCTCGCCAAGGCGCCGGCTGATGTCGAGCAGATACGGTGAAGCCTTGTCGATGAGTTCGTTGGCGCGCACGTAGTTGTAGGAGAACTGCAGCACTTTCGTCGTGAGGCCGTAGTTGCGAGTGTCGGGCACGCGGTACAGATAACCGAGCGCTTCCAGCGTATGCACGAGACGCTGCGTAGCGCTGCGATCGAGGCCGGAGGCTCGCGCGATATCGACGAGGGTCATGTGACGGTTCGGCCCGTCGAACGCGTGCAGTACCTGAAACGCCTTCGCGGTCGAGCCGACGAATAGCGACGAGCGCGGTGTCTCCGGTTCAGCCGCCCTGGTCTTGCGGACTGTGCCTCTGGCGTGTTCTGACATGGTGGTAGCGCGGCCTTTAAGACAAATCGAGCAAATCGAACAGATCGAATAGCAGTTATCTCGATTGTAATGCGATTGAATCGAACAACAGCAGCATATTTGGAATCTGTGGAGCATTCATGCTTTCATGCGTAGCCGATTATCGGATCGCCGCCCGGAAACGTCTGCCGCGCCTTGCCTTCGACTATCTCGACGGCGGCGCCGAGGACGGCGACGCGTTGCGCCGCAATGCCGAGGCTTACCGTCAGTGGCTCTTCAAACCGCGTGTGCTGACCGACGTGTCGTGCTGCTCCAGCGCCACGCAGTTTTTTGGACGCGAGGCGGCCGCCCCGTTGATCGTCGGGCCGACCGGCCTGAACGGCCTGTTCTGGCCGCGTGCCGACGAACTGCTCGCCCACGCCGCGAGCGAGGCAGGGTTGCCCTTCGTTCTGTCGACCGCCTCCACCTCCCTGCTCGAAGACGTGCGCGCCGCCGCGCCGCGCGGCGACCTGTGGATGCAGCTCTACGTGCAGCAGGATCGCGGTATTGCCGAAGACCTGATGCGGCGCGCGAGCGCGGCCGGTTTTTCCACACTGGTCCTGACGGTGGATGTGCCGGTGCACGGCAAACGCGATCACGACACCCGCAACGGCTTCGCGCTGCCTTTACGGCTATCGCCGCGCCTCATCGCCGATTGCATGCGCCATCCGCACTGGTGCTGGCAGATGGCGCGCCATGGTTCGCCGCAGTTGAAAAACATCGCGCACAGCGTCGGCGAGCGGGCCGATCTGTCACGTCACGCCGCCATGCTCAGCCGGCAGATGGATTTGACGCTCGGCTGGGCGGATCTCGAATGGGTCCGGCGGCACTGGAGCGGCAAGCTGATCGTGAAAGGCATCCAGGGGCGCGACGACGCATTGCTGGCGCTCGCCCATGGAACGGATGGGATCGTGCTGTCGAATCACGGCGGACGGCAATTGGGCAGCACGTTCGCGCCGCTCGAACTGTTGCCGGACGTCGCCGAAGCCGTGGGGAACCGTCTCGATGTTTTCGTCGACGGCGGCGTGCGGCGCGGCAGCGATGCATTGAAAGCCGTTTCTCTGGGCGCCCGTGGTGTCCTGCTTGGACGCGCGCCGCTTTACGGTCTGGCTTCGCGCGGCGGCGCCGGCGTCAAGGAGGTGCTGGCCCTGATGCTGCAGGAGATGCATATCGCCATGCGCCTGCTGGGATGTAGCGCACTCGCTCAACTGCAACCGGGGCTGGTCGAGCGCGCCGCATGAGTGTCCCATGAGCGTCGCATGGTAGCCATGCAATTCGTCACGGCCAAACGACGAATTCAACTATGCAAATCGGGAAAACGCGCACTTGCACACCACAAGTGCCGCGCGGCGCCATTCACGCGGTGTGGTTCGAACTACCGCAGATTTTCTTATCAGCAATGATTGGTTGGATTCAGACGCCCGCGAATCTAACTTGTAGTGCCGGCTGTTTGCCCACCTGAGCATTTTCAGCCCACTCCCCTCATTCGACTGGTATTGCCGCATGCGCTATTTCCGTCTGCTGAAATCTTTCTTCGCCGTGGCGGCCCTGTCGCTCGCCGCGGTTCACGCCTATGCCGACAAGCCGGCGGTGATCCGCATCGGCGTCGCGCAACAAGGCAACGGCGATCCGCCAACCTTTGGCGGATCGCCTGCCGCGACGGTGCAGTTGCAGCAGTCGCTAGAGAAAGAATTCGCCGCCGACGGCATCAAGGTCGAGTGGCTGTTCTTCAAAGGCGCCGGCCCCGCCGTCAACGAAGCGATCGCCAACAATTCACTCGACTTCGCCTACCAGGGCGATCTGCCCGCGGTGCTCGGCCGCGCCAACGGCTTGAAGACGCGCCTGCTGCTCGCCTCGGGCGTACGCTCCGGCGTCAAGATCGCCGTGCCTCCGGATTCGGACATTCGCTCGATCAAAGACCTGAAAGGCCGGCGCGTATCGATCTTTCGCGGCACCAATCTGCAGCTCGTCGCGGACAATGCGCTCGCAGCCAATCAACTCGACGAGCGGGATCTGCGCGTGATCAATCTCGACTCCGCGAGTTCGCTCGCCGCGCTGGCGTCCAAAGGAATCGACGCGTCGGTCAACGATTACCACCTGTACAAGTTGCGCGACCAGGGCCTCGCGAAGATCGTCTACGAATCGCAGAACGACGGGCCGCAGTTCACCCGTCAGGCGCATCTGCTGGTGCTCGACGACTTCGACCGCGCGCATCCGGATATCGTGCAACGCGTCGTCAACGTAGTCGTCAAAGGCGCGCAATGGTCGTCCGACGAAGCGAACCGCGACGCGCTCTTCAAGCTGTGGGCCAAAAGCGGGGTGCCCTATTCCTCCTGGCAGGCCGAATTCGCGAATCAAAGCCTGAAGGATCGCAACTCGCCGTTGATCGACCCGTTCATCGTGGCGCGCTATAAGGCGGTTGCCGCGGATGCACTGAAACTCAAACTGATCCGTCAGCCGGTCCAGGTCGACAACTGGTTCGAAACGAAATATCTCGACAACGCGCTACGCACGCAACAACTCGACCACTACTGGACGCGCTACGACGCCGCCGGCAAGCCGCTTAGCTAAAACGGAAGCGATCACGATGAGCGAAACCGCCCTCCATGTCGAGCACGACCGGCTCGGCCACGCTGTTGCGGCGCCGCGCGCGCCGCTCTACCGCAATGCACGCTTGCGCGCCCTCGCCTGGCGGCTCGCGCCGTGGATATTGCCGGCGGTCCTGTTCGCCTTATGGAGCATCGGTTGCGAGCGCGGCTGGATCGCGCCGCAGATCCTGCCTCCGCCCGAGCGCGTGTCCGATACGTTCGTTGAGCTTGCGAAGAGCGGCGACCTGGTCAGCAACACGCTGATCAGTCTGCAACGCGTGCTGTTCGGATTCGCTGCGGGCACCCTGCTCGGTTTTGCGCTTGGCGCGGCGCTCGGCCTGTCGCGCACCTTCGAAGCCTACGTGTTGCCGAGCTTCAATGCGCTCGTACAGATTCCCGTGCTCGGCTGGTTGCCGTTTCTGTTGCTGCTCGTCGGTGTAGGCGAGCCGCTCAAATACATTCTGATCGCGCATGCCGCGCTGGTGCCCGTGACGTTGAGCACGCTGCAAGGATTCCGCCAGACCCCCGCGTCGCTCGATGAAGTCGCACGCGTATTCGAATACAGCGGCTGGCAACGAATCTTTTATCTCGTGCTGCCCGCGGCCGTGCCGACGCTTGCCACCGGCGTACGGCTTGCGTTCACCAAAGCCTGGCTCGCGCTGGTAGTGGTCGAACTGGTGGCCTCGTCCGAAGGGCTTGGCTATATGATCGTCTACGGCCGGCAGTTGTTTCAGCTCGATCTGGTGATGGCGTCGGTGGTGGTGGTCGGCGCAATTGGTTACGCGATGAATCGTTTGCTCGACGCACTCGAAGCGCGTTTGCGGCGCGGTCAACCGTCGGCGTTTTACGAGTAATGGCGTCACACGTTGCCATGCATCGCTTGTGAGGTATCTACGATGAGTCTTGCTCTTTTCAAGCGCAGCGCGGGCGTGAAGCAGGCAACTACTGCGTCCTGCGACTGCGCTAACGTGCCCGCCTCCTTCCAGCGCGCCGCGCGGCCACGCCGGCCGCTGCTCACAAGCGTCGACTGGCGCGGCGCCGTCTTGCCGGTCGTCGCCATTGCAATCTGGTGGGCTGTCTCGCAAGCGCACCTGAGCAAAAGCGGCCTGCTGGTCAGCCCCGCGCAGGTGCTGGCCACCGCCTGGCAGCAGATTGTCAGCGGCGCGCTGTTCAGAGCCCTCTCCGCGTCGCTCGCGCGCGAAGCCAGCGGCTTCGTGATCGGCACGCTGGGCGGCCTGCTGCTTGGCAGCGTGCTCGGTTTCTCGCGTCTCGCCGCGCGCATGATCGGCCCGAGTTTCGACACGTTCAAACAGATCTCGCTGTTCGCATGGATTCCGCTGATTTCCGTGTGGTTCGGCCTCGGCGATGCGGCCAAAGTCGTGTTCCTCTCGCTCGCGGCCTTGCTGCCGGTCGCCGCGCACACATGCGACGGCATTCACGCAGTACCGCGCGCCTATATCGAAGTCGCGCGCGCATTCCGCTATTCGCGCTGGCAATTGATCCGCGCGGTCATTCTGCCGGCCGCGCTGCCGTCGATTTTCACCGGCATCTATCTCGCACTGATCTATTCGTGGCTTGCCACGCTCGGCGCGGAATATCTGCTGGTGGCGGGCAGCGGAATCGGCAATACGCTGATCGACGGCAGCGAACAGTTCCGCATGGATCTGGTGCTGTTCGGCGTGATCGTGGTCGGGGTGACCGGCTGGGCGCTGAACGCGCTGGCGCGCGCGGCGGAGCGGGCGATCTTTGCGCGCCGCTCACAGGTGCCGGCACGATAGACACGCCGTATTCGCGATTCACCGAGGGCGCGCCGCGGATACACCGAACCCACACCGAAAACGTACCAAACGCGCACCGAATTTGCCCTGAACACAGATCAAGGTCCACCCATGACTTCTTCCACGCTTGCCGAAAGCATCGACATTCTCCACGTCAGCAAACGCTATGCGCAGCAGGACGGCACACCGCTCGCGGTACTCGACGACATCAGCCTGCGGGTGCGTCCCGGCGAATTCGTCAGCGTGGTCGGATCGAGTGGTTGCGGCAAGTCGACCTTGCTACGTCTGATCGCGGGACTGGATAGCGATTACACCGGCGATATCGTCGTTGCCGGCGAAAAGGTCCGCGATACGTCGCTCGAACGCGGCATCGTGTTTCAGGATCATCGACTGTTTCCGTGGCTCACGGCGTCGCAAAACATTCTCGCCGCGTTGCGTAATGCGCCACTGTCGGTGCGCGAAAAACGCGATGCGGTCGCGCAGCACATCGAACTAGTCGGCCTGAAAGGCTTCGAAAATGCGTATCCGCATCAGTTGTCGGGCGGCATGGCGCAACGCGTGGCGATCGCCCGCGGTCTCGTGAACCGTCCGCGCGTCCTGCTGCTCGACGAACCGTTCGGCGCGCTCGATGCGCTCACGCGTGGCCGCTTGCAGAACGAACTGCAACGCATCTGGGAACACGAGCGCATCACGATGATTCTCGTCACGCACGACGTCGACGAGGCGCTCTATCTCGGCGAGCGCGTCGTCACGATGGCGCCGCGTCCCGGTCGCATCAAACGGATTGTCGACGTGGCCTTGCCGCGTCCACGCGAGCGTAACGATCCCCGCTTCATTCGTTTGCGCGACGAGGTACTGGCCGATTTCGCCGAACACGACGGCGCGCGCCGCGACCCTCATGAAGACGAACCGCCGCACGGCGGCACGCGCATTCCGGTCGCGAGTCCGTCGATCACCGAATGGCGGCTCGCGTGGTGAGGTGCACCGCATTTCCCATACCTATAAACCCTTCACGGAGCAAACGATGAGCGGTGAAAATCAGCAGAAGCGGCAGATCAAACTGGGCGCTTTCCTGATGGAGACAGGCCACCATATCGCCGCATGGCGACATCCGGATGCGCACGCGAGTGGCGGACTCGACTTCGCACACTATGCGGAACTTGCGCGGATCGCGGAGCGCGCCAAATTCGATGCGGTATTTTTCGCCGACAGCGTGAGCGTGCGGGACACGAATCTGCCCGCACTATCGCGCACGGCGCGCGCCGATCATTTCGAACCGTTGACGCTGCTGTCCGCGCTTTCGGTCGTGACTAAACACGTCGGGCTGATCGCAACCGTCTCCACGACATTCAACGAACCGTATAACCTCGCGCGCAAATTCGCGTCGCTCGATCATCTGAGCGGCGGCCGCTCGGGCTGGAATCTCGTCACGTCGAGCACCGAATCCGAGGCGCTCAATTTCAGTTTCGAACGCCATCCGGAGCACGCGATCCGCTATGAACGCGCGCGCGAGTTCTACGACGTGGTCGCCGGCCTGTGGGATAGCTGGGAAGACGATGCATTTATCCGCGACAAGGAAAGCGGCATCTATTTCGACCCGGACAAGCTGCATGTGCTCAATCACGCCGGCAAGCACTTCAAGGTGCGCGGTCCGCTGAACGTCGCGCGTTCGCCGCAGGGGTGGCCGGTTGTGGTGCAGGCCGGCGCATCGGAGGCGGGACGCGAACTCGCGGCGCAAACCGCGGAGGTGATCTTCGTCGCGCATCAGACGCTCGATGAAGCGCAGTCGTTCTATCGCGACGTCAAAGGCCGTCTCGCGAAATATGGCCGTGCGCCGGATCATCTGAAGATCATGCCGGGTATTTTCCCGATCATCGGCCGCACCCAGGAAGAAGCCGACGCGAAATTCGCCGCGCTGCAGGACCTGATCCATCCGACTGTGGGCCTGTCGCTGCTGTCGAATATGTCGGGTGGCGTGGACCTGTCACAGTACCCCGTCGACGGCCCGCTGCCCGAGCTGCCGGAAACCAACGGCGGCAAGAGCCGCCAACGGCTGTTGTTCGATCTCGCGCGGCGCGAAAACCTGACCATTCGCGATCTGTACCTGCGTATTGCCGGCGCGCGCGGTCATCAGCAGGTAGTCGGCACGCCGCAAAGCATCGCGGACCAGTTGCAGCAATGGTTCGAAGAAGAAGGCGCCGATGGCTTCAACATCATGTCGCCGTGGCTGCCGGGCGGCCTGACCGAGTTCGCCGACCTGGTGGTGCCGGAGCTGCAACGGCGTGGGCTTTTCCGCACCGAATACGAGGGACGCACGCTGCGCGAGAATCTTGGGCTGCCGCGACCTGCCAACCGTTATACCGACGTGGCAAAACAGCCGCCCGCCACGTTCTCTTTCGCCAGGAGCATCGCATGAGCGCAGCCGCATTGCAGGAAACACAATCGATTCAGGTTCACCCGCTTTCCGCGCATATCGGCGCCGAGATTCACGGTGTCGATCTCACGCGGAAACTGGACGCGCGCCAGATCGCGGAGATTCGCGCGGCGCTGCTCAAATGGCGCGTCGTGTTCTTTCGCGAGCAATTCCTGACGCACGAACAACACGTCGCGTTCTCGGCGCAGTTCGGCGAGCTGACCCTGGGGCATCCGGTGTTCGGCCATGTCGAGGGCCACCCGGAGGTCTACTCGATCTCCAAGTACCGCAAGGCCACGCGTTTCGAGGGGCAAACGCTGCAACGCCCCTGGACCGGCTGGCATACGGACGTAACCGCCGCGGTCAATCCGCCCTGGGCCTCGATCCTGCGCGGCGTGACGATTCCGCCTTACGGCGGCGACACGCAGTGGACCAGCCTCGTGGCCGCGTATCAGAAGCTCTCCGCACCGTTGCGTGCGTTCGTCGATGGCCTGCGCGGGCTGCATCGTTTCACGCCGCCTGCCGGTGCGAGCGGTACGGAGGCGTTTGTGAAAGCCGTCGAGCAACGCATTCTCGTCACCGAACATCCGCTCGTCAGAGTGCACCCGGAAACCGGCGAGCGGGCACTGTATGTGAGCCCGAGCTTCCTGAAGTCGATCGTCGGCGTGACGCCGCGCGAGAGTCAGGTGCTGCTCGAACTGCTCTGGGAACATGTAACACGGCCGGAATTCACGGTGCGTTTCAGATGGGAGGCCGGCAGCGTCGCCTTCTGGGACAACCGCGCGACGGCTCACCTCGCCCCGACCGATATTTTCGATCTCGACTTCGACCGGCAGTTGTATCGCACCACGCTGGTCGGCGACGTGCCGGTGGGGCCGGACGGCACGCCCTCGGTGGCGGTCGAAGGCTCGCCGGTAAGCGCCGCTGCCGCAGTCGCGTTGAACTGAGTACCGCGCCCTCGACCTCTATCTCTACCTCTTCCCTACCGGGTCCCCCGGAGCTACTGATGACTCTGCAGGCTTCACCCGTTGCGGCCGCCGAACACCCGGCGGCCGCAACTCGCTCCTATCCACCCGCCCACATCATCACCTCCGACGCCGAGGCGATCGGCATCGCGCAGAATCTCGCCAGCCGCTTCGCCGTGGATGCCGCGCGCCGCGACCGGGAGCGCAGGTTGCCGCTCGACGAACTGAACGCCTGTTCGCAAGCGGGACTTTGGGCAATGACCGTGCCCAAGGCCTACGGCGGCGCCCAGGTCTCCTATGTCACGGTCGGGCGCGTGTTCGCGATTCTTGCCGCGGCCGATCCGTCGATCGCGCAAATCCAGCAGAACCATAACAGCGCCGTGTTCTGGCTCTGGAAAACCGGCAGCGAACAACAACGTGCCCATTTTCTCGGTGCGATCCTGCGCGGCGCGCGCTTCGGCAACGCCAACGTCGATGCGGGCCCACCGCCGGTTCCCGGCCCCCGGATGAGCATTACACCGGACGAAGCCGGTTATCGCCTGTCCGGCCGCAAGCTCTATGCAACCGGCGCCCTGTTTGCCGACTATGTCTCGACGATCGGTCAGGATGAACAGGGCCGCCGGATCGTGGCGATCGTGCCTGCAGGACATCCGGGGATGAACATCGTCGACGATTGGGAGAGTTTCGGTCAGAAGACCACCGCGAGCGGAACGGTCATCTTCGACAACGTATGGGTACCCGCGCTCAACGTCCTGCCGATCTACCGAAGCTACGAAGAATGGCCGCAAAACGCCATCACGCAGATCAGTCACGCCGGAATCGATGCGGGTATCGCACGCGCCGCCCTCGACGCGACGATCGCCTTCATCCGGCAACGTGCGTCCAATCCGTCCACGCCGCCGACAGGGCCGATCCATTCCGATCCGTATGTCATCTTCCAGCTCGGCGAACTGAAGACCCGGTTGCACGCGGCCGAGGCCATGCTCGACCGCGCCGGACACGAGATCGACCTATGCCTCGACGACCCGCAACCCGACTCGCTTGCCAAGGCGTCGATCGCCGTGGCCGAAGCCAAGGCGTTGACAACGGAAATCGCGATCCAGGCCAGCAACCAGTTGTTCGATCTGGCGGGCACCCGCTCGACGCATCCGTCATTCAATCTCGACCGGCATTGGCGCGACGCACGGGTTCATACCCTGCACGACCCGGTGCGCTGGAAATACGCAGCCGTCGGCAACTTTTATCTCAACGGCGTCAGACCATCCAGTAGCGGACAGACCTGAACGTACCGTAGCCGGAAGCATGCAGACCTGGTTGGGCAACATCGCCGTCAACAGTGAGACGAAACCGGCGTTTTCACATACGGCAAACACGCTGTGGCATGCCTATCGCCGCATCGTTCCGCACCTCGAATGAATAGCAGAATTCGTTGTTTTGCATTGCCAACTCTCGCGTGATTTACTGCAGGCACTTAAGTCCTCGCGCCGTGTGCGCCAGCGGTTGACTGAGCCGCGCACAGCGATTTCCCAAGCCGCTTCATCGAACACACGCCCCGTCATACGGTCGGCACGGATACGCCCTGTGAATCAATCAACTCTGACCGCGCCCTCGTCCGCATCGCCCGCCGCGCCGGCTTCCGCCGACGCGACGCACGACGCGACCCCTTTCGTTCCGGTCCGCTCGCCTGCCGCCTTCGCGGATAGCCCCGTCTCGCGCGCACTGGAGGAACCCCTGCTGCTCGGACTGTTCCTGCCGATTCAGGCGGGCGGCTGGAGCGCTTCGACACTTGCACGCAGCACCGACTGGTCATTCGACTACAACCTGGCACTTGTGCAGAAGGCCGAGGCATTAGGCTTCGATCTCGTCTTCGCTTTGTCGCAATGGTTGCCGAAGGGTGGCTACGGCGGCGTATTCAACGGCGAGGCGCTGGACTCCTTCATGTCGCTCGCCGCGATGACCGCGCGTACCGAGCGCATCATTCTGGTCGCCACCAGCCATGTGCTTTATGGTCCCTGGCATCCGCTGCATTTCGCGAAGTTCACCGCGACGCTCGATCACATTTCGAAAGGCCGCTGGGGCATCAACGTCGTCACCGGTCATCGCGCCATCGAGCACGAAATGTTCGGCTGGCACCGTATCGAACATGACCGGCGCTATGAACTTGCCGCCGAGTTTCTCGACGCCGTTCAGCAACTGTGGGCGCAACCGGAGAACTTCAGCTTCGCGCCCGAGCTTTCCTCGTGGAAGCTGGACAAGGCCTTCGTCACGCCAAAGCCGCGTTATGGGCGCCCGCTGCTCGTCAATGCGACCGGCTCGGATGCCGGCATCGATTTCGCTGCGCGGTACTCGGACATCGTGTTCATCACGAGCCCCGCCGGCTCCGAGATCGAGGGCGCGCTGGCCGCGTTGCCGGCTCACACGGCGCGTGTGAAAGCCGCAGCGGCGCAACACGGCCGCAAGATTCGCACGTTGATCAATCCGATGGTGATCTGCCGCGAGACAGAGGCCGAGGCGCTTGCCTATCGCGACGCGATCGTCGCACACGGCGACGAGGGCAGTTTCCACCGCTTCGAAAGCGATGCCCATGCGTGGCGCGGCAACGCGGAACAGCGCAATCAGGCGGCTTCGCGCGCGGTGGGCGGCAACATCTCGATCGTCGGCTCGCCGCAGCAGATCGCCGACTACATCGTGCGCTTGCATCAGGCCGGCGTCGACGGCGTGCAATTGAGCTTCTTCGATTTTCAGCCGGGCCTCGATTTCTTCGGCGAGCGCGTGCTGCCGCTGTTGCGCGAAGCCGGCTTGCGGTACTGATGACAAACAAAACACAGAGGTGATCGGATGAGCCGACTTTGGTATACGCGCTGCCCCGCCCCCACGCCGTTCGGCATTGCTGCGCAAAAAGGCTGGCTGGAAGAGGAATTCGCTGCCGACGGCATCGACGTCAAGGCGTTGCAGGATGCCGACGACGTGCAGATCCGCCGCTCGCATTTCACGCACACGCAACCCTGGTCGTTCCGCCAGGGCGGCAATATTCCCGCGCTTTGGGCACGTGCCCAGGGCAGCGACACACGGTTGATCGGCTTGAGCTGGGTGGATGAATTCCAGGCGCTGATCACGCTGGACCGGCACCTCGACACGAGCCCCGAATCTCTTGCCGGACGCCGCTTTGGCTTCCCGCTCAACACTCGCGCGAGCGTGGTCGATTTTCATCGCGCGACCGCCTTGCGCGGTTTTTCTTCGCTGCTCGGCGTGCTGGGTGTGCAACTCGAAGACATCGATCTGGTCGATCTGCCGCACGCTCCACGCAGCCTTGAAGACGCGAAACCCGCCGCCGATGCCCCGCTCGCCGACTGGCTCGATGCGCAACGCTCGCACGAATTCGCGCGTGAAGCCGAGGCGCTGCTGCGCGGTGAAGCCGACGTCGTGTTCGTCAAAGGCGCGACGGGACTCGATATTACCAACCTGCTCAACGCCAGGATTCTGGTCGACATCAGCGCCCAGCCCAACCGGGCACTGCACGCGAATAACGGCACGCCACGCCCGCTGACCGTGGACGCGCAACTGCTGCGCGAGCGCCCCGACCTGGTCGAACGCGTACTGGCGCGCACGCTGGACACCGGCGCATGGGCCGCCGATCACGCGGGCGACGTGGCGCAGTACGTTGCGCGCGAAACGCGCAGCGCCGAGCATTGGGTCGAGCGTGCATACCCGGGCGGTCTGCACCGGCAACTGACGATCGGACTCGATCCCCACGCGCTGGCCGCGCTCGCCGACTTCAAACGCTTTCTGTTCACATGGGGCTTCATTGCCTCGGACTTCGATTTCGACGCCTGGGTGGACCCCACGCCCCTTCGCGCAGCGCTCGCACGACGGCAGGCGCTGACCGCTTCGGTTTGAGTCCGCTTCGGTTTGAGCTCGTTTCGCACCACTCTCTTTTTTCACCCAATCCAACGATGGCACATGTCACCTCGCAGGCGGCGCCATGCCGCCGCGGCCAGCTGTTCAAGCTCGCATCCGGATGGGCGCTCACGCTCGTCATCGCGCTATCGAGCCCGTTTGCGCACGCACAAACTCGCGGCGGCACGCTCAACTTCATCGTCACGCCGGAGCCGACCGCCCTCGTCGATCTGGCTACCACCGCGACCAACGTGCTGAAGGTCAGCCCGAAAGTGGTCGAAGGACTGCTCGAGTACGACTTCAAATTTCAACCCAGGCCGTCGCTCGCCACCTCGTGGGAAGTCAGCGACGACAGTCGTAAATACGTTTTCCATCTGCGCCACGGCGTGAATTGGCACGACGGCAAGCCCTTTACTTCCGCGGACGTCGCGTACTCGATCCAGACGCTGAGGCAGGTCCACCCGCGTGCGAAGACCACTTTCGCCAATGTCACCGACGTCGCAACGCCGGACCCCTACACCGTTGTCATTACGCTGTCGAAGCCGGCGCCCTATCTGATCAAGGCGTTTTCCTCGTCGGAAACGCCGATCGTGCCGAAGCATATCTACGACGGCACCGACGAACTGACCAATCCCGCCAATAACGCGCCGATCGGCACCGGGCCATTTCGCTTCGTCAAATGGGTACGCGGCAGCTATATCGAGTACGTGCGCAACGACGACTACTGGGACAAGGGCAAGCCCTGGCTCGATCGCATTGTCGTCAAGGTGATCAACGACCCCGCCGCCCGCACCGTCGCATTCGAAGACGGCTCAGCGGATCTGAGCGGCGATTCGCCCGTGCCGCTGTCCGACCTCGAACGCCTGAAAAGCAACCCGAAGCTGGGGCTCGAGACACGCGGTTACGAATTTCAGGCGGGGGTGTCGCGTATCGAGTTCAATCTCGACAACCCGGTGCTGAAGAACCCGAAGGTGCGCCAGGCGATCGCCTCGGCGCTGGATCGCGAAGTGATCCGCAAGGTGATCTACTACGGCTACGCGACGCCGCTCGCGAGTCCGATCATTCCGTCGAATCCCTACTACGACCCCACGCCTACGCCCTATCCGTTCAATGTGGAGCGCGCCAACGCGTTGCTCGACGAAGCGGGCTATCCACGCAAGGCCGACGGCACACGTTTCGCGCTGACGGTCGACCCATTGCCGATCGGGGATCTGCCCACCCGCACCGCCGCTTACGTCAAATCGGCATTGGCTCGCGTCGGCATTGCCATCACCGTGCGCAGCCAGGATTTGCCCGCCTACCTGAAGCGGATCTACACCGACCGCGATTTCGATTTCAGCATCAACGGGATGAGCAATCTGTTCGACCCCGTGGTCGGCGTGGCCCGTCTCTACACGACCAATAATTTCCGGCGTGGCGTGCCCTTTACCAACGGCTCCCATTACAGCAATCCGGAAATCGATCAACTGTTTGCCCAGGTCGCCGAAGAAACCGATGAAGCGAAGCGCAAGGCGTTGTTCGCGCAGATTCAACGCATTCTCGAACGCGATCTGCCGGACATCAATCTCGTGGCGCCGCAGTACCTGACCGTCTATTCGCGCGCGGTGCACAACCATACGACCTCGCCCGACGGCGTCTCGGCCAGTTTCGCCGACGTCTGGCTGCAACGCTAAACCTCTTTCGACTTACATTCTCACGGAATCCGACTCACATGGAATACAGACAACTCGGCCGCAGCGGTATCAAGGTCTCGACACTCACGCTCGGCACGATGATGTTCGGCGGCCCGACCGACGAAGCGACCTCCGCGCGCATCATCGATCAGGCCCACGAGCAAGGCGTCAACTCGATCGATACCGCGGACGTCTACGGCAAGGGCGAATCCGAACGCGTGGTCGGCCGCAGCATCGCCGCGCAGCGCGAGCGCTGGGTGCTCGCCACCAAGTTCGCCAATCCGCTGGACAGCAGCGACGTCAACGCGCGCGGCGCGTCACGCAAACATATCGTGCGGGCCGTCGAGGCAAGCCTCAGGCGCCTGAATACCCATTACATCGATCTGCTCTACATTCATCGCGAAGATCACGAGACGCCGGTCGAAGAAACCGTGCGCGCGCTCAACGAGCTGATCCAGGCGGGCAAGCTGCGCTACTACGGTTTGTCGAACCATCGCGCGTGGAGGATTGCCGAATTCAGTCATACCGCACAGGCGCTTGGACTGGATGCGCCCGTAGCGAGCCAGCCGCTCTACAACATCGCCAATCGCCAGGCCGAAGCCGAGCAATTGACGGCCGCGCACCGCTATGGGCTCGGTGTGATTTCGTATAGCCCGTTGGCGCGCGGTGTGCTGACCGGCAAGTACGAACCGGGTGCGACGCCCGCGTCCGACACCCGCGCGGGCCGCAGCGACCGGCGTCTGCAACAGACCGAGTGGCGCCCCGAATCGCTCGAACTCGCGCGCCGCGTACGCGAGCATGCCGAAGCGCGCGGGCTTTCCGCAGGGCAATTCGCGCTCGCCTGGGTGCTCAATAGCCGCTACATCAGTTCGACCATTGCCGGCCCACGTACTGAAGCGCAATGGCAGGACTATCTGCCGGCACTGCGTTATCGACTGACAGCGGAAGACGAAGCATTCGTCGACTCGCTCGTCACGAGCGGCCATCCTTCGACGCCGGGCTTCAACGATCCGGGTCACCCGTTCTTCGGCCGGCTCCCGCGGCATGGGGCAGCGCAGGACGCGCTAGCCGCCGTTCAGCAGGGATAGCCATGAGCTTCGAGCGTCGTCAGTTCCCGCAGACCTCCCTGGCCTTTCTTTCCGCCGGCACCACGGCGGCCTGGGCCGCCCAAAGCGAAATCATCATGTCCCGAACCATCGCAGCACGTTCGTCGCTCAGGCGGCGCCTCACCGGCGCTTTCCTGCTGGCCGCCACGCTCACTACGCTCACCGCCTACGGCGCGGATACCGGCGGTACTGCGCAGGAGTTGCGGGTCGGTTTCGTGCCCGGCCCGTACGCGGACGAATTCAAAGCGGGCGTCGAACCGCAATTGCGCAAGAAAGGCTACGCGATCAAATACGTCGAGTTCAGTACCGGGCTCGAAGCGAATCAGGCGGTGTATCGCGGCGAGATCATCGCCGACGTGATGCAGCACGAGGTCTATCTGAAGTCGTATAACGATCGCAACGGTACCGATCTGGTGGGCGTAGTGCAGGTGCCTACGCCGCCGATGGGACTCTACTCGAACAAACATCGCTCACTGGCGGAGGTGAAACCCGGCGCGCGTGTCGCGGTGCCGAACGACCCGGTCAATCTGGAGCGCGCGCTGAAAATTCTCCAGCGCATCGGCTGGATCAGGATCAAGCCAAACCCAAATCCTGTCGACGTAACCGAGCGCGACGTGATCGCCAACCCGGCCGGTATCAAGATCGTTCCACTTGAATCGGCACAGGCGCCGCGCGCACTCGACGACGTCGATTACGCCGCGATTCAGGGCAATTTCGCGATCTTCAGCGGCCACAAACTGACCGATGCGTTGGCGCTTGAAGACATGACGCCGCCATATATCAATCAGGTCGTAGTCAAGGCAAGCAACCGCAATACGCGTGCGACGCAGGACATCGTGCAGGCGTATCAATCGGCGGATTTCCAACGTGCGATTCGTGGCAATCGCTTCTATGACGGCTTTCGCTTGCCGGCGTACTTCGGCAACGAGTGAGACCGCTTGAGGGATAGCGAGGGCGGCATCGGCCGCCCTGCTTGAGGCCGCCTGGAGCGGCATTATGAGCTGGCTTCGTACGAACTGTGCAGACTACGCCGCCTGCGCGTCGAAGGTCTTGCCGGGAATCGCGTCGAGCAGCGTGCGCGTGTACGGGTGTTGCGGCGAGCGCCAGATGTCCCGGTGATGCCCGCTTTCCACAATCCGTCCCGCCTGCATCACATGCACACGATCGGCGATATATCGCACCACCGAGAGATCGTGCGAGATGAACAGATACGCAAGCCCCAGGTCGCGCTTCAGGTCGACCAGCAGATTGAGAATCTGCGCCTGAATCGATACATCGAGTGCGGACACCGGTTCATCGCAGATCAGCAGATCGGGTTCCAGCACCAATGCCCGCGCGATGCCAATGCGTTGCCGCTGGCCGCCTGAGAACTCGTGCGGAAAACGCCCGAGCGCCGAGTTCGGCAGACCCACACGATCGAGCATGGTGGCGATCCGTGCACGGCGCTGCTGCGCGTTGCCAATCCCGTTCACGACCAGCACGGTATCGAGAATTTCCGCCACCGTGCGGCGCGGATTGAGCGACGCATAGGGGTCCTGGAACACCATCTGCACATGACGCCGCAACGGCCGCAGCTCGCGCTCGCCCAGCGGCACGAGATCGGTCCCGCGCAAACGGATTTCGCCGCCCGCTGTCGGCACCAGCCGCAGGATCGCCTTGGAGAGCGTCGATTTCCCGCAACCGGATTCGCCGACCAGACCAACCGTTTCGCCTCGCGCGATCTGCAGCGAAACGCCGTCGACCGCACGCAGTGTCGTTTTGCCGTGACGCTGCGGATAATCGATCCGCACGTCCCGTAGCGCGAGTAACGGTGCTTCGCTAACCGCAGTCGGACGTTGTGCGGGATCGGCATCCGCAACAAAGTGTCCAGTGCGTACCGAACGCGCCACCACGGCGAAACTCGGCTTGCCTTCGTCATCAATACCGTGACGAATTTCGGGTAGTTTCCAGCCGCGGTAATGCAGATCGTCGGCAAGATTCAGCGACGCGCCAAGCAGACCGCGCGTGTAGGCATGCTGCGCTTGCGTAAAGAGCCGAGCGACCGGCGCTTCCTCCACCTTCTCGCCCGCGAGCATCACGGCGACTCGATCCGCGTGGCTCGCGACAATGCCAAGGTCGTGCGTAATCAGCAGCAAGGACATCGACAACTCGCGACGCAAACCGTCGAGCAGGTCGAGAATGCGCGCCTGAATCGTGACGTCGAGCGCCGTGGTCGGCTCGTCGGCAATCAGCAGACGCGGCCGGCAAGCCACCGCCATCGCGATCATCACGCGTTGCCGCTGGCCGCCGGACAACTCGTGCGGAAAGTCGAACACCCGCCGCTGCGGCTCCGGAATCCGCACCAGTTCGAGCAGCTCGACGGCACGCTTCCATGCCGCGGCTTTGGACAGGCGCTCATGCTGGCGCAAGGTCTCGACGATCTGCGCGCCGATCGACAGCACGGGATTGAGCGACGTCATCGGCTCCTGGAAAATCATCGAAATCTGTTGGCCGCGAATCTCCCGAATCTCGCGCGCCGGCAGATCGAGCAACTCACGACCGTCGAAGCGCAGGCTCCCGGTCACACGCCCCGGCGCAGGCACAAGACGCATCAGCGAAAGCGCCGTCGCCGATTTGCCGCAACCCGATTCGCCGACCAGTGCCAGCGTCTCGCCGTGCGCGATGTCGAAACTCAGGCCGCGCACCGCTTCGTGCGCGCCGAAACTGACGCGTAAGTCGCGTACTTCAAGCAGGTTTGCCACGGTGCATCCTTTGTACGTTGCCGGCTACTTTTAAGCTGCTTTTGAGCCGATTTTTGAGCCACTCGTCAAACGCGTTCGCGCAAGCGCGGGTTGAGCGCATCGTTCAGACCGTCGCCAAGCAGGTTCAGCGCAAGCACCGCGAGAACGATCGTCGCGCCGGGAATCGCGGTCAGATACCATGCGGTGCGCAACGAATCGCGACCGGCGCCGATCATGCCGCCCCAACTCACCACGTTCGGGTCGCCCATGCCGAGAAACGACAGCGACGACTCGATCAGGATCGCGCTCGCCACCATTACCGATGCGGTGACGATCACCGGCGGCAAAGCGTTCGGCAGAATTTCACCGAAGATGATGCGCGCGTTGCCGAATCCCTGGCTGCGCGCGGCGAGCACGAAATCCGCCTGGCGCAGCGTACGGAATTCAGCACGCACGATCCGCGCAACGGTAGGCCATGAGGCGATGCCGATTGCGAGCGCGATGATCGTCACGCTCGGCCGGCCAATCGCCACAATCACGATCACCAGCAAAAACGACGGCACCGTTTGAAAGAGTTCGGTCACGCGTACCAGCAGATCGTCGATCACCCCGCCGAAGAAGCCCCCTGTCGCCCCGACCAGCGTGCCGATCACCAGGCCGATACCCGCCGACGCCGCGCCGATCAGCAGCGACACGCGTGTGCCGTGCGCGATGCCCGCCGCTACATCGCGGCCCAGCGAATCCGTGCCGAGCCAGTATTGCGGATCGGCACCCGGCCATTCGAAGGGCGCCGCCACCATATCGAGCGGATCGCCCGGGAACAGGTGCCCCGCGCTAAGTGCAAGCGCGATGAAGGCTGCCAGTAACAGCAAGCCGGCAAACGCGGACGGGTTGCGCAGCAACGTTCGCCCTACGCCTCGCCCCGGCGCGCGCGATCCGGATGCAGCCGCGGCGCCGGCACGCCGCTGACCGAACAGCGCGCCGGCCAGTTGACGCCGCCACGGCGACGTAGGGGGCTCAGGCGGCGTGGCAATCAGGTTGGAAGAGTCGGAAGCCATTTCATTCCTCTGAGATTAAACAGGTCGGCGTGCGCGTGAAAGCCGTCACGCCACGCGCGGATCGAGCCACGCCTGCAACAGATCGACCAGCACATTGGCGATAATCACGAGCAGCGACGACAGCAGCAACACGCCGAGCAGCACGCTGAAATCGCGCGCCATCACGGCGTCGAGCGCGAGACGCCCAAGCCCTGGCCAACTGAACACCGTCTCGGTCACAGCCGCACCACCCAGCAGCGTGCCGAAATGAATCCCAATGATCGTCGTGAGCGGCATCAGCGCGTTACGCAAGACATGCCGCACCGTCACGCGCCATGGATGCAAACCTTTGGCCTGCGCGGTTCGCACGAAGTCCTGGCGCTGCACCTCCAGCATCGCGGCCCGGGTGAGCCGTGCGTAGATCGCGACAAAGAAGGTCGCCAGCGTCGCGGCAGGCAGCAGCACATGTTTGGCTGCGTCGGCAAACCAGGCGAATCCGTGTAACTGCACACCGAGCGTGATGTTGCCCCCGCTCGGCAGCCAGCCCAGATGCACCGAGAACAGCACGATCGCCAGCAGGCCGATCCAGAAACCCGGTGTCGAATAGAACAGCAAGGCCAGCACGGACAGCACCCGGTCGGGCCATTGACCGGCCCAATGCGCCATCACCGCGCCGAGCACCACGCCGGCCACGATCGCGAACGATAAGGCCACGCCCATCAGCAGCAGCGTATTGGGCAAGCGCGACAGGATCAGTTGCATCACCGGCATGTCGTAGCGCGGTGAATAACCCAGACTGAAATGCGAGAGATGCGCGAGGTACGACCACAACTGATGCAGCACCGGCTGATCGAGCCCGAACTTCGCGCGCAGCACCTGCATCGTTTCCACCGTTGCCGAGCCAGACTCGCCGGCCAGCACGTCGGCGGCATCGCCCGGCATCAGCTTGAGCAGAAAGAAGTTCAGGATCACGATGCCGATCACCGTCGGCAGTGCCTGCCACGCGGTACGCCGGGCAATGGCGGCGAAACGCAAACGTCGACTCATCGTGTCTCTCCCGTTATGCGCTCAGATAGACGTCCGCGAGATTGCCTTCAAGGCCCTGCGCGGAAACCGTGTGGTTGTGAACGCGACGGTTCGCGAGCGTGACCATGCGCGGCGCGACCAGGTTGAGAATCGGCAGCTCGCGATACACGATCTGCTGGAACTGCTGGTACAGCGCGACGCGTTTGCTCTCATCGGTTTCGACCGACGCACTTTCCAGCAGCCGGTCGACTTCAGGATTGCTGTAATGCGGCGCGTTCGAAAACGGCACACCCGGACGGATATTCTTCGACCAGTAGAGGCGCTGAACCCCTACGCTCGGGTCGAACAGTGTGTTGACGCCGATACTGGTGAAATCGAACTGACGATCCGCATACACACGCTTGAGGAACGCCGGCAGATCCTGCGAGCGCACGGTAACGTCGATACCCACCCGCGCCAGCGCCGACTTCACGTGGTCCGCCTGGCGGCGGTACATGTCGCCATAGGGCAGAAAATCGTGCGTCAGACCGAAGCGCACGCCGCCGTCCTTGCGCGGATAACCCGCTGCATCGAGCAGTTTTTCGGCGTTGCCGATATCGAATGCATAGGGTGTGAGCTTGGCGTCGTGATACGGCGAGCCCGGCGTGATCGGCGTGGGCGACAGATCGGCGTAGCCATACGCCACCGTGCGCTGGACGATCTGCGGATTGACGGCGTGAGCGATCGCCTGACGCACTCGAAGGTCCTTGAGAATCGGATGGTCGAGATTGAAGTCGATTTCGGCGAGCGGCTCCAGAAAGCGATAGCCGCGTGTCTCGACGGCCAGTTGCGGCAATTGCGTAAGGCGCGGCAGATCGGTGAGCGGCACCGGATTTTCGCCGCCCAGATCGAGCGCGCCGGTTTCGAATGCGGCGGACCGCGCGGCGGCGTCGGGAATCACCTTGAATACGAGGCCGTCGATATACGGTTTGCCCGTGTCCCAGTAGTCCGGATTACGTTCGTAGACGATATTGGCGCCGCGCGTCCACGATTTGAAGCGAAACGGCCCGGTGCCGATCGGCGCGTTGTTATGCGGATTGGACAGCGGATCGCCCGACGCATACAGGTGTTTAGGCACGATTGGTGATTCGCCCGCCGAGAGCGCCTTGAGCAGATACGGGGCCGGCTTCGACAACTCGATCACCGCCGTGCGGGCATCCGGCGTGGCCACGCGTGTTACGTTGGCGAATGTGCTACGGCCGCGCGGATGCACCGCCTTGAGCAGGTCGATCGAGAACGCGACATCGGCTGAGGTGAACGGCTGCCCGTCGTGCCATTTGACGTTCTGCCGCAGTGTGAACGTATACTTCAGCCCATCCGGACTGACGGTCCAGGCTGTGGCGAGCTGTGGTCTCGGCCGCAAATCGAAGTCATAGGCGAGCAGGCCTTCGAGCACCTTGGAGCTCGCTACGAGCGCGGGACCGGTGGTCTGAAAGATCGACACGAGCACCGGCGGCTCCGGATTGATCAGCATGTTCAGCGTGCCGCCCCGCTTCGGCCCGGCGCTGTCGCCTTGTGCGAACGTCAGTGCGGGCATGCCGGCCGTCGCCAGCGCTGCGCCCGATGAAATCAGAAATTCGCGTCGATTCAGCCCTGCCATGTGATCCCGTTCCTTTTGCCGATGATTTCGATGATTCGGCCCGTCGTGGCCGAATGAATTGCCTTCATGATTTTTTCGGCAATGCTGCTGCCGCAGCGCTCACGATAAAGCCGCTGCGACAGCAAACGAACCAATCGTTATGCATATGCAAAGCACGATGTGAAGGAAAGGCGCTGCACCGCTATGGATCGCCAGCTCAGGCAAGAAACACATCGGCCAGATTGCCGCCCAGGCCGTCGGCGGTCACCGTATGGTTATGCACCCGCCGGTTGTAGAGGGTCACCTGCTTGAGCGTGACCAGATTGACGATCGGCAGGTCACGCGCTATCGCCCACTGGAACTTTTTAAAGTACTCGACGCGGGTGCGGGGATCGTTCTCCACCGCGGCCGCTTCGAGCAGATGGTCGACCTCGGGGCTGTCATAGTGCGACGCGTTGGAGAACGCCACCCCTTTCTTGAAGTTGCGCGACCAGTAAAGGCGCTGCACACCCACGGTCGGATCGAAAGTATTGCCGAGAAAGTTGGCGTCGAGAGCGAAATCGCGATCGGTGTAGATCCGTCTCACGTAGGCGCCGAAATCCTGCGAACGCACGGTCGACTCGATCCCTACGCGACGCAGCGTCTGCCGCAAATATTCAGCAAGGCGGGCGAAGGTTGGGTCGTACGGGTTGAAATCGATCGTCAACGGAAAGCGAAAACCGTTCGCCTGCCGCGGCAAACCGGCCTCGTCGAGTAATTGCCCGGCTTTGCCGGGATCGTATGGCAAACTCGGCACATCCGGATCATAGAACTGGGTCAAGAGCGGACTGATCGGTGATGGCGAAACGATCCCATAGCCGTACCATACCGACTTCAGGATGGCCTGCCGGTCGATGCTGTGCGCAATTGCCTGACGGACCTTCTGCTTCGACAGATAGGGGTTGTCGAGATTGAACTGCAACTGGGTTTGCGCGGCATTGTAGCTATAGCCGCGTGTTTCCAGCGCCAGATGCGGGAGAGCCGCGAGGCGCTGGATGTCGGCGAGAGGCACCGGATTTTCGCCCGCCAGATCCAGCTCGCCGGTTTCAAGTGCTACGGCCCGCGCGGCCGGATCGCCGATAAAGCGCACCACCAGCTCGTCGATATAAGGTTTCGGTGCGTCCCAGTAGTCAGGATTGCGCACGAACACAACATGACTGCCGCGCTCCCAACGCTTGAACCGATAAGGTCCCGTGCCGATCGGCTCGATGTTATGAGGATTCTCCAGCGGATTGCCACTGCCGTAGATGTGCGCGGGCACGATTGGCGATTCCGATGCGGCAAGCGCATAGATCAGATACGGCGCCGGTTTCGATAACTTCAGCAGCGCCGTGTGCGGGTCGGGCGTCTCTACTGCCAGCACGTTGGCGAAGGTCGAGCGGCCGCGCGAGTGATACTGCTTGAGCAGCCCGATCGACACCGCCACGTCTTTCGAGGTGAACGGCTGACCGTCGTGCCAACGCACACCCTCTCGCAGCCTGAACGTGTACTGCAAACCGTCGGGGCTGATCGACCAGGCGGTGGCGAGTTGCGCGCGCGGCTGCACGTTGAAGTCATAGGCCAGCAGACCTTCGGTCACCTTGGGGCTGATTCTCTGTTCCGCGCCCGCCGTGGTTGCGAAGTTGACCAGCGCGTTCGGCTCCGGATTCACCAGTACCGTCAACCGGCCGCCGCGTCGCGGCGACACTGTGCTGTCCTGAACCGCAGCCTGCGCCAACGGCGTGAATGGGCCGAGCGCGACACCCGCCGCGCTGCCCGCGAGCCCCAGCAATACGTGACGACGTCCGGAATGAAATCCTCTGCGCTGACTCATGCGACCTCCCCTCGGAGGCGAGCGCTGTGCCGACCGGCAACGCACCCGCAATGGCTATTGGATGCGCTGCAAGATATCAACCGCAATGTCGCGACAGAACGAATTAATTCAGGATTGCATATCTACTGTCGATAGTTGGCGTTATCGCTCGATGATCGCCGCTTGAGCGCACACCCCGGGGAAATCATCGATATCCATATCGAATTTGCTTGTTTGTTCAATAAATTCGTTTTGCTTATCGTTACTCGTCGCTTCAAAACGACCCTCGAACAATCATTTCTCCGACGCTTTTTCCACATCGATTCGAATAATCATGAAAAAACTGCTTTTTGCTTTTAGCGTTTCCTCATTAATGGCCGGCACGGCAAGTGCGCAAAGCAGCGTCACGCTGTATGGGATCGTCACCGGTAACGTCACGTATACGAACAACGCGCAAACCGCTGCAACGTCCGCGTCCGGCAAACCGAAGGGCGGCACCCAGGTGTCGCAGTTCGATAGCGGTTCATCGGGCCTGTCGTCGAGCCGCTGGGGCCTGAAAGGCGTGGAAGATCTGGGAGGCGGCCTGAAGGCCGTGTTCCAGCTGGAAAGCGGGCTCAGTGTGAATAGCGGTGCGCTTGGACAAGGCGGCACCGAGTTCGGCCGCCAGGCGTGGGTAGGTGTCACAGCCGGGCGCTACGGCACCTTCACGCTCGGACGCCAGGGCGACACCTCGGTGGAATTCGTGTCGCCGTTGATCCACGGCTGGTATTGGGGCAACCTCTCGATCCACCCCGCCGACTATGACAATCTGAACTTCACGCACCGCATCAACAATTCAATCAAGTACCTGTCGGATTCTTTCAATGGCTTCCGTTTCGGCGGACTTTACAGCGTGGGCGGCGTGGCCGGGAACGTGACGCAGAATCAGCTCTGGTCCGCAGGCGGCAGCTATACCGGTGGAGCGTTCGCGATCGCCGCGTCGATCGTCAATGCACGCAACCCGAATACGTCGCTCTACGGGACTAACGCCAATGCGAGCGCCACCGGCAATAACCTGGGTTCCGCCGGGTCGGCCACGGCGCCCGAATCCAATCCCGCGATTGCCGGTTTCGCATCGGCCCGTACGCAGCAGACCATTTCGGTTGCAACGACCTATACGAGCGGCGGTGCGATCTTCGGCGCGGCGTACTCGAATACGCAGTTCCGCGGACTAGGCTCGAACGCGTCGCTCAATCCGCTCAACTACAGCGGCTCGACCACGCTCAGTACCGTTAGTGCGAGCCTGCGTTATCAGGCCACGCCGTTCCTGCGCTTCGGTACATCGTTCGACTATACGGAGGGAGGAAGCGTCGGTGGCAAGGGCAGCGCGAAGTACGAGCAGTTGAATCTCGGCACGGCGTACTCCCTATCGAAAGCCACCGATCTGTACCTGACCGGCGCCTACCAGCACGCCAGCGGCACCGACTCGCTGGGCCGGTCGGCGGTTGCTGCGATCGGGTATCTCACGCCGTCCGCAACCAGCAAACAGGTGGCGGTCTCGGCGGGCATCAAGCATCTGTTCTGAGGCCGGCGCACCCTGTAGCCCTGTAGCCCTGTAGCCCTGTAGCCCTGTAGGAATGAGTATCGGGTGTCCGTTGTTTCTGCCGCGCGCAACGAACCATGCGCGCGGGAACCGGCGGACACCCTCCATGCAGGTCAATGCACCTTGGGAAAACCGTGCCGCTGCGCGAGCAGGTCGAGGATCCGGCGCGTATCCGTCACGAAGCGCTTGTCGCCCAGCGTCTCCGCATCGGCGGGCGCCGGCTGTTCGTCGCCGAGAATCAATACCGGCAGACTCTGATGCTCGGCATCGAGCGCCTCCACAACCGCGGCGCGCGGACGCGGGAACGGCAAGCGGCGAATATCCAGCCGCGCGTTGAGCGCCGGGTCGCTGGCCAGCAAGCCTTCGATAGGCGCGCCATCCGGGCAGATAAAGCGCTCACCGGGATGTTTCGGATCGGTGAAGCCCGGTTCCAACAGTAAAAGCAGATCTCGGTTCATGGCATTCCGTGATGAGATGATGGGTGAATGAAGGGCGGCGCTCTCTCCCATGCATCAGAAAACGCGGCCTTCGGTCAGGTGCGTGGTCACGCCGTTCAACTCGTAATCGCCGACCACGCGCGCTTTATGCAGCAAGGGGTTATGGCTGAAGATGGTGCGCAGATTGCGCCAGTGACGGTCGAAATTGTGCGCGCGCCCCGTAGCCGAAGCCCCGCCGATTTCAAACAGACGCTCGCCCGCATGAAGCGCCAGTTTGCTGACCACCAGTTGCGTTTTGGCGGTCGCCAACGCCCCTTCCAGCACGAGATCTTCCGCATTGGCCGCGCCGCTGCGAATGGCATTGGCCGAGCGGTCCAGGGTGCGGGCGTTTTGCGCCACCAGCGCGTCGATCGAGAGGCTGTGCGCCGCGAGATCGCCTACCACCTGTTGCACGAAACCGTCTTCGCGCGCCGAGGCTGCCGGGCTATGCAGTACCGGGCGCCCGTATTGCGTCACGTAGCGCCGCGCATCCGCGAGAATGTTGCGCACGATTCCTGCCGCGACCGTGACCAGATGCAACTGCCGCACCGCGCTGCCATGGCGGCCCGCGAGACTCGTATAGCCGCGCGTCGCGATTTCATGCGCAAAGACCTGCACATTGTCGAGCACCAGGCTGCCGCTCGCCGTCATGCGCTGCCCCATCCCGTCCCAGTCGTCGAGTACCTGCAAGCCTTCGCGAGCGACCGGAATCACGATCGACACCTTCTCGTCGTTCTCGTCCTGCACATTGATACGCGCATAGTCGGAGAACGCGGTGCCGGTCGAGTAGTACTTTTTCCCCGTCACGCGAAAGTGCTCACCGTCGCGCACCAGCCTGGTGACGATTTCGCCAGGCCTCGCGGTACCGAGTTCCGTCGACGCACCGCCGAAGATCGCCCCGTTCTGTACCCTTTCGATCTGCGTGTCGTTGAACGCGGAGCGCGGCGACAACAGCAACTGCTCGGTCAGATCGAAATGAATCCGCAACGCATGCGCAACATTCGACTCATGCGCGGCCAGTGTGGCGATCACCTGAAAGAGATCTTCCAGCGAACCACCGAGGCCACCCCACTCGGCCGGAAAACGGAGCACGCCCAGCCCCGATTCGCGAAACAACGCGAAGCGGTCGAACGGCAACTCGCGACGTACTTCGCGTTGCGCGGCATCTTCGCCGATTGCTTCGGCGAGCGCCGGCAACGCGGCGAGTGCCGCCTGAAGCCGCGTACGCGCCGCGCTTTCCTGAGAGACCTGCATGCCTTGATTCCTTGTAAAAGCGCACAGATCAGGCTTGATCCGGCGAGGTGTGCTGGGAGCATGAATATCGGCGTCCGCGTGGAACGTGCCGGTTCGACGGACCAGTATAGGGACGCAGCACGCGGCACTGAACAAGCAATTCAAGCTATGAATATGCGCGATTCTGAAATGCGATTCACCGATAAGGATCGATGAATCCGTTATTGGAGCGCCGCGCGGCATCTTTCTATACTCGATTCCGGTCAGCACTCACCACCGACGAGTGCCAAATCTCAATCGCGGAAGTCCAACCATGAGCCTACGTCCCTTGCATGACCGCTTGATCGTCAAGCGTCTCGACCAGGAAACCAAAACTGCCTCAGGCATCGTCATTCCTGAAAGCGCCGCCGAAAAGCCGGACCAGGGTGAAGTGATCGCCATTGGACCGGGCAAGCGCGATAGCGACGGCAAGCGTATCGAGCCGGATCTGAAAGTCGGCGAACGTGTGCTGTTCGGCAAGTACGCCGGGCAGTCGGTCAAGGTCGACGGCAACGAACTGCTCGTGCTGCGCGAAGAAGATGTTGTGGCAGTGGTCACTCAATAACGAACGGAGCGTCAAACCATGGCAGCAAAAGAAATCATTTTTAGCGACGTCGCCCGCTCGAAACTGATCGAAGGCGTCAACATCCTGGCCAACGCGGTCAAGGTCACACTAGGCCCGAAAGGACGCAACGTCGTGCTGGAGCGCAGCTTCGGCTCACCGGTCGTGACCAAAGACGGCGTCTCGGTCGCCAAGGAAATCGAATTGCCGGACCGCGTGCAGAACATCGGCGCGCAACTCGTGAAAGAAGTCGCTTCGCGTACCAGCGACGCCGCCGGCGACGGCACCACCACCGCAACCGTGCTTGCACAGGCAATCGTGCGTGAAGGCCAGAAATACGTCGCGGCGGGCCTCAACCCGCTGGACCTGAAACGCGGCATCGACAAGGCCGTGGTCGCCGCGATCGAAGAACTCAGGAAGATCAGCAAACCGACTACCACCAGCAAGGAAATCGCCCAGGTCGCGACAATTTCGGCCAACGGTGAAGAATCGATCGGCCAGCGGATTGCCGAAGCGATCGACCGGGTCGGCAAGGAAGGCGTCATTACCGTTGAAGACGGCAAGTCGCTCGACGACGAACTCGATGTGGTGGAAGGCCTGCAGTTCGATCGCGGCTACCTGTCGCCCTATTTCATCAACGATCAGGACAAACAGGTTGCCGTGCTCGATAACCCGTTCGTGCTGCTGCACGACAAGAAGGTATCGAACATCCGTGATCTGCTGCCGATTCTGGAACAGGTCGCGAAAGCCGGCCGCCCGCTGCTGATCATCGCGGAAGACGTCGAAGGCGAAGCGCTCGCCACCCTGGTGGTGAACAACATTCGCGGCATTCTGAAAACGGTCGCGGTCAAGGCACCGGGCTTCGGCGACCGCCGCAAGGCACTGCTCGAAGATATCGCGATCCTGACCGGCGGCCAGGTGATCGCTGAGGAAACCGGCCTGTCGCTCGAAAAGGCGACGCTCGCGGAACTCGGTCAGGCCAAGCGCATCGAGGTGGGCAAGGAGAACACCACGGTCATCGACGGCGCGGGCGACAGCAAGAACATCGAAGCACGCGTGAAGCAGATTCGCACGCAGATCGAGGAAGCGAGCTCCGATTACGACCGCGAGAAACTGCAGGAACGTGTCGCGAAGCTGGCGGGCGGCGTTGCCGTCATCAAGGTGGGCGGTGCGACCGAGATCGAAGTCAAGGAAAAGAAAGACCGCGTCGACGATGCGCTGCACGCCACGCGCGCCGCGGTCGAAGAAGGCATTGTGCCGGGCGGCGGCGTCGCGCTGATTCGCGTGAAGCAGGCCATCAGCGGGCTCAAGGGCGTGAACGCCGATCAGGATGCGGGCATCAAGATCGTGCTGCGCGCGCTCGAGGAACCGCTGCGCCAGATCGTGACGAACGCCGGCGAAGAGGCCAGCGTGGTGGTTGCGAAAGTGGCCGAAGGCACAGGCAACTTCGGTTATAACGCGCAGACTGGCGAGTACGGCGACCTCGTGGAATCGGGTGTGCTCGATCCGACCAAGGTCACGCGTACGGCGCTGCAAAACGCGGCGTCGGTTGCGGGTCTGCTGTTGACCACCGACGCCACCGTGCATGAAGCGCCGAAGGATGCGCCGGCAGCGGGCCAGCCGGGTGGTCCGGGCGCAGGCGGACCGGGTCTCGACTTCTAGGCGTCAAGACGTTCTATCCGCATACACGCCGGCATGCTTTTCAACACGCATGCCGGCGTGGTTCAACATGAATTTGTAGGTCAGCCGAGCCAGGCGCCGCAACCTGCTACGCCAGCGCGGCATGCACAAACTCACTCAGAAAAACAGCAGCGTGCGCAGCTCAATGCTTCTGCGCGGCGGCGCATCGGCCGGCGATGTCGGATCGTCGAATGCCGTGTGGGCCGTCAGGCGCGCGATGCCGTCACCCGCCGAATCGTAGATCTTCAGCAACAGGTATTCATCCGGCGACATATGCGGGAAGTAGTACCAGCGGTGCCGCGGATTGAACACCAGCGCATACGTCTCGCCAACCTTGTCGGGATACACCAGGTCCGACGCCACCAGATCGTTGAGCGTAATACTGCGCGAATCGCATAGCGCGAGCGGCGACGCGTGCACCGTTTCTCCGATCGGGCGCCATAGATTAACGATCGCCACGCGCCCTTTCAGCAAACGTTCGGCTTCGGCTGCCGGCAAATGATCGCGCACCCGGCGCGGCCCCGACACGAACGTCTGGTCGTTATGGATGTACTTGACCGGCTCCCTTATGCCATTGCCGCGTTCAGGATTGCCGTCGCGCAACGTATGGTCGAACACGACTACACGCCGCGCACCGGTAGCCTGCTTCAGCAGGCGCTCCGCTTCCGGATAGCAGACAGACTCGATCTTTGCCGGATCGGAGAAGTCACTCAACGCGCTGGCATGCCGATGCAGTTCGAAGCCGTTACGATCGATCGACAACACGCCAGGCGGCGGTGCAACGCGCGCATTCGCAATGCTGACCCGGTGCGCCCGGTACACGCCGCTGCGCTTCGGAACACCCGGCGGCGGGTCGTACTGATACGACACCGGTTTCTCGCCGGTAAATTCGAGGTAGTTCAGTTCCGCCTCGATTGTCGTGGCCAACACCGGTGCATCGATAACGATATCGCTCATGTTCATGCCCTCACGTCAAAACGATTCGTTGAATGGCCGCAGATCGATTTCCTGCGACCATGCACTGCGCGCCTGTTGATGGAGATACCAGTAAGCGTCGGCGATATCGGCAGGATTCAGGAGGCCGTCCTCACCGCGCTCGGCCACCCGCTGCGGCGAGGACGTACGCAGGCGCTCGCCGTCGATGCCGCCGTCGACCACCACATGCGCAACATGGATATTGCGCGGCCCGAACTCGCGCGCGAGGCTTTGCGTCAGCGAGCGCAAACCGGCTTTGGCGGAAGCGAACGCGGCAAACGGCGGACGCCCGCGCAGCGATGCAGTCGCGCCGGTAAAGAGTAACGAACCTCGGCCGGCCGCCAGCAACGGTTGCAGCGCCGCACGCGCGAACAGAAAGCCGCCCAGCGTCGTCACTCGCCATGCTGCCTCGAACTGCTCCGCGCTCAGTTCGAGCGTCGGCGCACGCGTCGCACCGGCGGCGTTGAAAATGGCCACTTCGAGCGTGCCTTGCGTCGTGATTTGCCCGGCAATCGCCGTCAGATCCGCTTCGCGCGTGACGTCGCCCGGTGCAGCCACCGCATGGCCGCCGGCACTGCGGATTTCGTCGACGATCGCATCGAGCCGCTCACGCGAGCGCCCCGTCACGACCACGCTTAAGCCACCCTGAGCGAAGCGGCGCGCGAGCGCCGCACCCAGTCCGGCGCTCGCGCCGACCCCGGCAATCCACGCGAAACGCGTCCTCTCCTGCCGCTCTTCGACAGTCCCGGTCATTGGCATCTCCATTGCAGGTAGCCGCGGCACGCAACGCGTGGCGGCAGTAGGCGCATGCGCCTATCGTTTCAGCGTAGGCGATGGCCGGGCAGGAAGGAAATAACGAATCGTGGAAAGTTATGCGCCGGATTCAAGACTGGCCACGGAAAAATAGCGGTTGCCGGGCCGCCGCAAGCCGAGGTTCTCGCGCAACGTGCGGCCTTCGTAGTTCTCGCGGAACAAACCGCGCCGGCGCAACTCAGGCACCACCAGTTCGACGAAATCGGTCAAGCCATGCGGCAGCACCGGCGGCATCACGTTGAAACCGTCCGCGCCGTGCTTCACAAAGCGCTCTTCGAGCTGATCGACAATCTGTGCCGGCGTGCCGACCAGTTGCCAGTGGCCCCGCGCACCCGCGACTCGCAAATAGAGCTCGCGGATCGTAAGGTTCTCGCGGCGCGCCAGTTCGATTGTCAGCAGCTGGCGGCTCTTGCTGGTATTCGTTTCAGGCAGTTCCGGGATCGGGCCATCGAGCGGATAAGCCGAGAGATCGAAGCCACCGGTCAGTCCGGATACCAGTGCGAGTCCGACCCGTGGATCAATGAGCGACTGCAATTGCTCGAACTTCTCTTTCGCCTCCGCTTCGGTGCGGCCGACAATCGGAAACACGCCGGGCATGATCTTCAGATCGTCGGGGTGACGACCGTAGGCCTGCATGCGCCCTTTCACGTCCGCGTAGAAATCCACCGCATCCTGCAGCGTTTGCTGCGCCGTAAAGATCACCTCGGCCGTTTTCGCTGCAAGGTCGCGGCCGGCTTCGGACGATCCCGCCTGCACGACAACCGGATGCCCCTGCGGGGAACGGGCCACGTTCAGGGGCCCCTTGACCTGGAAGAAGCGGCCCTTGTGATCGAGCACGTGCCGCTTGTCCGGGTCGAAGAAGCGCCCTTCGGCCTTGTTGCGAACGAACGCGTCGTCGTCCCAACTGTCCCACAAGCCCTCGGTCACCTCCGCGAATTCGGCAGCGCGCGCATAGCGCTCGGCGTGGTCGAAGTGCCTGTCACGATTGAAGTTCTTCGCTTCGTGCTCGCTCGACGAGGTAACCAGATTCCAGCCCGCGCGCCCGCCGCTGATGTGATCGAGCGACGCGAACTTGCGGGCAATGTGATACGGCTCATTGAAGCTCGTCGATGCGGTGCCGACGAGGCCAATACGCTCGGTCACCGCCGCCAGCGCCGACAGCAACGTGAGCGGCTCGAACTGCGCGACGTAGCTGTGCGCCGTGCGGCTCAGAAAGTCGAGGTTGTCTCCGCGTGTCCCCACGCCGTCCGCGAGAAAGATCAGATCGAACTTCGCGGCCTCGGCCGTTTGCGCGAGCCGGACGTAGTGACGGAAGTTGACGCCGGCGTCCGCCTGCGCCTCGGGATGCCGCCACGCCGCAATGTGGTGCCCGGACGGATAAAGGAAAGCGCCGAGGCGCAAGTGCCCGCTACGTTTGCTCATGGATGTCCGGAAAAATGGGTGAGGGTCAGTCCGCCGCCGGGATCCAGGCCGCAGTGCCAGCGTTCGGACACCGCGCCGACCACCGCCGGATTGGTCGCCGCGGCTCGGGAATGATTGTCTGCCTGGGCGGGACGCGCGGAGAACCAATTTGTTCTGATATGCAAAGCGTCGGGCACGGCGAACCGTAGGCTTTTCGCAAGCAGGTGCGTTCAATTACGCGGCAACAGGGGTCCTTGCCGCGCGCTTAGTCTGCACCGGCATATCGATGCCACAATTGCTTCGTGGTCGCGAACCATCCGCTCCTCGACAATGGACGGATCGCTCAGCGCGCTCGTTCGCTGCTGGCTGCTCCCGCATTCGACAAGACCATGAGAACCGACCCGCCCCGTCAGCTTCATCTGAACGTCAACATCCTCCACTCCGGCTTTGTCCCTTCCGCATGGCGCACAGAGGAAGCCGATCCGCGCGCTTTTGTCGATATAGCCCACTACGTTCGCGTCGCGCAGATTGCCGAGGCCGCCAAATTCGATGCGGTGTTTCTCGCCGATAACGCGTCGATTGCCGATCAGATCGATTTCCGCCCGATCACGGCGCTTGAACCGACCGTGCTGCTCGCCGGCATTGCCGCGGCCACGACGCATATCGGCGTCATCGGCACGGCATCGACGAGTTATAACGAGCCGTATAACATCGCGCGCCGCTTTGCCACGCTCGATCAGCTCAGTGCGGGCCGCGCAGGCTGGAACATCGTGACGACCGCCGATCTCGGTTCAGCCCGCAATTTTGGGCGCGAGGCGGTGCCCGATCATGCGCAACGCTACGAGCGCGCATCTGAATTCACCGAGGTGGTGAAGGCGCTGTGGGATAGCTGGGAAGACGACGCCTTTATCGGCGACAAGACGAGCGGCCGTTTCATCGACGCCACGAAGGTGCATCGCATCGACCATCGCGGCAAATACTTCAGCGTCGATGGCCCGTTCAATCTGCCGCGTAGCGCCCAGGGGCACCCCGTGCTGATCCAGGCCGGCGGCTCGGCTGACGGACGCGAGCTCGCGGCGCGGCACGCGGAAGCGGTGTTCTCCGCGTCACAGTCGTTCGACGAAGCCGCTGCCTATGCGCGCGAACTGAAATCTCGCGCGGCAGCGTGGGGACGCGGCAACGACGCGATTCGCGTGCTACCCGGTCTCACCACCATCATCGGCGCAACCGAAACCGAGGCTTTGCGCCGCCGCGATGAACTGGTCGATCTGATTCCATGGACCTACAGCCTCACCCGGCTGGCCGGCATACTGGGTATCAGCGTCGAGCGCCTGAAACTCGACGAGCGCCTGCCGGACGATCTCTCGTTGCCCGGCGGCGGCAACGGCAATCACACGTTCTTCCACGCTACGCTCGCGCAGGCGCGCACGCACGGCTACACCGCGCGCCAGTTGATCCGCGCGCTGGCGGGCGGCGGCGGACATCGTGTGGTTGTCGGTACGCCGGAACAGATTGCCGACGACATCGAGCACTGGTTCAAAGGCGGCGCCGCCGACGGTTTCAATCTGATGCCGGATGTGCTGCCGGGTGGCTTGCAGGACTTCGCTGATGGCGTGGTTCCGCTGCTGCAGCAGCGCGGCATTTTCCGCACTGACTATGAGGGACGTACGCTGCGCGAACACTTCAGGCTGCAACGCCCTTTCAGCCGCCACCTGCACCCGCGGGAAGCGGCCGAGACCGCGTAGTTCGAGACGGCCGCTTCGAGGCGGCCGCGTGGGCTTACTCTACCTGTCGAACGTGATGAACTGCGCCGAGGTCCACACCTTGCTGTCGTCACGCTGACGGCCGAACACGTACACCGGGCGAAAGCCAAAACCGGCGTTCTGCGGAGCAACCTCGAAGCTTCCTTGCAGATCTACCGGCAACGGCCGATCCGTCAAACGCTCGACCGCCAGAAACAGTTCGGTGCCGCCGAGTTCATGCCGCGCCGTGCCGCTTGCGAGCAACTCGGCCCCGCTGATTTCCCAGTGAAACGTCGGCGCGTGCGCGAACGGATTGCCCTGCAGCGGGTCGCCCACCTTAACGAAGCCGTCGATCGTGCCTTCGATCACAATGCGCGCCTGGGCCAGATTGCACACATCGATCTCGATGCTATCGGCGTCGCCATAGGTATCGCTGCGAAACTCGATGTCGGTTGCCCCCGTGCGCCACGCCGCCTCTTCCACATGCTCGAAGCCGCCGGCGCCGAAATTATTGATCGTGCCGTTGACGATGCGAATTCGCCCTTGCCAGGAGGCCCACCGATAGCGGTCGCGAATCCGCGCGCCGCCCCAGCGGACCCGAATCAGGCGTTCGGCGTAACCGAGTTCTTCGTGCAGATTGCGCTCGACCAGCAGACCGTTGTGATCGAACGCGGCCACATATTCCCAGCCGGCACGTCCCAGCAAACGATAGTCGAGGGTGGCGGGTCCGCGCTGGGTGAAGGCATCGCCTTGCCAGAACTCGCCGCAACGAACCAGCGCCGCGCTGTGTTCGCCAGTGGTCGCCCACGTGCGGCGAGCACGCAATGCCTCGCCGACCGAGCGCCGGTCGAGAGAATCGGACAGCACGCCGGTCAGGCCGCCATGCACGCCGAACACGCTCACGCCAGGCGCTCCGCCGCCCGGGCGGCCGCGGTGCTCGTCGCCGCTCGCCGCCACACCGAGTTGATAGCCACGTGCGATCACGTCGCGATAGAGCCAGTCGAAATGGCCCCACGTCGATGCAATTTCAACCAGCCGTTCGAGCTCCGGATGATGCCAGTCAGGGATATAGCGGCGGCCGCCCACGTGCGGCATCACCAGATGGTGGGCGGCATCGTCCACGTAGGCGTCCCATAGTTCATCCACCGGCCAGCGGCCCAGCTCGACCGCCGCGCCCTTCATGTCTTCGTTCCACACCAGCGTGCGGTTGTGTTCGCCACGCGCGTTGTACGGGAAACCAGGCCGCTCGTCGCCGAGAAAAACCACGTTGTGATCGCCGCCCGCCGTCGAACTCCCGCACCACTCCTGCACCGGGTAGACCACGAAGCGCCCCGGCTCGTTGAACTGCTCGACAGTCTCGACGCCCAGTTGCCAGTTCGCGTCGGTGATCTGGAAATCGTTAGCGGTGTAGCCGAGCACGTCGATGCCACCGATATCGCGTGCATAGGCCGCGTTGTAGGCAGGACTGTTCGTGCCCACCGTATCGTGCGCATGAACATGCAAGTCGGCGTACAACGACCGCGCAACCGGCAGCGCGGCATCGACCGTCAGAAAGGCCTCCGCCTCGCGCACATCGTGCAGCGACGGCACATCCGCCACGATGCGCAAAGTCCCGGATGACGCCGGCAGGCCGGTGACCGCGACACTCGCCCAGCCCTCGGCCGGCAGCGGCAACTCGCGCTCATAGACGAGGTGTTCGTGCTCGTCATAGGCACGCACGCGTACCGCGCCGCCGGCAGCGCGGCAAGCATTGCCCCAGCGGTCCTGCAACGAAAGCCGGAACGGCGCAGCCTGCGCCGGCTGCACGAAGCGCGGTCCGTTGAGCAGCACACGGGCAGGCGGGCCGGCATGAATATCGATCACCACGTCGCCCGGCACCGCGACAAAACGCGAGGTGCCGAGCGGGTCGACGTAAAAACGGAAACGGAACTGATCCTCTACAAAAGTCTGCACACGCGTACCCGGGCCGCGCCGGCGATCGCCGAGGCGAATCACGATGTGGTCGCCGGCATTCAGGTAGCCGTCAGCGACATCGACGATCACGGCCTTCTGAAACGGCCTTTCGTGCCCCTTCTGATCGAAGCGCACATTCAACGACTGGACGGTCGCCGGGCTTTGTCCCGCAACGAGCGGCGCCGCGTGATATTCCGCGCTGATGTAATTGGCCGCGCTGGGGTCGCTGGTCTGAAACAGCGCCCAATCGGAATAGAACTTGAAGGTCGCCTTCAGCCATGCGCCGTCGGCGATACCCGAAGCGCCCACTTCGTAGTCGAGGACGATCTCGCTCCAGCTACCTGCTTCGAGCTGCGTTACGTTGCAGCTCACGCGCCCGGCAAACGGCAACGCCTTATGACGCTCATATAAACCGGCGGGCGCGACATGCCGGCCGAGGCGCTTGCGCAGCGCGACGCCCTTTGCCCCGAGCGTCGCTTCAATGCTTTCGTTACCGCTGCCGCTATCGTGATCGCCGTGGTTGCGGCGGTTGTGGTGGTTGCGGTCGTGGCTCATGTCAGTGTCTCTCGATCAAAAGATGGGTGAAGCGCGGCGCGATCAATGCGCGAACGGCCACGGCGCGGCAGGGTTCCAGATCGGAATGCCCTGATACGCGTACCACGGCGCCATCACGCAGATGCCGTAGGCGATCGCGATCAGCACCGAGACCACGCCGACCCTCGCGTAGTCCGAGGTCGTGAAGGCGCCGCTGCTATAGGCAATGACGCCCGCTGTGATCTGCGTGGGCAGCAGATAGGCGAAGCTGTCGGTATCGCTGATCAGCAGCGTGAAAGCCACCGGATGCAGACCGAGACGGGGCGCGAGAGCCAGCGCGATCGGCGCGATCATGGTCACGGCCGCGACATTGGAGAGCATGCCGATCCGGATCACGTGCGTGCCGATCATCACGATCGCCAGCATCAGCCACCAGACATAGCCGTGTGCGAGTGTGTAGATGTGATCGGCGGCCCACTGCGCGAGCCCCGAATCGCTGATCGCCGACGACAGCGAGAGCGCCCCGCCCAGCAGAAACAGCGTGCCCCAGATGGTGCGCTCCTGAATCTCCTTCCAGCTCGAGCGCAGCACGCCAGGCGCGAACATCAGCGCGAGTGCGATCAGCGCGACGATTTCCGATTGCAGGTGATGCAGCGATTCGGTGGCCCACATGACGGCGACGAAACCGAAGATCGCGAGCACCCGCCAATCCTGACGCGCCACCGGCGGCAAACTGCGGCGCGCGTCGACGATCGCTTGACGGCCGCCCGGCACCGGCACACCGCGCGATTTGAAGTAGTGCTGCACCCAGAACTGCGTCAGCACGAACATGCCGAGGTACGGCCATTGCAGCCGGAACCACGTGAAATACGAAATCCGTACGCCGAGCTGCTTCTCCAGCAGACCGGAGACCACCATATTCGGCAGATGCGCGGTAAGAATGCACATGCCGCTGATCATCGAGCCATAGACCAGCGTCTGGATCACGATGGCCTTTCTGGCGCTGCGCTCGCGCCCGCTCTCGCCAAACAGCCCGACGATGCCGTTGGTCACCGGCAGCAACGCAGCCGCACGGGCGTTAGCAGCCGGCACCACCAGCGACATCACGAAGTTGACCACGAACATCGCCCAGATCACGCCATTCGCCGAGCGCACCCGGAGCTTGTCGAGCAGCACCAGCGCAACGCGGCGGTCGAGCCCGGCCGCCTGCATGATCGCGGAAAACAGAAAAGCGGCCAGGCACAGGAACACGACCGGCGCGGCGAAACCACTTGCGGCTTTGGGGAACGGCGTGACCGCGTGCGACAACACCAGCAGCATGGGCAGCAGAATGCCGCTGACGCCGACGGGTATCGCCTCGGTGATCCACACGACGGCCACCCACGCGACCACGGCCAGAGTCGCCTTGCCATGCGGCGTGAGACCTTGCGGCGCCGGCAATACCCAGGCGATAGCGATGAAACACAGCCACGCAAACAGAAATCCCGCGCGAGCCTTCAACAGACTCCCGCGTGCCGGTAAATGCGTTGCCACGGAATGATTCGCGTGCTGCGGCACGGTTGGATTTACACTTGCGACCGTCGCATAGCTCGATGTTTCGTTTGCCACTTCCCCGCTCCTGTGAGGCGGCCAGGATTCGCCCGCATGCGAACCTGACGCGCCGGAAAGTTGGCATAATACGTATTAATACAAATTGTCGATCTAAGCACTTCTCATATCCTTATACGAAGAATTGGCTTAGGCTGCCGCATCGATTCATCGCGGTGCCGGTGCGCACTGCAAAAGGAAAAAAGAGCCCATGAGCCTGGTCCGGGAGAACGTCACGTCGCTGTACGATCAGATTGCCGGCACGTTGCGTGGCGAGATAGAGAATGGCAGTTTCGAGCCTTCCGGCAAGCTGCCGTCGGAGGCCGAACTCAGCGAGCGCTTTGGCGTGAGCCGTGTGACCGTGCGGCTCGCCATCGGCAAGCTGGCGGACGAAAAGCTGGTGGAGCGCAAACAGGGCAAAGGCACCTTTGCCAGCGGCAAGCGCATGCAGCATCGCCTTGATGTATTGCGTGGCTTTTACGATTCGCTGGCGCGCCAGGGCACCGAGCCGCAGATGCGGCTCCTGCGCATGCAGCCCGGCAAGAAACTGCCGGCCGACATGGCGGGCGTGTTCGCGAACGAGGTCAAGACCGCCGTCTATCTGGAACGCCTGCATTCCGTGGACGGCGTGAGCGTCGCGCTGGCGCAGACGTGGCTGCTGCCGGAAGCGGAGACGATCTCCGAACAGCTGGCGCAGACGCGGCCTTCCTACGAGATCATCGAATCGATGCCCGGATGGAAGATCGCCCGCGCGGACATGAGCATTACCGCCGTGGCGGCATCAGCGGCTATCGCGCGCAGCCTTCAGACAACGGAACATGCGCCCCTGCTGGTGATGAAACGCACCTCGCGTCTTACCGATGGGCGCGTGTGCGAGTCGACGCTATTTCATATCCGGCCGGAACGGTATGAGTTTGTCGTAAGCAGCGCGATGAATGGGGAACTGACGGCGCGCACGGGCGAGCATTAGAACGTGGGGTGAAATACCTGGTTGACGGTTTTTTGCCCGCTCATCTCAGCGAGCAAAAAACCGGTTCTCAGGCCGTGGCAATCCCAGATTCTCGCGCAGCGTCGTGCCTTCGTATTCGCGCCGGAACAGGCCGCGCCTTTGCAACTCAGGAATGACTTTGTCCACGAAGTCGTCAAGGCCGCCCGGCAGATACGGGAACATCACGTTGAACCCGTCCGAGCCCTCCTCCACCAGCCATTGCTCCATCTGATCGGCAATCGTTTTCGCCGTGCCGACCATCTCGAGCCCTGAGTATCCGCCAATGCGCTGGGCGAGTTGACGAATCGTCAGCCCGTCGCGCTGCGCCCATTCCACTACCCGTTGCCGTGCAGTCCGGCTTGCATTGGTCTCCGGAATCTCGGGCAACGGACCGTCCGGATCGAAACCGGACACGTCGTGCCCCAATGCGATCGACAGCGAAGCGATTCCGCTCTCGTAGTGAACGAAGGTATCGAGCCGCGCGCGGATTTCCTGAGCCTCCTCCAACGTATCGCCCACCACCACGAAAGCGGCCGGCAGGATTTTCATGTGATCGCGTGCCCGGCCAAGCTTTTCCATCCGGCCTTTCACATCGGCATAGAAGCGCTTGCCGTCGGCCAGCAGGCTTTGCGCGGTGAACACCACCTCGGCGGTCTCAGCCGCGATCTGGCGCCCTGCTTCCGATGAACCGGCCTGCACGATGACGGGCCACCCCTGAATCGGACGGGCGATATTCAACGGCCCGCGCACCGAGAAGTTCTCGCTCCTGTAGTTCAGCACATGGAGCTTTTGCGGATCGAAGAATATGCCGGTTTGCGTATCGCGAATAAAGGCGTCGTCGGCCCAACTGTCCCAGAGGCCCGTGACCACATCGAAGAACTCGCGGGCACGCCGGTAGCGTTCGTCGTGCTCGACATGCTCGTCGAGGCCGAAATTGAGCGCGGCATCGGGATTCGACGTCGTCACGAGATTCCATCCCGCCCGGCCGCCGCTGATATGGTCGAGCGACGCAAAACGTCTGGCGACGTGATAAGGCGCGTCGAACGTGGTGGACGCGGTTGCAACGAGTCCCAACCGTTCCGTGACCGCGGCCAGCGCAGGCAGCAACGTCAGCGGTTCGAACGAGGTCACCGTGTGGCTATGCTTGAGCGCGTCGAGCGGCATGTTGAGCACCGCGAGGTGGTCGGCCATGAAGAACGCGTCGAAGCGGCCACGCTCGAGCGTCTGCGCGAAGCGCTTCAGATGCGTGAAGTTGAAGTTGGCATCGGGATAGGCGCCAGGATAGCGCCATGCGCCGGTATGAATGGTGGTCGGACGCATGAAAGCGCCGAGGCGAAGCTGACGTGACATGTAGCGAGCTCCATCGCAAACAGGTCGAGCCAGTTTAATCGGCCTTCACCAAGGCTGCTTGCCGCCGCCCACCGCTTTGCACCCACCCGTACCGGCCTGCTGAACCCGCCGCGCGGGGCGCCAGCGCGAACCGGCGCGCCGAAAGCTGTCCCGCAGAAATACAAAGCACAAAATCTTCGTTCGCCCGCCGCGGCTCCATCACTAGACTGTGCTGCAACTTGTCATAACAAGTACCGATACCCCACAGATCATGCTGAAACCCGACCCGGCCAACGTGCTGCCGCTTTCCGCCGCCCCGCTCTACGAGCAGATCAAGACGGCGTTGCGCGCGCGCATTCTCGATGGCACCTATCCGGCCCATTCGCAGATGCCGTCCGAAAGCGACCTCTGCACGATGTTCAACGTCAGCCGCATCACCGTGCGGCAAGCACTCGGCGATCTGCAAAAGGAAGGCCTCGTTTTCAAGCTTCACGGCAAGGGTACCTTCGTCGCCAAGCCGAAAGCGTTCCAGAACGTCAGCGCGTTGCAAGGCTTTGCCGAAGCGATGTCGTCGATGGGATATGAAATCGTCAACCAGCTCAAACATATTCGCTTCATCCCGGCCACCGCGCACATCGCGAGCCGCCTGCAACTGCCGGAAGGCACGAAGGTCGCCGAAATCCATCGGGTGCGGCTGCTCAATCGCGAACCGGTGTCGCTCGAAATCACGTGGGTGCCGGAAGCATTGGGCAAACGCCTCGCCGGCGCGGACCTCGTCACGCGCGACATCTTCCTGATTCTCGAGAACGACTGCGCCGTGCCGCTCGGCCACGCCGACATCTCCATCGACGCGATTCTCGCCGACGATGAAATCGTCGAGGCCCTGAAGGTTGAAGAAGGCAGCCCCGTGCTGCGCATCGAACGTCTTACACATAGCGCGGACGGCACGCCAATCGACTACGAATACCTCTATTTCCGCGGCGACGCGTTTCAATACCGCTTTCGCATCGACCGTCAGAAAGAGAAGAAAAGCACAAGGAAGACGAAATGAACACGCAAATGAGTACGCACGTGCTCGAGTACGACCTGGTCGTCGTGGGCGGCGGCACGGCCGGCCCTATGGCTGCCGTCAAGGCAAAGGAACAGAATCCGAACCTGAAAGTGTTGCTGCTGGAGAAGGCCAATGTCAAACGCAGCGGCGCGATCTCGATGGGTATGGACGGTCTGAATAACGCCATCATCCCCGGCCATGCCACACCGGAGCAGTACACCCGGGAAATCACCATCGCCAACGACGGCATTGTCGATCAGGCGGCCGTCTACGCCTACGCCCGGCACAGTTTCACGACCATCGAGGAACTCGACCGCTGGGGCGTGAAGTTCGAAAAAGACGGTACGGGCGACTACGCGGTCAAGAAAGTGCATCACATGGGCTCCTATGTTCTGCCGATGCCGGAGGGCCATGACATCAAGAAGGTGCTCTACCGGCAGCTTAAACGCGCGCGCATCCCGATCACCAATCGTATTGTCGTCACACGGGTTCTGACCGACGCGCAAGGCCGTGCTTGCGGCGTGCTGGGTTTCGATTGCCGCACGGCGGATTTTTATGTCGTGCGCGCCAAGGCCGTGATTCTCTGCTGCGGAGCGGCGGGCCGGCTAGGCTTGCCCTCGTCGGGATACCTGATGGGAACCTACGAGAATCCCACCAACGCCGGCGACGGCTACGCGATGGCATATCACGCGGGCGCCGCGCTGGCGAACCTCGAGTGCTTCCAGATCAACCCGCTGATCAAGGACTACAACGGCCCCGCCTGCGCCTATGTGACGGGCCCGCTCGGCGGCTTCACGGCGAATGGCAAGGGCGAGCGGTTTATCGAGTGCGATTACTGGAGCGGCCAGATGATGTGGGAGTTCTATCAGGAACTCCAAAGCGGCAATGGGCCGGTGTTTCTGAAGCTCGACCATCTCGCCGAAGAAACCATTCAGACCATCGAGCAGATTCTGCACACGAATGAACGCCCGAGCCGGGGCCGGTTTCACGCAGGACGCGGCACCGATTACCGCCAGCAGATGATCGAAATGCACATCTCGGAGATCGGTTTCTGCAGCGGCCACAGTGCCTCCGGCGTCTATGTGAACGAGCGCGCGGAGACTACCGTCGCGGGCCTTTACGCTGCCGGGGACATGGCCGCCGTGCCGCACAACTACATGCTCGGCGCCTTCACGTACGGCTGGTTCGCCGGGCAGAACGCGGCGCAATACATCGACGGCCGCGAGCATGCGGCGCTCGATAGCGCGCAAGTGGAGGCGGAACGGGCGCGAATCTATGCCCCGCTCGAACGCGACACGGGGCTCGCGCCGGCGCAAGTCGAGTACAAGCTGCGCCGCATGGTGAACGACTATCTTCAGCCGCCGAAGGTCACGCGCAAGATGGAGATCGGCCTGCAACGTTTCGCCGAAATCGCGGCCGACATCGATCAGATCAAGGCCGACAATCCGCACGAACTGATGCGCGCCGCGGAGGTGCGGGCGATTCGCGATTGCGCCGAAATGGCGGCGCACGCTTCGCTGTATCGCACGGAAAGCCGCTGGGGGCTGTACCACCATCGCGTCGATTATCCGCAACGCAACGACGCGGAATGGTTTTGCCACACGCATCTGAAGAAAGACGCAACGGGCCGCATGGTCAGCGAGAAACGCGCCATAGAACCGTATGTGGTACCGCTCGACGACCACGAAACTCAGGCCTATCAGAACCTGCGGATCGGCGAGCCGGCGCTCGCCGACGCTTGAGGAGCCACCATGTCTACGACACCGCACAACATTTTCCAGCGCAGCGCTGCACCGGTCACGATCGACGAAGACAAATGCATCGCGGACAAAGGCTGCACCGTCTGCGTGGACGTCTGCCCGCTCGACCTGCTCGCGATCGATCTGACCAAGGGCAAGGCCTATATGAAGTTCGACGAATGCTGGTACTGCATGCCGTGTGAAAAAGATTGCCCGACCGATGCGGTCAGGGTCGACATTCCGTATCTGCTGCGCTAGCAGCCACTCACTCAGACCAAAACGTTGTTTCCCTATCAACCGGGGCTTAACTCATGAAACGTCGTCAATTGCTTGCCGCGGCTCTGCTCGCGAGCGGCCTGTTTTCACTCACAGCGGGCGCGGCACGCGCTGAGACAATTCGCGTCGCGATCGGCACGCAGGACACGACGATCAATTGCGCGACCGGCGGCCTGCTGATCCGCGAGCTGAATCTGCTCGATAAATATCTGCCGCACGACGGCAAGTACAAAGACGTCAAGTACGACGTGCAATGGAAAGACTTCACGTCCGGCGCGCCGATGACCAACGAAATGGTGGCGGGCAAACTCGACTTCGGATCGATGGCGGATTTCCCCGGTTCGTTGAACGGAGCAGCCTTCCAGAAGGCCGGCAGGAAAAGCATCTTCATCACCGTACTCTCAGGCAGTATCGACGGCAGCGGCAATGGCATCGTCGTGCCGGACGACTCGTCCATCCGTTCGATCGCCGACCTGAAAGGCAAGACGATCTCGGTGCCGTTCGCCTCGGCGGCGCACGGCATGTTGCTGCGGGCCATCAAGGCGCAAGGCTGGAATCCCGACACCGACGTCAACATCATCACGCAGTCGCCCGAAGTGGCCGGTAGTGCGTTGAAGGCGCATAAGATCGACGCACACGCCGACTTCGTGCCGTTCGCCGAACTGTTTCCGTTCCGCGGTTTCGCGCGCAAGATCTACGACGGTGCGCAGACCCACGCGCCGACCTTCCACGGCACGCTCGTCGACGCCGACTATGCGAAGCGCTATCCGGAAGTCGTGGTCGCGTATCTGCGCGCGGTGATCGAGGCGAATCAGCTGTTTGCGCAAGATCCCGAGAAATACAGCCAGTTGATCCAGAAGGTCACCGGCATCGACGCCGAGGTCAATTATCTGTTCCACGGGCCGCTCGGCCTGCAGACACGCGATCTCACATGGAAGCCCGAATACCGGCAGGCAACTGTCACGGCGATCAGCACACTCAAGCTGCTGAAAAAGACCGACGTCGATCTGGATGTCAACACGTTCATCGACGACCGCTATCTGCGCGAAGCATTCAGACAATCGGGACTGAACTACGACGCGGCCCTCAGGAACTACGCGAAACAGCCACTCGTGGCCAATGACGTGCAAACCGGCAAACCCATCACCGATTTTCGCAGTGTGACGCAGGTCTGGCTCGATGGCGAAGGCAAGGTGCGCAACTATGCATCGGCGCAGGAGGCCTTCGCGGCGCTCAACACGCTGGAGCAAGGCGGCAAGAAAGCTCGTGTGGTGTACGTGCAGGATCGTTCGAGCGGCCTGAAGCTGTTCGCCAGTCAGGCGTGGTACGTGAAGGACGCCAAGGGCAATATCAACGCCTTCCTGCTGAAAGACAACGCCGATCGCTACGCGAAGCAGGTGAACGGCAACGTGGTGGATTTCGCCGCCGCGAAGACCGATGCGACGCAAGCGGTCGCGGCACGCTAACCGATCGTCCTGCGACGTTCATCCAACCACGGGAGTCCTCGATGTCAGCCATTCTCGACGCCACGGAGAATACCAGCGTTCGACACAGCGCCGCCGCCCGGCGGAACTGGAATCCGGCACGTCTCGCACGTGTGGCGGCCAGGTTCGTATCGGTTCTGGTATGTGTCGGCATCTGGCAAGTGCTGGCCGAACATCATGTCTCGTTCGGGCTTGTGACGTTCGCCAACGTGCCCGCGCCAAGTGACGTGGTGCCCGCGGCCTGGGCCCTGTTCCACTCGCCCAAATTGCCGATGCACCTGCTGTCCAGCGTGATGCGCGTGCTGGCGGGTTTTGTCGCGGCGAGCGCCGTGGGTATCGGGCTGGGACTTGCAATCGGGCGCTATCGGGCGTTCGAGGACGCGGTGCTGCCCCCGCTCGAGGTACTGCGGCCGATTCCCGCGGTGGCGTGGATCCCGCTTGCCATCCTGATGTTTCCTTCATCGGAGATGAGCATGATGTTCATCACCTTCATTGGCGCCCTGTTTCCGATTTTGCTGAATACGATCCATGGCGTGGAAGGGGCCGATCCACGGCTGGTGGCAACCGCCCGTTCGCTCGGCACGCGCGGCGCTGCGCTATTTGCCGAAGTGATCTTGCCGGGTGCGGCGCCCGCTATCGTCACAGGTCTGTCGATCGGCATGGGAACCGCATGGTTCTGTCTCGTCACCGCCGAGATGATCGCCGGTCAGTACGGGATCGGCTATTTCACGTGGGAATCGTACACGTTGCAGAACTATGCGGACATCGTCGTCGGCATGCTGCTGATCGGCGCGTTGGGTATGGGCAGCAGTGTGTTGGTAAGGCGCGCCGGGCTGGCGCTGATACCGTGGTACCGGATGGAGGCAGCGCAGCGATGAGCACCGAATTGCAAGCGAAACCGCCTGGCCGCATCGACGTACGCGCGTTGAGCGTCGACGTCGGCGTGCGCGAACAGCGGTTCACCGCGCTCGATCAACTGGATTTCAGCGTCGAACCGGGCGAACTCGTCTGCGTACTGGGCCCCTCGGGATGCGGAAAATCCACGCTGCTGGCGGCACTCGCCGGACACGTGGCAGCCAGTGCGGGCGAGATTGTCGTCGACGGCGAGCGGGTCGTGCGCCCGCATCCGGAACGCGGTCTCGTATTCCAGCAGCACACGCTCTTTCCGTGGAAGCGCGTAATCGACAACGTCGCATTCGGCCTGAAGATGAAAGGGCTCCCGGCCGATGAGCGCCACCGTCAAGCCGCCGAGCTGCTCGACCTGGTGGGTTTAAGCGGGTTCGGCACGCGCTATCCGGCGCAATTGTCGGGCGGCATGCAGCAGCGCGTGGAAATCGCCCGCGCGCTGATCAACCGGCCACGCGTGCTGCTGATGGACGAACCGTTCGGCGCGCTCGACGCGCAAACGCGCCGCATGATGCAAACACTGCTGCTCGACGTGTGGACACAGATCCGTACCACGGTGCTGTTCGTCACGCACGATATCGACGAAGCGCTGTTTCTCGCCGACCGCATCCTCGTGCTGTCGCAGCGCCCCGCGCGCATCGTCGCCGATTTGCGCGTCACGTTGAACCGCCCTCGCGACGACGAGACCACGACCGACGCGCAATTCATCGAGATCAAGCGCCATTGCCTCGCGCTGTTGCGCGAAGCAATGGCCTGACGTGTTTCGCGTGCCTGACCGGGTTACCGAAAGCTTCCGCTTCAATCCAGACATCACTCTACACATGACCGATATTTCGCTTCCGCTGACGTTCGACCCCGATTCCCTCGACCCGGAAGCCGCCGAACTTCTGCCGCGATTGGCATCCACGGATGCCGCGGTGCGCCGTATCGCGCTCCTCGCGCTCGCCGACCTTGAAGACGAAGCCCTGCTCGGACCGATTGTCGCCGCGTTGCTCACCGACCTGTCGCCGGACGTTCGCGCGCAAGCCGCCGAGGTGCTCGGTGCGTGGGAGCGCGCCGACGCGGTCAAAGCGCTATGCGAAGCGTTGACGGATCGTGCGGAAGCGGTGCGCGACGCAGCCGCGCTAAGTCTGTCCAATCTGAAAGATCCCGAATCGGGACCGCTGCTCGCGCCCTACACCACGCATCCCGATCCGTTCGTACGCCAGGCTGCATTGCGCGGTCTGCGCGAATTACGCTGCGCGGGAGCGCTGGAACCCGCGCTGGCCGCGCTCAGCGCAAGCGAGGACCCGGTGCGGCTCGAAGCGGTGAGCGTGCTCGGCTGGTTGAAGAGCGAGCAGGCACTTGCCCCCCTCACCGCGGTCGCCGTGAATGATGCGAACGCTGCCGTACGCCGCGCGGCAATCGGAGCGTTGGGTATCGGGGCAGCGGCAACGGAAGAGACCATCGTCGCGTTGCTGGGCTCGCTGCGCGATGCGGCGTGGCAGGTCCGTGAGGAAGCAGCGGCCACCCTCGGCAAACTGCGCGTGTCGGACGCGCGCGATGCGCTGATCGCAGCGCTCGAAGACGACTACTGGCAAGTCCGTTTGCAGGCAGTTCGCGCGTTGGGCAAACTCCGCGACACAGCGGCGAGCACGGCGGTCGCCACACTCCTCACCCACGCGATCAGCAATCTGCGCAAGGAAGCTGCCTTGTCGCTAGGAGAACTGGGCGACGTAGCGTCATTGCCCGCCTTGCACGCCGCCTCGGCCGATGCCGATCCGGAAGTACGCAAGGCCGCCCGCATCGCCTTGACGCAAATCGGAAAGGCGCAACGATGAACGCCCCGGAACACGTCACGGTTCACGCGGCGAGTGGACGATTGTCCCTCACATGGCATGGCGGACACACGCAGTGGATCGACAACGCGACGCTGAGGGAGCGCTGCCCTTGCTCGACATGCCGCCGCCTCGCGCATGCGGGTCACGATGCGCGGGTCGAGCCGCATGTTGCGATCGTCGATATGCAGCCGATGGGATACGGCGTGCAGATCGGGTTCAGCGACGGACACGCGCAGGGTATCTATCCGTGGGAATATCTGGCGGCAATCACCTGAAGTGCGGCCTGAAATACGGCCTGAATGATGGCGCGGTGAAAAAAAGCGGCGGCCGCGGAAGGCCGCCGCTTTTCCTAGCGCCGCGAAGACAGCCGCCGCACCACCGACACCAGCGCGTCGACTTCATCGCAGGTGTTGTAGAACGCGAGCGACGGCCTCACCGTAGCTTCGACGCCGAAGCGCCGCAAGATCGGCTGCGCGCAATGATGGCCCGAGCGCACCGCTATGCCCTCTTCGTTCAACGCCTGCCCGACTTCCTCGGTCTCGTACCCCTTCAACACGAAGGACAGCACGCTGGCCTTGTCGCGCGCCGTGCCGATCAACCGAACCCCCGGCACCGGTTGCAGCACGCTCGTCGCATAAGCCAGCAGATCGTGTTCATAACGCGCGATATTCTCGATGCCCACGCGCTGAACGTAATCGATCGCCGCGCCGAGACCGACTGCATCGGCGATATTGCCCGTGCCCGCTTCGAAGCGATTCGGTGGCGGCTGGAACACGGTGCGCTCGAAGGTGACGTCCGCGATCATGTTGCCGCCACCCTGCCACGGCGGCATATCTTCAAGAATCGCGCGCTTGCCATACACCACGCCGATGCCGGTCGGACCGAACACTTTGTGACCTGAGAACACGAAGAAGTCCGCGTCGAGCGCCTGCACGTCCACCCGCATGTGCGACACCGACTGCGCGCCGTCGACCAGCGCCTTCGCCCCTGCCCGATGCGCGAGCTCGACGATCTCCTTGACCGGCACCACGGTGCCCAATGCGTTCGACACCTGCGTGACCGACACGATCTTCGTGCGGTCATTGAGCAGCCGCCGGTATTCATCGAGCAGAACCTGGCCACTGTCGTCCACTGGAATCACGCGCAGCTTCGCACCCGTTTGTGCGGCAAGCTGCTGCCACGGCACGATATTGGCGTGATGCTCCAGATGCGAGACGATGATCTCATCCCCCTCGCCCACATGCTTCACACCCCACGTCTTCGCGATCAGGTTGATCGCTTCGGTGGTGCCGCGCACGAAGATGATTTCTTCCGGCGACGCCGCGCCGATGAAACGCTGCACCTTGCTGCGTGCGGCTTCGTACGCATCCGTGGCGCGGCCGGCCAGCGCATGAGCCGCCCGATGGATGTTCGAGTTTTCATGCGCGTAGAAATACGCGAGCCGATCGATGACTGCCTGCGGTTTGTGCGTGGTCGCGGCATTGTCGAACCACACCAGCTGACGCCCGTTCACACGCTCCTGCAGAATCGGAAAATCCCGCCGAATCGCATTCACATCGAAGGGCGGATGGGCCGACGGCCCGGCATGCGGCACGCCATCTGCCGCGCGAGGCGTTGGCGCAGCAAAACGCGACCCCTCATTCAGATCCAGAAAATAATGCGAACGACTGCCGTGTTCCGCCGGCGTCGTTCCCGGCGTAGCCGTCTGTGCGGCTGCCGGCCGGTCGTACGGGAAGCGCTGCTCCGCGAGCGGTTCGTCAACGCCTGGCAAACCGAACGATTGCGCGCTCACCTCATGCCAGCCCGGCACCACGATATCCGGCGACGTCGAACCCGAAGTCTGAGCTTGCGCGGCTTCGCCAAGGAAATAGAACGGCGATGTGGACCCCGCCGACACTGGCGACGCCAATGGCGCACCGCCCGCCGGCGGACGTTGCGCACCGTGCCCCTCAGGCACGCCCAGCGCCGCGCCGCCAAAGCGCGGGTCGAGCGCCGGCGCAACGCTCACCGCGCTATCGGGCAAGCCGTTCTGCGCAAGTGCATGAGGCGCCAACGCGGGCGCGCGGTTACCCAGCGACAGGACATGGGTGGGCGCCGAGGGAAACAGGTTGCCACCCGGCACGTGCCCTTGCGGCAACGCGGCACCAGGCACGCCGGTACCCGCGCCGCCCGGACCCGCGAGCGGCGAACCGGCCGGCGCCGGATTGCTGATCTCGCTGGTGACAGGCGCCGTAAGCGGCAGCGTGGCGGCCACGCCGGGCGCGCCTCCTGGCTGCGGCGCATTGCCCGGCAGCGCCGAGAAAAACGCATTGGCCAGCGACGCCAACGTGGCAGGGTCAGGCAAACCCGCGGGCGGACCCGTCGGCACATCGTGCGGCAGGACGCTGTCCATGGGCTTACTTGTAGGTGTCTGGGTAGTCATGGTACTTGCCGATCTCCACGTCATCGAGAACCGCCAGCGCGTCCGGCGAATGCACCGCGAGCGAGCAATAGAGCGAGATCAGATACGAAGCGATCGCATGATTGTTGATGCCCATGAAGCGAACCGACAGACCCGGACCCTGTTCGCCGGCCACGCCCGGCTGGAACAGGCCGACCACGCCCTGGCGCTTGTCGCCCACGCGCAGCAGCAGGATTTTGGTTTTGCCGTCGGCAACCGGCACCTTGTCCGACGGAATCAGCGGAATGCCGCGCCACGTCAGGAACTGCGAGCCGAACAGGCTGACCGTCGGCGGCGGCACGCCGCGGCGCGTGCATTCACGGCCAAACGCGGCAATCGCGAGCGGATGGGTCAGGAAGAATGCCGGCTCCTTCCATACCCTGGTCAGCAATTCGTCGAGATCGTCGGGAGTCGGCGCGCCGGTCAGCGGGAACACGCGCTGCTCTTCGGCCACGTTCGCGAGCAGGCCGTAATCCGGGTTGTTGATCAACTGGCTTTCCTGCAACTCCTTGATCGTTTCGATCGTGAGGCGCAGTTGTTCCTTGATCTGATCGTGCGGACTGCTGTACAGATCCGAGATCCGCGTGTGGACGTCCAGCACGGTGCTGACCGCATTCAGGAAGTACTCGCGCGGCTGCTCTTCGTACGGCACGAAAGTGCGCGGCAGGATGCTTTCATCTTCGCGCGCGGTGCAGGCCGCCTTGACGGCTTCCGGATTCTTCACCTGATTCAGACGATAGATGCCCGCCTCGACCGGCAGCCATTGCAGCAGATGGGTGAGCCAGCGCGGCGTAATCGTGGCGAGTTGCGGAACGGTTTTGGTGGCATTGGCTAGTTGCCGTGCTGCGGTATCGCCGAGCGCCGTCAGGCCGCCCACTGTTGCTGTCATCTGAAGCTCCGGGGTTGATAGAAGAAAAACGGGAAAGCTTATGAACGAAAGCGATTATCGGAAGCCGCCCCCAGCCGTTCAACATGCTATAGACGGCAAAGAGGCGATCTAAAGGGGCGACGCCGGATCGGCGAAAGCGGAATGCGGGCGCGTGGCCAGACTCAAACCGTCAGATGGATGGCTGAGCAGGCGCTCGATGGGCACGTTGAAAGCGCGGGCCAGCTTGTCGAGCGTGACAATCGACGCGATAGCAGAACCGCGCTCGATCTCCCCGACATAAGACCGATTGAGTCCGGCTTGCTCGGCCAGTTGCTCCTGCGACCAGCCGGACGCCTCGCGAAGGCGCCGCACCGCCGCGCCGAAGTCCCTGACGAGCACGCTCATCGCGCCGCTCCGGCCGCTGCGGGTTCCGCATTCGCGCTTGCATACGAGTTTGCCCCCGCGTCCGCCTGCACATCTGGCTGACCGCGCGGCGCGCGCTCACGAACCGCCGCCGCGCCGGTGCCCTCGTTACGCGACACGGCCTGCGTCACATGCGTACCCGGCGCGACGTCCTGCGTGAGCCACACGTTGCCGCCGATCACCGAACCCTGTCCGAGCGTGACGCGGCCAAGAATGGTGGCGCCCGCGTAAATCACGACGTCGTCTTCGACGATCGGATGACGTGCATGGCCCTTTTCCAGGTGCCCCTGCGCATCGCGCGGAAAGCGTTTCGCACCCAGCGTGACCGCCTGATAGACCCGCACGCGTTCGCCGATGATGGCCGTTTCGCCGATCACCACACCCGTACCGTGATCGATGAAGAATCCCGCGCCGATCCGCGCGCCAGGATGAATGTCGATACCGGTTTGCGCATGCGCGAGTTCGGCGATGATGCGCGCCAGCAGCGGCAGCCCGAGCCCGTAGAGCTCGTGCGCGAGCCGATGGTGGATCATCGCCAGCACGCCGGGATAGCACAGCAGGACTTCATCCACGCTGCCCGCCGCCGGGTCGCCGTGAAAGGCCGCCAGCACGTCGCTATCGAGCAGGCTGCGAATCGCCGGCAAACGCGCCGCAAACGCACGCACCGCGATGCCGGCCTGCGCCTCGATCGTGGCGGCGGGCGGCGGTTGATGACGGCTGCGGTAGTGCAACTCCAGCCGCGCCTGGCTCAGCAACGCATGCAGCGCGGCGTCGAGCGCGTGCCCGACGTAAAAGTTTTCACTTTCCTGACGCAGGTCGGCCGGGCCCAGCCGCATCGGAAAAAGCACGCCTTTCAGCGTATCGATGATCTCCGAGAGCGCTTCGCGCCCCGGCAATTCGCGCCCGCCCGGTTCGAGCGAGCGCTTCTGCACTTCGCGCCATTGCTGGCGGACCGTCTGAAGCGCGTGGACAATTTCATCGACATCAAACACAGCCACAGCGGTTACTCCCCGTAAAGTGCAGCGCGAACGATCAGGCCGTCAGTCCTGAATCCACGGCAACCCATGAAAGCGCCAACCATTGCTGGCGCCGCGCCGTTGCGCGCCGTCCAGTTCCCCTTCGAAACCTTCCAGAACGTTGAACACCTGTGTGAAGCCGGCTTTCGCCGCGGCCTCGGCAGCCAACGCCGAGCGGTTGCCGCTGCGGCACAGCAGCAGCACGACGGCCTCCTTGCCGGTCTTCGCTTCCAGTTCACGCACGAAGCGCGGATTGCGCGTCAGGCTCGTGCCGGTCGCCCACGCGACATGCACGCTGTCCGGGACGAGTCCGACGAATTTGCGTTCTTCGGCGCTGCGCACGTCCACCAGCACGGCGTCGCCGGCCTGGACGAGCGCCCACGCATCCTGCGGCGACACGCCGCCGGCATAAGGCAAGCCGGCCGCGGCGGCCTGCGAACGGGCGGCTTCCAGCAATGCATGAGTGGGGCGTTCTGCGATTTCAGGCGTCATGATGTCTCCTTCGATATCGCGCGAATCGGTACGCGCGGGTCTAAGCCATCTGCGAATGCAACCGCCTATAGCCATCAGAAGACACTATGAAAGAGAGTTAGCCGAAGCCGAACCAATTAATTGTGATTTCTAAAGAAGCATCGGTTCGGTCGCTCCTGCTTGGAGCCGCCCCGCCCGCTCGCTGCGGATGTGCCGCGCCCGTGCCGGCGCGCGGATTATTCCCGTGGGATCTCGAGCGGCACGACAAACATGCCGGCGGTGTATTCCATATGGAAATAGCCGCAGCGTGCGTAAGCCGCAATGCGCTCGAGCCGCTCGGGTGATGGGGGGATGTAGGCCGCGGCAGCCGTCCTGTCTGAGGATTGCTCAGACAGGACGGACGCGCGTTTTGACCATTGCTTCTGCAGGCTTCGCACAGGATGCCGCAGTCCGCCCCAGATAAGCGTCGCTGAAAGTGTGGTCATGCGAGCTCCGTCGATTCATTGCGATATGAATGAATCTAGCGACCTGGATACGGAATCGCAAACAAGCTTTTGTGGATTGGTTTTCGAAGAAAGGCCCTATAGCTCAGCTCGATTTATAGACCGTGCGACGGCGCCTGACCGTACCAGTAGCTGCACTGATGCGCGGTGTACGCGTCGTAGGTGTTCGAGACCGGATAACCGAAGTCGAGCGTGCGCCGCGTCGCCGGGGTGTACAACGGCCAGCTCGCCACCGTGCTGCCCGAATTCGGATTACCGGTGTGCGCGAAACCGGCCAGCGCGGCCGTCATCGCTCCCGATAACGTCGCCTGGTTCGCCGTGGGACTCGGGATCAGTTGCCACCAGTAGTCGAGATCCGACGAGTGAAAGGCGCCGTAGTTCATCGCGGTGGGCGGCAGCACTGAAATCAGGCTGTGCACGCTATAGGGCGCGGGATCGGAAAAGCGATACATGTACACCGCCGGAGAATACTTCGCAAGGTTGTCGGCGTCCTGCATTTCGCCGCAGGTGAACAGGTAGTCGCCGGTTGCTTTGGCGAGCGCCTGACCCGGCGACGAAAACTGGTTTGCCGGATAGAGCGCTGCGGTCGCGGCGCCGGAAACGCCGAGGAAGCCCTGGATCGCCGCTTCGTAGCCCGAAGCAGTCACGGGCTTGCCTTGCGCATCGAATGCCGCGGCGACAAAATACGTCCCCTCGTCTTCCGTGAAACCCGACATGACCGGCACGCGGTTGTACTGGCCGCTGGCGAATGCCGCGCTTGTCGAACCCGGCAGCACCTTGCCGTCGATCGTTGCATACCAGGCGAGAGGGTTGCCCTGCAACAGCGCGGATGCCGGCAGATTACGCAGGCAGACCGCGCTGGACGGGTCGGTGCAGCCCCACGTTTTGGCGTAACCGACGCCATCCGTCTCGGCCTGCTGCAAGCTCTCCTGCTGCCGGCTGAAACCGCCGCTCTGCGCGACAGCCTTCGCAAACAATCCGGCCGAACCCGGCGAAGCAAGTTGCACGTACACGGAATGGCCACCGGCCGAATCGCCGAAGATCGTCACGTTCGTGGGGTCGCCGCCGAACGCCGCAATATTCTTCTGCACCCAGGCGAGCGCGGCGGTCTGATCCATGATGCCGTAGTCGCCGGTCGCGCCATTGGGGTCTTCCGCCGCAAGCACCGGATGCGCGAGAAAACCAAACGCATTGAGGCGATAGTTGATGGTCACCACGATCGCATTCGCCTTCAAAGCAAGCGCGCTGCCATCGGTCGCCGCGCCGGAGCCGAGAATGAAACCGCCACCGTGAATCCAGAACAGCACGGGCAAGGCCGTTGTGCCTGCGGTCGTACCGGGTACATAGACGTTGACGAAGAGACAGTCCTCACTGCCGGTCGGGGCCGCCGCCGTCCCTTGCACACAGACTGAGCCGACGTGCGATGCGTCGTACGGACTGCTCGCATAGGCCGCGGCGGGCGCGGGCGGTTTCCAGCGCAACGCGCCGGTCGGCGGCGCCGCATAACGCAGGCCAAGGAACTCGCGCACACCGTTGGCGACGATCCCCTTGACCTGTCCCTGCTGGGTCGCGACGACGCTCGGGTCGGCGGGTGCCGGGCTGTGGACGCTGCCGCCGCACCCCAGCATGATGAGTGGAATCGTGACTGCGATGAGCCATTCCATGGCTCGTCGAAGATAGGCGTTCATGCTTGTCTCCAGATGTCCGGGAAGGCGCAACCGCCTGACGCGTGCCCCGGACCGGATTCGCTTGGCGGTTTGAGATGAATGGCGCTCAATCGTCGTAGCGCCGCGCATTCAGTCCTGCCGCAGCAGGACTAGAACAGCGTGCGGATACCCACGCGCACCGCAGTCGACGACTGCCCCGTGCCGACGTACATGCCATTGGTAAACACCGGCGCTGCCCCGCCGCCGAGGAAAACCGGCGCCGCGCCACCCGACGCGCGCAGATAGGTCGCGCTCGTATAGACATCGGTGCGCTTCGACAGCGCATAGTCGAGCAGCAGCGTGCCGTTCTGCCACTTCTGCGAACCGAGCTTGCTGTACCAGTAGCCGCCCATCAGCGTCGTGGCTGGGGTGAGCTGGAATACTTCGTTGATTTCGTAGGTTGGCATCGAACCGTTGTCGTGACCGATGCGGAAATGTGTGTCGGTGAACAGCAGGCGCGTCAGGCTCCGGCCGAAGCGATAGCTGCCGCCCACCCCGAAGCTGCTAACGCTGCTCGCCAGTACTGGCGCGCCAGGCAGATCGGGAAAGAACGTGGTGCCGGCCTGGCTCGGCCCATTCAGGCCGAGATCGTGCGTGTCGGTGTACGCGGCGCCGAGATTCAGCGGGCCGTTCGAATAGCGCAGCCCAAACGCAATCACACGCCCTGTTCCCGCCGATACGGATTGCGAAGGAAATGCATACAGCGCACCTGCTTGTAATCCCAGGTAGTTCGGCGACGTGTACTTGACTGCGTTGTTGATATGCAGCGTGCCCGCAAGGTGATCGAAGTCGCCTGGGTGCCACGAGTACTGGCCGGCAACCTGCCCCATCGCAAACTGCGTGAGGTTGTCCCAGAAGAAGTCGTACTGCTTGCCGAGTGTGAATCTACCGTAGGTCTGATTCTCGACGCCCAACCATGCCTGACGGCTAAACAGCACGCCCGATTGCACCATCGTGCCCGAGTAGAGATTGAAGCCGTTCTCCAGATCGAACACGACTCGTGTGCCGCCGCCGATATCCTCCACCCCGCGCAGGCCCCAGCGATTCGACTGGATCGACCCGTCGTTGGCGACGAAATTCGAATGGCCGTTCACGTTGCTGAAGTAGGTAATGCCCGCATCGATAATCCCGTACAGCGTCACGCTGCTTTGCGCATGGGCCATCTGGCTGCTCAAGGCCAGTACTGCGGTTGCGCTCAAGCTCAAGGCAAACTTTTTCATTACTCGTCTCCAGTGTTTTATTTTTAAAAGGCAAAGCGTCGCCCTCCCGTGCAAAAGGGAAATCGGTTCCTGTGTGGAACTGCCCGGCGGGCCGCCGGGCGCAACTGATAGCCGGGTTTGGCGGTTTCTAGCCGCTAACCGTTGAACCGGTATAAGGTCGAATCAATGCGAAAGCGGATCTCATCGCTCAGGCCGTTACTCACCACCAGATAGCGCTGACCGTCTTCGACGAAACTGGCGGCATCCGTCGCACCCGAGGTCGCGAAGTCGCCCACCAGTTCGAAACAGGCATCCCGCCATTGGAATATCTCCGACTGCTGCATGACCACCGGTGCTTTAGGCGTGCCCGTGATAAAGCACGCACGCACCAGATAGCGTCCCTCTTTACCGTCGATCAAACACAGTTCGCGTCCGCCTGGGCCGCCCAGCATCTGCCGCTCGACAAACTGCGCGCCGTCGAATCGATAAAGCGTGGTGTGGTTGAGCAGGTTCGCGTGCACCATCCAGAGCGCACCGTCGGCTTCGAAAAAGCGGAATGCACGGCCGCCGTTCTCGCTGAAGGTTTGCAGCGGCACAAACTTCTCTCCGTTCCAGCGATTCACCGACGATCCGCTGACGTGATCCGCATACGCGAGATAGTGCTCGCCGGCAAACGACACGAATGCGAAGTTGTAGCCCCACTGTCCGTTGAAGTTCTGAAACGGCACGAAGCGTTCGCCATTCCACTCGAACAGACACGATTCGCGTGGATGTTTCGGCTCGACCCCGTCGACCACCACGCCTTGCGACAGCCCGAGGAAATGACGCGAGTCGAACGAGAATGCCGTCCACTGTTTCGCCGCGAATACCGCAAAGCTTTGCAACGGCACCCATGCGCCGGCGACGCGTTCATACACCACCGCATCGGTATCGAGATCGTACGGTCCGTTGCCGCTTCGAACGCCAGCCGCCGCGAGAAAGCGCCGGCCGTCGATCTCGAAGTACTCGAGGTCTTCGCCGCCAGGCAAGGCCAGCGCTTCATGCTCGACGAAACGGCCGTCCTGCCAGCGGTAGATGGGCGCTTCGATATCGCTGTCGCCACCGTTCATGTAGGGCGCTTCACCCGCCACATCGCGCGCGAGTTGCGGCACGCCGAGAAAGGTGCCTTCGTTCGTCGTAAAGACTTCGACCGCGCGGGCGCCGCTAGTCGGCAGTTGCTGCAGTGCTGTGAGCAAGCCCGCGCCCAACTCAGTTTTTGCCATGACTGGCTTCTCCCAACTCCGAACCCGTGACCGGGAACGGCGCAGTCGACATGATCTGTCCAGCTTCTTTCTCTCGCGGCCGCAGAACATTGGACAGACACAGACCCAACGCCGCGCCCACCGCGAGAATCGCCGCCAGTATGAAAAGTGTTTCGAACGACAGATGCTGCGACAGCAGCATGCCGCCGACCACCGGCCCGACGATCGAACCGATGCGTCCGATCGCGAGCGTCCAACCGACCCCGGCCGCCCGCACGTTGGCCGGAAAGAGAAAGCTGGCAATCGCCGGAAACGTCAATTGGCCGCCGACCAGAAACGCGCCGACCGCAAACAGCATCGCCAGCGCGATATTCCCCGCGCCGATGATTTGACCCAGCGCCACCGTCAACACCGCGCCGCCCAGAAAAGCAATCGCCACCGGCATAAACGGTCCGCGTTTGCCGACCAGGGTCGAGATCACCAGCGCGCCGCCGATGGCCCCCAGATTGAGCAACACCGAACCGAGCGCGGCACGGCCCGGTTCCACGCCGTTCATGTTGAGAATGGTCGGCATGAAGCTAACCAGGAAACCCGACAGGATCATGCTCGACAGCACGCTGACCCACAGCGCCAACGTGGCCGGGAACCGGCCGCCGGCAAACATGCTGCCGACCACATTCAGACCGCTCGCCGCCGAATGCTGCCGTGCCGCCACCCGTTCAGCATGGCTGACGGTTTGCGCCGGAATCACGAGAAGCACCGGGATCAGTGCGAGCAAAGCGAACGTGCCGCCCATCAGGAACACGAACGGCCAGCCAAAGCGCACCATCAACGCCGCGGTGATCGCACCGCCCACCACCGCGCCGAGCGGAAAACCGATAAACATCAGGATCACCAGCGAAGAACGGCGCTGTGGCGAACTGCTCTCGGCGGTGATCGCCGCCACGGGCGGAATGGCGCCACCCATGCCGAGGCCGCCGATAAACCGCAGCGTGGCCAGCATCGTCGCCGACGTGGCGAACGCACAGCCGAGCGTGAAAATGCCGGTGACAGCAAGCGCAAGCAGCAGCATCGGCCGGCGGCCGAAACGATCCGCCAGCGGCCCGACGATCAGCGAGCCCAGCACCGTGCCGATAAAGCCTGCTCCAAACACGCGGCCGAGCGTTGCGTGATCGATCTGCAACGACTTCGCGAGCAACGGCGCGACGAACGACAGCATCAGCGTGTCGAAGCCGTCGATCATCGATACCGCGAAGCACACCAGCGTGATACGCAGCACGTTGCTGACCGGCGGACCCGCCGACGGCTCTAGTGCGAGTGGATTCATGAAGCCTGTCTCCTTCATCAAGGGCGTTTTGTTATGACCCGCGCGGGCGCCCATGCGCGCGGGTGTCGGTCCGGCGTCCGTCGTTACGACTGCACGGCGCCCGGGAAAGTCACATTCGTAAAGCCAGGGATCTCAACCTTTTGCGGTTGATTGCCGTTGCTGTACAACTGATCGACGATGTAATCCGCGACGCAGTTGGACAACAGTTGAGTCGGATCTTCCATGATGCGGCGCAGACGCGCCGTCGTCGCATCGCGGTCGCCGATCGAGGTGATGGGCGGCATGCCGCCGGGGGGTGCCGGATCGAAGTCATACGGCGTCTGCTCAGGAAACAGCGCACGCGCGACCTCGATACTGGCACGCGTGTTGAGCCACAAATCCCGATACGTACGCTCCAGTTCGGCCATGCCCGCGGCATCCGGCAGTTCGGCGACCGAGAACGACGGCGCATGCGGCGCGATAAACACGCGCTCCGGCAACAGCACGCGATTCGACGCGCACCACACCAGATAGCACATGTTGTTCGACCCCCACGTCACGCCGGCGGTCGGCCTGCCCGAGCGGCCGCTGACGAGCACCATCAGGCGGTTCCAGTCGAGCGCCTGGGCACGCAACCAGTTGCCGATGCGATAGACGATGTCGAGAAACGCGAGCCCGAAGGTGGCGAACATCACGTCGTTCATTGGCACCGGGAACGCGCTCGTGGACGGCGCGGCGAAGTACTCGTCGTTCAGACGGTCGAAGCTCAGCAGCGCGTGATCTTTCTCGATCCGCTCGAGCAGATCGATGGTGACGCCGCAGGTGTAGTCGACGAGATCGGCGATCTTCTGTTCGTGGCCAGCGAAACTATCGACCGCGACGTGATCGCGCCACAACGCCAGTGAGTTCGCCGCGCGGGTTTGCTGCGCGTGAGTGCGCAGGTTCGACGCGTCGCGTTGCCAGGCGGTGTCGTGCGGCGCCAGTTCGCGCATCCGCGCAAGATAAGCCAGCGCCAGCGGCAGATGCGATACCGCCGTCAACTCGATGAAGCCGCGCGTCGATTTGCGAAAGCTCTCGATCGTCGGCGCACGCCCCGCGCCTGGAAACAGCACGATATCGCTGCCGGTCGACACCAGCAATGGATCGTCCGCCTGCTGCTGCGCCATCTGCTGCGTCAGGTGCGCGCCGATGCTCTGCGGGTCCGATGTGAACGCGCGAAACAGACCGGCAAACGCTGCGTTGGGTTGGTAGGGCATAGTTGGGTAAATACCGCCTCAGTAATCGAACAGTCGCGCGGGATTATCGGCCAGGATCATCTTGTGCACCGCCGGATCGCCGGTCCATGCGCCGAGCAGATTCAGCAATTCGCCGGTGTCGCGCGTCGAATCGGGAATATGCGGCCAGTCCGAACCCCAGATCACTTTTTGCGGCGCGGCCTTGATGATCGCTTCGGCCATCGGCGCCACGGCTTCGTAGCCGCGATGTTTGGCGATCCGGTACGGCGCGCTGAGTTTAAGCCAGCAGTTGCCGTCTTTCAGCAAGCTGAGCAGGCGGTCGAAATCCGCTTGCGTGAGACCGTCTTCTTCGAGCATGTAACCCATGTGATCGATGACGAAATCGGTCTGTACGTCAGCGAGAAACGGGATCAGATTACGCACCACCCAGCCCGGCGCATAGAACTGCACGTGCCAGCCAAGGCTCGCGCACAGGCGGGCCATGCGGGTGATGTACTGCTGGATTTCGGCGGTCGGCAGCCCGGAACGCGCAAACAGGTCAAGCCGCACCGCGCGCACACCGGCTTGGTGGAAACTGTCGAGCGTTGCCGCGTCAGTGCCCTCGTCGATCATCACGACGCCGCGCGCGATCGAACCCGCCACGTGTAGCGCGTCGATCAGACAACGGTTGTCGGTGCCGTAGAAACTCGGCTGCACGATCACGAAGCGCTTCAGCTGCAGCACGCTCATCATCTGCAGATAGTGCGAGAGCTTGCCGTCCGGCAGCGTGTAGTGCGGATGCTCGACCTTCGGATATTTGTCTTCGGGACCAAACACGTGCATGTGTGCGTCGCACGCGAGCGCCGGCATGGTGAACGACGGCCGCGACAGCGTCTCGTAGTCGCGCATCGGCGTGGAAATCAGCGGGGTTTCTGCCATGATCTGAAAGTAAAGGTTCGAATTAAAGTTGACGTGCCTGCTCGACGCGCTCGCGCAACGCCGCCAGATAAACATCGCTGTCGATGCCGGCAAAGACGAAGGGCGCGGCACCTTCGCGGCGCAATTCATTGAGCGCCTCGCATTCCGGCATGCCGCCCACGATCACCACCTTGCCGTGCCGCTGCGCCGCGGCGATCACCTCGCGGCACGCCGCCACGACCTCGGGATGAGCCGATTCGCCGGTGTGGCCCAGATCGGCCGAGAGATCGTTGCAGCCGAGCGCCAGTACGTCGACGCCTTCGACCGCCGCGATGGCATCGGCCGCTTCGACACCGGCACGGCTTTCGATCAGGACCTTAAGGACGGTCGCGTCGTTCAGGCGCCGGTTGAGTTCGCGAGCGGGAAGTTTTTCGAAGTTGACGTACGGCAGCGTGGCCAGTTGCGAACGCTGGCCGAGCGGCGGAAACCGCGTGGCGATCACCGCGTCGCGCGCCTGCCCGGCGGTCTCGACACGCGGCACGATGATGCCGAGCGCGCCGCCATCCAGCACGCGGTTGATCGTGCCGTAGTCGCGTTCCGGTACGCGCACCCACGGCATCAGGCCGAGGTCGACCGCGCATGAGCACAGTTGCGAGACGGTATCGACCGGCAGCGAGCTATGTTCCATGTCCACCCAGATCGTGTCGTAGCCGGCCGCTTTGGCCCAGCGGACCGCATCCGTTGTGCGCGAGGCGCGAATTCCCAGCGCAATGATCTTGTGTCGCGCGCGCAGGCGTTCGACCAGTTCCGCACCGTTCATGCTGTCTCCGTTGTTGTGTGGGTGGAAGACAGTATCGCCCGGGAAACAGTTTTGATTTATTCTCCAAATCAAGGTTATTGATTTACAGAGCAAATCAATGAATATCCGTCATCTGGAGTTTTTCGTAGTGCTGGCGCAGGAGCTGCATTTCCGCCGCAGCGCCGAGCGGCTGGGCATTACGCAGGCGCCCTTGAGTCTCGCGATCCAATCGCTGGAGACTGATCTGGGTGCGCGGCTCTTCCACCGCACGCGCCGCTCCGTCGCGCTGACCGAGGCGGGGTTGGCGTTGCTGGACGATGCACGGGCGATTCTCGCGCGCATCGAACACGCGAAGGAAAGCGTCTGGGAAACCGTGAGCGGCGACGTTGGGCGGCTGCGGGTCGGCTTTACCAACGCATCGACACTGTCGCCGTTTTTCCCCAAGCTGATTCACGCGTACCGGACGCAACGTCCGAAGGTCAACATCACGCTGCTGGAGTTGTCCTCGTCCCGGCAGATCGAGGCAATCGAGCAGCGCGAAATCGATGTCGGCCTGTTGCGGATGCCCGAAAGCGTGCCCCCTGCCGATCTGGTGTTCACGCCGCTGATGGAAGAGCCGCTCGTGCTCGCCATGCATGCGCGTCATCGGCTCGCCAAGGCGTCATCGATCAAACTCAAGGATCTGCGCGACGAACCGTTCATCGCCTATCCGCAGCAAGCTGGCGTCGCGGTCTATGAAAAGACGGTCGCGTTGTGCGCGAAGCGCGGGTTCGAACCTCAGGTGGTCCAGGAGGCGCAGCAGGCTTCCACGCTGATCGGGTTGACCGCGACCGGGCTCGGCATTGCACTCGTACCGTCTACGCTGCAGGCCATCGCGCTGCCGGGGGTGGTGTTCAGACAGCTGGACGAGACCGACACCACCACGACGTTGTACATTGTGCACCGCCGTGGCGACGCCAACGCGCGCGCGATGCAGTTTGTGGCGTTGGCGCAGGGGCTTCGGCAGGTTGCCACGAAAGCCGCCCGTAGCGCACACGGAGCATCCTCGGTGCCGGGCTGATGACCCATGCCTGTGTTGCCGGCGCGGCGCGCGATGCGGTACCTGCGGGGACTTGCAGTCGCGGTCGCTGCGAACGCATGCGCCGCCCGCGAGCATCACCGCGCTTTACGCCGCCACGCTGACACGCGCGGGCATCGCCACATTTGCGCGGCACACCGTTCAGAGCGATCTGGCGCACGGCCATAACGGCAATGGGAACGATCGCCCCGTATGGCACACCGACCGGTTTTCGCCAATAATGGCCCCACATCCACTACTGGACGAGGGCAGCCATGCGCTACAGCCCCGAGGCCATCCGCACCATCGCCCTGGTCGGGCATGCTGGATGCGGCAAGACATCCCTTGTCGAAGCGCTGCTGCACCGCGGCGGCGCAATACACACGCCCGGCAGCGTGGAGCGCGGCACTACGGTGTGCGATTTCGACCCGCTCGAACGCAAATACCACCACTCGCTGAGTTCCGCCCTCGCCCACCTGCACTACCTGGATACCCGTATTTATCTGCTGGATACGCCGGGCTACGCGGATTTTTCCGGGCTGTCGATCAGTGCCCTGCCGGCCGTTGAGACGGCCGCCATTGTCATCAATGCCCAGACCGGCATCGAAATGACCACCCGGCGCATGATGGCGTGGGCGCAGGAACGCAAGCTGTGCAGAATGATCGTCGTGAACGGCATCGACGGCGAAAAGGTCGATCTCCCGGCGCTCCTGACGCAAATCCAGGAGGCCTTCGGCAAGGAATGTCTGCCCATCAACCTGCCCGCGCAGCGCGGCCACCAGGTGGTGGACTGTTTTTTCAACCCGGCCGGCGAAGCCGATTTCCTTTCCGTTGACGCTGCGCATACGGCGCTGGTCGATCAGGTGGTCGAGATCGATCCGGCGCTGATGGAGCTTTACCTGGAGCAAGGCGAGGCCATCAGCCCCGAGCAGTTGCACGAACCTTTCGAACGGGCGCTGCGCGAAGGTCACCTGGTGCCGGTTTGCTTTACGTCGGCGGCTAACGGCGCGGGCATTGCGGAATTGCTCGACGTATTCGTCCGGCTGCTGCCCAATCCGATGGAAGGCAACCCGCCGCTCTACTATCGCGATGCCGGCGGCCGCCAGCAAGTCGCACGTGCCGAACCGGCACCTGACAAGCATGTCCTCGCCCATGTCTTCAAGATCGTCGTCGACCCTTATATCGGCAAGATGGCCGTATTTCGCGTGCATCAGGGCACGATCAGGCGCGACAGCCAGCTTTATATCGGCGACGGGCGTCAGCCGTTCAGGGTCGCCCATCTCATGATGCTGCAGGGTAAGGAACACGTGGACGTCCCGCAGGCCGGTCCGGGCGATATCTGCGCCACCGCCAAGGTCGACGAAATCGGCTTCGATGCCGTGCTGCACGACGCCGCCGAAGACGGCAACATTCACCTGAGCCCGCTCGACTTTCCCACCCCTATCTACGGTCTGGCAATCGAACCGGCGCGCCGCGGCAACGAGCAGCGCCTCTGGGAAGTCCTGCAAAAGCTGAGCGCGGAAGACCCTTGCCTGATCATCGACCACCCGGACAGCACCAACGAAACCGTGGTGCGAGGGCTCGGCGAGTTGCACTTGCGCGTGATGCTGGAACGGCTAGCCGAGCAGTACAAGCTCGAGGTCGTGACGCGGCCGCCGAAGATCGCCTATCGGGAAACGATCGGCACCAAAGCCGAGGGACATTGCCGCCACAAGAAGCAAACCGGCGGCGCCGGGCAATTCGGCGAAGTGATGTTGCGCGTCGAGCCGCTGCCGCGCGGCGCGGGCTTCGAATTCGTCGACGCCGTCAAGGGCGGCGCGATCCCCGGCCAGTTCATGCCGGCCGTGGAGAAAGGCGTGCTGCAGGTCATCGACAGCGGCCCGCTGGCCGGCTTCCCGATGCAGGACGTGCGCGTCACCGTCTTTGATGGCAAGAGCCATCCGGTCGACTCGAAGGAAGTGGCCTTCGTTTCCGCCGGCCGCAAGGCCTTCATCGACGCGGTGCTGAAGGCACGGCCCGTGCTGCTCGAACCCATCGTGGACATCGAGGTGATGACACCGGAAACCGCGATGGGCGACATCATCGGCGACCTGTCCGCCAAGCGTGGGCAGGTGCATGGCACACGCACGGCCGCCGGCAATGCCGTGGTGGTTGCGGGCCAGGTGCCCTTGTCCGAACTCAACGACTATCAGTCGCGTCTGAATGCGATTGCCGGCGGCCACGGTCACTACACTATCCAGCTCAGCCATTACGATCCGGTGTCCCCCGCTCAACAGGAACGGATGGCGTCGCAGTATAAAAAACAGGGCGACGACGCGGCGCCATGAATGGTCGCCGCAAACGCCTGCCGCTCAGTCCTGGAAGTAGTTCAGGCCGAGCGCGCTTTTCACCTCGGACACCGTCGCGCCTGCCACCTCCCGCGCACGCATCGTCCCGCGCCGCAAAACGTTCAGCACCTCCGCACGGTCGGTTGCGAACTCGCGGCGGCGCTCCCGGATCGGTGCGAGCATCGCCTGCAGGCGGTCGTTGAGCAGACGCTTGACCGCACTGTCGCCAAGACCGCCGCGGCGGTAGTGCGCTTTCAGTTCGTCGACCATCGGTACGTCCGGCTCGAACGCATCGAGGAACGCGAACACAACGTTGCCTTCAACCTGCCCCGGATCGCTGACGCGCAGATGGTTCGGGTCGGTGTACATGTCGTTCACGGCTCGGGTGATTTCATCCGGGCTCGCACCCAGCGCAATGGCGTTACCCAGTGACTTGCTCATCTTGGCTCTGCCGTCGATGCCGGGTAGCCGCGCCATCTGCGAGAGAACTGCTTCGCACTCCACCAGCACCTGCCGATCGACCGTGTTGTTGAAACGGCGCACCAGTTCATTGGTTTGTTCGATCATCGGCAACTGGTCGTCGCCGACGGGCACGCGTGTCGCCTTGAATGCCGTGATGTCGGCGGCCTGGCTGACCGGATAGGTCAGAAAGCCCGCGGGAATATCCCGTTCGAAACCGCGAAGCACGATTTCCGCCTTGATGGTCGGGTTGCGTTCGAGGCGCGCGACTGTCACGAGATTGAGCAGGTATTGAGTCAGTTCCGCGAGCTCTGGCACCTGCGACTGGACGACGATGGTTGATTTGGCAGGGTCGATACCGACAGCGAGATAGTCGAGCGCCACCTCGATAACGTTTTCCGTGACCTTCTGGTGCCGGCCGACGTTGTCGGTCATGGCCTGCGCATCGGCTAGCAGGAGGAACTGCTGCGCTTCGTGCTGGAGCTGCACGCGCGAGCGCAGCGAGCCGATGTAGTGGCCAAGGTGCAGCGGACCGGTTGTGCGGTCGCCAGTGAGGATAACGGACTGCTTTGCATGTGACATGGTGAGCTCAGTGTTTGAGGACACCGCCAGCCATGCGCGCGCGAAAACGAAAATGCCGCCAGGACTGGCGGCATCACGTTGTCGATATACGTACGGAAACGGGCCGCCTAGGTTAGGCGCGCCACCAGCAATATAAAGTCAGCGAGGTCGGGTTCGTTTCCATGAAAACAGTATAGCGCAGCAGCATGACGGATCGTCAATAGCAGGGCCGCCGACGCGCTCATCATCTGCCGTGCCGTTGCACGCCCGCCGCGCCGGCTTTTAAAATGGCCCGCGGCTAGCCAGTTGGGCGTACTCGTTCTTTAGCGTCTGGATTCGTTGCCGGTACGCGGCAAGCAGGCAAGTCTGGTTCGCCGCGCATTTCTTTCTCGCGCTCAACCAGGCCTGCTGCTCTTCCCCCATGTCCCCGCGCGTACCCATGGCGACGAGACCCATCATCATCTGGAAGCGCACGGACATTTCAACGTCCAGTTCGCTGAGTTGCCGGGATGCGCATATTGCTTTTTCGTCCGGCAAACGCGCGCGATTGCAGTCGAAGCTCGCCGCTTGAGCGGGTACCGAGCCGAACGCAATCGCTGCTATCAGTGCGAGGCGTAAGCAACGGCCCACGCGGTGATTGCGCGGTTCATTCATCGTCGTTCATCAGCAGAGATTTCCGGGGGAAGCGTCAGCGGAAGTATACGAGGGTTTCCAATGCAGCCAAAGGCGGCAGCTTAACGGTGCTGTTGCGCTAAGTCGAAGAAAATACGACTGCGGCAGCGCCTTCGATTTCCGCAAAGCTGCGGAAGAATCGGTAGATTTTGCCCTCGACTTCGATCAGGTTCGCACCCGCTTGCGTCATATCGAGCATTTCGTTGGCAAGCGATGCGGCAACCGTGCCGCAGCGCTTCAGATCTTCTCGCGTGCCTGCTGCGTCACCCAGATACAGCGTGGCGGTTTCGCTCGTGTGGCGCATTACGACCAGGGCGGCGCCCGCGTCGAGCGATAACTCGAGATATGCGCCCAACGTCCGCAACGCCTCGGACAGGGGAGCCTGCTGGTTAGTATTCGCGCCCGATGCGTTCGTCATGTCTTTCTCCAACGCGTTGAACAACTGCTGATGTTATGCGCAGGCTCATTTGCCGGCTTGCCGCATAGGTCGGCGTACGGCGCGCAGGGCTGAATCCAAAGGTCCATTCGTCACTTGCCGGCCATGTCGAGCGGCATGCGGTCAGTCCCCAAACGGGTTGCCGGTGTCTTTCACTTCGGTAGCAAGATTGTATTCCGCACGCGTAGCCTTCAGCACGCCCTCGATGTCGCGCTCGAAGCCGGCCGCGTTGCCGAAGTGGGTCATCGTCCAGTTGCAGCCCGTCTTGTCGGCCTCTTGCAACTGCGGCCGCGGCACACGAATCTTGACACCATCCTCGACGATTTCCTGCAGTCGATGGATTCGCCGGTTGACCTCCTGCTGAAGCTGCGAGGCATTGAGCGTCTTGCGTATCATCCAGGTCTCCTTGCGGTTGCTCGGGCAAGTCTAGCGCAAGTGAGACGTTTCGCTGAACCGCCACGGTGTTGTCCCGCGCACGCTGCGCGGGTTGCGTGAAACTTTAGCCCGTATCGAACTGCCAAAGAATAACTGGTCACTCGGAAATCTGGGTATGGCAAGCGTGCTGCTGGTAGATGACGACGTGGAAGCCCTTGCGGCATGGGAGGCGTGCTGCATCGCGGACGGGTTCGAAGTCAGAAGTGCGAGCGACGGCCAATCGGCATTGGCAATGTTCATCGACTCCCCTGTCGATATCGTGGTTGCGGACTGGCGCATGCCGGTGATGTCGGGGAGCGAACTGTGCCACCGGCTGCGCACTCTTCCCGGCCTGGCCGATGTTGCTTTCATACTGATTTCCGGAGAACCCAGCCCGCCCGCCTTCGTTAGTTACGATGGGTTTCTTCGCAAGCCTGTAGACGGGGTAATCTTACTGGCCACCATGCGGCGGCTGCTGGCGGATAACGTCAAGCATCGGCAATCCCAGCGCGGCGGGGCCACGTAGTCAAGAGGTTGCGAAGGCCGCCGATATGCTCGCCTGCAAGAGTCGGAAGTCGCGGATATGCCGCGCCAGACAATGCCCGCGCGGTTCGCTGCCTGCGTACCCTCACTGTAGTCGACAGTGATCGAGGTCGCGCTGCCTATCGCGGACATTGACCGAGCACGACCCATTCGTCCCCGTCGAGGTCGACCGGCACGGCCTCCAGGGCGGCGCCTTCACAGGGTCCTTCAATGCATCGGCCATCGTCGAACCTGAAGAGCGCGCTATGGTGCGCACACATCAGCACCTGTGCCTTGTAACAGGACACGATGCCAGGCTCGAAATCGAGGGGAACCGAAAAGTGCGGACAACGATTCACGTAAGCCCACACCTGCTGCCCACGCCGTACGACCACCACGGAATGCACTGCACCGTCGCCTTCAACGACGTGCGCGCCGCCATCGGGGACGTCGACGAACCGGCACAATCGACTCGCACTCATGCTTACACCCGCCGCTCGGGATTGCCGAGGCTCCAGTCCCACGGCCGAACTTCCACACGCGCGAATAGACCCTCCTTCATATAGGGGTCGTTTCCGACAAACTTCATGACGGCATCGATATCGTCTGCCTCGATCACCAGCAACGTGCCGTTCATCGCATCGCAATGCGGCGCTAACGTGGGGCCGCCGAGACGTACAAACACGCCGTGCTGCGCCGCGCTTCGCAAATAGATTCGATGGTTCGGGCGAACCCGTTCACGGACTTCTCGCATGTCCGGTTTGTCGGTTGCGAATACGGCGAAAAAACGGGCCATGTTGTTCAGCTCCGGTCGAGGACAAAGTCGTAGCACGCTTCGCGGTACGGGCCGGCCAGGTTGAACTGCCGCGCCAAATCATCGTTCGCGGGACGTTCCCGGTATGCGACCATTAGCGAAGGTTTGACACCGAAAACCGCGTCCGACTTCAAGAATGGGTCGGCCTCGTCAAACAGGTGAGTCACAAGCTTGCGATGCCCCGGCGCGTCAATCATGAAATGCAGATGCGCGGGCCGCCATGGATGCCTGCCGGTTGCACTGAGCATTTTGCCCACCGGACCATCGGTTGGAATGGGATAGCTGACCGGCAAGATCGTAGCGATTGCGTAGCGTCCTTCGGCGTCGGTTCGATAGCGTCCTCGAAGATTGCCGTGGGGCTGCGCGGTGTCCTGACCGGAATACATGCCGTTCTCCGCCGTCTGCCAGACGTCGAGAACCGCGTCCGCTACCGGCTCCCCGTCAGTATCCAGTACGCGCCCTCGCACGACGACCGGTGTGCCGGGCGTGAGTGCCATGTTCTCGCCATACGTGCGCTCAGGCATTCCCTTGATGTAGAACGGACCAAACACGGTCGTGTCTGTCGCCCCTGTCGCATAACGGTGATTGATGGCGTCGACGAGCATCGAAACGCCGAGCGTGTCCGACAGAAGGATAAACTCCTGGCGAACCAGGTCATCACACATCTTGCCGGTCTCGGTGAGAAAGCGAATCGCGCCCATCCACTCCGCTTCAGTCGGTTCCACCTCATGCACGAACGCATGAAGGTGCCGGACCAGACTCTGCATCAAGGTGCGCAAGCGTTCGTCCGGCGTGCCTTCAAAGCTGGCAACGACCTGTTCGGTCAATCCGCTGTCGCTCTGTTGAGATTCAGTTGTCATGTCTGTCTCCACCATGTCTCCCTCCATCATGTCTTCCTCCCTCTGCCCCGCTCTTTAGACTCAACGTGGCGACCGCCCTTCCCAGGCATCCTGCAACAGTTGACGAATTGCTTCGCGCTCAACAGGACGGGGATTGGCATAGGGGTTCTTGCACGCCAGCTCAGCAGCCTCGTCGAGACCGCTTGCCGGCAAGCCGAGATCTACCAGCGCCACCGCCATTCCCAGTTTCCGATTCAACTCGAATAGCAGCCGGCCCGCCTCGGCGGCTTCGGCGCCGCCAAGCGCTCTCGCTACTTTCCGCAAGGCCTCGGGCGCCGCACGGTGGTTGTAGTGCGCCGTGTGAGGAAGCATAGCCGCATGCGTTTGCGCGTGCGGCAAATTGAATGTGCCGCCCAACGTATGGCAAAGCTTGTGATGCAGTGCCATCCCGACGGCACCAAGACATGTCCCGGCAAGCCACGCCCCATACAATGCGCGGCTCCGCATCCCCGCGTCGCCCGGCGTACGCACGATTACCGGCAACGCGTCGCCGAGAGCGCGTATCGACTCTTCCGCCATCAGGCTGGTTATCGGATTCGCATCCTCTGCATACAGCGCCTCGACGGCGTGCGCCATCGCGTTGATTCCGGATGCCGCGGAAATCTCCGCCGGCAATGAAAGCGTCAAGTTCGCGTCGTACAACACGGTACGTGGCAACACGCGCGCATCGCGTCCGGTTCGCTTCAGGCGTCCCTCTGTCAGGCCAAAGATAGGCGTCATCTCCGAGCCCGCATAGGTTGTCGGCACGGCGATAATTGGCAGTGACGACTCAAGCGCTATCGCTTTCCCCAGCCCGATCGTGGAGCCTCCTCCGATCGCGACACAACAGTCCGCCTCGAGCGCCGTCGCCATCTCACACGCCGCTCGTGCTACCTCGACGGGCACATGCATGACCGCTTGAGCACACACGCCGGCGGCACGCTCCCCAAGGATGTCTTTCACCCGGTCAGCGAGGTTACGCTGTTCAGGTGTCGACAAGATCAGCGCGCGCCGCACGCCGAGCCTCGCCAGCTCTTCGGGTAGCTGCGCGAGCGCACCGCACTCGAAAACCACGCGAGAGGGCGTGCCCTGGTAGACAAAGCGTTCCATGCAAACCTCAGCGCCTGAAATGCGGCGGCACGTTGCCGTCGACGTTGACCCATACCGAGCGTGCCTCGGTGTAGTCGTGCATCGCCTCGAAACCCATTTCCCGACCGTATCCGGACTGCCCAACGCCACCGAACGGGCTGCCTGGATTGACCCGCTTGTAGCAGTTTATCCAGCACATGCCTGCCCGGATTTGCGAGGCAGTCTTGTGCGCACGCGACAGATCGCGAGTCCATAGACCACTCCCGAGTCCGTACTCGGTACCGTTCGCGATAGAGAGAGCCTCTTCGTCGCTACTGAATCGCAGTACGGTAACGAACGGACCGAATACCTCTTCCTGCGCGATGCGGTCGTTGGCCGTCTTCGCCTCGATGACCGTTGGCCGCACGTAGTAACCGTTCGCGAGCGCGGCGTCCTGCGGTGCGCTCGCACCCGTCAGTACGCGCCCGCCCTGCTCGCGTGCAATGTCAGCGAAGGCAAGCACGCGCTCGAGGTGTTGCAGCGAGGTGAGCGGCCCCATTTCCGTATCCGGGTCGAGCGGGTTGCCAATCCGGATGGATGCAGCCAGCGCGACGAAGCGTTCGAGAAACGCATCCGCAATGCGTTCGTGCAGAATCAGCCGCGAACCGGCAATGCAGGCTTGCCCCTGGTTATGAAAGATCGCCCACGCAGCGCCGTTGATTGCGGCATCCTGGTCGGCATCGTCAAAGACGATGTTGGCGCCCTTGCCGCCCAACTCCAGCTGAATACGTTTCAGGTTGCGCTGCGAGGCTTCGACAATGCGCCGCCCCGTCGCAGTGGAACCCGTGAACGCGATCTTGCCAACGCCCGGGTGCTCCGCAAGCCGCTGACCGGCCGTATGGCCATACCCGGGAACGATGTTCACCACGCCCGCGGGAAACCCGACCTCCGCCATGAGCTCGACGATGCGCAAAGTCGAGAGCGGCGTGATTTCCGACGGCTTAAGCACCACGGTGTTCCCCGCTGCGAGGGCGGGCCCCATTTTCCAGCTCGTGAACATGAGCGGAAAATTCCACGGCACAATCTGTCCAACGACGCCGATCGGCGCGCGCTGCACATAGTTCAGAAAGCCGGTCTCGACAGGAATAACAGAACCTTGCAGCTTGTCGGCCATGCCGCCGAAATAGCGAAAGCAGGCCGCCGTGCGCGGCACGTCAAGCCCCCTCGAGTCGCGAATCGGGTGACCTGTGTCCAGCGATTCAAGTTGCGCAAGCTCCTCCGCGTTCGACTCGATAGCATCGGCGAGGCGCAGCAACAGCCGCCCGCGTTCCGCTGCCGCCATGGCCGACCATTTCGGGAATGCACGGGTGGCGGCCTCGACGGCGAGGTCGACGTCTGCCGCGTTTGCCGCTGCAATCTTCGTGATGAGCGAGCCATCGTGAGGATTGAGTACGTCGATAGTGCCGCCGTCGACGGCATCGACAAAGCGGCCGTCGATGAAGAGTTGGGTTTGCATGAATCGTCCTCGGGTTGTTGCTGGCTCACTACTCAAAATTCAATCGGGTACGGCGCAAACTCGCCGCTCTCGTATCGCTGCGGAAGATCCGGGGTCGCGTTCTCCCAGACGAGCAGCATCGAGCGTTTTGTCGAATACCCCTGATGGCGAATGTCGGCCGGCATCGCGCAGATATCACCGGCACGCATCGTGATGCGTGCGCGCGGCGCGCCGGTATTCTTGTCGCCCACGTCCCAGACGATCTCGTCGGACAGTTGCAGGAACCATTCGACCCGGTCGTTCCCATGGAACACCGGCAGAATGAATTCCTCGGTCGTTGGACAGAACAGGCTGCGACCGCACACGGAGGTGACGGACGGATTCCAGGTCACGTCGGAGCGCGACAGATACTTGAAGAGATTGAACGCGTGCAGTTCGCCCTCGAAGCCCGGCTCGGCGTGAACTTCGGGCTCGTCCTGTACGACATCGAGGAAGGCCCGATTGACCGGCAAGTCATCGCGCAAAGGCGAATCGCCTGCAAGGCCCGGCATTCTGCGAGTGGCGATGCGAGTCCGTTCGATCGCCGCGCCGTTGTCGCCATGTTTGCGGCCGAACGCCGTTCCGGTTTCCTCGGGCGCCGCGAACGGGTCGAAACCCTCGTTGGTCCAGTCGTGCAGCATGGCTTTGAAAGTGGCCATGATGGTCGGCGTTTCGAAGGTCTCGATGTAGTCGACCCCGGCGTCTTTCATGATCCCGTTGAACGTGCCGGCATAGACATCTACCTTGCCGTAGTGATTGCGCGTGCCGAACACGTGGTCGAAATTCACCCAGCCATAGAAAAATCCCCACGCGACATCGCGCATCATCGCGCGCAGGAATGCGTCGGCGGGAACGGCGTGCGTGCGCGTCTGGCCTTTCGCCGGCCAGTTGATTTTCACAAAATACTCATCGCGTTGAAATTCGAACGCGCCGAGCGTGAAGCGCCGGTAACCGGTGACCTTGTCGGGCTCGGTCGAGCGCACCGTGTCCGCGGCAAAACCGAGGGCGTGGTCGTTGGTTTCGAGGGTGGCCATAGCGTGTCTCCTGAGAATGTTCGATGCGTGGATGTCAGTGCAGGCAGACGTCTGCCCACTTCTGCACTGATAGTTCGCCCAGCATGGTCTGCACGATCGCGACGCCAGCCTGGCGCGCGCTGAACCGATAGGCGCAGCCGGCCGGCAACATGGCCTGATGTCCTTTACGCAGCACCACGTGTCCCATTGCACGGCCCGCGGGTGCCTCTCCGGCGTGAATCGTCCCTTGCCCCGCGGCAGGTGGCGTGTCGAGCTTGATGAAGTCGATTTGAACCTCACCATCCATCAGAATGGCGAACTCGTCGTGCGCACAGGCGAACCATGCGGAACGGCCCTCGGTCCGCAGCACTTCGATGACGTATTCAAGGTTTTTGCCGACCACGACCTTTTCGTACGGGGTCGACTGCGAAGCCACCTCGAAGACGTTCGAGAAGGCATAGTGGCGAGCGCTTCCGCTCGTGATTTCGATTTCGCCCTTGCGGTAGCTCTCGAGCGAGCCAAAGACGGTGTGGAACGCCGTATCGGTCATTGCTGTCTCCTGTTGTTGGAAGCTTGCGTTAGCTTCAACTTTAGGAGCCGGCGGCGACGGCAACAACCTGCTGGACGACGACTACGGCATTTGCGCTTCGCGAATAATCGCCTTCGTTCCTTCGTTAGCAGACCCAGCCGCGCTCAAGCAAAGGCAGGTCCCAGGCAGGTTCGGGGCCGAGATACTCCACGAGAAACTCCACTAGCGCCTTGACCTTCAGGGCCTGTCGCTGCGTGGCGGGATAGACCGCTGCGAAGCTCAGAGGCGACAGCTGGTACTCCGTCAGGATCGGCACCAGAGAGCCGTCGAGCAGCGAAGCGCTGGCGACCAGCGTCGGCAGGCACACGACCCCGCCGCCAGTCAGCGCGTAATCGCGAAGCAGATGGACCGAGTTCGACCGGATCATGCCCGGCAACTCCATCTCGACGACCTCTTCGCCGCGGGTTAGCGTCCAGCGGTTGCGTGAGGGGTATCCCGAGTAGAGCGCCGTTGTGTGCTGCAACAAGTCCCGTGGGTGCTGCGGCGCACCATGTTCGGCGATGTACGCCGGGGCGGCGCAGAACAGACGGCGCACGGTGAAAAGGCGCCGCTCGATGAGCGATTCCGAAATCGCGGGGAATATCTGGAATGCGATGTCAAACCCTTCTTCAATCGGGTCGACAACGCGGTCGTTGACTATCACGTCAAGCTGGATGCCGGGGTAACGCCGGTTGAACTCAGCCATCGGGATACCAAAATGACCAAGCGCGAACCCCGGCAGCATCTGGATGCGAAGGCGCCCGGTAGGCGTTGCACGAAGCTCGCGCATCTGGTCGGTTAGCTCATTGACCCGACCCACTACCTCGGCGCACTCGCGATAGAAGGCCTCCCCCACCTCCGACAGACGCACGTGGCGCGTGCTTCGGTGAAAGAGAGGCGCATTGACGAATTTCTCCAGTTGCTGAATACGGTTCGTCACCACTGAACTGGTCACGCCAAGCTGCCTCGCCGCCTCAGCGAAGCTGCTCGCTTCCGCGACCCGCACGAACGCTTCGATGCTCAGAAACCGATCCATACGCACCCTTCCATCGTCAGCAAATGCGTCAGTGTATATGGACGGAGGACCCGCTGTGCATCACGAGGAACGTTGTGGCTTCATCAATAATCCTACCTCTCGGGCACGCGTATCGAGACACCGCTCTCAGGTCCTTTCCAGCTCCGCACGCACGGGCTGACGGCGCTGCAGGACGGCCGGCGCGGTCTCCTTGAGCAGCATGCTGACAACGATGCCCAGCACTACGGCGCACATCGGCAGCCAGAGAATGTTCTGAATCCCGAAGTGAGCTGCCACGTAGCCGCCCAGGGCGGGCGCGATGCCGCCGCCGAAAATTTCACCTACACCGACCACGACACCGATCGACGTCGACACGAGTCCCACCGGAGCGGCCTCAGTCGCGACCGGCCCGGAGAGTAACGACACCAGACCCAGCGTGAAAAAAGAAGCCGCGAACAGGACGGCAAACAGCGGCAGCGGCTGGGGACCAAGACCGCGGAAGATGTAGAGCATCGCGGCGGTTCCCGCAAAACCCGCGATGCTCGCGAGGCGGCGTCCAACAATGTCAGACAGGCCCGGCAAGCCAAACTGACCGAGAAACCCGCCGAAGCCAATGGCGGAGACGACGAGTCCCATCCGCTGCGTGTCGAGCAGAAGATATCCGGTGAGATACAAAGGCAGCAGCGCGCCAAGGACAAAGACGCCGGTCATCGCGCAGCAGAGTGCGCCCATCGCCACGAGAATGTTCCTGCTCTTCAGGACGTGACGGAGCGAAGCCGGAGTTTCCTCGGCGGCGACCTTCGGCGTTACCCTCGGTTCGCGAATCACATAGAACATGATCAGACCGAGTATCAGCCCCGGGATGGCCACGAGAGCGAACACCCACCGCCATGTGACGAAGCCCAGCAACTGCGTCGCGATGATGGGCGCAAGCGCCAATCCGAAAAGCGCGAACCCGCTTTGCTGGAGGCCGAGATTCAAACCGCGTCTGCGTGGGTGCGATGCATCGGCGGTGGCCGCGAAACTCGTGGGGCAGAAGGAACCTTCGGCGACACCCATCAAGCCGCGAATCGCTATCAGGCTGAACAAACCGCCGGCGAGCCCCGAGAAGCCGGAGAGGAGCGAGAACGCGAGGATTGCCGGGATGAGCACCTTCCGGCGCCCTATCTTGTCCGAGGTGCCGCCCATCAATGCGGCGAAGACACCCCACGAAAGACCGAGCACGCCAATGCAGTTACCGACGTCCTGGGCATTCAGATTGAGGTCCTTCATGATGGATGGAAAAAGTGGCGCGATAAGCCAGCGGTCCAGTCCAACCAGGCCGAAGCCGAGCGCGAGTAGCGTGACCGCTTTCCATTCGTAGGAAGTATCCCACTTGTCTGCATTCATTTCCGTCTCCGTTGACGTTGGCTCACCTGTGCGCGCTGAAGCGTTAGCGCACGGTCCAACTCCAATCTTTTTGTGCGACCTCGGTCGCGAAGGATGGGGGCGTCGCTTTGATTCGCGACATTCTTTCGAATGTCACCCGGCGACGCCCCAAAGATAGGTGCAAGGAGCACAACTCGGTATTGGGGAACGGGCGAACGCCTCATTCGCGAAAGACGAATAATCAGCGTCGGCAAGCGGGAAGCGTCTACGGGAAAGCGCAGCGCGATATGGAAGGCAACGGAACCACGCGGTATGGGCAGTCCCAGGGGATTCCCTCGTAGACGCGCGCGCGGCTGCCGTCTGCAACGACACGGCAGGTACTGACAGCCATCGTGATCCTCACAGCGCGATCGGCCGCCGGCGCGGCGGCCATCGCAAACCGTCGTGTGACGCCAGCGAGCGCGCCGGCCGGCGACAGGCTATCTCCAACGCCCGTCGATGACGGACCGTGGCGCCTCCCCGCGCTCCTGTGCGAGCGACGGATAGTCGGTATATCCTCGCTCGCCGCCTCCATAGAACGTGGACGGATCCGGCGAATTGAGCGGAGCGTGCGACCGGAAGCGTTCCGGCAGGTCGGGATTGGCGATGAACAGGCGTCCGAAGGCGATCAGGTCCGCGTTGCCGTCCTCGAGCCATCTTTCGGCACTGCCGGCGTCGAAGCCCCCCGCGACCATCAGCACACCGCGATAAGTGCGCCGTATCATCTCGTTCATGCGTGTCGCGCGCTCCATGAAAGCGACATCCTCACCGGTCGCCGCGAGCGTGGGATTGACGATGTGCAAATAAGCCAGCCCGTATTGGTTGAGCTTCTCGATGACGTAAGAAAAGGTCGCCTCGGCATCGTCGTCATGCATGTCGTTGAAGGTGCCGAGAGGCGAGAGCCGTACGCCGACCTTTTCCGGCCCCCACACTTCGCAAACCGTTTCGATCACCTCGAACAGCAGCTTGGCCCGACGCTCGCTCGATCCGCCGTATTCGTCCGTGCGGCGGTTCGTGCCGGACAACAGAAACTGATCGAGCAGATACCCGTTTGCTCCGTGCACTTCGACGCCGTCCATACCGGCAGCCTTCGCGTTTCGCGCACCCCGGAAGTATTGGCGCACGAGATACGGCATCTCTTCACCCTGCAGCGCACGAGGCGCGATGCAGGGCGCGAGGACGCCTTCGCCGCGCTCGTTCTCGATGAAGGCCTCCGCTTCTGGCCGGATCGCGGACGGCGCAACGGGCAGCATTTCGTCGGGTTGCAAGGAGGGATGCGATATACGTCCGACGTGCCATAGCTGCATGAACATCAAGCCACCCGCCTCGTGCACGGTGTCCGCCACGAGCCGCCAGCCCTGGACCTGCTCGCGACTATGAATTCCAGGCGTCCATGCGTAGCCCTGCCCTTGCATCGACACCTGCGTCGCCTCGCTGATGATGAGCGCGGCCGCTGCGCGCTGCGCGTAATAGCAGGCGTTGAGCTGCGACGGTATGTTGCCTGGCTGGCTCGCACGCGAACGCGTCAGCGGCGCCATCACGACACGATGACGCAGGTTGTACGGTCCCACCTTCAGGGGTTCGAAGAGCTTGCGCAGCGGGCTTTGTTCCTCGTGCTGCCCGGCTTCCCCGGGCGCGATTTCCGTATCAGGCATAAATTCCCTCCTTATGGTTTCGACCGGGACCGAAAAGCACCGCATAGCCGCTTAGCCGCTTAGCCGCGTCGGTGTCGATCGCATCGGCAGAATCCCGGTTTCCGCCCAGTCTAGCCAAGACCCGGTTGCGCTTCTTTCCGGTTTCTGCCCGGACATGTCAGGATCCTGCGCTCACCCGGCGCATCGCTCCATCGGCTTCGACGCGGCCCGTCATGCGCTTGGCTCCGGGATTCGTCAAACGGGGGCAAAGTCAAAGTGTCGGAATCATTGTTCTGATCAACCTCAGGCAGTATCCACTTCGCGATACTCGTATCGCTCTGATCTGATCGCGTGCGCGCCAGTCCCGCGGTCATTGTTTTGCTCGCAGTTTCGCCAAATGAATCAGCTACCGACGTTCCGGTGGGCAAGTCGGAATGCGCGCGGCGTCGCACCGGTGTACCGATGAAACACTTCGGTGAAGTGCTGCTGGGTCTGAAACCCCGCGCGCGCGCCAACGTCGACGAGCGGAATGGTCTCCTCGCACAACATCGTCCTCGCAAATTTCACCCGTTCGAGGGTCACGTACAGATGGGGCGGCGTACCTGTCGCCGTTTTGAAAACACGCGCGAAGTTTGATGCACTCATGTGCACCAGCACTGCGAGTTGCTCGACCAGGATGGTTTCGGCTATGTGCTCATGAACGAAAGCTTCAATACGAGTCAGCAGTTGACGCGTAAGAGGCATGTCCGGCTCGGCCGCACCAGCACAGTGCCCGCGGCGCAGAGCGATGTGCACCGAGATGACATCTGCAAAAGCGTCGGCGCAGGCCGCGTCGATCAGATCCGCATGATGCAAGGCAGCCAGGGTGTCCGCGGCCTCGCGCAGGAATGGATCCCAGGACCTCGACCATTTCGGGACCGCGTCAAACGCTTCTTGCGAGACTTGCCCAAGTACGCCCGCTTTGAGTGCGATAACCCATCCTGAGGGATCGCCGTCAGCGACTGTGGCCAACTGCGCCCCCGCCGGAATAACTGCGACGAATGGTGCACCTATCAGGATGACATGACTCGTTCCGAGGTCGTCGCAGCCCGCAGCCTGCACAACGGTGCCACCTGTCGGCATGACGAGCCGAAGTCCCTGCACCAGATGCAGGCCGCCATCGGCGACAGCAGCGTTCATTGCCTGGCAGCGTAACCCGTGTTTCGGGGTCGATCCTGTTTCTTGCTTCATGGTGAGCAGAGGTTTCCTCCTCGTCTCGTCGCATGCCTAAGTTTACGTCGAATTCAGGGCTGCTTAAGGCGGATTCGTAATATGGGCCCAGGCAATTCCGACCACGTTGACGGCGTTGCTGCCAAGCTAAATTGCCGGACAACCTGGGGCGACGCTCGACACGCTATTAGCCGGGACTCAACGCAACCCAGGGTTCCTGAAGGCTTTCTGCAAGCTGACGCTTACGCCGAATATTGCGCTGCGTCAGCAAGCAGTCAGGTTCGTCGTATGCACCGCACTCGTGTCCGCGATCCGGGAACATCGACCGGACGTTGCTGCGGTAAAGCTTCGCGCTCGAATGGAGCCTGCCGATCATTGCGATCACGACCCGGTATGCGGGCTCAGAGATGAATTGCCGCTTCAACCTGTCGCACGCAACGTGCGTTGCACCGGCGCTGGTAAGGAAAGTCGCCTGAAGAGCAGGCGGCAAGCATACATGAAGAATAGTCACGCGGTGGCGCACTTAACGGCGCTGCCCGTGGAGCAAATGTGCGGCGTGTCAAATGCATCGATCACGGACGATCGAGGACAGATATCAGTGATGCTCGCTGTAGTCGGACCTCGGCTTAGGTGTCGCGCGCACCTTTGTGTATTGAAACTCGGGCAGCGCCTTGATCGCATCTTTCGTCGCACCGGCAAGCACCAGTTTGCCATCGGAAAAATCGAGCTGCTCGATCGGGATGGCCACGTCGTGATGTGACACCCCCAAAAACTGATTTGCGGCGACGATTGCAAACGATACCGATCGGTCCGGTGCCACGATAATGTCATGAATGACACCGACACGCTCACCCTTCTCGTTGAAGACCGGCTTGTCCATGATCGACTTTCTCACGCTCCAGCCCGCCACGATCGCGGCCGACTCTTCCACGCTGACACCAAGCGGCTGGGCGCCGGCCACCTGGGCGCGCGCGTCTGGAGCAAGTGCGAGCGACGACGCAAGCAAGCATACAAGCAGATTCGCTTTCATGAGATTCCCTTCGTTCTGACGTTGACGGTACGACACCGGGCCAGCAATGATCGGGCTAACGCCAGACCGTGCGCGGCGTAAATTCATGTTAGAACGCCTCACGGCGAGGCGCTATAAAAAAGCGGCGATGGATCGGGTTATTTTGATGCGTCTGGAATGCCAGTCTGGATGCCATTCAGCACGCGCACTGAATGAACGCAGAATCGCGAAACGCATGGCAGAAACGCGAAAGAATCGCAGATGCGTAGAGCCTAGACTATAGCTGATCACCTGACGGTACAGCTTGGAGTCCCACATGGATGAACTGCTTGGACGCGCTTGGTGGATGCTCATTCTGCGTGGCACGGTAGCGCTGCTGTTCGGCATTCTGGCGCTATTCTGGCCTGGTCTCACTCTGCTACTGCTTATCACCCTCTTTAGCGCCTACGCAATCGCCGGCGGCATTGTCGCGATCGGTGCGGCCATCCGCTACCGCGCAACGCACGGCGGCTGGTGGGTGCCCTTGCTGCTCGGGATCTGCAGCATCGGCGCCGGTGCGATAGCGATCCTGGTGCCGGGCATTACCGCGCTCGTGCTGGTCGCCGTGATCGGCGCAAACGCGATTCTCACCGGCGTTTTCGATCTGATCGCAGCAACGCGGCTGCACAGGCGCCTGCGCAATGCGTGGATGCTGGTGCTGACCGGAGTGCTGTCCGTCATGTTCGGTATTTTCGTGCTGCTCTTTCCCGGCGCCGGCGCATTAGCGCTCGTGTGGCTGATCGGCGTGTACGCGTTGTTCACGGGAGCACTGCTGTTCGTACTCGGCATCACTGCGCGTGCCTGGCACCACGGCGGCCCGATCGACGAGCCACACGCGCCGCTGCATCCGTAAGCACACCGCTCACGGGCACTCGCGGGTTACAGGATCAAGCCCGCGGCCAGACCCGCGCCGCTCGCATCCGGAGGTCAAATGGACCACCCGTCATCTCAAGTGGTCCAACCTCAGGTCTGGCACTGGCGTATCTCACGTAAGGAGAATCACATGCCTCTGGATCTCGACAAATGGAATCCGTTCCGGTTCTTACGCTCGCACCCCGCGCAACAAAGCGCATCCAGCCGCGCCGATGCGTCGCGCACCGGTCAGCAAAACGCCCCGAAAAACGGGCAGCCGTCGGGCGGCACGCAAACGGGTAACGGGGCACCGATGGCGGCTGCTGCACCGGTACCCCTTGCGCCCGCCAGTTGGCCGCTACCTGATCCGATTCATCTGTTCGCCGAATTGATCCGCGATCCGTTCGGCGGCCGCGGGCCACTTGGAAGCTGGTTCGGCGACTTCAGCGCGAGCGAGTTTCAACCGCGAATCGACGTCACGGACGAAGGTGATGCGCTGCGTATCGTCGCCGAATTGCCGGGCATGACCCGCGACGACATCGAACTCGAAGTGATTGACGACATGCTGATCGTCAGCGGCGACAAGCGCTTCGAATCGACCAGCGAAGAACAGGGATGCTATCGGGTCGAGCGGTCGTTTGGACACTTTCAGCGCGCGGTCCCGCTGCCCGCGGGCATCGATCTCGACCGGGCAGAAGCCAGATTTGAAAACGGCATGCTGACGCTGCGCGTGCCCAAAGCGGCCGGAGAACCGTCAGCGAAGCGGCGGATCGAGATCAAATAGCACCGTCCTAACTCCGCGCTCGAGCCTACCGTGAAACAACTCGTCCGCTTCCGCAGTCCGGGTGATTAGGCTCACGCCGCAAGCGGACGTTATGCCACGTTTCGAGTGCAGCGAGCCCAGCGCGCAAACACGGCGACCTCGGCATAAGCAGCGGAACAGATATTTCCACCCACCCATTACCCGCCCCGGGAAGCAATGCCCTCGCGGACGAAAAAGGAGTTCATCATGGCCGAGTGCAGTGTTTGTGGAAAGCCCGCTACCTCGCAGATCACGATTACCGAAAACGGCCAACGTCGTCAGCTGATGCTGTGCGATGAGCACTACATGGAGTTCATGGCGCGCAATCAGCGCCGCCTGTCGCCGCTCGAGTCGCTCTTTCACGGCGGACTGTTCGACAGTCTGTTCGATGACATGTGGCCACAGATGGAAAGCGGCCGCGGCAGCCGGTCACGCATCGGACGCACGCCTGGACAACCAGGCGGCGCGAGTCAGGGCACAGGCGCCGGTAACGGGCAAATGGGCGAATCAGCGGGCGGACAGCCAGGCGGCCGCCCACGCCGGCATCGCCGGGCCCGTGAAGCGGTGGACCTGCAGACGTACCTGAGCCAGAGCGGTCTGGACCGCCTGCAGGCCGCGGCGCAGGCAGCGGTCGAATATGGCAAGAACGAAGTCGATACGGAACACCTGTTGCTAGCGCTCACCGATAACAACGTGGTGCAGGAAATCCTGCGTGAATTCAAGCTCGATCCCGAAGAGATCAGGAAAACCATCGATCAGACCGCGCCGCGCGGCACCCGCAAGGAGCCGGCTGACAACGAGCAGATCGGCGTGTCGCCACGCGCCAAGAGTACGCTGGAAAATGCGTTGAAGTCGTCGCTCGAACTGGGTCACAGCTATGTCGGACCAGAGCACATTCTGATTGGGCTCGTCGAGGAAGAAGACGGCTTTGCCGGTGAATTGCTGCGCAAGCTCGGACTGTCGCCGCAATCGCTGCGGCAAAAGGCCGTCAAGGTGGTCGGCAAGGGCGCCGAAGACGGCAAGATGGAGGACCGCTCCACCACGCCCACGCTCGATAAGTACGCGCGCGATCTCAGCGCGCTTGCGCGTCAAAGCAAGCTCGATCCGGTGATCGGCCGTGACAGGGAAATCGAAACCACCATTGAAGTGCTCGCGCGGCGGCGCAAGAACAATCCGGTGCTGATTGGCGAACCCGGTGTCGGCAAGACCGCTATCGTCGAGGGCCTCGCGCAACGCATTGCTCAGGACCAGGTGCCGGAAGTGCTGCGCGGCAAGCGCGTGGTCGAACTGAATATCAATAGCGTCGTGGCAGGTGCGAAGTATCGTGGCGAGTTCGAGGAACGCGTCAAGCAGGTGCTGGATGAGATCATCGAAAACCAGGACCGTCTGGTGGTGTTCATCGATGAACTGCATACGATTGTCGGCGCAGGCCAGGGCGGCGGCGAAGGCGGCCTCGATATCGGCAATGTCTTCAAGCCCGCGCTCGCTCGCGGTGAACTGCACCTCGTGGGTGCGACCACGTTGAACGAATACCAGAAGTACATTGAAAAAGACTCGGCATTGGAGCGGCGTTTTCAGCCCGTCATGGTGCCTGAACCCAGCGTCGAGGAAACGATCGAGATTCTGCGAGGCCTGCGTGACCGGCTGGAAGCGCATCACAAGGTGAAAATCAGTGAAGAGGCGATCGCTGCCGCGGCAAGACTATCGGACCGCTACATCGCCGCGCGTTTTTTACCCGATAAGGCAATCGACTTGCTCGATCAGGCCGCCGCCCGCGTGCGCATTTCATCGAATTCGCGTCCGCAGCCATTGCACGACATCGAGGCGAGCATCCGCCGCATCAGGCAGGAACAGGACTCAGCCAGCGCTGCAAAGCAATTCGATAAAGCCAAGGAGCTGGAAGAGCGGCTCGTCGCGGAACAGAAACGGTTGCATGAAACGACTGAAACGTGGAAGAAGGAACGCGGCACCCACTCGCAGGAAGTAACGGCGGAAGACATTGCGCAGATCGTTTCGTCGCTCACGGGCGTACCGGTATCCGAACTGACTGCCGAAGACCGGGAAAAACTGTTGCGGCTGGAAGACCGCCTGAAGGAACGCGTGGTCGGCCAGGATGCGGCCGTCTCCGCGGTCGCCAAAGCGGTGCGGCTTTCGCGCGCCGGTTTGACGGAGGCCGGCAAGCCGACCGCGAGTTTCCTCTTTCTGGGACCTACGGGTGTGGGGAAAACCGAACTCGCGAAGGCGCTGGCCGCTTCGGTGTTCGGCGACGAAAACGCGCTGGTACGCATCGACATGAGCGAGTATTCCGAGCGTCATACGGTGGCGCGGCTGGTTGGCGCGCCACCCGGATATGTCGGCTACGAAGAAGGCGGACAACTCACCGAGCGCGTGCGGCGCAGGCCATATTGCGTGGTGCTGCTCGACGAGATCGAAAAGGCGCACTCAGAAGTGCATAACCTCCTGCTGCAGTTGTTCGACGAAGGGCGGCTCACCGACGGCAAGGGACGTCTGGTCGATTTCACCAATACGATCATCATCGCGACCAGCAACATCGGCTCACAACTGATCCAGGACAACATGAAAGCCGACTCGAAGCAGCTCGACTATCCTGAGTTGCGCGACCGGTTGATGGAGATCCTGCGGCACCATTTCAGGCCGGAGTTTCTCAATCGCGTCGACGAGGTGGTCGTGTTTCGTGCGCTCGGCAAGGAGCAGATTCGCACCATCGTCGATCTGCAACTTGCGCGCGTACGGCGTACGGCGCTGGCCCAAGGCATTGACCTTTCGTTCGACGACGGGTTGCGCGATCACCTGGCGCAGATCGGCTATGACCCCGAGTTCGGCGCGCGGATGCTCAAGCGCAAGATCCGCCTCGAAGTGGAATCGCAACTCGCCGATGCGCTGTTGGGAGGCGACGTGCGCGACGGCGACAAGGTCACAATGACCTACGACCCGGGTACGCACTCTGTGCGCGTGCAGAAAGGAGCATCGCTGACAACAGAAGCGCCCAGCGAGACGTCGGAGCCGGCGCATGCGTGACGCCGGCATGGTGAAGAACGCGGCGCCGCCCGCACGTGCGGGGCGGCGCCGTCAGGATTCGAGTTCACCGGCGACGATCTCGTCGCGATAGCACCAGATCCACGTTTCGCCGGGCTCGATTGAACGCACCAGCGGATGGCCGGTCGCGTGAAAATGCCTGCTTGCATGCCGGTTGGGCGACGAATCGCAACAGCCGACGTATCCACACGAAAGACAGAGCCTCAAATGCACCCACGGCTGACCAAGCTTCACGCAGTCCTCGCAATAGTTTATGGACGTGTGGAGGATGCGGGCCGCGCCCAGGTGCGTGCAACCAGGGGTCATCATCGTACTCCTCGGACAGGTGCGCGCAGACGTGCGCGGATCAAGATTGCGCTTGCGCTCAAGCGCTAGTCAGATAGCGATGCACCAGCGCCACAGCCATCGCACCCTCGCCGACCGCCGACGCCACGCGTTTGATCGACGCGTGGCGCACATCGCCCGCGGCGAATACGCCAGGCACACAGGTTTCCAGATGCAGCGGCGCGCGTTCGAGCGGCCACTTCAGGTTCGCCCGATAATCCTGCAGGTCGGGACCGGTCACGAGATAGCCGCCTTCATCGCGCACGATGCCAACCTCCTGCGCCCATTCGGTCTGCGGCACACCGCCAATGCAGACGAAAAGCCAGTTCGTTCCTATTGTGCGTCGCCGGCCGGTGCGCAGATCGGTCAGCGTGATCTCCTGCAACACGTCACTGCCTGCGAGCGCGGTAACTTCCGTGCACGTGCGCACTTCAATGTTCGGCGCCGACGTGATGCGATCCACCAGGTATTGGGACAACGTGTTCTTAAGCGATGCGTCACGCACCAGCATATAGACGCGATTGGCGGACTGCGAAAAATGCATGGCGGCCTGTCCCGCCGAATTGCCGCCGCCCACCACATAGACGTCTTCGCCATGGATCAGCGCGGCCTCGCTCGCACCGGCGCCGTAATAGAGGCCGGCGCCGAGAAAACGCTCTTCATCCGCCAGTCCTAGCGTGCGATAAGCCACGCCGGTCGCGCAGATAGACGTGCGCGCCGTGATACGTGTGCCGTCTTCCAGATACACGATGCCCTGCCCGGGCAGAAATTCCGCGCGCACGCCGGCGCGAGCCAGCAGGATTTCGGCGCCGAACTTGACTGCCTGGGCGCGCGCCCGTTCAGCGAGCTCCGCGCCGCTCACGCCCTGCGGAAAGCCCAGATAGTTCTCGATTTTCGAACTGCTGCCGGCCTGCCCGCCCAGTGCCAAACGCTCCACCAGTACGGTGTGCAGCCCCTCCGATGCACCGTACACCGCCGCGCTCAGCCCTGCCGGTCCAGCGCCGTAAATCGCCAGATCGTAGGCCTCACGGGATGGGCTCGCAAACCAGCCGAGCTTCTCTGTGATTTGCCGGACGGTGGGACATTCGAGCCGCGTTCCGTCGTGGAAGACGCAGACCGGCAAGCGCGAATCGGAAAGATGCTGCACGTGCGCCAGTTCCTTCGCTTCCTTATCGCTGCCCAGCTCGATCCATTCGAACGGTATGTCGCAGCGATGCAGGAAGTCGCGTATCGCGTAGCCATTCGCGCTGCGCATGCGTCCATAGATCCTGACCATGAATATGCTATCCGCCATTGAGGAGGTTCAGAACAGTCTTTCGTTTCTCGCGCTTCACAAGCAGGCGGCCGCGCAGGGATAACGGCGGGAGACCGTATGCGTTCTGCGCCGGCTGTACCACGATCTCGTAGCCTCGATGTTCAAACACGTGCGTTTGCATGAACCGCTCCGGTTTCGTATCAAGGCGTCAATCGGGAAGCACGAACTCGGTACGCATGTCTTCGATCACCTTCTGGAGATGATGTGCGCAATCCGCGCCGGGGTCATTGAGCGGCACTATGTTCCAGTTGCGGCCGGATGCGTCCGGCGGATGCCGCTCCGGCAGCGGTATGCGCATGCGCAGAACGCCCGGCGTGTCAGCGGCGATTTTCGCCATGCGGTTCTGCAGTTCATCGCGAATTTGCTCAGCGCTTCGAACGGTCTTCGGCATCGGTCTGCCTCCCTCGGTCGCTCGTCCGGATCGTGACTGAACGGCGCATGCGTTCCTCTAGCACGAGCATGCGCCAACGATGCTTTAAGTCTAGTCGCTAATCCGGATTTGTTTGGACAATCGGTCGCTTCCGCGGACTGCATCACGGGAGGGCGAGCCGCGAGGCATCGGTCGTATGAACGTTTGATGACCGTGACCGGTCGGCGCGTCCTGTGCGGGCCTGGGTGCGAGCGGTTAGTGACGTTGTCCCCGATCAGCGCTGCCCAAATGGCGTCTTCCATATTGCGCTCGTCGGGGTACAGTGCATGGAACTGCTGCTTCGGGCAACTTGCCGCGAAGAACCCGCGCAAACGCATAGGGCCGTAGCGTGTGTGCGTCACGCGCCCGTCGAATGAACTGGGCACGGTGCATGTGCAATCGATGCACACGCACGGTGCGTACGCGGCGCAGCAACGGCCGCCCGGGAGCTAATCATGGAAACGAAGAAAAGCTGGCTGCGCAAGGACCTCGATGCATTGCGTCTGCAGTGGGACATGCTCACCTTTTATGAACGATTCGAGCAGCTTGTCGCGCATGTGCTGAGCGTCGTGATTTCCGTCATCACCCTGGTGTCGCTCTGGCAATTGATCCGCGCGGTGATTGCATTGCTGGTTGCGGACGCGCTGAACCCGCTGGATCACGCGGTGTATCAGACCATCTTCGGCATGGTCATGACGCTGCTGATCGCTATGGAATTCAAACATTCGATTACGCGCGTGATGGCGCGGCGCGATCACATCGTGCAGGTCAAAACGGTGCTTCTGGTTGCACTGCTGGCTATTGCCCGCAAATTCATCATTCTCGATCCCGCTAGTGCGCCCGCCCAGATCGCGGCGCTTGCGTTTGCGCTGGTGGCGCTGGGGAGCGTCTACTGGCTGATGCGGCAGCGTGATGACCCGGCCGACGCGACAGCCGCCGAGCGAGCGGAGCGCGATCGCGTGGCCCTGGCGCAGCGACAGCAAGGGGTACGGCCCGGCGAAGGCGGGCAGCGCGACACGTGACCCGACTCGCCATGCCCGTCACGTAATGACAGCGTACGCGTCGGGGTAGCGGACGGCGAAGACGTGTCGGATCTCTGCGCCCCCGCTGCGCGGCTTTCAGATGTGAAGGCATCGCAGCATTGCGCAAAAACCGCGCAGACCCAGGGAAGAAAATCCGCCCCGCGCGCCCTACCGTTGGCGGATGTGTGCGGTGCAAGGCATAGCCCGCGCGCGTTAGTCCGTCAACGAACCGCCAAGGAGCAGCGATGAGAACCGACGAAGACATCAAACGCGATGTGGAGTACGAACTGAAGTGGGATCCGGACATCGATGCATCAGATATCGGAGTTGCGGTCAAGGACGGCGCGGTCACCTTGTCCGGTTTCGCGCGCAGCTTCCGGCAAAGGCGAAAGGCCGAGGAGGACGCGACGCGTGTGTGCGGCGTGAAGGGAGTCGCAAACGATATCGAGGTGCGCTTGCCTCTGATCAACAAGCGGCCCGATCCGGAGATCGTGCGCGAGATCATTGCCCAACTGAAGGCCGAGCTGCCTTATGCGTCGGACGACATCAAGGCAATCGTGAGGGACGGACTTGTGACGCTGAAGGGCGAAGTCGAATGGGACTACCAGCGCCGCCGCGCCGCCGACACGGCGCTGCGGGTGAGCGGCGTAACCGGCCTCGCGAACGAGATCGAGGTCAAGCCGAAGATCAAGCCCGACGACCTCAAGCGCAAGATCGACGACGCGTTCAAGCGCAACGCGGAGGTCGACGCACAGCACATCACGGTCGAGGCCGAAGGCAATAAGGTCGTCCTGCGCGGCAAGGTCCGCTCATGGGCCGAGCGCGAGGAGGCCGAGCGGGTGGCATGGCTTGCCCCGGGTGTGATGCAGGTCGACAACCGGATCACCGTCGATTACTGACGGGCTGGGGCTGCAGACTTTCTTGTCCGCCCGTAGCGCAAAAAAAAAGGCGTCACGTTTCCGTGACGCCTTGAAAAGTTCTAGCCATTCCGAGGGCCGTGCTAGAACCTGAGAGACGGTATTCGAAAGTTGGACGGGCGCGCGACTAAATACGCTGGTCTCTAAGCTCGAGACAGGCAACTGCGTGGACTGTTACGGGGGGCTATTAAGGCACTCGGCCAGACACTCCGCGAGCCACGGCTGGTTCAAAACTTCAAAATGCAGAACCTGAAACCGTCTTTCGAAATGAGATTCCATTTTTTATGGTTATGCTGACTAAGTCAAGCAAAATCTAAAGAGCTTTCATGCGCCTCGGAAAAATATTCCGATACAATGAATGTTCTGATGAAAAATGGGTGTACATGCCCCATTTTGGGGCTCCGAGCAGGTCCTTTCGCCAGCCTTGCCGACAGGTAAGTCGAACAAAAAACTGAAATATAGTTCCACAAAAATGATATGAACCGACCCACGCCTTCCCGAACTGCCCCGGCGCAGACCCCGGCCCCAGCCAAAGACAAAGACGGCTCGGGCGACGAAGTCACGGCGCTGGCACGCGGCCTGACCGTGCTGCGATCGGTCGCCGCGGCCGACGCGCCGCTCAGCAATCGCGAACTGGCCGAGGTAACCGGCATTCCGAAACCCACTGTCTCGCGAATCACCGCCACGCTCGTCAGCGCCGGGTTTCTGTTCCGCCTGCCCGATAGCGAGCGCTTCGTCCTGACCTCGTCGGTACTGGAATTGAGCAACGGCTTTCTGCGCAACTTCGACATCCGGGCAAGAGCGCGCCCCTTTCTCATCGAACTCGCCGAACGCACCGCGTTGTCCGTGCATCTGGCCGTGCGCGACCGGCTCGACATGGTAGTGATCGACGCAATCCGGCCGCGCTCGGCAGTGCTGGTATCGCGTCTCGAAATCGGCTCGCGCATGAGCCTCGCGCGCACCGCGGTTGGTCGCGCCTACTTGTCGGCGCTCGCCGAACCGGAGCGGGAAAAGTTATTGATTGGCTTGCAGGCCGCCGAGGGCGACGACTGGGGCCATATCGGCAGCCGTCTGACCACCGCCCTACGGGAGACCGCGGAGCAAGGTTTCGCGATCGCCACCGGCGAATGGTACGACGGTCTGAACGCCATCGCCCTGGGATTCATCGGCCCCTCGGGCGAGCGCTATGCGGTCAATTGCGGTGGCTCGGCGGATCAATGCCCGCGCGACTGGCTGATCTCGCGCGCGGCGCCGGCGTTGATCGAGTGCATCGGCAAGATCGTTCTCGAGATCGGCGGCACGCCCGGCCGCCGCCTGGATAATTGAGATACGCCGACGCTCGCGCGGCGGCGGCCACGGCATTTGCAACCGCCCGCCGCGTACTGTAACTTTCGTAATCAATCGAAAAATAGACGGGTGGACTGTTACAGCGCCCGCAACGTAGGATCACGCATTCCCGTCGCGGGCGCGCACGCCCGGCTTACCGCTATCACCCTTTCGATAACGTCCCGCCGACCTGCCATGATGGCCCTTTGCGTTAACATCTTTGTCCCGCGCCTCGGGTAGCATCGCGCTGAACATTTGTGGCGCGTCCGCTGTCGAAACCGCCTGTCATGCCGCCTGCGTGCCGGCCCGCCGAACTGTCGCGGCGGCGCAATCGCATGAGCGGCTCACATCAAAGCCAGTCACCAGACCGAACCGATGGACGAACAACAAAAGTTTTCGGAAACCACACGCCCTGCCGCTCCGGCCTCCCAAGCCGGTTCCCAACCGTCCTCCACCGGCAAGCCTGCTGGCGCTCCGGGTCCGCTGCCGGCTTCAGCCAGAAGTCATCGCGGCCGCAATATCGCGCTGATCGTGGCGGCGCTGGTTATCCTCGGGGTCGTGTTGTGGCGCTGGCATCCGTGGGGCGCGCCCGGCGGCACGAACGCGGCGGGTGCAAGCGGTGCAAGCGGTGCCCGTGGGGGACGCGGCGGCGCCGGTTTCGCCAACATGGCGCAGCCGGTTCACGTGGCAACCGCCACACAAGGTGAGATGCCGGTCGTACTGACCGCGCTCGGCACGGTCACGCCGCTCGCCAACGTCACGGTGCTGCCGCAGTTGAGCGGCGTGCTGCAGGACGTGTATTTCAAGGAAGGCCAGATGGTCAGGAAAGGCGACGTGCTCGCCCAGATCGACCCGCGCCCCTATCAGATCTCGCTGGAAAACGCGCAAGGCACCCTCGCGCGCGACCAGGCGCTGCTGCAAACCGCCCGCCTCGACCTGAAACGCTATCAGACGTTGCTCTCGCAAGACTCCATCGCGAGCCAGCAGGTCGATACGCAAGCCTCGCTGGTGCGGCAGTACGAAGGCACGGTGAAGTCCGACCAGGCGAACGTCGATACCTATAAGCTCGACCTCGTCTACGCGCGCATCACCGCGCCGGTGTCGGGGCGCGTCGGCTTGCGCCAGGTCGACCCGGGCAATTATGTAACGCCGAGCCTGACCAACGGCATCGTCGTCATTACGCAGTTGCAGCCGATCAGCGTGATCTTCACGACTTCCGAAGACAACCTGCAGCAGATTCTGCAGCAGACCCAGAACGGCGCGAAGCTCTCGGTCACCGCGTACGACCGCAGCAATACGACGTCGCTTGAAGGCGGTCAGCTCGAAACCCTGGATAACCAGATCGACACTACCACCGGCACGGTCAAGCTGCGCGCCATCTTCGCGAACGACAAGAACCTGTTGTTCCCGAATCAGTTCGTGAACACCCGTCTGCTGGTGAATACGATCAAGGACGCAGTGATCGTGCCGACGCCGGCCGTGCTGAACGGCTCGATGGGCCAGTTCGTGTACGTCGTGAAGCCGGACAACACGGTGACCGTGCGCCCGGTCAAGATAGGACCGGTGGACGGCGAGCGCACCAGCATCAAATCCGGCCTGCAAGTGGGCGAGCGCGTCGTGATCGACGGCTCGGACCGGCTGAAGGAAGGCGCGAAGATCACCATCCCGGCCGACCGGCCGCGCGGCGCGTCGGGTGCCCGCGGCGCCAGCGGCGCCAACGGAGCCGCGGCGGCATCGGGCGCCTCCGGCGCACGCGGGCATCATCGCAAACACGCGGCGCAAGCCTCGGAATAAAGGCACGACGACTCCTGCATGAATCCATCCCGCGCCTTTATTCTGCGCCCCGTCGGCACCGCGCTGCTGATGGCGGCAATCATGCTGGTCGGTCTCGTCGCGCTGCGCTTTTTGCCGCTCTCCGCGCTGCCCGAGGTCGACTATCCGACGATCCAGGTGCAGACCTTCTATCCGGGCGCGAGCCCGGACGTGATGACCTCGTCGGTCACCGCGCCGCTCGAACGGCAGTTCGGGCAGATGCCGTCGTTGAATCAGATGTCCTCGCAAAGCTCGGCCGGCTCGTCGATCATCACGCTGCAGTTCAGCCTCGATCTGCCGCTCGACATCGCCGAGCAGGAAGTCCAGGCGGCGATCAATGCCGCGGGCAACCTGCTGCCGTCCGACCTGCCCGCGCCGCCGATCTACGCGAAGGTCAATCCGGCCGACGCGCCGATCATCACGCTCGCGATCACCTCGAAGACGATGCCGCTCACGCAGGTGCAGGACCTGGCCGACACGCGTCTCGCGCAAAAGATTTCGCAGGTGGCGGGTGTGGGTCTGGTGAGCCTGTCGGGCGGTCAACGCCCGGCCGTGCGGATTCAGGCGAACCCGCGCGCGCTTGCCGCCTACGGTCTGAATCTGGACGATCTGCGCACCACGATTTCAAACCTGAACGTCAACACGCCGAAGGGCAACTTCGACGGTCCGACACGCAACTACACGATCAACGCGAACGATCAACTCACCGACGCCGACGCTTATAAGAGCGCCGTGGTCGCTTACAAGAACGGCCGCCCGGTCATGCTGACGGACGTCGCCAATATCGTGCAGGGCGCGGAGAACACCAAGCTCGGCGCATGGGTCGACAACACCCCGGCGATCATCCTGAACGTGCAGCGCCAGCCGGGCGCGAACGTGATCCAGGTGGTCGACAGCATCAAGGCGCTGCTGCCGCAACTGCAACAGTCGCTGCCCACCGCGCTCGAGGTGCAGATCGTTACCGACCGCACCACCACGATCCGCGCTTCCGTGCGCGACGTGCAGTTCGAATTGCTGATGTCGGTCGTGCTGGTGGTGCTGGTGATGTATCTGTTCCTCGCCAACATCTACGCCACCATCATCCCGAGCCTGTCGGTGCCGCTGTCGCTGATCGGCACGCTTGCCGTGATGTATCTGTGCGGCTTCTCGCTGGACAACCTGTCGCTGATGGCGCTGACCATCGCAACCGGCTTCGTGGTCGACGACGCCATCGTGATGATCGAGAACATCGCGCGCTATGTCGAAGAAGGCGAGTCGCCGCTGGAGGCCGCGCTCAAGGGCTCGAAACAGATCGGCTTCACGATTATTTCGCTGACGGTTTCGCTGATCGCCGTGCTGATTCCGCTGCTCTTCATGGGCGACGTGGTCGGGCGCCTGTTCCACGAATTCGCGATCACGCTCGCCGTGACGATCGTTATTTCGGCCGTGGTCTCGCTCACGCTCGTGCCGATGATGTGCGCGAAACTCCTGCGTCACACGCCGCCGCCTGAAAGCCACCGTTTCGAAGCCAAGGCCCATCAGTTTATCGACTGGGTGATCGCCCGCTACGCGGTCGCGCTGACCTGGGTGCTGAACCGGCAACGCTCCACCCTGTTCGTCGCGTTGCTCACGCTGGTGCTGACCGGCGTGCTGTACGTATTCATTCCGAAGGGCTTCTTCCCGGTGCAGGACACCGGTGTGATCCAGGCGATCACGCAGGCGCCGCAATCGGTGTCGTATGCATCGATGGCCGAGCGCCAGCAGGAACTCGCCACGCAGATCCTGAAGAATCCGGACGTCGAAAGCCTCACCTCGTTTATCGGTGTGGACGGCAGCAACATCACGTTGAACAGCGGCCGCATGCTGATCAACCTGAAACCGCGCGACGACCGCAGCAACACCGCTAGCGAGGTGATCCGCCAGTTGCAGCAGGACGTCGCGCATATTCCGGGCGCCTCGCTGTACATGCAGCCGGTGCAGGATCTGACGATCGACTCCACGGTCAGCCCAACGCAGTACCAGTTCATGCTGACCGACCCGAACATCAGCGAATTCACCACGTGGGTGCCGAAGCTGATCGACCGGTTAAAGCAGTCGCCCGAACTGGCCGACGTAGCCACCGACCTGCAGGACAACGGCCAGTCGGTCTACATCGAAATCGACCGCGCCACCGCGTCGCGTTACGGCATCACGCCCGCTACCGTGGACAGCGCGTTGTACGACGCGTTCGGCCAGCGCATCATCTCGACCATCTTCACGCAGTCCAACCAGTACCGCGTGATTCTCGAAGCGCAGCCTTCGATGCAGCACTACACGGAATCGCTGAATTCGATCTACCTGCCCTCTTCCACCTCGACGGGCGGCCAGGTGCCGTTGTCGTCGATCGCGAAGTTCATCGAGAAGCCCGCGCCGCTACTGGTCACGCACCTGAGCCAGTTCCCGGCCACGACCGTGTCGTTCAACCTCGCGCCCGGCTCCTCGCTTGGCGCGGCGGTCAAGGCGATTAGCCAGGCGGAGAAGGATATCGGCTTGCCGGCATCGTTCCAGACGCGCTTCCAGGGCGCGGCGCTGGCGTTCCAGGCGTCGCTGTCGAACGAACTGTTCCTGATCCTCGCGGCAATCGTCACGATGTATATCGTGCTCGGCGTGCTGTACGAAAGCTTCATTCACCCGATCACGATTCTCTCGACGCTGCCCTCGGCGGGCGTCGGCGCGCTGCTGGCGCTGCTGATCACCGGGCACGATCTGGATATCATCGGCATTATCGGTATCGTGCTGCTGATCGGTATCGTGAAGAAGAACGCCATCATGATGATCGACTTCGCGCTCTACGCCGAGCGCGAGGAAGGCAAGTCGCCGCGCGAAGCCATCTATCAGGCCTGTCTGCTGCGCTTCCGGCCGATCCTGATGACCACGCTCGCCGCCCTGCTCGGCGCCCTGCCGCTGATGCTCGGCACCGGCGCGGGCTCGGAGCTGCGCCGCCCGCTCGGTATCGCGATTGCCGGCGGTCTGATCGTCAGCCAGCTGCTCACGCTGTTCACCACGCCGGTGATCTATCTCGGCTTCGACGCACTCGCGCGCCGCGTGCGCGAACGCTTCAATCGCGGCAATCCGGTGCCGCCCGCCACCGACGCGGGGAACTGAGCGATGAACCTGTCGCGTCCGTTTATCTCCCGGCCGGTCGCCACCACGCTGTTGGCGATCGGCATTGCGATGGCCGGCATTTTTGCGTTCACCAGGCTGCCGGTGGCGCCGCTGCCGCAGGTCGATTTCCCGACCATTTCGGTGCAGGCCAGCTTGCCGGGCGCGAGCCCGGACACGGTGGCGACCAGCGTCGCCAGTCCGCTTGAACGGCATCTCGGCTCGATCGCCGACGTCACCGAAATGACCTCGCAGAGCTCGGTCGGCTCCACGCGCATCACGTTGCAGTTCGGGCTGAACCGCGATATCGACGGCGCCGCGCGCGACGTGCAAGCGGCCATCAACGCCGCGCGCGCCGATCTGCCGGCGAGCCTGCGCAGCAATCCGACGTATCACAAGGTGAATCCGGCCGACGCGCCGATCCTGATTCTCGCGCTCACGTCGAAGACGTTGACCGCCGGCCAGTTGTACGATTCGGCGGCCACCGTGTTGCAGCAATCGCTGTCGCAGGTGGACGGTGTCGGCGAAGTGGACGTGAGCGGCTCGGCCAATCCGGCGGTGCGTGTCGAACTGGAACCGAATGCGCTGTCGCACTACGGGATCGGCCTCGAAGACGTGCGCGCGGCGCTCGCCGCCGCCAACGCGAACAGCCCGAAAGGCTCGATCGAGTTCGGCCCGAACCGCGTGCAGATCTACACCAACGACCAGGCGAGCAAGGCGTCGCAATACAAGGATCTGGTCATCGCGTACCGTAACGGCGCGGCGGTGAAGCTGTCCGACGTGGCCGAGGTGGTCGATTCGGTCGAAGATCTGCGCAACCTGGGTCTTTTCAACGGCAAGCGTTCGGTGCTGGTGATTCTGTACCGCCAGCCGGGCGCGAACATTATCGACACCATCGACCGCGTGATGGGCATGCTGCCGCAGTTGCACGCGTCGTTGCCCGCCGACGTCGACATTGCGCCGGCCGCCGACCGCTCCACGACGATCCGCGCGTCGCTGAAGGACACCGAACGCACGCTGATGATCGCGGTGGCGCTGGTGGTGATGGTGGTGTTCCTGTTCCTGCGCAACTGGCGCGCCACGCTGATTCCGAGCGTGGCCGTGCCGATCTCGATCATCGGCACGTTCGGTGCGATGTATTTGCTGGGCTTCTCGATCGACAACCTCTCGCTGATGGCGTTGACGATCGCGACCGGCTTCGTGGTCGACGACGCGATCGTGGTGCTCGAAAACATCTCACGGCATATAGAAAACGGCGTGCCGCGCATGAAGGCCGCTTTCCTCGGCGCGCGCGAAGTCGGCTTCACGGTGCTGTCGATCAGTATCTCGCTGGTGGCCGTGTTCCTGCCGATTCTGCTGATGGGCGGGATTGTCGGGCGGCTGTTCCGCGAGTTCGCGCTGACGCTGTCGCTGGCGATCGGCGTGTCGCTGATCGTCTCGCTCACCTTGACGCCGATGATGTGTTCGCGCTTGCTGCGCGAGCCGCACGAGAAGAAAGAAGAAGGCCGCTTCGGGCGCTGGCTCGAACGCGGTTTCAGCGCGATGCAGCGTGGTTACGAGCGCACGCTTGGCTGGGCGCTGCTGCATCCGCGCCTGATCGTGACGATTCTGCTTGCGACTATCGGCCTGAACATCTGGCTGTATATCATTGTGCCGAAGGGCTTCTTTCCGCAGCAGGACACGGGGCGCCTGGTCGGTGGCATCCAGGCTGACCAGAGCACGTCGTTCCAGGCGATGAAGGGCAAATTCTCGGAGATGATGGAGATTGTCGGCAAGAATCCCGCGGTGGACAGCGTGGCCGGTTTCACCGGCGGCCGGCAGACCAACTCCGGCTTCATGTTCGTGTCGCTCAAGCCGAAGAGCGAGCGCAAGTTATCCGCCGACCAGGTGATCCAGCAACTGCGCGCCCCGCTCGGCGACGTCGCCGGTGCGCGGACCTTTCTGCAGGCCGTGCAGGACATTCGCGTGGGCGGACGGCAATCGAACGCGCAGTATCAGTTCACGCTGTTAGCCGATTCCACCCCCGATCTGTACAAGTGGGGGCCGAAGCTCACCGAGGCGTTGCAGGCGCGCCCCGAACTCGCGGATGTGAATTCCGACCAGCAGCAAGGCGGGCTTGAAGCGATGGTGACGATCGACCGCGCCACCGCCGCGCGCCTCGGCATCAAGCCGGCGCAGATCGACAATACCTTGTATGACGCGTTCGGCCAGCGCCAGGTGTCGACGATCTACAACCCGTTGAACCAGTATCACGTGGTGATGGAAGTGGCGCCGAAGTACTGGCAGAGCCCGGACATGCTGAAGCAGATTTACATCAGCACCTCGGGCGGCAGCGCGAGCGGCGCGCAGACCACCAATGCGCCGGCCGGCACGGTGACTGCGCAGCCGACCTCGAGCGCCACGAGCGCGACCACTGGCGGCACCGCGGGCACGACGGCATCGAGCGCGGCGAGCATTGCTGCCGACTCCGCGCGCAACCAGGCGATCAATTCGATTGCGGCGAGCGGGAAATCTAGCGCTTCGTCGGGCGCGGCGGTCTCGACGGCAAAGGAAACGATGGTGCCGTTGTCGGCGATTGCGAGCTTTGGGCCGGGCAATACGCCGTTGTCGGTGAATCACCAGAGCCAGTTCGTGGCCTCGACGATTTCGTTCAATCTGCCGCCAGGGGTGTCCTTATCGACAGCGACGCAGGCGATTTACGACACCATGGCGCAGATCGGCATGCCGGGGACGATTCACGGCAGTTTCCAGGGCACGGCTCAGGCGTTCCAGCAGTCGATGTCCGACCAGCCGATTCTGATTCTGGCCGCGTTGGCGGCGGTGTATATCGTGTTGGGGATGTTGTACGAGAGTTATATCCATCCGTTGACGATTTTGTCGACGCTGCCTTCTGCGGGTGTGGGGGCGTTGCTGGCTTTGCTGCTGTTCAGGACGGAGTTCAGCATCATCGCGTTGATCGGGGTGATCTTGCTGATCGGCATCGTGAAGAAAAACGCCATCATGATGGTGGACTTTGCGATTGAGGCCTCCCGGCAGGGGTTGTCGTCGCAGGATGCGATTTATCAGGCGTGTCTGCTGCGGTTCCGGCCGATCATGATGACGACCTGTGCCGCGTTGCTTGGGGCGTTGCCGTTGGCCTTCGGGCACGGGGAAGGGGCTGAACTGCGGGCGCCGTTGGGGATTGCGATTGTGGGTGGGTTGATTGTTAGTCAGATGCTGACGCTCTATACCACGCCGGTGGTGTATCTCTATATGGATCGGATTCGGGTGCGGTGGGAGAAGAGGAAGGGGCGCCGCGCTGGGATGGCGGCGGGTTAATGGTTTGGTTTTGGGTTTTGCCTGCCCGGCTGGGAGGGGCCTTCGCGGCGCTTTTTTGTTGATCTGGGCTTTGGCGTTGTCTTGCTGTGTTCTTGTGGTCTGGCCTGGTGTTGGTCTTTTGGCCTTTCCTTGTTTTCTTATCGGTCTATTAGCGTTCCCCCTGTGCGGGGGGGCACTTACTTTCTTTGCCGCCGCAAAGAAAGCAACTGTATTGAAGGTCAAGTGTTTGGGGTTCATTCGATCATGATTTCGGCGGACTCCAGGGCGTAGCGTCACGCATCATGGCGTTGAGCCGGATGAGCAGTTTGCGCATGCCAGCGACGAAGGCGACCTTGGTTTTTTTGCCTTTGTCACGCAGCCGGTCACAAAACGCCTTGATGTCGGGATTGGCCTTCTGGGCAGCGACGCAAGCCATATAGAGGGCACGTCGCACCATGTGCCGGCCGCCTTTGATATGGCGCTGCCCCTGCTGTTTGCCGCTATCGACATTGAACGGCGCGAGGCCAACGAGCGAGGCGATTTCCTTGCCGCTGAGCTTGCCCAGTTCAGGCAGAAAGGCGATCAACGTTGCCGCGGTTCCCCTGCCGATGCCGGGCGTGGAGCGCAGCAAGGCTTCGGTCTTGCGCCAGAGTTCGTTGGAGCGCAGGAAGGAATCGATGTCGTCATCGGCATCCTTGATGCGCTTTTTGAGGAAGGCGATGAGTTCGTCGATGCTGGCATGCGTGGCCTTGTGAGCACGCCTGCGGCGGTTCTGCTCGGCGGTGAGCATCTCCATGAGCTGGCTGCGGCGCAGGATGAGCGCCTGCAACTGCTGGGACTGCGCGTCGTTCAGCGCCCGGAGTTCGGGCTTGACCGCTGCGCCGTAGTGAGCGATGACGCGTGCATCGATACGGTCGGTTTTGGCAAGGTGGCCGGTGGATCTGGCGAAATCGCGTACCCATCTGGGGTTGAGCGCGACGCCGGGCAAGCCTGCCTTGCACAGGGCTTCCAGGACGGCTTTCTCAAGCTTGCCGGTGGCCTCGAGAACGATGAGTTCAGGTTTGAGAGGCGACAGCCGGGCGATTAGATCAGCGATACCTTCGGGCGAATTGGCGAGCCGGAAGTACTCAGTGGAGCCGTGAAAGGCCACATCGAGGAACTCGCCACTGACGTCAATGCCGACGAACAAAGGAGAAACGGAGGAGGATTGGTTCTGGTTCACCACAGCACCCCTACTTGCAAAAATACGAGCTCGATGCTCAGTCAACTGTTCGGGTTCAAAGCGGTAAGTGGAAGCGGCGCCACCAGCTTTCTTTCGGGCTGTGAGCCCCGGTAAGCAAAACGGGCTACCGCTTCCGGTGAACGGAAAGGATCAGTTTCCGGACACTGGGACCAATATACAAGTAAGCAAAGAAAGCGGCTTCACACCGC
>ERZ941748.6-NODE-6-length-201262-cov-7.225082_pt1 | contig 201262 bp, 164 predicted proteins | sample MGYA00521092_ERZ941748 | MGnify/ENA primary metagenome ERZ941748 (study PRJEB32759, sample SAMN07749897) | skin metagenome | biome: transportation; feature: city; material: polyester macromolecule | host: Homo sapiens | place: Hong Kong:ISLAND line | collected... | reverse complement strand
TGCTCATGGTGCGACCTCCCTGGTACTTCCTGGATCGCCCGACACTCGCTTGCTTGGGAAAGTGGGTGAGCGGGCACGTAGCGGGATTGGAAGACCGGTGTAATGCCAAGCCGGCGAGCCTTGCGGCTCCCCCACCACAGCCCGCCCATAGAAATATAGACGTGCAGGGATAGACGCACGACCCGCCTGAGCGGGTGTGCGGGCATTACATGCAGGCTTCCAAACCTGGCCCCCGGGTGTTTCCCGATGGCTTGATGATTATAAGTCATGGGAGCGGTGCAGCGATCAACCAGGCGGGCTAAGTGTTTGCGTTTGGCCAATTGGATAAGGCATTGGCGCGGCGCGACGGGTTGTCGCGAATCCAAGGATCGCGGACGAGCGCGCGGCTAGTTGCTTCAACGGTGACGGCCAGTACGAACGCGTAGCGGGTTTCGTCAATGCACGGGCCTGACAGTCGACGGCGGTTAATCGGCCTTTGCGGACATCGGGCGACCGGAGACCGGACCAGTCCAACAGGTTTCGATGTGAAGACCGTTCGCCCGTACGAGAAGATCGCCCGCTTGCGCCAGCAGATGCGTGAGCTCGCACAGATCAGGAAGCAGTTAGAAAAACAACCGGACAAACAGCTGTCGATGACGGATCCCGACTCACGATCCATGGCAACAAGTGGAAGAGGTTCCGGCATAGTGGGCTACAACGTTCAGGTCGCCGTAGACACGAAACATCACCTAATCGTGGAGCATGAGATAACTAACGTCGGAAACGATCACGGACAACTCAGCAAGATGGCGGTGTCAGGAAGGACGCGATGGGCAAGCCGAAGCTGAAGGTTGTTGCTGATCGGGGTTACTTCAGCAGCCCGGATATACGGGCATGCCATCTGAACAACATTAGTGCGTATGCAGTACCATTGAATGGTCGATCCGGCCCGAGGTCGACGAACGGCATTTTCCTACCGTCAGCTGTTGAGCCAAACCCTATTGAGCGGACTTCCTTACGAAGGACAGACTACGCCGTTGTCACAATATGTTTCTGACGACCGGTTTACGGAGAGAACAAATGGCCAAGAAAGTTAGCTTGCCAAACGGGCGGACCTGGTCAAAACAGGGTGATGCAATGCAGCATTTTAAAGCTATGCTTGCACGCTACAACAACGGAGACCGCGTGGCGGATCCGCAAGACCACGACGATCTGAGTGCGCTTTTGATTCCGTACGATGGCCGTCTTCCGCCTGGCGCGAACACCAAGATCGGGGCTGGAATTTCGCATTTCACACGCCAGGTGAATACCGGTGACCGATGGCGATCCGCTGGCTTTCATGTTCATCGCATTGACGGCAGTTCTATCGACTTCAGCTATATTGAAGCAGTTAAGGCCGCTTCGAGTTGAGTGCATAGCCCTGCGGCGAGCACGCAAGGTCGGAAGTGGGCGAAACTATGCACGTGAATTGACGACAGGCGATTACCAAGTCCGGCTTGGCCTGCGCCAACATTGGTGGCAGGGGCTTGGTTGCCGCTGCGTGCGATGGAGCCAACTCTCCAACGCAAAGCCGCCTAAGTCGACCGGAACAAAAAGCCGTTTGGGAATCGTTGCCTCGCTATTGCAATCTCGAGCGAACGTCGATGCTACATGTCAAGCATTTACTCGGCGCGATCTCAAGTAACCCGCTATAGTGTCGTTAATGTGAATGATTGACCGGAATCTGTAGCTGTCCGTACTCGCGAACTAAGCTTTGAATGGTCTTCAATACGACTCGATCGTCAGAGGGGCGTTGTCATCTGATTTCGACCGGACATGGTGCATCGCAAGCGCTAAGGGCCACGCTGCAGAATAATTGTGTGGAGCACGTCCACTCGGAACTCGCCGCCTGATAAGAACTGAGAGACGCTGGTCAACGGCGGTGCATTAAATCCAGGAAAAGGCATAGTTGTGTCAAACGATCTGGAAGCTGCTTTAGACAGCTTATTGGGCCATAAAACGTGGATGTCAGTCCTGTTGGCGGAAGAACCCGAGCCGATGGACCCGTCTTCTCAAGTTCGCCATTTTCTTCTGGGCATGCGTGAGAATGAACCGATGCTCTCCGAGTTCTCGGCACGTCTCGCAGACCAGATCATTGGTTACTGCCTGCCACGGAAGCGACTGATCAAAGCTATCTCGAAGCACGCCGCCAATCCAAACGATCTCTCAGCTGCAATGGCAGCGCTTAGGCGCGAAGCTCGTCAAGCCTTTCAGGAATACCGTGAAGCGTATCCTGCGCGATCCGGCGAAGGCGGCGAGCTACTTGCTTATGCCTTCACCGAACACTTTCTGCGTGCACCGATGGCGATTGCCAAAATGCACACGAAAACTAACACCGAAATGCCCGTTTTCGGTGCGGACGGGGTGCACTTGAGATACCTCGCAAATACGGGCGCTCTCGAAGTGATCTATCTTGAGTCCAAGGTGCACGCAACCATCACATCGGGCGCCCGCGACGCCGCGCAGTCGATTCGAGACTTTCTAGATGGGTCCCAACGGGGACACGAGCTCAGACTTGCGCTCGATTTCGGGAATTTTGATCAATTAGATGAAGAAGCGCAGCAGGCTTTAGAGGATTTTCTTGATCCATATGGGGGGGCACGGACCGTTGATCGTCGGGATCGACACGCGTGTCTTCTTGCCTACACCGAACGGGCGTTCAAGGCCATTGACGATGGCGCCGAAATGGAAGAAATTCGAGCAAACTTCAGCCGCGGGTGCGCACCTCGAGCTGCTTCCGTTGAAAATGCATATGCGGCAAAAGATCTGCCCGGTGAGAAAATCACGACGTTTATTCTTGGGTTTCCTAGCGTCGCAGAGTTCCGACGCGAATTCGAGAGGGCACTGAGCAATGGCTAGCTTTGCAGCACGGCTTGCGAACCGTATTCAAGCCAATCCAAGCTTCCAGGCTGACTATTCGTGGCTGTGTGCGAATGGCATCGCGGCCTTGACGCAGAATTCAGACCTCAGGGTAGTTACACCGGAAACAGAAGATAACGCTGTTCGTCTGACGCGGCTTGTCGAGTCTGCCAGTTGTCTTGCGATGGATGAAAGCACGCATAGCCACAAGATGGCTCAGACGATTGCGCTGTACGGAGTTGCATCGAACAATGAGCCACGCGTAACTGCCGCGTGTGAGCATATCCTCGCTCAATTGGGCAATTTTCCAGCAGCCGATTTCGTTAGGCAGCGTGGCAAACTTGAAAATGATGCGTTGCCCACAATTGTTCGTGTGAGGGATTTCGCTCGTCGATATCAGAACACCGTGACGCTTCCGAATGGCAGATTGCCGCTCACCGATTTTCAGTTCGATATCTGGGGTGATCTGGAGTCTGGCAAATCCACGGCGATTTCGGCGCCGACTTCGGCGGGGAAGTCATTTGTAGTCCGTCAATTCATCGTCAAGAAAATCAGGGCTATGCAATCAGTACAGGTTGTGTACGTGGTTCCGACGCGGGCTCTGATGGCAGAAATTCAAGAGAAGCTGTCTGATGCGCTTGGCCACGACGACCCGACATTGCGCGTAACGAGCGTGCCTATCGAGGATGCTGCGAAGCGCCCCCGGCAGGTTTTCGTTGTCACTCAAGAACGCTTGCTTGCCTACCTCGATGAGGTCGAGTCTGCCAAGTTCGACTTTGTTGTAGTCGACGAAGCACAGCAGATGGGTGACGGTTCGCGCGGCATGATTCTCCAAGATTGCCTTGAACGTATCAATGAAGCAAATCCATTGTGCGTTCAATATTTCATGGCACCAATGGCGAGTCGAGTAGATCATCTAGCGATTGCAGTTGGACGTACGGAGATTTCGACACATGTTACCGAGGAATCGCCGGTCGTCTCCACCAAAATCGTAGTTAAGCCAAGTGCTCAGTCGCAGCACGAGTTGATTCTCGAAATGATTAACGCTGGGCAGCGTACAGCCGTGGCGCGACTCCGTCGAGATTACGGATTCGCCGACCGGCGCAACCTGCTTGCCTCGGCGTGCATTGAACTCGGCTCGTCCGGTGGCTCACTCATTTACGCGTCTGGCCAAGCCAACGCAGAGGAAGTAGCGCTTCAGATAGCGATAGACCAGCCCGAGCGCTCCAACGTCGAGCTGCAGGAACTTGCGAAGTTCATTCGCTCAGACGTACACAAGGACTATTCCCTCGCGTTCTGTGTTTTGCGCGGGGTAGGATTTCACTATGGCTCCATGCCAACGCTGTTGAGGGAGGCATTGGAAGATGCGTTCCGAAGCGGTGCGCTATCCTTCCTGGCCTGCACGACGACCCTTTTTCAGGGAGTCAATCTACCCGCTAGAAACGTGTTCATAGACAAGGTAAAGCGCGGTACAACTGGAGCACTTAAACAGGAAGATATCTGGAACTTCGTTGGCCGCGCCGGCCGTCTCATGCATGATGTAGCGGGAAATGTCTTTCTTGTCGACTATGACAGTTGGCCGGAGAAATTAATGGATACAACACCACATGTGAACGTTCAGCCAGCGCTCACGAAAGTGCTTGAGTCCGGACGCGACGAATTGGAAAAGTTTCTTGAGCAAGCCGGAAAAACCGAACTAAGAGATGAAGGGAAGCGTAACCTGGAGGCAGCGGCAGGACTGTTGCTAAGTAGATACCGTAAAGGATCGTACCCCACTACGATTCAACGATGTGCAAAACAACTAGGTGTTGAGGCCGTTGCCCAGTTGGCGACGCGACTGGACGTGGCACTTGCTGAACTGGCCGTCCCCCCGGCCGTACTTGATCGTAACTGGCAAATATCCCCATGGCGCTTGCAAGCTATGTATCAGTTTCTTTTACAGCTGGTGAAACAAGGCCAATGGAGGGACTACAGCCCACCACACCCCATGCATCCTGAGAGCTATGAAAGGTACGAAAGAATGTTCCGCGCCATCGAAGAGCATCTTCATGGGAAGCTCAACGACAAGTGGGCTCGCTACCTGAACTATCAGGCTCTAGCGTGGATGAGAGGAGCCACAATCTCGTCAATGATAGATGGCGAGCTGAAGCACAACCCCCCAAAGCCGTCGAAGAGAAAAGCCGACGAGCCGCCAAATTCAAATACAGCCGTCCGCAAGGTCTTCGAACTCGTGGAAAAGAAACTTCGATTTACATACGTTCAGATGACTCGCGCATACTGCGACTGCCTTAAGATAGCGCTGTCCAGTTCTGGACTTCACGAAGAAGCGGAAAAGGTCTTCGCCGTTCCTTTGGCCTTGGAGCTTGGCGCCTGTAGCAATACCATCGTGTCGCTTATCGAATTGGGACTTTCACGTATCTCGGCGCAAACGCTCAGTAAGTATATGCGGGGTTCCGAACTTTCATCGACCGATGTCCGTACGTGGCTCCGCGCGCGACGAGACAGCGATTTGCCGATCTCAAAGGTGGTGCTGGGCGAGTTGGCTCGACTTAAACTACTTCGAATAAGCTAGAAACGCTGACCGGCGACTCACCGCGCGCTGATGCTGGCATTCGGTCTTGAGTGGCCCTCTTTCTGCCGGATTACGGTATGCGTTGCGCCGCTCGCTGTTGCTGCGCTACGCACGTGACTGGCTTGGGGCCGTTCATGGGCTGAATACCGGCTGGCACGTTCGGTTACCGAAACATACCGGAGCACGGTCCGTCGTCGGGCTAGACCGGCGTGACAGCACGTACGTTGCTGTCCTCACCAAACGACGCCGCCATATGAATTCTGTCGTCCGCCAGCCTCAAGCGCTGCAGGCTAGACAGGTAGCAAAATATTCAGAGGATTGAGGCAACTTGAAGAGTACGTAGCTCACGAATATACATAAATATTCATTCGGACGATTCAGGTTTATTTTCGTTTTTTTTCTTGTAATCTGTCAAAACAAGGTTAATACGCTTTAGCAATTCTTTGAATCCTTTGAAATCTATGCTTTGATAGTTCGCCGCTATTACGTGTGTGGAAAAATAATGCTTCCCATACTCCGTCTGAGTATCATGGTCATTGTTTCTGTTAAAACTTTTGCCTGCAACCTTGGTTGGCAATGTGCTTTCTTGAAAGCAGTCTTCTATCGCTGTATCTTTCATGTCTATTTTTGGAACTGCGACAACGTAAAGGTTTTTCGCTATAAAGTAGAAATTTGCACTTCCATCAACGGCGGAGCCGATTTTTTGTTTTACAACACTGAAAATTTCCTTGCCGCCCGAGTCATTGTCGACGACGACGATTACTGGATGGGCGAGTCCGGGAGCTTTAAAGCGTTCGCACCAAACTCGATAGGCGCCTATCAGTGACTTCAACGGAGCATATCCGCCGGATAGGCCAAGAAGCCGTTTTGTTAAATCAGTATATTCAAAAAATCTGATTTTTAATGTTAATTCGCCTGCTGACGATTTTTCAACAAAATCGGGAAAATCAGACGCCAGCGACTTAATTGCAAATTTTAGATACACATTATCGGTCTTCCCTTCGCAAATAATTGTTGGGGCGTCATTGAAATAAAAATTTTTAAAGAAAATAAAATTTCTGTAGGTCTGTTCTCCGCCGTTTAAGTGATTTTTTCGATCCCTCTGGGCATCTTTCGTCAACGAAGCTTCAAGCTTCTCTTGATTGTAGCGGTTCACGGAATCGATGAAGCCAAACATCCCACCCAGCTGGGCAATTGTGCCCTTAACTGCGGAGGTCCTATCGAAGCTACCGGTCATGAAGAGACTGTGCGCCATTGCGCGAACCTTGCGCTTATATTCGGCTCGTACATTGACGATTTTGTTGACTACCAACCCGGTCACGGCTTGCCGCGAATTTTTATACTGCATACGCGTCTTACTTGGATTGATGGAGAATCCGCTTCTTTTAATTGTGCTCTCAAGCTCATTTCCAACGACCCAGTTATGCTCTTGCGACGCTGCCGCGACGGCAACATCAGAAGGGAAGGTGCGCTCATTAGTCGAAAAGGTAATGTCGTCGGCGTAGCGGGTGTAGTAACATCGGTTATTTTTCGCTAACTTCGCCAGGCGGATATCCAACGTATGCCCAATTAAATTGGAGATAACAGGGGAGCACGGACTTCCTTGGGGCAGGGAATTTTCGAAGCATGCAATCTGTGCAAGCACTGTTGCCGCAGCCTCTGTAAGCTCGAAATTGCGGTTTTTTATGAAAAAGCCTCTCACTCGTCCGAAGTTTATGGATCCAAAAAAATCGCTAAGATCTAAATTAAAAACATATCGTTTTTTTCGGTGACTTTCTGCATTCGTAACGATTGAGAAGTTTCTTCGAAACGCATGTGAGAGAGTGCTAGCTATTTCTCTTTCAGCATCCATTTCATCAAGGCAGTCTTGTAAAAGCTCAGATAGGCGTTTTTGGAGGTTTTTGAGTTCTGGGCACGGCGCGCTGATAACGCGCGTTCCCTCCGTTTTTTTGGGAATCTCGAATTGATGATATTTGGCATCGTCGCTCATGCCATGGATTACGTAGGCAAGAGACTTAGGTTTAAAGCCAAGGATGTTTGCGACGTCGTGCAATGATTTTGCAGATTTTATTTTTTTTAAGGCCGACATTTTTTGCGCGTGCTAGGTCGTGAGGAAGGGCTTGCGGACACTCCTTTGCAATGTATCATATAAGGATATATCGGCGAACAACGGCAATCCGTTGGACATCGTTGTCACATGTCGCGAATCACGACAGAAAATCTGTTCGCAAGCCCGATACGAAGCGTAACATGCATTTCGGGTTTCGAAAACTGTCGGCAATGCGGGCCGAAATGCCTAGGGTGATAACAGCATGATGCGTGTTCGGAAGGCGTCCGTTCTCCAGCAGCGTGTATGGGATTCCCTGTAGGCGGGGGTATGGAACGTAGAGCCTTTCGATGCTTGAAATCCGAGAGAAGAGTTCGACGTCTCTTTTACGGGAGAAAAGTCCTTGTGAGGCTCCTTCCTGATTTTGTTGGTTGTGGCGCAGCGTCTCCGTGCCCCAATCGATGGTTTGCAATCCGATTGCCGGCGTGTGGTTTTCGCGGTAGCGATGTACTGACAGCGGCGGCTAGGCTGGGTCGAGCGCCGCGGGGTCACCGCCGCAGTGCCTTTCCACCCCCTCACTTCACCGCCCCCAACGCCAACCCCTTCACCAAGAACCTCTGCAACCAGGCAAACACAATAGAAACCGGCAAAGTCGCACAAAGGGTAGCGGCCATCACCAGATGCCACTCCACAACATACTTCCCAGCGACCATGTCAGTCACTTGAACGGTCAAAGTCTTATTCTCCGGCGACCGAATCAACGTATAGACCACCGCAAACTCATTCCACGCATTAATAAAAGTAAAGATCGCGGTAACAACAATCGCCGGCACAGCCAACGGCAAAAACACCTTAAAAACAGCCCTAGTCCTCCCACACCCTTCCAACCAGGCCGACTCCTCAAGATCCCTCGGCACAGTCTGAAAGTACGAAGACAGCATCCAGACCGCGAACGCGATGTTAAACGCCGCATAAGAAACGATGACGCCAATCTTCGAGTCAACCAGATTCCCATCCCCATAAGGAATCATCGCCGCCAACCGGAACAACCCAACAACCAGCAAGATAGGCGACAGCATCTGCGTCACCAGCAGAAAATGCGAATAAAACCCCTTCCCACGAAACGGAAACCGCGCCAACGCATAAGCCGCCGGCAAGCTCACCGCCAACGCCAACGCAGTCGACAAAAAGCTGATCACGCAGCTATTCCGCAGCGCCACGCCAAAGTTAGCCGCAACCCACATATCCGAAAAGTTGCTCCACTGCCAATGCATCGGCAACCACCGCGCCGGATAAACAAAAATCTCCGTAGCCGGCTTCAACGCAGTAAACAGCATCACAGCAAACGGAAACAACACTGCCACAATCAGCGGCGAAAGTGCCAACCAGCACCACAGCGAGCGCTTCATCTTGGCATTGAGACTCATGACGTCTCTCCTTCTTTCGCGGGCTGCAGGCGCAGATAGATCATCGAGAAAACGAACAGCATGACGAGCATGATCAGCGACACCGCCGCAGCTTCGCCGGGACGTCCCAGCCGGAACCCAAGCTCATAGAGATACGTAACGAGAATATGCGTGCCGTTATCCGGCCCGCCTTGCGTCATCACCCAGATGATCGGGAAAGAATTGAACACATAGATCACGTTCAACAAAATCGTCATGTTGATGAACGGCCGCAAGAGCGGCATCGTCAGCTTGCGAAACTGTTGCCACGCACTGGCGCCATCCATGCGCGCAGCTTCGTAAATGTCACCCGGCACCGACGACAAGCCGCCCAGCAGAATCGTCACCGTAAACGGAATCGACACGAGAATACCCACCGCGATCTCAACCGGAAACGCGAGCTCCGGCGTAGCGAGCCAATGAATCGGACCGTTGATCAACCCAAGCCGCTGCAACGTGACATTGACCATGCCGTAATCATCGTTGAAGGCCCAGCGCCACACCACGGCGGTCATCGTCAGCGAGACGGACCACGGCAGCATCACAATCGTGCGGGCCACGCCACGCCCATAGAAATCCTGATTCAGGATCAGCGCAACTGGCACCGAAATCAGCACCGTGCCGCCCACCACACACACGGTCCAGACAATCGTCCGCTTCGCGGCAGCGAGAAACGCGGGGTCGGTGAAAATCGTAATGAAGTTCTGCAGACCGGTGAAATCGCGGATCGCGCCGAAGCGCGAGACCTCGTGCAGCGATTGCCACACGATGTTGAAAATTGGATAGCTGATGATGAAAAGCGCCAACACCAGACTCGGCGCAATCAGTAACCAGGGCGCCTGCAGGCGCGAAGAAGCGGAACGGCTCATGCGTGCTCGATCGTAAGACGCGTCCCCATTAGAAAAGAGGCGCGACGGGATGGGCCGGATAGTGCGTTACATCCATGACAACCGAAACGCGCACCGCCTTGGCAACGGCGGCGCGCGTTTCGTGTTCAGCAAATCACCTCGTGACTACGCGTTTCACTTACCGAGCGACTTGTTCGCTTGCGCGGCCGCGGCATTCAACGCGTCAGCCGGCTTCGCCTTGCCCAGATAGATCGATTGCATTGCATCGGTCACGGCCTTCGCAGTGTCTTCCCAACCGGTCACGGTCGGTGCGAAGTGAGCCGTCGGCAGCAGCGCGACGAAAGCTTTGGTATCCGGATCGTTGAACGCCGGATCGGTCGCCTCAGCCTTGGTGGTCGGCAGGAAGCCTTCGGTCGTCGTGAACTCGACGCGCGGTTCCTTCGTGAACAGATAGTCGAGGAACTTCCAGGCCGACTTCTTCACCTTCGAGTTCTTGAACATCACGATCGAGTCGGTCACGGCATATGTGGCGTGCGTCGTGCCCATCGGGATCGGATCGATGCCGTACTTCAGATTCGGCGCTTCCTTCTTGATCTGCTTGGCAAGGAACGGGGCGGAAATCATCATCGCCACGCGGCCTTGCTTGAACAGGTTCTGCACGTCTTCACGGCTGTAGCCGGTCACGCCAGGCTGCGTCAGGCCTTCGTCGATCATCGTCTTGTAGAGCGTAGCGGCCTTGATGCCGGCCGGCGAATTGAATGCCGCCTTGCCGTCCTTGCCCACTACGTCGCCGCCATTGGTCCACAGCGCGTAGTAATAGTAGACGTCGGTTTCGATTTCCTTGCCTTGCAGACCGAAGCCGGCAACGCCCTGTGCCTTCAGCTTCTTCGATGCGTCGATCACGTCATTCCACGTTTTCGGGCCGTCGGGATAGCCGACCTTCGCGAGCAGATCCTTGTTGTAGTAGAGCGCGCGGGCGGACGCGGCGATCGGCAGGCCGTACACCTTGCCGTTGATCTCGCCCGGTGCGAGGAACGGGCCAATGAAGCGGCTCTTGAAGCTGGCGTCCATGTAGCCGTCGAGCGGCTCGGCCACGTCGTCCTTCACGAAGTCGAGCAGCCAGCGCGTGCCGACGATCGCCAGGTCGGCGTTGGCGCCGCCGGAGATGTCCGTTTGCAGTTTCTGTTGCAGCGTGTCCCAGTTCACGTCTTCGATCTTGATCGTCGTGCCGGGATTGGCCTTCTCGAAGTTACGGGCCATCTTTTCGAAGTACGGCGCGGTCGCATCGCTGTAATGCGCGACCGTCACGCGAACCGTGTCGGCGTGCGCCGCGACGGCGATACCTGCAAACGCGAGCGCCACGGCAACTTTGCCGAGCGCGAGTGAAGCACGGGCATGCAACGACATTTCTCTCTCTCCTGTGTCGATCGGAGTTAGCGTTTTAGCGCGTAGTCCGGTCCCATCCGATGATGGTGGGGGGTGGTCTGCTGCCGTCGCCGGCCGCGTTGGTTGAATTGTTTGAAAAAATCCTACATGACGCAAAATAGCTTGTCACGTAGGGTCTGCCATATTTTTTCCAAGCGTGTTTTGTGCATAAGATGCTGTAAAGCAGGGGTATTCTGCGTAACGCGAAGTCACGGATACCCAATCTTCGGGATGACTAGACAAGTGCGCGGCGTCCGGTTTGTAGGAAACTTACACGCCGAATGACGGTGCGGCGCGGTTAGGAGCGAGGGCGGACATGAATCGTGTGGTGTTGGTGACGGGCGCTTGCGGCGGGATTGGCAGCGTGCTCTGCAAGCGCTTCGTGGAGCAGGGCGACACGGTGCTGGCGCTCGATATCGACGCGGCCGCGCTCCGTGCGCTGGTGGCGCAACTCGGTGAGGCGCACCTCACGCCGGTCGCGGTCGATCTGGGCGATGCCGCCGCAGTGCAGCAAGCGGTTGCCGACGCGGTGAAAACGCGGGGTCCGGTGGACGTGCTGGTTGCCAACGCGGGCGCCGCCAAAGGACTGACGCTCGCCACCACCGATGCCGCCAGTTGGCAGCGCGACATCCATCTGAATCTGAACGGCACGTATCACACGGTGGAAGCGGTGCGTGCGTCGATGATCGAACGGCAGAAGGGCGCACTGGTGCTGATCGGCTCGGTGAACGGCATGGCCGCGCTTGGGCATCCGGCGTACAGCGCGGCGAAGGCCGGGCTCATCAGCTACACGAAAGCGCTGGCGATCGAGCTTGGCCGCTATGGGATTCGCGCCAACATCGTCTGTCCGGGGACGGTGAAGACGCAAGCGTGGCAGGCGCGCGTCGACAAGAATCCGCAGGTCTTCGAAGATCTGAAGAAGTGGTACCCGTTGCGCGACTTCGCGACGCCCGACGATATCGCCGATGCGGTGATGTTCCTCGCCTCGCCGATGGCGCGCGTGATTACCGGCGTCGCGTTGCCGGTCGATGGCGGGCTGATGGCCGGCAACCGCCTGATGGCGGAGGAACTGACGCTGGAATCGCTTTGAACCGGTTTGAACCCGATAGCGCGCCGTGCTCCTTGCCCGAACACGCAAGGCGGCACGGCAGTAAGACGATGCAGTAAGACGATGAGGACAGCATGGCAGCAGTGCAACTAAGCGGCATCTTCAAACGCTATGGCGACACGCAAGTGGTGCACGGCATCGATCTCGACATCGACGACGGCGAGTTCGTCGTGCTGGTCGGCCCATCGGGTTGCGGCAAGAGCACCTTGATGCGGATGGTCGCGGGGCTGGAGGAAATCAGCGGCGGCGATCTGATGATCGGCGGCACGCGCGCGAATACGCTTGCCCCGCAGCAGCGCAATATCTCGATGGTGTTCCAGAGCTACGCGCTCTATCCGCATCTGTCGGTCTACGAAAACATCGCGTTCGGGCCGCGGATTCGCAAGGAATCGTCCGCGAGTTTCAAGCCTCGGATCGAAGCCGCCGCGAAGATGCTGAACCTCGGCGGTTATCTGGATCGCTTGCCGCGCGCTCTCTCGGGTGGTCAGCGTCAGCGGGTGGCGATGGGCCGTGCGGTGGTGCGTGAGCCGTCGTTGTTTCTGTTCGACGAACCGCTGTCCAATCTCGACGCCAAACTGCGCGTGCAGATGCGCACGGAGATCAAGGCGCTGCATCAGCGTCTGAAGAATACGGTGATCTACGTCACGCACGATCAGATCGAAGCGATGACGATGGCCGACCGCATCGTCGTGATGAACGCGGGACGGATCGAGCAGATCGGTCGTCCGCTGGAACTGTACGATCATCCGGCAAACCTCTTCGTCGCGAGTTTTCTCGGCTCGCCGTCGATGAATTTCGCGGAAGGGGTGCTGGTCAATCGGACGGAAGGGCACGGCCTGGCGTTGAAACTCAGCGACGGTGGCGAGATCGTGCTGGAAGGCGCGCCGGCGTCGGCGGTGCCCGGCGCGAAGGTCACACTGGGTATCCGTCCCGAACATATCGAAACCATGGCTGACAAGCCGGACGCCACGATGGAAGTCGAAGTGGTCGAGCCGACTGGCGCCGAGACCCACTTGTACGGGAAAATAGGCGGCAGCACGTGGTGCGTGACGACTCGCCAGCGCTCGAAAGTCGAGCCCGGCCAGCGGGTCACGCTGCGTCTGCCGGCCGGCCATATTCATCTGTTCGATACGGAGAGTGGACGCAGGCTGGTCTGAACCGCGTGTTGCCGCTTGAAGTCGATTCAAGCTGATTGAAGGATTGAAGCTGCGACGCGACGCGGATTCATTTAACCCTTAAGGAACACCGGGTGTCCGCACCGAACTTGATTCCCCACATCCGCGGCGCACTGGCCAATTTGCGGCCCGCCGAGCGCAAAGTCGCCGACATGGTGCTGAGCGACGTCGACTTTGCGATGCGCGCGAGCATCACCGAGCTTGCGCAGCGCGCGGACGTGTCCGAGCCCTCCGTCACGCGCTTTTGCCGCGCGATCGGCGCGCATGGCCTGCGTGACTTCAAGATGCAATTGGCGCAAAGCGTGGCGGGCGGGGTGCCGTATGCGTCGACCGCAGTGGCGCGCGACGACGATGTGCGCACGTTGATGGACAAAGTAGGCGAAGCCGCCGTCGACGGGATTACCCATGCGTGTGCCGCGCTGGACCCTGCGGTGTTCGAGAGCGCGGTTGCGGCGTTGTCGAGCGCGGGGCGGGTGTTCTTCTTCGGCGTGGGGTCGGGGTCGGGACTCGTCGCGCAAGATGCGGCGTTGAGGTTCTTGCGGCTGGATATCGCGGCTACCGCGTTTACCGACGGTCATTTGCAACGTCTCTACGCGGGTCTGATGGAACCCGGCGATGTGGCGTTTGCGATTTCACACTCGGGCCGCAGCGTCGAAGTGAACGAAAGCATTCAGATCGCCAAGGAGCGTGGCGCGACGACGATTGCGCTGACCAATGTCGGCTCGCGGCTGGCGTGGTTGGTGGATATTCCGTTGCTGCTGCGCGTGCCGAGTCCGATCGATCCCAATACGCCCGGCGTGTCGCGGCTGGTGCATCTGTGCATCATGGATGCGCTCGCGATCGGCGTCGCGTTGAAGGCGCGGCCGAAAACCCTCGAAAAGATGCGGCACGCGAAGGCGCGGTTATCGTCGCATGAGCCGGAGGCGGCGGGGGATTGATCCGGAAGCGCCTAAGAACGCGTCATTAGAAATAGCGGACGGCCGCCTGCTTTGGCGCGCTGACGCAAACAGGCAATCAACGCTTCCTGCGTAGCCTGATCCAGCCCCTTCCTCCGCCATGTCGATCACGAGCACGGCAGGCCGTTCGGACTCCAGTCCGGCGAGCGTGCGTTGCGGCGTCATTGGCAGCGCGGCAGCGTTTTCGCGTCATCGTTTTACAACGAACGGCGCGCACCATAAAATCCGCCGGACTGGCCGAATCCGCCAATGCACCGCGCATTGTCGAAACGCATTGCCAAAGATACCCCGAAGGGAAAATGAAAAAACTCCTCACGTCGGCCCTGTTGTGCCTGCCCCTATTCGCTCACGCCGGTACTGACGCCGCCGCCGACTGCCAGTCGCATCTGTCCACGTGGATGAAAACCTTGCACCCTGGCCGGCAACTCGACACCGAGCACGCGGCATGCAAGGTCTGGCCCGCCGACCCTTCACTGACGCTGGCCGTGCAGCCCCTGCCGAAAGCGGGCAACACCGACGAAGAAGGCGAGTACGACGTCGAAGTGCTGGTCGCCGACAGCAAGTCGGGTGCAATCATCGCGCATGCCTATGAAGCGGCTGCGATCAGTTCGGACGCGATCCGCTTCAGTCAGATCGATCTGGACACCGCCCGCTATCAACTCACTCCGCAATTGCGCGCATTCGGCGTTCGCGTGACTTACGAGGGTGCGTCGCGCGTCAATCCGTACGAGGCACAGGCGTTGAGCCTGTATGTGCTGGACGGCCACACGCTGCGCCGCGTGGTCGACGATCTGGCCGTCGAGAACAACACCGGCGAATGGGACGGCAATTGCGCCGGTACGTTCTCGGCCATCACGCGCACGCTCGCGCTCGGTCCGGCCAACAGTGCGGGCTACGCGACGTTGCGCGTCGGCGAAACCGCGAAGGAAACCGTCAGCAAGCAGACGAGCCAGGACTGCGTATCCACGGATCGTTCGTCGAAGCGCGCTACCACGACGCTCGAATACGACGGCACCGCTTACCGCGTGCCCAAAGCCTTGCACTATGAATGACGGCAGCGCAGCGCCGTTGCGGCGGCGAGTGCGTGGCGCGCTCGCCGCTTGCGCCGTGTCGCTGCTGGCGCTGACGCTGACGTTCGTCGGCGCTTGCAGCAAGCCGCCCGCACCGTTGCCGAACGACGCTTATCTCTGGCAGCGTAAATGGACGCCGGCCGTTGCGTCAGCGCTCGAACAAAGCCGCGCTTTCGTCCAGACGTGGCATGTGCTGGCCGCGGAAAAAGACAGCAAGGATGATTGGACCGTCGTCTCGCCCGATTGGACGGCTCTCGCCGCAATCCACGCGCCTGTAAGCGCGGTCGTCCGGATCGACGGCCAACTCGACGACCTGAACACGCTGCCGGTCGCGCGCATCGTCAAGCTCGCGGCGGACTGGAAGCAGCATGGCATCCCGCTCGCGGCGATTGAAATCGATCACGACTGCGCGACGTCCAGGCTCGCCGGCTATACGCGCTTTCTCGCCGCTTTGCGCGCGCAACTCGATCCCTCCGTCAAACTGACGATCACCGCGCTGCCCACCTGGCTCGACAGCCCGGCGCTCGACGCGCTGCTGGCCCAAGCCGACGAATCCATCCTGCAGGTGCACGCGGTCATGAACCCGGTGCGTGGCCTGTTCGATCCGGTGCAGGCGCGTGCATGGCTGCGCGAATTCGCGCCACGCACCCGGCGGCCGTGGCGCGTCGCGTTGCCGACTTACGGCTCGCGCGTGACATGGGGCGACGACGGCCGCGTGGCCGGCATCGAAAGCGAGCGGCCGATGTTGCTCGCCAACGGCTCGATGCAAGGCGTCGTGCATGAACTTGTCGCGCAACCCGAGCAGATCAGCGCTTTTGTCGCGCGGATCGAACGCGATGCGTTGCCGGGACTCAAGGGCATCGTCTGGTTCCGTCTGCCCACCGATGCCGACGAACGCGCATGGAGTCTCGTCACCTGGCGTGCCGTGCTCACGCGCGCGCCGCTGACGTCCGCGATTGCCGCCGATGTGCGCCCAAGCGCGCAGCAGCCGGGTCTTTTCGACGTCTCGCTCGTCAGCGGCGGCAACACCGACGCACCGTTGCCCGCGACCGTGCGCACCGATGCCTCATGCGCAGCCGCCGACGGCATCAACGGCTACGCCCTCGACTACGACGCGCGCGGCATGCTGCTGCGTCGCGTTCAACCCGGTTTGCTGCGCGCGGGCATGCGCCGCGATATCGGCTGGCTTCGCTGCGGCGAAGTCGATAACAAAAAGGTCTCTGTTCATGTTGAACCGTAAATATCTTGCGCTCGGTGGCGGGGTGGCGTTGCTGGCCGGCGCGGTTATCGTCCACGCGTGCGGTCCGTTTTTCCCACTGCAATTGCTCGATAATCGCGCGGGCACGCTATCCGGTACGCCGAACAATTCGTTTGCGTATGAGGTTTCGCATCTCGTGACGCCTGCCGATCATCTGCTCGCGCCTGAAGCCGTGCACGTTCCGGCGGGGCAGCAGCCGGTCGATCCTGCCAAAGCGATGTTGGCGGGCCTCTCGCCCGAACAGATCGCCACGCTGGCCGCGATGGCCAAGGCCGCGGATGGCGACGCGGCGTACGCAATGGGAGCGGGCGTGCCGGAGGCGCAACGGCTCTTTGCCGCCGCGGATGTCGATTTCGGCCACGCACTGACGACCTGCACGAGCGCGGCAAGTGCGGCGCCGGATGCGCCCGCATCCAGCGCAAATCCAGCCGCCGCGGATGCAGACGCATCCGACGCTTCGCCCGCGACCCATGCAGCAGGCACCATAGCCGCGCAGTCCACCTGCGCCGCCCGCGAACCGCTGCTCGGCCGCGCGGCCACCCGGCTCGACGCGGTCCTCGCGTTGCCTGCTGCAACCGGCGCTCCACGCGCGGTGGCCGCGGCAACCGAACTCGCGGCGATCGCCCAGGCACGGGCGGACGACTGCAAGAGCGGCGACGCGTGCGCTGCCCTCAAGGCCGCATTGCCGGCCGCTTACGCAAAACTGCGCACGCTCGCAGCGAATGGCGCCCCCGATCCCGAAGGTCTGGCGGTCGCCAGTTTTGGCGACGAAGCGCTCACCTATCTGCAGGACAAACAAACCGGCAAGCAATGCGACTACCGCAGCTTCCTGAACAGCACGCCATGCGCGGCGGCAATCGCACCGGCGGATCTCAAGCAGGCGATCAACCTGTACGCGCAGCAGGCTGCACGCGGTGGCAATAGCGGCCTGCAATCCCTGCGCTTTATCGCAGCGTGGGCGCTGGAGGGGAAGGCGCGCGTCGCGTCGCTGATCGACGATCCGCTCGCGCAACGTTTGCTGGTTGCGTATGCGCTCGCGCGTGAAGGCGACATCGTCAACGATCAACCGGCGAGCGCGTTCGAATACTACGGCGGCTACGACAACAGTTACGGCCCGACCGGCTATGCCGATGCCGCTCGCGGCGACAAGGGCATCAAATCCAATCCGGCGTTGGTGTCGCTGGTCGAGGCTATCCAGCAACGGGGCATCGATCATGTAGCGGGCGCCGACCGTCTCGCCGCGCTGGCGTATCGAGTCGGCCGTTACGATTTCGCCGGTACGCTGGCGGCGCGCGAACACAGCGCGCTCGCAAGCTGGGTGAGCGCAAAACTGGCCTTGCGCCGCGGCGATACGGCGGCTGCCGTGCGGGCCTATGCGCAGGCATCCAAAGCATTTCCCGCCACCGATTCGAGCGTCGAACCGGCTGGCGCACTGTTGATTAAAGGCGAGCAGGCGGTGTTGACGCTGTCGCGCGGCCAATATGTCGAGGCGCTCGGCTATCTGTTCGACGCGGCATCCCGGCAGGACAAGACCGGCCTGGACGACGACTCCGTCTCCGAAGTCGCCTACGGCAGCGACATGGCCTATATCGCCGAGCGCGTGCTCACCACGGACGAACTGAAGCACTTTGTCGACTCGCGCGTCCCGGCATCAGCGGTGCCTCCGATGCCGGCGTCGAATGCGGGTGCGGATGCCTACTATGCGTTGCACCAGACCGCCGCCGATTCGTTGCGTTATCTGCTCGCGCGCCGTCTCGTGCGCGATGGCCGGATCGACGATGCGCTGCCGTATTTCCCCGCCGACAACGACCCGCGCTACAGCACCTTCAGTTGGGAAGGCGGCCAGACGACGCGCAAGCAATTGCAGCTTCGGAAGCTCGCGCGTGACTACGCGGCGGCGCTGGACCAGGCGCAGCATGCATGGTTGAGTGCGAACCGCGCGCATGGCTGGTTCGACGCGGCGACGCTCGCGAAGCAGTACGGCATGGAGTTGATGGGTTACGAGCAAGGACCGGATTATCACGACGTCGACGGTGCATTCGCGGGCGGATCGGGACGTTCAGGTGTGATCGGCGCGCGGGGGAGTGGTGCTTCCAATGCCGGTGCGGCCAGCGCGCCGGCGACACCGGATACGCCGGCGGCGCGCGCCGAGGCGGATCTGGCCGGACCGTTCGTGACTGCCGACGAGAAGCGCCGCTACGCGGCCAGCGAGAGCAAACCGTTGGTGCGTTTTCATTACCGCGAAATCGCCGCTGACTACATCGCCAAAGCGGCGGACGGTTTGCCGCCGCGTTCGCAGGCATTCGCCGCCGTGCTTTGCCGTGGCACGGACTGGACGCACAACGACGATCCGTCGCGCGCGCTCGCGTTTTACCAGCGCTATATCAAAGAGGGCGCTTACGTGGATTTCGGCGGCCCGTTCGGCACGCTGTGCCCGGCACCGGATTTCAGGGCCGCGGCGACGTTCACTTATACGCAGGCCTGGCGCAACGTGAAGCGCGATGCGGGGCGCAATAAGAAACCGGTGGCATTGATCGTGTTGCTGATCGCCGCGGGTGTGATCGGCGTGGGGGTCTGGCGCTATCGGAAGGGAAGAGCGCAACGTACCAGCGCCGACGGCAAGTGATCGTGTTTTCAGGCCTCGCCTGCCGCCGCCATCCACCCAAAGCGCCGCGACAGCCTTAGCGTGGCGGCGCGCAAAGTCTGCGCTGGGCCGCCCGCGAGTTCGCTGTCGAAGCTGCCGCTCGGCCCCATCACCGCGAGCACCAGGCAGATGCTGCCGGTATGGTCCAGCACCGGCGCGGCCAGCGTGTCGATGCCTGGCACTGGCCGGCTCAGTGCGGTGTCGATACCGTCCGCGCGGATTTGCGCGAGGCGTTGGGTGTAGGCCTTTGTCTCCTCGGCCTCGGTGCCCGCCAGCCGCAAATGATCCTGCGCCAGCAGGCCGTGGCGCACGTCGTCCGCGATGTAAGCGGCAAACACGCGCCCGATAGCGGTATTCACCAGCGACATCACCGTGCCGACCCGCAAGCTCACATGCAGCGGCCGCGCTGATTCTTCCAGACGCACGACTGTCGGCCCGAGCGGCCCGAGCACTGCCATCGCGACACTCATTCCCGTCGACGCCGCCAGTTCGACCACTTCCGGTTCGGCCTCTCGCGTGGGCGACAAACGCTGCAAGCCGATCAAGCCAAGCTCTAGTGCTAGAGGCCCGGCTTCGAAGCAACCCGCGGCATCGCGATTCAGCAAGCCGATCTTGAGCAGACTCACCAGATGCGGAAACGCCTTGGCCGGCGGCATGCCAGCCGCCGCCGCAAGGTCGCGCAAGCTCAGCGGCCGTGCGGCTGCCACCAGCGCGCCAAGCAACTCGCCCGTGCTGTCGAGCGACTGGATGCCGCGCTGCGGTTTCGCATCGGCGGAAGCGGAGGCAGAAGCGCCGATGCCTGTGGATGAGGTGTCGAACGAATCGGTCACGATGCGGATGAAGCTAGCAAAGAAGGCGCTGCCGCCAGTTCGGCGGCGATGTCATGAGCGGCGGCAAGCAGTGCGCGAGCCGTCGGACCATCGGCGGCAACGTCGATCGCGCCCGTCGAGCCGATCACCGTCAGCGCGAGGCACAACTGGCCGCCGGCATCGAGCACCGGCGCGCTCAAACTGCTGATGCCTGGACTCGGCGCGTCAACGCTGAATGCGAGTCCGCGCGCGCGGATGTCGTTCAAGGCGGCCTCGAACGCGGCGCTCTCGCCAGATGGCGTCATGGCGCGATCGCGCGAGCCCAACTGATTCGCCCACATCGCCGCCAGCGCTTCGCGCGGCAGATAAGCGCAAAACACGCGCCCCGTCGACGTGGCCGGCAGCGACATCACCGTGCCCACATGCAGATTCACATGCAGCGGAAAGCCCGCATGTTCATAGCGGACGATGGTCGGCCCTTGCGGCCCCGCAATACAGATCGCGACGCTAAACCCGATTGCCTCGGCCAACGCCGCCACGCGCGGCACGGCGGCGCGAAACGCCGGCTGGTTCTCCAGATGCATCAATCCGAGCCGCAACGACAGTGGACCAGGTTCATAACGGCCCGACAATTCGTCGCGTTTGATCAGACCTAAGCGGCTCAAGCTGACCAGATAGGCGTGCGCTTGCCCCGGCGCAATCTGCGCAGCGGCGGCAAGATCGGACAACGCGAGCGGGCTGCGCGCCTGCGCGAGCGCCAGCAACACGCGGCCGCCCACTTCGACGCTCTGAATCCCGCGCTGCGTCTTGCCGCCGTCTGCCGTCTCGCTGCCGCCCGCGCCCTTGCCGGCGGCCGATTTCGCTGCTGTGCTCACACCCGCGCTCGTCCGTAAAAAGGGTCCATGTTAGCCGATGCCCCGCGCGAAAGTGCGCGCCATCCAGTCCTTATCTTAGACGCTCTGAGATTTGCGTATAGCGATACATTTCGCTATTGACAAATAAACTGACGCGGCCATAAGATGCATTCACCCCGACATACCGGTGCAGTCACAGAGTCAAAACGGGGCGAGACAACCCCCAATACCGTCAGCCCGCGCATCTGAAATCCGTACGCGCAGCCGGCCGTCTCGCCTCACATTCCACTTTTGAGGGAGACAAGCATGGCAAAGGCATTCGCATCCCAGGCCGACCTGGAAGTCAAGAAAGTCACGTGGACCAAGCTGTCCGAGAACGCTTACGCGTACACAGCTGAAGGCGATCCGAACTCGGGCGTGATCATCGGCGACGACGGCGTGCTGATCGTCGATACCACCGCCACGCCGGCCATGGCGCAAGACCTCATCGCGAAGATTCGCAGCGTCACCGATAAGCCGATCAAATACGTCGTGCTGTCGCACTACCACGCGGTGCGCGTGCTGGGTGCGTCGGCGTATTTCGAAGAGGGCGCGCAGGAAGTGATCGCGAGCCGCGGCACCTACGAGATGATCGTCGAGCGCGGCGAAGCGGACATGAAGTCGGAAATCGAACGCTTCCCGCGTCTGTTCGCCGGTGTTGAAACGGTGCCGGGTCTGACGTGGCCGACGCTGGTGTTCGAAAAGGAAATGACGCTGTTCCTCGGCAAGCTGGAAGTGCGTATCGCGCATCTGGGCGCGGGTCATACGAAGGGCGACACGGTGGTGTGGCTGCCGTCGCAGAAAGTGCTGTTCTCCGGCGACCTGGTTGAGTACGACGCAGCCTGCTATTGCGGCGACGCTCAACTGGAACAATGGCCGGCCACGCTCGAAGCATTGCGCGCGCTGAAGGCCGAGAAGCTGGTGCCGGGCCGCGGTCCTGCATTGACCACGCCGGAAGACGTCAACAAGGGCCTCGATTACACGAAAGACTTCGTGACCACGCTGCTCCAGCAAGGCCGCGAAGCCGTCGAACAGAAGCTCGATCTGAAAGCCGCAATGGCGCATACGCGCAAGGCAATGGACCCGAAGTTCGGCCACGTGTTCATCTATGAGCATTGCCTGCCGTTCGACGTTTCTCGTGCGTTCGACGAAGCGAGCGGCATCACGCATCCGCGTATCTGGACCGCGCAACGCGACAAGGAAATGTGGGACGCGCTGCAAGCCTGATTGAAAATCTGACCACCGCATAGAAACGCCGGAACGCGTCAAGCAGAGCAGAGAAGGACGGAGACACAAGATGAGCATCAACTACCAGACGCTGTCGTTCGAGTATCGGCCGTGCCGCGAGCAAAGCGGCGCGGAGCAGGCGCGTTATCCCGTGATTGTGGTCGGCGCGGGGCCGGTAGGCCTCGCTACCGCAATCGATATCGCGCAGCAGGGCGTGCCGGTCGTACTGGTCGACGACGATTGTTCGTTGTCCACCGGTTCGCGGGCGATCTGCTTTTCGAAGCGTTCGCTCGATATCTTCGATCGGCTCGGCTGTGGGCAGCGCATGGTGGACAAGGGCATCAGCTGGAATGTCGGCAAGGTGTTCCTGAAAGATGAACTGGTGTACACGTTCAATCTGCAGCCGGAGGCGGGTCATCATCGGCCCGCGTTCATCAATCTGCAGCAGTACTACGTCGAAGGCTTTCTGCTCGAACGCGCGCAGGAGATGCCGAATCTCGAGATCCGCTGGAAGAGCAAGGTGGTCGGCGTGCAGCAGAGCGGCACGCCAGGTACGCAGGACGCCAGCGTAACGCTGACGATCGAGACGCCCGATGGTCAATACCCGTTATGCGGCCGCTATGTGGTGGCCGCCGACGGTTCGCGCAGTCCGATGCGCAATCTGATGGGACTCGACAGCAAGGGCGTCACCTTCAAGGACCGTTTCCTGATCGCCGACGTGAAGATGGAAGCGGAGTTTCCGACTGAACGCTGGTTCTGGTTCGATCCGCCGTTCCATCCGAATCAATCGGTGCTGTTGCATCGTCAGCCGGACAACGTGTGGCGAATCGATTTCCAGTTGGGCTGGGACGCCGATCCGGTGCTGGAGAAAACGCCGGAGCGGGTGATTCCGCGTGTGCGCGCGTTGCTTGGACCGGATGCGAAGTTCGAGCTGGAATGGGTCAGCGTCTATACGTTTTCGTGTTTGCGCATGGATCGGTTCCGGCACGGCAACGTGTTGTTCGCGGGCGATTCCGCGCATGGCGTGTCGCCGTTCGGCGCGCGCGGCGCGAATAGCGGCGTGCAGGATGCGGAGAACCTCGCGTGGAAACTGGCGATGGTGCTCGACGGTAAAGCGTCCGATACGCTGCTCGACACCTATGCAAGCGAGCGCGAATTCGCCGCGGATGAAAACATTCGCAATTCCACGCGCTCGACCGATTTCATCACGCCGAAGAGCCCCGTGAGCCGCGTGTTCCGCGATGCGGTGCTGAAGCTCGCACGGCACCATCCGTTCGCGCGGCAGTTGACGAATAGCGGCCGGCTGTCTGTGCCGGCGGTGCTGCGTGATTCTCCGTTGAATACACCGGATAGCGAGAGCTTTGAAGGTGCGATGGTGCCGGGTGCATCGTGCGTCGATGCCCCGGTTCATGCGGACGGGCAACCTGCCTGGCTGTTACAGCAACTCGGCCAGCAATTTACGGGCGTGCTGTTCTGCGGCCCGCAAGGGATCGATCAGTCGACGCAAGCTGCGCTGGACGCATTGCGAAGCGGGCCGGTTCCGCTGAAGCTCGTCGTGGTGACGAATGGCGATGCGCAGGTCGCGTTGGCTTCGGATGTCAAGGTGGTGCATGACGTCGATGGTCTTGTCGCCGCACGTTATGACGGCCAACCCGGCACGTTCTATCTGATCCGCCCCGATCAACACGTTTGCGCGCGTCGTCGGCAACTCGATGTGAGTTTTGTACACGGCGCATTGAAGCGGGCATTGTGCGTGGAAGGCACGGCCTGAAGCGGGGCGCACGCAGCGCATCGGAAAAAGAAAATAGCAGGAGACAGTCATGGCATTGAACACGCAACCCAATCTCGCCCGCCCCGACGATTTCTACGAGGCGCTGATCGACATGCATCGCGATCTGGACGACGCGCAGAGTCAGTCGGCGAATGCGCAACTGATCCTGTTGCTGGCCAACCATATCGGCGATCACTTGACACTGCTTGAAGCGATGCGGCACGCACGTGAAGGCGTGGTTGACGTTTCGCTGCAAGGTACACAGGCACATTCACTGGCTGCCTGAACAGCAGTTACGGTAGGCGGCAGTAATAAAAAACGCAGTACGCGCGTGGCCGTTCGAGCCACGCGCAATTCACCATGGCGAGCGGCGTACCTATAGCGCCGCATGCCGTTCCGTTCCCGTAGAAAACAGACAACGCGGCGCATCAAGACGCCGGACCCAGCGGGTCCGTTGGACCCTCACGTTTGGAGATAATCGATGAGCCAATCCCTCGCCCCCACGCTCGCGCCGGGCGCATCCGCTGCTGTGCAAGACGACGTGTTGTATCGCAAGGTCTCGATGCGGATTATTCCGTTTCTATTCCTGTGTTACGTGGTGTCGTTTCTCGATCGCATCAATATCGGCTTCGCGCAATTGCAGATGAAGCACGACCTCGGTTTCAGCGACGCCATGTACGGTTTGGGGGCGGCGGTTTTTTACATCGGCTACGTGCTGTGCGAGGTGCCGAGCAACATGTTGCTGGCGCGTTTCGGCGCGCGCCGAACGTTCACGCGGATCATGCTGCTGTGGGGCATCGCGTCGGTCGGCATGATGCTGGTGTCGAAGCCCATGCACTTTTACGTGCTGCGTTTCATGCTCGGCGTGTTCGAAGCGGGTTTCTTTCCCGGCATCGTGCTGTATCTGACCTACTGGTACCCGGCGCGGCGGCGCGCGGCCGTTCTGTCGATTTTCTTCGCGGGCGTCGCGGTGGCGGGCGTGCTCGGCGGCCTGGTGTCCGGCTGGATCATGCGCGATATGGGCGGCGTGATGGGGCTGTTCGGCTGGCAGTGGATGTTCGTGATCGAAGGGGCGCCGGCCATCGTGCTGGGCTTGCTCGCCGCGTTCTATCTGCTCGACGGCCCGCAGCAGGCAAGCTGGCTCACCGCTGCTGAAAAGGCGCAACTGATCGCGCAGCGCGATGAAGATCGCCGCGCGGCATTCGACGCACATTCGGACGCACATTCATCGCGTTCTGTCATGCAAGCGCTGCGCAATCCTCGGGTGTATCTGTTTGCGTTCATCTACTTCTCGCTCACCTGTGCGTCGCTGACGCTGAATTTCTGGATGCCGTTGATGATTCGCGACTTCGGCGTTCACGATGTGCTGGCGATCAGCCTGTACACCGTGATTCCGAATGCCGTCGGCGCAGTAGGCCTGATTCTGATTGCGCGTCACTCGGACCGCCGTGGCGAACGACGTCGGCACTTCGCGGTTTGCACGATCGGCGGCGGTATCGCGCTCTCGCTTCTGACACTTCATCTGAGCAGCTTTCCGGCGATGCTCGCGATTCTCTCGGTGGCTGCCGTACTGATCTTCGCCGCGTTGCCGATTTTCTGGACCGTGCCGTCGGGTTATCTGTCCGGCGCGGCTGCCGCCGCCGGGATTGCGCTGATCAGCAGCATCGGCATTACGAGCGGGATTGTCAGCCCGTGGGTGATCGGTCTGATCAAGACGCATACCGGCAGCATGGATAACGCGCTGTATCTGCTGACCGTACTGTTGTTCGTCAGCGGCGTGGCATTGCTGCTCGGCGTACCGAAGGAAATGAAGCGTGTCTAAGGGCGTCCCTTGCGAGGCGCCGTTCAGGCGGATGGCGCCGGTTTGAACGTCATATCGGGTAGAGTCGCGTAGAGTCTCGTGCTTGTGCGCGTCCAACGTCCGAATCCTCGCGATGTATTCAATCGAACCTGTTCCACTACCGCATGAAGGCCCGTCCGATGTTTCGTTGTGGCGGGTCGATTTCGCTTTCAAAGCATCGTTGGAAGATGCCGCATTCGCCGCGCTAAGCAGCGATGAGCGCGCGCGAGCCGGCAACTTTCGCCGCCACGAAGACGCGCTGCGTTTTGCCACTGTGCGTGTGGCGTTGCGCGAGCAACTTGCGCGACATCTCGGCATGACGGCACACGCCGTCCGATTCAAACTCGATGAAAACCGCCGTCCCTGTCTCGCCGATTCCGACGCTTGCGACTTCAACGTCTCGCATGCGGGTGCGCATGGACTGATCGCGATGTCGCCGCGCCGGCGTGTCGGCGTCGATATCGAACAATGCAGCGATACCTTCGATTGGCGTTCGATCGTATCGCTGACGCTCGACGCGAGCGAGGCGGCATGGATCGAGCAGTTGGACGCCGCACAGCAGATCAGTGCGTTTTACGACGCGTGGGTCGCGAAAGAAGCGCTCGTCAAAACAACGGGCGTGGGCATCACGCGTGGCTTGCAGCATCTCACGGTGCTGCCGCGCGACGGCCTTCAAGTGACGCTGCGCAAGCAGATTCCCGACGACATGCGCGAGCTTGCCGCGCATTGGATCGCGGCGCCGGAAGGCTATGTCGCCTGCGTGGCGTGGTCGACGAAAACGTTCGCGTAATACAAGGCGCGCGTGGCGCCAGACACGTCTAGTTGCCGGGTTCGCCAAACACCATCGCTTTCGGCCATCCAATCGCCTGCACATGCGTGACGGGCTGCGCGAGTGCAACTGCCGCGCAAATCTTCCCCGACATCGGTAAATCGAGCACATGCCAGCGGCCATGTTCCGCCAGATCGAACGCGCCGACGGCGGTATCGCTCGACAGCAGATCCAGGTCGATATCGACGGGCGCATAGCGCAACGCATTGCACAAGCTGCCGTAACGCGCGCGTCGGCGTGAGCCTTCCGGCGTGTCGTCGGGCGTGGCGCCAGGCGAGGGGACGACGACGCTCAGACCGAGCGTGGCCGATGCAAGACCGATCACGATCCAGATGCCGGCGTACGCGATATCGATTGTGATGCCTCGACCGTCATGCGGATGGCGCGCGCGCAGTTTTTCGTTGCCGTCGTCCTGCAAATCGACGGCTTGCGGTTCGCAGTCGAACAGATTCCCGACGATCCAGCGCGTCACCACGCGCGCGCTGATAAAGCGTTTGCGCAGCGGCGAGTTCGGATGAAGCCGTGCACGTTCGCGCTCGACCTTCGAGAGCCACGTTTCGCCTTCCTGGACCGGCACCGGCAGCCACTCGCAACGAAACCGCCACACCTGCAACTCACCCGCGCGCGGTGCGGCGACGCTGGCCGGATAGTGACGCGTCAGCGGACGCGCGACGAATTCCGGCGCGACGGCATGGACAACAGCGTGGGTGCTTCGTGCAGATTGATCGGCGCGCGGGACGTTAGCGCGATCCGCCGTCTGCGGCTCGATGCTGTCGCGCCCATGCGAGGACGGGCGATAAGCGAGTTCCATCGGCATACGCTTGGGCCCTCAATGCATATACGTGACGCGGCGCGCTTGCACGTCGAGTTCGACTCCCGCATCGAGCAGGTCGATGGCGAACCAGCGAATCAGCTTCAACACCCCACTGACAGCCGGCGCCGGCAGCCATTCGTTCAGCATGCGCAAGGCCGCGCCGCTGTGGATTTTTTGCAGCAGCGCGATGGTTTGCAGAATCACGGCTTCGTCCTTGCCGAGATCGCTGGCGCAGCGGCATCGCATGTCGAGTGGGCGATAGGACACATGCATCAGCGACCGCATCAGCAGATCGAAATGTTCGATGCCGTCCTGCCGCAGGCCTACGCCGCTCAGGATGTCGCGCCAGTGCACGCCGCCGCGCGCCGTTTCGCACGCCGGCCGCAGCCAGGTGCGTACTGCGCTGAGGACCGTGCGATCGGGCGCATCGGCGGTGTCCGCGACGGGGTCGTCGACTAGTTCGGGACGGCTGCTGTATTGAGAGCGGAAGTTCATCGATGCTCCTGAATGGACACGGTCCAATGAGTCGCGCCGGCCTGATCGGATGAGAGCCGCGTCGCAGGCCAGCGCATGTCGCTTGCGACGGATAGGCGATGACGCAGCATTTGCGTCAGGGCGTGCTTCAAGTCTTTGCGCGCTGAACCGGCAGCCATTCGCGTACGTGCTCGCTGCGCGCCGGACGTGCCGGTGCCTGGCCGGGCGTTTTCGGCGTGCCGACAAACAGGAATCCCACTAGCTGGTCGTTCGGCGCGAAGCCCAGCGCCTCGCGCAGTCGGGGTTCGTAGCAGTCCGGTCCGGTGGCCCAGAAGCCGCCGTAGCCGAGTGCGTGGATCGCATTCAGCATGTTCATCGTGGCGGCGCCCACCGCCAGCAACTGCTCGCTTTCGGGCACTTTCGGATGGGCCGAGAGCGCCGCGCCGAGCGCGATTACGAGGGGCGCCGCGAAGGCCTTCTGGCGCCGATGCGCATGCGCCGAGCGCGGCTCGCCAGGCGAACGGGCGCAGGCGAGGTCGACCAGCACGTCGCCGAGCTGGCCGCGTGCGTCGCCGCGGATCGTCACGAAGCGCCACGGCCGCAGATTGCCGTGATCTGGCGCGCGCAAGGCGGCGTCGAAAATCAGATCGAGCTCGGTGCTTGCCGGTCCCGGCTCGGTGAGCGGCCAATGAGACTGGCGCGAGAGCAGCACTTCAAGCGCGGCCGCCGCCTTCGCGCTGGCGGCGGACGGAGGCGCGGTTGCTGTGCGTTCGCTGGCGGTTGCAGGACGGCTGATATCGAGCGTGCTCATGATTTTGGTGTTCGGCTGATGGTATGGGCCGTATGATGAGCCAATTTTTACGTAAATGCAAATCATTCGCATTTAAAAAATGAATTGGACGGCGCATGGCATCGTGGATGGGTACGCGCTGCGGGTGGTGTAGAGGGCTTGCAGCCGAACGCCGAACTCAGACTTGCAACTAACGGTCAACCGCGCGAGGCGCCCCCGGCTATGATGGCGACATGCCGCAGCAAGCCTGCGCATCCTTGCCTACCCACGCTAGCCAATGTCAATAAAAACTCGAGACATCGCATCGACCTCGCACCCCATTGAAGCGGCGCAGCGCCTGCCCACCTTGATGCTGGCCATTGGCCTGTCGTTAGGCAGCGCGATCGCGCTGGGCCTTGCCCGCTTTGCCTACGCGCTGCTGTTGCCGTCGATGAAACTCGACCTCGGCTGGAGCTTTGCCGAGGCTGGCGCGATGAACACCGCCAATGCGCTGGGCTACCTGCTGGGCGCGCTCGCTTTTCCGCAACTCGCGCGCCGCTGGCCGCCCGGAGTACTGTTCGGTGCCGGCTGCGCGGTCACCGCGCTTCTGATGGCGATCAGCGGTTTGCTGGCCGACACACATTCGCTGCTCGCGTTGCGTGTAATTACCGGCGTGAGCAGCGCGGCGATTTTCATCAGCGGCGGCGTGCTCGCGGCGCGGCTTGCATCCGCGAGACCGCACGAGGCCGGATTGGTGCTCGGCCTGTATTACGGCGGGACCGGCTGGGGCATCGTCGCTTCGTCGGTGCTGGTGCCGTTGACGATTGTCGACGCCGTGCATGGCTGGCAGTTTGCGTGGTTCGCGCTCGCGGCGGCGTGTGCGGCATTTGCCGCGATTGCCGTCGGCGCCGCCAGGAAGATCGACAAGGTTCATGCGCCCGGCTCGTCCGCCGCACATGCTGCCGATACCGCTGAAGCGCCGCGCTGGCCGCGTTTCAGCCTCGCGCTGGCGGGCTATGGACTGTTCGGTGTCGGCTATATCGGCTACATGACGTTCATCGTCGCGCTGCTGCGCAACGCGGGCATGAGTGCGGCGGTGGTGACCGGCTTCTACCTGTTGCTCGGCGTGGCGACCGTGGTATCGGCGCGGCTGTGGTCCGGTCTGCTCGACCGGATGCGTGGCGGTCACGCGCTCGCGATACTCAACGCGTTGCTCGCGGTGGCAACGCTGCTGCCCGCGTTGTTCACGCAACCCTGGGTGGCGTTCGTCTCCGGCGTGTTGTTCGGCGCGACGTTTCTCTCGGCCGTGGCGTCGACCACGGCGTTCGTGCGCCACAATTTACCGGTGAGTCATTGGGCCAAGGGCATTAGCGCATTCACGATCGTGTTTGCGTTCGGACAGATCGTCGGGCCGATGGTGATCGGCTGGGTCTCGGATGGCGCAGGCCTCGCCCGCGGGCTGGTTTATTCCGCGTTGCTGCTGGCGGCCGGTGCGGCGCTGGCGGCTTGCCAGAAGCCTTTACGTAAATCGACGTGAAGCCTGACTGAATTGTCCTAAGGAATTACCGGAATACCGGGCGACTGTCTCCACAACGTACACTCGGTCCCTTGTTCCCTGCGCAGAGAGAAATCGTGCCTGTCATCACCTGCATCGAAGATTTACGCGTGCTCGCTCAACGGCGTGTGCCGCGCATGTTCTACGACTACGCCGACAGTGGCTCGTGGACTGAAAGTACCTACCGCGCCAACGAGAGCGATTTCCAGCGCCTGAAGCTGCGCCAGCGCGTGGCGGTCAACATGGCCGGCCGCAGCACGCACACGGAAATGATCGGTCAGCCGGCCGCCATGCCGGTGGCGATCGCGCCGACCGGTTTGACCGGCATGCAGCACGCCGACGGTGAAATCCTCGCGGCGCGCGCGGCCGAGAAGTTCGGCGTGCCGTTCACCTTGTCCACGATGAGTATCTGTTCGATCGAGGACGTTGCCGCCCAGACCACCAAACCGTTCTGGTTCCAGCTTTATATGATGCGCGACCGCGATTTCATTGTGCGGCTGATCGAGCGCGCTCGCGCGGCAGGGTGCAGCGCCCTGATGCTGACACTGGATCTGCAGATTCTTGGGCAACGCCACAAGGACATCAAGAACGGACTCTCGGCACCGCCCAAGCTGACCCCCGCGAATCTCGTCAATCTCGCGACCAAGCCGCGCTGGTGTCTCGGCATGCTCGGCACCCGGCGGCGTACCTTCGGCAACATCGTCGGTCATGCGAAGGGTGTGGGCGATCTGTCCTCGCTGGGCTCGTGGACCGCCGAGCAGTTCGATCCCACGCTGAGTTGGGCGGACGTCGAGTGGGTCAAGAGGCAGTGGGGCGGCAAGCTCATTCTGAAAGGCATCCTCGATGCTGAAGATGCGCGTCTTGCCGCCAACAGCGGCGCGGACGCGTTGATCGTCTCCAATCATGGCGGACGTCAACTGGATGGCGCGCCCTCTTCGATCGCGGCGCTGCCCGAAATCGCACGCGAGGTCGGCTCGCGCATTGAAGTGTGGATGGACGGCGGTATTCGCAGCGGACAGGACGTGCTGAAGGCGGTTGCGCTCGGCGCGAAAGGCACGCTGATCGGGCGCAGCTTCCTCTATGGGCTGGGTGCGATGGGCGAGGCGGGCGTCACGCGGTGTCTGGAGATCATCCACAAGGAACTGGACATCACCATGGCCTTTTGCGGCCACACCGACATCCGTCAGGTAGACGAGCGAATCCTGCTGCCTGGCACGCGTTGAGGGCCGGCGGCTGACGACGACGCCATCCCGCGGCCCGCGCTTTCGCTGATGGCGGGTTCGTACCAGGCTTGATTGGGGAAGGCAGCCGCAGTCCGCGGAAACGAGACGAATCGTGGAACATCCACATCTCCAGGCCGGCACCCTGTGGCCGGCTATCCTGCACCAGACCGAGCATGCGCTGCGGTGTGGCGCGTTGCGGCCGATCGAGACCACCCAGGCTCTGATCGAAGACCACGGCGTACCGTTTCTCGTTCGCCAGGTCTCAAGCCTCGCTCGCAAGGAGGCGGCGCGCCAGGCGCCCAAAGACAACAAGACGGTTAAGACCGATGGAGCGGCGACGCGCAGCCCGGTCAATCCGTTCCTGCCTTATGATCCAGACCTCTTTGTGGCCGATCTCTCGGACACGCACATCGCGTTGCTCAACAAATTCAACGTCATCGATCATCATCTTCTGATCGTCACCCGTTGCTTCAGATCGCAGGAAACGCTGCTCGATCTGGCGGACTTTGCTGCCTGGTTCACCTGCCTGGCCGAGTTCGATGGCATGGGTTTCTACAATGGCGGCGCGCAGGCGGGCGCGAGTCAACGCCACAAGCATTTGCAGATCGTGCCGCTGCCGCTTGCGGAATCAGGTCCGCCGCTTCCCATTGAGTCCGTTCTTGGGTCCGTACGCATGGAAGGTCGGATTGGCAAGGTACCCGGCCTGCCGTTCCGGCACGCCATCGCCTATCTGGAACGTGCGCCTGCCGAATCAAGCCAAGCCGCACAGGAAGCGCTCGATTGCTACCACGCATTGCTCGACGCGGTGGGCCTGCGCGCAATCGAAGTGGATGGTGAACTACACCCGTCGGCACCGTATAACCTGCTGGTCACCCCGCAATGGATGCTGCTCGTGCCACGGACCCTGGAGCGAGTAGAGGGCATTTCGGTAAATGCACTGGGGTTTGCGGGATCGCTCTTTGTGCGCGACACAGCACAGATGCAGATCATCAGAGGGCTGGGTCCGATGACCGTGCTGGAACGCGTCGCGGTTCCTATCGTCATCGGGCAATGAAAGCAGACGTCGCTCTTTCTCCAGTCGCCTAAAATATAAGCATGGTTTCGCCTCAAAGGAGGTTGCCATGACTGAATCGATGATGAGTTTCGTAGTGGGAATCGTGGTGGTGTGCTGTCTCGTGATCTTTACAGCGGTGCGCTACAGGCGCGAACACAAAGACCAATTCAACGACCAGCCGGTTTCCCGCTGGTTGCACGCCCATCCGCTCAAAGACTGGCTGCACCATAAACACTGAAGACCTGGGCGTTCCGTTGCGCGGCAGGTGGGCGCCGGCGTAGCGGCAACGCCCCCGGTCGAGAAACCGGCGTCGTCCCGCTTAAATCCTCAACTCAGACAGAATCTGTTCAGCGAGAAAATCGCAGGGCGGCCGTGCCGAGCGGGCACTGCGCGCAAGGACCACTTCGAGTTCGTTCAGGGGCGGCAAGCCTTCATTCTGCGAGAGCTGAACAAGGTGCGCCGGTACGCTGCATCGCGCCAGCGGCGCTATCGCGAGCCCGGCTTCGACCATGCTGATCAGGCCAAGCAAACTCGGACTTTCGTAGGACATCCGATACTTGATATTTTCGCGCTGAAGCGCGCTGACGGCATAGGCGCGTGCCGTACTGCCGTGTTCGAAAACGGCAATGGGAAGCGGCCGCTCTTTCCACACTTTTCTTGCGGGCGATCCGGCCCATACCATCGGTTCGAAGCGAATAAATTCGCCCACCACGCCCCGCGTTTTCGTGAAGCAGGCCAGGTCGAGCGTATTGTCTTTCAGCAAGGGAACGAGCGCATTGCTGGGCAAACCGATGACGCGAATTTCCACGCGGGGATGCGCAACCGCGAACTTTCCCAGAACCGGAGGCAGCAACGATGAGGCGTAGTCGTCGGGCACGCCGATTGTGACGCGGCCCTTCATCTCCGGGCGAACCACCGAAGCCCACGCTTCCTCCCGCATGGCAAGCATCCGGCGGCCATAGTCCAGAAGCGTCTTGCCCTCGGCGGTAATCGTGACGTTGCGGGTGCTTCGCACGAAGAGCGGTTTCCCCAATGCATCTTCAAGTGCTTTGATCTGCATGCTCACCGCCGACGGCGACCGGTGCACGGACGCCGCCCCTCCCGCGAACGAACCTGTATCGGCGACCGCCGCCACCATTTCCAGCACGTCGAGATCGAGTTTTTTCACTTTGAGCCGTTTTCAAATTCGTCAGAAAATCTGAGCAATGGTTTCAGTTTAATTCGTTTTACTGGCGTATGCCTATCGGCCGATACTGATGCCACTCATGCTGAGCCCTTGAAGGGAGCCCGCGACAATGCACGGTACGGTATCGATTTACGGATTTCTGGCGGTCGGCGGCATGCTTGCTGTGACACCGGGTCCGAACATGGTCTACGTCATGTCGCGCTCGATTGCGCAGGGACGCACGGCCGGGCTGATATCGCTGGCGGGCGTCATGCTCGGATATCTCTTCTATATGTTCAGCGCGGCGTTCGGCATCACCGCGCTTTTCCTGAGCGTGCCTTATGCTGCCAGCGTGCTGGGTGCGGTGGGAGCGGCGTATCTGTTCTACCTCGCGTGGCAGGCGGTGAAGCCGGGTGGCCGTTCTCCGCTGGAGGTTCGTGATCTGCCGCGCGAACGGCCGCGCCGGCTTCTTGCGATGGGGGCAACCACCAGCCTGTTGAATCCCAAACTCGCGATGATCTTTCTATCGCTCCTGCCGCAATTCATCGACTATCAGGACGGCAGCGTTTTCAGGCAGTCGCTCATGCTCGGTTCACTGCTGATTGTGGCGTTCGCTTCGGTCAACGGGCTGGTGGCAATCTGTTCCGGCAGCATGGCGACGTTCCTCTCGCGTCGTCCTGGACTGCTGCTGGCTCAACGCTGGATGATGGGCATTGTTCTGATCGCACTCGGCGCGCACATGACCGTCGACGCGTTGAAGCTGGCAGGCGTCGCCTGATCAGATCGCGATCGACGGAATGCTCTTCATGCAGCGGAGGGCAAACATCGAGCGGCTGTGGCGGATGCCGGCGATCTTGTAGAGCTTCTCGCGTAGAAAGCGTTCGTAGCCCGCCGTGCCGTCGACCGCCACTTTCACCAGGTAGTCGTAGTCGCCCGACACCAGATACGCTTCCAGTACTTCCGGCAACATCGCCAGTTCGGCGCCGAAGCGCGCGAGGGCATCGTCGTCGTGACGGTTGAGCGTGACTTCGAGCAGCACTACGTCGGCGAAGCCGAGTTTCTGCTGATCGAGCAAGGCGACATAGCCCCGGATATACCCCTCGGCTTCCAGTTGACGCGTGCGATTCCAGCACGCCGTCGTCGACATGCCGACCAGTTCAGCAAGTTCGGCATTGCTCAGGCGCGCGTTCTTCTGCAATTCGCGCATGATCTTCCGATCCTGGTTGTCCAGTGGGCGATTTCGGGTAGACATGGCATCGACGGAAGTTAATTCAGATAAATGCCATTCTAAAGGAAGATCATTCTGCGTGCGGCGGATGATTGCACCGCTTTAAGAAGCATATCCAGCCTGCCTCCGGGTATATTTTCAGGGTGCATTCATGCCCGGGACAACCGTCCGGGCCGCCGGCCCTAGGCCAGCGGTCTTGCGCGGCCACAAGCTGCCATCCGGTGTCTCGCTGCCTTCACAGGAGGACAGCACGCGGGCGAATTCCGGCGTCACCCGCGCCGGAAGACGCGCTCGCCGGGCATGGTGCATTTTCTTAACCGAATGCTTGCCGGCACCGGCCGTCCATCCGCTGTCCTTGAACGATCTTCGAGCGCGGCGGTGACGTTTGCGTTGGTGAGCAGTTTGCTGGTCGGCACTGGCGCCTTGATGGCGGCGGTTCGCTGACCCCGTTCAACTGGGTTTGCCCGGCACTCTGAGCGCGCTTTGTACAGCGACACTGCGATAGGCGTCGCGACAGAATTGCATGCCGCCTTCATGCGTGCCGTTGACGGCAGCGGCGATATGCACGGAGCGTTCCGGACTATCGACCCGTTCCGGCGTGGCGGGATTGACGAGGGCTGCGTTGATGGCGAGCGGATCGGTAGACGAAGCCCGCATGATGCCGATGCCCTTGATCGTCACGGCGAGACAGGGGTCCGGCACTTGTGGGCCATGAGTGGCGGCGACGTTGAAATTGATGTTCAGCGTCCAGAAGCCCTCATGTATGTTCTGATGAATGATCACTGCCCTCACTACGTCCTGATGTGACAGCGTGTATTCGTTGCTTGCCATCGGTCCCTCCTTGCTCGTACGCAGTCTGTGCGTGCGTGTGCAGATATGGCATTTTGCGCGGACTAGGGGACCTAGTTTTACGCACCGTTTTGTACAGTGCAAGTGAAAAGGAATGAGTGCCGATCCATTACTGCTATCGATGGATGGCGACATGGAGAGGCGAGGCCGTCGGGAAACGCGGCGTGCCCGGACAGGCAGCGCCGCGCGGACCGATCTTCAGGTGAACTGTCTATGCTGCAACGAGTTAATGGAAGATGAGGTACAGGATAATCAGTACGATAAGTGGGACGCCGAGCAGCCAGCCGAGAAGATAAGGCATGATGTGTCTCCTTGAATATCAACGATTGAATACGCTGGAGACTGAGCATCCGGCATGCCTGACGTGATTCGCCGTCGCCGCGGACCTGCCGGCAAGTTTCAAACCCTCGCTTCAAACCCCGCGAATCAAGGCAAATTCTCCCTCAGCACAATACTGAACTGCACAGGTTTAACGTCACTCATCGCCTCGCGTTTTTCCCGTACGTTGCGGAAAATGCGCAAACAATTCCCCACCATGGCCTGCGGTGTTTGTGTGATCAATGCATCCATCGTCCCGTCGATCAGGAGGGCTCTCGTGTCCGGCGTCAATCCGTGCCCGACAAACAGGATCTTCTGCTCGGCACGAGCTTCGACAATCGCGCGAGCGACCCCGTCAGATCCACCGCCACTGTTGTAAATTCCCGCGAGATCAGGATGCTGTTCCAGCAGCTTGCGCGTCTGCGCATAGTTGCGCTCGCTATCGTCGTGCCCTTCTCGCAAGCCAATGACCCGCACCTGCGGAAACGTCGATTCGATCAGGTGCAGAAAACCGATCTCGCGTTCTTCATGGCCACGATAGTTGAGGCTGCCCGCCAGCATAGCGATCTTCCCACTCGGCCGTGGACCCATGAAGCGTCCCAGCAGCAACGCTGCCGTTCGTCCGGCTGAGCGATTGTCGATGCCCACGTACGCCAGTCGCCGCGCGTTCGACAAATCTGAAATCAGCGTAATAGCCGGCACGCCTTGATCGGCGAGCGTATTCACCGCATCGCGTACGACGGGATGCTCGAGCGCCATGAACACGACACCGTCCGCACGTTGTCCGTAGTGCAGCAGACGGTCGGCGAGTTCTTTCGGGTTGAAACTCTCGACGTAGTGGACGCGGCATTTCATGTCCAACGCATTCCACTGATCGTGCGCGAAGTCGATGTAATCGCCGAGCATGTGCAAATAGCGATTGGTGCCGGCGGGCAGAAGAAACGCAATGCGCATGGGTTTTGAAGCAGACGCCGCGGGGGTTTCCGGCGTGAGCAGATAACCGAGTTGCGCGGCCGCCTGAAACACACGTTGCGCGGTGACCGCGCGTACGCCTTCGCGGCCATTGAGTACGCGATCCACCGTGGCGGTCGAGACGCCGGCGGCGCGCGCAATGTCGGGAATGCGCGCCCGCGTGGCTGCGGTGACGAGAAGCGGTTCGGACATAGCCGTCCTTCGCAGAGTGGAAGTCCATCAAAAACCATCAAGTTCGCGGTTTGACAGCAATTGCCGCGCACGCCTAGTCTTGCAGCTATCGCACGACGGCTGATACGCAGTGACCGGAAATCAGAGCGGTGTCAGCGAGTGATGATGGTTTTTGATGGATTCGACAGTCACATCAATTATAAGCAAGGAGACACCCAAATGACCAACCTCGCGAGACGCACGTTGCTGCGTGCCGCGGCCGCCATGCCGGTAGCCGGCGCGCTGGGCTTTCCGGCGATCGTGCGCGCGGCGTCCGGCCCGGAATTCGTGTTCAAGTACGGCAACAATCTGCCGCTCACGCATCCGCTGAACGTGCGCTCGCAGGAAGCGGCCAACCAGATCAAAGAGGCGTCGAAGGGGCGCATGGAGATCCGGATATTCCCTAACAACCAGTTGGGCGGCGATACCGACATGCTTGCGCAGGTGCGCAGCGGCGGCATTGAGATGTTCACGCCGTCCGCACTGGTGGTTTCTACACTCGCGCCATCGGTCGCGATCAATGCGGTTGGCTTTGCGTTTAGCGACTACAACCAGGTATGGAGCGCGATGGACGGCAAGCTCGGCGCCTACGTGCGCGCCGCGATGCAGAAGGCCGGGCTCGAGTCGTTTGAAAAGATGTGGGACAACGGTTTTCGTCAGACCACGACCAGCAACGGGCCGATTGTCAGCGCGCAAAACATGCGCGGTCTGAAGATCCGTGTGCCGGTGAGTCCGCTCAGCATCGACATGTTCAAGGGCCTGGGCGCCGCGCCGACGAGCCTGCAATTCAGCGAAGTCTATTCGTCGCTGCAAACGCATATCGTCGACGCACAGGAAAATCCGCTGCCGATCGTGCAGGTCGCGAAGCTTTACGAGGTGCAGAAGTATTGCTCGTTGACCAACCACATGTGGGACGGCTACTGGTTCGTGCTGAACCAGCGCGCGTGGCAACGTTTGCCGAAGGACCTGCAAGCAATCGCCAGCGATGCGTTCAATCAAGGCGCGCTGAAACAACGCGACGACGTTCGCAAGCTCAATGAAGCTGCCGTCGCGGATCTGCAAAGCAAAGGCCTCGCCATCAACCGTCCGGCGCCGGACACGTTCCGCGCGGCGCTGCGCCAGGCGGGTTTCTACGCCGAATGGAAGAGCAAGTTCGGCACGCAGGCGTGGGACCTGCTCGAACAATCCGTCGGCAAGCTGGCTTAACCGCAAGCGGTGAACCTTGAGTTCCGACCGTGCGGCACATTGGTGAGCATGACGCGAAGCGCGGCGAACGGCCGCGAGGAGGCATCCATATGTCGAATCACGCATTGAATCCGGCCGAGGCAGCCGTCGCGTTGCACGCGGCGAGCCTGCCGCGCCGCTGGCTGCGAAGCTTCGATCGTGGCTTGATCGCGCTCGTCGAGGTCTGTGCGGCGGCGCTGCTGGCGGTGGAGATCGTCGTGCTGCTGGCGGGCGTGATCTGCCGCTATGCGCTGCACCAGCCGCTGGTGTGGTCGGACGAACTTGCCGGGATTCTGTTCCTGTGGCTCGCCATGCTGGGCGCCGTACTTGCGTTGCGGCGCGGTGAACATATGCGGATGACGGCTTTCGTCAGCCGTCTTTCGGCGCAGCGGCGCGCATTCGTCGATACGTTGGCGATCGCCGCGTCGATCGCCTTACTCGCGCTGCTGATCGGACCCGCTTACGACTATGCGTCGGGCGAGGCAGCGATCGTCACACCCGCACTGGAGATCAGCAATGCATGGCGCGCGCTCGCGTTGCCGATTGGCGCCGCGCTCATGCTGACTGTTGGCCTGATTCGTCTTGCTCAGGTGAGTCGCTTGCGCGACGTGCTGATCGTGCTCGCGATTGCCGCGCTATTGGGCGTCGTGGCTGTATTCGCGGGTCCGTGGTTCCAGACGCTCGGAAAGGCCAACCTGGTGATCTTCTTCGTCGGCGTAGTGGCGATCGGTATTTTTTCAGGCGTGCCCATTGGCTTTTCGTTCGCGCTTGCCACGTTCGGCTATCTCGGGCTCTCGACCTTCACGCCGCTCGAGGTCGTAGTGGGTCGTATGGATGAGGGGATGTCTCATTTGGTGTTGCTGGCGGTGCCATTGTTTGTGTTTCTCGGCTTGCTGATAGAAATGACCGGGATGGCGCGCGCGATGATCGAGTTTCTCGCGAGCCTCGTGGGGCACTTGCATGGTGGTTTGTCGTTCGTGCTGATCGGTGCGATGTATCTGGTATCGGGTATTTCCGGTTCGAAAGTCGCGGACATGGCGGCGATCGCGCCGGTGCTGTTTCCGGAAATGAAAAAGCGCGGCGCTTCAGAAGGCGACCTGGTTGCGCTGCTTGCCACCACCGGCGCGCAAAGCGAAACCATTCCGCCGAGCATTGTGCTGATTACGATCGGGTCGGTGACCGGCCTGTCGATCTCCGCGCTTTTCACCGCGGGGATGCTGCCAGGTGCCGTGCTTGCGTTGATTCTGTGCGTGGTGGTGTGGTGGCGCTACCGCAAGGAGGACCTGAGCGGCGCGCAGCGTTTCAGCAAGCGGCAGATCGGGCGTCTGTTTGTTGTCTCGCTGCCGGCGCTCGCGCTGCCGTTCGTGATCAGAATGGCGGTGGTCGAAGGTGTGGCGACAGCGACAGAAGTATCGACCATCGGCATTGCGTATTCGATGGTGATCGGGCTGCTCGTCTACCGGCGGTTCGAGTGGAAGCGCCTTGGCCGCATGCTGGTGGATGCAGCGACTCTATCCGGTGCGATCCTGTTCATTATCGGTTGCGCGACGGCCATGGCGTGGGCGCTGACGCAATCCGGCTTCTCGCAGGACCTCGCGCAACTGATGGGCTCGATGCCCGGCGGCGCGTATGGTTTTCTCGCCGTGTCGATCGTCGTATTCGTGATGCTCGGCAGTGTGCTCGAAGGTATTCCCGCCATCGTGCTGTTCGGACCGCTGCTGTTCCCGATTGCGCGGATCGCGGGCGTCAATGAAGTGCACTACGCGATCGTCGTGATTCTTTCGATGGGTGTGGGTCTGTTCTCGCCGCCGTTCGGGGTGGGCTACTACTCGGCGTGTGCGATCAGCAAGGTCAATCCCGACGCGGGTATTCGTCCGATTGTCGGTTATATGGCGGCTTTGATCGTCGGCCTGATTCTGATCGCGGCGATTCCCTGGCTTTCTATCGGTTTTCTCTAAGGTCTCTTTTAAGTCTCGTTACGGGTTCGACATTCGGGCGCTGCGTTCCCCGTTGCGCCGGGGCGTCGCTCGTCTTTCAAAACTGGCAGCATGGGGAGAGTTTCATGAGTCGTTTCTTTGGCGAGATCCGTCAGGCGGGTTATGTGGTGCGCGATATCGAGGCCGCGATGGATTACTGGAGCCGCGTACTCGGCGTGGGTCCGTGGTTCTACAACGAACGCGTGCCAATCGAGAATTACATGTACCGTGGGCAAGCGTACGACGTGCATAACTCGGTGGCGCTGGCGAACTCGGGCACGTTGCAGGTCGAGTTGATCCAGACCCGCAACGATACGCCGTCCATGTATCGCGACTTTCTTGCTGCGGGACACACCGGTTTGCAGCACAACGCTTACTGGACCACTTCATTCGATGCCGATCTTGCGCGTTTGCAGAAGCAAGGCTTCAAAGTCGCGATGAGCGGCGAGGTGGGGCATAACGGTCGTTTCGTTTACTTCGACACTGAAAATCATCCGGGCACGGTGGTCGAGTTGTCGGAGATCGCGGGGCCCAAGGGCAAACTGTTCGACATGATCTATGCGGCCTCGCGAGATTGGGACGGTCGTGATCCGGTGCGCCGCTTCCCCGATCTGAGCACGCTATGAACACGATATTGCAGGCGCAGACCGTCACCGACGAGTGCCTCGAAGCCGACTATCTGATCGAGACGCCGCTCGATCCCGCGCGCGTGGCCGACGTGATGGCCGGCGAGCAGTCGAGCGGCACTTTCGTGCGGGTCGCGAATGAATCCGACGCGCTACGCGCGCGCAGCCGTGCCAGCGTGGTGCGAATCGACGAGCTCGAACCGGCTTCGCAGCCCAGCTTACCGAGCGCATGGCTGGCGCGTCAGGGCACGCCGGGGCCGTGGCGGCGCGCTCGCGTCACGTTGTCGTTTCCGTTGGCCAACATCGGCGCGAATCTGCCAACGCTTGCCGCGACCGTTGCCGGCAATCTGTATGACCTCGGCGAAGTCACCGGCATGCGGCTGTTGTCGCTGCGCTTGCCGGCCTCATATCGCGCGCGCTTTGAATTGCCGCGTCATGGCGTAGCCGGTACGCGGGCGCTGACGCAAGTCGCGGACAGGCCGATGATCGGCACCATCATCAAGCCGAACGTTGGTTTAGGTGCCGAAGAAACCGCGGCGCTGGTGCGCGAGTTGTGCGAAGCGGGTATCGATTTCATCAAGGATGACGAAGTGTGCGCGAACCCCGCGCGTGCTCCGCTTGCTGAGCGCGTGCGCGCGGTGATGAAAGCAGTGCGCGACTATCGCGAGCGCAGCGGCCGCCCCGTCATGGTCGCGTTCAATATCACCGACGACCTCGACGCGATGCGCCGTCACGCGGAACTCGTCGAGCAGGAAGGCGGCAGTTGCGTGATGGCCAGCATCAACTGGTGCGGCTTTTCGGCGATCCAGACACTGCGCCGCGCAACGCCACTCGTGCTGCACGCGCATCGAAACGGTTTCGGCATGATGTCGCGCGATCCGGCGCTCGGCATGTCGTTTCAGGCGTATCAGACGCTCTGGCGATTGACGGGTGTCGATCATATGCACGTGCACGGTCTCGCCGGCAAATTCGCGCAAAGCGACGCCGAGGTGATCGAATCCGCGCGCGATTGTGCTACGCCACTCGCACCTGGTTGCGACGATGCCGTGTTGCCCGCATTCTCGTCAGGACAATGGGCGGGTACCGTGCCGGCGACGTTCGATGCCGTGCATTCCACCGACGTATTGTTCATGTCGGGCGGTGGCGTTCTCGCGCATCCCGACGGTCCTGCGGCCGGCGTCATTAGTGTTCGGCAGGCATGGGAGGCGGCGCAGGCACACACGCCGCTGGAACGTTACGCCGAGCACAGGCCGGAACTGCGGCGTGCGCTGGAGTTCTTCGGCAGCCGGGCATGAGTGACACGCGGGAGGTGAATGGCATGAGCGGCGCGGGCCCCGCTTATGGTTTCTACGGCGACGACTTTACGGGCGCGACCGACACGCTCGCTCATCTCGCCCGCGCCGGCTTGCGCACCATGCTGTTCTTCGCTCCGCCCGATGCCCAACGGCTGTCGATGCTGGGCCGGCTCGACGCAGTGGGTATCGCGGGCGCCGCGCGCACCATGCAGCCTCATGCGCAACAGCAGGAGCTGGCACGGGTGGGGGCCGCGTTCGCCGCGCTAGGCGTGCGCGTAATGCACTACAAGGTGTGTTCGACCTTCGACAGTGCGCCGCAGACCGGCAGCATCGGCGTGGCAATCCGCACATTGCGCGAGTACTGTGCGAACTCGCTCGTGGCCGTGGTGGGAGGCCAACCGAGTCTGCGTCGCTATTGTGTATTCGGCGAACTGTTTGCGGCAGGCGGTGAAGACGCTCATCAACAATCGGTCTATAGAATCGACCGTCATCCGACTATGAGCCGTCATCCCGTCACGCCGATGAATGAAGCGGACTTGCGAGTTCATTTGCAACATCAGGGATTGAAGAATGTGCAATCGATCGATTGGCGGTGTTATGCGCGCGGGGACGCGGCGCTGCAAACCGAACTGGATTGCCTGCTCGAATCGAAGCCAGATGCCGTGCTATTCGACGTACTCGACGACTCGCATTTGCAAGCGATTGGCGGTTTGATCGCCCGTCATGCCGCGATCCACTCGCCACTGCTTGCGGTTGGGGCGAGTAGTGTGGCGCAGGCTTATGCCAGTGCGCTCAAGAATGTGGCGGACCGAGGAGAAGTCAGTGCCGTGCCTGCGCCGCTGACACGCGCACGGGGCCCGGTGTTCGTGCTGGCCGGCAGTCTTTCCCCTCTGACGGAAGTGCAGATCGCCGCGGCTCAGTCTTATCTGCGTGTGGAACTGGACCCGCGGCAAATGACCGGCAATGCGGCGCCCGACTATCTGGCCGAACGCGTCGCGGCAATCGTCGGGCCGTTGCGCGATGGACGCAATGTGCTGGCTTTTACGACCCGGCGCGCGGCGCACCCCGCAGCCGACGTTGTACGCAGCGTGATGCCGCAACTCGCTAATGCGAATGCCGCTTTACTGAAAGCGGTGCTGGGCAAGGTGAGACTACAGCGCATCGGGATCGCAGGCGGGGATACATCGAGCATCGCCGTTCGCGCGCTCGATGCGTGGGGGTTGTCGTATCTTGCTCCCTTGTCGGCAGGCGTCACCGTTTGCCGTTTGCACGCTGAGCGGGGCGAACTCGACGGCATGGAAGTTATGCTCAAGGGCGGTCAAATGGGCGATGCCGATCTGTTCGAGCAACTGCTGAACGGCTATGCCGGCGATGAAGCAGCCGACAGTAGCCGTTCTTGAACAGTGCAATGCGGGCTATATGACGCCGGTCAGGACCAGCACAATCACGACGATCACCACGAGTCCGAGACCGCCTGTTGGCCCATAGCCCCACGCACGGCTATGAGGCCACGTCGGAAGTGCGCCGATCAGGAGAAGGATCAGCACGACCAGAAGAATAGTTCCCAACATATTAATTACCTCCGCTTAGATTGACAGGATCTATCTGTCACGACAGCCGTGCAGCCCGCAGTTGAGCGGGCTCGCGAAAGGCAGTATCGCTGCCGTCGGTTCAGCAAGGCATGTGCCCAATAGCGGAGTCGGAGCGCGTATCTGTTTAAAACGAACGTCCGCGCCTGCGTGCAACGCCGACCCGAATCATTGGAAGTGGCGACGCTCTGACCTCTCTTTTGAGTTTTTCTCCTGCCGCACCAGGCACTTCTTTGCGCTCATTTCTTCAGACGTTTGTAGCGTTGCGCGCGCTCTGTTTCTGTTCCTTGTCGACGCGGGCCGTTACGGCGACGTTACGTAACGGCCGCGTTACCGGACACGGTTTAAAGGCCGTTTTGCGTTTTATTTGCGGACTCTACGACGAGTCGCGTAAGAGAAAAAACGTATGTGAGACAAGGGTTTGCCCCATATATCCAGGCTGATTGTAAAAAATATCTAACGATTGGCATGGTTGCTGCTTTAAAGGTTGCGCGGTGCACAACACAGACAACACAAGCAGTAAGCGGTAGCGAAGTTCGAGTCAACGACTGACCTGGTCGGGGGTTATCAGGTCAGTCTCCTCAACGCACAAACGGTTTGATCTCTGTTTCGGATTTGATCCGTGGCGGCGTTTTGCCTGAGTGCCCAGGTTAGATGGGTGCAAGCGGCTTGCTGTACATCCCCCATCGTTGTTCAGGAACGTCCGGTCGTGTCGTTTCGCGCTGGATGAATCAAATCCAGATTGTTTTTGCATTGCGCGCTTCTTCGCGTGCCGGGGCGGTTTTGTTGTCGCGAAGAGCGTGGTGGTTGAAGTACGAGAGACATGGGCTGCTGAAGCGAACACAAGTTGAGCAGCTCCACAAGAACGTTTGGCGCGAGAGACCAGCGCGGGGATAAGTATGGATACGGCGAATTTTGCGCAGCAAAGAAAAACGGTACCGGGGTTGCAAGGCCTGATCGTGCGCTTGTTCGATGTGATGCTCGTCGTCCTGGGGGCGCTGGCTGCGTCGCAAGTGCGATTTGAAGATCTGACGCAAAGCCGTATCGATACCGCGTTCGTTGCGTTTGCCGCGGCCTCTACGCTGGTTCTGTTCCCCACTTTCGGTGTCTACGGATCGTGGCGTGGGCGGGCGATGTTGCGCATGGCCGGTCAGGTGTCACTGGCGTGGTTCGTCGTTCAGGGCTTTGGCCTTGTGCTGATGTTTTCGCTGCATCGCACGGATTTCATCTCGCGTCTCTGGTTTGCCTATTGGATGGCAATGACGGGCGGTGCGTTGATTGTTTCGCGTCTGCTTGTGCACGCTGTGCTGGCGCGTGTCAGGCATGCGGGGATGAATCTGCGCCGGGTTGCAGTGGTGGGATGTGGGTCGCATTGCCACCAGGTCGTGCGCAATATCGAAGGCTCGAGCGCGAGTGGTTTTCGTGCAGTGGCGGCCTTCGATGTGCGGCCGGTGACGGGAACGATAGGTTCAGGCGTGCCGGTGTACGACGACATCGTCAAGTTCGCCGCCTACGTGAGATCTCACGACGTGAGCGAGTTGTGGCTGGCATTGCCGCTCTCCGAGGAACGCACGATCTCGCGCTTTGTCGCCGAGTTTCGCGACGATCTCGTGAACGTGCGCTTTGTGCCTGATATGCGCAGCGTTGCGCTGTTCGATAGCGGCATGATCGATTTGATCGGGATGCCTGCGATTAACCTGGTTGCGTCGCCGGTGCCGGCTCGCGCGTTGGTGAAGAAAGAGGTTTTTGATCGGGCGTTTGCGGCTTGTGCGTTGATTGCGCTTGCACCAGTGCTGGTGGCGATTGCGGTTGCTGTGAAGCTTTCTTCGCGTGGACCGGTGTTCTTCACGCAGAAGCGCAAAGGGGCGGACGGCCGCATCTTCAAGATTTACAAGTTCCGCTCGATGCGTCCTCACGACGTGGAAACGGGTGTGGTGAAACAGGCCACACGAGGAGATCCACGTATTACGCGTGTGGGAGCGTTTCTCCGGCGAACCAGCCTGGATGAGTTGCCGCAGTTTTTTAATGTACTACGTGGCGATATGTCGGTAGTAGGCCCGCGGCCGCATGCGATTGAGCATGATGAGCTCTACCAGAAAGTGGTGAGCGGCTACATCCACCGGTATCGGATCAAGCCGGGGATCACAGGGTGGGCGCAGATCAACGGATTCAGAGGAGAAACCGATCAGATCGAGAAGATGCAAGGACGCGTCGAACACGATCTGTACTACCTGCGCAATTGGTCGTTCGGGCTCGACATGCGGATTGTCGCGGCGACGATAGCGAAGGGCCTGGTTCATAGCAACGCGTACTGACACCTGAACACAATAAAAACATATGGCCATGAGATTACGCGGACAACAACCTCGATCGGCGCCGAGCGCGCTGACGCTTGCTGCGGCTTTAGCATTCTCTGCTTCAGCGCAAGCGGCCGATCCTGCTCTTAACGCGCTTGGGCAGGCGGGTGGCTTGGTGATTCCGTATGCGTTTGCTCTACCGGAGGGGACGGTGGAGACGCAATACAACAATTACATTGATCCGCGCTATGGGAAAAAAGCGACGGGCGCGCAGATGTATTGGGGGGCAGTGGGGTTGCTGCCTTATGTGGAGGTGTCGGGAGGATTGGCCAATTATCCGGCTGATGTTCACGCACCCTTCAGCAATGCGGACCACTTCCTGTTCCGTCACCTGATGGGTGACGTGAAGCTAGAAGTACCGAAGTTCTTCAAGTATCAGCCGAGTATTGCCTTCGGCGTAACAGACATTGGCGGCCAGACGCATTTCTTCCGTTCGAAGTACGGCGTGGTATCGCAGGCATTTGGACCGGTGACGTTGACTGCCGGCTATGGGCAGGGCGACCGGCTCGATGGTTTGTTCGGTGGCGCACAAGTTTCGCTGTGGAATACGGGGTTTTCGCTGCTCGCAGAAGACGATTCGAAGACGCCTTATGCAGGTGTGCGTTATCAGTCTCCGCGAATTAGCTGGCTAGGTGATGCAAACGTGATTGGCACGTTGATGCGGGCGATCCGATCAACGGACGGCGTTTCGCCACGCACGTCGTTCTCGGTGGGGATTCAGATTCCACTGGGCAAGCGCTTTAGCAGTGCGCGTTGTGCAGACGGCTTGTGCGAGGGGCCGCAGGTACCGGCAGCACAATCCGTTGGTACCGACGATGATGGCCCGATCCGTCTCGCCAGCTTGCAGCCGGTGGATACGCGTACAGCCGACGGGAACAACAACGTGCTGGCCGCCGCGCCGATTAAGTATGTGCCGCCGCTGCAGTCGTACGCATCGGTGATGCTGAGTGATGTGTCGGAAGGCAAAACGCCGGATGCACGGTCTACGATCATTCCAGAAGCCTTGGATACTGGCGCACTCGACGAGATCGCCGCACAACTTTTTGCCGCCGGCCTCGAACGCGTGCGAGTAGGGATGAGCGGCCGCGACCTGGTGGTTGAGTACGAGAACCACCGATACAACCAGAACGAAGCTGATGCGCTCGGCATTGTGCTCGGTGTGGCGAGCGTGAACGCACCGCACGGCATCGCCAAGATTCATGTGGTCATCAAGAAGGCCAACGAGCCGTTAGGCGAAGTCACTGTGGATCGTGATGCCTTTGCGCAGTTCGTTGCTGGCGGCGCGCCGACGGCGGCAGGAGCCTCGCTGACAATGCGTACGCGCCCGACCTACGACGCGGATTCGATTGCTTGGCATGGCGACGAGCACTCACACGGTCTCACGCGAATTCAGATCGAGCCGATCGTCAGTTACCTGTACGGCACCGAGTACGGAAACTTCGACATTTCTCTTGGCGCCAACATCGAAGGATTCGTGCCGCTATGGCGTGGCGCGGAGCTGTACGCGAGCTACATCGCTCCGATCTACAACACCAAGAACATGGATGAAGGTCGCGTGTTCAGTGATTACCGTTTGCGCGGCGGCCTGAATGCGGTCGCTTTGGCGCAAAGCTTCTGGGTCATGCCGCAAGTATTCAACGTCGCATCGATTGGCAAGTTCGATTACTCGTATGTCGGCGTACAGAACGAAACCACGGTCTTTGTACCGGGCCGCCCCGATTTGATCCGTTTGCGACTGGCCTATTTGCATCACGAACCAGGGCACGATGAACTGCCGAGCGAGAAGAATGCCGAGCTGACTTATCGCTGGGTGCAGCCGTCATGGAAGCTTTGGATTGAAGCTGGTGTGGCGCGTTTCGTCGGAGGAGACAAAGGGCCGGTTGCAACGTTGACGCGTTGGTTTGACGACGTATCGGTGAGCGTCCATGGCGAGCATAGCGGGCAGGGAACGTTTGTTGGAGCCGCAATTAGCTTCCCACTGACATTGCGGCAGGGCATGAAGCCGGGAATTAGTCAAGTCTATGGCTCTGAGCAATTCGGGCTCGACTTCCGAACACGGGTTGGGTCGACGAATTATCTGTCGGCCAATGCGGCCGAGAACATGACCTTCCCATATAGCACGCAGCAGTACTTGCTGAACCAAGGCCGCTTTAGCGGCGAGTACTTCTCAACTCAGCTTTACCGGATGCGCGATGCGTATCTGCGTTATGGGCGGCCCGGAGCTGACGGAACAAAGTCGAAGCCGCAAGTGAGTGTGCCTGCCGTATCGACGGGCGTGGCGCTTTCACGTGGGATCTGCGGAAGCGGTTTGCAGGGTGTAAGCGAGGGACAGGCCTTGGCGCCGGTCAATTGTGAATGACTTTCTTTGGAGATAGGCGATGAAGCTTTTTAACGGCGCCACGCTGCGCACGCTGCAGTTCGGATCGATAGTGCTTGCAACCAGTGCGCTTGTCGCATGCGGTGGTGGAACCAGTACCGGTGGTTCGCCAGCTGGAACGGTGAGTGGTACAGCCGCAGTCGGCGCTGCGCTGGCTAACGCGAGCATCACGCTGACCTGCAAGAACGGTTCAGGTAGCGCGACTGCTAACGCAAACGGTGCGTACTCGGCGACCTTCGCATTTGACGGTCCTTGTTCAATTACGGCGACCGGCGGTGCAATCACGATTCATTCGTTTGCTGCCGGCGCGGGGACGTTCAATGTGACTCCGCTGACGGAATTGTTGCTCGATTACATCGCCGGGCAATTGGGCACGACTGTTAGTGGGTTGCTCTCGGGGATCACGTCGAATCCCTCGTATCAGAGCGCGCTGTCGAATAGCACGGTGATTGCGAATGCTCAGGCGGCCGTTGCGACGCTGATTAAAGATACTTACGGGATCACGCTTTCCTCTTCCTCATTCTTGACCGTTTCTTTTACGCCGGGCGCTCCAGGGGCGGATGCGGATCTCGACACGTTGCTGAAGGCCGGGGCGATCACAAGTAATGGTCAGCCGGCGGCATCGCTAGCGGCGGCTGCGCAGGCGGCTGGGGCGGCGGCGCCGATTGGGAGTGGAAACAATGGGTCGACGGGTGGCTCGGGTGGTAGTGGCGGGACTGGGACGACGACGAAGTAGTGGAGAAAGGGACGGGGCGCAATCACCGCGCCGCTCGTTTGGTGGGAGCGGGTATTTCTCGAAGTGACAGCGGTTGAGAGTAGGTACCGCTCCAACAGAAGTAGGAGCGGTCCGATACATTTTCGAGCTTTAGAAAAACTAGGAACGTGTGCGTCATACGAGGGGAACAATGTCAATCAAGGACGAATATTCGCGCGGTGTTGCCGCAGCCTTAAAAGAAAAAGCAACACGTGCTGTGATACTCGCGATCCTGGGCTCTGCCCTGGCAGGGTGTGCCGCTGCACCGGGCATGAGAATGCGACCGGCTCCGACGATCGCAGCGGCGCCTGCGAGTTCCAATGAGCCTGAGCAGCAGCTTCCTGTTCCGCTTACCACTATCGACCTGGCGTTGATCGCCAAGCTTCGCCAGACCCACTCCGGCTCGAATGGCGAACTCGCGCCTCTGGAAGATACGGGGGGGGCGTATAGGATCGGAATCGGCGATGTACTGCAAATCACCGTTTGGGATCATCCGGAGATCGCTGCCGCACTGGGCGCGCAGCCAACCTCAACGACTCGCCCCGCCGATGCGCCTTCGGGTTTCGTCGTCGACAATAAAGGCGACCTCGTTTTCCCTTTCGCGGGAAAAATTCACGTGGCGGGTTCTAGTCCGGACGAAGTACAAGCCGTTCTCGCGCGATCGTTCGAAAAATCCTTTCGTGATCCTCAAGTGACGGTTCGTATCGCGTCGTTCCGATCGCAGCGTGTCTACATCGAAGGCGAAGTGCATGCCCCAGGTACGCAGGTGATCAATGATATCCCAATGAATCTGACCGACGCGATTAGCCGCGCAGGCGGATTTGCCGCGTCAGCTGACCAAGGGCACGTCGAGCTACAGAGAAATTCCGTCCACTACGTCATCGATATGTCTGGAACGCACGTCGCAACTTCGGAGCTCGCGAAGATTGTGCTTCGCAACGGGGACGTTTTGCGCATTCCGCCGCGCGACGAGTTTGGCGTCTTCGTCATGGGAGAAGTCAACAAGCCAGTGACTGCGGTTCCCAAAACAACCGGCGCGCTGACGCTGAGCGAGGCGTTGTCGCAGGCTGGCAGTCTGAGTTCTACCTCGGCCGATGCGGGTCAGGTGTATGTGATCCGCGGATCGCTCGATGGCAAACCAGAGGTGTTCCATCTGGACGCAAGTTCTCCGGTGGCGATGGTTCTGGCAAACGAATTTCCGCTGAAATCGAAAGACATTGTTTATGTGGATGGGAATGGCCTGGTTCGCTTCAGCCGCGTGCTAAGCCTGCTGCTTCCTGCGCTCAATGCAGGTCTGACCGCGGCGATTGTGACGAAATGATCAAACACATTCTTGTCGTCTGTGAAGGGAATATCTGCAGAAGTCCGATGGCCGCCGCCTTCTTGCAGTCGCAGCTTCGCGATGTAGCAGTGACGTCGGCCGGACTTAACGCCCTTCTTGGCAGTCCTTCGCCGGACTACGCTCGCCAGGTCATGCGTGAGCGAGGCTTGCCGATCGATAGTCATAGAGCTCAGCAAATCACGGATGCGGTTTGCACGAACGCCGAACTGATCCTGGTGATGGATAACGTTCAACGTCGCGAAGTGGAGAAGAGATTCCCGTTCGCGAAGGGCAAGGTTTTCCGGGTCGGTGAGCGTGGGGACTTCGATATCGACGATCCATACCGTCAAGGGCGATCTGGATTCGAGCACTGCGCTCAAGCAATAGAAACAGGAATCTCGGACTGGGTGAAACGCCTGAATATGATCGCAGGCGGATCTGGTATGCGTCCCCCCACAGTTGACAAGAGTCGCTCATGAATCTCATAGATACGCCACCGATGGAAGCCGCAGCGGAAGACGAAAACCGCGAGTTTTTTGATGTTCTCGACACCCTGCTCGAGAATCGCAAGATGATCACGCTCGTTACCGCGCTGTTCCTGATCGCCGGCATCGCGTTTGCAATACTCGCGAGGCCGGTGTACGAGGCCCGGATTATGGTCCAGGTCGAGGATAGCCCCGACGCGTCGGCCGCCAAGAGTCTCCTCGGCGATATATCGTCCATATTCGATGTCAAGTCCAGCGCCGCAGCGGAGACACAAATTTTGTCCTCCGACCTGGTGGTGACTCGCACGGTCAACAACCTTCGGCTTTATATTCAGGCGGAGCCGAGACGTTTTCCCTTAATTGGCGATTTCATCGCACGGCATACCGATGGCCTCAGCACGCCTGGAATCTTCGGATTCGGCGGCTATGCATGGGGTGAGGAAAGCGTCGATGTGCCGTTGTTCAATGTCCCGAAGCGCATGCTGGACAAGAAGTTTACATTGACCATCTTGCCGTCGGGCCGTTTTAGCATTGACGCGTGGGCATTGGACAAGCGTCTGGAAGGTGTAGTCGGCGTCACGCAGCACTTTCGGACCGCGCAGGGAGACTTCGACATTCTCGTTGGGCGCGTAGCAGCGAATGCGGGTACGGCGTTTTCGCTGATTCGCACGTCACCCGTCGAGGCCGTCGCCGATCTACAAAAGATCCTCGATGCTGAGGAGAAGGTCAAGACGTCTGACGTAGTTGTCGCCACGTTGCGCGGCTACGATCCGGTTCTCGTGGCGAAGACGCTCAACGAAATCGGCGCGCAATATATCAAGCAGAACGTCGAGCGTAAATCTGCTGAAGCGGCACAGTCTCTCGATTTTTTAAGATCTCAGTTGCCGCAGTTAAAAGATCAACTCCGCGAAGCCGAGTCGAAGCTCACAGAACTGCGCGATCAGCATAGGACCGTCGACCTTACTGAGGAAGCCAAGTTGGCCCTCGCTCAGTCGGCCGATGCGAAAACACGCCTATTGGAACTCCAGGCGAAGCGTCAGGAACTGGTTTCTCGGTTTGCCGATACACACCCGAGCGTGCTTGCGATTGATGCGCAGATTGCGTCACTATCGTCATACCGGAGTGACGCAGACGTTCAATTGAGGAAGTTGCCTGAACTCCAACAAGACCTCGTTCGTCTCATGCTGGACGTCAAGGTCGATACCGATCTATATACCGGTCTGTTGGGCAATATGCAGCAACTCGATCTGGTTCGGGCCGGCAAGGTGGGGAACGTCCGTCTGGTGGATGTCTCCCAGGTTCCGGAGATTCCCGTCTCCCCCAAGAAACCGCTCGTGATCATTATCGCATTCACTTTCGGATTGCTGGTGAGTTGCGGGATCGCAATTGGGCGGTCAATGCTTTTCCGTGGCATTACGGATGCCAACGACATCGAGCGCCGCCTCGGATTGGCAGTTCATGCAATTGTTCCATTGAGCCAGCAGCAAAAGCGCGTTTCGTTCTTGTCGAAGAAGAGTGGAGAGTCGGAAGACTTGCTGAGCGTTGTGTTCCCCAACGACCCTGCGATCGAAAGCCTTCGGAGTCTTAGGACCGCAACGCAGTTTTCGATGCTGGACGCAAAAAACAATGTACTTCTGATCGCAGGTCCGGCACCGCATGTCGGAAAGAGCTTCATCGCAAGCAATCTTGCTGCGGTGCTAGCGGCAGGTGGCCAAAGAACACTCCTCATCGATGGCGATATACGCAAGGGACGACTGAGCGATGTGTTTCACGTTAGTCGCGAACGAGGCTTGTCCGAGCTGATTTTAGGATCTGTCGGCGTTAGCGATGCTATTCATCAACACGTTGTTCCCGGATTGGATCTGCTCACCACAGGCTCCCTTCCGCCGAATCCGTCTGAACTCTTGCTGAGTAAGCGGCTTTCTGAGTTGATCAAAGAGTTGAGCGGGCTCTATGACATCGTGTTGATCGACTCGGCGCCGGTGCTTGCCGTCACCGACTCAACGACGCTTGGTGTACTCGCGGGCACTGTGTTGCTAGTCGCATACTCAGGCGCGACAAAGCTCGGAGAGCTTGCAGAGTCGAGGAAACGTCTGGCTCAAAGCGGGACTCGCGTAAATGGAGTGATTTTCAATGGAGTCAACCCGCAACTCGGCCGGTATGGCTATGGCTCGCGTTACGGCAACTATCGCTACACCGCGTATGAGTACGGGGCGAAATGATGTGTTCACGCGATGTCCCACCGCATCCTCGAGTGTGTGAATGATCAAGCTTAAAGATTCTGCTATTTCGCTGGTCGGGGTGATGGCGGGCCAGGTTACGTTCTTTGCCTGCGTGACCCTTCTGGGGCGCCAGTACGGACCGTCGTCGCTTGGGCATTTCAACGCATTGCTGGCAATCGGTACGCTAGCTGGCACATTGTTGGCGGTGCGCTACGAACTCGCATGTGTCTCGGACAACGCGGCGATGTCATTTGATGCTCTGGTGCATGTGTTCGCGGTGGCATCCGTCACGACGATAGTAGGTGCAACCGCTGTAGTGCTGTGGGGGCATGCCGAGTATTGGAACGTGTGTCTATTTGCTATCGGCTATTTTATACAGATGATGGTTGGGCATTATTTCAACAGTCTGAGGCGATATGCATTGATTGCTTTGTCGCGTGTATTGGTCAACCCAGTGTTTGCGGTTTACCTGTCTTTTGCGCAGCACCTCCACGGCGGCTTTGACGTATTTTCCGGATATGCAATTCTGAATGCTGTCGCGGCCGTGTGTTTCCTTGGCGCAGTATTTTTTCATGGGGCGAAGCGTGGTTACCTCCGTCGGCCCAGATTGGAATTTTTCAGAGAACACGCTCGTTACGCGAAGTTCATTTTGCCTTCAACTTTGTGTTCGTCCGTTTTACTTTATTCGCTATCCATAGCAATCCCTGCTTGGTATTCAACCGAGCAGGCCGGCTATTTCGCCGCCGCGTATCGATTTGGTTTTTTCCCGGTCTCGCTAATCGGGCAGAGCATCGGAGGAGTATTCCGGCGCGATGCGATTCAGGCTGTTTCTGAGAGTCAGCAAACCGCAGCATTGAAGCACGTATTCGCATTCTACGGGCGCTGGCTGTTAGTGATCGCCTCATGCTACGCAGTTCTTGGCAGCCTCCTATTTGGTTCTGTTATCAACATTGTGTTCGGCGGTAAATGGAATGGCGCCGTGGCGTTCTTCTACGCAATGCTTCCATTATTCGTCGTGCAAACTATTTATGTGCCGCTGTCGCAAATATTCTTGGTGACCAGGAAGCAGTTTCTCGATTTCGTAATTCAACTCGGTCTTGCCGTAAGCCTGCTGAGCACATTGCTTCTAGTACATCTGTTGAAAATGCCCGTTCAGAAAGCCGTTTTCTATTTTTCTACAGTCGCCTCGGCGGGCTCGGTGGTCGCTGTCATTCTGGTTGTAAGGGCTGCGGGCTTCGAAATTAACCGTGCCCATATATTTAGGCTGCTGGGCGGTGTGCGTGGCGAACGTGGCGTAACCAGGTTGCGTCTTCCGCGTACCGTGGGCGAGGGCAAAATTAATGAATAATTCAACTGTAGATTTGAAGGCCACGGAATCCGTAATTTTGCCTTTGATAAGCCGGAAGGGTGCCGCATGGGTGGTGCTACTCAGCGTTGTGCTTCTGAGTGGATTGTTCCCGTTCGCTTCGTTTTACTTGTTGTTGCTGCTCATGACATTGCTGTCTAGCGCGCATTCTCCGGTGCGTGTAATTGTGTGTTTGCTCTGCATCAGCTCGATCATTGTGTTCGGTCCGCTAATCGCATTGAAGCTTCCGATCAACAACGGTGGGAATGACAAAATTCAATACCTGGATTTTATGCGGACCATGGATGCGTCTGGGCTAGCCTATTATCTATCGACTCAGCCTGAGGTACTGTCGTTCTCGACGATGTATCTGGCGTACGTCTTATTCGGGCCGACCGATCTCGCATTTTTATTCATATTTGTCATTTCTTATTCCTTGCTGCTGTGCGCCGTTTGGAAGATTGAATATCGGGCGCTGCCGATTTTTATCTTGCTGATGACCTCATCTGGAGCGTTCTATTCATCATATGCGAACGTAATCAGGCAGGCTATGGCCTTCCCGTTCATGTTTTTATTCTTCACCGCTGGTCGCACCCGGAGCAGGTTGCTTCTTCTGATGCTTTCGAGTCTTGCCCACTTGCCAAGTTTTCTTATTATGGCGCCATATGCCGCCTACCGATATTTCAAAAAATGGGCGGTCCTTGGTGCCATCCTGATGGCCGTTTTGTTCTTTGCTATTTCAAAATATAACCTCAATGCGCTCAGTGCGCTGAGTGGGGACGACGGCGGTTATGTTTCAAAGAAAGTCGGACTATACAGCGCGTGGGATGAATATAGCGTGATAGTCGTTGCTCTAGCAGCGCTTGCCCTCTTCGCTGTCAATAATTATCTGTGGCTGCGCTCGACGAGGAATAACGTGAGAAAGGCTGAGCGGCTACATAGCAGAGAGACAAGAGAGCTGCTGATAGCGTCGAATTTTGCCTTTATCTCGCTGATGGCGACCTACAACCTGTCGAAAGTTTTTGAGAGGGTTTATATCTACTTTTTCGTGATCTCTATTGCGTACCTAGCTGTTTTACTTGCCAGAATGCGGCCGGGGCCGATTAAGGCGATCATCATTCTCACCGGGATCGCCTATTCAGTATATGGATTATTCAAAAATCTTTTTATCGCGGAACTGCTATTTTCGGGTGACCCATTTGGATTTTTGACGTCCAGTTTTCTTGAGCTGTACCGCAACTTCATTTGAAATATTTAATTATGCTTTACGTCGTGGATCAAAAAATGGCGAACTGGTTCAGGAATTGGTCGAACACGGTAATCATATTGATCTTGTTAGTGCAAGCTAGCCAGGTCAGTTTGGCATTGGCGCAGTCGAATACCTATCGTGTACCAGGAGCGGTGATCGCTCACAGCTACGCCAGAACTGGAATCTACCTCGGCTCACCCTCCATAGTGATATTGGGAGACGGGACGCTTGTGATGTCGCATGACACGTTCGGCCCCAACTCTAAAGCGAACGAGGAAGAAGTATTTAATTCCCGTGATCGAGGAGCAAGTTGGTCCAAGATCGCCACAGTCGGCGACCAATATTATTCGTCACTGTTTGTCCACCGAGGTGTGCTTTATTTGCTCGGTACATCGAAGCTTCTCGGATTTGCAGTGATTCGCCGTTCGACAGATGGCGGCAAGACTTGGTCCAATGCCCGCGACGCCAGTAGCGGCGTTCTGGCGACAGACGGCAAGTATTTCTCCTCGGCGCTGCCTGTTGTCGCGGCGCGAGGCAGACTGTGGAAGGCAATTGAGGTGATCGACCACGTCGGAATTGTCGTGAAAATGATGTCTGCTGACGTAAACAGTGATCTCCTTAACGCATCTAGTTGGACTTTGTCGAACGGGCTGACACCCGACAAGAATTGGCTCGACGGAAAATTCGGAGGCTGGTTGGAGGGCAATGCTGTGGCGACACCCAGTGGCGCCGTAGTGGACGTATTGCGGGTTTACTACAATTTTCTTCCCGAGAAAGCGGCAATTGTCTCGTCGAGTGACGACGGGACACACATTAATTTTGATCCGGCGCACGGATTCATTGACCTTCCGGGAGGAGGCAAAAAATTCACCATTCGCTATGACCCGTCCACAAAGCTGTATTGGTCACTGACCAACGCAGTGCTTCCAGGTAGTTACAACGGAAATAATCTCGAACGGGCGCGCAACACTCTTGCTCTCGTGTCGTCGACTGATCTGCGCAGTTGGGAAGTTCGACGCGTCGTTCTTCACAGCGATGACGCCGATAAGCATGGCTTCCAATACGTCGATTGGGTGTTCGACAATCATGATATAGCGGCGGTAGTCCGGACCGCTTTTGACGACGACGATGGCGGCGCACATTCCCAGCACGATTCCAATTTCATCACCTTCCTGCGAGTGCGCAATTATGCAAGCAATTGATTGCCTGCGTCCTGGTGCAGTGCCGATCATCGCGGAGCAATTCGTGTATGTACGCGTTAGACGACTGGCTCGCATTGGATGCAGGCCGATTGGTAGCTATCCTGTTACTGGAGCCGTTTTATGATCCTGGTTCTTGTCGATTCGATGGAGCGATACAGCTTCTTTCGTCGCCTCGTCAGTCCTATAAAAAATGAGGCTCGGTTCCTGTTCGTGACCACTGAGCCGCTTGCTCATCTTTTATTGATTACCAGAGGTTTCCGGTCGGTGTACGTCAACCGCAGACAAGCGGTAGTGGATAAATACATTGAAGAAATCGAAGCGTCGAATTTTCGACGAAGTATCGAGCTTCTGAGCGGTTGTATTTCGGAAGATCGGGCGAAGAAGGATGCGGCGTCAGTAATTTGGAAAATCAGAAAGATTATTTCTAAACACAATATAGAAGTCTGTTTGCTATGGAACGGCCAACAATTGGCCGGTCGCGTACTGAACTATCTGTGCGACGTCCATGGAATTCGAAAAAGGGTCATGGAGATTTCTAACCTTCCAAATAAGCTTTTCGTGGATTCGCAAGGTGTTAACGCGCTTTCGACTATTGGAGGAAATCCCTCAATACTTGATGACCTGACGATGCCAGACGAACAAAAGCACGTCGACTGGTTGGTGGAGTACGAGCGTTACAAAGCATCCCCACTGCCGCAGTCGGCCGTTACGTTTTCGAGAAAGGCTAAGCGCCTAATCAATTATGCGCTCAAGTATCCGCTCGGTGGCGCCTGCCGCACCGAATTTTCTCAGGTACGTAGACGTAGTAAGAGGAAAACTATGCGCGTCACGGGACCTTGTTCGTCGGAGGAATTGAGGCGGAAACGTTATATGTTTCTGCCGCTTCAAGTTTCAAGTGACACGCAAATAAAGCTGCATTCGGATGTTGACAACATTGATGCAATCCGCATTGCCGCTGCGAAAGCCAAAGAAATGGCGCTCAAGCTGGTCGTTAAGATCCACCCTGCCGAGACGGACGTTCTTGCTATCACCGAAATCGTGTCGATGCGCGAGAATTTCGACTTCGAGATAGCTACGATTTCCACGAACGATCTAATTCGATATGCAGAAGAAGTGATAACTATAAATTCGACGGTTGGGTTGGAGGCACTGTTATATGGGAAACAGGTAACGTGCCTTGGCCGTTGTTTCTACGTGAACTTCGACAGAGCGAGACTTCTGAAGTATATCCACGGGTACCTGACCGATGGCATCGACTACTTTGGTGAAGGGAATATATCTGCTCGAGCGGCCCGCAACGTGTGTGGTTTGTTGGAGAAATGATGATAAACAAGTGTGCCGTACTGATTCCTCATTACAATGACCCCGCAGGGCTGAATGAATCCCTCCAGTCCATAACATCGGATGAACGTTTGTGCGTTTTCGTCGTAGACGATGGAAGCGACATCAAACCTGACGAAATGAAGGCGAGGCATGCCTACAGCGGCGAGCTGAAATTTATCTATTTACCGTCGAATCAAGGTATAGATCACGCTCTGAACGCTGGTTTGGATTATATTGGCGAATCCTACGCTTTTATCGCACGACTGGATTGCGGGGACACTTGTGCAGAAGATCGGTTCTCAAAACAAATTGAATATCTGGAAGCGCATCCTTTTGTGATGCTGGTCGGCAGCGCTGTGACTTTCATCACGGAAGATGGAAAAATATCTTTTACGCTGCGTCTGCCAACGACGAGCGATTTAATTCGCCGGGCGATGTTTTCGAATTGTGCATTCATCCATCCAACGGTCATGTGGCGGTCGTCTGTAATGAGTGAAATCGGATTTTACCCGACTACATATCCGGCAGCAGAAGATTACGCGCTTTTCTGGAAATTCGTGGAGCGTTATAGAACCGCGAACTTGCCTGAGGTGCTGGTGTTTTCGAAGCTTTCTCCGAATGGTATTTCCGCGCGCAAGCGGGCAATACAACTCAGATCCAGGCTGCGACTGCAACGAGAGCATCTGACTCTAAATGTGGCTTCGCTGCTGGGCGTAGTTAAGACCCTCACGCTCATGTTAATCCCGCGCAATATAGTCATGACCATCAAGAAATTCCGACTTGGAAAAGAAGTGCTGAACGATGTAGCCTGAAAACGCAGGCCATCTCGTCGACGCGTGAATATTATCTTTCGGCGTAATAACCCACTCCATTTAATTCGGTTGGATGATCATCGCTTTAAAATGGAGGCTCTTGGCAGGTTCTCCACGGCAATTTTACAATTTGATTAGAAAAGAACATGATACATACCAAAATCAAAGAGAATATTAGAGTAGGAAATAACCTCCCCTTTGTTTTGTTCGGTGGATTGAATGTATTGGAGACTTTGGATCTCTCCCTTCGTACGTGTGAACACTTCATCGAAGTGACGAAGAGGCTGAACGTTCCGTTTGTCTTCAAGGCTTCCTTCGATAAGGCGAATCGTTCATCGATTCATTCTTATAGAGGTGTAGGTTTGCACGAAGGCCTGGAAATTCTAGCCTCGATAAAACTCCGTTTTGATGTGCCTGTGGTTACTGACGTGCACGAGATCGAGCAGGCGTCATGCGTAGCGGAGGTAGCGGACGTTTTGCAGGTCCCTGCTTTCCTTGCGCGCCAAACGGACCTGTTGCTCGCTATTGCCAGGACGGGGCGGGTAATCAATGTGAAGAAACCGCAGTTCATGAGCCCGGCGCAGATCATGCACGTCGCCAACAAATGTGTCGAGGCGGGTAACGATCAGGTCATTCTTTGCGAGCGTGGTAGCTCGTTCGGATACGACAACCTGGTAGTCGATATGCTTGGATTTCGTCAGATGTCGGAAGCATCCGGCGGGCGCCCCGTGATATTTGATGTCACTCACAGCTTGCAATGCCGAGATGCACTGGCATCCGCGTCTGGGGGCCGTCGGCGACAGGTTCTTGACTTGGCGCGAGCAGGTATGGCGGTTGGCATTGCAGGCCTGTTCCTCGAAGCACATCCCGATCCGAATTCCGCTCGTTGCGATGGGCCGAGCGCGCTGCCGCTGGCTCTGCTTGAACCGTTCCTTGCGCAGATCAAGGCGATCGATGACGTGGTTAAAAGTCTGCCGGCTTTAGACATCGATTAGAGTTCGATCACCGCTCAAAGCGACAGCCAAGAAAGTTCGCGTCAAGATTGGAAAACGACGGCTTCGTTAAACGCGTGTATGTCGTTACGGAATGTAACGTAACGAGTCTCTCGCAGTGGATACCTTGCTGACTGTTCTGCCATTGAAGACGTGCTCCGCGTCGTCGCGCTGCGCGAAACGAGTGCCTTGCAGCACCATTGTTGCGCTTTCTCCGTTGGCATGTTTGCTGCTTGAACGTTATACCCACGCATACGTCACTCGAAGTTCGACGGTGTAGCGGCTAGCACGTGGGTGCTGCGGCCAGCGAACTTACCGGACTACCTCGAAAACGGGCCGGGGATGCTATTGCTGTTAAATAAACCAAAGACCAGTTTTTTACTAAAACAATACTTGGGGTTCGGGATGAAAATTGCGCATGTCGTCGAGACATGGATCGGCGGGGTGGCCAACTATGTCACCTCGCTGATCGTTGAGCAACTCGCGCGTGGTCACGAGGTCATACTGGTCTGCGATTCTAGAAATATTCCGAACATGCCGCTCGCACTGGAAGGTGTCGCTATCGCCAACTATGAGTCGAGCCGCAATCCGCTTAGCTTCGTTCGAATCGCGCGTAAGGTAAAGAAACTGGTCGATGAGATCGATGCAGACATCGTGCATTGCCACAGTTCGTATCCCGGTGTCTATGTCCGGCTGCAACGCATGCATGGCAGAAAAATTTTGTACACACCGCATGCGTGGGCTTTCATGAAAAAGGACATTTCCCGCTTCACTGCGCTCGGATTCGCGCTTGTCGAACGCCTGCTTGCACATCGGACGAACCGTATTCTCTGCATGTCTTTCGATGAAGTGAGAGCGGCGAGAAGGTATCGCATCGACATGGACAAGATCGAGCTTCTTTATACCGGCATTCCATCTGAAGCAGGGCGCGAGCAGAGTGCTCTCAGCCCGCAGCCCCTTTCGACAATCGCGCGGCCCATTCAGGTAGGGTATTTTGGCCGCCTCGACTATCAAAAAGGTTTCGATATTGTGGTCGATGCGGTCCCGCTGTTGAACGAAGGCATCCACGTTCACGTGTTTGGTGTCAGCGTGAGAGGCGGCGTCGACGCGCGCGGTCATGAATCACGTATGACGCATCATGGCTGGATGGATCCTGAGGGCGCTCGCCGGGCGATGCAGCAGATGGACGTAATCGTCGTACCTTCGCGCTGGGAGGGCCTCGCGTTGGTTCCGATCGAGGCTATGTGTGCCGGCAAGGTTTTGGTGGTCTCGTGCGAAAGTTCTTTGCCAGAGCAGGTGATTCATGGCTACAACGGTTTAATCCTGCGACAGCTTACGGGCGAATGTCTGGCTCGTGAGTTGAACGCGCTGTCGATTGATGAATGCCGCCGGATGGGGCAGAACTCGCGTCATGTGTTCGATCAAGCTTTCAGCGCGGACAAGTTCTTCAGGACTTTGATGAACTGCTACGAAAACGCGTGACGAATTTGCCCGCAGCCGATATTCGCATGCGGAAATACTTTGATTTAACCGCAGCGTGAGCGGTGCCGGCATGCTGTCGTCACACAGTGACTCCGGCAACCGGCATTTCGTCTATCGGCTTTCCGCCTCAAACCGATCCAACTGCCCAAGCAAATCCTTGATCTGAAACGTCTGCAATCGCGTCAAAGGAAATTCGTCCTGTATGCGTTGCAGCCGCTTTCGCCAATATGCTGGCGCCAGCACAGGTTCACCACGAAAGGCGCGCAACGAAGGCGCCATCACACGCGCGACGTGCGCGATGTCCTCATCCATTGTCATGCAAAAGCCCCGAAAAGCCCTCGGCGTGTAGTTTCGTTGTTTTTATGTGCGCGCTTTGTGTGACAACGTATTCGTAGTCGCCGCGCAAACGTCGGGGCTAATAGTAAGAAAACAAAATCGCCCGGTCAAGGTTTCTGACCGGATTTCGGGTGGGCGGCGCAGCAAAATGTCCCTTGATTTCAGGCCTTTTTTCTATCTCAGCCGGCCTTGGACGCTAGCTCGTCCGCTCACGTACGAGCATGCTTTCACTCGTAAAAAATGCATCAACGTGACACGTGTTAAACGGCGCAAGTGAGTACCTCCAAACCCCACAACGTAGACGGAAGAACAGAGGGCAAATGTAATCGGATGGCCTGACAGCGTCAGGTCATATGGCGCCCGAATCATGCTTGCGGAAGCAACCAATAGCATCGCCTAAAGCACATGCCCCCGCGGCGGAACCACCTCACCATGCGCTACTCCTCCGCCCGCGCCAACCTCCGCCTCCAAATACCCGATCCGCACCGGTGGCACAAACCACGCAAGGCACAATCCGGTCAACGCAGCCGCACCAGCCACCAGAATGCCGATATGAATCGACTGCACCAACGTGTCCCGCGCCGAATTCATCATCGCGTCGCCCGCGTGCCCCGCGCTGACCAGGCGGTCGATCAACGCCGCCTGCTCCGCCCGGTCCACCAGCAACTCGGGGCTCGCAAACGATTTGAACCACTGCGTCGCCTGATATGACGTGAGCGAACGATGCACGCCCTGCGTGTAGAGATGTCCAAGCAACGCGCCCGTCATCACCGTGCCCAGCATCCCACCGAAAGTGCGCAGCGATTGCAGCAACGCAGTCGCCGCGCCGAGCTGGTCGCGCGCGACGATCTGCTGAGAACAGACTGTCAGACTCGTCGCGACCAGACCGAGTCCGAGCCCGCTGATTCCCATACACGACATCCACACCAGATGCGGCTCCGTACCCCGCAGCACGACCACGCTCAGACATGCCAGCGCGGATAGCGCGAAGCCGACGTACATGATGCCGTTCGCGCGGCGAATCCGGGTGACAATACGATTGTTCACCACGCTGCCGATCGTCGTGCCGAGCAACAGCGGCGTGATCAGCATCCCCGAGTCGTGCGCAGACATCGCATAGCCGCCCTGAAACAGCAGGGGAACATAGAACACCAGCGAAAACAGCGCGAAACCGCCAAGCACGGACATCGCAAAGAGCGCGAAGAGTTTGCGGTCCAACAGCATATCCACGGGAATGATCGGATACGCGATCCTGCTCTCCCACAGCCATAGCGTCAGAGAAAAACTCGCTGCAACAACGGCCAGCACAATCGTTATCGTGTCGATGCCGTGCTTCGGAAACAGTTCGATCAGCAATTGCAGCGCGCCGAAGGTGACCGCGATCACAAACGCACCGAGCCAATCGAGCCGCACGGGGCCCTTGCTTCGCAGATGACGCAGCGGCGGCAGAAAGCGCTGCACGAACAGCAAGGACACGACGCCCACCGGCACGTTGACGAAGAACACCAGTCGCCATCCGCCGTATTGCGTGAGCATGCCCCCGAGCGTCGGCCCAACCATATTGGCAAGCCCGAATGCGGACGTCACGAACACGAGCCAGCGCAGCCTCAGCTTCGGATTGGGAAACAGATCGGCAACGGTGGCGAACACCGTGCCGATCAGAATACCGCCGCCGATCCCTTGCAAACCGCGAGCCATCACCAGTAACAGCATGCTGGTGGCAAAGCCGCACAATACCGATGCACCGGTAAACAAGAGAATCGCGGCGATCAGGAACGGCTTGCGGCCGAACAGATCACCCAGTCGTCCGAAGATGGGAATGGTGATGACGGAGGCCAGCATATAAGCCGTCGCGACCCATGCGTATAAATCGAAACCTTTGAGATCGGCGACGATGCGCGGCAGCGCGGTGCCGACGATGGTTTGATCGAGCGCCACCAGCATCGACACAAAGGCAATACCCAGCATCGCCAGCAGCGACTCGCGAAACGGCAAAAGTTGCCCATTGGGTGGAGGCGTATCGAGGCTGGGTGTCATGTCCGTTTTGCTTGTGTACTTATTTGCGCGCGGCCTGGTGCGCGCTCAATGCCGCGCCGAGGTCTTCGTCAGTCATGGCAGGGCAGATGCTCATTGTCAACAAATCACCCCATTGAAGAGCCAGCGCAGACATTCCACGCGTATCGTCTGCCTCAACGACCGCAAAGCCATGCAAGCCACCGATCGCATGCCAGCGTCCCAGTAGTTTGACGCCTTCAGGCGCGACGCCGCCGGTTTTCATGAAGCGCTCGATGACGGCGTTTTCCGCAGCCGGCAGACCATTCCATTGCACGATGAATTTCATTTGATGCCTCCAGTTTGATCGGGCGATGCTGACGCGTGGCGCGCCATTATTGCCACCCGCGCTGTGCGACGTTCTTGCATACGCCGGCGCCGTGAACGCCTTTGCGCCAGGATGCTGTCCGAGCATTCTGCGCAAGCGGAAAGTGACATAAAACCAGGTGGCATCCTAAACATCATAGGTGAGCACACGAGCCCCGAGGTCGCAGCGTACGGACATTCACCAGGCCAATCGAACAAGACACCAGTCGCCGGAACAACAGACAGCTACGTTTATTTCCAATTGCGGGCGCCTCGTGCGTCCTACAGGAAGGAACTTCTAATACGGCTATCGACGATGCCGGAATCGAACTGGTTGGAAGCGCGCCATGCAACGTGCCGTTGCGGCGAACATCAGAGGCGGGTCCTACTTGCGCGGCGATTGGAGAGGCACCGCGGTGCCCGAAGCATCGGCAATTGTCTGACGTGCAGCCGGAAAGCCGGGTGGGTAGTCCACAACGCGCGCGGAAAGTGGCGCCGCCAGCATGGTGATACTCGCACGCGCACCAACCCGTGCGCCGCCGACAATGGCCGCCATCGCCTTGCGGTCGAGTTCGACGCTTTCGGTGAGGTCTTTGATAACGAGCTTTGCCATGGTGGCTCCGGTGAAACGATTGAGCTGACGGCTGGTGCGATCTTCCAGCCGCCGCCCGGGGTGTGTTTGTCTTTGGGTGTACGGAGGTCTCGTCGCACTATCAGTATAGGAAATCTGCTTGCAGCCCGCCTGTTGGATATGTATGGACCGCAGCAGAGAAGTCCCCGCGCTTCGCTACTGCGTGCCGTTAAGCAAAGGCATAGTTGGCGCCCGACAACGACGGGCTGACGTTCAGATGAAACGGTACGACATTGGCGCCGACCATGCCGATGTCGTTGAACGCGGCAACGTTGACCGTTTGTACCTGGGTGAGGTTCTGGTCGATCTTGACGCTGACATTGGCGATGCCGCCAAGGCCGCTCATCGACGGCACGCCCGGCACGCTGGCGCCGGTGCCGCCGGCCACCGCCGACATTGCGTGGTGGTCGAGCTCGCGGGTGCGGGATAGATCGCGAATCATGAGGGATGACATGGTGATTCTCCAAAAGTGCGCGGAAGTTAGGCGTGATCGGAGCGAAGCGGAACTGGCCGAGGGCCAATCCGCTTCACCGGGTCAGGCTTTAAACGTTGATGTTGTTGCTCGACGTGACGCACGGATTGATCGTCGAAGTGAGTCCCGTGGCGAACGCGACGTTGTTGCCGTTGGCGTTCTGGATGTTCATTTCGTTGCTGATCATCTGCGTCGCGCTGACCTGCTTGCTGTTGTTCGGCGCGAACACAGGGCTAATGTTGGTGTACGACGTGCCGCAGGGGTAGCAGCCGAAGCCGAGGCCGCCGCGCACGGCACGCATGGCCTTGCTGTCGAGTTGTTCGGTGATGGACAGGTCTTTGATCATCAGCATGTTCATGGTAAATCTCCTGGAAGTGAAGGTGAGAGTGTTACGGTTGGGTTCGAGCATCTTGTCTGCTCGAGCGTCACTAACGCATGGGCCGTGCCAGTTTTATTCGCGCGTCCTAACAAAGCCCGCGAAGCATTGATGGTCAAGGGTTTCGCGTCACGTCACTGCGTCAAGGTTGCAGGATGGCGACTAACCCAAAACGGGAAGCTGATGGCGCGCTCCCAACAACGCGCGAGATTCTGTTGGATGCCGCAAGACACTGGCGGGCGGCGCGGGCAGCGGGGCAATCCTGGTTTGCGAAAGCATGGGTCGGGGATTAGTATCGAAGCGGCACATGTAACTGGTTACGACAGGTTTTCTATTGGCCCGACAGGCCCCGGTCGCATGCGATCCGGCCCAACGGCAGCGGGGGCGCTTCGCACACATGGCTAGCCTTGCGCACGTAATTCGCGACTATCAGAGCGGCGAGCTGTCACGTGATGAGTTCGTCGCTCAACTCGACAGCACGTTGACGACCGAAGGACTGGGTCCCACGCAGCTGCTGGAAATGCTCGGCGTAGCGCATCGCAGATCCCCTCTGCCCGAGGACCTCTACGCCGAAGTTCGGCGGCGCATCGAACAGTTGCGAGTGTCGAACGTGGCGGCCGGCGGTGAGGAAACCGGCATACAGACCACCGTCGAGATACCGTCGCCACGCTCATCGAGCTCAACGAACTCAGCGAGCTCAGCGGGCCCGACCGGCACGCCCGGATATGACCAGATCAAGGGCACAGGCGATACGCTGAACAACCGCTTCGTTCTCGAGGAATGTCTCGGTGTGGGTGGGATGGGCACGGTGTACAAGGCGCTCGATCTGCGCAAGCTGGAGGCGTCGGATCGCAAGCCGTATGTCGCGATCAAGGTGCTGAACGTGCAGTTCCGCGGCAATCCGAACTCCCTCGTCGCGCTGCAACGGGAAGCGCGTAAAGCCCAGGTGCTGGCGCACCGCAACATCATCGCGGTGTACGACTTCGACCGCGACGGACCGATCGTCTATCTGACGATGGAATACCTCACCGGCAAGCCGCTGAGTCAGCTATTGCGCACGCCGGGCTACAAGGGCATGCCGGTTCGGGCCGCGCTGCCGATCGTGCGCGGCATGTGCAACGCGCTGGCCTACGCGCACGAACACGGCTTCGTGCACTGCGATTTCAAGCCTGCCAACGTCTTTCTCACGACGAATGCCGAAGTGAAAGTCATTGACTTCGGCATCGCCCGCGTGTTCCAGCGGTCAGAGGAGGAGAGCGATGCCACGGTCTTCGATCCGGGCAGTCTCGGCGCATTGACGCCTGCGTATGCGAGCCCGGAAATGATCGAGCATCGCGAGCCGGACCCGCGCGACGATATTTACGCGCTCGGCTGCATCACATACGAGTTGTTGACCGGCCACCATCCGTTCGACCGCTTGTCGGCAACCCAGGCTCGCAATGCGGACTTCAAGCCGCAACGGCCACCCGATCTCGATTCGAAACAGTGGCGTGCATTGCGTGCCGCCCTCTCGTTTGATCGCAACACGCGCATGCCGAGCGTCACCCGCTTCATCGCGGAGTTCGATGGCGAAGCGCGCGCGGAAAAGTCCGGTACGTTGGTCAAGACGGGATTCGCGGGCTTGGCGGTCGTGTGCGCCGCAATTGTTAGTGTGTTTGCTTTGCGCTCCGCGCCGAATCGTCAGAGCGCGGCGCAACCGTCTGCGAGTGCGTCGCAAGCCGCTACCGGTCAGGAGGCTTCGGCGACTACGCCTGTTGCTGCCGCAACGGCGGCAAGCGCGCCTGAGCCACCGTCCGCTGTCGTGCCAAACGCGGCGGCGCCTGGCGCACCCTCTGCACAGCCCGCGCCCAAGCCCGTGCTGACCCTGGCCGCCATCGCCCCGGTGCTGGCGCAGGTGCCGTGCTCGGCACTGTCCGCCTCGGCACAGGACCACTCGCTGATGGTGCGCGGCTACGTTTCGCAACGCTACGGTGCGGCGCGTCTGAAGGACACGTTAGCGGCGCTTCCGGGCGTCGATGCGCTGACGCTTCAGGTCGAGCCGCTCGCTGACGATAAGTGCGATGTGGTCAAAGCACTCTCTCCCTACTGGATCCACAACTGGCAAGCAGGCCACGTTGCGTCGCTGCGCGTGCGTCCGCCGGGCGGCCAGTTGCAGGAGGGAGATTCACTGGTTGTCGACGTGACGACGCCCGCTTACGACTCATACGTGAATCTTGACTACTATCAGCTCGACGGCAGCGTCGTGCATATGGTGCCGAGCCCGCGCGCCAGGGACAATCAGGCGCCGCCGCACTACGCCGCTACCATAGGCGGCGCGGGCGACTGGAATATTTCCAGGCCGTTCGGAGCGGAAATGGTGGTGCTTCTGATCACGCCGGTGCAACTGTTCGATAAGCCGCGGCCTGAAAGTGAATCGCGCGCCGACTATCTGCAAGCTCTGGATGCGCGACTCGCGCAGATCACCGAAAAGTACGGTCAGAATCATATCGTCGCTGACTTCGCGCCGATTACAACGAAACCGCGCACCCCTTAAGAGACGGGCCGCGAGCGCGGCCGTATCGGTGGTCGCTTTATTTAAGGTCCTTCACCACCCTGACACCATCCTGGGACTGGCGCACGCTCGCGCTGTACTTGAAGCGCGTCGCGCTCAGCATGTAATTGCCGCCTTCGCGCCACGAGCCGCCGCGAATCACTCGCATGTCGCAACTGGGACTGTCCCACGCGCGGCCGTCAGAGGGTGCGCCCTGGTAGGAGTTGTGCCAGCAATCGGCGACCCATTCCCAGACGCTGCCGTTCATGTCATACAAACCGACCGGATTCGGCGCGAACGAGCCGACGGTCTCGGGCCCTTCCTTGTGCCAAGGGGGGCCGCAATCCATGCAATTGGCGTTGCCCTTGCGCATCTGCTCGCCCCACCAGTACGCCGTGGTGGTGCCGCCGCGGTCCGCATATTCCCATTCGGCTTCGGTGGGCAAGCGGTAGGGTTTGCCGGTCGTTTTGCTCAGCCACTTCACGTACTGTTGCGCGTCGTCCCAGCTAATGTCGCGTGCCGGCGCCGTCCTGTTCGTATTGCTCTCCGGAGTCAGTTTCGAACAGACATTCGCCGCAACGCATGCATTCCATTGTTCGACGGTCACCTCGTACTTGCCGATCGCGAACGGCGCGCCGATGGTCACGCGGTGGACGGGTTTTTCGGAGGGGTCGTCGGTATTGCTGCCCATCGAGAAAACGCCTGCGGGCAACGCGACCATGATCGGGCAGGCAGCGCAATCGTGGCTCTCGCCCGCGGCCGGTGGGTGCGTCGCGGATTTTTGCGCGACGACCGGCGCGGCAGGCGCTAGGGCTTGGGGGCCCGGCGCCGATATTGGCGCGGCAACGTGCGAGTGATCTTGCGTGGCAGCGTTCGCAGGCGGACTCTGCCTCGCGGCTTGCGGTGGCTGCGCAACGGGCGGCGCAACTGACGATGTGGGCGTCGGCGCAGCAAGCGGCGCACTCGCTGCAGCCGCGGCGCGCAACCGGTCAATGCGTGCATGGGCAAGCGTGGCGAAGCGTCCATTTGGATAGGCCTTCAAATAGGCTTCGTAATCGCCGGGATAGTTGCTGTCCTTGATGGAATTCCAGAACGTGATCTCGTATTGTTCGCTGCTGTCCTTGGGCAGGATGCCTCTGCTGTGCAGCGCGACTACGGCGTCCTCGACCACGGCAGACGCGCGCCTCGCGCTCGCGCCGCGAGATAGCGGCTCGTTCAGATTAAAGTCTTCGGCAAGCGAAGAGGCAAACCACGGAGTTTGTTCGCCGGCAGTCAGCTTGACCACTCTGGCCGCTACGCGTTGCAGCAATCGCACGAGAGACAGCGTCGAAGAAGGGCCGCCGAGCGCATGCAGCAAGGCGTTTGTGTAAATGCCGTGATGTGCGCCATCCGCTGCAAAGCCGCCGGGCGCCGTCGCGTATGCGATCAGGGTATTGGCAGGCAAGGAAGTCGTATCGGGTGATGCATCCACGGCGAAAGGATTGTCCAGACAGGTGTCGAGAATGATGAGGTTGAGCGCTTTTGCACGCGGTGCACCCATAGCCTGCAAGACATTGTCCAGATCGATACCCTCTCTGACGAGCCGTGCCGGCGAGCGTTCATCCAAGCCCGCAGGTAAGAGCAACGTCTGCGTTCCGATTTGCACGCCATGTCCCGCGAAATAGAAGAGTCCTGTGCCACCTTCGCGCAGACGTTGGCGGAATTCGCCGATGGCCTGCTGCATCTGCTGCGACGTCGTGTCAGTACGAAAGATGACTTCGAAGCCGAGCGCATGCAGTCTGTCGCGCATGGCGCTAGCATCGCGTTCAGCGTTACCGCTGATCGGGCCCGCGTTGTGGCCGTATGCGCCGTTGCCGATCACGAGGGCCACGCGAGCAGACTGCGCATTGTTCTTCGGAAATGTGAGCGGCGTGCTCAAGGCGGTCGGATAGGGGGCGGTAGCGCCATGCATTGCGTCGCCACGCTGCGCCGCGGCACCAACACTGCCGCAGTGCGCCTGAATTGCCCCGGCCATGCAGACTAGCAGGAATGTTCGCCACATATTCATATCCTGTTTGTTCCGGACAGAACATAGGTATTCGACGACCGCGAAGCTCGCAGCAGCCTTTGGAGTGGATTGGGCGCAGCATCGGCACTGCGATCGGCAATCCATCGGCAACCTATGAATAACGATAGCACGCGGTTTGCGCGTCACAATGGTCGGCACGCCTTCAATGCGTTATTCGGTTAACGAGCGTGGCGTATCTTTTTGGCAAGTTACGTCCTAAGCTAATTCACAAAGTAGCGCAGTACGTCCGTTTTATTAGTGCTGCCGCTCATCGACGAATGACGTGAACCCGGTACCTGAATCCGCGTGGAATTACGCCAGTGTCCGCGACGTCCGCTCGGAGCGTCTGGCCGCAACCGGCCGCAGTGGAGCAGCCAGGACCATTCTTCGGGAGAGTGCGCAATGCGAAGAACCCTCACATCCGGCGTACTCGATATACGTCGCAGAACGAAGACAACGCTTGCAGCTCTCTGCACCGCCTGGTTCGCCACCGTTTTTCTCCTGCTCGGTACGGCGTCGCTGTCCGACTCAGCACGTGCCGAACAAACCCCTTCGCCCCCGGGCGCCGAGGAATACATCATCTGGCCATCAGATGGTGCGGTAATTCACGGCGGCAAACTGTGGGTCCGCATGGGACTGCGCAACATGGGCGTGTGCCCAAAGGGCGTGGCGGTTCCGAATACGGGGCACCACCATCTGCTGATCGATACCGACCTGCCGGCGCTCGACCAGGAAATTCCGTCTGATCGAAATCACCTGCACTTCGGTGCGGGTGAGACGGATGCGCGCATCGAACTGCCGCCTGGCAAGCACACGCTGCAACTCATTCTTGGTGACCATAATCACGTTCCGCACGTGCCCCCCGTGTATTCGAAGAAGATCACCATCACCGTACTAAAAGACTAGCTGTCCCGTTCATTTCAGGCGGGCTCGTCAGGACGGAGAGATCAACATGGACAGGATCATCGCGCTTGCGGCGCTGCTCGCATTTGCGGCATTGACATCACTGGCATCGCCGCGTCTCGCCGTGGCCGGTACGACTCCGTCGCCGGCCGGCGCGCACGCCTATATCGGCTATCCGAACGATGGACAGGTCGTGCCCGCCAATAAGCCGTTCCGGGTCTGGTTCGGTCTGCGCTATATGGGCGTGGCGCCGAAAGGCGTCAAGTATCCAAACACGGGACACCACCATCTGCTGATCGACACCGACCTGCCGCCGATGGATCAGGAAATCCCGAATGACCGCAATCATCTGCATTTCGGCGCGGGCGAAACGGAAACGATGATTCAGCTTCCGCCGGGCAAGCATACGTTGCAACTGTTGATGGGCGACGACATGCACGTGCCCCACAATCCGCCCGTGTATTCGAAGAAGATCACCGTCATTGCGCGCTAGCCGCCTATGCGGATATCGACCTGACACGGCTTGCTCGTTTCAATGTCACGTCGCAGCCAACACAATCGCGCGGCTTGTTGGCTGCGATCCACCAGTTTCACTCCGTCGTTTCCTTGCAGTCGTATCGGCTCTGGAAGTACAGCATCTGCAAACGCCTTTATCCACGGCCGTTCGCGATCTTTCTTAGGATCGGAAATCAAAACTGGCACAGCCCATGCGTTAGTGACACTCGAGCAGACAAGATGCTCGAACCCAACCGCAAGACCGTGCTGTTTCCCTTCCCAGGAGATTTACCATGAACACGCTGATCATCAAAGACCTGTCCATTACCGCTCAACTCGACAGCAAAACCATGCGCACCGTGCGTGGCGGCCTCGGCCTCGGCTATGGCTACGGCTATCCGTCGTCCTCGTTCCTCAACTTCTCGCCCGTGTATGCGCCGAACAACAGCAAGACCGTCGACGCCACTCAACTGATCAGCACGACGATGAACATTCAGAATGCCAACGGCAACAATGCAGCGTTCGTTGCCGGCGTAACGACCACGATCGATCCGCATGTGAGCTCGAGCAACAACATCAACGTGCACTAAACCGCGCGGCCGACCGCGGAGGCCCTCGGGTCTCCGCGGAATACGCAAGCTCAACGAGTCAAAAAGTTCTGCGTCCAATCGTTCTTTTCACACGACCCACGCGTTACCGCTCAATCCCCGCGCCGACCTTCCTGTACCGCTTCGATGGCGAAGACGGACAGCACATGCTTTACTTAAACAGCGCGTTCTTCTCGTGCGGCGCAGCAGGTGTCATCGGAGAAAATCGTGTCTGCGTTGTCCGATTCCATGGTTCTTCAGCGCGCCAGCAATGCGCCGGCGCGGCGCGGTGCGAGCCGCCGGATTGCGGCGCTGCGCGGACTCGGTGCGGCAGTGGTCTGCGCGCTGTCGCTAGGCGCATGTGTCGATGTCAGCATGCCCGACTACAAGCGGCCCGATACGCCCGCCAAGGGATCGTGGTCGGATCAGAAAGGCACGCCGGTGTCGGCGGCCGCGACGATCGAACCGGACTGGTGGAAAGGCTTCCACGATCCGTATCTGGACACACTGGTCGCGAAGGCCATTTCAGGTAACTTCGATATCAAGGTGCTGGCCGCGCGCATCGACGTGGCCAGCACGCAGATCGGCGAGGCTAAGGCCGGTGCGCTGCCGACCATGGATCTTGGCGGCGGCGCCGATTTCGAAAAGAGTACGAGACAGACGTTTGCCAGGCAGTACAACGTCGCCACCCAGGTGAGTTGGGACATCGACATCTGGGGCAAGGTGGAGAAGGGCGTGCAGGCCCAGAAGGCCGAATTTCACGCAAGCGAAGCGGATTGGCGCGCCGGTTATCTGGAACTGGTGGCGAACGTATCGAGCACCTATTTTCAGATCCTGCAGTTCGACGATCAGATCGAGCAGCAGCAACAAACGCTCGTCACGAACCGGCAGATTCTCACGATCTACGAAGGCCAGCGCCGCAACGGCCTCATACCGCAAACGCAGGTGCTGCGCCAGCAGGCCGAAATCAACCGCCTGACGAATCAGTTGCTCGAATTGCACCGCTCGCGCGATGTCGCGAACAACGCGCTGTGCACGCTGCTCGGCGTGCCGGCGGGCGAGTTCCAGTTGCCGAAGGGGCATTTGCAACAGCGCGTGCAATTGCCGGTGGTGCCGGAGGGCTTACCTGCTCAACTTCTGGCGCGGCGTCCCGACGTCGTGGCCGCTGAGTTCAGGGTACTGGAAGCCTATAACCTGGTCGGCGAGGCCAAGCTCGCGCAACTGCCCACCATCAACCTCACCGGCCACGGCGGCACCGCAAGCTTCGCACTGACTGATCTGCTGAAGTCGTTCACGTACGGATTCATGCCCAGCATCAATATTCCGCTTCTCGATCCTGGTGTGCGGGCTCATGTGAAAGTCACGCAGGCGCAATCCACGGTTGCCGAACAGCAGTACCGCGTCGCCGTTATGGGGGCGTTCGAGGAAGTAGAAAACGCGTTGGTCAATCTGAACTCGCATAAGGCGCAGCGCGTGGAATTGCAGCAGGAAGTATCGCGTCTGCAGATCGTTGCCGACCAGATTCAGTCGCAGTTGCGCCTCGGCGTGGTGTCGCAGCTGGAAGTTTTCGAAACTGAACGGACCTTGCTGGAAGCGCAGCAGGAACTGCTCGCCAACCACCAGTTGATTCTGTCCGACACGGTGCTGCTCTATAAGGCACTGGGCGGTGGCTGGCCGAGCGTGGATGTACAAGCCGAAGTAAAGGAACACTGAGCTAATCGGTGACAGGGTGCGTGTGGCGTATTTCGACTGCATATGACTCGTGAATGGCTTATACAACCGACGATGTGGAAATTGACACTTGCCATGTGTGACTTAAAATTTGTAAGGAGCCGGACTCTGCGTGGCTCGCCAGAAAATCCAGTATTCGCCGTAGTTCTTCCTTCCGTTCCTCCTGTGCTTTCGACGCAGCGGGTAAACGATTAGTGATCCAGATAAAATGACGGCCGGCGAAACCCCGATAGCTGAGATGCGCGCGACATTGGACGCCGCGTTCGACGTGGTGCTGTCGCCGGTTGCGTCCGCGCAGCGTCCCGCACTCGACGCGATCCGGATCGTCGACAGCCTGTTTGCGATCGGCCGAAGCGACCCGCCGTTTAGCGATTACCCGGCCGAGCGGATTGCCCGCCTGTCACGCCGCCATGCGCGGATTTTCACGGAGCACGGCGCTGTCTATGTCGCCGACCTTGGCAGCAAGAATGGCACGACGCTCAACGGCGTTGCGGTGCGGCAAGCGCCAGCGCGGGTGCGTGCCGGCGACGAACTGTGCTTCGGCGGCGAGTTGTGCTATCGCGTGGGTATCGAACCGCGTGCGCGGATTGTCGCCGCCGCGACGGCGGCGCCGGTGCCTGGCCTGCTGCTGGTGCCGCAGCGCGACGACCTTGGGCTTCTGCCAATCGACGTGCAGGCGTTTCCATTTCTCATCAGCAAGACAGACGAGGTTTTCGCGCGCTACAAGGATCGCTATCCACACCAGGTCAACTACATTTCGCGGCGTCATGCGCATGTCTTTCTGAAGAGCGGCGAACTCTACCTGGAAGATCTCGGCAGCACCAACGGCACATTCGTCGGCGGAAAGCGGCTTGACGAAGCAGCCGTGCCGCTTGCGGAGGGAGACGTCCTTGCATTTGGCGGCGATCACTTCGTCTACAGGGTGACACTGAAACAACCCTCGGACGTCGAGCCGACCGTGACCCAGCTATCCCTCAACGCAGCAGCCGGCGAAGCAGCCGATGCCGACAAGACCACCTTCGTCGGCGCCGCGCATTCGTTCCTCGATATCTTTTGCGTCGACCCGGGGCTACAGCGGGAAGATGAAGTCAACGAGCAGGCTCACGCTGCCGCCACACACGCGAAGCGCGATACGCACACTGGCGGTGAAAACGGTGCAAGCGGCACTGGCGGTTCCGGCGGAACCAACGGCAAGCAGGGCTCGAACGGCTCATATGGTCCACATGTAGCCAAACGCCGCCCGCAACGTTGGCGGCTGCTCGCGGGCGAACTCCGAAATGCCTTTGCAGGCGGTGAGCGTACGATCGAGCGTCGCGCCGTGTGGGGAAGCTGCGTCGCCCTTGCCGTTCTGCTGGCTGTCGCGCTGACCCTATACATGCGAGGTTCATCGGAGCGCGACCTGCGAAATTTGCTGGCGAGCGGCGATTACAGCAGCGCGGTGACGGTGGCAAACGACTACCTGGCCCACCACCCCGACGACACGAAGATCGGCGCGTTAGCGAGCGAAGCGCTTCTGAAGGCAAAACTCCCCGGTTGGTTGAACGCGTTGCAAAAGGCGCAGTTCGACCAGGCCGACGCGTTGCTCAAGGATATGCGTTCGTTGAGTACGAACAATGCGGACGCTGCGTCTCTGGTCGGTGAATTGCAATGGGTGGGCGACCTGGAGCGCTTCGTCACGGGGCGCGGCGGTGTGGAGGCGCCAATCCGCATGTACGCGGACGAGAGCACCATCAAGGGCCTGCTGCAACGCTGGGAAGACGATGCAAAGGGCCATCAGCGCGCGCTCGACCGGATCGCCGCCTATGTGCCCGTGTTTGCGGAGCCGTACGCGCAGGCGCTGAGCCATCTGCGCAAACTGGAAAGCGACGACTCGGTGTACATCGCCGCCATCGACCGCCTGAACGGCACCATTCGCACCGAGCTGGCGCGCGACAAACCCGACGCGCTGCCTGCCGTCCTCGACGATTATGCGCAGCGCTATCCGCGTCTGGCCGGCCTCGACCGAGTACGGGAAGATCTGCGGCTCTACACGGAGGTGTTGAACGCCGCGCTCAGCCGGCAATTGACGTCCTTGCTCACATTGCTGAGAACGGTGCGTTTCAGCACGCCGCCATTTCAGGCGCAGTTCCAGCAACTGGCCGCGAGCCGCCTGCCGTCGCCGGACATCATCCAGCGTCACGATGCGGCGAGCGCAGCGTGGCAGCGCGGCGATACCCAGCAGGCCTTAAGCGACTTGCAGGCCATGCCGGCCGGGCCGTGGTCGGACGTGATCGCCGCGGAACTGATGCATAAGAAAGCGTTGCTCGATCAATTCGCCGACTTGCAGAAGATCCGTGGCAGCAAGGACTACGAGCAACGCCTGCTGTCGTTCTATGCCAGTCTCGATCCGACAGCGGATGCGTGGTTCGTGCAATCGATCCAGAAAGACGTGGCCGCTTTGCACGACAAAGCGCTGGCGCGCGCGCAAGACCTGTTGCTGCGCGCGCAGAGCCTCTGGAAACAGTATCGGGCGAATGGCCCGATCGGCGGTACGCAACGGCTCGAAGCGGGGATCTCGCCCGGCTTTCGTAACGCGGCGCGTCTGCTTTCCGGTGCACAGGCGGCGGCGCAGCAGGGGATGCGCATCTATACGCAACTGAAGGCGGATCACCCCGCCGATTTTGACAGGCTGCTGGCGGATATCGACGCCGAGGCGGATTTGCAGCGCCGCTCGCTGACCGAGTTGCGCATGGTGCTTGACCCTGGGCTGTTGAAGGCGAAGCTGGCGTTGATTGGAGGCGAGCAGAGTGAAACGCGACAATCACCCTAGACCGTTGTCGGAGGCGCTGGAAGACCACAGCGTCGAAGGCATTGCGATTCTGACCGCGGAGCCGGTGAGAATCGCTCGCGCGCTGATCTGGGCGATGGTCGCGCTGGTGGTGGCCGGCCTCCTGTGGTCGTTCGTCGGGCGCGCGGATGTGATCGTCAGCGCACAAGGCACGCTGTCGCCGGAATCGGAGGTGCGCCGCATTTACGCGCCGATCGACGGTGAGCTTGCCGACCTGTACATCGCCGAGGGGCAACCCGTATCGAAGGGCGACGTGCTGGCGCGACTGAACGCGCGCGGCGCGATCGAAGCCGCGAGCAACGCGCTGCAGGCGCAACTCAAGCTCGAAGACGCCGAGCGTGACTGGAAGCAGTTCCCTGAGAAGAAGGCGCTAATGGAGCGCAAGGCGGCCGCGTTGAAAGCGCAGATGGAGGTCGAAGCGCATCTGCACGAAAATCGTGTTTCCGAAGGCACGACGAAGCTCGCCGAAGGCCAGAAGGCCGAACTCGACGAAGCGCGCAGCGTGCTCGACAATGCGCGCCGCACGCGTGAGGCGGCGCGTCAGGAATTGGACCGCTATTCGCAACTTTTCGCCCAGCCGGGTGGCGGCGGCATCGCCGAGCTGCAGGTAGAGCAGAAACGGACCGCCGCGCTGGAAGCGGATAACGCCTACCGCGTTGCGCAATCGAAACTCGCGGAGCTGGATTTTCGTCTCAGCCATGAATACGCGCAGGCCAATGCGCAGCTCGAAACCAGCGGGCAGCAGACCACCGACCTGCAACTTCAGTACGACTCCGCAGTCCGCGACATCGCGGATGCGGAAGACAAGGCACGCCTGCAATTGCAAAGCGCGCGCCTCGCGGCGGAGGCCGCCGCGCGGATTCGCTTCGAGAATATCGACAAGGACAATTTCCTGCTGATCCTCGCGCCGGTGTCCGGCGTCATTACCGACGTGACCTCCACCCAGCGGGGCGACAAGATTCAGGCGAACGCGCCGCTCGGCGGCATCGCGCCGAAGGATGCGAAACCCGTGCTGAAGATCGAAATCGCCGAACACGATCGGGCTTTTCTGCATGAAGGCCAGCCGGTGAAACTGAAGTTCAACGCCTTCCCATACCAGCGCTACGGCTTGATCAACGGCACGCTTGCCTATATTTCGCCGGCCACCAAGCCTTCGTCGCAGGACAAGCAGCCGGTATACGAAGGCCGCGTAACGCTGGAGAAGAACTACTACCAGATCGCCGATACCCGCTATCCGCTTCGCTACGGCATGACGGCGAATGCGGAAATCGTGGTGCGCGAACGGCGCCTGATCGATCTGGGTCTCGATCCTTTCAGGCAGGTCGCGGGATGAGCGCGGACGACACATCAATTCAAGGAGCGGATGACATGACTGCGATAGTACGAATCGACGATGAAGTCGTGGACGTTTCCGAGTTCATTCGTCTTCTGAAACTGACCGGCCAGTTCGAGAGCCTGATCGAGCAGATCGTGCGCGACAAGCTCACGGTGCACGCGGCGAAGAAGCAGGGCATCGCTGTCACAGCGGACGAAATCCAGCAGCGTGCCGATCAGTTTCGCCGCGTGCGCGGTTTGCATCGCGCAACCGATATGAATCAGTACCTCGACGCGCTTGGCGTGAACCTCGACGAGTTCGAAGCGTTCATTACCGATGGCCTGTATCAGGAGAAGATGCTAGACCTGGTTGGCAACGAGGCGGCGATCAAGGATTACTTCGCGCTCAACTCGCCGAAGTTCGATGCAATCGAAGTGAGCCATATCGTGTTGGACAGGGAGGGCAAGGCGAAGGAAATGATCTCGTACCTGCGCGACGATCCCGACAGTTTCGCCGACATGGCGCGCGAGCATTCAATTGCGGATACGCGCGAAGCCGGCGGGGTGATCGGCAAAGTGCTGCGCGGATCGCTGAAGCCGGACATCGAGGCGAAGATTTTCAACGCGGCGGTGGGCGATCTGCTCGGGCCGTTTCCGTCGGCGGATGGTTCATGTTTCGAGATTTTTGCCGTGACGGCGAAATATCCGGCAACGCTCGACGCGGACGTGGCCGCTGAAGTCAGGCGCTTGCTGCGCGAAAGCTGGTTGATTGCGCGAGCGCAGGAGCATGTGATTGAAGCGCGCTGACCGCGTACTTCGCATTGCATTGCCCGCCACGCAACAGTGCGATGCAACGTAGAGCAAAGCCACGCACAGCCGAATCGAGGTCCGCAAGCATATGGATGCCCCCCAGACCGTGCCCTCCGCCGCCGAGTTTCTCACCTCGGTGGAAATTCTCTCGCCGTTCTCGCGCGAAGAGATCGAGCGTCTCGCCGAGTACGCGCAGGCGCGCTTCTATTCGTTCGGTGAAACGGTATGCTCGGCGGGCGAAACCGCCGACGGTCTTTACGTGGTGCGCTCGGGGTCGGTACGGATCTTCACCGAGGAGCATGGCAAGGAAACCAGCATGGGCGTGCGCAAAACCGGCGAGATTTTCGCCGACATTGCGATGTTGCGCACGTACGTGCATGAAGCTTCGGTGCGGGCCTCGGCGAAAACGGAATTGCTGTTCATTCCCCGCGCCGCGATCGAGCCCGTGCTCGCCGGCAATCAGGCCGCCTTGGCCTTTATCGCGAGCTACGTGGCAATCAACTCGGCGGGCGGCTTCGTCGCGCAGTTATTCGATCTGCGCGGCAAGCTCAATAAGGCGGAACTCGAAGAGTATGTGCGCAGCGTCGGCGTGAAACGGGTGGCCGCCGGCAAGGAAATCCTCAAGCAGGACGGGCGCGATGACCGTCGGCTCTACGTGGTTCGGCAGGGCGAAGTGCGCATTGTCCGCCATGAGGAAGGCCACGACTACACGCTCGCGACTTTGGGCGAAGGCGAGATTTTCGGCGAGAAAGCCTGTTTGATGCGACAGGAGCAAATGGCGTCGGCCGTGGCGACGACCGATACGCGGCTGCTGGTGATCCCCGAGCGCACGGTCCATTTCATTCTGGAGCGCAATCCGAAGCTGCGTGAAGTCCTGGATGAGCGGATCCGTTACGGTGAGCGCGAACTGCAAAGGCAAAAGCGCCTCGAACAGCGCCGCAAACTGCCGCTGATGCTCGATCTGCAGACCCAACCCGAGTTCGGTGAAAAGGTTATCAAGCGCTTTGCGCTGGTTGAGCAGGCGGAAGAAATGGATTGCGGCGCGGCATGTCTCGCCATGGTCTGCCGCCACTACAACATCCCGATGACGCTCGGCAAGCTGCGCGAACTCGCCAATGTGACCACGCAGGGCGCGACGCTCGACAGCCTCGCGCGTGCGGGCGAATCGCTCGGCTTCACCGCGCGCGGCGTGCAATGCACATTCGATTCATTGCGCGGTTTCGATCTGCCCTTTATCGTGCATTGGGAGGGATACCACTACGTCGTGGTGTACGGGCTTTCGAAAGACTACGTGTGGGTCGCGGACCCGGCACTCGGCTTCAGGAAATTGACAGTTGAGGACTTCGAGCGCGGCTGGAGCGGCACCTGCCTGCTCTTTACCGGTGGACCGGATCTCTTGCAGATGTCGGCCGCGCGTTCACCATGGATACGCTTCGTGGGCTATCTCAGGCCGTACAAGAAGATTCTCGGCCACCTGTTTCTCGCCACGTTCGTTATTCAGGTGCTGGGCGTGATTCCGCCGCTGATTATCCAGAACATTCTCGACGGGGTGATCGTTCACCAGAACGTCAGTCTGCTGCATCTGCTGATCGGCGGCCTGATCATTGCCAACGTGTTTTCGCAATTGATGTCGTCGATCCGCGCGTATCTCGCCAATTTCATGGTGCGCAACATGGACTTCGCGATGATGTCGCAGTTTTTCAAACACACCCTATCGCTGCCGTTCTCGTTCTTCGCCAAGCGTAAAACGGGCGACATCTTCGCGCGCTTCCAGGAGAACCAGACGATCCGCGCCTTCCTCACCGAGTCCACGGTGACCACCGCGCTAAACCTGCTGATGGTGTTCATCTATTTCACGATCATGTTTGTCTACAACGTGAAGATGACGCTCGTATTGATCGCCTTTGTGATTCCGATTATGGCGTTGACGGCGCTGGCCACGCCGAAGATCAAGAACTACGCGCGTGAGGTGTTTACAGCATCGACCGAATCGAAGTCATTTCTGATGGAAGCGCTTGCCGGTGTCGAGACGGTCAAAGGTATGGGTATTGAGCGGCCGGTGCGCTTGCGCTGGGAAAAGAAATATGCGAAGGCGCTCGAGGTGCAATACCGGGCGCATGCTTTCAATATTCTGGTTGGGCTTGGCAGTCAGTTGCTGAACGCGGCGACTACGATCGCCATTCTTTGGGTGGGGGCGAATCTGGTGCTGGCGCGCGAAATGACCATCGGCCAGTTGATCGCTTTCAATGCCTTCATGGGCAGCGTGCTGGGCCCGCTGATGGGCTTGGTCGGGCTGTGGAGCATGCTGAACGATGCGGGCGTGGCGATGGAACGCCTCGGCGACGTGCTCGACATCGAGCCGGAACAGAAGCCGCAGGACTTGCCGTCGCGCGTAATGCTGCCTGATCTGCAAGGCGAAATCAGTCTCAGCGGGGTCTATTTCCGCTACGCCGACAACGATTCGGCGTACGTGCTGGAAAATATCAGCTTCGACATCAAGCCTGGCGAACTGGTGGCGATTGTGGGCCGCAGCGGTTCCGGCAAGACCACGCTCGCGAAGCTGCTGGTCGGTTTCTACACACCCACCGAAGGCAAGATGACGATCGACGGCTACGATCTCGGCGTGGTCGATAAGGCCTATTACCGCGCGCAGATCGGCTATGTGATGCAGAGCAATCTGCTGTTTTCCGGCACGATTGCCGAGAATATCGCAAGCGGTGATGACGCACCTGAGCGGCGACGCATCGAGGAGGTCGCGAAGATGGCCGACGCACACGCGTTCATCAGCAAGATGCCGCTTGGCTACGAGCAGATTGTTGGCGAGCGCGGCATTGGCTTGTCCGGTGGGCAGATCCAGCGTTTGTGCATCGCCCGGGCGCTTTACCACGACCCGCGTCTGCTGGTTTTCGACGAGGCGACCTCGGCACTGGACTCGCAATCGGAAAGCAATATTCTCGGCAACATGCACGATATTCTGCAGGGCCGAACGGCGGTGATCATCGCGCACCGGCTCAGCACCATCATGCGCGCGGACAAGATTCTGGTGCTGTACGAAGGGGCGATCGTCGAACAGGGCCGTCACGATGAACTGATTCAACGCGGCGGTATGTATTACCAGTTGGTCCAGAAACAGTTGAGTGCGTGATGAAGATACTCGACCAGGTTGAGGAACCCAGCCCGGCGATTTCCTACGCAGGGCTGATCGAACGCATCGAGATTCTGCGCTCCACGCTGCGCTGGTCGTCCCGGCTCGAGCGTGCCGATATCGACAAGCTGCTCCGGCAAGCCACTTCCTTACGCGACGAGGTCATGCAACTCTCGCACAAGGAGCGCTTTGTACAGGCTGCCACGGCTGCGGAGCCGGTCGTTGCTGCCGATCAATCGCGAGGCGCGCGCAGAAAGGCGTTGATCGAGCGGAGTTTCATTTTCGAAGGGACATTCGGCGACAATCCGCGTTTGCTGGAGTCGCTCGAAATTGCCGAAAAAGCGGCGCCGACCGATCTGCCCGTATTGATCGACGGCGAAAGCGGCACGGGCAAGGAGCTGATGGCGAAGGTGATTCACGCGAATGGCGCGCGCTCGGACAAGCCGTTCATTTCCGTGAATTGCGGCGCAATTCCGGACAATTTGCTGGAATCGGAATTGTTCGGTCATCGCAAGGGCGCGTTCACAGGGGCATCGAATGATCGCAAGGGAAAGTTCGAAAGCGCGCATACCGGTACGATCTTTCTCGACGAGATCGGCGAGCTCCCGCTGGCCGGTCAGGTGAAACTGCTGCGCGTTCTGGAAGCGCACGAGATTCAGCGCGTGGGCTCCGATGAGACGATTGCGGTCGATACGCGTATCGTCGCGGCGACCAATCGCAATCTGCGGCAGCTCAGCGAGGAGGGCAAGTTCCGCGAGGATTTGTTCTACCGTCTCAGCGTGATTCACGTCACCTTGCCGCCGCTGCGTGAGAGGCGTGACGAAATTCCGCTGCTGATTGCATGGTTCGGCGATGAGGCCGCCGGTACGCTGAAACGCAGGCCCGTCAGATTGACGCCGCGTTTACGCGACTTTCTGCTGAACTATGCGTATCCCGGCAATATTCGCGAACTGCGCAACGTGATGTATCGCGTCTCGTGTCTGGCGGGGGAGGTGGCGGATGTCGATCATCTGCCGGTGGACATGCGGCCGGCCGCTCCGGGTTCCGCCACGGCTGTGTCCCATGCGGAAAAAGTGACGGGACAGGAACCGATCAGCGTGGCGAACCTGATGTCCCTGAGCGACGCAAAGCGCGCCGCGAGCGACGACGCCGAAAAGGCCTTCCTGGAGCGCGGCCTTCGGGAGGTAAGCGGTACCGTGGCGGAATTGGCGCGGCGCATCGATATGAATCGCTCGCATCTGCAAATGCTGCTGAAGAAGCACGGCCTGCATTCAAAGGACTTTCGCAACCGCAATGCGCCGCCTACGGGCAGAAACGGTACTGACGAGCACGACGACGAAGACGCCGATAGCTGAAACGGGGTGTCTTGCGTGACGCGCGCTGCGACGGCGATAGCGCATCCGGTGCCGCTTTTTTCAGGTCCGTGCGTTCACGGCGCGGGGTTCAGCAAGGTTTTGTCGGATGCGTGCGGGTCTTCTGCTTGCACGACTACCGCCGTGACATTGTCACGCCCGCCGTGAGCAAGGGCCAGCTCGACCAGTTCATCGGAGGCGCGCTCACATGCCACCGAGGTCAGCACCGCCAGTATCTCCGCATCGCTGACTTCGTTGCTGAGGCCATCGCTGCAGAGCAGGAAGACGTCGCCATCCGCGACTTCGATTGCATCGTCATCGAGTTCGAGCACATCCGTGGCGCCCACCGCGCGTGTAATCATGTGCTGCGCCGGATGATGCCGCGCCTGTTCGTCGGTAATCACGCCGAGCGACTTGAGCTCTTCCACCTGACTGTGATCGCGTGTGAGCTGCCGCAATTGTCCTTTGCGATACAAATAGAGGCGGCTGTCGCCGGCCCACAGATAGGCGCAGAAGCGGTCGCAGGCGAGCAGCACGACGACTGTGCTGCCGATCCTTTGCACCTGGCGGCGCGCTGCTTCGTCCCGCAGTTGACGGTTGGCTTTTTGCAGCCGTGCGCGCGCGTCGGCGACGCCGGTTTTCATCGCGGCCGGTGGCGCAAGGCGGCTCAGCGCATCGATCACCAGACGGCTTGCCAGATCGCCGACCGCATGCCCACCCATGCCGTCGGCGACGGCCCAGCGCCCGGGTTCGGGCTGGTCGAGGCAGGCATCTTCGTTGATTTCACGGACGCGTCCGACGTCGGAACGCGCGGACGACGTCCATCGAAATTGGCTCGGACAGGTCACAAGAGTTACACCGTATCGTTTCTGCTGCGCGCGTCCGGGGAGACGTTGATGTTCGAGTTCGCGCCCGTGTTGCGCACATCCACGGACTGGAACGTGTTGATCATTTGGTTAGCATAGAAGTTGTTCGAAATGTCGTACAGGTTCACAACCGGACCAATGCTCGGCGTTTCCCGCACATAGGGCTGAATCCAGCCGTACACCCACGGCGCACCGCCGCCGCCGCGGATCGCCGCCATCGCTTTACGGTCGAGCGCGAGGTTGAGCGAGAGGTCGTTCACACTGATGGAAGCCATGTCGTTCTCCGGTTGGCCGCGTGCGACGGGCGCGCGATTGAATAGGATCTGGACGTGACGGTGCAAGTGCCATGCCAATTTGCGACGCGCGCGCACGCTTTCGCGTAACGCCTTGATTGCGCGGCGATTCCAGACGCTTGTCCAGGCGGCAACGGTTCACGCGGCAATGCGGAGGTCGGGCGGTATCCAACATCCGGGCGCGCACACCGGTGGCGGACCCAACACTTTAGGCAGGTTGCCGGGCTCTTGTAGTGGCACGCACGGCCGCTCTTCCAGTGAGTCGGGATGATCGACGCTGGCCAACACATCGGCGTCTTTTCTGTCGGCTCATAACGGACACCTGCTCCACCCGGCACCGCCAGAAACGCTTCCCAGCCCTTTAAATAAAGGCTTTTCCTCGCCTGGCCCGGATGATGCAAAAGACCTCGCAACAGTGTTGGATTTTGAAGCGAGGCCAGCCATGAACACCTACTTTCTTCCGGCGAGCAGCGAAGACCGCGACGCGCACTGCGATGAAGCGCTGAGCATCGACTTGCCGATCGGCGCGCATCTCGTCACGCAACGCCGAGGCTATGAACATCATGGCATTTACGTCGGCAATGGGCGTGTGGTCCATTACGCGGGTTTTGCGAGCTCGGTGCATCGCGGTCCCGTGGAAGAGGTGGAATTGACCCGCTTCGCGGCCGGTCATGCATTGACGATCCGCCCGACGCCGAGCGCCCGCTACGTCGGCGATGAAGCCGTGCGCCGCGCGCGCTCCCGCCTCGGAGAAAACCGGTATCGCCTGCTCACCAACAACTGCGAGCACTTTTGCGCGTGGTGCCTGCTTGGCGAAAGCCGCAGCGAACAGGTGCATTGCTGCCTGAGGCATCCGCGCGCCGGTGTGCTCACGCTGGTGTGTCTGGTGAAGGCGTTTGTCGAGCGGGCCGCGAGGAACGATCAGGCAGCCGCCCAGTTCGCCTGAGCGGACGTGATCGAACGTGATCGAGCAGGAACGAGTTCAGCAATTCAAGGGTTTGAGGATTCAAGGAGCGCATCATGATTACGGCAGAAAAGACCTTGCACTGGGCCGTCGATAAATGGCTCGCGCCGACACCGTCGATGCCCGCGCGCGTCGTGCGGTTCTGCCACAGCGCGTCTGCCCAGCAGCGTTACGTCTGCGTGGAGGCGTTGCGCCCCGGCGGCCTGCTGTCGATCTTCTTCTTCCGTCATGCCGACGGCTCGTGGAACGTGTTTCCGCCGCAAGCCGAGCGGCCCGCCATGAACGGCTATCGCCGTGCGGCAGTTTGCTAGCGTGATGCGAGCGAGCCCGCTTCCTTGACGATCCACTGGCTGAACAGCGTCATGGCCGGCGTCATCGGTTTGCCCTTCAACCACGTCAACCAGTAGCTGCCGGCGTGAACCTCCACGTCGAATGGGCGCACCAGGCGGCCCGTGTTGATCTCGTGATCGAACATTAGCGCGGGCGCCAACGCGATGCCCGCGCCCTGCATCGCCGCCTCCACCATCAATCGCGAAGAATCGAACACCGGTCCACGAATTGGCCGCGGCGGAATGCCGGCGGCCGCGAACCAGCTTGCCCAGTCATCGACCCGATAAGAGCGCAGCAAGGTTTCATTGGCGAGATCCGCGGGTTCGGCGAGGCGCCGCGCGATGTCAGGCGCACACAGAATCGCGAGCGGCGCGTCGAGCAGCCGGGTGGCGAGCGAGCCTGGCCAGGTGCCGTCGCCGAAACGAATTGCGAAGTCGAGGCCTTCCGTGGCGAGATCGACCAGATTGTTGTTGGTGAGCAGGCGCAATTCGACAAACGGATGCGCTTCGCGAAACGACTTGAGCCGCGGCATCAACCAGCCTACCGCGAAGGTGCCCACCACGCCGACCGTCAACACCTCGTGAAAGTGGCCGCCCTCGAACTGCTTGAGCACGGCTTCGATGCGATCGAACGCATCGGTGAGCACAGGGCGGAGTGCGAGGCCTTCATCCGTCATTGCGAGCCCGCGAGGCAAACGTTTGAATAGCGTCGTGCCGAGCCGCTCCTCCAGCGTCCTGACCTGCTGGCTCACCGCGGCCTGGGTGACGTTCAACTCGAGCGCGGCGCGCGTAAAGCTCAAATGCCGTGCGGACGACTCGAAGGCGCGCAGCGCGTTCAACGGAAGATACGGTCTCATGGCGTAAGCATAAGTTTTTCTTGGGGACCGACTAACTTATCATCGTTTGCCAACGCGCGGTGGAACTCCGATAGTTGCGACTTCACATAAGGAGCGGCGATGATCACAAGACGGAAATTCGCGGGCGCGATGCTTGGTGTTTCGATAGCTGGGGTTGCGGTTGGCAGTGGTGGAGCGTTTGCGAAAGTGGTGAAGGCGGGCGCCGTCAAACAAGGCGGCGCGGTCAAGGCGGAGGCCATCCGCCAACGGCTTGCGCAGATCGAAGCGGAAAGCGGCGGACGGCTGGGCGTCTCGATCCTCGACACGACGTCCGGATTGCATACCGGTTTGCGCACGGACGAGCGGTTTCCGATGTGCAGCACGTTCAAACTGCTGACAGCGGGTTTTGTTCTGATGCGCGTGGATCACGGGCAGGAGACTCTGGAGCGGCGCGTCGTATTCTCAAAAGGCGACCTTGAACGGTACTCGCCGGCGACCAGCCGGCACACCCGCGAGCTGACCGGTGAGGCGGGGATGAGCGTCGCCGACTTGTGCAAGGCGGCCATTACGCTCAGCGACAACACCGCGGCCAATCTGCTGCTGGCAAGCTTCGGCGGTCCCGCTGCTTTGACCGCGTTCGCACGCAGTATCGGCGATGGCGTCACGCGTCTGGACCGTAACGAACCGACTTTGAACGAAGCGACACCCGGCGATCCGCGCGACACCACCACACCCAACGCAATGCTCGGCGATCTGCGCGAACTGCTGCTGGGCGAGCGCCTTTCCGCGCCGTCGCGTGCGCAATTGCTGGCCTGGCTTGCCGCGAATCAGACCGGCGGCGAACGGATTCGCGCGAAGCTGCCGAAGGATTGGGGCGTCGGCGACAAAACCGGCTCGGGCGATCACGGCACGGCAAACGACGTCGCGATTCTCTGGCCACCGGGACGCGGGCCGATACTCGTCACGGTCTACCTCACGGAGACAAGCGGCGATGCGGCGCGCTGTAATGCGGCGATTGCCGATGTGGGCGAGGTGGTGGTGGCGTCGGTCTGATGGGGTGAGGTGGCCGAAGATGAAACGGCGGTTGAGCTTCGCACGACGCCGCCGGTCACGGCCAGCCGTTGCGCGACGCACCCGGGACGCGTGGCCGCCGCCTAAGTGAATCTTGTCCGCTTCAGAGGCCGGAAGTCTTTGCAGTTTGACAAGATTCCTATCGAAGCAGATAATTCGCTTTGCCTAAGGGCCACGATAAATACCTGACTAGCAGCAGACGGTCGGCTATCCGTGGACTTAGGCATTTTCATTTCCGGGACGAGTCGCTGCTTTTTGCATCTCCGGCCTGGACGTCGACCTCGACTTCGACGCCGCAATTTCCTACCCCTCGGCTACACCGGTTCGGTCGTGATTTCGACGACTGGCTCGCGCTTCCAGATCAGAAGTCCATTTGCCTCCCAGCGCTCGATAACTGCAGGATCGTCTTTCGCGTAAGCGCTTGCCATCCAGTGCATGTTCGGTTTGTTTGCTGAATCCGGCACGTCGACGCGAATCGCGACAAGCAGGGGATTTTTACCATCAGGCATTTCGATCGTAACTACCACAATGCTATCGCGCTCAGTGGCTGATTCATACACCGCGACGGGTTTGAGGATGAGTTCTCGCAGCGAGGCGACCGTCTCGGGAGGCAGGCCATGTTTCTCCATCACTTTGAGAAGCAGGCGAACGGACGTGACAACCGCTCGATCGGATAAGTTGATCGCCGCCAGCGTTTCCTTCGTAAAACGGCCGATGAGAACCTGATGACGGTAATCGCTGTCCGTAAGGTCCCCTCTTTGATGTCTCCGCAATAACTCTGCTGTCAGCTCTACTGACAGATCGAAGCGTACAAATCTGCTCATTGATGCCTTTGTATTTTCGCCTTCCAGGCACCCAGGAAGATTGGAATTTTATCTGCGCTGCCAGAGCAAAAGGCATCTCTTTATAGTGGGTTCCGGCGCGACCGCGTATCCGCTGAAACAGGCAGAAATGACCCTGCTTAGCCGTGCAGTATTTGCTTTCGATCCGTTGCATCGCAGAGGAACCAATGTCGGCTATGAGAGGACCGCGTCATGGCGTAAAATTTCATCTTCCCTATGAAGCAACGTGACTAACGCGAACTCATGCCAACGCCCACGGACAAATCAAACTCAAAGGAAACCGAGGGCGTGGCCGTCATCGATCGTGCTTGCGCGATCCTGTTCGCCTTCCGGCCGGATGACGCCGCCCTCACGCTCGCCGAACTCGCGGCGCGCACGGGGCTCTACAAGAGCACGTTGTTGCGGCTCGCCGGCTCGTTGATCCAGCATCGCCTGCTGCTGCGTCTGGACGATGGCCGCTATCAACTTGGCCCGGCCACTTTTATGCTCGGCGCCCTGTATCAGCGCAGCCTGAGCGTCGGCGATATTCTGGTGCCGCTGATGCGTGAACTGGCGGAAACAAGCGGTGAAAGCGTGTCCTTCTATGTGCGCGACGAAGCCGTGCGCGTATGCCTGCATCGCGTCGACTCCACCCATGCGGTGCGTTTTCACGTGCGCGAAGGTGACGTGCTGCCGCTGGAAAGCGGCTCGGGCGGCCATGCGTTGCTGGCGTTCGGCGGCACGCCGGGGGCACCGTACGAGAAGATTCGCGAGGACTTCTACTGTGTGTCGATCGGCGAACGCGATCGGGAGACGGCAGGGATTTCAATGCCGGTATTCGGCGTGCGTCAGAGCTTGCGCGGCGTGCTCACGCTCGCGGGCCCGAGTTCGCGCATCGATCAAGCGTTTTTCGAGCGCAATCTCGACGCATTGTTCGATTGCGCCGCGCGTGCCACGGATGCGTTAGGCGGCGACTCGCGCGCCATGCGCAGCGCGCAGCGGCGCGCTGCCGCGCTTCAGGACAGGTGACGTTCGGGCTTGCCTGTGTAGATGTAGCCCATTTGGCGCGGCATCGGGCCTTTGTTGCGCTCGTTGCGTCCGCGCTGCTCCCACGCATGCGACAGAATCCCGACCGCGCGTGACAGGCAGAACACGCCGCGTGCCAGCTCCGGCGCAAAACCCAGTTCCGCGTAGATCACGGCGGTTGCGCCGTCGATATTCATCGGTACGGGCTTGTTCTTGCGCCGCTTGAGCAAGGCTTCAATGCCGCGCGCAATCGCGGCGTATTGCCCCCGGATACTCTTTTGTTCGACGTTCTCATCCACGAGTGCAAGAAGCCGGACGGCTCGCGGGTCGACCGGATGAAAGCGGTGTCCGAAGCCGGGCAGGTACTTGCCGTGCTCCGCGGTAAATGCATCGACTCCTTGCTCGACCGCGCCTTCCAGCGCGGCGCCGGCCTTCATGAGCGCAGCGATGGAATCGTACAGTTCGACTGCCTGCTGGCCCGCTCCGCCATGCACGTCGTCCAGCGCATTGATCGCCGAGGCCATTGCACCGTTCAACGGCAAGCCGCAACTGGTCGCCATTCGCGAGATCGCAATCGACGGGGCGTGCGGGCCATGATCCACCGACGCCACCAGCGCCGCTTCGAACAGGCGCGCTTGCGCGGCGTCAGGCAGCTCTCCGCGTAGCATCAGCCAGATCATTTGCGGAAAGCTGACGTTGCCAATCAGTTCCTGAATCGGAAAACCGCGTACCTTGATCGAGCCCGGATGAATATCGATGATCGAGGTGCTCCAGTACTCGGCGGCGAGCTTGGCAGCGTCGAATGCTTGCGTCATGTTCAGATCACTCCTTCGGAGCGTAGGTGGTCGATTTGTGCGTCTTCGTAACCCAGCGCGGCGAGCTGCTCGCGCGTGTGAGCCGATAGAACCGGCGCGGGCGTGGCCGGCGCAGTATCGGCATCGGAGAGACGAAATCCCGCGCGAGTCACGCGTTGCCGCTCAGTCGCGCCGTCGCCCGGAAATTCGCGGATGAACTCGCGCGATTCCAGATGCGGATGAGCGAGGATCTCGGGCACTGACATCACGCGTCCGGCCGGCACGCCTGCTTCGAAAAATTTGGCTTCCCAGTTTGTCGCACTGTCACTCGCCAGCGCCGCTTCGATTTCAGCCTTCAATGCCGCGCGATTCACCTTGCGTGCATTGCGCTCGGAAAAGCGCGTGTCGTCGAGCAGATCGGCGCGGCCGATCAGGTGGCACAGGCTCGCGAACTGCTTGTTCTCGTTCGCTGCGATATTGAGCGGTCCGTCGCCGGTTTCGAAGGTGCCCGAAGGCGCGGCGGTGAAGTTCTCGTTACCCATCGGCACGGGCGTGACGCCGGCATTCAGATAGTTCGAGACGACCCAGCCCATTGTCGCGAGCGTAGCTTCGAGCATCGAGACGTCGAGCATGCGGCCATGCCCGCTTGCGCGGGCGTCTACCAGCGCGGCGCAGATGCCGAACGCGGCGGTGAGACCGCCCACTGTGTCCGACACCGGGTAGCCGACGCGCAAGGGCGCGCTGTCGGCGTCGCCGGTTACGCTCATCACCCCCGAGATGCCCTGGATGATCTGGTCATAGGCGGGGCGCTTCGAAAACTCGCCGTCCATGCCGAAGCCGGAGATCGCGCAATACACGAGCTTTGGATTCACCTCGCGCAACGCGTTGAAATCGAGGCCGAGCCGCGTCATCACGCCGGGCCGGAAATTTTCGACCAATACGTCGGCGGTTTTGACGAGCTCGCGCAAGATGGTCTTGCCGCGTGGATCCTTCAGATTGAGCGTGAGGGATTGTTTGCCGGCATTGACCGCAACGAACGAGGCCCCCATGTTGCGCGTCGACGCTTCCTTGTCGGCACCCAGACGCCGGGCAAGATCGCCCCCCTCGGGATGCTCGACCTTGATTACCTCGGCGCCCAGCAATGCGAGCTGATACGCGCAGAAAGGGCCGGCCAATACATTCGATAAATCCAGTACCCGCACTCCAGCCAGCGGCAGCGTCATCTTTGAAGCCTCTTGTTCAATGCGCTCAGTTGCGCTCGATTGCGCTCAATGCGAAATTTCGTCGAGATTGCGATTGTTGGTGCGCGGCCCGAAGAGGCCGATCGCGCCCATCACCATCACCATCGACAGCGTGATCAATGCGAACACGCCCGGCACCTGGAAGTGGCGCAGCGCGAAGGCGATCATGAAGCCGGAGAACATCGCGGATAAGCGCGACATCGAGTAAACAAAACCGACGGCGCGCGCCCGCAAGCGGGTGGGGAACAGTTCGGTCTGGTACGCGTGATAGCCGACCGACAGCAGCGTGCCGCACAGCGTGATCAGCACACCTAGCGTCATCAGCATGGCAGGCGAGGTTTGCGTCGCGAACAGGCTGCCGAATACGGCGATGCCGAGTGCCGACAACACGACTAGGGTCTTACGTTCGATGCGGTCCGCGATCGCCATGCCGATTAGCGGTCCGAACGGATTGGAGATCGCGATGACGAACGAATACAGCAGGCTGTGCGTAATCGTCACGCCCTTGGAAACCAGCAGCGTCGGCACCCATGATGCGAAGCCGTAGAAGCCGATCGCCTGGAACAGGTTGAAGACGAGCATCGTGATCGCGCGCTTGCGATACGGCGGCTGCCAGATTTCGCGGAAAGCGGCCTTGGTGGTAGCCGGCTCGACAGCCGGCACCGGTGCGGGCAAGGGCTTGCCGTATTGCCGGGCGACTTTTGCTTCGATCGCTTGCAGGACCTGTTCGGCTTCGGCGGCGCGGCCTTGCTGTGCGAGCCAACGCGGGCTTTCAGGCACGCGCCGGCGGATGGCCCACACGATCACCGCGCCGAGTGCGCCGACGATCACGACCCAGCGCCAGCCGTCCACGCCGAACGGCGTTTGCGGCACCAGCCACCAGGCGAGCAGGGCGACCGACGGCACGGCGGTGTACTGCACCAGATGAACAAACGCGAAGGCGCGGCCACGCAGGTTTTTCGGCACGAGTTCGCTGACGTAGGTGTCGATCGTCACCAGTTCGACGCCCACGCCGATGCCCGCGATCAGGCGCCACAGGTTGATGGCCGGTGCGGTGGTTTGCAGGGCCATGATCAGCGTGGCCGCGGAATACCACAGTAGCGAAACGGTAAACACGGTTCGGCGGCCATAGCGATCCGCCAGACCCGCGAGAAAGAAGGTACCGATGAAGAGTCCGGCGAATGACGCCGCCACGAAGGCGCCCAGCCCGGATACCCCGAAGAACGAAGCGGTTGTCGTCGCATAGAGTCCGCTTTTGACGAGGCCGGGGCCGACATACGCGGTGAAAAACAGGTCGTAGAACTCGAACCAGCCGCCGATCGACAGCAGGAACACCAGCATCCATATCGTGCGCGTGGCGGGCAGGCGATCGATGCGCGCGTTGACGCCGGGCGTGAGCGCCTGCGCGCCGGTGCTTGAAGCGGGCGACGCGCCGGGTGCGTCGAGCGGCAGGCTTGCCATGGAATCCTCCTTCGGAGTCTCTTGCCTATGTCGTTCTGTCTAACAGAACGACGTTCTATTTAATGAGTGTGCTGAGGTTAATCCTTATGGTGGTTGGCAGGAATTCGGGGTTTTACCTAGCCGTCAGGCCGCGATCCGCTCGAGCGTGGCGAGACGGGCGCTGAATGGAAGCGGCTTGCGCGCGTATTCGATGGTGGGGTTCGTCCGTGCCGGAATAATCGCGGTCGGGGAGTTTTTCAACTCGATGCGACGGAGGCGCAGTGCACGAGTGCAGGGCTTGAGCGCAGGGCATGAAACAAAGTTGTTTCGCCGTATACAATTCGGCAGCGCCTGATTTCGCCTATTACTCACCTGATCCCACTCATGCAGAATCCGACCCGGGCCTTTCTTCTCGGTCCGCTCCTGAAAGGCGTTTCCCGCTCCTTCTACCTCACGCTGCGCGTGCTGCCCGCCGGGATGCGCGATCCGATTGGCCTCGCGTACCTGCTGGCGCGCGCGGCCGACACTATCGCGGACACGTCGCTGATCTCGCCAGAGCAACGCCTTGCGCTGCTGCTGTCGCTGCGCGGCCGGATCGACGGCGCGCCGGATGACGGCGCACTGTTCCAGCGTCTGGCAACCGAAGTAGCGGGGCAGCAGGTCCAGTCCGATGAAAAGGTCTTGCTGGAATCGCTTGCACCCGCGCTCGAGGTGCTCGCGCAACTGAGCGAGTCGGACCGCAAGGCCGTACGCGAAATCGTCTCGACGCTGACCGAAGGCATGGAGTTCGACCTTCGCGCGTTCCCCGACGAGCGTTCCGGGCAGATCGCCGCGCTGCGCGAATACGCGGAGCTTGACCGCTATACCTATCTGGTGGCTGGCTGCGTCGGCGAATTCTGGACCACGATGACTTACGCACACATGCCCGGTACGCTGAAAGAGCGGCCCGAGACCATGGCGCGCCGCGGTGTGCGTTTCGGCAAAGCGCTGCAGATGACCAACGTGTTGCGCGATTGCGGCAAGGACTTGCGGATCGGCCGCTGTTACCTCCCGCAGACGATGCTCGATCAATACGGCCTGAGCGTGCAAGACCTGCTGCTGCCGGCGAATTCCGCTCGCGCGAGGCCTCTGATGGTCGAACTCGTGCGCGGTGCGCTGGATCATTTCCGCGAGGCGCTCGACTACACGCTGGCGATTCCCGCGTGGTCGGTGCGTTTGCGTCTCGCCTGTTTGTGGCCGATCCTGATCGGCCTGGACACGCTGTTGTTGCTGGTGGATAACGCGGCCTGGCTCGATCCGGCCAAGGTCTCCAAGGTTCGGCGCAACCAGGTGTACGGAATCATCGCGTCTTCGCTGCTGCTGGTGCCTTCGAATGGTCTGGTGCGCGCGTCCGTTGAGAAACGCATCAAGCAGATCGAAGCTCGATTTTGAGTGTCGGGTTCGCATCTGCAGATGCTTCGTTATCCGTTTTAATTCGGATGCCTTGGACAAAAGACGTGCAACCCATGCCGCGTCTAAAAACCATTACACGTTAATGGCGCTGCCAGATAATCGGTTCAGCATGGCCATGCTGAACCGCTGGCCCCTCCTTGCCTGCGCATCCAGAACTCCGACGCTCCCGGTTCCGGCATCTGCGCGTGGCGGCGATATCTTTTCACCAGCACTGATCGCCCGCAATATCCTAACGGATAGCCCCGCATAGCAGTTTCACGCGAAAATCCGCTTCACTTAATCTGCATCATTGAATTGCTGCCAATCGGGAAACCCCTAGCATCCTGAGTCGATGGTTCGCGTTAGTCTCTTCAAAAGAGGAGACGATCCATGAGACAAGCGTTCAATATTGCTGTGGTGTTGTTGCTTGGCTATCTGATGGCGGATAGGGCGCTGATGCGCGCGCAAGCCGGGGAAATGGGGACAATAACGTGCCACCAGGGCGCGGAGCTGGTCAAGGCTAATGCGTTGAAAAAGGGCTTCGGTAACGCCGGGGCCAGCAGTCAAGGTGAAAATTTCCTGTCGAGCTGTCTCGTCACGGGGCGTGGCGAAGTAGACGGTCTGATCGCCCGCGAATAACGCCGGTGTCGGGTACTGCTACGGCGTCGCAATCTATGCGGAAATAGAAAAAAGCGCCCAGACCACGGAGGTCCAGGCGAAGTCATCGGGAGCCCGATGACGGAGGTATCGAATACAGAACTGGCCCGCGACCGGGGATGCCCGGTCGCGGGCCAGTTCGTTTGAATCAATGCGCGCGGCTGTTCTGCGCGCCTGGCAGCCGACAGGGCAAGCAGCAAAGTCTCTGTGGCGGATTCCGCTGGACTGCCTGGTTACCGGCTCGCGTATCGGCTTAGTTGCCGAAGTAGATCGACTTCGGACCGTCTGCCGGAACCGCATGGCCGGATTGCGACGAGCCGCTCACCACACCGCCGAAGCTGCTTTGCGCGGCTTGTGCGGTACCGTTCTGCGTGGCGACACGGGCTTGTGCAGCCTGAATGTCAGCCGGGTAGTACGGGTCGGCACGGCCCGGTTGGTAGCCGGCCTTTTCGAGTTGAACCAGTTCTGCACGCACCTGGGCGCGGGTCACGGGCTGGTTGGACTGCGCAAACGAGGCAACAGGAGCGGCCAGCACGGCGGCGATAACAACAGCTTGAATGAGCGATTTCATGATGAACTACCTCCAGTTCGGTCTTTATCTTGCTACGAGCGATGTTGTTCGTAGTCAGTGATTGCATTGTAGTTTTGCGATCTGGCGAGAGTAATCGTCAATTCAGGTAAGGTTTGTTGCGCAATTTGATACAAAAAGGGGCGCCGATGGCGCCCCTTTTTTTCATGCAGCCTGACGGTCAACTCAAACGGCTGCCGGCCGCCACTTCAACAGTCGGTGTTCGAGCGCAGTCAGCAGATAATCCGCGGCCAGTGCGACCACGGCCAGCACGATCATTGCCGCGAACACCCCGCTTGCGTTGAACGCGCCTTGTGCGGTGGAGATCAGCAGGCCGATGCCTTGCTTCGAGCCGAGGAACTCGCCGACCACCGCGCCGACCAGCGCAAAACCGAAGCTCACGTGCAAGCTGGCGAGAATCCAGCTCAGCGCCGACGGAATCACCACCGAGGTCGTCACCTGACGGCGTGATGCACCGAGAATCTGCGCATTCGCGATCATGTAGCGGTCTGCTTCGCGCACACCTTGAAACGCGTTGGCGAACACGACGAAGAACACCATCACCACCGCGAGCGCCACCTTCGAAGCCATGCCAAGTCCGAGCGCAATCACGAACACCGAGCCGAGCACCACACGCGGAATCGAGTTGGCGATCTTGATGTAGAGGCTGAACACGTCGGAGAGCAGCTTGTTGCGGCCGAGCACGATGCCGCAGAACACACCCGCCACCGAACCGATAATGAAGCCGAGCCCGGTTTCTTCCAGCGTGACCCACACTTGCGTCAGGAGCGGACCTTGCGACGTGCCGTTCACGAACCAGTCGACGATCTGATCGAAAATCGCGCTGGGCATCGAGAAGAAGAACGGGTCGATCCACTTCAGGCGCGCGGACAATTCCCACCCGCCGAGCACCACCACCAGCACGACAATGCGCAGCGTAATCACCAATGCCTGGCGCTGCCGGATGCGTTTTTGCGCGACACGCTCGACCTGGGCGAGCGTCACGGGATCGATGCCCGAAGGCATCATCTGTTGAGGGGTCGTTGACATGTTTGCCGTTCCTTGATTAACCGATCTGCACTTCTTCGCGCAGGTCATGCCAGATGTCGCGCGAGATTTCGATGAAACGCGGTTCGTAGCGAATCTCCGACGTGACGCGCGGACGCGGCAGATCGATTTCGTACACTTTCTTCAGCGTGGCCGGGCGGGCCGTCAGCACGAATACGCGGTCGGCGAGCGCGATCGCTTCTTCCAGATCGTGCGTGACGAACACCACCGAACCGGCGCCGCCCCACAGTTGCAGCAGTTCGTCCTGCATCAGCGTGCGCGTCTGCATGTCGAGCGCCGAGAAGGGCTCGTCCATCAGCAGGATTTCCGGCTTGTTGATGAAGGTTTGCGCGAGCGCCACGCGCTTTCTCATGCCGCCCGACAGTTGATGCGGATAGTGCTTGCCGAACTTGTCGAGGCCCACGCGCCGCAGCCATTCGTTGGCTTCGTCGTAGGCGGCGGATTTCGAGCGGCCGCGATACAGCGGGCCGGCCGCCACGTTGTCGAGCACCGAGCGCCACGGGAACACGGCGTCTGCCTGAAACACGAAGCCGATGCGCGGATCGATGCCGTCCACCGGCGCGCCCATCACGCGCACTTCGCCGGTGGTCGGCTTCAGCAAGCCGGTGATCATGCTGAGCGTGGTCGACTTGCCGCAACCCGTCGGCCCGACCACCGCGACGAATTCGCCGCGCGCCACCGACATGCTGAAATCGCGCAAGGCGACGGTTGCCTTGCCGTCCGGAGAAATGAAACGGCACGATACGTTGCGCATTTCGATGGCCGGCGTATCGCGTGACATGGGTTGGTTCATCGGCTGGTGCCTCGCAGTTCTCTTGATGTTGAATGGGCGTGACGTCGAGGGCGTTGCTTCGCGCTCACTGCCTCGACCTCACGACCTTTAGCGCATTACTTCGCCGCGGTCTTGACCGGTGCCGACACGTAGTCGTTGGTGTAGGTCTTGGCGAGGTCGATATGCTTGCCCTTCACCGAAGGATTGAATGCCGACAGCACCTTCAGAACCGTTTCCGGGCCGTCGGCGGGCATCTTGCCGTCCTTCGTGAACATCGGCAGCGACGCCTTCAGCGCGCCGACGTACAGATCCTTGTTGTTGCCGTAGTAGTCCTTCGGCATCTTCGCGGCGATCTCATCCGCGCTATGCGTCGCGATGAAGTTCAGCGTCTTCGCAAACGCGTGCGCGAGCTTCGCGGCGTCGTCCTTGTGCGATTCGGCCCAGGCGCGCTGCACGTAGAAGCTCGACGCCGGATACGTGCCGCCGAGCGCGGCGCGCGTGCCTTCCAGCGTGCGCATATCGACCAGCACCTTGGCGTCGCCGGTCTTCAGCAACTGCGAGACGGTCGGCTCCGTGGTCATGCCCGCGTCGATACGGTTCTGCTTGATGGCGGCGATAAAGCTGTTGTCCGCGCCGACCGGCAGCAGCGTGTATTGCGTGGACGGCACGCCCGCGCGTTGCGCGAGGTATTGCGTGAGGAAGCTGGTCGACGACCCGAGGCCGGTCACGCCCAGCGTCTTGCCCTTCGCGTCGGCCATGCTTTTGAATGTCTCGGCAGCCTTGGTGGAGACCATTTCCACTTCACCGGGCACCTGGCCGAAAATCACCAGTGCCTGGACTTCCTTGCCCTTGCTCTGCAAGTCGATGGTGTGGTCGTAGAAGCCCACCACGCCTTGCACAGCGCCAGCCAGCAGTTCGTTTTCAGCATCCACGCCGGCCGGTTGCGACAGAATTTCGACGTCGAGGCCTTCGTCCTTGAAGTAGCCGAGTTGCTCCGTGAGCTTGGCGGGCAGATAGATGATCTTGGTGGCGCCGCCGACCATGATCGTCAGCTTCTCGGCGTGAGCCGCGGCCGAAGCGGCGGCAAGGGTGAACGCAACACCTGACACAGCGGCAATCTGGCGCAAGGTACGCATGAAGCAGTCTCCTTAGGTTTGGTCGCCGCTATCTGCGGATGCGGCGCTTTCTGGGTGAATGACGGGGATTATAAAAATCGCAAACCTTCTGGCAGCTTTCGGGGCTGGGGGCAAATTATGGGTGTTAACCCGAGAATTCACATCATCCTGCCCGCCACCCCCTGGCAAACCCCATAACGTAGGCCACGAATCACGCAAGCCGCGCGCAAGGCCGCTGTTTTACGGCACAATCGGCGTCCTGACTTTTCCGCGCATCGAGTGACCCAGTCCGCCGTTCCCACCATGAAGCTGCTGCTTATCGAAGACAACCCGACGCTTGCGCACTGGCTCGCGAAAATGCTGGAGCAGGAAGCGTTCGCGCTCGACGCGGTACAGGACGGCGACGCCGCCGACCACCTGCTGCGCACCAACCACTACGACGTGATCCTGCTCGATCTGAATCTGCCGAAGCTGTCGGGCAAGAACGTGCTGCGCCGGCTGCGCCAGCGCGGCGACGCCACACCGGTACTGATCCTGACCGCAAGCGGATCGATCGACGAAAAAGTGGAACTGCTCGGCGCCGGTGCGGACGACTACCTGGTCAAGCCTTTCGAAGTGCGCGAACTGATCGCGCGGATCAAGGTGGCGATCCGGCGTCAGTCGCCGTCGAAAGCCAGCGAGGTTGTGTGTGGCGATCTTTCGTTCGACATCGACACGCGCCAGTTCACGTTGAAGGGCGCACCGCTGAATGTCACGCCACGCGAGCGCTCGGTGCTCGAAACGTTGATCTTGCGGCTCGGCAAGACGGTGACCAAACCGGCGCTGGTCGACGCGATTTTCACGCTGGCGGACGAGCCGAGCGAGGACGCGGTCGAAATCTACATCTCGCGGCTGCGCAAGAAACTCGACGGCAGTTCGGCCGCGATCGTCACGCTGCGTGGGCTCGGTTATCTGCTGCGCAAGAAAGAAGATGACCAATAGCCTGCGCATGCGTCTGCTGTGGTGGCTGCTGGTGCCGCTCGCGCTGTACGTGTTCGTCACCGGCAAGGCGGAGTACGACAATGCGCGGCGGACGGCGGATCTGGTGCAGGACAACCAGCTGATCTCGTCGGCGCGAATGATCGCCGGCGAAGTGGAATGGGTAGACGGCTTTCTGCGCGTGGACGTGCCGCCGGCCGCGCTGGAGATATTCGCGTCGCCGTATCGCGATCAGGTGTTCTACAGCGTGCGGGTCGACGATGGCCGCTTGCTGGCCGGCACGCCGGATTTTCCGCAACACGCGGTGCTACCGTCCGATCGGGCCGATCACTACGATGCCCAGTTTCATGGCCAGTCCGTGCGCGCCGTCGGCCTCGTGCGGCTGATGTACGACAACGGCGCGACGCACCGGGTACGGGTGACGGTGGGCAAGACGGTGCGCTCGCGTGACGCGATGGCGCAGCAATTGTGGCAGCCGCAACTCGTTCGGCAGATCGAAATGATCGTGCTGGCGGTTGCGCTGGCTTGCATCGGCCTCACCTTCGAATTGCGGCCGTTGATGAAAGTGAAGGAGGACGTCGCCGACCGGGACCCCATGCAACTCGAACCGATTCGCGTCGAGCGCCTGCATACCGAGTTGCGGCCCATCGTCGAAGCGATCAATCAATGCATCGCGCGGCTTGGCGTACAGGTCGCCGCACAACGGCGTTTTATCGCCGACGCCGCGCACCAGTTGCGCACGCCGCTTACGCTGCTCGGCACACAATTGCAGTTCGCGCGTCAGCAGGACGGCCTGAATCCCGCGCTCGACGAAGCGCTCGCCGCGATGCATCGCAGCAACCGTTCGATGGTCGGGCTGACCAACAAGCTGCTGTTGCTCGCACAGGCCGAGGCCGCCGACAACCGGCAACTGGCCGTGGAAACGGTGGATCTGGTGCCGCTGGCAATGGACGTGGTGGAAGACCTGGCGCTGCTCGCGCAGGCTCGGGACATCGATCTGGGTGCCGAACTGAACGGCCCCGCGCCGGTGGCCGGGCATCGCGGCCTGCTTCAGGCGTTGATCGCCAATCTCGCGGAGAACGCGATCCGCTATACCGGCAGTGGCGGCCACGTGACGGTGGCAGTCGGCGCGCATGACGGTCTGGTCACCGTGTCGGTGCTGGACGACGGCCCCGGCATTCCGGCCGAGTCGCGCAATCGCGTATTCGAACCGTTTTTCCGGGCATCGACGGATACGGAAGGAACGGGTTTGGGCCTTGCCATCGTGCGCGAAATCGCCGATGCGCATCACGCTGAGATCGTGCTCAAACCAGGCGAAGGCGGCAAAGGCGTACATGTAAGCGTTTCGTTTCCGCGGGCGGCGGCCGAAGGGCGTCAGCCCGCTTGAACCGGCCGCTTCGGATCGGCGAATCTGGAACCAGTCGGGACAAACCCGCAATCGGTGCCGGAAACGCTCATGTGAAAGCTTTGGGAAGGATTCGCGCACCTAGAATTTTTGCTGTCGACCTATTAAACATCCAGCGAAAGGTGCGCTGGTTTCCAGAAAAGAGGAACGACGAATCGTGTTTTCAGGCAGTTTGCGCGGACGTTTGTTGTGGTGGCTCCTGCTGCCGCTGGCGGCGTTCGTTTCCATTTCCGGCCTGATTTCGTACCGTAACGCGCAGACCACGGCCGATCTGGTTCAGGACAACGCGCTGCTATCGTCGATGCGCATCATTGGCGAGGACATCGATTGGGACAACGGCAGCGTTTCGATTCAGGTTCCACCTGCCGCGCTCGAGCTGTTCGAGTCGCCGGAGCAGGACAGTGTCTACTATCGTGTCGAAGCGAGCGGCCACCGCCTGCTGGCCGGCAGCCTCGAGTTGCCCGTGCCGCGCGGCGCGGGCGATGTCCCGATGCTCTACTACACTCATCTCGACGATGGCCGGCCGGTACGCGCGGCTGTTTATGTGCGGCAGTTATACGACTCGGGCCGCACGGAGGAAGTTATCGTCGCGGTCGCGAAGACGGAGGGCTCGCGCGACGCCATGCTGTGGCGCCTGCTGCGGCCGCAACTGTTCGGTGAGGTGCTCACGCTGGTGCTCGCCATGGTGTTCGTCTACCTCGGGCTGACCTTCGAGCTGAGGCCGTTGATGAAGGTGAAAGACGACGTCGCCGATCGCAACGCGTCGCAACTCGAACCGATACGCGTGGTGCGCTTGCATGTCGAACTGAGGCCTATCGTCGACGCGATCAACCAGTGCATCGCGCGCATGGGCCAGCAAGCCGCAACCCAGCGGCAGTTCATCTCCGACGCCGCGCATCAGTTGCGCACGCCGCTCGCGCTGCTGGTCGCGCAAATCCAGTTCGCGCGGCAACGTGAAAATCGGGACGCGCCGCTCAGCGAAGCGCTGGCGGGCATGCATAAAAGCAGCCACAAGCTGACCACCCTGACCAACAAACTGTTGCTACTCGCTCAGGCCGAATCGGCGGCGGCGCCCAATACGCGCGAACGGGTCGATCTGGGCGCGTTGATCGCGGGCGTGCTGGAGGAGTTGATTGCGTTCGCGCAGTCGCGTGAAATCGACCTGGGGGCCGAACTGGAAGACAATTTGTACGTAACGGGCGACGAGGCGTTGACCGCTGCGCTCGTCACCAATCTTGTCGACAACGCGCTGCGCTATACGCAAACCGGTGGCCGTGTGACCGTGCATGCCCAGCGCAGCAACGACCGGGCGATTGTGCGTGTGATCGACAATGGGCCGGGAATCAAGGCCGAAGCGAGGGCACGCGTGTTCGAACGCTTCTATCGCGCGTCGAGTCATGCGGACGGAACCGGCCTCGGTTTGCCGATCGTGCGCGAGATCGCTCACCGGCAGGGCGGTGCGGTAACGCTCGAACCGGGAGAGGGCGGTGTTGGTCTGGTCGCCACCGTCGAGATGCGACTATGGTCGGCAGCGGTTTGATACGCCGGTACATGAGGGGAGACTTATGAAACTGCTGCTCGTTGAAGACGACGCCGACCTCGCGCGTTGGGTGATGAACCTCATGCAGGTCGAGCATTTCGCGATCGACTGGGCGCAGGACGGCGAGCGGGCCGAGACGCTGCTCGGTCTGCAATGCTACGACGCCGTGCTGCTCGATCTGCGGCTGCCGGGCATGAGCGGTAAGGACGTACTGGCGCGCCTGCGCCGCAAACGCGACAACGTGCCGGTGCTGATGCTCACCGCTAACGGTTCGACCGACGACAAGGTAGCCTGTTTCTCGGTCGGCGCGGACGATTATGTCGTCAAACCCTTCGACGCACGCGAGCTGGTCGCACGCATCAAGGCGCTGATCCGCCGCCAGGCGGCCGGCGACAAGGGGCAGTCGATCGACTGCGGCGATCTGCGCTATCTGTTCGACTCCCGTGAATTCGTGCTGCAGAACGAGCCTTTGCCGTTGCGGCGGCGCGAGCATGCGATCCTCGAAACGCTGATGCTGAAGCAGGGCAAAACAGTTTCGAAGTCCACCTTGATCGACAAGGTCTTCGCACTTGACGACGAACCCAGCGCCGATGCCATCGATATCTACATTCACCGCTTGCGCAAGCATCTTGCCAGTTCCAGCGCAAAGATCATGACCTTGCGAGGATTGGGTTACATCCTGCGCGAAGAAGTGCCGTGCGAAGCATTTGCCGAGACGTTATAGCGTCAACGGCGAGTATTTCTTCGTATCGAGCAGGTTATTCGATTCATTTAAATATCGTTATATGTAGTGTTTTCACCGACGTTTCCCGTGCTTCTGCGAAAGAGGCGTGAAGGGTTGGTCTGACTATCCTTTGTTCTGCTACGCAAATGGATATCAGATCAATTCAACGCAGCAGGATCGGAGGAGACGATGGTAAAAAAGAGCAGCTTGTTGCTGGTGGCGAGCACGGGTGTCCTGGCGGTGGGCAGCGCTCACGCGCAATCGAACGTACAGCTATACGGCCTGATGGATCTGAGTGCAGTGTCTTATCAGACCAACGCGAACGCCGATGGCAAACACGTAATTTCAATGGGTATCAACGGTGAACCGTGGTTCAGCGGCAGCCGGTTCGGTATGAAGGGTGCGGAAGATCTGGGTGGCGGCCTGAAGGCGATCTTCAGATTGGAAGCTGAGTACCGCGTGAGCGACGGCGCCATGGAAGACCCGGGTCAGATCTTCGATCGCGACGCATGGGTGGGGGTGGAAAGCGACACCATCGGTAAGTTCACCGCGGGGTTCCAGAATACGATTGCACGCGATGCGTCCGCGATCTACGGCGATCCGTACACCAGCGCGAGGTTGAGTACGGAAGAAGGCGGTTGGACCAATACCAACAACTTCAAGCAACTGATCTTCTACGCGGGCAGCGCTACGGGTACCCGTTACGAGAACGGTCTTGCCTGGAAGAAGCTGTGGAACAACGGTATTTTCACGTCAGCGGGCTATGCTTTCGGCAACAAGACGAGTTTCGGCAACAACGCTACGTATTCCGTTGCACTTGGCTATGACGGTGGCCCGTTCAATGTGTCTTCGTTCTACAACCACGTGAACAACAACGGCTTCACCAACAAGGCGTACTCGGTGGGTGGAAATTACACGTACAGCATCTTCCGCGTGAATGCCGGCTATTTCCACTACACCGGCGATCAGGGTGCGCTGGGCCAACGCCGTGACAATGCGTGGACGGTGTCGTTCAAGCTGGCACCGAAGGGTCCCCTCGACTACGAACTCGGCTACCAGCAGATGCATACGTCGAACGCGGCGTTCGATACGAACGGCAGTATCGCCAATGCCAACCTGAGTTTTGATCCGGATACCGGCACAGGCAGCGGTTATAAGGAAACCCTGTACGCCTCGATGTTCTATCACCTGTCCAAGCGCACCGAACTATACGTGGCCGGCGACTACATGAAGCTGCACCGCGGCTATGTCGTGGCGACGACGTACGGAGCGAAGAACCAGTTGGAGTTGACAACGGGTATTCGTACGCGTTTTTAAATAGTCCATAACGATCGATTCAAGGTCCGAAGAGGCGGCGCGCGGTTAACGGCGGCGCCTCTTCGGACCTTTTTCGCCTTCGTTACCCTGCTGCGTTCCCGTGATTGCGCCGGCGTCACGGATAAGGTTTTCATAAGGTTCGCCATTGCACTATTCGCCGCATGAGTAAGCGCCAGTATGCCTGCTCGCAACGTCGAATTGAATGCCGACCAATGGGAGAACCAGCTTGCTAGAGACCGCGAATGATCGTGCTGCCGGGATGCGCAACAAAGTGCCCGAGGCAACAGCTGTTTTCTGGGCGATCAAGATCATGGCGACCACGGTCGGTGAAACCGGCGCGGACTATCTTGCCGTGCATGTAGGACTCGGTACCGCGTTCACTGGCGCATTGATGTCGGCGTTGCTGATTGCCGCGTTGGTCATGCAGCTTCGCATGCGCAAGTACATACCGTGGATTTACTGGCTGACCGTGGTGCTGGTCAGCGTGGTCGGCACGCAGATTACCGATGCACTGACCGACAAGCTCGATGTCAGTCTTTACGCCAGCACGATCGCGTTTTCTCTGGCGCTGGTCGCGGTGTTCGCGCTCTGGTATCGCAGTGAACGGACGTTGTCGATTCACACGATCTACACGACGCGGCGCGAGCTTTTCTACTGGGCCGCTGTGCTGGTGACGTTCGCGCTCGGCACCGCGGCCGGCGATCTCGCGACAGAAGCTCTGGGACTCGGCTTCCTGTTCGGTGTTGTGGTATTCGGCGCGTTGATCGCTTCGGTGAGCGCTATCTATTACGTCGGCGGGAATCCTGTGCTGACTTTCTGGCTTGCCTATATTTTGACGCGGCCCCTGGGCGCTTCGTTTGGCGACCTGCTTTCGCAGTCGCGCGCTTACGGTGGCCTTGGCCTCGGCACGATCAATACGAGCGTTCTATTTCTGAGTGCCATTGTCGTGCTGGTGATTGTCGCGACTGCAATCGAACAGCGGTCCGTGCGGGTAGTCCCGGCACGCGAGCCTTGAGCGTGCGCCGCTCAATAAGCCGTGCACGTCGCTCATTTTCAATCGTATATCGACATAACCGCATCATACGGAAGAGGACAATCATGAAACAACGCACGCTCAATAAAGCTGTCGTCGCTTCTTTCATCGCTGTCTCCGCCATCAGCTTCGGGCGCGGCGACGGGGGTGGCGACCTGGGCGGAATCGGCTTCGCGTCAACGGCAGCGGCAGAGGCCGTCAAGGTGTCGAAGCTTGGCGATCTGTCGTCGTTTCGCAAGATCGCCGCTGACACCGCAATACTCGTGGACAAGGGCGATCTCGCGGGCGGCAAGGCGCGCATCAAGGACCTGGAGCTCGCGTGGGACGACGCCGAGCCTTCGCTGAAGCCTCGTGCCGCAGCCGACTGGCATATCGTCGACAAGGCCATCGACCGTGCGCTGAGCGCGTTGCGCGCCAGCGCGCCAAATGCAGCGCAATGCAAACAGTCGCTCGCCGATCTGATGGCGGTGATGGATCGAATGAACGGCAAGGCCTGACATGCTGAAGGGGCCGGCGCTCATGGAAGCGAATCGAGGCAGAGAATCGCTTCTGAATCGATGCGGGATGCCAGGCAATGCTTGACGCTAATTCAGCAGGTCGACAACGCCGAATCGCACAACGGAAGGCGTTCATTCACCTGATCCAGAACGCCCGTTTTCTTCCACGTCATATATCGCAGATAACAGGTCTGCTGTGGCGGAAAAGTCGCCGGAAGCCTGTGCCATTTTTCTTTCGTTTGCTGCACCCAGAGTATCGCGTTGAGGATCTCGCGATCGCTGCGACGAGGACGCCCGCGCCCGGACGCGGTCGTGGGAAAGAGATTCTGAACGCGCGCCCAATCGGCGTCGGTGAGGGGGATCTGAAGCATCGGCCGCCTTGAATGACTGTATGAGGAATGCGCAGTCGTTGCATGCTGCGTTGGTGCCGATACTAGTAAATCTTTTTTTATCGGTCAAATTTTATTGGTGCGGTGCGAAAGTCTAAATTTTGCCGATCGTGAACGAGCGTGCTGTTCGTCATGCAGGACACAATTTCCGGATGTGAAAAGACTGCTGTGGTAATCCCAACACGCTACGCATTGCGCGATAGGCCGTAACGTCGAACCAGAACGCTACGTAACACACGCGCCCGTACGAACGTTCGATAATGAAAATCATGCCTCGGCAGATACGATCCTTATCGCCGTAAACCATTGTTCCGTGGGGCTTACCGGTGATGGTCGCGGTTGGATTGCGAAGTGAGCGCAGCACTTGGCACGACATGTGCATACGTCGGCGAGGTTAAAAAATTGCGCCTCCGCCATGCTAACGCTCGACTATGAAAAACCCGTCTCGCTCACAACGTCGTTCGGCACGCGTAACGCTTGCGTTGAGCAGACCGATTGGGACGACGCGCACGACGATCCTGCGACGCTGGGCGGACTCGAGAGCCGTGTCAGCCATGGTCTGCGCGCCGGCGAATTCCATCTCGTGTTTCAGGGCGCCTATCGCGTGGCAAGCGGAGCGCTGACGCGCCTCGAAGCGCAGGTACGATGGACGCATCCGGATTACGGACTGCTGCTTCCCGGTATTTTCATGATGCCGCTCGAGCATCCGCAAGTCGCGCGGGAGATGGCCTTGTTCGTCATCGACGGCGTGTGCCGTGAACTGCGCGATTGCCTGTCCGCGAAGATGGCGCTGCTGCCGGTTGCAATCACGGTGCCGGCACAGGTGGCCGTGACCGAATCGTTTGCCGACGACTTGTCACGTATCGCGCGCTCGTATGGCGTGCCGGCCAATCTGATCGAAATCGAAGCGCCCGATAGCGCCGACGCGGCGCGTCTGCTGTCTTTGCGTACCCTGACGGCAGGACTGCGATCGGCGGGAGCCGGCATCTCGCTGGGCAAGTGGGGTAACGGCGCGTCTTCGCTCGCGCTGCTCGGTGCACTCGACGTAGACACGGTCGCGATTGCGCCTGAATTGATGGCCATGGTCCCGCGTGATCCACGCGCCTGCGTGGTGATGTCGGCGTTACTGGATCTGCTCCATGCGCTCGATGTACAGGTCGTGGTGAGCGGTGTCGAGACCAAAGCACAGTTGCAATGGTTGAGCGCCTGGCCACAGGCGCTGGCGCAAGGTTTCCTGTTTGCGCGTCCGAAGGCCGGGCTGGCCAATATGCTGGCGCTCAGCCGCGAATCCTGACCACGACCCGGAACGTTACGTAACGTTCTGGGTGCAACGCAGCAGACGAGTTTCTATTGCGTCCGGAAAATCGGTGGCGGGCGTTGTCTCTGCGATTCCATTGGCGGTCGCATGTCGCCGGTAAAAAGTGCGGCTTTCATTTCTGTCGGCATCAGAAATGTTGCACTGCAAAAAATGTGTGCCAGCGCGTTCGTAGAATAAACATCTTATTTAAACACGCGTCCGATTCTGGCAAACAGGCCATTTTTCTCGATCCATTCTGCGTAAGCCCTATAGTCGGGGTCGTTCATCAAATGCCGTTCCTCGGTTTTGGCGCGCATGAAGTACAGCAGATTCACGGCCGTCAGCGCGACGCAGTGCGTGAACGCGACTTGCCAGCCCAACGGTTCGACGAACGGCACCGAGACCAGCCAGAACGAGAGATTCTTTGTGATGTAGGCCGGGTGCTTCGTGAAGCGATAAGGACCCGAGGTGATGATGCCGCGATTGGTCAGGTTCGAGAATCGCAAGCCGAACGCGACAGTGGAAAGCGCGTAGCAGAAGACCAGGGCGATGATTGTGCTGCCCCAGATGAATCGGATAATGGGTACGGAGATTAGCCAGTTGTCCCAGAACATCGTGCCCTGGTAGTGAATGTACTGGTTCGAGATCAGCGACCAGAACGGCTGATAACAGACTAGCGCAACCAGCCAGCCGAGCGTGGTGGGTTCCGCGCTGCGCACGTGGGTATCGAGAATGCGCAGTGTGCACAGATAGCCTACTGTGCCGAACATCAAGTCCATCGTAAAGGACAGGTCATACATGAACCTGAACGACGCGAGAGAGAACGGCGCGTTCATGGCGGTCGCGAGCGACGCGCCGATATGGTCCGCATCGGTGGAAAGATAGGTGATCATCAGCGGCAGGAAGAACGCTTTCACCATCCATCCCGCCAGCATTTCACGCACGGGCTTCCAGTTGCCCGGGCGCTGTCCGAGAAACACCAGACGTCCCCACAACATATAAGCATCGTCGACTTCGCGCTGGCGCCTGTCCATCCACGCAAAGTAAAACGGCGCGGCCACCATCAGATACGGTGCGAGCGTGCGGATCAGAGACCAGAAGGGTTGGTAGAACGTGCCGTGATACTCGGGCAACAGCCAGTAGAGCAGACCGATGCCGACATATACCGAGGCCAGCGCGGCAAGACGCAAAGCCACGCGCGCAATACTGAGCGGCCGGAGCGCCTGGCCCGCAAGCCCCGCGCTTGGGCGTAGATACGCGCGCGCGACAAACAGTTCGTATAGCGCGATGGTAGCGATGATCGCGAGACATGCGGCAGTGCTGCGCGCCGCGCCGTCCAGCGCGGTATTGTCGCGCAGCAGCCAAAGTGTGAGCAGGCCGATCGCGATGCCAAGCAGGCCTACGGAAAACGGCGTTGCCGAACGCGGGCGCTGCTCTTCTACGTGCGCTACGTTACCCAGAGTGGAGTTCATGTCATCCTCGTATTCATGACATAGAGAGCGGCCGGGCTTTTGATTTTTTAAGTCCCGGCCGCTGTGCAGAATTGCCGCTTGATGCTGATTAATGCTGCTTACTTATTGCGGGTTATTTAGCGGGGGCGGCGCCGCCAAGCAATCCGGTGACAAGGTTCGTCACCGGCGCCAGCAGATTCCCGCTGCCCGTCGAGCCGCTACCCGTACTGGCCGTGCCACCGGTCAGGCCGCTCACGATGCCCGTGACCGGTGCTAGCGGGGTGGTCTTGCCGGATGCGCCGCTCAGTGTCGAAGTCAGCGTCGTGACGAGGCCGGTGACGGGCGCGAGCGGCGAGCTTTGGCCCGCAGCACCGCTTAGCGTCGACGTCAGCGTCGACACGAGGCCGGTGACCGGGGCGAGCGGACCGCCGGAACTCGAGGAGCCGCCAAGCGAACCGAGGTTGCCGAGCAGACCGGTGACCGGTGCAAGCGGGCCGCCTGCGCCGGAGGTGCCGCCCGAACTCAAACCGCCGAGGAGTCCGGTGATCGGCGCGAGCGGGTTGCCGGAGCTTCCGGTTCCGCCCAGCGAACCCAGGTTGCCGATCAGGCCGGTCAGCGGCGGGATGCCGATGCCACTACCGGTGCCGCTCGATCCGCCCAGCCCGCCCAGTCCACCAAGCGGGCCCAGCAGGCCGGCGATCGGCGCCAACGGATTGGTCGTCGCGCCCGTTAGCAGTCCACCCGTGCTGGTAACCGTCTTGCCCAACTGGCTCACGATGCCGCCGACGTCTTTACCCACCTGATCGCCCGTCGCGCCCGACACTTTCTTGCCGGCCGAATCGAGTCCGTTGCCGATGGTGCCCAGCAAGCCGTTGAGCGGCGCGCCGAGGCCCGTGGCGTTGCCGATTGTTTGTGTCGTATTCGAGACCACCAGGGTGATCGGGTTGATGGCCGTGCTCAATTGGGTCTCGACCTGTTGAACCGGCCCGCTGGTCAGTGCCGAATTCAAGCCGGCGCCAACTTTGACGACACCCTCACCCGCGCCGCCGACAACCGCACCCAAGGTCGACGTGACGGGGGCGAGGGGCGCGAGCGGCCCAGTTCCGAGACTCGTCACCACACCGCCGACCGCGGTAACGGCGGCACCCGTATTGCTGACGAGACCCGACGCGGAGGTCAGAGTCGGTCCAAGCGGATTGGTCGAGCTGCCCAGCGTGCCGAGACCCGCGGCCGTGCCGTTGCCGAGCACCTTGACGCCGTTGCCGAGATCGGTGATTGCAGCACCGAGATTCGAAGTCGTTGCGCCGTTGACGCCGGGGATCGAGGTACCGGTGATCTTGGAACCCGTATCGGCGACGGTGGTGCCCACGGCCGTGATGAGATTGCCGCCCTGGGTGACGACGTTGCCGATTGGGGTGGAGGAGGCGCCGGAGGTGCCGGAGCTGGTGCCCGAGCTCGTACCGGAGCTGCTGGTGCCCGAGCTGCTGGTGCCCGAGCTGCTAGTGCCCGAGCTGCTGGTGCCTGAGCTGCTGGTACCTGAGCTGCTGGTGCCGGAGCTGCTGGTGCCGGAGCTACTGCCGCCCGAGCTGGCACCTGAAGAGCCGCCCGAGCTACCTCCCGAACTCGACCCCGAAGTGCCTCCCAGTCCACCGCCGCCAAGGCCACTGCCGGGGTTGGTAATGGTCGATCCACAACCGTAGAGCGCGAGTAATGTTGATGTCGCAACAGCGATAACTGTCCGACCGGCGAATTTTTGCATGATGTCCCCGTTGAACGACTATTGATGGGGTTATCACTGCAAATTGCACGCCAAATGCCACTTATCGCGCCAGTTAAACAATTTGTAAAATATATGGCTGAATAATCGTGAATCTTAAGAATTTATCGCGTATAAAACCCGCTTTCGACTAAGACGCACCGATCGTGTTCCACGCCATGCTACGTAACGTGTCCCGTTGGCGTAACGGCGCGGAGCTGCCATCAAACGCTGCGCAGGGCGACTCCCGCACACGCTCGCGCCCAGCTCGCCGATTAAAACGCAGCGGTATAAATTGCCAGCGCATCGGCCTCGGTAACGGGCCGGGGGTTATTCACCAGAAGCCGCGTTTGCAACATCGCGTCGCTCGCCATCCGCTCGAGCCCGCTTCGTTCAATGCCGACGTCGCGCAACCGGGCCGGGATCGCGGTTGCGGCAATCATCTGTTCGAGCCGTTCGATCAACGCCTGCGTCTTGCTCTCCGCGCTGCCCGTCAGACCCGGCACGATCACGTCCGCGAGTTCCGCGTACAGATGCGCCGCGGCCTGGGCGTTGAACCGCAGCACATGCGGCAGCACGAGCGCATTCGAGAGACCGTGCGGGACGTGGTAAATGCCACCGATCGGATAAGCGAGCGCGTGCACAGCGGCCACCGGCGAATTGGCGAACGCCTGCCCGGCGAACGCCGCGCCGAGCAACATCGCTTCGCGCGCCGTGCGGTTCTGACCGTTCTCGCAGGCAGGCAACAGATTGCGCGACAGCAGTTCAAGCGCCTTCACGGCCAGCATGTCGGACACCGGGTTCTTCAAATGCGCGGAGGTGTAGGCCTCGATCGCGTGAACCATCGCGTCGACGCCGGTTGCCGCCGTTGCGGCGACCGGCAGGCCGAGCGTGAGTTCGGCGTCGAGAATGGCCAGATCGGCGACCAGTTGCGGCGCGACCACGCCCATCTTTTTCGCCTCACCCACCGTTACGATCGACACGGCCGTGACTTCGGAGCCGGTGCCCGCGGTGGTCGGCATCTGCACGAGCGGCAGGCGCGATACCGTGACTTTATTTACGCCGTACATCTCGCTGAGGGCCTGCTTCTGTTGCGGCGCCAGCACGGCGATCAGCTTCGCCACGTCCATCGACGAACCGCCGCCGAGTCCCAGCACGATTTCCGCACCGGCCTCGCGCGCGAAAGACGTCGCCTCGAGCACGATGTGCTCCGGCGGATCGGCGATCACGTCGTCGATCACGGTGGTGTTCCAGCCGTGCGCCGCGAGATCGGCGAGGGCCGGATTCAGCAGCCCGCTCTTGTGAAGAAAACCGTCCGTCACCACGCACAGGCGCGTGAGTGACGGAAACTGCGCACGCAACAGAGCGCCGAGACGGCGCGCCGCGCCGAATTCGACGACCATGGTCGGCACGGTTTGAAACCGGAATGCGTTCATCATGCTGCGTCTCCAGGCACCATATGGCTCGTGACTTCACGCCGCTCGAGCAGCGGAATGATCGTGCCGAAGCCGAGCCGCTGGAAGTGCGGTGTATCGCGATGCACGCTGAGGCCGTCGGCGTCGCTGTACTGTTCGAGAATCACGAAGTGATCGGGATCGACCGGCGAGCGGAAGAATTCGTAGTAGAGGTTCTTGGGCTCCGCGCGGGTCGCCGCCGCGAGTTCCGTGAGGGGTTGCACAATCGCGTCGCCGTTGCCCGGTTTGGCGAAATAATGCGCGATCACCTGCAGGTAAGCATTTGCCATCGGTTACTCCAACAAGATGGGACCTTCAACGTTCGGGATCCAGATTCCACAATTCGCTGTCGCTGGTGGAGACCGCGACTGCGCCTTTCTTCAGCGCATCGAACACGTCGCCTTTATTGCAGACGAAGCCCGAGGCGACGATCGGCGGCAACGCCTTGCGGTCCTGCTCGGACAGATGCGAGAGCATCGGCGCCGGCATCAGTTGTACCAGATTCGGATCGCTTTGCTCCAATGCCTTTACGCTACGCGGCCAGGTCGAGCGGTCCGTCACGAATACTTTCTGCATCGTGACGAGACCGGCCCGATTGCCGCGCTGGATAGTCGCCACCCGGGTCGAGACGAGGCTGGTGACGCCGATGTCCGCCAGATACTCCACGCCGCCTTTGTCTTGCGAAAGCCCGTCGCAACTGTCGATATTGACGATGACATACTTGCCGGCTTTCGTCAGCGCCGCGACCACCGGATGCAGTTTGCGTAATTCGACATTCGCGACGATCGAGATTTCCGCGGCGCTTTTCAGAAAGATGTCGATCTGCTCGACGCCGAACAGCGTTGCAATGACCGGGTGGCGCGTAAGGCGCGCCCCAAGTGACTTATCCATGTGATTACTGCTTCGTGTCTTGAGCTTGCTCGTCAGTCAGGCCAAGCTTGCCGGGATTGAGAATGTTCTTCGGGTCGAGCGTGCGCTTGATTGCCTGCAGAACCGGGAATGCACTACCGAGCGATTCGCTCATATACGGTGCGCGCAACAGGCCGACGCCGTGATGGTGGCTCAACGTTGCATTGTATTTGATGAGGACGGCATTGGCGGCGTCCCATGCCGCGCGATACCACTTCGCACGATGCTCGACTTCGACTTCGCCGCGCAACGAGAAGTACAGACACGCACCGTCCACATACGCATGCGACTGGTGCGCCGAACCGGCCAGCGTGCCGGGTACTGCATTGATGGCGGCCACTACGTCGGCATAGATGCCCGGCAGGTCTTTCCACGGGCCGACCATTTCCAGCGTATCGGCCACAAAACCCGGGCTGCGTTTGAAACCTTCCGCGCTCTTGCCGGTGAGGTAACGCGTGTCGAGCCACTTCTCGAAGATGACCTTGTCGTCCAGTTGCTCGCCCAGTTCCTTGCAGACACGTTCGCTGATCGTCAGCACCGCTTCGACCATTTCGCGCGGACCTTCGTCGGCGATCAGCAGCACGTTCGATTCCGGCAGCCCGAATTGCACGCCGCTTTCGAGTTCGTCATATAGACGCAGGGCAGCCGGGTTCGCGCCTTGTTGCATGATCTGGCGGCATGCTTCGAGACCGATCGCGAAGGTCTTGAAGCCATAGGCAATCGCCCGGCCGTAATCCGGCAGACGATGCAGCTTCAACCGCACGCGCACGATTACGCCAAGCGTGCCTTCGGAGCCGATGAAAAGCTGCTGCAGATCGGGGCCGACCGCCGCGCGCGAATAACCGCCCACGCTGATCAGACTGCCGTCGGCAAGCACGACGTCCATGCCGGACACCATGTCTTCGATCTTGCCGTAACGCGTCGAGAGTTGACCCGCGCCGCGGCACGCCACCCATCCGCCGACTGTACTGATTGCGTACGACGACGGCCAATGGCCCATCGTCATACCGTAGTCGCGCTGAATGGTTTCTTCGAAGATGTCGCCGAACATGCCGGCTTCGACTTCGACGATCTGGCTTTCGCGGTCAAAGCCGACGAGGCGATTCAGTTCGCACACGTCCAGCACGATGCCGCCGCGCACGGGCAGCGCCGCACCGGTCACATTGCTGCGCCCCGCGGACACCGTTACCGGAATCGACGCTGCATGGGCGATACGCATGACAGCCTGAATCTGCTCGACCTTCGAGACGCGCACGATGACCGCGTGCGGCGTAGCCGGTTTGCCGGCGGTTTCCGTCACCATCGAGGCGGCCCACCAGTCGCGCGTCCACGCGACGACGTCGGGTGCGAGCGTGAGCACTTCGTCGGCTACCTCGCGCAGTGCGCCGATCTGCTGTTCGCTGACCTTGACCGGATCGCGTTGCAGACCGGCTTCGGCGGTGCTGTCTTTGACTGCGTCCTTGAGCGTGGCTGCGTAAGCCGGCGGAGTATGCGCGCCGACGATATAGTTGCCACGGTTATAGCCACGCTTGATTGCTTCCTTGCTGATCATTCGGTTTCTCCCATAAGAACAGACTTTTCGTGTTCGACGGCGGCGACGTAGTCGCTCACCTGCTTTGCGACGGCCGCCGCGGACAAGCCGAGCTCCGTCTGTAAAATTTCACCCACGCGCACGGCGGCGCGTGCCGATGCATCGCGTGCCATCAGGCGTGCGCGGATGCGGCGCGACAGCACGTCATCCACGTTGCGTGCGAGTTCGTGTCTGACGGCGTAGAGCACCTCTGCTTCGGTGTACGGCAGACCTTCGACAATCGGCTTCAGCAAGCTCGAATCGCCTTCGAGAATGTCGGTGACAAAGCGTGCTTCCGTGCCGTAGCGTTCGCCCAGTTGCGCGGACAATCCGCCGGACGCGACGATTGCTTGCGCGTCGTAGCCCGCCGCGCCAAGCAGGTACGCGGACTTCGTACGGCATTTCGCGCGTTTCCCGATCACCTTCTGCGCGGCGTCGATGGTCTGTTCAGCCATGTGTCGCGAGGTCGTGAGCTTGCCGCCGACAATCGTGACGAGTCCATCCGGTGCGGTGTGAATCTCGTGATTGCGCTTCATTTCCAGTGTCTTTCCGCCAGGCGGCCCGACCAGCGGCCGGCAACCGGCGATGCTGCCCACCACGTCTTCCGCCTGCAGATCGGTTTTCAATGCGGAGCGCGCGCCTTCGATCAGGAAGTCGAGTTCCTGGCGCGTGCAGCAGACGTCGTCTAAATTGCCTTGATAGTCTTCGTCGGTAGTGCCGAGATAGGACACGTTGCCCCAGCGCGTGATCGTCGCGCGTCGGCTGCGGCCCGGTACGGGAATCGTCACCGTGCAGTCGTTGCGAATCTTCAGCCACGGAATCGCGACGTGCACGCCCTTCGCAGGGCGAATCTGCAAAGCGGACGGATCGTCTTTTTTGCGGCCGTTCCAGTCGCGCAGCCAGACGCCGGTAGCCATCACCACCACGCCGCCACGCACGCGAATTTCGCGCTCGTCCGCATGCACGATCACGCCGTCGACGCTGCCGTGTCCGTTGCGCGTAATCTCGACGACCTTCGCGTGATTGACCACGGCCGCGCCATGAAACGCCGCCGTGCGCGCGAGATTCAACGTGAGGCGCGCATCGTCCACGCGTGCGTCGAAATACATGAAGCCGCCGGTGAGGTTCTCTTCGTTGAAGGTGGGGCAGTGCGACAGCACTTCCGCCTTGCTGAGCTTCTGATGCAGGATGCCTTCGCGCCAGCCGCCCGCAATGTCGTAAGTCCACAGCAGACTTTCGAATGCTTTGGCGAGACGCTTGTCGAACACGCCGTCTTTTTCCATGACGGGAAACAGGAAGGGCAGCCGTTGCACCAGGTGCCGTGCGTTTCTGCGCAGACGCTGCCGTTCGAGTAACGAGTGGCGTACCAGCCCGAGATTTCCCTGCTCGATATAACGCAGGCCGCCGTGCACCATCTTCGATGACTTCGACGAGGTGCCCGAGGCGAAATCGCTCTTTTCCAGCAGCGCTACGCGATAGCCGCGCAAGCTGGCGTCGAGTGCCGCGTAGGCGCCGGTCACACCGCCGCCCACGATCACGATGTCGAAGGTTTCACTGCCGAGGCGGTCGAGCTGCTCGCCGCGCACTATGCGCAGGGGCTCGGTGCCGGTCATTTCGGCGCGTTCTTTCGAGGCCTTTCTGGATGGAATAAACAACATGTGTCTCAGTCCCCGCAACCATTATCAAATGCGCTTGCGTGAGCAAGCTCGGCCTCGACCCTTGCCTGCCACGAGGCGCGCCGCTTCGCGCGCGCGCCTGAGTCCGCTGACGGCTCGAACACCGCGTCGGTGACGGTGGTGGCGCGGGCCTGCTGCAACGAATCCCACAGCAAGCCCGACGAACCCGCGAGAAACGCGATGCCGCGCAGGCTCGCGCGATCGCTTTCATGCATGCGCCGTACCGGCATGCCGCTCAGATCGGCCTGAATCTGCAACAGGGTGTCGCTGCCCGACAGGCCGCCGCCGACCACCAGTTCGGAGGCTTCGACGTCCGCGATCGCCTGGTTCGCGTCGATGCACAACGCCACCGAGTGCGCGATGCCTTCGAGAATCGCGTAGGCGATTTCGGCTTGCGTCGTGGCGATGGAAATGCCGCACAGCGAAGCGCGCGCATTCGGTTGTAATTGCGGCACGCGCAGGCCGGTCAACGCGGGCAGGAAGGTCACGCCGCGCGCTGAGTTCACCGTCGCGGCGAGCGCGCTGATCTGGGCGGGGTTGTCGAACCAGTGCAATTTCTCGCAGATCCAGTTCAGCGCCGAGCCTGTAGTCGCGACGAAGGTTTCGAGGGAATAATGCGAGACGTTGTGCTGACGGCGCGCGGTCATGGTCAGCGTGCCGTCGTGCGAGGTCCCTGTTACGGGAGGAATCTGCGTGCCCACCAGCAGATCGACGAAACTGCCGGTGCCGTGGACACACATCGACTGGCCGCGATCGAGACAGCCCAGTCCCACGGCGCCCGCAAGCTGATCGCCGGCGCAGGCGAGAATCGGCACGTCGATGCCGAGCACCTCAGGGCGAGTTCGGCCGAATTCATCGGCATCCTGACGAAGTTCCGGTAACAGGCTCTGCGGGAAGCCGAGCGCATCGATCCAGTCGAGACAATAGCGGTGCTCGGCCAGCAGGTAGGCGCTCGCCGAGGTCGCGTTGGTCGGCGTCGTCACACAAACGCGTTCGTTCGACAGATGCCAGAGCAGCCACGTATCGATGGTGCCGAACGCGAGACGGCGCTCGCGCTGGGCGAGGATCACGGTGGGCGTCTTTTGCAGGTGATGGGCTGCCCACAGATAGGGCGAGCGCAGGCCGGCAGGGCGTCCCACGCGTTCAATCAATGTGCTGTCCCACTTCGCGGCCAACTGGTCCAGTTCGCTTGCGTGGCGTGTGTCCTGCCACACCATCGCGGGCACCAGCGCGCGGCCGGTGTGGGTGTCCCACAGCACGGCGGTGGCGCGTTGCGTCGCAATGGCCAACGCAACCACGTTCAACTGCTCGCTTGCCGCGCGAGCCAGCGTCGCGCGGCACACGGCGAGGGTTTTCTCGAGGATGGCGTTCGCGTCCTGCTCGACGACGCCCGGCCGCGGGCTGTCGACACTGAGCGGCAGATACTCCAGACAGGAGACCTGTCCGTCTGCGTCGACGACTGCCGCGCGCGTGCCGGACGTCCCCTCGTCGATGGCGAGAATAACGTTTCGATTACGGGTCATTGCTGGGATTTCTCGATTGCCGGGGTCATGAATGCGGATGCTTGCTCGGCGTCGCCTTTGAATTGCGGCGCGTTGGGTTCGTTGTCGGGGGTGATGGTGGTGCGTGTCGGGTCCCACTTGATGACAAAGCAGATCACGCTCGCCACCAGCGGCACGACGGCAAGGATCAGGAAGGTGGTGTCGAGGCCGTAGCGCTCACGGAACAGCGGGAACACCAGCAGGCCCAGCGCGGCGCCGATCGACCCCAACGCGCCGATTACGCCGTTGGCGCCCGCGCGAATCTCGCTGCGAAACGACAGCGAAGAAAGACTCTTGCCGTTCGCGCCGGGCCCTGAAGAGTGAAACAGAATGAACAGCGACGGCACGATCACCGCGAGCCACAATGGCATTTTTGAACCGAACAGACCGAGTACCACCAGCATTACGAAGACCGCGGCGAAGCCGAATGCGGAAGCGCGCCGCAAGCCGAATCGCTTGCCGATGAGCGGCGACATGAAGCCGCCGAAGATGCCGAACACGTTGAAGAGCAATGCGCCGAGCGTGGCGTAGACGAAATCCTTGCCGAACAACGCCGCGCTGATCAACGGCAAATACCAGCCGATCGCGAAGTACTGGATCGACTGGCCGACCTGAACGGTAGCGGCGAGCAGGGTGCGTGGCAGATAGATGCCGCGAAAGATCAGGGCGACGTTGGCGAGCCCACGGGTGGCCTGATTCAGCACCGGCACGCGCTCTTCGACGGGCGCGGCAGAGAAGGGGCGCCCGTAGATGCGGCTCATCGCGGTGGCGGCTTCCACCAGACGTTCCTTGCGCGCGAGCCAGATCGGGCTCTCGACCAGAAACACCAGTTGCAGCACGAGGATCGCGGCGCCGAACAGGGCCGTTGCCGCCACCGAATAGCGCCAGATCGAGTCGCCGACGTGCCACGATTGAAACAGCAGTGCGAGCAGCAGGTTGGAGCAGACGGCGGTGTACCACATGCCCTGCCATGCATTCAGGCGGCTCTTCAGTTTGACCGGTGTGAACTCGGCGAGCATCGCCATCGCAATCGCGAAGTCGATCCCATAGGCCATGCCGACAAAGAAGCGGCCTGCCAGAATGACTTCGAAGCCCGGTGCGAACACCACCAGCACGGCGCCGATCACCGCGAGCAATTTGGCTAGCACTAATGGACGGATGCGCCCCCAGCGATCGGCCATCCAGCCGCCGATCGGGTTAAAGGCGATCGCAACCCAGGACGCAAACGACGTCATGAGCGCAATTTGAGGCGCGCCGAGATGGAGATCCCGCGTCATGGGCCCGAGGCCCGCGCTCAAAGCCGAATTGGAGAATGCGTCTAGAAACAGGCCGCCGAGTGCGAGCCACCAGATAACGCCGGCTCTACCGGGAATGCCTGAACATGAATCGATGAATGAAATGACATCGTCAATGCCACGAATCTTAATCGCGATCGTTTGCACAATCGGTCTCCTTTAGTTTTTCTGTAAGAGGCCGGTGCTGTTCGCGGAGCAAATCGCGAGTGCGTTTGCGATTACGTTTCGCTCACGCGCAAGAGACCATCTTACAGATAGTCTCTTATCTAGATCTGCAGGCAAACTTTATGATGCGTCGTGAAAAGTGTCAAGCGTTGTGACGAAGAGAATGGCGACCGAGATGAGTTGGCGTGGGGAGGGATTTCCACTATTGCGCGACGGTGTTCCGTTTCGCGTACTCTGATAGAAGATATGGATGACTAAGTTAATTTCATTTCAAGGGCGGCCTGGACTATCTGATGATCACTGGCCGCGTGATGTTCTGCACCGGGCACGGACCTTCTGACCGTCCGACTGCCCGCAGTCAACGCCGCACTCCGCAGGAGCCGTGTCCCTTGAGGCAACTCCACCGTTTCATCAGACAAATCTATCGAGATTGTAAGGTTATTCCGATTCTTGATTGAGAATGATTCGCGTTTACGTTAGATTGACGCTCTTCCTTGAGAATTGCGGAGCGAATCTATGGCTGAGGTGCTCGTCCGGCAGGAGTCTTCAACAACGATACCGATGCCTGTCCTCAGTATCGGCGTCGCCCGTCCTCCGGGGCCGCGGCGGTCTCGCGGTCACGCCCGTTCCGTCGATCGGGAGAAGGGCGCGCTGCTCGACGTGCTGATCGCCAACCGCCCAATGCTTGTCAATCTCGCGCGTGGCTTTGTGGGTTGCGCGAGTCTGGCGGAGGACGTAGTGCACGACGTCTTTATCAAGCTGGTGGACTTCCCGGATCAGGAGGCCGTGCGGCAACCGGTGGCCTACGTGACCCGCATGGTGCGCAACGCGTCGATTGATGCGTTCCGCCGTCAGAGCCTCGAAAACACCTATCACGCTGACGAAGACGACGGCCTGCATGTGCCCTCACCGGAGCCTTCGCCTGAAGCGGCGCTGCTCGTGCGCGACACGCTGCGGCACGTCTACAACGCACTCGAGCAATTGCCGCCGCGCAGCCGCGCGGCGTTCGAGATGGTGCGCTTGCGCGAGGAAACGCTGCAAAGCACCGCACGCGCCCTCGATGTTTCGCAAACGCTCGTCCATTTCATGGTGCGCGACGCCGAAAAGCATTGCGCCGACTGTCTCGACGCCTGCAATCGCGGCGTGGCGGGTCCCGCGTTCTGCAGCGGCCGCTCGCGGCGGCGGTAAAAAAGCGCGCACGTCAAACGTCAATTGAGTAGAGGCGGAGGGTGAGCGAGATGCCGCCGCCGCTGTTCCGGGTAGTTCATCAGCGCTTCGCTGAAGCTTCCTGACCATTCATCGACTGAGCCATTCATCATGACGCAAGCACAGCAAACTCCTTCCGCCGCCGGCGAGGCGGACGATCTCGTCTATACGGTCGTCATCAATGACGAAGAGCAGTACTCGATCTGGCCGACCTTTCGCGCCGTGCCGGCCGGTTGGCGCGAAGTGGGCGTGAGCGGTCCGAAGGCTGCTTGCCTCGCGCATATCGACGTCGTGTGGACCGACATGCGTCCGGCCAGCTTGCGTCGTCACATGGACGGGACCGCTTCGAAGGCGAGCGCATCGTAATCGGGACGGCCTGGATACGCACTGGGGCAAGTCGCTTCTGCAAGAGGAATTCGCATGACCACGCTTTCGATACCGTTGCCCACGCTCGCCGATTTGTCGATCGAGCCGGGACTGCCGACTGTCGTCTCACCGCGCGCCGGCGCGGACATTTCACTGGAAGAGGCGGTGACGCTGCTGCATGCGATCGTTGACGACACGCTCGAACGGGCTGGCGGCGTGCTGTTCACCGGTTTTCGCGTAGCCTCGATCGAGGCCTTCCAGCGCTTTGCCGGTTCGTTCGGGCATCCGTTGATCGGTTATGAATTTGCCTCGACGCCACGGAGTCAGGTCGAGGGCGCGGTGTACACGTCGACGGAATATCCGCCGCATCGGTCGATTCCGCTGCATAACGAGCAGTCGTATACGCGCGAGTGGCCGTTGCGCATCTGGTTCCACTGCGCGCTCGCCGCGCGTTCGGGCGGCGCGACACCGATTGCGGACAGCCGCGCGATCTATCGCGCACTCGATCCGGCGCTCGTCGAGCGCTTTGCGAAGCGCGAGTTGCTGTACATCCGCAACTTCGGGCAAGGGCTCGATCTGCCGTGGGAACAGGCCTTCGGTTCGGACGACCCGAGCGTGGTCGAACGGATTTGCCGCGCACGTGGCATCGATTGCGAATGGCGCGACAGTGAAGACGGCGAACGGCTGTTGCGTACGCGTGAGCGCTGTCAGGCGGTGGCGCGTCATCCGCGCACCGGCGACAGGGTCTGGTTCAACCAGGCGAATCTGTTCCATCTCTCGTCGCTCGATGAAGACATGCAGGAAGCGTTGATCGATTCGGTGGGACTTGAAAACGTACCGCGCAACGTCTATTACGGCGACGGCGAGCCGCTCGAAGCGGATGCGCTCGCGGAGATCCGCGGTGTGCTCGATCAGCAGCGCATCGTATTTCCATGGCTGACGGGCGACGTGCTGATGCTCGACAACATGCTGACGGCGCACGCCCGCGATCCGTTCGAGGGGCCGCGCAAGGTGGTCGTGGCGATGGCGCAGAGCTATAGCGAAGGCCACGGCAAAGACGCTGGTTCGGACTGGATCGAGGGCGGGCAGCGGATGGCCGCGCCATGACGAAATCGCAGGGCGCGGCACTCGCGGCGCATTCGCTGACGGTCGGCTACCGCGATCATGTCGTGCTCCACGGTTTGAACCTGGCAATCGCGGCCGGCCGCGTCACCGCCTTGTGCGGACCGAACGGCTGCGGGAAAAGCACCTTGCTGCGCACGCTCGCCGGTTTGCAGCCGGCGCTTTCCGGCAGCGTTGAAGTCGACGGCAAGCCGCTCGCTTCATACCGGCGCCGAGCGTTGGCGCGCACGCTGACGATGCTTGCGCAGTTCAACCAGATTCCTTCCGGGCTCACCATACGCGAGCTGGTCGCGTACGGCCGTTACGCATATGGTGGCTGGCTGCGTGGACTTTCGTGCACGGACCATGCGGCCATCGACGAAGCGCTCGTCGCGAGCGGACTCGCCGACGACGCCGCGCGCGACGTCGCCACGCTCTCGGGCGGCGAACGCCAGCGGGCATGGATTGCAATGGCGCTCGCGCAGCAGGCGCCGATCGTGTTGCTCGACGAGCCCACCACGTACCTCGACATCCATCATCAACTGGACATTCTGCGGGAGTTGCGGCGCCTGAATCGCGAACGCGGGCTTACCATCGTCTGGGTGCTGCACGACCTGAATCAGGCGGCGGCCTACAGCGACGAAATCGTGCTGATGCGAGCGGGCCGCATCATCGCCCATGGTTCTCCCGATGCGATGCTCGACCCACGTCATCTGAACGACACCTTCAGTGTGCCGATGCTCAAGATCGCCCATCCGCACACGGGTGCGCCGATGTGCGTGCCGGCATACGAGGACAACACCGCGGATATGGTCAGCGCTGGATTCGACGACGAGGTCTTGAGCGATGCCGCGTCGACGGGCAAGGACCTCGCCGCATGACCACGCTTGCAGCGCGCAAACGGCTGCGCCGTCACGAGTCTTCAATCGACGGCTGGCGCGCACCCTTAAAAAACCGCGCAGGAATGATCGGCGGCGCGCTCGTCGCGTTGATCGTCGTGGTGGCCGCATTGCGCCTCGCACCCGGTTTTCGCACGTGGCTCGCCGCGCCCGCGGGCAGCGACGCCGCGCAACTCGCCGGCATTCTGCTGTTCGACCTGAGCGCGCCGCGCATTCTGGCGGCGTTGATCGCAGGCGGCTGCCTCGCCGTGGCTGGCACATTGTTTCAGTCACTGACGCGTAATCCGCTGGCTTCGCCGGATCTGCTGGGGATCACCGGTGGCGCTCAACTCGGCTTGCTGGCCGCGATGCTCGTGCCGTCGCTGGCGGGCGTCGCGTCGGTGCCGCTCCTGTTCGTTTGCGGCCTCCTGGCCGCCGCGTGCGTGGCCGCCGCGGCCGGCGGCTGGCGTGCGACGCCGTTGCGGCTCGTGCTTGCCGGCAGCGTCTGCATGCTGCTGTTCTCCGCGCTCACCACGCTGATTCTCGCGTTTTTCGAGCAAAGCATTGTCGGCATGTCGCTGTGGGCGAGCGGCAGTCTCTATCAACCGGGCGCGGCGGGTTTGAAGATCGCGGCCGCCTGGCTCGTGTTGCCGCTCGCTGCGCTGCCCTTCGTGATCCGTCCGCTCGACCCGCTCGCACTCGGCGACGACGCTGCCGCGTCGGCGGGCGTGCGCGTCGACGCGACCCGGTTCGCGGCGATGGTCGTGGCGGTGGGTTTCGCGAGCGTTGCGGTAAGCGTGGCGGGACCGCTGTCGTATGTCGGCCTGATCGCGCCGAATCTGCTGCGCCAGGCGCGTGGCGCGAAGGCCTCGCGCCTGGCCGTGCTCGTGCCGTTGTCCGCGCTGGTGGGCGGCGCGCTCGTGCTGTGCACCGATAGCGCGGTGCTGGCGCTCGATCTCGACACGACTCTCTCGACTGGCGTCGCGATCGCTTTCGTCGGCACGCCATTGATGCTGGCGATGATTCGCAGCGGCGCGGCGTGGTCGGGTGCGTTGCCTGCTGGCCAGGACCGCGCCGCCGTGCGCGCCGGGACGCGCTTTGTGCGGATGCTCGATGCGTGGCCATGGCCGCTGACGGCGGCGGTCTTGCTGATGTTCGGCGTCCTCGTCGTCTGCGCCGGTGCGTCGTTCGGACCGACCACGATCGATGTGCATCGCTGGTTAGCCGTGCTGGATCAGCGTGATGAACTCGCGCGCATGCTACTCGATTTGCGCCTGCCGCGGCTCGTCTGTGCGTTGCTCGCCGGAGCATTGCTGGCGGCGAGCGGCGTGCTGATGCAGAGCATCGTGCGCAATCCGCTTGCCGGGCCAGAAGTGCTAGGCGTGACGCAAGGTGCGGGCCTCGCCACGCTTACGGCGCTCGTCGCGTGGCCGCTCGCTGGACATTCGACGTTGGCGGTTGCCTCGCTTGCGGGCGGCGGCGTGACGCTGGCGCTCACGCTCCTGCTCAATCGGCGGCATCGCTACGCGCCGCTGGCTGTCGCCCTGACCGGCATCGTCATCGGCACGCTTTGGACCACGCTGTCTCAATGGCTCATCACGCAACAAAGCGTGCAACCCGCACGGTTCGTGGTGTGGCTGGTCGGCGGCACATACGGACGCAGTTGGGGTGAAGTGACGGCGCTCCTGCCGTGGTGCGTGCTGGCCGCGCCGGTGTTCGCGCTGCTTGCGCGGCCGCTCGATCTGCTTGCACTAGGCGATGACCAGGCCGCCGCGCTCGGTTTGCCGATTGGCGTGCTGCGCCCGCTGGTGCTGACAGTGGCGACGCTGGCCGCATGCGCCGCGGTGGCGGCGGTCGGGCCGGTCGGCTTTATCGGCTTGATGGCGCCGCATCTTGCATCCATGCTGGGGGCGCGTACGCATCGCACGCGTTTGTGGCTAGCAGCCATATGCGGTGCGCTGGTGCTGGTCGCCGCCGATCTCGCGGCGCGCACACTGCTGGCACCGCGCGAAATTCCCGCTGGTGTGCTGACAGCGTTGATCGGCGCGCCTTATCTGCTTGCGTTGCTGATCGGGGAGGCTCGGCGCGAGAAGCGGGGTAAGCGGTGAGACGGCAAGCGGTGAGACGGCCAGCGGCGCATTCGTTAAGCGCCACATCGAGCGACGATTTCTGCGCACAGTGCTTCGCGGCCCATGCGCCGGAATCGATCGCACACTATCTGGAGCATGTTTGGCTCGGCGTACCCGACGCGAGTGGCGAATCGGCGTTGGCGCAGGACGAAACCGGCGAGCCCGTCGTCATCGCCGTAACGGACCTGGCGCACTATCGCGCCGACCTGCTCGATGCCATGCATCAGGTCTACGGCGGTGAGCGTGAAACGCATGCACGTGCCTTGCTTTCGCAATGGAGCAAGTATTACTTTGGGTTCGCGGCGACCGCCGGTTTTGTGGCCGCGGCGTTGCTGGGCCGTCCGCTCGACCTGTCGCCGGAAAGGACACATCTGGTGCTGCGGGGCGGCCTGCCCGTCGCGCTCTATCTCGCGCAGGACGCATTGCAACCGCCCGCAACCGACCCGGCAGACCGCTACGCACCGCTCGTCGATCATCTGGACGCGGTGATCGCGACGCTCAGTGCGATGACGAAAATCGCACCGCGAGTGTTGTGGAGCAATGCCGGCAATCTGCTGGATTACCTGTTCGAACGATGCGCGTCGCAATTCGATTTGACCGGCGATGCCGCCTGGCTCTTCGGCCCGCTCGCCGCCAATGGCGAGGCCAATCCTCTGCGCATGCCGGTGCGGCAAGTCACGCCCCGCGCTGCAAGCCTGCCGAACCCGTTTAGCGCACGGCGCGTGTGCTGCGTACGTTATGAAATTCCTGGAGAGACGCAACTGTGTGGACGCTGCCCCTTGCTGTTAACCATGAGCGACGCGGAAATCGCCTTGCAGGAGGCTTCGCATTGACGAGCCGCGCAAGGTCACCGCAACGGTTCAAGCGGGTTGGCGCGGCCATCGCGGCGGCGGCTGTCTTGCTCGCCCACACCCACGCGTTCGCACAGAACAGCGAAGCCACGGCCGTTCGCGCCGCCGCGCACGCACGGTCAAGCTGTACACCACTCGCCGACAACCCGATCGTCTCGCAAGCCAGTCCGTCGTTGCCCACGCAGCCGACGCGCATTGTCGTGCTTGAATTCATGTTTGCCGAAGACCTCGCCGCGCTCGGCCTCACGCCCGTCGGCATGGCGGACCCCGGGTACTACCCGGTGTGGATCGGCTACGACGAAGCGCGCCTCGCCTCGGTACCGGACATCGGCACGCGCCAGGAGCCGAGCCTCGAAGCCATTGCGGCGGCTAAACCGGATCTGATCCTTGGCGTCGGCTTGCGCCATGCGCCGATCTTTGCGGCGCTCGAGCGAATCGCGCCGACCGTGCTGTTCAAATACGGCCCGAACTTCACCGAAGACGGCGCCCGCGTGACCCAGCTCGACTGGAGCCGAAAAATTCTCCGCACCATCGGCTGCCTGACCGGTCGCGAGGCGGCAGCGCAGGCAGTCGAGGCTAAGGTCGACGCGGGTTTTGCGCGTGACGCGCAACGCCTCGCGCAAGCGGGCCGCCAGGGCGAACAGGTTGCGTGGTTGCAGGAGCTGGGTCTGCCCGACCGTTACTGGGCATTCACCGGTAACAGCACGGCGGCCGGCGTCGCGCAGGCGCTTGGCCTCGCGTTGTGGCCCGCCGCACCCACGCGCGAAGGCACGTCGTATGTTACGTCGGAAGATCTACTGAAGCAGCCGAAGCTCACGGTGATGTTCGTCAGCGCGACCGAGCCCGGTGTGCCGCTCGCGAGCAAACTCGATTCGCCGATCTGGCGTTTCGTGCCGGCTCGCAGCGCGGGGCGTGTGGGTCTCGTCGAACGGAATATCTGGGGTTTTGGCGGGCCGATGTCCGCGCTGCGGATGGCCGATACGATGACGGAGACACTGCTCGCTCTTCCGGCGCCGTCCGCCAGCAAGTAAGCGGCCAGGTTGGCGGCTAGGTTGGTGGCTAGCCAGGCGGCTGAAGACCGCTAGTCGCCGGCCGGCCCGCTTCATCCGTGGTGCGCGCTCAGCGCTGGGCGTTCGCGTCGACACGCCCAGCATGAACTTCACCTGACTTAAGTTATCCCAGCGTGCCGTTTGCGACGGCGGTGTTCTCCACGGCTTGCGCAATGCCGACTGTCTCGCTGACGATACTGCCGTTATCCAGCTTCAACACGCGGTCCGCGAGATGGAAGTAGCGATCGTCGTGACTGATCACGAGTACCGTCTTGCCGCGCGAGCGCAGTTCCGGCAGCAGTTGCTCATAGAACACCGCCTTGAACTGCGGGTCCTGATCGGCGGCCCATTCGTCGAACAGATAGAACGGCCGGTCTTCCAGATACGCGATGACCAGCGCCAGACGTTTGCGCTGTCCGGTGGAAAGCTCACGCGTGGAGAACGCGCCGTTCACCACTTGCACCTTGTGGTCGAGCGCCAGTTTCGCGACCAGTGCGTTCGCGCGGGCGTCGGCTTGCGAGCGCGACGCGGCGTTCGGATCGACGATGCCCAGCAACGCGTCGAACAGATGAAAATCGTTGAATACGGCGGTAAAACGCTGCCGGTACGCGGCGCGTTCGGCGAGGCCAATCGGCTTGCCGTCCAGTTCGATCGTGCCGCCTTCCGGTTCGTACAGACCCGTGAGCACCTTCGCGAGCGTGGTCTTGCCGCTGCCGTTGCCGCCGACGATAAACACCAGTTCGCCAGGCCTGAAAGTCAGATTGACGGGGCCGACGCGGAACATCCGTTCGTCGCGCTCGTGGAAATACGCGTGCGTGACGTCGCGTAATGTCAGGGTCCGGTACGGCGCGTGCGATGCGTTTTCATCCGGCGGCGGCGCGGTGCGCAGCGCGCCGAACTCGCTCATCACCTTTTCGATGCGATCGAGCGACACGCGCGCGGCATTCAGCGTCGGGACGTTGTTCAGCAAGCCGTCCAGCGGCAGCAGCATGAACAGAAACACCACGACGTAGCCCGATGCGGACGGCGCATCGGCATGCACGCCGAGCGCCGGCCAGAACGCGGCCACGCCCAGAAACACGTAGAACAGGAACACGATCCAGCCGACCCCGACCGCATAGGCGCTGAACGCATGGCGCCGGTGGTCGCGCACTTCGTCGATCGCCGAGCCGAGTTGACCGTCGACGAATTGACGCGAGCGGGCCTGGTGCAGCTTCAGCTCTTTCGCGCCGGTGAACAGCGCGCCGAGATAGCCGAACAGTTTGTCCTGCGAGCGGCCGGCGGCTTCGAGCGAGGCAATCGCCCGCTTGTCGCCCGCGTGATAGCCGAGTGAGCCGACCAGGATGGCGGCGAGCGCGAGCAGACAAACCGGCCAGGAGAGCCACGCCAGATAGCCGAGGCAGCCGAATACGATCGAGCCGTGCATCACGAGATTGGGCAGCGCGAAGAACAGCATCGACACGTTGGTGGCGTCGTCGGTCAGTACCGACTGCACGGGCGCGGCGCCAATCCGTTCGACGTCGCGCAGTTCTGCCTCGGCGACCCGCCGCGCGACGTGCTCGCGCAACTGCGCCATCGTGTCCTGCGAGAGTCGCGCGAACAGCACGCCGGTGATGACGCGCGTGACGAGCGCGATCACCGCGCATAACGCAAATCGCATCGCAAGCGACATGTCGGCGGCGCCGGGTTGCGACAGCGCGCGGCTCAAGGTCGCGACGAGCAGCACGCTGGCGATGCCGTTCAGCACGCAGGCGGTGAGTGCGATCGCGAAGGCGCCTCGCGAGCGCTTGAGCAACGCAATGATCAGCCGCATGGCCGGTTTGCCGGCGGCACGCGCGGCGGTTGAGGGAGAAGAGGAGGGGGGCGCGTCGTAGCGCTCGTTGGCAGCGGTCATCGGCAGTGTGTCGCAGTGGGTCGCAATGGATCGGTGAAATGCAGCGCATTCAGGTGGCAAATGCGGTGACAAACGCGGTGACAAATGTGGAGACAGATGCGGGCAGCAAATGCCGGCGGCAAATCAACGGGGCGCAAAGACACGCCCCTCGCCTGATAGACGAATGGCCGCCGCAAACATTTACCGTCTGGCGCGAGTTGTCTCATCAAAGTGAGGCAGTCCGAATAATTTGACGGTGACGGTAAAGATTTGCAAGCGCGGATCGTCACACCAATGAAGCGGCCCATTGCGGCCTGCGACTTGGCCGACGCGGCCAGTTCTAACGGATTTCATGCCCATGACGAGCTTCCCGATTGCGTTGCACCACCGAATCCGCGCTTTGGCGCGTGTCGAACCCGATGCGCCCGCGTTGGCGTCGTTCATGCTGCATACCGTGCGACTTACGCGCGGCGAACTGGACAGCCGCGCGGCGCGACTCGCCGCACAGTTGCGTGAAGCGGGCGTGACGACGGAGGTGCGCGTTGGCGTATGTGTTGCGCGTTCTTGCGATCTGTTTGTCGCCTTGCTCGCCGTGCTGAAGGCGGGCGGCGTGTTTGTCGCGCTCGATCCGCGTCATCCGGCGGCACGCCTCGACTGGGTCGCCCAGGACGCGGGTCTCGCTCACGGCATTGTCGATGCTTCGGCCGATGCGGTCATGCGCGCACGTTTCGCGCAATGCTTCGACGTGGCAAACGATGCTTTGGCAGACGCCGCCGCACCGCGTTTCGATGGCGACGACGAACCGGTGCATCCGCGCGCAGCCGCGTACATGATCTACACATCGGGTTCGACCGGCACGCCGAAAGCGGTTGCCGTCGAACACGGGCCGCTCGCCGCGCACGGCGACGCGCTCGCTGAGTCGTTGCCGATTGGCGCGACCGATCGCGTATTGCATTTCGCCTCGGTGAATTTCGATGTCTCGATCGAAGCGTGGCTGGTGCCTCTCGCCGTGGGCGGCAGTGTGGTGATCAGCGACCCGCCGCCGTTTCCGCCGGAAGCCACGCACGCCTTCATGCTGCGTGAAGGGGTGACCAACACCACCTTGCCGCCCGCTTATCTACGCGAATTCGCGAACGTTTGCGAGCGCCTCGGCGTACCGCCATCGCTGCGCGTGCTGCTGTTCGGCGGCGAAGCGATGTCACAGGACAGCTTCGACGAGATTCGCCGCGTATTCCCGTCGGTCAGGCTCGTCAATGGCTATGGACCGACCGAGGCGGTGATTTCGCCGATGTTGTGGCCGGTCGACCCGGATACGACGCCGATGCTCGAAGCGGGTAACGGTTACGCCTCGCTGCCGATCGGCTGGCCGATCGGACGTCGTGCGGCGCGTATCGACGGCGCAGTGCGGCGCGGCGAGGCCGGTGAATTGCTGCTCGGCGGCGTGTGTCTCGCGCGTGGTTATCATGGGCGCGCTGCGCTTACCGCCGAACGCTTCTTGCCGGACGCAAGCGGCGAACCGGGGGAGCGGATCTACCGTACCGGCGACCTCGCGCGCGAACGCGCGGACGGCTCGTTCGATTATCTCGGCCGCATCGACGATCAGGTGCAAGTGCGCGGCGTTCGCGTGGAGCCCGGCGAGATCGCGGCCTGTCTGCTGACGCATCCGGTGGTTGCCGATGCGGGTGTGATCGCCGATGCGACGGCAGGCAGGACGCAACTGATTGCCTGCGTGGTGCTGAAAGGAGCACTTGACGACGCAGCATTGCAGGCGCATCTCGGCGCGCATGTGCCACAGGCGTGGCTGCCGCATCGTTTCGCGCGCTTTGAACGCCTGCCTTACACGCTGAACGGCAAGCTCGACCGCGCCGCATTGCGCGATGCCGTGGCGGCGCTGCCGGTTGCGGCCGCCGCCGATTATGCCGCGCCCGCAACGGTCACTGAGCAACGTCTTGCCGATATCTGGCAAACGCTCCTGAACGATCCCACACCGATTGGCCGTACCGACCGGTTCTTCGCACGCGGCGGCGATTCCCTCGCGGCCCTGCAATTGCAGGCGGCGATCCGGATCGAATGGGGCGTGAATTTGCGGCTCGATACGCTGTTCGACGATCAGCCGCTCGAAACACTCGCGGTGCTGATCGACACCGGCGAGACGGAATCGACGGTGAGCCGGCACCAGCAGATCACGGTGCTGCAGCCTTCGGCCGCTGCGTTCACCGACCGGGCTGCTTCGTTCGCCCAGCAGCGTTTCTGGGTGCTGGCGCAAACGCGCGATGCCGGCTCGGCCTATCACGTCGCCGTGCAATGGGACGTGCGGGGCGCGCTCGATCTCACGACCCTGCAACGCGCGCTTGATAGTCTGATCGCGCGTCAGGAAGCCTGGCGCACGACACTCGTTGAAACCGACGATGGCATGGTCATGCAGCGCATTCACGCAGCGTTGCCGGTGCGGATTGCGGAAATTGACCTGCATGCCTGCGATGAGGCCGAGCGCGTGTTGCGGCTCGCGGAGTTGACGGAGCAACACGTCGGCGCGTCGTTCGATCTATCGAATGGCCCACTCGTGCGTGCCACGCTCATTACGCTCAGCCACAACGCGCAACGTTTCCTGTTGACGACCCATCATGCCATCAGCGACGGCTGGAGCTCGCGTTGCGCGTTCGACGAACTGCAGGCGGCTTACTCAGCGTTTGTGACAGGACGCACGCCGCAGTTGCCTGTGCTGCCGGTCCAGTACGCGGACTATGCGCAGTGGCAGCGCGACTGGCTCGCCGCGGGCGAAGGCGAGCGTCAGCTTGCCTATTGGTGCAATGCGTTGCGCTCCGCGCCCGAACCGCTTGCCTTGCCACTCGACCGGCCGCGTGCGCCGCAACGCGACTATCGCGGCGGCCGGCTCGCATTGCGGCTGCCGCAAACGGTCTCCGCCGCGGTGCGCGAAGCCGCGCGGCGCGCCCAGGCCTCGCCGTTTACCGTGCTGCTGGCGGCATTCGACGCGTGGCTGTATCGCCTGACCGGTGCAACCGACATCGTGGTCGCCGCGCCGATTGCGCATCGCCAACGCGCGGAAGTCGCGCCGCTGGTCGGCCTGTTCCTCAACACGCTGGCTTTGCGCGCGCGTGTTGCGCCAGACCAGTCGTTCGCGGCGTTGCTCGACAGCGTGCGCCGCGTTGCTTTCGATGCCTTCGCGCATCAGGACGTGCCGTTCGATCAGGTGCTCGACGCCATCAAGCCGCCGGTGCGGCGTGGCGAAGAATGGCTCAAGGTCAAATTCGCGCAGCAGTTCGATCTGGAATTGACGGCTGAATTGCCGGGCGCGTCGGTGCGGATGTCGCCGGGGCTCGATCTTGCCGCCCGCTTCGACCTCGCACTCGATTTCACGGACGACCCGCGTGGCATTGAACTGGTGATCGCGTATGCGCTCGACGGTATTGATGACGCGACCGCGCAGGCCTGGCTGAATAGTTACGCCGCGCTGGTTGCCGACGCGGTGCGTGATCCGCAATGCGTGATCGCCGAACTTGATTGCGCGGATGGGCCGGAATACGACGCGGCCCGGCAGGGGCGAGCGCTTCAGCCGGAGGCGGATAGCGTGCTCGCGCTGTTCGCACGTCACGCGAGTGAAACGCCGCATCGCATCGCGCTTGCGGACGCCGATACGCAGCTTACGTTCGCCGAACTCGACGACGCGTCCGGGCGCATTGCACTCACCTTGCAGCAACGCAACATCGGCGCGGAGCAGCCGGTCGCGATCTGCATTGAGCGCTCGGTGCGTTTCGTGGTGGCGCTGCTCGGCGTGATGAAGTCGGGGGCCTGCGCGGTGCCGCTCGATCCGGCTGCGCCGCACGAGCGACTGGCGGCCGCTGTGGATGCCTGCGGCGCGCAATGGATGCTGAGCGCGGGTGGTGCGGTGGCCGCGTCAGCGTCGGGTAATGCCACGACGCTCGATATTGATTCGTTAGCGCAGACGGATGTTGCCGTTAGCGCCAACGCGAACACGAGCACTCACGCCATCCGTCCGGCACCGCTGCCTGACCAGGCCGCGTATCTGATCTTCACCTCAGGGTCGACCGGCACGCCCAAGGGCGTTGTGATCTCGCATCGCGCGCTGGCCGATTACGTCGCAGGCATGCTGGACGAACTCGCCTTTGCCACCGATGCCTCGATGGCGATGGTCTCAACCGTCGGCGCCGACCTCGGTCACACGACGCTGTTCGGTGCGCTGTGTTCGGGCCGCACGCTACATCTGTTGCCGGCTCAATGCGCGTTTGACCCCGATCGTTTCGCACACGAGATGCGCGCGCGCAAGGTCGGCGTACTGAAGATCGTGCCGAGCCATCTGCATGCGCTGCTCGACGCACAGCAAGCGGCTGACGTGCTGCCTGCGCATGCACTGGTCACGGGCGGCGAAACGCTGCCGTGGTCGCTGGTCGAGCGGATCGCGGCGCTTAAGCCGGCGTGCCGCGTGATCAATCACTACGGTCCGACCGAAGCGACCGTCGGTGCGTTGATCTTCGACACGTCTGCTCCGTCACGCGCTGCCTTGCGGTTTCCGGAAGCTCGCCCCGCGCAAGTGCACACGGCCACGCAACCTGTGCGGATCGCGCAGATCATGCAGTCGGTGCCGCTGGGCTTGCCGCTGCCCAACGCCTACGCGTGCGTGCTCGACAGCCACGGCGCGGGTGTACCGCCAGGTGGGATCGGCGAACTGTATCTCGGCGGTCCGGGACTCGCGCGGGGCTATCTGAACCGCGCCGCCGCGACCGCGGAGCGTTTCGTACCGCATCCGTGCGCGCCGGGCGAACGTCTCTACAGAACGGGCGACCGCGTGAAATTGCGCGCTGACCGTCGACTAGCGTTTCTTGGCCGGCTCGACGACCAGGTGAAAATTCGCGGCTATCGGGTCGAACCTGGCGAAGTCAGCGCCGCGCTGCGCGCGCTCGAAGGTGTCGCTCAGGCGGAAACGCTTGCCGTGGAGCATGAAGGGCGCTTGCGGCTTGCATCGTTCGTCGCTCCGTCCGATGGTGCGCGTCTCGATGAGCCCGCATTGCGTGCGGCGTTGGCCGCGCGTCTGCCGGATTGCATGGTGCCGGCAGTAATGCTGATCGTTGCCGCGCTGCCTGTGACCGCGAACGGCAAAGTCGACCGTGCCGCATTGCGCGCGCTTGCCGCCGCGCCGGCGCCGGCCGTTGCCGAAGGCGGCGCGCCGCAAGGGGCAACGGAAGAGGCGCTTGCCACGGTCTGGAAGGAAGTGCTCAAAGCCGAACGCGTCGGCCGCGACGACAACTTCTTCGAATTGGGTGGAGATTCGATTCTGGTATTGCAGGTGATCGCGCGTTCACGCAAACGCGGTGTGCGCTTTACGCCGAAACAGCTATTCGACGCGCCGACGCTGGCACAACTCGCCTGCGTTGCGACAACGGTGGATGCGGCTGCGCCGGCGACGCACGCCATGGCCTCCACAGTTAAAGCACAAGCGGTGTCGTCACAGACCGAACAAGCCACGACCCTTACGCCCGCGCAACTGCGCTTCTTCGCGCTGGATATTGCGCAACGTGGTCACTGGAATCAATCGATCGAACTCGATGCCGAGGCGCCGTTCGATTCCGATGCGTTCGCCCGCGCATTCGACACGCTGCTGACGCATCACGAGATCTTCCGTCACCGTTTCGCTCCGAGTGGTCCCAGTGGAGAATGGCAACTCACATTTGCCCCACGCGCGTTCGAAACCCTCCCGCTCGCAGTCGCTTGCGCAGGTGACGAGAACGACGCGCTCGCCCAGTTCGACGCGCTGCAAAGCACGCTCGATCTCACGCACGGTCCGCTCGTGTGCGCGCTCGCCGCGCTGCTGCCCGATGGGACGACGAGGCTCTATCTGGCGATTCACCATCTGATTGTCGACGGCGTATCGTGGCGCGCGTTGCTGGACGATCTCGACGCCGCTTATCGCGCCGCGCGCGAGCGCCGCACGGTACGTTTGGCGTCGACGGGCACTCGCGCGCAGGACTGGGCGGCGCGGCTCGCTCGTGCCGCGCTCGACGTCACGAACTCGCCATTTGCCGCCGAAGTGCCATATTGGGCGGCACTGACGGCGCCTTACGACGATCTGCCGCTTGACCATCCACAAGCCAGGGCGACGAACGCAGACGCACAAACTGTCATCCAGACGATTGGCGCGGATTTGACGCGCGCCGCCTTGACGGAGGCAAACGCGGCCTACCGCACACAGATGCTCGAACTGCTGATCGCCGCTTTGGCACAGTCGCTCGGTTTGCCTCGCTGCCGTATCGAGCTCGAGGGCCATGGCCGCGAGGCATTGTTCGACGACGTCGACGTGAGCCGCACGCCCGGCTGGCTGACGAGCCACTATCCGCTGCAGTTCACTGTCGAAAGCACGCCGGCGGCGACGCTCGGCGTGGTCAAGGATGCGCTGCGCGCGGTGCCGAACAAGGGGCTTGGTTTCGGTGTGCTGCGCCACTACGGCGACGCGACCGTGCGCGCTGCGCTCGCCGCCGTGCCGCGGCCGCGCGTGACCTTCAACTACCTCGGCCAGTTCGATGCATCGCGCGAGGCTGCGCTGGTACCGCGTTTCGGCGGCGTGGGTTGCGAGCGCGATCCGGCCGGTCCGATCGGTAACGCGCTGGCGATTCACGCGTATGTCGATGGCGATACCGCGCGCACGCTGAAAATCCATTGGGTGTACGGTGCGACGCAGTTCGAGCGCGCGACGATCGAAGCGCTCGCTGAGCGTTTCGAAACGGCGCTGGGCGAGTTGACCACCGCATGCGCGGCGCGTCTTGCGCAACGCGGCGGCGGGGCAACGCCGGGTGACTATCCGCTCGCGCGCGCTGGGGGGCTCACGCAGGCTGCATTGGAGCGTTTGCCGCTCGATCTGCGCACTGTTGACGATATTTACCCGCTCTCGCCGATGCAGCACGGCATCCTGTTTCACTCGCTGTTCGCGCCAGAGCAATCGACGTATGTGAATCAACTGGTCGCGACGTTGATCGAACCGGACGTCGAGCGTTTGCGCGCCGCGTTCGAGGGTGCGGTGCCGCGTCACGATATTCTTCGCACCGGATTTACGCCGGATGAAGCCGCGCCGATGCAGATCGTGCACCGCCAGGCGCGCATGCCGGTCGAGATCCTCGATTGGCGCGATCGAGGCGCCGCGGCACTCGATGCATTTGAAACATGGCTCGCGGAAGACCGCACGCGTGGTTTCGATCTGACGTCACCGCCTTTGATGCGCGTCGCGCTGATCCGGGTGACGGATCAGGCATGGCGTCTTGTCTGGACCCGTCACCATCTGCTGCTCGACGGCTGGAGCACGGCACGCTTTTTTGCCGACGTGTTGCGCGACTATATTGAGCCGCGACGTCCGCAACCATTTGCCGCGCCGGCGAAAACGCGCTACCGCGATTTCATCGCATGGCTCGCGGCACGCGACACCGAAGGGGAGCGTGCGTTCTGGATGGAGCGTCTCGCGCTTATCGACGAGCCGACCCTGATCGCCGACCGTGAGTCCAATCACAACGGCGAACCGGAAAACCCGCACGCGCCGCAACACCTCACGCGGCGTGAATCCTTTGATGCCGATACCACTTCACGTCTCACTGAAACGGCGCGCCGCCTGAAAGTCACCGTCAACACAGTGGTGCAGGGAGCATGGGCGCTCGCGCTGCAACGCATGACGCATCACAGGGCCGTCTCATTCGGGGCGACCGTGGCTGGCCGGCCCGACGCGCTGCCGGACGCCGGCACGGTGCTGGGCCTGTTCATCAACACGCTGCCGGTCATCACTGCACCGTTGCCGCAACGTTCTGCATCGACATGGCTTCAGGAACTGCAGCGCGAGAATGCCGCGGCAGCGGAGCACGCGCATACGCCGCTCTACGAAATCCAGCAGTGGGCAGGCCAGGGTGGCGGGGCGCTGTTCGACACGCTGGTCGTGTTCGAAAACTATCCAGTCGATGAAGCCTGGCAAGGACGCGACGAACGCGCGCTCAAGCTGCGTGAGTTGCGCAATATCGAAGCAACCGACTTCGCGCTCACCCTGGTGATCGAGGCTGGCGCAACGCTCACGATCGACTATGGCTACGACGCCGCACAACTCGATGCAGCGCGCGTGGCCACTTTGCATCGCGCATTTGCCAATTGCCTGAGCGCTCTGATCGCCGATCCACACGCGCTGCTGGGCACGATCTCGATTGCGACCGCTGACGATCTCGCGACGCAGGCGAGCGCCAATGCGACCACTCGATCCTGGCCGCAAGCGCGGCAACAACCCCTGCACCGGCAATTCGCGCAGACGGCCGTCGCGCACCCTGACGCCATCGCGCTCGAATTCACCGATCCCCAAGGACGCGTGCAGCAGATGACCTACGGCGCGCTCGATGCGAACGCCAATCGGGTCGCGGCCGCGCTTATCGAAGCGGGCGTTCGGCGGGATACGGCGGTCGCGTTGTGCGTCGAGCGTTCGTTCGACATGGTGATCGCGCTGCTCGGCGTGCTGAAAGCAGGGGCAGCCTATCTGCCTGTCGACCCCGACTATCCGGCCGAGCGTATCGCGTATCTGCTCAACGACGCCAAACCGGCAGTCGTGTTGACGCAGCCGCATCTGCGGGACCGTGTGATCGCCGCGATCGAGCATGTCGACGTGAAGACGCTGACTGTCGACGAACTGCTGGGCAGCGAGGTCGCGCTCGCCGCGGCGATGGAAGTGGCGCCGGAACAGCTCGCCTATCTGATCTACACATCGGGTTCGACCGGCAAACCGAAGGGCGCGGGCAATACGCATCGTGCGCTCGCGAACCGGATCGCGTGGATGCAGGACGCGTATCGGCTCGATGCGAACGACGTCGTGCTGCTCAAGACGCCGTTCGGCTTCGACGTATCCGTATGGGAGTTTGTCTGGCCGCTCACGGTCGGCGCGAAACTCGCGATCGCGGCGCCGGGCGACCATCGCGATCCGGCGCGGCTGGTCGCGGCAATCGAAACGCATCGCGTCACGACGCTGCATTTCGTGCCGTCGATGCTCGCCGCGTTTGTCGCCCATCTGGAAGATTTCAAAGCGGCGGCGCGTTGCGCGAGCATCGAGCGGATCGTGGCAAGCGGCGAAGCGCTCGCACCGGAACTGGTGGCACGTGTCGCGCAACACTTGCCGAATGCGCGGCTCTACAACCTGTACGGCCCGACCGAAGCCGCCATCGACGTCTCGCACTGGACCTGCGACGCACGCGATGCAAGCGCGGTATCCGTGCCGATCGGCCATCCGATTGCGAATCTGCAACTGCATGTACTCGATGAGGCGCTGCAGCCGTTGCCGCCAGGCGCTGTCGGTGAACTGTATCTGGGCGGCGTGGGACTCGCTCGTGGCTATCTCGGCCGTACCGGGCTGACGGCGGAGCGGTTCATCCCCGATCCTTTCGTGCAGGGCGCACGTCTCTATCGAACCGGTGACCTCGCACGCCGTCGCGCGGATGGCGCGCTCGACTATCTCGGTCGTATCGACACACAAGTGAAGCTGCGCGGCCAGCGCATCGAACCGGGTGAAATCGAAGCCTTGCTGCGTGCGCAGCAAGGTGTGCACGACGCGGTGGTGGTCGTGCGTGACGAGCAACTGATCGGCTACGTTGCGCGAGGGGCGGACCATATGATCGACACGGATGCCTTGCTCGAGACGCTGCGTGCTCAATTGCCCGCGTACATGGTACCCGCGCAACTGATCGACCTGGCGGTGCTGCCGGTGACGCCGAACGGCAAGTGCGATCGGCATGCACTGCCGCCGCCAGTTCGTCGCCAGGCTTCTGGGGAAGAGGCGGCAACGTCTTTGCAAACTGGCACGGAACGCGAACTCGCTGCGATCTGGGCGCGCGTACTGCGTCTCGAATCGGTCGGCCGCGACGACGACTTCTTCGCCCTCGGCGGCCACTCGCTGCTGGCCACGCAGGCCAACGCGCAGGCCAATCTGCATTGGACGCTGGTTCTGCCGCTGCGCACGCTATTCGACGAACGCACGCTGCAACGCTGTGCCGCCGCGATCGATCGTGCGCTGGCCGAACGCGATGCGAGCACCGGCGGGGACACCGCGAGTGCGATCGACGCACTCCTCGGTGAACTCGAACTGCAATGAGCGAACCTGCGCCCCGCCATCACGCATCACGCCCGCCTGCCCGCACTGAGCACTGAGCACTGAGCACTGAGCACTGAGACCACCCAGCATGACGACAGCCAAACCGGACCTGCTTTCCCTCGCGACCCGCTTCGCGCTCCTGCCGGACGCGCAGCGCAAGGCTTTTCTCACGAAGCTCGACGCCGCCGGCATCGATTTTCGCGTGCTGCCGATTCCGCCGCGCGCCGACCGGGCTGCCAGCGCGCCGGCTTCGTTCGCGCAAACGCGGTTGTGGCTGCACGCGCGCATGATCGACGAACCGGCGGCGTATCACATCACCGAGCGTCTGCGGCTCGACGGCGCGCTCGATGCGAACGCACTGCGTCTTTCATGCGACGCATTGATCGCGCGCCATGAGGCGTTACGCACGAGCTTCGCCGAGGGCGCGGACGGGGTGTTGCAGACCGTGCATGCGCCGTCGCGCTGCCCGTGGCATGCGAGCGACGTGAGCACATTGCCGGCGCACGAGCGGGAGGCGCGCGCGGCTACCATCGCGCAAGCTGATGAAGCGCAGGCTTTCGATCTGTCGCTCGGTCCGCTGATGCGCGCGCATCTGATCCGGCTCGACGCAACGACGCATTGGCTCGCGCTGACGACGCATCACATCGTGTCGGACGGCTGGTCGGCGGACGTGCTGCTCGCGGAGCTGGCGTCGTTCTATCGCGCGTACGCGAAGAATGAAGCGGTATCGCTGGCGTCCTTGCCGATCCAGTATGCGGACTACGCGCTATGGCAGCGCCGCTGGCTCGATGCAGGTGAACGGGAGCGCCAACTGGCATTCTGGCGCGACCGGCTGGACGCGGGCCGCGATGTGCTGATACTGCCGGGCGCCGCACCGCGTCCGGCACGACGGAGCGCGCGTGGTGCGCGGCACCGCTTCGTGCTGAACGTCGAGCTTGTCAAACAGGCCAGGGCGCTCGCGAATACCCGGCGTGCCACGCCGTTCGCGGTGCTGCTTGCGGCGCTCAACGCCATGCTCGCACGTTCTTCGGGCGAAGCGCAGATTCAGATCGGCGTGCCCGCCGCGAATCGCGAGCGCGGTGAAACGGCCGGCCTTGTCGGCTTCTTCGTCAACACGCTGACGCTCGCGACATCCGTTCCCGCCACGCAATCGTTCGCCGCCTTGGTGGATGCGACCCAGCAAACGCTCATCGACGCCCAATCGCATCAGGACGTGCCGTTCGAACACGTGGTTGAAGCGCTCGGCGTGGTGCGCAGCGCCAGCCATCATCCCTTGTTTCAGGTGATGGCGGCCTATGGCGCGCGTCGTCGTTTGCCTTCGCTTGCCGACGTTCGCATGACCGAATTGCCGTCCGGGATGCCGTTCGCCAAGTTCGATCTAACGCTGGGTTTCGAGGAACGCGACGACGGTTCCATGGATGCCTGCTTCATCTACGCGCTCGACATTTTCGAGGCGGATGCGATTGAGCGGCTAGCCGCGCGTTTCGTCACGTTGCTGTCGAATGCGACTGCGGCGCCCGCAACGCCGGTTGGCGATTTGCAATGGCTGCCAGACGCCGAGCGCGCTCAACTGGATGCGTGGAACAACGACACAGCGGTCGATCGTCAGGATGCTTTCAGACCGGTTCATCAGCGCGTGGCCGATCACGCTCACGCACGACCGGATGCACGCGGCGTTGCGGATCTCGAACGCTCGCTCACACGCGGCGAGGTGGACGCGCGCGCCACACGGCTGGCACAACGGCTTGTCGCCGCCGGCGTGAGCGCGGAGATGCGCGTTGGGGTGGCGTTGAGCCGCTCGGTCGATCTGCTGGTCGGCCTGATCGCCGTGTTGAAATCAGGCGGCGCATTCGTGCCCCTCGATCCGGGCCATCCGCGCGAACGCCTCGCCCAGATTCTCGACGACGCCCGAATCACTCACGTCATTACCGAGCGCGCCAGTCTGGCCGCGTTGCCGGCGTCCGATCGCTTGCATCTCTGGCTGATCGACGAAGAGCCGCAGCGTGACGATCATTCGCTTACACCGATCGCGTTGCCGGCCGTATCGCCGTATCAGGCGGCCTATGTGATTTACACCTCGGGCTCGACCGGCAAGCCGAAGGGCGTGGTAGTCGATCACGGGTCGTTCGCGCGGCATTGTGCGGCGATTGCCGAGCGTTACGGCGCGGGGGAAAGCGACGTCTTCCTGCTGTTCCAGTCGGTCAATTTCGACGGCGCGCACGAGGGATGGTTCTCGCAGTACATGTCCGGCGCCGCGGTGGCGATCACTGCCGATACGCTATGGCCGCCCGCGCAAACCTGCCGGATGATGGTCCGCGAGGGTGTGACGATGACCTATGTGCCGCCCGGTTGTGCGACGCAGCTTGCTGAATGGGCACTCGCGCACGGCGCGCCGCCAACGCTGCGGTCGCTGACGGTCGGCGGCGAGGCGACTTCACGCGAGGCCTTCGCGCTGATGCGCCGCGCGTTTCCGAACGCGCGCATCGTCAACGGTTACGGACCGACGGAAACCGTCATCACGCCGATGCTGTGGATGTTCTATCCCACGGACGATGTCGCGAAGCTCGCCGACAGTGCGTATCTGCCGATCGGCACGCTGGTCGGCGCGCGCTCCGCGCATGTGCTCGACACCCGACTGAATCCGCTGCCGGTGGGGGTGATCGGCGAACTGTATCTGGGTGGCGAAGGCGTGGGCGTTGCCCGTGGCTATCTCGATCGGCCCGCGCTTACTGCCGGGCGCTTCGTGCCGGATCCGTTCGGGGCGCCGGGAGCGCGGCTCTATCGTACGGGCGACCTCGTCAAGCGGCGCGCGGACGGCGTATTCGACTTTATCGGCCGTGTCGATCATCAGGTGAAACTACGCGGCTTGCGTATCGAGTTGGGCGAGATCGAGGCGCAACTCGCCGCGCATGACGACGTGCGCGAAGCGGTAGCGATCGTGCACGGCAAGGGGGCACAAGCGGCGCTGGTGGCGTATGTCGAATTGAGCGCGGAGGCCGGCAAGCGAACCACGCGTGCGGATGCTGCTGAACTCGACGCGCATCTACGTCACACGTTGCCCGATTACATGGTGCCCGCGCATATCGTCGTGCTCGATGCGTTGCCGCGCAACACGAACAGCAAGGTGGACCGCGCCGCATTGCCGGAGCCGCGGCGCGTCGCGCGGACCTATCAGGCGCCCGCCGCCGGACTTGAAACGGCACTTGCGACGATTTTCTGCGAAGTGCTGGACGTGGAGCGCGTCGGTCGTGGCGATCATTTCTTCGAACTCGGTGGGCACTCGCTCGCGGCGGTGCGAGTGGCGACGCGCGTAGCCGAGCGGCTCGCACGCGACGTGCCGGTGCGCGCGCTTTTCGAAGCGCCGGTCCTTGCTCAGTACGCGCAGCGGGTGATGGCCGCGGCGCCGAGTGAGACGGTGGTTGAAGCGAATCTCGAGTCCGGTGGACAGACGGGATCCGGAAACGAAGCAGCGACGCATCATCCGCGCGTGCTCGCCGATGCGCAAGGTGTGTTGCCGCTGTCCGCGGCGCAATTGAGTCTGTGGTTTCTGTGGCGCGCGCAACCGCACAGCGCGGCCTATAACATTCCTGTCGCGCTGCGTCTGCGCGGACCGCTCGATCTGGACGCATTGCGCGAAGCGTTTGCCGGCGCCGCTGAGCGGCATCCGGCGTTGCGCACGCGCCTTGTCGAACGCAACGGGGCGTTGCCGGGCCAACGGATTGCGGCGCTGACGCCGTTCGAACTGCCGGTGATCGATCTGCTTTCGCGCGAAGCGACGGCCGCCGCACGAGAGTCTGCCGCTGTTGCGCTCACGGATGAAGACGCGCTGACCCCATTCGACCTGATCGACGACGCGCCACTCTGGCGCGCGCGGCTATTGCGTCTCGACGAACACGATCATGTGTTGTCGCTGGTCGTGCACCACATCGTGTCGGATGGCCATTCGATCGATCTGTGGCTCGAGGAAGTCCGCACGATTTATGTGGCCATCGTGCGTGGTGCGTCACCGGCAGCGCCGGGTCGGTCATCGTCCTTGCCTCAAGCGTTGATTTTGCCGGTCGCGGCGCCACGCGCGCGTCTGTCATTCTGGCGCGACGTGCTGGCCGACGCGCCCTCGCACGTTTTACCCCCGCCGACGTCCGGCCGTTCCATGGCGCCGCGCTGGAGCGCAGGCCGCTTCGCTTTTGTCTTCTCCCCAGACGTCGTGCGGCGCGCCCGCGCAATGGCGCTCGACGTCCACGCAACCCTGCCGATGCTGCTGCACGCTGCGTTGAACGTCGCGTTCTATCGCGCGACCGGCGCGACCGATCAGCCGGTCGGCGTGCTCGCGTCGACCCGCGAATTGACGGGTGAGGCCGCGCGCCGCGCACTCGGGCTCTTTATCAACGCGGTGGTCGTGCGCACCCGGCTCGCTGAAACGGACACCCCCGCCGCGCTGCTGGCTGACGTTCGCGACGCCGCCCTCGCCGCCTATTCGCACGCGGACACGCCCTTTGCCGACGTGGTCGCCGCGTTGCGCGCGCCGCGCCCGGAACCCGGCAATCCGCTCTTCTCGGTGATGTTCAACTATCTGCGCCCGGCTGGCGCCAAGGCACACGACTGGGCCGGCCTGACGCTCGACGATTTCAACGACGTGCGGCATCGCGTTGTATTCGAACTGGAACTCGACGTGGTCGAGCATCCGGATGGTCGCGTGACGGGGGCGTTTTCGTATGCGGACGAGCTGGTCGACGGCCGCTTCGTCGAGGCATTGGCCGCTGACTATCTCAACGTTGTGCGGCAGTTCCTCGAGGCGCCGCATGAAGCGCTCGGTGAGTCGCCGGCGCGCTTTGCACTTGCCACGCCCGGCGTTTTTGCCGACATGAACGTCCGCGGCGCGTTGCACAACGAAGCGGCCCGACACGCGGAGGCGCTTGAGCGCGTCTGGAGCGATCTCTTCGAAGGCAACACGCCTGCTCGTCACGACGATCTGTTCGAAGCCGGTGCGACGTCGTTCGACGTCGTGCGTTTCGTCGACGCGGCGCAGGCGGCGGGGCACGCGATCTCGATTGCTGACGTGTTCGCTGCGCCGACTTTCGCCGGTCTGAGTGCGCGGATCGTGGCGGCGGCATCGGCTGCTATCGAGGCGCGGGATGCCGGCTAAAGCCCGCGCCGCCCGACCAGCATTTTTCTCCGGCCAGCCCCACGGCGCGCCGGCTCACACCGATAAGGACCTGCGACATGCACAGAGATACCGTATTTGATCTGATCGGCATCGGCTTCGGGCCGTCGAATCTGGCGCTTGCCGTGCGCCTCGCCGAGGAGGCCGGCAAGGGACGCCACGCGGACCTCGCCCACTGCTTCATCGAACGGCAGCCGGAGTTCGGCTGGCACCGCGGCATGCTGCTCGACGATTGCCGGATGCAGATTTCTTTTCTCAAGGATCTTGTCACGCTGCGCGATCCGACCAGCCGCTTCACGTTCATCAACTATCTGTTCGAGCGGGGACGTCTCGCGGATTTCGTGAACCTGAAGAGCTTCTACCCGACGCGTGTCGAGTTTCACGATTACCTCACGTGGGTGGCCGCATCGTTCGATGAACGCGTGCATTACGGCCAGACGGTGATCGGTATCGAAGCGGTTAAGGCAATCGGTAACGTGAACGAGGTCGAAGCGCTGCGTGTATTCTCGCGCGACGAGGAGGGCCGCGAGTGGCAGCGCGTGACGCGCGCGCTGTCGGTCGGTATCGGCGGTGGCGCACACGTGCCGGAGGCCTTTGGCGCGCTCGGTTCGCACAATATCGTGCACTCGTCGAAGTATCTGACTTCGATCGACCGCGTGGTGGGCGACGCCGGCGGTCCTCGCAAACGGGTGGCCGTGATCGGCGCGGGGCAGAGCGCGGCCGAAGTATTCGTCGATCTGACGCGCCGCTATCCGCACGTCGACGCGAGCCTCGTGATCCGTTCGAGCGCGCTCAAGCCCGCCGACGACAGCCCGTTCGTCAACGAAATTTTCAGCCCGGCTTTTACCGACATCGTCTACGCGCAGCCGAGAGACGGCCGCCGTTCGTTGATCGAGCGCTTTCGCGATACCAACTATGCGGTGGTCGACCGTCCGTTGATCGAGCAGATCTACGAAATGCTCTATATGCAGAACGTGTCCGCGGAACCGCGCCACCGGCTGCTGGCGAATACGGGTATCGAGACGGCGATGCGCACGGCCAGTGGCGAGATCGAACTCACGCTGCGCGATCGCTTGAGCGGCCACGCGCGCGCCGAGCAGTTCGATGCGCTCGTGCTGGCGACGGGGTATCGCCGCGACACGCATTTTGAATTGCTCGAAGGTCTTGCGCCGCATCTGGGCGACGCGCTTGCGCAAGGCAACGTCGAACGCGATTACCGGCTCGCCACACCCGCGAGTTTCAAGCCGCGCATTTACCTGCAAGGCTGCTGTGAAGACAGCCATGGGCTCTCCGACACGTTGCTGTCGGTTCTCGCGCTGCGCTCCGACGAGATCGCCGCATCGCTTGCTCACCACACCTCACAAGACCGGTCGGCCAGCCGGACGACGCAAACAGAAGAAAACGGGATGAGCAAGGGTCGCATGGTCTTCGCTCTTTGATAAAGCACGGCCGGTTGGGCGCATAACAACCTGGAGCATCGAGAGATGGAGTGGGCAACAGGCACGAGGAACCTGATGCTGAGCGCGGCGATTTATCAGATCAACCAGACCAACGTCGTCACGCCCGACCTTGCGCTCGATCCGACAGGCAGCACGTCGGTGCAGACGGGCGAGGTGCGCTCGCGCGGCATCGAACTGAGCGGCGTGGGTAACGTGACGCGTAATTTCTCGGTGATCGCGACGGCGAAGTACGACTGGTAAGCGGAAGGCGTTCGCGACGGATTGGGCTGCTTTCACGTGCCGTTCGAACGCCGCTGGTTTTTTTATCTCATTTGCAACTACTGATACGTGTTCAAATCGACTATGCCGAAGAAAAAGCTCGTTTATATCTGGTCTCTTAGAAACGCGGCCGCCGATAAGGCGGGGCAGGATATCGCTTACAGGAGCGGCACGCGCTACATGAAGTCGGTGCTGGAGTCGCTCGTGGAAGCGCTTAACGATACCGAACTCGGTGAGCAGTACTCGCTTGAGAAAGTGATCTACGACGATGATGCTGGTTCTGCGCCCGATCGCGAGAAGCTCAAGGAGTATGGGTTTTCCTACGAACCTGGCAAGCGGTGGTTCTATCCGCCGGATTTGCAGGTGCAAGGGAAGGCTGTCAATGCGCTATTGCTCGCAATTCCCTCTACGTATCGGCGTGAGCCGCTTGGGGCGGAGGGGCGGGTTGCCGGGAAGAGCCGTTTTGAGAAGCATCTGCTCGATACCTTGATTGAGCTTAAGGCTGATGTTGTCGTGCTGGATGGGTTGTTGATTATTCTCGATGAGCTGGTGCGGCCCGGAGCGCCGTTCCATCGCAAGATCGTGAATATTCACCCGGGAGTGACGCGCGAAGAATCGCCGTATGAACGGCGTGGAGCTTATGCGACGCTCGATGCTTTGTATGGGGCGCGGGGGAAGAAGGTGGTGAACTGGAAGACCATGGAGACTGTGGCTGTGGAGCCGCTTTATCTTACGGGGGCGTCGTTTCATTACGTCGATGAAGGGATCGATTCGGGGGAGGTGATTCATGATGTGCTCAATACCGAGATCGATGAGGACGACACTATTCTTGAACTACGGTGGAATAATTTTAATCGCAGTTTGTTTCCGGCTTTGAAGGAGGGGTTGGCTGTGTTGGCCGGGTGAGGGTTTGTTTGGCGTGCGCGGTGCTTTTTTTTTGTGCGCTGACGGGGTGGCCTTTCCTTGATTTGTTAGTGGTCTATTAGCGTTGCCCCTGTGCGGGGCGGCACCTACTTTTCTTTGCCGGCCGCAAAGAAAAGTAGGCAAAAGAAAGCGGCTCAAACCGCTAATTTTTAAGCGGGTCCCCCGCGCAGCCACGGTAGTGGTGCATCTGGAATCTGTCTCCTCGCGCATTCCGCCTCAGTGACAAGGCAGTCATACTTCCGGCGGCGCTGCGCGCGCCGACGCTCATTTCTTACCGCCGATCTCGATTCAGGTCTCGACCTCTTTGGGGCCATGTGTTGCCGTCATCGGATGAACCTCGGCGGTCTGTCAGTCTGATGCTTCAGCACGAATCGCAGCGGGCGACTTGTTGTGCAGGACGGGTTGCTACTTTTCCTGGCCGCCTCGATGCGCTGCCCGAAATCACAAAACTCAGCACCGCGAGCACCCATACGCCAGCGCCGCCGTATAGCATCACCCAGCCAAAGCCGTCGATTAATGCGGCGTGAACCGCTGTTCCCGTGGGATCGATTTGCGCTAGCACCGGTATTCCCGCTTTGACAGCTTCGGCATCCCCCGCGGCAACCTTCTCGGCAAGTCGGGCAAGCAGGCCCGCGTCGATCGTTGCAGGCAATCTCGCCTTGAGGTGGAACAGGATGCCGGCAATCAGGATCGCACCCATCAACGCAATGTTGATCGCGAGCGTAATCATCCGCGCACTCATGTCAATGCCAGATGCCATGCCGGCTCGCTCCACAGGAACGGCACCCGTTGTCGTGTTAGTTACGGGTGTATTCGTCAAGCCAAGACCGGCCCCGGCGAGTATGCAGCCAGGCAGCATCGTCAGCGCGCTCGGATGCGCAACGCTGCTGCCGTACTTCATCAACATGAAACCAAGGCCGATGACGAAGAGACCCCCAGGAATCGCGATTCCCGAGCCGTAGCGCAAGATAAGTCGCTCACCGAGCGGAGGAAACAGCAACGTCGGCAGCGTGTATGCGAGCAAGGCCAGCCCCGCAGTCACGCTGTCGTAGCCAAGTCCGATCTGGAAGTAGATCGGAATGTAAATCATGAAAGGCCAGAAACTGAAGTTCATGCCGGCGGAACCCATCAACGCACCGGAAAACTGCGGAATCCTGAATACCGAAAAATCAAACATTGGGCGTGCGCTGAATCGCTCCGCGTACAGGAATGCCACGAAGGCAAGCACCGTCGCCACGAGAATGAAAATCGCACGCGAACTGGTAAAGCCAAGGGCGGGGCCCTGGGTGATGAAATACACCAGGCCAAAAACCGCTAGGGACAACGTGGCCATGCCCGCCACGTCGAACGTATGCGCATGCGGATCGCGCGATTCCTGCACGCCGCCAAAGACTAGCGCCAAGGTCGCGATGGCGAGCAGCGCATGTACCCAGAAGACCCATTGCCACCCCGACACCGCCACGATCATCCCGCCAATGATCGGCCCAAAGCCCAAGCCGATGCCGAGAACAATGCCCCACGCGCTGAATGCCCGGGCGCGCTCAGGCCCCTCGTTGAACTGGTGCGAGAGCACGGCGACCTGACAGATCAGCATCGCGCCGCCACTCGCGCCTTGCAACAAACGCCCGACGATCAGCGTCGGCACGCTCTGCGCAAGCCCGCATATCAACGAAGTCAGGCCAAACAGCGCAATGCCAATGACGAAAATCCGCCGGCGGCCGAAGCGGTCCGCCAGCGTGCCGGTCGCCATCAGGACCGTGGTTACCGCAAGCGTGTAGGCGTTCATGATCCATTGCATGCCCTTGAAGTCGCCGTGCAGCACGCGCTCGAGAGTGGGCAGGATCACCGGCACACTCGAGATTTCGAGGCTGAACATCAGTGAGGCAAGACACACGGCGCCTAACGCCAGCGTGTTCTTGCGGACGGAGAAGCGGGTTTTTTGCGCCGCTTCGTTGGACGTGGGCCGGTCGGCGCACGATTGCCGCGTGGTGGAACCGGCGGCGGCTGCGGCCGTCGTGGCTGTTGTGGCCGCCGTGCCGCCGGCGCGCGGCCGTTCGTCGTGCCGTGGCGACGCGTTCCGATATCTGGACATAGGAATTCACCTCGATAGTCGATGGCCTGGGCCACCAGAGAGTGTGTAATATAGAGGGGAATTACTGTCCCTATTGACGCCATTAAATCCAATGAATGTGTCTTTGAAGGAACCAATTAGGTGAGGCTATGAGCGACATGCTTGATGGCGTAACGACCTTCGTGCGCGTGGTCGAAACGGGCAGTTTTGCATTGGCGGCGGAGCGCATGAATCTGACGCGCTCGGCTGTCGGCAAGGTAATCGTGCGGCTCGAAAAACGCCTCGGCGTGCGCCTGCTCAACCGCACCACGCGCAGCCAGAGTCTCACCGAAGACGGGCAAGCCTATTACGACCGCTGCGTGCGGGCATTGGCCGAACTCGAGGCGGCCGAAGCCGATCTGGATTCAGGCCGGCGCGAACCGAAGGGACGTCTACGGGTAAGCGTGCCGCAAGCCTTTGGCCATTATTGCGTCGCGCCGGTTCTGCTCGGACTGGCGCGCAGACATCCGCAACTGAAAGTCGAAATTTCGATCAGCGATCGCTTCGTGGACATGGTGGAGGAGGGTTTCGATCTGGTCGTGCGGATCGGACCGCTGCCCGACAGCGCGAGTCTCGCGGCGCGTCGGCTGGGTGTGCAGTACGCGAGCATTGGCGCTGCGCCGTCCTATCTCGCGCAACGCGGCATGCCACGCAACGTGGACGAATTGCGTGGCCACACGAGCGTCGCCTACCTGCGGGCCGGCGTCGTGCAGCCATGGGATGTGGTCGATGTCGACGGGCAAATCCGCCGCGCGCAGGTCGAGCCGCAACTTGGCTTTGACGACATGCAGGGAATCGTGGACGCCGCGATTGCCGGCTTCGGTCTGGCGTGGCTGCCGTGCTGGTTGCTGACACGTTATGTGCAGACGGGCCAACTGGTCGCGGTCATGGAGAACTGTTTTCGACCCTCGCAGGACATCAACGTAGTGTGGCCGAAGAGCCGGTATCTGCCCTTGAAAACGCGCTGTGCGATCGATGCGCTGGTGGCCGAGATTCCCGCCATGGTCAGGGCGCCCAGCGTGGACGCCCTGCCTCGCGCGTAGTGGTTAGAACTGCATCGTCGCGCTAGCCACGGCCGTGCGGGTCGGGGAAGGCGAGACAAAGGAGCCCCACGCGGTGGTCCAGTAGCGGCGGTTGAACATGTTGTTGATGCCCGCGCGCAATGTCACGTCCTTGCCGGCGATCTTCGTCTCATACCGGCCGCTCAGATCGAAGGTGGTATAGGCGGGCACGAACTGCGTGTTGGCTGCATCCACGGCCTGGTTGCCGACATACTTGCCGCCGAACGCCAGCGTCAGCGGACGCAGATACGACGGGTTGTACTCGATGCGTCCCGTGAAGGTAAAGCGCGGCGCGCCGTAAATGCGCTTGCCTTCGATAGCCGGGTCGTCGATGTCGACGGCCTTCGTATCGAGCCACATCATGCCGCCCATCACGCGCCATTCGCTCGTCAACGCGAGCCAGCCGCTCGCGTCGATACCGGTGTAGCGCTTGGTGCCGTCCTGCACGAACAGGTTGGCCGTGTTCGTGTAGTAGTAGCCCTGGTCGACGCGGAACAGCGCGAGATTGGCGCCCCATTTCGCGTGATCCGTCTTGAAGCCGATTTCGTACTGCTTGCTCCTCAACGGTCCATACGTGGCCGGATAGTTGAGGTTGGTGTTCGACGCGGCGCCGCCCTGTTCGAGTGACTGCACATAGCTCGCATAGACCGTCGAATACGGATCGGTCTTGTACATGAGCGCGAAGGTCGGCGTGACCGGATTCGCACTGTATTGCGACGTGACGGCGCTCGACGGATCGTACTGGTGCTGGCGGAATTGCGTGTAACGCACACCGGCCAGCGCGGACAGACGCGACGTCAATTGCACGGTATCGCTGGCGTACAACGCCGCCTGCGTGATGCGTTGCTGACGATAGAGATCCGAGCCGATGCTGACTTCGTCGTTGGTCAGCAAGGTGCTGTTGTACAGATTGCCGGTGCCGAGGAAATAGCCGTTGTTCCAACCGGTGCTGTTGCTGTACTCGGCGGTTTGCGTCTGGTAGCTCGCGCCGGCCACGACGTCATGCTTGATGCTGCCGGTGTTGAACTTGCCCTCCACCATCGCGTCGACGTTCTGATAGAAGTAGCGCGTCATCGCCGCATAAAGCGTGTTCGAATAGTTGCCGGCGGCGTCGGTGACGTACAGGAAGCTATCCGAGTTGGTGCGATTCTCCTTGGCAAAGCGATACTTCACGCTCGCATGCCAGTTCTCGGAAAGACGGTAATCGAGGCCCGTGCCGAACGAGGCCATCTCGGTCTGATAGTAATTCTGCGGCTGCGTCAGCGCGTGGGTGACGGTGCTCGCGTCGGGAATCCCCAGACCGCTGCCGAAGCCGAGGCCAAACAGCGTGCCGTTGGTTTTACGCTTCTGATAGAACGCGTCGACCGTCCATGTCAGGTCCGGCGTGATGCGGAAGTCCAACGCAAGCGACGCGACCTGGCGGCGAATATGACCGTTCTGCTCGGCGGTGTTGCCGTCTTCGTTGACGAGGTTCAGGCGATAGCCGAAACGGTTGTCGTTACCGAAGCGGCCGCCCAGATCGATCGCCTCGGTGAACACCCCGGCCGATCTGTAGCCGACCGAAATGCTGCGGTATGGATCGTCGGTCGGGCGCTTCAGCACGTAGTTGACGATGCCGCCCGGCGAGCCGAAGCCGTACATGAAACCGGATAGGCCCTTCAACAATTCCACCTGCTCGAATGGTTCGAGCGAAAGGTCGGTGTCCCACGACGGGAACGTCTGGCCATCCACCTTGATGCTGTTCAGCGTGTCGATCGGCATGCCGCGCACCTGGAACATCGAGTTCTCGGCGACCGCGTTCTCGCTGCTGACCGACACGGCCGGGTCGTACTTGAACAGATCGTTGGCGGTCGTCGCGAACAGGTCCTTGCCTTCCTCGCTGGTCACGGTGCGAGTCGAAAACGGCGTGTCCACCGCCTTGCGCGTACCCAGCGCGCCGGCGCTGACCGTATCGGCCTGTGCCACGGCGGTGTCTTTCGCGGCGGAGACGCTTACGGCGGGCAGCGTGCCGCCGGCTTCGCTTGCCGCGGCCTGCGCCCATCCCGATGACGATAGCGTGGATAACGATAATCCGACGCTGACGAACAGCCCCGCACTGAGGAGAGACGGTGTGCGGCGATGGCCGCGCATCAGCGTTGGCCGCGCTGGGCGGCTGGCGACGAGAAGATTCTGCATATTGTTTGAGTTGGGCAGGACGGTTGGGCAGGACGGCGCAACGCACCAGAAATGTGCGCGACGGCATCGTTCGGCGAGTAATGATTAAACGGATGGTCCAGACTTCGACTGCGCATGAATAGTAATGCATCTGATTCGCATTAACAATATGATTGTCTCTCAAGTCCTCTATAAGACATCTGTCTTAAGACATAGGCGAATTGGTTGTAAGCCTTGTCTGGTGGGGCTCGACCCTGTCCGCACCGGTTCGGCGATATGTTTGTTTAGCAGCGAGTACTGGAAAACACGCATATACTCACGGTCGGGCCGTAAAAAGTAGTGCCGTGGGTCGCGCTGCGTTCCTGCTGCTTTGCCGCCATCTCGCGGCTCAGCGCCACCAACGCTCTGTCTAACACTTCACCAAGCAAAGCATCAAACATGTCCACATCGCCGAAGATCATCTACACCCTGACCGACGAAGCGCCTGCTCTGGCGACTTATTCGCTGTTGCCGATCGTCAAGGCGTTCACGCGCTCGTCCGACGTGATCGTTGAAACGCGCGATATCTCGCTCGCCGGCCGGATCATTGCTGCATTCCCGGACTACCTGAGCGCGGAACAGAAGGGTTCCGACGATCTGGCGGAACTGGGTGGACTCACCACGCGTCCGGAAGCGAACATCATCAAGCTGCCGAACATCAGCGCTTCGGTGCCGCAACTGAAGGCGGCGATTGCCGAACTGCGCGATCAGGGCTTCAAGCTGCCGTCCTATCCGGACGAAGCGAAGACCGACGAAGAGAAAGACGTCAAGGCGCGCTACGACAAGATCAAGGGCAGCGCGGTGAACCCGGTGCTGCGTGAAGGCAATTCGGATCGCCGCGCGCCGCTGTCGGTGAAGAACTACGCGCGCAAGCATCCGCACAAGATGGGCAAGTGGAGCGCGGACTCGAAGTCGCACGTGGCGCACATGAGCGGCGGCGATTTCTACGGCAGCGAAAAATCGGCGCTGATCGCAGCAGCCGGCACCGTGAAGATCGAACTGACCACCGCCGACGGCGCGACCAGGGTCCTGAAAGAAAAGACGGCCGTGCAAGCGGGCGAGATCATCGACGCATCGGTGCTGAGCAAGAACGCGCTGCGCAGTTTCATCGAAGCGGAAATCGCCGATGCGAAGGCCAAGGGCGTGCTGTTCTCGGTGCACCTGAAAGCGACCATGATGAAGGTGTCGGATCCGATCATCTTCGGCCACGTGGTCTCGGTGTTCTACAAAGACGTGCTGACCAAGCACGCCGATGCGCTGGCGCAAGCCGGTTTCAATCCGAACAACGGGATCGGCGATCTGTACGCGCGCCTGAAGGATCTGCCGGCCGAAACGCGTGAAGCGATCGAAGCCGACATCAAGGCGCAGTACGCGCAACGTCCGCAACTGGCCATGGTCAACTCGGACAAGGGCATCACCAGCCTGCACGTGCCGAGCGACGTGATCGTCGACGCCTCCATGCCGGCCATGATTCGCGAGTCGGGCAAGATGTGGGGCGCGGACGGCGCGCTGCACGACGCCAAGGCGGTCATTCCGGATCGTTGCTACGCCGGCGTCTACCAGGCTGTAATCGAAGATTGCAAAAAGAATGGCGCATTCGACCCGGTCACGATGGGCACGGTGCCGAACGTCGGTCTAATGGCGCAAGCCGCTGAAGAATACGGTTCACACGACAAGACGTTCCAGATCCCGGCGAGCGGCGTGGTTCGCGTAACCGATGCAGCCGGCAACGTGCTGATCGAGCAGGCGGTTGAAGCCGGCGACATCTGGCGCATGTGCCAGACCAAAGACGCACCGGTCCAGGACTGGGTCAAGCTCGCGGTCAACCGCGCTCGCGCCACCGGCGCGCCGGCTATTTTCTGGCTCGACGCGGCACGTGCGCACGACGCGCAGATCATCAAGAAGGTCGAGCAATACCTGAAGGACCACGACACCAGCGGTCTGGACATTCGCGTCATGACGCCGGTCGAAGCCACGAAGTTCTCGCTCGAGCGCATCCGCGCGGGCAAGGACACGATCTCGGTCACCGGCAACGTGCTGCGCGACTACCTCACCGACCTGTTCCCGATCATGGAACTGGGCACCAGCGCGAAGATGCTGTCGATCGTTCCGCTGATGGCAGGTGGCGGCATGTTCGAAACCGGCGCGGGCGGTTCGGCGCCGAAGCACGTTCAGCAACTGGTTGAAGAGGGCTTCCTGCGTTGGGATTCGCTCGGCGAATTCTTGGCATTGGCGGCTTCGCTCGAACACCTGAGCGGTGCGTATCACAACCCGAAAGCGCAGGTGCTGGCCAAGACGCTGGATCAGGCAACGGGCAAGTTCCTCGACAACGACAAGTCGCCGGCGCGCAAGGTTGGCGGTATCGACAACCGCGGCAGCCACTTCTACCTGGCCATGTACTGGGCTGAGGCGCTCGCTGCGCAAACCGAAGACGCAGCCTTGCAGGCGCAGTTCGCCGGCGTGGCCAAGGCGATGGCCGACAACGAAGCGAAGATCATCGAAGAGCTGGGTGCGGCGCAAGGTAAGCCGGTGGATATCGGCGGTTACTACCGTCCAAATGTCGAACTGACGAGCAAGGCCATGCGCCCGAGCGCGACGCTGAACAAGATCGTGGACGCGATTGCTTAAGATATTGAATGACGTGCTGAATGCGTTACTGAAACCGCCACTCACGGTGGCGAAACGAGTACGGAAATAAGCCGTAAGCAAAACGATGGCGCTCTTCAGGAGCGCCATCGTCGTTTCTACGCGTACCGAATCGGTCATGCGTGCCTTCACACGTGAACGATTTCCCAATCGCTGAGCTTCTCAGGAATTTCGAGCGTCGACGTGTCGACTTCGGTCAGTTGCGGGCAGGTGAGGCCGCGTGCGACTTCGTCGGCGGCCTTTTCCGGGCAGGAAAACTCACCAAGCGTCTCGTTGCCGTAAATGGCCTCCCAGCCACCTTGGCCCGGCAAAATGTAGAACGCTCCCTGGGTCGATCCAAAGCGAAAGCCTTTCATTTTTAGTCTCCCAATTGCCAATTAAAAACCGCGATGCCGTGGCGGCTTCAGGTAGGGGCAGGGGACTCGCTGCGACTGCGCTTTCGTCCCGTCTTTCGCTGCACCCTTTTCGCTGCGTCCTTTGAAGCGTCGGCTCTTGTAAAAGAGTCTACGTCAGCAGGTCGTGGCGCAAGAGTGTGTTAGACGGTTCTCTCGATAAAAGAATATCGTTTAAAAATATATGGTTACGTTCTACATTTCGCGATGTGCAACGTGAGGCGACATTGCGAAATGGCAAATTTGTGCCACGCACCACGATTTTTTACGAAGCAAGGGCTCATGCCACATCGTGAAATTTTTGCGTGTTGGCCACATAGTGGGGCGCCGTGCATTCGCCGCACAGCCAAACGTCGCGCCTGATCGCCCGGTTCAGGGAAGCACGCGCGTCAGAAAAGCGAGCACTACGTGATTGAATTGCGCCGGCCGTTGCAGCGGGGCGAAATGGCTCACGCCGGGCAGGAGAACCAACGCCGCGCCGGGAATGCTGCGGGCGAGGTAGTCGGCGTGGTCCGGTTTGATGAATTCGTCGTGTTCGCTCTGGACGATGGCAACCGGCACGCGAATCGCGGCCAGATCGCGCGCGGAATAATTGGGCTCGGTTCGCATCATTTCGCTGACCGCGCCAACGAAGGCATCGAAGTCGTCGGGCGTGGCCGAGAGCTGCGCGTAGTCCTTGGCATGCCTCGCGAAACACCGGTCGATGATCGGCGTCGGCACGAATTCTTTGGTCCCGCTCGGATCCATGTTGCAGCCGAAGAAGAATACCCCCGCAACCCGCTCGGGAGCCCGGCTGCCCAGCACCATCGCGACGCAGGCGCCGTCACTCCAGCCGACCATCGCGGCGCGCTCGAGTTGCAGCGCGTCCATCACGGCCAGAACGTCGGTGGCCATCAGCTCGTATTTATAGGGGCGTGCGTCGCGGGTGCTACGGCCATGGCCGCGGCTGTCGATCACCACCACGCGATGCCCCGCGCCAACCAGCGCCGGGACCTGGTAGCCCCAGTTGCCGCTGTGCCCCAGACCGCCGTGCAGCAGGATCACCGGTTTGCCGGTCCCATATGACGCGTACCAGATTCGCGCGCCTTCGTGCTCGATGTGGCCTTGGCTGTTCGAAACCGGCAGCGGGGCAGCGCCATGGGCTTCGAAATGGGCGAGGTCGTCGTCGTGGAATTCCATGAAGGGTGCCTTCCCGGTGAGTTCGGTAACTGAAAGTTCGGTCACGTTGCCTGTGACGCCATCAGAAAATCAACAAAGCTACGAATTTTCGCGCCTGGACGGCGCTCGGGCGGTGTCAACGTGACCGGCCGGCTGCGATTTCGATTTCAGTGAGTCTCCAACCCGGTCAGACTAGCAGGAACCGTCGCGATCAGATGGCGCGCCAACTGTTGAGCTCGCTCCTTCTCTGCCGCAGTGAGACTCGCGCCGACGCGCTGCTCGACAACGCGAGTGGCGTCGGCATAGGCACGCAAGCCAGGTTTGGCAGCAAAGCTCGCCTGCGCGCGCTGAAGCCACGCGTCGCCGAGTGCTTTGTCGCGCGTCACACCGTCGCCCGAAAGATAGCGGATACCAGTTTCGTATTGCCGCAATGGCTCGCCCTCCAACGCTTCGGTGAGGCTCGAGAGTGCGTTCCAGGTGGCTTCGCTATTGTCTGCAGCAGATGTCTGCAAGCCGCTGCCCGCACTCCACCGTGTCTCGTCGGTGGTCAGCGCGAGCCAGTGCGTCGATCGTCGATTGAGCGAACGTGTCTCGCCTGCCGCCTGAGCACGCAGGGCGAGCGCGATCGTCGCCTCATCGCATCCCAATGCAGCGGCTTTGCGATGCCAGCTTAGCGCCAGCGTGTCGTCAAGCGGCACACCGGTGCCGGTCTCGTGCAGATTCGCGAGGTCGCTCGCCGCTTCACACGAGCCGGCGGCCGCAGCCTTCTCGAGCCATGCGCGTGCAAGGCTCGCATCTCGCGCAACGCCGTGTCCGGTGAGATACGCCTTTCCCACCATTTCCATCGCAGCCGAACTGCCGGCCGTTGCACGGCTCGCTGACGCAAAGGCCTCTTGCTCGTCCCGTTCACCGCCGAGTCCGGTGAAGAGGTGCCACGCGAGCGAGGCCTGCGCCGCGGCGTTGCCCTGCGCTGCCGAGCGGCGCAGCCAGTACATCGCCGCACCGAAGTCAGCCGTGACGCCGTAGCCCCGGTCGTACGAGTCGCCGAGGATCGATTCATAGACGGCGTCACCGGTACTGGCGAGGCGCCATTGCCAGTAGACCCGCTCGCGGGCTGCTGTGTCGCTGTCGGGTGTGATGCCTGCAGCTAACTGACGCATCGCGATTGCATCGCCCGCCTGCGCGGCAGCGCGGCACCAGCGCTGCGCCATCGGCGCATCGCGCGCGACACCCGCGCCGTTCGCGTAGGTGAGACACAACACGCGCTGCGATACGAGATCGTTTGATTCCGCGCCGCGTGTGAACCATTTGACCGCGCTCGCCTGATCGGGCGTCATGCCTTCGCCCCTGGCGTAGAGACTTCCCATTGCGGCGTAAGCCGGGCCGAATTTTTGCGCGACCGCCTTGACCAGCCATGCCTTGCCGGAGCCCTTGCTGACCGGCGACGGACGATTGAGGAGAGCCACGCCGAGCATCGTCTGTGCCTGTGGGTCGCCGGCTTGCGCGGCAAGTTCCAGATAATGCTCGGCAAGTGCATCGTCGCGCGGTGTGCCGATAGCGTACAGGTACTGCCATCCCGTTACGCGTTCGCCCTCGATGTTGCCGAGATCGGCCGCCTTGCGATACCAAATCAACGCTTGCGCTTTGTCGGCGGGCACGCCGTCGCCGGAGAACAGCATTCTGCCCACCATCACTGCGGCCGGCGCATAGCCGCGGTCCGCGCCCGTACGCGCGAGCTGGAAGGCGAGCGCCGGGTCTCTCGGCATGCCGAGCCCAGCGTCGGCGAGCGACGCAAGATTGAACGACGCGACCCCGAGTCCCTGCGCGGACGCGCGTTCGTACCACTGTCTTGCTTCAACGAGATTGCGCGTTTCGCCCTCGCCATGCTGCAGCATGACGCCGAGATCGTTTTGCGCCGGGGCAACGCCTGCCCGCGCGGCGCCCCGCATCCAGCCGATTGCAGCGTCCAGGTCGATGGGGCCGCCAAGCCCGAAGCGATACTCGACCGCCAGTTCGAATTGCGCCATGGCATCGCCCTCGAGCGCGGCCTTTCGATGCCATGCGCGTGCCAACGCAGCACTGCGCGTGATACCGGCGCCGCTCGCGTACAGCTCGCCAAGCCGGCGTTGTGCGTAGATCGACCCACGGCGAGCCGCAGTCGTCATCAAGGCAAAGCCGCGTTGGGGATCACGTGGGACGCCTGTGCCGGCCAGATACAGATCGGCGAGTGCGGCACGCGCTTCGATATGGTCCTGCGCGACTGCCGCGTTGAGCCAACAGGCTGCGTTGTGCGTATCCTGCGCAACACCCCAGCCGCGCAATAGCGAGGTGCCGAGCAGAAATTCTCCGTCGGGGTCGCCGTGCGCCGCGCCTTGCATGAACCACGTAACGCCGCCCTGGACGTCGCGCGACACGCCTGGCCGGCCGCTAATCAGCAGTCGGCCGGCATTGGTTGCGCCATGCGGGTCCCCATGTCCAGCGGCACGCACAAACTCGGCGTACGCGGAGGCCGGATCGACCGCACCGCCTTCACCGTTGTAGTCCATCAGACCGAGCGTATCGGCTGCGGCGCCGTCGCCGTTGTCCGCGGCGAGCGCGAGCCAGCGCCGGGCTGCGGCATAGTCCTTCGGCACGCGCAAGCCGTCGCGGTAAAGCGAGCCGACGACGCGTTGCGCGGCTGCGGAACCGTCCACCGCGGTCTGCTTCAAAATGGCCAGACCGACGTCGTTGGGCCGCATCGCGAAGCCGAACAGCACCATCTGTCCGTAGACAATGCGCGCATCCGGATTACCGGCGGCGGCATCTGCACGACACATTGCGAGTAGTTGCTCGGGCTTCGCGAGCGGCGAGGCGGCCCACTCCTGGCCCGCGCCGAAGCGCAGTACGCAAGGCGTCGTTGGATCGCTGAACGAGGTGGACGGTGTGGTCCCGAACGAAAACGTCGGCCGGCCGGCGTCCTGCACAATCAGCGGCATGGCGCTTGCGACTATCGGCGTCACGGCCGCGGTTAGCGCGAGCGACAAAAGCACCGAAAACATGCGCGGAAGGGGTGGCGGCGCGCGATGAAACCGGCTGACGAACGCGAATCTCACGCACCGCCTCGCCGGGCCAGCATCCACTCGTTGGTGCCATAGGGTTGCAGGTCGTTCAGGCGGCCGACAAAAGCGCGCGCTGCGTCGTCGTCGTGTTTCACGTACCGCGCATAGGCGGCGGCCATGAACCAGATTTCGGCAAGCGCATTCTGGATAGTGGCCTGATTGCCGAGCGAGACGACCTGGATATATACCTGGTCGATCGTGAGCTTGCCCTGCATGTACAGCAGTAGCTCGCGGCGATAATTTCCGATTACCGGTTGCGCGGCGCGCCGAATGTAGTCATCGAAGTAGGGACTAGCGGGCGCTACCCCTGCGCTTTTTGCTCGCACATAAAGGTACATCGTCGCCATGTAGTCCTGATCGTAGACCTCCGCACCCTTGGCGCGATCGACCAGAGCGTCGATCGCATCGGACCATTTTCCCTGCTGGATATAGGCCACTGCGGCCGAGCCCGAGACCTCGCCGTATTTTTTGTAGACCGCGAATGGGGTGGTCGCCGTTGCGGCTTCTTCATGCGCCTGCTTGCGAATGGGTGCGGCCAATCTCAGCGCGTCGTCGATGCGATTCAGCGAAACGAGGGTCGTGACTTTCGATTGCTTATAGCTTGTATTGTCCGGTGCGAGTGCGATCGCTTTGTCGATCGCCGTCAGTGCCTCGGCATGCTGGCCGGTGTCGTCCAGGAACGCGGAAATGTCGCCGTATGCCTCGGCCTTCGACTGGGGCGTGGTAGCGGCTTTCAACGACTGCCGACCCTGCTCGAGCAGTCCCGCGTTCATCTCGCGCAGCGGATTGGCGTCGCCGAACGGGTGGTGTCGCTCGCTAGCGGGGTTGATGCCGAGCGAAGTCAGTTTGGCGCGCATTGGTGAATCGATTTCCTGGTCGAGTGCCCAACGCGCGAACTGCACGTAGTCCGTCCGCGCTCCAGCGGCGTCGCCCGATGCTTCGCGAGCGGCGGCGCGTCTGCGATATATCTCAGCGAGAGCGGGTTCGAGTGAGACGGCCTTGGAGAACGCGTCGATGGATTCCTGAAAACGTTTCTCTGCGGCCAACGCGGAGCCGAGTTCCTGATAGTAGGGCGCGCCAACCGTCTGATCGAGGTCGTGCTTGGCCTCGTGTGCTATCCGAATCCGCTCAAGCGTTGCGCGGCTCTCGTCGTTGCGCTGATTGATTCCATATAGATGCGCGAGCAGCACGAGTTGCTGATCGCTCGGGACCGGTGTCAGTTCGATCGCGGCAAGCTGCGAATCGAGCGCGGCCTGGTTGTCCCGAAGCCCGATATTGATGAACGTTAGCGCTTGCAGCATTTGCGTCCGCATCGCGACCGGCAGGCTGTGCGAAGCAAGGCATTCATTCGCGAGACGCGCGGCCTCCGCCAGATGACCTGCAGCCATTTCACCCGCACTGTGTTGGCAGGTGGCGAGCACGTCCGGCGGCACATTCGCGGTGAGGTTCGCGGACGGCCCGGACTGCGGAGCGGTTGTTGTATTTTTTGCCGCCGTGGAGACCGGCGTCGAATTATGCGCGCACGCGCTCATGCACAATGCGGCAACGACAGCTGCTGCGCGTCGGCTTGCGGTGTTCTTCATTTTCATTTTCGAGTGGTGAAGAGGCCGGCGCTGCGTAAATGATTCTGCGCCTCAGCATCCATATCGGCAGGAAAACGAGGAACTTGAGAACGCCGGGTCAACTGCGGATTCGCGCGATGGATGTCAGAAGCGGCACCGACATCCATCGCGCAGAAGCACTACCCCTCAGCTCGAAACATAAGCTACATACGGCCCCGTCCCCCCACCCGTGGACGCCTTGCCCGAAATGCCGTAGTACACGTGCCGGCCATAGAAGAACGGCATGCCGAAGTCGAACTGCCGCGTCAAATAGATGCCGAGATTATTGAACGCGTAATTCCCCGACGCGTTCAGCGTCACGCCGTTTGCAATATTGAAACCGAGCACCGTGCTTGCCGGGCTGGCTCCCACCAGTATCGACGTTCGGCCCACCGTCGTCGTGGGGGCGTAATAGCCGCTCGCGCTGTCGACCGGGATGCTCAGGTCCGGGAAGAACATGACCGTCGAGCCGGAATCGAAGAACGTCTTGGTTTGCGCGGTTCCGTTGTACATCGACGTGAAGTCGCCGTTTCCATTCGTCCGCATCAACGTGGCGCTCGTGCCGGCCAACGCGTTGTTGGCCTGGGTGTCGATGCCGAACACCAGCGTACCCTGAGCGTTCGGGCTGCCGGTGTCGGACACCTGCGCCATCTCGAGAATCACGCCGTTGTTGTCCTGCGCGAACATCGAGACCGGATTGGTGACCTGTCCGTTGATGGGCACCGCAGTGCCGACGCCGGCGTTGGTGTAATAGAACGTCGACACCGGTCCTTGCTGGCACGCGAGGCCACAGTCGTTCGGGCTCACGCCAATGCCGAGAATGCCGTTCGCGCCGAGATCGGCCGTGGTGACCAGCGGACGGCCAACCTGGCACTCGGACGGGGCGGCGGTCGTCAGTGTGCTGTCGCCGATCACGTGGATCGGCACGTTCTGGGCGGTTTCACCCGAAAGCGACACGTCCGCGTAATGGACCGTCCCCCACGCATAGCCGCTGCCGAACAGCGCGCATTCGGCGAGCGGTTGGCCACCCACGACTTCAGGCGTCAACGTGCTGAAGGTGGATGACTGAATCGCGGAGCTGACCAGACGCAGCCCGAACGACGCGGTATCGACGATCACATTCGGAATCCTCACGCAGTTTCCGCTGCCGTTGGTTCCTGGGGTGCAGAGCGTGACGGTGACCATGGGCTGATTGTGGATGCCCGTTTTGCTGACCGTGACCCCGATCGTATTGCCGGGGCCGACCAGTGTGGGCACGGCCGAAGCGTCCGCCGCGAGGACGTTGGGTGTCGAATTGACGGTGTTCGTCGGGGCGGGCGAACTGGCGGCGGCCGGTGCGTTTGCCGCCGTGTTGCTGTTACCGCTGCTGCCGCCCCCGCCGCCACCGCAGGCAGCCAGACTGAGCCCGAGCGCCGCGGCAATGATCCATGCGATTTTGCGCACTTTTATTCTCTCGATTGATTTTTAATAGACTTACTTGATGTCGTCAGCGCTCACGCCTTGCGGCAACGCTTGCGGGAGATAGGCTCGCCCAACGAAGGAGCCCATATGGCCACCAGTCTCCACGACCAGCGCCGACTTATGCACGACGGCTGCTCCGTAGCCGCCGCCTTGCACGGCATGTGCGTCGGTGAGGCCCTGCACGTAAGACGGGAAGTAAGTGGCGAGCAGCGTCTTGAGCGGCGGCATGGTCGGGCCTTCCCAGCTCAACGCGAATACGGTATTGGCCGCCGTGATGTACTCGTTCACCACCGTGCCCGACGGCAGCGTGGTCTGACTCACGGTGTAAGCCGGCGCGGCCGTATTGCCGCTTGCCGCGTAGCGCGCCACGGCGGCGCCGCCCAGGCTCAGTGCCCCTGCACTGGTACTGCTGGCGGTGACGGGGTAGGTCGGCGCGCCGCCCAACCCTGCGTATGCTGGGACGACCGCGGCGAATGAGGCAGTGGCCACCACGAGCATTCGAAATTGACTGATTATCATTTTTTGGTCTTCGGCGATTTTTGGAAAATGCGCGCGAACGTTATCCTCGCGTCCACGCGATGTTAATACTAGCTTGAGTCTGTTCGATTAAAACAAACGAATAGCGAGGCGATTCGGGTTCTATTTGAAAATGAAAGATCGCCTGCCGGAAAATCAGCGATATTCAAGCCGGATATTATTCAGCACCTGGCTGCCATGCCACGCGGTTGCGTCCAGCGGCCTTTGCGGCGTACAACTGGGTATCGGCCGCGGCAAGCAGAGCGGGCGCGCTGCCGCCCCCGGGCGGCATGCATGATGCGCAGCCCACGCTGATCGTCACGTGGCCGCGTTCAGTGTCCTTGTTCGCAAGCCCTGCCGCCTCGATGCGCTCACGGATCGTTTCCGCGACCTTGACCGCGCCGTCGAGCGATGTATTCGGCAACACCACCGCGAACTCCTCGCCGCCATAGCGTGCGGCAACATCCACTGCGCGCCGGGTGCCCGACATGATGCGCGCGGCTACCTCGGCCAACACCTCGTCGCCCGTCGCGTGACCGTAGGTATCGTTCAGGCGTTTGAAGTGATCGATGTCGATGAACAGCAGCGAGAGCGGCGTTTGCTCGCGCTGCGAACGCAGCCATTCCTGCCCGAGCCGCTGGTCGAAAGCGCGGCGATTGCTCAAGCCGGTCAACGCATCGGTTTCGGCGATACGCTGCAATTCGGCCTCGGCGCGCACCTTGTCGCGCAGCGCGAAGGCAAACAGCCACGCCACGATCACGTAGGCGCCGCCGAACAGAACCGTCATCGCGCCGGCCAGCATGTTGCGTTTGCGCCAGTCGGTCAGCACATCTTCCACGGCGGGCGCGATGCCGACGATCAGGGGTGTGCCCGGCACGTGGGCATAGGTGTACAGGCGCGAGACGCCATCCAGCGAACCGTCCGAGACGAAGCTGCCAGACGGGTGGTTCGCGATGCCGGCGAAATTTGCCGTACCCGCATAGTTCGAGCCGATGCCACGGCGCGCCGGCGGCCGGCTTGCGAGGAGCGTGCCGTTGTCGAGCACGATAAAGCCGCCGCCGTTGGGGCCGAGATCGATATTGTCGAGCAGATGTTCGAAGTACTCGATCCGGATGCTGACGAGAGCAATGCCGTCGAATGCACCCTGGGCTGTGTGGATACGCCTTGACAGTCCAACCGCCAGCGCGCCGCCGCGGACCTGCGACGGATAGGGATGCGAAATGTAGAGGCCTACCGAGGGGTTGTTCTGCTGCACGGCGAAGTAGTCGCGGTCGGCGAACGACAGCCCGGGGTAGGTGTTGCCGCTTTTCGACGCTTTGACACGGCCTTGCGCATCGAGAACATAAGCGTCGCCGGAGATCGGCGAACCCAGTCCACGATCGAACAGTACGCGCTGGCGCAGGTAGGGCGACAGGGTCCATGTTTCCGGGCGCTCGGCGTCCGACGCCACGCCGCGCAACGACATGTCGTACAGCGCGACATTGCGCGCAAGGTCGCGGCTGATAATCGCGACGAGGTTGCGCGAATTGTCCATGGCGTGGCGGAATTCGTCTTCGCGGCTGTTATAGAGCGCGACGAAAGTCAGAGCGGCCATGACGGTGGCGGCAAGCATGCCGGACAGGCCAGCCAACAGGGGGTGCCGGCCGATCGTCCAGGCGATCCATTTGCGGGTCCCCCCAAACCATCTGGCCGAGCGGTACCGCAAGCTAAGAACCTGTCCATTCGACACGTGCCTGACTCCCCCTGGATGGCCGGTTCAGAGCCGGCGTGCGGCATAGGACTTTGTCTCAGTCCGGTTGCATGGTCGATTGAATCATTGAATACGCATGAGGGTCAATCGAGCCTGTCGAGCAAAATGCTGACGAAGGTTTCCGTGACGGGCGGCAGGGTTCGGCCGCGTTTCTTGATGAGGGCGATTGGACGGGTGAAGGCGGGATCGTCAACCGGACGAACCACCAACTCGGGCTCCGCTCTGACCTCGCGAGCCGAAGCCGGCAGGATGGTCACACCGAGCCCGGCGCGCACCATCGCGACGGCGCTCATCATGTAGGTCGGCTCACAGGCGATCTCCGGCGCGCAGCGGGCGTTGGCAAAGGCGCTGTCGACCACGGCCCGCACGCTCGTGCCTGGGGCCGTCAGCACGAGCGGCACCGCGGCGAGGTCGGCCAGCGTGATGCGCCGACGCCGCGCCAGCGCATGGCGCTTCGGAAAAACCGCCACCAGACGATCGATACCCGCATGCAGTACCTCGAAGGCGCTATCGTCCAGCGCGCCGCCAGTCAGGCCGATATCGACCTCCTCGTTGCGCACCAGCGTATTGACCACGCTGGCCACCACGTCGCGCACATGGAAGCTCACGCGCGGCACAGCCTTCTTCATGTCCTGTACGAGTTCGGGCAGGACGCTGGCCGCAAAAGTCGGCAGGCACGCAATGCGCACCGTGCCGCTGGTTCCCTCGCCGAGCGCACGTGCGTCGATCAGCACATGTTCCATATCGTGCAGCGACTTTTGCAGCAGCGGCAGCAGTTCGCGGCCGGTCGGCGTCAGCGCGACATTGCGGCTGTTGCGGTCGAACAGGCGCATGCCGACGGTTTCCTCGAGCCGGCGGATCTGCACCGTCAAGGCCGGTTGTGACAGGTGCAAGCGTGCCGCCGCACGCGTGAAGCTGCCCGTTTGCGCGACGGCGATGAACGCGCGGATGTCCCGAAGATTCAGATCCATAATGGTTTGTGATTGCTGCGATCAATTCATTTCAATTGATTTATTGTTGCCCCGAACTTACGCTCGATCGCAGTAAAAAACAACATAGGAGACAAGCACATGCTGCCACTACTGGGGCTGGCTACCATCGCCGTGCTGCTCGGCGCGATTCTGTCGAAACGGATGTCGCCGCTGGTGGCGCTCATCATCGTGCCGATTGCGGCGTCGCTCATCGGCGGCTTCGGCTTTCAGACCAGCAAGTTCGTGATCGACGGGCTCAAGAGCCTCGCGCCCGTGGTCGGGATGTTCGTCTTCGCGATTCTTTACTTCGGCACCATCACCGACGCCGGCACGCTCGATCCGATCATCGACCGCATCCTGCGCGCGGTCGGTACCCGGCCCACGCGAATCGTGATGGGCACCACCTTGCTCGCGCTGCTGATTCACCTGGACGGTTCCGGCGCGGTGTGCTTTCTCGTCACGATTCCCGCGATGCTGCCGCTCTACGATCGTCTGAAAATGGACCGGCGCGTGCTGGCCGCGGCCGTTTCGATGGCTGCCGGTATCAACTTTCTTCCGTGGACCGGGCCGATGATCCGCGCGTCGGCGTCGCTGCATCTGCCGATTTCGGCGCTCTTCAATCCGCTGATTCCCGTGCAGTTGATCGGGCTGGTGTTCGTTTTCGGCGTGGCATTCTGGCTCGGGCGGCGCGAGGAAAAGCGCCTGGGTCTCAGCGCCGCGGGCGCTTCGATACCGATGCCGGAGCGCAAGCTGACGCCGGAGGAGCAAGCCTTGCGCCGGCCGAAAAACTTCTGGTTCAACATCGTCCTGACGCTGGTCGTACTCGGCACGATGGTCGTGATGGGCGAGAAGATTCCGCCCGCGATCATGTTCATGGTCGGGCTTTGCGTCGCGTTGATGGTGAACTATCCGAACGTCGACATGCAGCGCAAGCGGATCGACGCTCACGCGCGCGCCGCGCTGATGATGGCCGGCATTCTGCTCGCGGCCGGCGTGTTCACCGGCGTGATGCAGGGCAGCGGCATGCTGAAAGCGATGGCACAGGCAGCCGTCGGTTTCGTGCCGCCCGCGATGGCGGGGCACATTCCCGTCGTGCTCGGCGTGCTGTCGATGCCGCTCAGCATGCTGTTCGACCCGGACTCGTTTTACTTCGGCGTGTTGCCGGTGATTGCCGAAGTGGCCGGCCAACTCGGCGTGCCCGCCGTGCACGTCGGCCAGGCCGCGCTGCTCGGGCAGATGACGACCGGCTTTCCGGTCAGCCCCCTTACGCCGGCGACGTTCCTCGTAGTCGGCTTGTGCGGCATCGATCTTGCCGATCACCAGAAATTTACGTTTCCCTTGCTGTTCGGCGCGTCGATCGTGATGACGATTGCCTGCGTCGTGCTGGGGATATTCTCACTGTGAGCCGCACGGCTTCACTGAACGGACGCGATCATCATGACAACGACTCCACATAGGCGGCCGGTGCGAATCGGCGCGGGCGCGGGGTATTCCGGCGATCGTATCGAGCCGGCGGTCGAGCTGGCGGAACATGGCGCGCTCGATTACCTGGTGTTCGAATGCCTCGCCGAGCGCACCATCGCGATTGCGCAGCAGGCGCGCAGCAAAGATCCCGAACAGGGTTACGACCCGTTGCTCGAAACGCGCATGGCGGCCGTGCTGCCCGCTGCGATTCGCAACGGCGTGCGGATCGTGTCGAACATGGGCGCGGCCAATCCACTTGCGGCGGCGAAGAAGACCGCCGAGATCGCGCACTCGCTCGGACTTGGTCCGGTGAAGATTGCCGCCGTCACCGGCGACGATGTGCTCGACGTGGTGCGGCAGGGCAATTTCCGCTTCGAGGAGTCGGGGGAAAGCGTCGCGTCGTATAAGGATCGCCTCGTCTCCGCGAATGCGTACCTTGGCGCGGCGGCGATTGTCGAGGCGCTGGCGGCCGGCGCGCAAATCGTGCTGACCGGACGTGTTGCCGATCCATCCTTGTTCGTCGCGCCGTTGATCCATGAATTCGGGTGGCGGATGGACGACTGGCAAACGCTCGGGCAGGCAACCGTGATCGGCCATCTGCTCGAATGCGCGGGACAAATCACCGGAGGCTATTTTGCGGACCCGGGTTTCAAGGACGTCCCGAATCTCGCGCGGCTCGGCTTTCCCATCGCCGAAGTCGGGCAGGACGGTTCGGTGATCATTACCAAGCTCGCGCAGGCCGGCGGACGGGTGACCGAAGCAAGCTGCAAGGAGCAACTGCTGTACGAGATTCACGATCCGCAGCGCTATCTGCAACCGGACGTGGTCGCCGACTTCACGCAGGTGCGTGTCGCGCAGGAAGCGCCGGATCGCATTCGCGTGAGCGGTGGACGTGGCGCGCCGCGTACGGATACGTTGAAGGTGTCGGTCGCTTATTTCGACGGCTATATCGGCGAGGGGCAGATCTCGTACGGCGGTCCCGGCGCGCTGGCACGTGCCCGGCTCGCGCTCGATATCGTGCGGGAAAGGCTCGCCTTGACCGGTGTGGATACGCGTGAATTGCGATTCGATCTGATCGGTGTGAATGCATTGCATGGCGAAGCGCTGGCGGCCGACCACGCCGAGCCCTATGAGGTCCGGGCACGGGTCGCGGGGCGCGCCGACTCGCTGGCGCAAGCGGTACGGATCGGCAACGAGGTGGAGACGCTTTATACGAACGGGCCGGCGGGCGGCGGCGGCGTGACGAAGTCGGCACGCGAAGTCGTCGCGGTGCAATCGGTGTTGCTGCCGCGTGAGCACGCCAGGCCCACTTTCTCGCTGGTGGAGGCGTGACATGAAACTACGTGAGCTTGCGCATTCGCGGACCGGCGACAAGGGCAATACGCTGAATATCTCCGTCATCTGTTACGACGCCAGACACTACGAGCATCTGCGAGCGGTATTGAGCGCAGAGCGGGTCAAGGCGTATCTCGGCGAGGTGGTGCGCGGCAATGTCGTGCGTTACGAATTGCCTGCCATTGCCGCATTCAACTTCGTACTCGGCGAGGCGCTCGGCGGGGGCGTGACGCGCTCGCTGGCGCTGGACGCGCATGGCAAATCGTTGAGTTCTGCCTTGATGGGGCTGGAGGTGGAGGGGCCGGCTGAGGACGGCTATGCGCCGGCAGCATAGATCGCTTGCATGGCGCGGCCACGCGGCGTGAAACGCTGAGCCGGTTCAGGCCGCCGCGGGAGAGCCTGAAAAGCCCCGCTCCTGGGCTTAGCCGGCCGCCTTGCTCGACTCATGCGCACGCCGAAGCCGCTCGCGGCTATTGCTCAGATGCATGCGCATCGCGGCGCGTGCGTCGTCGGCGTCCTGACGTTCGATGGCCCGGTAAATCATCTGGTGCTCGCCCAGCACGTTGCGCAAGGTTTCAATATGATCGAGCTCCGCGATCTCGGCTGATCCGAGCCGCGTGCGCGGGCTCACCGAGCGGCCGAGTTGACTGAGCACATCGAAGAAATAGCGGTTGCCGCTTGCCCGGGCGATCTGCAAATGAAACTCGATGTCATGCGCGAGCGTGTCCGTACTCCCACGTTCGAGTTCCGACTCGAAGCGTTCCAGTGCGGCACGAATCTGCTTGAGATTCTGCTCGGTACGCCGTGCCGCGGCGAGCGCAGCCGAAGCAGCTTCCACATCGATGCGAAATTCAATGATCGCCATCACGTCCAGCATGCTGGAGAGGTCGGCGGCGGGCAACTGCATCGACTGTTCCGTGGCCGGCTCCAGTACGAACGTGCCGATACCGTGACGCGTCTCGACCACTTTCGCCGCCTGCAGGCGCGAGATTGCCTCGCGAACCACGGAGCGGCTCACCGAGAGCTGCTTCATCATGGCGACTTCCGTCGGGATGCGGTCTCCCGGCCTCAGGGCGCCGCGGCGGATTTCGTCGGAAAGGCTGGCCACCACCTTCTCAGTCAGGCTGCTCATTTACGGTTTGTTGATTAATCTGATCGGCTGGAAATACACCCGTCGCGGGTGCGAGTGAAGTCATAGGGCGCTTCGACATAGCCATCATAGCGTCAGTCCGATTGATCGCGACTCGAAACACTCGCTCCCGGGGGATGCGCGCGGCGACGGATCGACCCTTTCCGGTCTCTACTGCAAGCGGTTTATGTTTTGTTGTCGGACGTCTTATTTTGATTGACCTTTTCCAAGGTGGGAATGCCGTGCCCGCTGCTTTTTTCACTATACCCGGCCGGAGTGCGAGGCAAGTAGCAGGGTAAACACCTTATTGGAATCGATGGAAAGAAGCGGGTAGACTGTCGTCAGACAACGTATCACGTGTTACGGAGCAGGCCGCCGGAGTGGCCGGAACTGGAGACAACCTTGACATCTGCTCTTACCGCCGCCGACGCGCTCGAATCCGCGGTCTCGAAGGTCAAGCGGCACATCTTGCCGCTGTTTCTGATCATGTTCATCGCGAACTACATCGACCGCGTGAACATCGGCTTCGTCAATTCCCACATGCAGGCGGACCTCGGTATCGGCGCCGCCGCGTACGGTCTGGGCAGCGGCTTGTTCTTTGTCGGCTACGCGCTATTCGAAGTGCCGTCGAACGTATTGATGCAGAAGTACGGCGCGCGCGCGTGGCTGACCCGCATCATGGGCACGTGGGGGCTGGTCGCGGCGGCCATGGCGTTCGTCTGGAACGATACGTCCTTCTACGTGCTGCGCTTTCTGCTCGGCATCGCTGAAGCCGGCTTCTTTCCGGGCGTGGTGTTTTACTTCACTCAATGGCTGCCGCAGAAAGAACGCGGCAAGGCCGTGGCGGTTTTTCTCTCGGGCTCCGCGCTGGCGTCGGTGCTGTCCGGGCCGATCACCGGCAGTCTGCTGTCGATTCGCGGCCTCGGCTTGCAGGGCTGGCAATGGATGTTTCTGATTGAAGGCGGCTTTTCAATCGTGCTGTGCGGTGTGAGCTGGGTGCTGCTGAAATCGCGTATTCGCGATGCCGCGTGGCTGACGGCTGAGGAGCAGGCCGTGCTCGAAAGCTCGATCGCCGCGGAGCAGGCCGAGCGTGAGGCACACGGCGGCGCGCATCTGCCGCCGATGAAGCTGCTGAAAGACCCGCAGATTCTCCTGTTCTGCTTTCTGTACTTCGCGATTCAACTGACCATCTACGCGGCGACGTTCTGGCTGCCGACGATCATCCGCAAGATGGGTGGGCTCTCGGACTTTGAAGTCGGCATGTTCAATACCATCCCGTGGCTCATCGCCATGGTCGCGATGTACTGCTTCGCGGTGTTGTCGGCGAAATGGCGTTTTCAGCAGGCGTGGCTGGCGGTGGCGCTCGTGATCGCGGCGTGCGGGTTGTTCGCTTCGACTTCGGGTAATCCGGTGCTGTCTTTCGTGGCTATCTGTTTCTCAGCGATCGGGTTCAAGGCTGCATCGTCGCTCTTCTGGCCGATTCCGCAGGGTTATCTCGACGCGCGCGTTGCCGCAGCCGTGATCGCGCTGATCAACTCGGTCGGCAACCTCGGCGGCTTTTTCGCACCGGCCGCGTTCGGTTATTTGCAGCAGCACACCGGCTCGATTACTGGCGGTTTGTACGCGCTGGGCGTGGCTTCGCTGATCGCGGCGGCGGCCGGTTTCCTGACCCGCAATCACCGTGTGAATCGTGACGCGTTGCCGGAGCCTTTGCATAGCAAAGCCCACTGACCAGCGAAAATCGCCGATCATGAATCACGCATTTCCCACTTTCTGCCCGGCACGGGTCCCGAGCGCGCTAATCCGGCGCGCGGACGCCCGCCTGCCGGCTCGCTAACTCAACCGGGTCCATTCTCATGTCCACGAACTCATCCCAATCGAACGCTACGCCGATCGTGACCGAGCTGCGCGTCGTGCCCGTCGCCGGCCGTGACAGCATGTTGATGAATCTGAGCGGCGCGCATGGCCCGTTCTTCACACGCAATATCGTCATTCTGCGCGACAGCGCCGGACATACGGGCGTCGGCGAAGTGCCGGGCGGCGAGAGCATCCGCCAGACCATCGACGATGCGCGTCCGCTGGTCGTCGGTCAGTCGATCGGCAATCTTCAAGCTATCCTGAACAAAGCGCGTACCCAGTTCGCCGACCGCGATGCCGGTGGCCGCGGTCTGCAGACCTTCGATCTGCGCACCACCATTCACGCGGTGACGGCGCTCGAAGCCGCGTTGCTCGATCTGCTCGGTCAGCATCTTGGCGTCCCCGTCGCGGCGCTGCTCGGTGAAGGTCAGCAACGCGACGAAGTGGAAATGCTCGGCTATCTGTTCTATATCGGCGACCGCAAGAAAACCGATCTGCCCTATGCGAGCGGCGCGGAGGGGCGCGACGACTGGGAGCGCGTGCGTACCGAAGAAGCGATGACGCCCGAGGCAGTCGTGCGGCTCGCCGAGGCGGCGCAGGCGCGCTATGGCTTCAACGATTTCAAGCTCAAAGGCGGCGTGTTGCCGGGCGACGCCGAAATCGAAGCGGTCACGGCGCTCGCCGAGCGTTTCCCCAACGCGCGCGTCACGCTCGACCCGAACGGCGCATGGTCGCTCGCGGAAGCGGTGCGCCTGTGCCGCGACAAGCACGACGTGCTGGCCTACGCGGAAGATCCGTGCGGCGCGGAGAACGGCTATTCGGGCCGCGAGGTGATGGCCGAGTTCCGCCGCGCGACCGGTTTGCCGACGGCGACCAATATGATCGCGACCGACTGGCGTCAGATGGGTCACGCGATCCAGTTGCAGTCGGTGGATATTCCGCTTGCCGATCCGCATTTCTGGACCATGCAGGGTTCGGTGCGGGTGGCGCAGATGTGCAATGAATGGGGGCTCACCTGGGGCTCGCACTCGAACAACCACTTCGACATTTCGCTCGCGATGTTCACGCATGTCGCGGCGGCGGCGCCCGGCAAGATTACGGCGATCGACACGCACTGGATCTGGCAGGACGGTCAGCGCCTGACGCGTGAGCCGTTGCAGATCGTCGGCGGCAAGGTCAAGGTGCCTCAGGCCGCCGGCCTCGGTGTCGAACTGGATATGGACGAGATCGAGAAGGCGCATGCGCTGTATCAGCAACACGGCCTCGGCGCACGCGACGACGGCGTGGCCATGCAATACCTGATTCCGAACTGGAAGTTCGACAACAAGCGCCCGTGTCTGGTGCGCTAAGTCTCTTGATGATTTGAGCGGCGGCGGGTGCCGCCGCTCGTTTTCACCGACAAAATTTACGCTATTACGCTACTAAGCCATTCACGCCATGACCTCACCTCAAGAACTCAAAGCAATCGTCTCGGAAGGCCTGCTGTCGTTTCCGGTGACCGACTTCGACGAACAGGGCGATTTCCGCGCCGATACCTATGCGGCGCGCCTCGAATGGCTCGCGCCGTATGGCGCGACGGCATTGTTCGCCGCGGGCGGCACGGGCGAATTTTTCTCGCTGACCAGAAGCGACTACACGAAGGTGGTTCGCACGGCGACCGAGACCTGTCGCGGCAAGGTGCCGATTCTCGCCGGTGCGGGCGGCCCGACGCGCGTCGCGATTGAATATGCTAAGGAAGCCGAACGTCTCGGCGCGAGCGGCGTGCTGCTGATGCCGCACTACCTGACCGAGGCGTCGCAGGAAGGCATTGCCGCGCATGTCGAGCAGGTCTGCAAGGCGGTGAAGAACATCGGCGTGATCGTCTATAACCGCGCGAATTCGAAGCTCAACGCGGATATGCTCGAACGTCTCGCCGACCGTTGTCCGAACCTGATCGGCTTCAAGGACGGCGTGGGTGAAATCGAGAACATGGTGACGATTCGCCGGCGTCTCGGTGAGCGTTTCTCGTACCTCGGCGGCCTGCCGACCGCGGAAATCTACGCTGCGGCTTATAAGGCGATGGGCGTGCCGGTGTACTCGTCGGCGGTCTTCAACTTTATCCCGAAGACCGCGATGGATTTCTACCGCGCGATTGCCGCGGACGACCACGCTACCGTCGGCAGGCTGATCGATGAATTCTTCCTGCCGTATCTGGCGATCCGTAATCGCCGCCAGGGCTACGCGGTCAGTATCGTGAAGGCCGGCGCGAAGCTGGTCGGCCACAGCGCGGGACCGGTGCGTGCGCCGTTGACCGATCTGACCGAAGAGGAAATGGCGCAACTCGACGTGCTGATCAGGAAGCTCGGCGCGCAATAACCGATGCAATAAGTGCTGCAATAGCCGATGCAAGAAGCGGCGCGGGCCGCAGCCGCGAAACGGTCGCGGCCACGCCGCCGTTCAGCTCTTGCGAAACACCACGTGCGAGATGCGCTGCACGAGCAGCGCAGCCGCCAGTGCCGCTACCGCCGTCAGCCACACGCCGATATGAATCGACTGCACCAGCGCATCGCGTGCCGTGTCGATCAACGCCAGCGTATTGAGGCCCGACGGCTTCATATCCGCAATCAGTTTCAGTCGCGATGCTTCGTCGATCAGGATGCGCAGATCGACGAAACGCGGCTGCCATTGCGAAACGGCCGGCTCGCCGAGCACGCTCATCGTACGCGTCACCACGTCGCGATAGTGATGCTGCACCACGGTTGCCACAATGCTGGTGCCGAGCATCCCGCCGACCATCCGTGTGGACTGAAGCAGCGCCGTCGTGATGCCGAAACGTTCGCGTCCGGCAATCTCCTGGCCGAACACATTCAGATTGTTCAGGATGAAACCGAGGCCGATACCGACCGCCGCCATCGGCAATTCGATCCACACGTGCGGGGTCTGCGGATTGGCGAACGCCAGCGCGATCGCGGCGAACAGCAGCAGCGCGAACCCGATCGACAGAATCCGCGTGGGCTTCTTCATGTGGATGACGATGCGCGTATTCAGCAGGCTGCCGAGTGCGATGCAGGCGGCGATCGGCGTGGCGAGCAGACCCGCCTGTTGCGGCGACAAGCCGAAGCCGCCTTGCAACAGCAGCGGCGCAAAGAAGATCAGCGAAAACATCACGAAGCCGGACAGAAAGCCGAGTATGAACAGCGTGACGAGTTGCGCGTCCTTGAACAGGTCGAGTGGAATGATTGGATGCGTGGCGCGTTTTTCACATACCAGCAACGCAACGGCGCCCGCGATCACGAAGGCGGCTAACGTCAGATTGCCGGTCGTCAGACCATGTTTCGGCACGGCTTCGATGAGTGCCTGAAAGCCGCCCAGCACGATGGCGACCAGTGCCGCGCCGAGCCAGTCGATCTTGACCTCGCCCTCGTGCGGCCGCTGCAGGTTGGGCAGATGCGCCCAGATGAAATAGAGCGCCGCAGCGCCGACCGGCAGGTTGATCAGGAAGGTGGAGCGCCAGCCCCAATGCTCGCTCATCCAGCCGCCCAGCGACGGACCCGCCGCGGTGCCGATCCCGTACGCGGCCGCCATCACCACCTGCCAGCGCACCCGCGCGCGAGGATCGGGGAACAGGTCCGGGATCGACGCGAACGCGGTGCCCACCATCATCCCGCCGCCGACGCCTTGCAAGCCGCGCGCGATCACGAGAAACAGCATGTCGTTCGCGACGCCGCACAGCACCGACGCCACCGTGAACGTGATAACCGCGGCGATCACGAAGCGCTTGCGGCCGAAGTAGTCGCCGAGACGGCCGAACACGGGAACGGTCACCACCGACGCCAGCAGGTACGCGCTGGCAATCCATGCGTAGTACTCGAAGCCGTGCAGTTCGGCGACGATCGAAGGCAGCGCGGTGCTGACGACGGTCTGGTCGAGTGCGACCAGCATATTGACAAGGCCGATGCCGAGCATCGCCATGAGGGCATTCCGGAAGGGCAGGGCAGTCGCAGTCGGGTTCACGGGTCTGGGAAAGGAGAGCTTTTCTGGGGAGGCGCCGCGCGGCGCGGGCCGGGTCTTGACGCGTGGTGTGTCCACTAGTTGTCTGACCTCTTATCCTGAATTATACGGGTTTCCCCCTATTTGTGATTAATTTCGAGGCATTAAGGGCATAAAAATCCGGTGCGCTTGGGCGCGGCGAGGCGGGCGCGGTTTGATATATGACGTCTGTTGATAGCGTCTTATCCGGCATTTCACCGACGTTCCGCGCTTGTAGGTCGCCCGACGCTTCTTGCGCGCAGTACTTCAGCGGGAAATGAAATGTACGCGCTACGTGATTGAAAGGAGGGGTTCGGGCGCAGTGCTGCGCATCCTACCGGCTCCGCCTTCCAGAACGACCTTCGCTGGCCCCTCGGTGCTTCATCATTGAACGGGGATCCGCACGGTGAACGAGCGTCATACATAGGCACCATACACGCTGGTGCGATTCCGTCCGGATGATTGAAGTTGTCACCGTCCATCGGCAGCGCATTGGGTCAGAAAAATATCCCGAATTGTGTGTTAAAAGCAGGGTATGAGTAAAACAAACCTGCCTGAGCACGCCGCCGGATTATGACCGGCGAGAATATAACCAGGCGTCATTTCGCTATGGAGGCGTTGTGATTCGAAGCTGGCTTGGCGGGGTTCTGTTGGCAGTGTGTTTCGTAAGCAATGCTTTTGCGGGTGGCCCGGATTGCTCCCGGCCGTTCACGCTAGGATTGCACGACCACGGCCTGCTCTATTCGCTCGACACCGACAGCGGTATCGACAAAGACTTTGCGGACGAGCTGATCCGGCGCAGCGGTTGCCAGATCAAGGTCAGTCTGATGTCGCGGGCACGTATCTGGAAACTGATCGAATCGGGTGCGCTCGATTTCAGCCTTTCTGGCATTGCGAACGACGAACGCAATCAATACGCGTCGTTTGCGTGGTACTTCAGCAATAAATACTATCTGCTCGTGCGCAAGGACGCCGGTATCCACAACGTCGCGGATTTCGAACGTGATCGGCACGCGCAGCTTGGTGTGATCCGCAGTTTTCGCTATAGCGCATCGGCCAATGAACTGGTCGACAGACTGACGGCGGAAAACCGGGTCAGCCTGGCGGGAGGGCTCGAACCGCTCTACCAGGCGCTTATACTTCGGCAGATTCAGGGCATGATTATCGAGCCCTTCGATTACCCCGCACTGGACGCGAAAAAAATCCGCAATGTGACGACGATTGTCGAGTTCAACGATCCTTCTGTGCCGCACGGTCTGATCATGTCGAAGAAAGCACTCTCCGTCGGCGAACGGGAAAAGTGGCAGGCGCTGGTGGACGAAATGCGTGCGGACGGCACGGTGCGCCGAATCTTCGAAAAGTACTTCAAGCCTGAGCTGGCTGATTCCATGGTCGACTTCAAGGCGTCGCCGTGATCCGGCTACGCGCTGTCCTACTGCCGTTACTGGTTCTATCAGCGTCGCTCTGTTTGACGTGGGTCGTCTGGAATCACGAACGACAGGCGAGTCGCAAAGAGCTTCGCAGCCAGTTCGAATACACCGTGAGTGATGTGGTCGGCCGCGTCGAGCAGCGCATGGCGACCTATGAGCTGATGTTGCGCGGCGTGCAGAGCCTGTTTGCCGCGAACGGTACGATCGATCGCGAGCGGTTCCGGCGCTATGTGAACGCGCTCAATCTTGACGCGAATTTTTCCGGCGTCCACGGCGTCGGTGTAATCGAATGGGTGCCCGCGGCGAGTAAAGCGGCCCACATAGCGGACATGCGTCAGGGCGGCATTCCGGACTACACGATTCATCCTGACGGGCAGCGCACGGCTTATGCGCCGATCATTCAGCGCGAGCCTTTTGTTGGCGTTGCCCGCAGCTCGCCCGGTTTTGACACCTGGGACGAACCGGTGCGGCGCGCCGCGCTGGAGAAGGCACGCGATTCCGGCATGGCGGCCCTGTCGGGCAAAGTAAACCTCCAGATCGGCGCGAGTCCCGACCGTCGGCCGGGTTTCATCATGTACCTGCCGATCTACGCGGCCGGCAAGGCGCAGGACGATCTCACGCAACGCCGGGCGAACATTATCGGTTGGGTCTATGCGTCGTTCCAGATGCACGACGTGATGGCCAGTCTGTACGGCGAACAGCCACCCGGCATCTCGCTGGCCATTTACGACGGCGTCGAGCCATTGGAGGCCGCGCTGCTGCATCGCGCTTCCGAGCCAAACAACCGGCGTGCCCCCGCGATCATCTCCGCAAATGAATATCTGGTTGTCGACGGGCATGACTGGATGCTCACGATGAGTGCCTCCGACGAGTTCCGATCCAGATTGGGACGCAATGCACAGGCATTGATCGCAGGCGCCGGCACGGGCTTGAGTTTTCTGCTGGCGCTTCTGAGCTGGCTCATGATGACAGGGCGTGAGCGCGCCATGCGGCTCGCCTCGGCGATGACACGGGAGTTGCGCGAGAACGAAGAGAAGTTTCGCGCCATTGCCGACTGCACGGTGAACCTGGAAATCTGGTGGGGACCGGATGGCAAACCTCGCTGGATCAATCCGTCGGTTGAGTACTACACGGGCTATACGGTTGCCGAATGCATGGCGATGCCTGACTTCGCCCGCACGCTGATCCATCCAGAGGATGTTTCGCGGGTTGCCCCGGAGTTTAAAAAGGGGCTTCAGGGTTCTCGCGGCGAGGATCTCGAGTTTCGTTGCGTGCGCAAGGATGGGTCGCTGCTGTGGCTGTCGGTTTCCTGGGTGCCGATCAGCAATCAGAGGGGCGACTTTATCGGTTTTCGCACCAGCGGCCGCGACATTACGGAGCGTAAGAAGTCAGAGGAGAAAATCCGCGAGCTGGCCTTCTACGACACGCTGACCCGCTTGCCCAATCGTGCACTGCTTCTGGACCGGCTCAGGCAATCCATGCTGGCGAGCCGGGAGAACAAGGTCTGTGGCGCCCTGATGTTTATCGATCTCGATCACTTCAAAACGCTGAACGATACGCTTGGGCACGACAAAGGCGATCTGCTCCTGCGGCAGGTCGCGTATCGCCTGTCGAATAGCGTCAACGAGGCCGACACGGTCGCGCGGGTGGGGGGTGACGAGTTCGTTGTGGTGCTGGGCAACCTGAGTCCGGATGAGGCGGCGGCCACCAGCCAAACCGAGGCGGCGGGGGCAAGAATTCTCTCCGTGCTGGGGTGTGCCTATGAACTCAACGGCATCCAGTTCCGGAGTACCGCCAGCATCGGCGTCACGGTATTCAAGGGGGAGCAGACGTCCACCGACGAGCTTTTCAAACAGGCCGATCTCGCCATGTATCAATCGAAGGAGCGCGGCCGCAATGGCATCTGTTTCTTCGACCCGGCGATGCAGACAGCGGTGTTGAAGCGGGCCGAAATGGAGGTGGGGCTGCGCAACGCGATCGAAGAGAACCGGATTGTTCTCCACTATCAGGCGCAGGTCGTCGACGGCAATTACATTACCGGTGCGGAGGCGCTGGTGCGTTGGGAGCATCCTGAACGCGGCCTGATACCGCCGGGCGAGTTTATTCCGCTCGCCGAGGAGTCTGGGCTGATTCTCGAGATGGGGCGCACTGTGCTGGCGTCCGCATGCGCTCAACTGGCACTGTGGGCGGCGAGCCCATCGATGGCGCATCTGTCCATGGCAGTGAACGTCAGTGCCCGGCAATTCCGCGAGCCGGATTTCGTGGACGGTGTGCTCGACGTCATCGACCGGACCGGGGCGAGGGCGGACCGGTTGAAGCTCGAATTGACCGAGAGTGTTCTCGTTGAGAACGTACAGGACGTTATCGAAAAGATGAGCGCCCTGCGTGCCCGCGGCGTGACGTTTTCGCTCGACGACTTCGGGACGGGCTACTCTTCGCTGGCGTATCTGAAGAGATTGCCGTTGGACCAGTTAAAGATCGATCGCTCGTTCGTGCGCGACATTCTGGTCGACCCCAACGACGCTGACATCGCGAGAACCATCGTGGCGCTTGCGCGAAGCTTTAACCTGGGTGTCATTGCCGAGGGGGTTGAAACAGAAGCGCAAAGAGATTTCCTGGCGGTTGCAGGCTGCCATGCCTATCAAGGGTTTCTTTTTTGCAAGCCGTTGCCGATCCAGGGTTTCGAACAGTTCGTGAGCCTGTTCAGTTCCGGTAAGCGGGCGGAGGGCCGCTCGGCGAGGAATGCCGGGAGAAACGTGGGCACCGGCACGGCAAGCTGATCGCAGCTGCACCTCTGCCCAATTTGCAAGACCTGCATAAGTTGCTGATTGGTGAGGATACGAAAGAAATTCTTGAGTGCGATCTCAAACTCGAGCAGGCGTCGCAGATAACTTGCAAGGAAGCGATCGCGTACTGCGAGACGGTTCGCGACTTTGTCTCGCGCGACATCATCACCCATATTCCCGACGATATGGAAGATCATATCGACTGGCTCGAAACGAATCTGGCCTTGATCGACAAGGTCGGGAGTGATGCGCGGCAACACACGACCTCATTGCGCCCCGATCCGGGCTAACGTAATGGCATGTTCGGGGCATGCGCTTACGCACAGGCCACACGCCCGGCATGCATCGGCGTTGGGGGTGTACGCGACTTTCATGCCGTGTACGCGCAGCTTGAATCGGTTCAACGCGCCCAACTGTTGATAGTCCGCCGCATCGATCCGGCGGATTTCGAATACGTCTTCGGGGCAGACGACGGCGCAATCACCCTTGCCTTCGCAGCGCTTCAGATTGACCACGGGAGCGATCACGCCTGCGGGCTGCTTGCAAGCGGATGTAGATGGGCGGCTCATGCTTCGTCCTCGCCGCGCTTGCCGTCAAAAGACGCCAGGTTCTTCTGAAAGTTTTCACGCTCCTGGGGTGTCATCCGTTCCCAGCGCCGCCAGTGCCGGCGTCCATGCCAGCCGCCATGCCCGCGAAATCCGCCAAAGAGAATCCGGCTCAGGACCAGCAGGCCCAGCGCGTGCAGAAAGTCGATCGGACGGGCACCGGCGAATAGCGCGGGCATCACCCAATTCCATAGCGCCATCACCATCCATCCCAGCACGGCAACGCCCACCAGAACCAACAGTGCCTTGCCGAAGCATCTCAGTTTGAATCTCATCTAGCTGCTCCTTTTAGATATCCAGTTCGTCATAGACGGCTTGCAGGCGAACGCGCAGGTGCAGTACCGCGTAGCGCTTGCGGGCCAATAGCGTGTTCACGCTGACACCGCTTTCGGATGCCAGCTCCTTGAAGCTGCGTCCTTCGAGTTCGTGAGCGACGAAGACGTCGCGCTGATTTGCCGGCAATTCGTCGAGTGCTTCTTGCAGGGCTTCCAGCAGCACCGATCTTGCATAGACGGCTTCGGGACCGGCGTCGGTGGCCGGCAGGGCGAGATCCAGCCGATAGTCCGGGTTGTCTGCGTCGTCCTGATCGTCGGCCATGTCGGCGAGCGCTTGCTCGCGGCGCTTGCGAAAGCGGTCGATGATGCGGTTGCGCGCGACGCGGAACAGCCATGCGCTTACCTGTTCGATCGGCGCGGGGAGCCGGTAGGCCTGCACGAACTCGTGAAAGACGTCCTGCAGGATGTCTTCGGCCTCGCCCTGATCGTGCACGCGGCGCCGGATGAAATTGCCGAGTTTCGACCGCTCACGCAACACGGTTGCAGTGATGTCGTTGTCGCGTTCGATCGTCGGTTTTGGGGTGCGCGGCGGTTCCATACGTCTGTAGACGATTCACGCCTGGAAATATTGTCCGTGACGTGAAGGCTGTTTCGAATCAGCCGCTACGGCGATTCTCCGGCGCTGCCGCGGCCAGGTAGCGTCCGGGCGTGGTGCCCAAGGCCCGACGGAACATGTCGATAAACGCGCTGACATTGTCGTAGCCGAGTTCGAGCGCAATCGTCGTGACGGGAATCCCATCCGCCACCAGTTCGAGTGCGCGAAGCAGGCGGGCCTGTTGGCGCCATTGCGCGAACGTCATGCCTGTTTCGGTCACGAACCGGCGGCTCAGCGTTCGCGGCGCGAGCCCGGCCCATGCCGCCCATTCTTCGAGGCGGCGGTTATCCGCGAGGTTGCCGCCGAGCGCGTCCGTGATACGCACGAGCCGTGGATCGGTGGGGCTCGGCAGGCCTAGCGATTCTTCCTTTGACGCAGCGAGCTCATCGACGATGACCTCCGCAATGCGCGTCTGCGTCGCGTCGAGCTCGTTGCCCGGCCAGCTCGCGGCGCGCCGTACCGCCTCGCGAAGCAAGGGCGTCGTCTTGATCGCGCGCGCCTGCCGCGGCAGCGATTCGCAGCGCTCCTCGGTTATGAAAACACTCCACCCCGAGAAGGGGCCATAGGAGCGTATCGAGTGAACGCAATGCGGGGGAATCCAGATCGCATGGGTGGCGGGCACGACCCATTGCTGTTTGTCGAACCCGATCGATGCGAGCCCGCTCAGCGCACCCATGAGCTGTCCGCGCGCATGACTATGCAAGGCCGTTGCGCGCGATTCACTTTGTGTCAGTTCGGCCGCGGCGAGGAATGGACCTTCGGGCGAACTCACGAGAGTCGGTCGAATCAAGGGGGTAGTCATCGCAAGGGGTGGCGGCAATCCGGTATCGAATGGCCTTTATACCGGAGACAGGCCGGGTCTGCATCATTAGACTGGCTGCTACTTACACAACACTGGAGTGCCGAGCGATGCGAGCCGAACATGTTCTCCCCGACCACGTCAATCAAGCCGATATCGATGGTGTGACCGTCCGCAAAGGCACGGTTGCCGCTTTCCTTGCCAATGCGCGCGTCTGGACCGATCCGGCCAGCACTGACGCGGCGCGCGCCGTGGCCGCCACGGACATCGTCGCGGCCCTGCCGGCCCTGCGTGCCGTCGGCCTGTTCGATGTACTTGAGATTCGCGACGTCCGGCTGCGTGAGTGGATCGACTCATCCTCTTGCGGATCTCGGCGCGCACTGGGGAACGCCCAGTAGCACCCGGCGCGCAAGCGCCAAGATCAGCTCTTGCCGGGCACGCCTTACGAATTCGCTTGCCGGCTATCGCGACAGAACCAGCGCCGCGATGTCGCGGGGGCCGGCACCACCTCCGCCACCTCGCGCCACCACTTCGTGCCACGGTGCGGCGTGCCCAGATCCAGCCGTTCGCCCATGCGAGGCGTCGCGAGCGCAATGCCCCGGGCGGCAGCGAGTCCAACCACACGCTCGTACGGTTCCTGCCAGCGATGCATCGCCAGATCGAACGTGCCGTTGTGAACCGGCACCAGCCAGCGTCCGCCCAGATCGACGTGAGCCTGGACGGTCTCGTCGGGCTGCATATGGACGTACGGCCATTGAGCATCGTAGGCGCCGGTTTCGAGCAGCGTCACGTCAAATGGACCGAGCCGCTCGCCGATGGTCCTGAAGCCGTCGAAGTAACCGGTGTCGCCGCTGAAAAACACGCGTAGCGCGTCATCGACGATCACCCACGAGGCCCACAAGGTGCTGTTGCCGTCGAACAGACTGCGACCGGAGAAGTGCTGCGCGGGTGTTGCAGTAAACGACAGACCGTCGATTTCAACGCCCTGCCACCAATCGAATTGACGCACCTTCGACGCCTCGATACGCCATTCGATCAGGCGGTCGCCGACACCCAGCGGCGTCAGGAACACGCCGGTCTTCGCCGCGAGCGCCAGCACCGTTTCGCGATCCAGATGGTCGTAGTGATCGTGCGACAGAATCACGCCGCGCAACGGCGGCAAGTCTTCGAGTGCAATGGGCGGGGCATGGAAGCGCTTCGGGCCGAACCGCCGGAACGGCGATGCACGCTCGGCGAAGACGGGATCGGTCAGCCAGAACTGACCGCGCAGCTTGAGCAGCATGGTCGAATGCCCGAGGCGATAGAGGCTGCGGTCCGGCGCGGCGTCGAGTTGTTCGCGTGACAGCGTGTCGACGGGCAGCTTGCCCGCCGGCACCGTACCGTCCGGTTTCCGGAACAACACATTCCACGCGATGCTTAGGGTCTTGCCGATACCCTCGACCGGACGCGGCTTGACGTTCCGAAAGCGCTCGCCGTCGTGCTGAGCAGACATGTCGAACAATTCGCGCCCGCGTCGCGCCGCAGTCAGGCCCAAGGCGCGGCGAATAGAACTGGTGAACGATGCCATGCAAACCGCCTCGATACAGAAAGTAGACTGTTGAGTGTAGTTTATTTTTGAGAAAAGTAAACTACCCGGTGTAAAATTTAGCGATGAACACCAGTCAACCCCTTCTACGCCTGACCGACCGCAAGCGCGCTGCCATCATCGAGGCGGCCATCGAAGAATTTCTCGCGGCCGGTTTCGACGCGACCAGCATGGACCGTATCGCGGCCCGCGCGAGCGTCTCGAAGCGGACGGTCTACAACCATTTCCCCAGTAAGGAAGTGCTGTTCGCCGCGATCCTGCGGCAGTTGTGGGAGTCGAGCGACACGGGCGAGGCGCCGGCTTACTCCGCCGCGCATCCATTGCGCGCGCAGTTGCTCCAGCTTCTGTTCAAAAAGCTGAGCCTATTGAATAACGAGGCGTTCCTGGCCCTCGCGCGCGTCGCGATCGCGGCGGGCATTCATTCGCCGGAGCGCGCGCGGGAGATGGTGACCCGCATGGGTGAGCGGGAGGAGGACTTGACGGTGTGGATTCGCGCAGCCACAGCCGATGGCCGCCTGAAGACCTCGGACCCGGTATACGCTTCGCAGCAGTTGCAGGCCCTCGTAAAAGCATTCGCTTTCTGGCCGCAGGTGACGATGGGGCAGCCGCCTCTCGGCGTGGATGAACAGAAGCACGTCGCGGAATCGGCCGCCGATATGTTTCTCGCGCGCTACGCGTGACGCGTTACGCGTCTTTCAACCAGGGCATTTCCACGGGCGACACCACCAGGCACCGGGACTCCCGTTTCAGTTCGAAGATAAACCCGACCAGGATCATGGAGTCGGCGTACGGGATCGGAAATACGTGAGGATTATCCGCGGCGCGTAGCGGGTGCGCCGGCGTATCCGCTGTCTTCGCGGCGTTCTCGCGGACGCTTTCCAACTCGTCGACCATGGCCTGCCCACTGACTTTCTGGACGCGGCTACGCAGGTCGCTGAAGGGTTCGATGCGCGCCCCGTCTTCATTGTATTCGGGCACTTCATAGATGAACCAGGACATGTGCGTCTCCAGAGAAAAGGGCAAGCATTCTAGCAGGGGCTTTACGCGCGCTATCTTCAGTACCGTGGAAATCGAACCGCGTTGCGTCCCCGCGATAAAAGAACTGAGACAAAGGAACTGAGACAAAAGTCTCATCCGGCTCGATGCTGCACTGCGGTGTGATCTTCCGGAACACGCATGCTAAAAGTCATCCTGAGCGCGCACCTGGCGATGTGCGCCGAGCAGACCGGAGACATTCATGCCTTATGTTCCGCAGGTTAGACACATCGATCGGATCCGCAGGTTGATCGAAGGCCGCACGCCCGATCGCGGTGCCGATTCCGCGCGGCTGGCTTCGTCGTACTGGCGCTCGCTCGAGCAATATCATCTCGATCCTGGTCTGACAAAAGGTCCGCGCATTCTGACTGCGCCGGAACTACGCGATGTGCAACATCGTGAAGAGTCGGTTTTGCGGGCCTCGGGAGAATGCCTTTCGCGTCTGCATGAGACGGTACGCGAAGCTGACTACTGCGTGATGCTCACCGACGCACAAGGTGTGACGATAGATTATCGCGTCGACCGGGACCGGCGCCACGACTTCAAACGGGCAGGGCTTTATTGGGGCTCCTGCTGGTCCGAGCAGGAAGAGGGAACCTGTGGCGTGGCGGCCGTATTGCTGGATTCCCAACCGATCACGGTGCATAAGACAGATCATTTTCGCGCCGCGTTTACCACGTTGACTTGCAGCGCCTCGCCCATCTTCGGGCTGGAAGGCGAACTGATCGGCGTGCTGGATGCATCGGCGATTCGCTCGCCTGACGAACGCGAAAGCCAGCGCCTGATCAACCATATCGTGCGTCATAGCGCGGTGCTGATCGAGGATAGTTTCTTTCTCAACGCGACCACGCATCACTGGGTGTTGCTGGCCCACCGGAATCGTCATTACGTGGAGGCCCAGCCGGAAATTCTGATCGCTTTCGACGTGCATGGAAATGCGGTCGCGGCAAACCGCCGGGCCAAGGAATGTGTGCCGGGCCTCGACCAGTTGCCGCGGCCTGTCTCCGAGCTATTCGATGTCCGCGCCGAACGACTTCTGGATGTCAGGCCGGGCCGCGACATGGTTTCGATGAAACTGGTGGGCACCGGTTCGCCTCTGTATGCGCGGGTTCGCCCACCTGTCATCCGGGCGCAACGGCAAGCGGCGCCGAAGCACCGGAATCCCGCCCGCGAGGCGCAACCCACCGTCTCCGGGATCGACGCCCTTGAGCGCGATCGCATCGTCGCGGCCCTGACGGATGCGAAATGGCACCCCGACGAGACCGCCCAGACGCTCGGCATCTCGCGGGCGACGCTTTACAGACGGATCGCGAAGTTCGGCATTGTCCCGCCGCACCGGCGCTAGCGGTCCACCGTTATCCAGCGGGCAAAGAACCCGCGTATCACTTCGACGTTTCACTAATCCGTATCGAATGGAGGAGCAACCATGCCTGAAAATAATGCAAGCCAGACTATTACACATGTTCTGGAGTCCCTGGAATCGGCGCTCAAACGCGGCGATACCGCTGCGGCCGTCGCGTTGTTTCAACCGGAATGCTATTGGCGCGATCTGGTTGCTTTCACCTGGAATATTAAAACCATGGAGGGCCGGGACCAGATCGGCGCCATGCTCGACGCCCAACTTGACGCCATCAAACCCACCCGGCTGAGGATTGCCGAAAACGAAATGCCGACCGAAGCCGATGGTGTGGCCCAGGCGTGGATCACGTTCGAAACACAGGTCGCCCGCGGCAGTGGTTTTATCCGTGTAAAAGACGGCCTGATCTGGACCTTGCTGACTACCATGGCCGAACTGAAAGGCCACGAGGAGCCCAAGGGCCAGCGTCGCCCGATGGGCGCGGAACATGGCGCACGCACGGATCGGGTCACCTGGAAGGAGCGCCGCGAAGCGGAGGCGCGGACGCTGGGTCGTGCGGAGCAACCTTACTGTCTGATCGTGGGAGGAGGACAAGGTGGGATCGGGCTGGGTGCGCGATTGCGCCAGTTGGGAGTGCCGACGATCATCGTGGACAAGAACCCACGTCCTGGCGATCAGTGGCGCAACCGCTACAAGTCGCTGTGTCTACATGATCCGGTCTGGTACGACCACATGCCGTATTTGCCGTTCCCCGACAACTGGCCGGTCTTTACGCCCAAGGACAAGATCGGCGACTGGCTTGAGATGTACACCAAGGTCATGGAGTTGAACTACTGGGGGTCGACCACCTGCAAGTCCGCGCGCTACGACGAAGCGGCGGCCGAATGGGTGGTCGAGGTCGAGCACGGCGGCGAGACGCTGACGCTGCGGCCCAAGCAGCTTGTGCTGGCGACGGGCATGTCGGGTAAGCCGAATATCCCCTCATTCAAAGGCATGGATGTGTTCAAGGGCGAGCAGCATCACTCGTCGAAACATCCGGGGCCGGACGCTTACAAGGGCAAGAAAGTCGTGGTGATCGGCGCGAACAATTCGTCGCACGATATCTGCGCGGCGCTGTGGGAGGCGGGCGTCGACGTCACGATGGTTCAGCGTTCGTCCACGCATATCGTCAAGTCGGATTCGTTGATGGAACTTGCGCTCGGCGATCTTTATTCCGAGCGCGCGGTGGCGTCGGGCATGACGACTTCGAAAGCCGATCTGACCTTTGCGTCGATCCCGTACAAGATCCTGCATACGTTCCAGAAACCGGTCTTCGATGCCATCAGGCAGCGCGACGCGGCGTTCTACGACCGTCTGGAGAAAAGCGGCTTCATGCTCGATTTCGGGGACGACGACTCAGGGCTTTTCATGAAGTATCTTCGGCGCGGGTCGGGTTATTACATCGATGTGGGCGCCGCCGATCTTGTCGCGGACGGCAAGATCAAGCTGAAGAGCGGCGTGGATGTGGTCGAACTGAAAGAGCACTCCATCGTGCTCAGCGACGGCACTGAACTGGAGGCGGATCTCGTCGTCTATGCCACCGGCTATGGGTCGATGAACGGCTGGGCCGCCGATCTTATCTCGCGTGAAGTGGCGGATAAAGTGGGCAAGGTGTGGGGGCTGGGCTCGAATACGACGAAAGACCCAGGACCGTGGGAGGGTGAGCAGCGCAACATGTGGAAACCGACGCAGCAGACTGCCTTATGGTTCCATGGCGGTAATCTGCATCAATCGCGCCACTACTCGCAATACTTATCGCTGCAGTTGAAGGCGCGCATGGAGGGGATTGCGACGCCGGTATATGGCCTGCAGGAAGTGCATCATCTCTCGTGACTCCTGATGCAGACGTGAGGGTGATGCATACCTCGTCGCCCCCCGTTTGACAGATATCAGGTGTGGGGCGGCGCGCCTCGATGGATCGGCGCGCTGCCTTCTGTAATGAAACGATGTACGACGCGCGGCTTAACCCGGATTGATCTCGTCCTGGCTGCGCCGTGTCGTGCGGGGGCCGAGGACTCGCACGGTGATAGCCACGATCAACAGGGCCACCGCAATAATGCCGAACATAGCGCCTGCTCCTTGCTGGCTCAATACGGGGAGCAAGATGAACGGCAGCATCGCACTAACAATGCGGGACAACGAATAGGTGCTGCCGATTGCAGTCGAGCGCACGCTGGCTGGAAAAATTTCCGCTTGATAGACATGGTACGCATTGCTGAATACGTTCGACGCGCAGGTTGTCAACACGCCAAATAGAACGATCAACCCCGAGTTGTTCGAATAGGCAAAACCCAGACCAAAAACCGCAATCGACAAGATGGCGCCGATCACCAGCGTCCGGCGTTCTATCCAGTTGAGGAGCGGGATAGAAAGCAAAGAGCCGACCGGGTAGCCGAGAAACGACAGCGCGATAAACAACGTGCCGTTGGTGATGTCAAAGCCGCGGCTTTTCACCACTGTGGCGGCCAGTGTGCCAAAGCCGTAGTAGCCAAATCCCTGCAGCAGATGGAAGATGGCCAGCATCAGGTAGCGTTTGTTGTACGGAGGGCGGCGTAGCAGGGCCACGCGCTCACCTAAAGTCATTGCATTGCGCTTGACGGTCGCCTCAGGCGAGATGACCGGCACCGTCACCCCGGCACTGTCGGCAAAGCGCCGAAGCATTGCGTGAGATTCGTCGACGCGACCCTGCGCCAATAGCCAGCGCGGGCTTTCGGGCAACTTATGTTGTACGAGCAGAACCAGTACTGCGCCCAGGCTGCCGATCACCAGAATAACGCGCCAACCCGCCACGGCACCAAAGTGCAGAGGGTTGAGCCAAAGCGCGAGGAATCCGACCAGCGGCACGGCAACATACGACGCGGTGTAGGCCCAGGCGGCCATTCGTCCGCGGCGTTCCTTGGGCAGAATCTCGGACAGGAAACTATCGGCGACGGGATAGAGTGCGCCTACGCCAATGCCGGTGAGGAAGCGGCAGATCACCAGCATCCCGGCATTGACCGAGAATGCGCCTAGCAGTGAAAAGCCGCTGTACCAGATCAGATTGAACAGGAAAGCCTTGCGCCGGCCGATCCGGTCGGCCATGCTGCCCAGAAAAAATGCACCGAAGAACATGCCGACAAACGCCGAGGCCAGCAGCAGCTTGAAGTCCATGCTGTGTCTGTCGATACCGTACTCGCCCTGCAGCGCCGCACCGATCGAGCTGACAAGGAAAATCTCGAACATATCGAAGAACAGGCCTATGCCGATCACCCACACTACAAATCGATGCAGCGAGCCCGCAGGCATGTTGTCCATCCAGCCGCCCAACGTGGTGGCCTGAACATCCTGGCGGTGTGATTCGTCGGTTGAAACCGGCTCGGATGAAGCGATGCGCGAATGGGCGCCTGCTTTTGCGCCCACGCCCAGATTGCTGCTGTTCATGCTTGTCTCCGTTACTTTATTTTCGGGGGCGGCTTATGCGCCGTTCACCACGTTGATCGGTGCGCCCGCATGGAACGCAGCGAGGTTCGCTTCGATGCCGGCATTGAGCCGGTTCGCGGCATGCGTCGCCGCCCAACTGATGTGCGGCGTGACGATGAGGTTGCGAAGCGCGCACGCCAGCAGGGGCTCATGTGGATCGGGTGGTTCCTGCGGGAGCACGTCGAGCGCGGCGCCGCCGAGGTGGCCGGTGGTAAGCGCATCGAGCAGCGCGGCCGAATCGACCAGACCGCCGCGCGCGCTATTCACGAGCAACGCGCCGCGTTTCATCGCGCGAAGTGTGGGCGCGTCGATCAGCTTGCGCGTCGCTTCGGTCAGTGGACAGTGGAGCGAGAGAACGTCGGCGGATCGCACCACCTCGTCAAATGATGTGAAGCCTTCGCGAACCGTCAACCGTCCGCGGTGCTCCGCAAACAGCACATTCATGCCGACCGCGCGGGCCAGCCGGGCGAGCGAACTGCCGATCGCGCCGCGGCCGATAATGCCGAGCGTCGAACCGGCGATGTCGAGAATCGGCGCGTCGTGTACGCAGAAATTCGGCGAGGCCGCCCAACCGATGCGAGCGGTCTCACGATAGGCGAACAGATTGCGCCGCAACGCGAAGATCGACGCGAGCGCCCACTCCGAGACGCTCTGTGCCGAATACCCCGGCACGTTGGATACGATCACGCCGGACTCGCGGCAGGCGTCGATATCGATGCAATCGAAACCCGTTGCGGCAATGCAGATGAAGCGGAGTTTCGGCAGGCGTTTCAGATCGGCCGCGCGGATCGGCACTTTGTTCGTGATCGCAATGGCGGCATCTTCGAGCGCATGAACCACGTCGGCGGCGCGCGTGGCGAGGCGGGCGGACCATCCGCCCGCCCAGGCCGGCGCGGTGAGCGGCACGGGCAACGTGCCGCTGTCGAGCAGGACGATGTTCATCGAATCACCGCCTGGCAAAGGGTGGGCTGGAAAGGCACGTGATTCAGATTGCTGACCGGCATGTGAATGTGACCGGTTCGTAGGGAGCGGGGTGTCATGACATCAACCCGCGAGTTCGGAAATCTCGATCAGATTCAGATCGGGATCGCGCACGTACACCGATCGAATCTTCTGTGTGGCGCCGGTGCGCGCAACCGGGCCTTCGATAATCGGCCATTGGCAGCGGGCGAGATGCGCAATGACATCGTCGAGCGGCACGGTGGCGATGAAACACAGGTCGAGCGCGCCCGGCACGGGGACATGCGCCTTCGGCTCGAATTCGGCGCCGCGCACGTGGACGTTGATCTTCTGATTGCCGAAGCGAAACGCAATACGTCCTTCGCCAAACGTCTCGAGTTGCATCTGCATGACTTCGGTGTAGAACCGCTTCGTTGCAGCGAAGTCGACGCAAGTCAGTACGAGGTGATCGAGGTGATCGATGAGTGCCATGTCAGGTTCCTGAAGAAAATGCGCGTTGTTCCGGCAGGCCGTCGGTCGCGATGCAAGGCGCCGGGTGCAGATCGAGGCGGCGTCCGGCCTTGAGCAACTGGCTCGGCACGTCGTGGCCGATCAGTCCGGGAAGCAGCGCCGAGGCGGACAGCACGGCATCGAGATCGACGCCGGTGTCGTAGCCGTCGAGTTCGAGCATGTGCACGAGTTCCTCGGTGCAGACATTGCCCGTTGCACCCGGCGCGTAGGGGCACCCGCCGAGTCCGCCGAGCGACGCGTCGAAACGGTCGATACCGGCTTGCAGCGCGGCGAGCGTGTTGGCGAGCGCCATGCCGCGCGTGTTATGAAAGTGCAGCGTGAGGTCAAGGGCGGCGAAACGCTCGCGCGCGGCGGCGCACAGCGCCCCGACCTGCGATGGATAGGCCATGCCGGTGGTGTCGCACAAGGTCACGCCATGCACGCCGAGATCGGCGAAGCGCTGCATCCAGTCCAGCACGTCAGCCGGCTCGATATCACCTTCCATCGGGCAGCCCATTGCGGTGGAGAGCGACACGTTGATCGCTACCTTCGTTTGCCTGACCACACCGATTACGTCGCGCAACTGTGCGAACGATTGCTCGCGGCTCATGCGCAGGTTCGCGCGGTTGTGGCTCTCGCTCACCGACATCACGAGATTGACTTCATCGACACCGCACGACAGCGCGCGCTCGGCGCCGCGCAGATTCGGAACGAGCACGGTATAGATAACGCCTTGATGCCGTTTGATTTGCTGCATGACGGCTTCGGCATCGCGCAAGGCCGGAATCGCTTTCGGCGAGGTGAACGAGGTCACCTCGATCCTCGCGTAACCGCATGCGCTCAGACGGTCGATCAGTTCGATCTTGGCGTCGGTGTCGACGAACCGGGCCTCGTTCTGGAAACCGTCGCGAGTGGCGACTTCCTGGATATACAGACGTTTGCTGCTCATGCCGTGCTCCTGTTCAGATGATGCCGCGGGCACGCCAGGCGTCGCGAGTCGTCGTGCCGATGCCGAGGTTTTCCAGCACCTTGTCGGTGTGCTGGCCGAGGGTGGGCGCGCAGGTGTTCACCGTGCCTGGGGTCGCGCTCAGTTTCGGGACGATGCCGGGCAGTTGCACCGGCGTGCCGTCGGGAAGCTGGCTGTCGAGGATCATTTCGCGTGCGTGGTAGTGCGGGTCGTTCGCGATGTCGGCGACGTCGTAGATCTTGCCGGCGGGAATGCGCGCGTCGTTGAGCGCGGTGAGCACCTCGTCGAGTGTGTGGCGGCGAGTCCAGTCGGCAATCGCTGCATCCAGCCGCTCGACGTTGTTTACGCGGCCATCGTTCTGGGCGAGGGCGGGATCGTCCGCGAGGTCCTGACGGCCGATCAGTTCCATCAGGCGCCGGAAGATGCTGTCGCCATTGCCGGCGATCAGTGCATATTTGCCGTCGCTGCAGCGATACGCATTCGACGGCGCGATTCCCGGCAGGCTGCTGCCCGCCGCTTGACGCACGGCGCCGAACGCCGAGTACTCGGGCAGCAGGCTTTCCATCATGTTGAAAACCGACTCGTAGAGCGCGACGTCGATCATCTGACCCGCACCGCCGTTCTGATCGCGATGGCGCAGCGCGAGCAGGATGCCGATCACGCCGTGCAAGGCGGAGAGGGAATCGCCGATGGAGACGCCCACGCGCACCGGTGTGCGGCCGCTTTCGCCGCTCAGATGCCGCAAGCCGCCCATCGCTTCGCCGATGACGCCGAAGCCCGGACGGTCGCGGTAGGGACCGGTCTGCCCGTAGCCGGACACGCGCAGCATCACGAGACCAGGATTCAACGCATGCAGTTCCTCCCAGCCGAGCCCCCATTTTTCGAGCGTGCCCGGACGAAAGTTCTCGATCAGCACGTCGCTTTGCGCGACCAGTTGACGAACCACGTCCTGAGCTTCGGGCGAGCGAAGATCGAGCGTGATGGATTCCTTGTTGCGCGATTGCGCCGCCCACCAGACGGATGTGCCCTCATGCAGCAGGCGCCATTTGCGTAGCGGGTCGCCCGTGCCGGGTGGTTCGATCTTGATGACATGCGCGCCGAACTCGGCGAGCATTTTTCCAGCGAAGGGGCCGGCAATGAGCTGGCCCATTTCGAGCACACGAACGCCATCCAGCGGCTTCGTCATGGTTGTCTCCTTGCAAACGTCGTCTCTTGACGCTTACTTTGCGACAACCCGCCCGTGCTGAAAATCAATGGATTCTCAACGACCCTTTCCAGAATGGAAAGGGTCGGCGAACTTAAGCTTCGGTATGGCCGGACATGAAGTCGTACAGGCGCAGCGCTTCAGGCGACAGCGTTTCGCGCGACAGCGTGCCGATCCACAACGCGCGATGCGCCCACGGGTCGGTCAGTTTCACGGCGCGCAGGCCCGCTGCGAGAATTTCCGGGCGCACGGCGCCCTCGGGGAGTACGCCGATGCCGAGCCCGTGCTCGATCATCCGGCAGATACCGTCGAAGCTGTGCACCTGGATGCGCAGCTTGAGCACCCGGTCCGCGCTGAATGCGGCATCGAGCAGCCGCGCGAGCAGCGAGCTGCCTTCGTTCAGGCCGACGTACTCGAAGTCGAGCGTATCGGCGAAGGCGACTTCTTCGAGGGCGGCGAGCGGATGGCCGGCCGGCACCAGCAGCACGAGTTTGTCCTCGCGATAGATGGCCTTGTCGATACCCGGCGACAGCACATTGTCCGCAAAGATGCCGATATCGGCGTCGCCGTTGCGGATCGCCGCGACGATTTCGTCGCTCAACCGTTCCTCGAGTGAAATCTTCACACCGGGATTGCCGGTGAGAAAAGCCTGCACGTCGTGCGGCAGGAACTGGATGACCGACGACGTGTTGGCCCAGACCCGCACGTGTCCGCGCACGCCGGCGGCGTAGTCGCTCATTTCGTTGGCCATGCGGTTCACGCGCTCGACCACTTGCCTTGCATGCGCGAGCAAACCCTTGCCGGCGGCGGTCAGCTCGATGCCGCGCGGTTGCCGCAGCATCAGTGTGCAATCGATGCTATGTTCCAGATCGGTCATGCGTTTGCTGACCGCCGAGAGCGTCAGGCAGGTACGCTCGGCCGCCTTCGTCAGGCTGCCGAGTTCCGCGACGACGATGAAAACGCGCAGGGATTGCAGGTCGTAGTGTGAGGAGCGGGGCATGGCTGCGGTTCGTTTAGCGGGCGGGACGGCGACAGTCCGCGCGGCGGGTCCTCGCGCGCTGGACCGACTTCATGTAGAGCATAGCAGGGCGACGGAGTTGGACAGGCGCGCGTGCGGCACGAAATACGGCCTGCCGCCTGTCGTGCGCGGGCTTTGGGCGGTTTGAGCGTCACCGCACAGACTGGCGGCGCGGGCGGTACGATTCTGAAATCTCAACGATCTGCTACCTTATGTGCTTGGGCTTCTCGAGGCAATCCAGCAGAACGATCGCGCTACGACGATGAAACCATCCACTCTTCGCATGCTAGTCGCCCTTGTGTCGCTGGGCGTGGGATTATCTTCTCCTGTGTGCAATGCCTATGCGCTCGACGCCCAACTGAACTGTCAGTCGAATCCGCATGATTTCATTGCTCCGCTTCTGGACGACCAATCGATCGATCCGAAGCCGATGCGCATTGAAGCGAACTCGGTCAATGCGTTTCGTCCCGCACGCGGCAGCAACCTGACAGCGTTTGGCTTTCATGTCTCGGCCGTTTTCGGCTACGCGCAGAACGATCCGATTTTCAAACAGGGCAGCGGCCAGCCGCTCCAGTCTTCAACATATGGCGTGGTGGTGAGAGGATCTGCCACGTCGGTTGAGGCGAGGGTACGGCAGGCTGGCAGCAATGCAGGCATTCGCGAAGTCGTACCGCTTTTTCTGACCGCGATTTATTGCGGTGGGCATTGAGGCTGATCCTGACCCTACTCAGCTCGTCCATTTCCACAATAGCGCCGGGGCAATCCAGGTCGCCGCTGGATCCTGAACGCAGGCGAGCCACGGACGGGACTTTTCAGCCCAACCCGTGGCTCGCGCGCCAGTCTTTAGACAGCGTTTTTCACCCGCGCTGATCGATCAACCCTTGGCCCATGCGGCGGCCGAGGCCATCGCGAAGTCCCGATACGATCTTGGCTGCCGCCCGAGCAGCGCGGCGAGGCGTTCGATCTCGGCTTTCGAAGCGACCGCGCCGTCCAGTTGATAGCGGCGCATCATCAGACGCATGTCGTAGGCGAGCCAACCTGGCGCGACCGCCTTGAGACGCTGTTCGAGGATGTCGAGATCGTCGCCGCCGTAGCGGACCGGACGTCCCAATGCTTCGGCCCAGATCGCGGCGATGGTGTCCGACGTCAGCGCATCGGGCCCGACGAGTTCGTACGCCTCACGTGGCAGCCGGTCGGCGGCGCGCTCGCGGCGCAGGAGTTCGCGCGCGGCGGCCTCGCCGATATCGCGGACGTCGACCATCGAAATACCTTTGCTGCCAATCGGCATGCCGTAGACACCGTGTGTCAGCAGCGGGTCTTTCTGCCGGACATCGTTCTGGATGAAATACGCGGGGCGCAGCACCGTCGCCGGCAGATCGGTGTGCTCGATCATGCGTTCCACCGTGTGCTTGCCGGTGAAGTGAGGCACGTCGACATACTCCGCCCCCTTGAAAACCGACAGATAAACGATGCCCTTCACGCCGGCTTCCCGCGCGACACTGAGCGTCTGCAGCGCTTGTGTCAGTTCGTCGGCGGCGTTGGGGGCGAGCAGGAACAAGGTGCTGACGCCGTTCATTGCGCGCCGTATTGCGTCGATGTCGGACAGGTCGCCTTTGACCGCGGTGACGCCGGCGGGAAATTGGGCTTTTTCCGGCGAGCGGGTCAGAGCGTGCACTTCGGCTCCGCTGCCGTTCAGATGGTCGAGAACCTGCTTGCCGATCACGCCTGTGCTGCCGGTTACGAGGATTGCCATGATTTTCTCCTGGGGTTGAATGGACTGGGTTAGTCCGTGAGACGAACAATATTCGTTCCATCGATTGATCGAAAGTGACAAAATCCAGACGCCTCGTCTCATAAATGGAACGATCATGGATTTGACCTCGCTGGCGGATTTCAACGCGGTTGCCTTGCACGGCGGCTTCGGGCCGGCCAGTCGCGCGCTCGACCGGCCCAAGGCCACGCTGTCACGGCGCGTGGCCGAGCTGGAAGATGACCTTGGCGTGCGGCTGATCGAGCGGGGCGCACGCAGGTTGCGTCTGACGGAAGAAGGTCTCGCGCTCCACGAGCGCACGCGGGGACTCATGACTGAGATTCAGGAGGCGGGTGAAGCAGTCGCGTCGCGCGCGCCGGTGCCGCGCGGGCGCTTGCGCATCAGCGCACCGATCGTGTTCGCGCATGTCGTGCTGTGCCGGATCGCGGCACGTTTTGCGCTGGCCTATCCGCAGGTCGAGCTCGAGATCATCGCGGAAGACCGGGTTGCGGATCCGGTGGAAGACGGCTACGACCTGGTGATCCGTATCGATCCACGGCCCGACGCGCAACTCGTCGGGCGGCGCATTCTCAGTGACGAGCGTTTCGTGGTCGCGGCGCCGGGCATGTCGATACCGTCGGCGATGTCCACAAGCGAAGCCGATGCGCTTCAGGTGCCGGCCGTCATGTTCGCCGCGGCGCCACCAGGCGCGCTCTGGAGCATGCGCACGGAAGCCGGCGAAGTGAGGGTCATTCAGCCGATGCCGGTGCTGCGGATGTCGTCGCTATTGATGGTGCGCGAGGCGGTGCTGCAAGGCGTGGGCGCAGCGCTCCTGCCGCGCCTGCTGGTCGAGCAGGATGTGCGCGCGGGCCGGCTCGTTTGCTGGGGCACGGCAACGGGTGCGCCGGTGGAGGTCTGGGCGCTTTATAGTTCGCGCCGCTTGCTGAGCGCCAAGGTCCGCGCGTTCATGGACATGCTGAAACCGGACACAGTCATGGTCTGACTGACTACTCCCTCAACCGCGCAAGCTTGCGCAGTGAGTGTGCGATAGGCGCCGACATCAACTTCAGCGATACTCGCGAGCCTGGCGAATGGTCGAAAAAAATGCCTTCTGAATTTTTCACGCTTTTCTCGATGATACGGTGATTGATGTTATCGAGGGACCCCTGTCAGGAGAGCACCGCCCATGGTTAGAAAACGAATTCGCGCTACGCTGCACGGCGCGGCAATCGCAGCAATCGCGACGATTAGCGTGTTTGCATCAGCGTGTCAGGCTCAGTACACCACCGACTGGCTGGCGAACACATTCGGAACGCTTGCTACACACGTGGGCAACACAGCGCGCTCAATGTGGGTCGCGCCGGAAGGCGTGATCTACACCGCATCCATGTGGGATGAAAACGAGGGCGGCGTTGCGATCTACCAGAATGGCAAAAGTATCGGTTCGATTGGAATCAACAGCGAGTTTCAGGGCGGAGCCATCACGGGGAATGCCACGTCCATCTTCGCCGCCTTGCAGTACAGCACCAAGTACGGCAGCGGAGCGGTAGGACGCTACAACCGCGCGACTCAGCAACGCGATCTTCTCATTCCCGTGAGCACCTGGAATGCCGTCAAGCGGGCCGACGTGATTACCGGGCTCGCGACAGCCGGTTCGCTCCTTTATGCGAGCGATTTTTTGGGTAATCGCGTTCGCGTCTATACGACCGATGGCGTGTGGCAGCAGGACATTAACGTGTCGGGTCCCGGTGCGCTCGCTTTGGATAGCGCGGGCAATCTCTGGGTCGCGCAGCAAAGCGCGGCCACGGTCGTTGAGTTCAGCCCGGGCGGCGCGCTGTTGAACACGATCCAGATGCCTGCCGCCTCGCGACCCTCCGCGCTGTACTTCGACGCTTCGTCCGGACAACTGATGGTTGGCGATCAGGGACCCGACATGAATATCAAGCGTTATACCGTCTCGGGTACGCCGACCCTGGTCGGCACGTTCGGCATTCGGGGCGGCTATCTCGACACCACTACTGGCGTCAGGGGCCAGGTTGGCGACAAGCGCTTCACGCGTGTTGTCGGCATCGGCAAAGACGCAGCCGGCAACCTGTATGTGCTCAACAACCCATGGGGCGGAGGTTGGGACCTCGGCCGCAACGGCGGCACCGACATTCACGCGTACGACAGTAACGGCAATCTGCAATGGAAGCTTCAGTCGCTAAACTTCGAGGCGGTCGCCGCGCCGGATCCGCTTACCGATGGTGCCTATTTCTATGGCGGCACGAACATTTACACCGGCACCGCCGGCGGCACCTTTGTCGCGAATACGGTCGACCCATTCAGCTATCCATCCGATCCGCGACTCAACATGAACGATACGCAGCGCGACGAGCACTTCGGTCAGCTTGTCAGCGTGGGCGGAAACCGGATCCTCGTTGCGTCCGGCCAGAACCCCGGCATCTTCTACTTTTTCCATTTCAATTCGGCGAGCGGCTACATTGCGATCCCGGACGCGTCGATTCCGGGTCCGGCTTTCAACACGACACTATCGGTCACCGGGGGATTTTGCATCGACAGCAGGGGAGACGTGTGGGCCGGTCTGGACAGGACGAATCACATCTACCACTACCCGTTGACGGGTTTCGATGGCGAAGGCAAGCCGACATGGGGACCGGGAATCGCCATTTCCATTCCGCAGAGTATCCGGCCATTGACGCGCATCATCTACCTGCCGGAGAGCGACACCATGATCCTCGCGCAAGGCATTGCCGGCAGTTGGGACTGGACGGCGATGCAATCGAGAATCGAGGTGTATCACGGCTGGAGCGCGGGCAACACCACGAAGCCCAATCCGGTGATCAACCTCACCAGCGCCAATCCCAAGTCGATCACGGCGGCGGGAAACTACCTGTTCGTCGGTTACGTGCATACAGTGCCCAACATCGACGCTTTCAATCTTACGACGGGGAATCTCGATACGACGCTGATCAATTCGAGCGTGGGGACGGTCGACGTGGGCAACGACGTGGATTCGATGTATGGCCTCAGGGCTTACCTTAGGTCGGCAGGTGAGTACGTGATCACGAAAGACAACTACAACGGCTCCAGCGTGATCGTTTATCGCTGGACACCCTGAGCGGTTTTTCTGCCGCGATTATGATCAGATGAAAGACGCGGTGCGCCGTTAACGCCTGGTTGATTTCACGCCGAGCGGTTCTGACCGGATATTCATTTAGCGTCGCTCGTATTTATATTAATAATATAAAACGTGCGATGCTGTTCCACACGCGAGCTATTTATTTTTCTCCGGGAAGAGTCAAAGATTTGCGTTTTCCGCGGCTCTATGAGGCAGAGTTTTTCCATTCCCCCGGCTTTGGAAAACTGTCGGAGGCGTTTCCCCCGAGATTCTTTGAACTACTACTTATCGACCGCCATCGCGGTCACGTTACATGAATGAAACGTTTATAATTCGTCAGCCAAAAACTGGCAGTAACTAATGCCGGGCACACGCCCGAAATCCACGTCGATCGAGTAAAGCTTGCGTGGCAGGCGTTCGCGCGACGTTGAGCGGCGTTACTCAACCAACGGGTGCGAAGGAGTCAAGCGACTTTAACGCTACCGGTCAGCAACTTTCATGGATGTTGCGCTAACGGAATTGGGCTCGAAACCTAATTAGTTTCGTTCAGGCGCACCTGCCGTGTTCTGGATTTTCCTCGACCGAAATCGAGGTGGCCAGGTTCGCCGTAAATCACTGAAGAACTTCATCACGCAGACTTTTTGGGTTGATGGTAAGGATTACGTAATAAATATCTGCTGACCACCGGCAGATCGAGACGCGTGACGTGCTGCCGGCTGGCGCCGCGCGGCGTTCGAATGTCAGGCGGTGTCTGCCAGCGGGTAACGACACATTGGAAGCGTCAGCTTCATCAGCAATGAATGCGTCATCGCGTTCACCGATTCAACTCTCTCTGTACCCAGAACAACGTCAAAGTGGGACGACCTGGTTCGATCTCGCTCAATCCTCGGGGATAACCTGATTCTTAGCGATACACATTGACAATGACGAGAAATTTGAAACTTCTAGGGGTTGCGGCAGCGACCGTACTGGCATGGTTTGGCGCGGAAAACGCGCAGGCCGCGACGAGCACCATCACAGTCGCGGGACTCCAGTACAAGTTGTGCGCGCAAGAGAATGGCACCTGCAAATTCCTCGGCACGGCTTCGGTGGTGTTCGGTGCCGTTCCGCCCACCGCGCCGTCGGCCATGCTGACGGCGCCCGCTACCTTTAGCAACGGCGTTGGGTGTTATGTCGGCGCGGTTTCGCAGACAGATCCTGCATTCGGCTATGGCAAGTCATGCTGGGTGAGGGCGGTTGCCGCCAGCGCTACGCCAACGCCGACGCCAACGCCGACGCCGACGCCAACGCCAACGCCAATGCCAACGCCAACGCCAACGCCAACGCCAACG